>JADGMW010000024.1_pt1 | contig 219165 bp, 196 predicted proteins | sample 8641801 | NCBI WGS metagenome assembly JADGMW01 (sample SAMN16272018, study PRJNA661076) | feces metagenome | isolation source: fecal sample from diarrhoea affected cattle A | host: Bos taurus | place: South Africa: Lokaleng Village, Mahikeng | collected 2019-09 | reverse complement strand
GTCTTGAATCACGGCAAACCCGATTTGGGAATCCAGTTTGTCAACAGGACCTAGGCGCGACAGCTTGGCGCTATTGGGTGACAATATGGGGAACCCAACCGCTCCTCTGCCGTTGAACTGGCGAACTGCACATCAGCAGTACGGCTAGCGGCGAACCGATCTCCTCCCCGGATCGCCATCATGGTCGGCGGTGGCGCGAAGGCTGACGCTCCTTCGATGTGACCCCGATGGGGCGCGGAACCAAGGTTCCGCGCCTTCTTTATTTTGAGTGGATTGAGTATAGTTTTAACAAATCGGTTAATGCGCCTTAAACGCCGAATGTTATTGAATTTTTCGTGATAAAACTTTGGGGCGTAACTTCTGTTCTTCTTTGTAGCGCTCTGGTCCCAAAGGAGAAGAATCATGAAAATTTTTTCGAGAACGCTTCTGTCACTGGCCTTGCTTTCTGGTGTGTCGTTGCCGGCGCAGGCGCAGTCCCTGCTGGGTATTATCGGTGGTGAGGGCGAAAGTGCCCTGATTACTCTGGGTTCGGGAGATGCTTCCTCTTCCGGGCTGATCAATCTGGGCGTTGGCGGCGACAATCTTGTCGACCTGAATGTGGGCGGTTCCCAGCCTCTTGCCGGGGCGACCGTCGGCGTGGGTGGGGGCAGCCTTGTCGATGCCAATGTCAATCTGCTCAACGGCGCGGCCAATGTGGACGCCACGGTCGGCGGTCCGCGGCTGGTCGATGTCGATATCGGCATCGGCGGCGGTGGTAACGGTGGCGGCGGCGGCGGTGGTAACGGCGGCGGCGGTGGTAACGGCGGCGGCGGTGGTAACGGCGGCGGCGGTGGCGACGGCGGCTCCGGTGGTGGCGGCGGCAACGGCGGCGGTGGCGGCAATGGCGGCGGCGGTAACGGCGGCGGCGGCAACGGTGGGGGTGGCGGCGGGCTGCCAATTGCCTCGACCAATTCGAGCGGCGGTGGCGGTGGATCGGCAGCCTGTGTCGGCACGCAGCCACGGCAATTGGAACGCCTGATCCGCGACACGCGGATTGACGGGTCCTGGCAGCGGGCCAGCAATGTGGCCATCCAGCGGGTTGCCATCTGTCCGGAAGTCCAGACCTGGCTGGCATCGGCGCTGAGCAGCACCGGTCTGGGGCAGAACCTGCAGGCCGCGATCGGCAGCGATCCGCTGCTCAACGCCTCGATCAGTCGCTCGAGCTACAGCCCGTCGCGAGTGTTTGCGGTCAACCGCAGCGGCAACCAGCTGACGGTATTCGTCTACTAATCTTCGGAAGAAGGTCGTGTGATGCGGCCTTTTTCGTTCCAGATCACGCCTGGCGGCAAAGGGTCGCCGGGCGTTTTTGTGTCACGGCGGTGATCGCCTGGATGGGAAAGGTGCATCAGCGGCCGGGCGCATCGGACCAACCGATTGAGGAAAAGCCCCGCCAATGTGGCGGGGCCTTTTTGTCGTCAGGGGGCAGGGGCGGCCTCGACCACGGCGCAGAGAACGCGGTCACCGGAATTGCCTGAGGGATCGGTCACCTGATCGTCGGCACTGGCATGGATAATGAGCGCGGTGCCGTCTTCGTCAAAGACATAACCCTCGTCCCCTTCGGTCAGGGAGATCGACGCGGACGTCACCTCGAACTCGGAGAGGCCATCGGCGCCGGCGGAGATATTGGGCAGGTCGCCGGCGTGGGGCCCGGCGTCATTTTCGAGGCCGTGCTGGTGGTCAGTCGGATTGAAGTGGTCGCCGGCGCTTTCAAACTTGGTCGCGGAATCGCAGTTGCCGGTCGTGTGGAAGTGGATGCCGTGTTCACCTTCACTGAGGCCAGAGGCGGAGCCGGAGAGGGTGACCGATCCTTCGCCCTGCGTGAGGGTGACAGTGCCCGCCTCGGCGCCATCCTGATTGATGAAGGTGCTCATGGCTTCCTGGGCAAGGGTTGGGGTCGCAAGCAGCAGGCTGGCCAGCGAGATTCTGAGGAAAGTGCGCATGGTAGAACTCCGTGTTGCAGTGGTAGCCCAACGACGGCGGTGCCGTGCCGTTCCGGAAAGTGAAGCATTTAGCTCCAGTGCTAACTTGCTTTGAGAAAGCTCTCCCGTGACAATGGCGCGAACAGTTTCGGGGAGCATGTGTTCGTGGCCGATACCAGCACAATTGTCGGGGGAGGCCCCAAGAAGGTGCTCTATACCCTGTCCACCATCACGCGGATGGGGGTGGGCAAGTCCGCCAAGGCCTTGACCTCGAAGAACGCCTGCAAGGCCTGTGCCTATGGCATGGGCGGCCAGCGCGGTGGCATGACCAATGAGCTCGATGAGTTTCCCTCGGTCTGCAACAAAAGCGTGCAGGCGCAATCGACCGATATCCAGCCGCCGATCCCGCATGAGGTTTTCGAGCATACGATCGCCGACCTCAGTGAACTGAGCGGCAAGGAGATGGAGCATCTGGGCCGCCTCGGGGTGCCGCTGTTCCGGCGCGCCGGCTCGGAGCGGTTCGAGCCCATCGGCTGGGAGGAAGCGCTAGACCATGCCGCAGGGCGGCTGGCCGAAACCGACCCCCAGCGGACTTTCTTTTACTCCTCGGGTCGCTCGTCCAACGAGGCCGGATTTCTGTTCCAGCTGCTGGCGCGCGCCTATGGCACCAATAACGTCAACAACTGCTCCTATTATTGCCATCAGGCGACGAGCGAAGGGTTGGCCACCACGATCGGCAAAGGCACTTCGACGGTCGAGCTCGAGGATCTGACCGGCACCGACCTGATCTTCGTGATCGGCGCCAATCCTTCGTCAAACCACCCGCGCTTCATTCATATGCTCAAGAACTGCCGCGAGCGGGGCGGGCAGGTGATTGTCATCAATCCGGCCAAGGAGCCGGGATTGGTGAAATTCGCGGTGCCGAAATCGCCGATGTCCATGCTCAAGGGCGGCAGTGAGATCGCCTCGGACTATCTGCAGCCGCGGATCGGTTCTGACATCGCCTTGTTCAAGGGGCTGGCCAAGGCAGTGCTCGAGCAGGGCAGCGAAGACCGGAACTTCATCGCTGCCCATGGCGCGGACTTCTCGGCGTTTCGGGAGGACCTCGATGGGCTTGGCTGGGACGAGATTACCGCGGCCTGCGGGCTTTCGCGCGACGAGATCAGCCGGGTCGCGGCTGCCTATGGACGGGCGCAGAACGCAGTTTTCGCCTGGGGCATGGGCATGACGCACCATGTCCATGGTGTCGCCAATGTGGAAGCCATCGCCAATCTGGCGCTGCTGCGCGGCATGATCGGGAAGCCTTATGCAGGGCTCTTGCCGCTGCGCGGGCACTCAAATGTGCAGGGGATCGGCACCATTGGCGTCAAGCCCGTGCTGGCGAGAGACGTGCTGGCCAAGATGGAAGCGGCGTTCGGGATAAAATTCCCCGAGGAGAAGGGGCTCGATACCATGGCCTGCCTCAAGCGGGCCGAGGCCGGGGAGGTCGATGCGGCCGTGATCATGGGCGGCAATCTCTGGGCGGCGACGCCGGACACGGCGTTTTCAACCCGGGCCATGGGGGCGATCGGGTTCAAGCTCTTTCTCACCACGACACTCAACCAGGGCCATGTGCATGGATTGGGCGATGGCGAGGTGATGATCCTGCCGGTGACGGCACGCGACGAGGAATGGGAGCCGACCACCCAGGAATCGATGTTCAACTTCGTACGCCTCTCGGATGGCGGCATTTGCCGGATCGACACCGTGCGACCGGAAAGCTGGATCCTGGGGCAGCTGGGAAAACGGGTGCTGGCGAATTCGCCCATCGATTTCGAGGCATTTGCCGAACACGCGAAAATCCGCGATGCGATCGCAGCGATCGTACCGGGAATGGAGGAGCTGGCCGATATCGACGTGGCCAAACGCGAATTCCATATCCGCAACCGCGTCATGCATGTGCCCGAGTTCGGAACGGTGGATGGACGGGCCCATTTCGTGGTCACGGATATTCCCAAGGTCGAGCCGGGCAAATTGATGCTGGCCTCGGTGCGCAGCGAGGGGCAGTTCAACTCGATCATCTATGAGGAAACGGACAGCTATCGCGGCAAAGCGGGACGCTATTCGATCTTCCTCAATGGCGAGGACATGGCCGAACGCGGGCTGGTCGAGGGACAGAAGGTTCGGGTGAACTCAGACGTCGGCAGGATGGAAGGGGTGGCGACGCTCTTTGACCTGCCGCGCGGCTCGGTGCTGGCCTATTATCCGGAAGCCAATGTGCTCGTCGGCACCGCGGTAGATCCCCGCAGCAAGACACCAGCCTTTAAATCGGTGCCGGTTACCGTGACAGCTTGAACAATATTAGCTCCTGTCGATTAATATTGATCGCAAGGAAGTGGTGTGGACTTTGCCTTTTGATTAGATGACGCGTTAAATCTCTCTTGAGGGGAGAGGCGAGTGACTTCTGGCGACGACACGATCCTTGTCAAACGAGCCATGGCCTGTTGGGAGAACGGGCGTATTGGCAAGTCCAGCGACGGGCTGGTCGAAGCGCGGTCCATCCGCGATGAGGCTCTGCGGACTGGTGATCTGCGCGCCCTCGCCGAGGCCAATCGCTGCATAGGCTGGTTCTGTCTGCAGCTGGGCTATTGCGACGAGGGCCTGGCGGCCGCCCATGAGGCCCGCAATTTTTACGCCGGGCGGGACGATCACTGGAGGCATGCGCTGTCTCTTGCGGTCTATTCATGGCTGTTGGCTGAAGCCGGATTGAGCGACCTGGCCTTTGAAAGTGCCTCGGAAGCCGCCGTCATTGCGGCGCGAACCGACGACAAGGCGCTCAATGCCTTCGCCATGAACTGCAAGGCGGTGGCTCTGGTGATCTGTCACGAGATGACGCTGGCGCTGTCGGTGCTTGATGATGCCATGGCCCTTGCCGCTCAGTCAGGCGACGGCAGCACGGTGGCACTGACCCATATCAATCAAGGTTACGCCAAGCTGTTCCTCAGTGAGCAACTAGCAGGGACGGACCGCGAGGCGGCTGACAAGCTTCTCTGTGCGGCGGCGGCGGCCAGCCACAAGGGTGCTGACGCTGCCCGCGCAATCGGTGACCTCTGGAACCTGCGCGTCGCGCTGGCGAACGCGGCGGAAATGTACGCCGCCTGCGGTGAGCTGACGCTGTCACAGGTCTGCATCGAGGAATATGAGACGCTCGTGACCGAACTCGGTCCGCGCGAACGCGTCCATTACCTCTGCAGCAAGAGCGATATCCACGCCCATATGGGTGACTACCACAAGGTGATGGAGTTGATGCTGGAGGCTCGTGAAGTTGTGTTCACAGTCGCCAATCACGACGGAAAGATCAATACGCTCAAGCGCCTGGCGGATGTCAGCGCCAAGACGGGGAGTTACGAGGACGCCTATAATTATCACCGCGCCTATCATGACGCGGTCATGGCCGATCATGGCGAGACGTCGCGCCGCCGCGCCCATGCGCTTGATCGACAGCTGGAGAACGACAAGCTGAGGGAGAGAGCGGCGGCGCTCGAGATACAGGCGGGAGAGGATGGCCTGACCGGCATCCCCAACCGCCGCGCGTTCGACCAAGCTTTTGCCGGGCTGGCGCATCGCGAGGGCGTCGTTGGCATCCTCGATATCGACTATTTCAAGCAGGTCAATGACAGCTACTCCCACCTTGTGGGAGACAAGGTGCTGATCCGGATCGCCAATATCCTTCACCGGTTCGATCCCTCCCTGAGGGCCTTCCGCTTCGGCGGAGAGGAGTTTGGCCTCGTCTTCGACAGGCTTGGGCTCGAACATGCCGAGCCGATTTGCCAACGCCTCGTCGATACGATCCGCACCACTTCCTTTGCCGATCTCGCACCGGGCCTCAGCGTTACCGTCAGTATCGGGTTGGCGCATTCGGGCGTGCTTTCAGGCAGCCCGCTTCTCGCCGAGGCAGACCGCAGGCTTTACGTGGCCAAGAAAATGGGCCGCGACCGGGTCATCGCCGACGGGCGATCCTCCATTACCGTTGCCGCAGAGTGACATGGCGGAAGCCTTGAGCTGGTGGCCGGTGGCGATGGGCTGATCACACAAGCAAACACCTCCCCGAAACGAGGAGGTGTTGCATTGCGCAGGGGGGCGGAAATCAGCCGAACTTGACGACCAGCTCGTCGGCCTTGGCCTTGAGCCGGGCGATATCCGCCTCGGAGAACTCATGCTGTTCGTAGTCCTGGAGGGCCAGAACGCCGACAACTGACCCGTCTGCCAGCACCAGCGGCGCGGCGGCGAAGAAGTCGATACCGTTGGTAACGAGATAGGCGTTGTCCCCGTCGATACTGTCCGACTGGGAGTTATGGATCACCAGCACATCGCCCTTTTCGACGGCCATGCGGGTGAGCTCTGCCGCGTCTTCGTCCTCGAGGTGACGCTCATCGTCGGTGAGATTGATGAGCGCAACGGGGACGTCGAATTCATCGGCGATGGCGTCAAGGGCATTGCCCAGGGCGTCGTCGCCGCGACCGAGCCCGGCGAAGGGCTGGGCCTTGATGGCCTGGCGGTTCTTGACGGGGGCCTGGGCGGCCTTGATGGCGTCAGCCGCCTTGTCGAGGTCGCGGTAGAGGGCGTCGACATGGAGGAGATCAGCCGTTTCCTCGCCGGCCGCTGCGTTGAGCAGGACGACGGCGATGCGGACCTCGGGGTCCATGCGTCGGATGCGCCGGGCGACATAGCGGCACTGGGCACGGATGTCGGCGCCCATGAACATCAGGACCACGGTGTGCACGGGTTCGAGTTCGAGCCGGCCGATGGCTTCCTGGCGGATAGCGCCGGGGGGGAGGACCGAGACGCCGAGCTTGTCGTCGAGCAGCTTCATGCCGAGCAGGCGGGCCGCGGCCTCGTCGATTTCGGTGCGGCCGCCGATGAGCATGATCGGGGCCTCGTCCTGCCAGACCGGCTCGACGACATTGTTGAGAACGGCCTCGAAAGTGGCGATGAGCTGGCGGCGCTGCGGCACGGATTCGGGGCGATCCGGCAGCTCTGCCGTGGCCATGCGCAGGGCGGGGAGCATGACATCATCGACCCATTTTTCGCGGTCGTGCTCTTCGAGATAATCCTCGGAGAGATCGATGGCGTCCTCGGTCTTGCCGTTGAGCATGCGCTGGTACAGCCGCTCATGGGTCGAGAGCACCGGCTCGCTGCCGAGAAGGGTCTCGAGGAACTGGAACTGGGGCAGGTGGCGTCCGACAACCACAAGAACCACAGTCATGGGCGTGGCAAGGATGAGGCCGACCGGCCCCCAGAGGGTCGCCCAGAACATGGCCGAAAGCAGGATGGCGATAGGCGAGACGCCGGTGCTGGAGCCGTAAAGGCGCGGCTCGATGACGTTGGCCGTAGTGAGGTCGATGACGACGAAGAGCCCGACCGCCATCAGCAGCATGTTCCAGCCGGGATCGACGGCGAAGGTCAGGGTAAAGGGCACGATGGCGATGATGAGCGCGCCAACGAAGGGAATATAGCGGAACAGAATGATCAGGAGGCCCCAGAGCGGAGCGCTCGGCACACCGATCAGCCAGAGGCCAATGCCGAAGATGATGCCGTAGGTTGTGTTCACCATCAGCTGGATGATGAGATAGCGGCCGACACGCCTGCTGGCGTCGGAAATGGCAAGGTTGGTCAGCGAATAGCGGCCGGCGCTGACGAGGCGAATGAAACGCTCCTGCATGTCGGCGCGGCCCATCAGCAGGAAAATCAGAAAGACGGTGACGATGGCGGCGGTGGCGATGGGGCCGACAATGGAGCCCATGACCGAAGTGATCACCGCCAGTGGCCCGATGTCGTTTGAAATGGTGACGGGGATCGGGCGCATCTGGCCCGGTTCTGCGGGCGCGCCAGTGGAGTCGCCGTTAAAACCATCCCCGAGGCTCGACATCATGCCGGTGATCTGGTCGAGCCAGGTCATGCCGCCGAACTGTTCCTGCAGGCCCTCGATCTTGGTCTGCATGATGGAGCGGTAGCCAGGGAGTTCCTGCACCAGGTTGGCAATCTGCAATCCGGCCATGACGGCAAAGCCGGCGAGGGCGGCCACGGCGATCAGCACCGCAAGGATAACGGCAACCGGATCGGGCAGGTGGAGGCGCCGGTTCATCCAGCTGACGAGCGGATTGAGGGCAAAGGCCAGAAGAATGGCCAGAACCAGCGGCACAAAAATCCCTGCACCGAGATAGAGCAGGGTCGCAGTTATAGCAAAGGTGGCAATGGCTTCGAATGCATTGAGGCGCCGGCGTGGAACCGGCACAATTTCAGGATATGTGTTCAATTTGGAGGTCTCCCCAAGCAACCCGGAAAACTAACACGGGATAGACTTGGTTCCCCTCCGGCGGGGCAGGGTGCATTATAACGCGCCGACGCGACATTTCAGCCGATTGTGCGGGATCATGGGGCCGCAGTGACGGCCAGCCGTTGCTCCCTTGTGCGGCATGGCCTACATAGACGGCCAACTCCCGTTACGCATAAGAGGCAAGGACGCAATGGCGCGCCAGTTTATTTATCACATGCACGGAATGTCGAAGGCTTATGCCGGCGGCAAAAAGGTGCTGGATAATATCCATCTGTCTTTCTACCCCGATGCCAAGATCGGCATCCTGGGCCCGAACGGCTCGGGTAAGTCGACCCTGCTCAAGATCATGGCCGGCATCGACACCGAGTTCACCGGTGAAGCCTGGGCTGCCGATGGCGCCAAGATCGGCTATCTGGCGCAGGAACCGCAGCTTGATCCGAACCTCGACGTGCTGGGCAATGTCATGCTCGGCGTCAAGGAGAAGAAGGCCGTCATCGATCGCTACAACGAGCTGATGATGGACTATTCGGACGAGACCGCTGACGAAGCGGCCAAGCTCCAGGATGTCATCGACAGCCAGAACCTGTGGGATCTCGAATCCCAGGTCGAAGTGGCGATGGAAGCCCTCGGTTGCCCTCCGGGCGATTCTTCGGTCGAGAACCTCTCGGGCGGTGAAAAGCGTCGCGTCGCGCTCTGCGCGCTGCTGCTCAGCAAGCCTGACCTGCTGCTGCTCGACGAACCGACCAACCATCTCGACGCCGAAACCACCGCATGGCTCGAACGCCATCTGCGTGAATTCGAAGGCGCCGTGCTCATCATCACCCACGATCGCTACTTCCTGGATAACGTCACCGGCTGGATCCTCGAGCTCGATCGCGGCCGCGGCGTTCCCTACGAGGGCAATTACTCCGCTTACCTCGATGCCAAGGCCAAGCGCTTTGCGCAGGAAAAGAGCGAAGATGCGGCCCGCGCAAAGGTGCTGGAACGTGAAAAGGAATGGATGGGCATGTCGCCTCAGGCACGCCAGTCCAAGTCCAAGGCACGTATCAAGGCCTATGACGAACTGGTCAAGCTCAACGACGCCCGTACCATGTCGCATACCGCCCAGATCATCATTCCGCCGGGCGAACGCCTCGGCCAGAACGTGATCACTGTGGAAGGCGTGTCGAAGTCCTTCGGCGATCGCCTGCTGATCGACAATCTCTCGTTCAAGCTGCCGCCGGGTGGTATCGTGGGCATCATCGGCCCGAACGGCGCCGGCAAGACCACGCTCTTCAAGATGCTGACCGGTCAGGAAAAGCCGGATTCGGGCACCATCACCGTGGCCGAGAACGTGCACCTCGGCTATGTCGACCAGAGCCGCGACTCCCTCGATCCGAACAAGACCGTCTGGGAAGAAATCTCCGGCGGCGACGATGTGCTGATGCTCGGCAAGCGCGAGATGAATTCTCGTGCGTATACCTCGACCTTCAACTTCAAGGGCGGGGACCAGCAGCAGAAGGTCGGCAATCTTTCGGGTGGTCAGCGTAACCGCGTGCACCTTGCCAAGATGCTCAAGGCCGGCTCGAACGTCCTCCTCCTCGACGAACCGACCAACGACCTCGACACCGAAACCCTTGCCGCGCTCGAAGAGGCGCTCGAGGAATTCGCCGGTTGCGCCGTTATCATCAGCCACGATCGCATGTTCCTCGATCGTCTGGCGACCCACATGCTGGCCTTTGAAGGCGACAGCCACGTGGAATGGTTCGAAGGCAACTTCCAGGACTACGAGGCCGACAAGGTCCGCCGTCTCGGCGCCGACGCGGTCAACCCGAAGCGCGCAACGTATAAGCCGCTGACCCGCTAAGCAGTTTTGTGTTGAAACGAATTCTGGCCGGCTCCGACACTGTCGGGGCCGGTTTTTTATTCACTCACCCCCTGAACCGTCCCCGATACGCCCTCGGCGTCATGCCGCGCAGGGTTTGAAAATGGCGGTTGAAGTTGGCGAGGGATGCGTAGCCGACAGAGTTGGCGATGTGCTGAATCGGCTGGTCGGTGGAGGAGAGGCGGGCGCAGGCGTCGGCGATGCGCAGGCGGATGAGATATTGCGAGATGGTCGTCTGGGTGTGTTTCAAGAACATGCGGTGGAGGCCGGAGGCACTAAGGGCGGCGAGATCGGCGAGGGTGTCTAGCCGGATCAGTTCGGCGTGATGGGCGTGGATATGGGCGAGGACGCGGTCGATGCGGGCGCGACTGGTCTGATCGGCGGGGGCGGCGCTGCTGGTGGAGAGCGCGGTGGCGTCCCGGTCACGAGCGAGGGTGAGGAGCAGGTCCAGCAGGCTGAAAAGACGCTGTTCCGGCGGCTGATCGAACAGCGCCTCGTAGCGCTGGCGCAGGGCGCTGGCGGTGGCTGCGGGGAAGTGGAGGCCGTGGCGGGCGCGGGTGATGAGATCGCGCAAGGGGGCGAGTTCGACTGAATTCGCCGCCATCTGCTCAAGCCAGTCGGGGCCGAACCAGAGCACAAGGGCAACATGGGGCTGGGTAGGGTCGATGGCCTCGGTAGAAGCCCAGGTGTGAGGGAGATTGCCGCCGACAAGGATCAGGTCGTCGTGGTCATAGGGAGCGGCGTGATCGCCGATAAAGCGCTGGCCGCGGGAGTTGAGCGTGAGGGTGAGCTCCATCTCCGGGTGATGATGCCACTGGAAGGGGATGCCTTCGGGCAGGCGGCGATTGAGCATGGCCCAGGAGGCGCCGTCGGCCGCCGCGAGCTTTTCGAGATAGGGCTTCATCTGGCGCTTATCCGCTTGCTAACGCCAGAATAGTATCAGAACTGGCAAGTTGCCGACAACATCGGCCGCGTCGGGCCCGCTAGTGTGCTGCTACCGAATGATCGGGAGCGAGACATGGGAGAGTTCCGACATGCAGACCATGGCCAATGCGATGAAGCGCGACAGCCATCCGACCACCAATGCAACCGTCCAGCTCAAGGATATTCAGAAGCGCCTGCCGCTGCGGGTGTTGTCGGAGGCGGATTGGCAGCAGTGGACAACCAAGGGTTATGTGATCGTGCGGCAGGCGGTGCCTGCGGCCAATGTCGAACGGCTTGCGGATCTGCTCTGGAAATTTGACGAAAAGGACCCGAACGACCAGTCCACCTGGTATGCGCCGCAGCGGCGCGATCACATCATGAAGGAGCTGAACGGCACCGGCATGCTGGAGATCTATAATCACCAGTATCTGTGGGACAACCGGATGGAGCAGCGCATCTACGATGTGTTCGTCGACATCTGGGACCGCGAGGATCTGTGGGTGACGATCGACCGGGCTAACCTTAATCCGCCCAAGAAGGTAAAGGGCAATCCCAACGGTTTTATCCATTGGGACGTCGATACCTCCATCGTTCCGCCGCCGATTGGGGTGCAGGCGGTGCTCAGTTTGAAAAAGCAGGATGGCGACGTCGGGGGCTTCCAGTGCGTGCCCTATCTCTTCGAGCATTTTGACGAATGGGTGAAAACCCAGCCTGCCGATCGCGATCCGATGCATCCGGACATGACTGGCCTCAGCGTCGTCAATATCGACATGGAGCCGGGCGATCTGATGATCTTCAATTCGCTCCTGGCCCATGGTGTGCGGCCCAATCACTCCGAAAACCGCGTGCGTATGGCGCAGTATATTTCGATGCATCCGGCCGAGTTCGACAACGCCGAAGAGCGCGAGGAACGCATTCGCCTGTGGCGCGAGCGGGACCATCCGCGGCGCGATGCCTTTCCGGGCGACCCGCGGGAGTGGGAAAAGCACAATGCCGAAACGGCGAAGCTGACGCCGCTGGGCGAAAAGCTTCTCGGGCTGACCCGCTGGTGATTTTGGAGGCAGGGCGAGCGTTGCCGCCCTGCCTCTCCCTTTACCAAACCGCCAGAAGGCTTCCGAAAACGCGTTGGGTTTGGCTGAATTTGTGCAATATGCTCGGCCAGATCGGGGCTTAGCGCCCTTACAGGTTTGCCGTTTTGGGGGAATGGATGAAGAGGATCTTGACGGGGGCGGTGCTGCTAGGCGGCCTTGCCCTCGCCGCGCCGGCAGGGGCAGCGCCCGGGCTGTGCGAAATGACGGACTATGACAGCTTCGACTGCGACGTGAGTGTCGATGGTGGCGGGCTGACATTCGCGCTCCCGGACGGTCAGGTTTTTGCGTTTGCATTGACGGCGGACAATGAGGGGCAGGGCTATCGGATTTCCGCCGATGCACGGCCCGGCCGGGTGCCGGTCGAGCTCGGCGTGTTTGCGCCCATCGCTGATGAGCCAGGGTGCTGGTTCGGCGCGCGATATGACATCCGCTTTTGTGCCATGGTGCTGCAGTAGTCTGGCCCAAGCCCTATAGCGAATAAATCCAGTTCCATTGGAGCGCTGCCATGACCGGCGAACCCTTTGTCATAAAAACGGGTGGCGCCGTGCTGCCCGGCGTGTCGCTCGGCGAGGGATTGCCCGTCGTGTTTCTGCACGCCGGCGTCTGCGACTACCGCATGTGGGAGCAGCAGATGGCTCTGGCGGCCGAGATGGGCTGGCGCGCCATTGCCTACGACCGGCGCGGCTATGGCGGGGCGGAAAGCCCGGACGAGAAATTCAGCCACCTTGATGATCTCGAGGCGGTGCTTGAGGCGCTCGATATCCAAGCGGCGATCTTTGTCGGCTGCTCTCTCGGCGGCGGGCTGGCGATCGACTATGCGCTGCGCCATCCAGGTCGCGTTATCGGCCTTGTGCTGATCGGCACCTCGGTGACCGGCGCGCCGTGGACGGCGACGCAGGCCGAGGAAGCCATCGAGATGGCGGAAGAGGATGCCTGGGAGCGGGGCGATCTCGACCTCCTCAACAGGGTCCAGGCGCATGAGTGGCTGGATGGTCCTCGCGGGCCAAGCGGCCGTGTGGGCGGAGCGGCGCGGGCGCTGTTTCTCGACATGAATGCGCGGGCGCTGAGCAAGCCGCCGCTGACGCAGGAAGAAGAGCGCGAGTCAGCCTGGCCGCGTGTTGGCGAGATCAATGCGCCATCGCTGCTGATCGTCGGCGACGAGGATTTTACCGCGCTGGTGGACAGGCATGAGCACCTCTCGGAGACCATGCCGAACGCCTATGCGCTGGTGATGGAAGGGGTTGCCCATGTCCCCAGCATCGAGCGGCCCGATCTCATCAACCGGATGCTGGAAGAGTTTCTCGACGCCTTCAGCGGCGATGATGACGATGATGATGAGGATGACGCGGAATAGGATAGGCCGCGCGGCTGATGCCTTGATTCAACGGGCTGATGTCTTGAATCACTTGCCGGAGGAAGTGATTCCGGATCGTGAGATAAGTTTTTGATGTTGCAGTGGTTTCTGAGGATGGTCCGGCGCCCAGGGGAGGGCGCCGGGCCATTTGCGTCAGACGGCGATGATGCCGTCGAAATGCTTGCTCAGCTGCGGTGTGGGGAGGTTGGTCAGGTCCTTGTCGAGCTCGGCGAGGACCAGCTTCTTGGAGTGATCGGACAGCTGCTTGCGAAAATTGCCCAAGGCAATCGGGGCTGCGGCAATCACCAGGCGATCAAAGGAACCATCGAGCGCCTTACGGTCGACCTCCTGGGCGACGGTGCGGACGAATTCGGCTTCGCGGTGATCGGCAGCGTCGGTGCGCGGCTCCATGGCACTGCGGCCTGCGCCAGCTGAAGAAAATCCGCGGCCGGGTTTGTCGGTATTGATGTCCTGGCTCTGCAGGGGCGCGATGGCCCATTCAAGACCATTGACGCTGGACAGGCCCTTGCCGGGGCCATTGTGCTCCAGGATGCGGGCCTGGGTGCCGTTTGCGATCAAGATCCAGGTGATGGGCTTTTTCATCTGCTTCTCCTCAGTTTAGACGGGCCCGGTCGCAGCCGTCTGGCCACGATCGTTCAGAGGCAAACGTCCTACTGATGAAAAGGTTGGGCCTGACAGGTGGCAGATCAATGGCGCGTCAGGATTAATCAGAAAAGGTCAGGCCGGTTGGGCCAGTTCTTCGTCGCGGGTCGAGCGGACGATGCCGGCGATCTGCTCGAAAATCCGTCCGTATGGGGTGGCCTCGCGCCAGACGAGGCGCAGCTGGCGGCCGGCGGCCGGATCATCGAGGCGATGGATGGCGATGCGCGGGTCGCTGCTTTCCTTGTCGACGGCGATCTCGGGCAAGAGGGTGACGCCCTGACCATTGGCCACGAACTGCACGATGGTGGAGAGCGAGGTGGCCGCAAAGGTGCGGCTGTTGCGATCCCCGTCGAGCCGGCAGGCGGCAATGGACTGGTCGCGAAAACAATGCCCCTCGTCGAGAAGCAGGATGCGCTCGGGCGGTATCTCGGTGAGTGAGACCGGCGCGTCGCTGGATTCGCTGCGCGGGGTGGCGAGCACGAAGGCGTCGGCGAACAGGGGGGCGGTGACCAGGCGGGGGCCGGTGCGCGGCGGCTCAGTGGCGATGAGCGCAATATCGAGCGAGCCATCCTCGAGGCCGGCGAGGAGTGTCTCGGTGCGGCCCTCGCTGATGGCAAAGCGCATGTCCGGCAGATCGCGGATAAGGGCGGGAAAGACCTGCGGCAAGAGATAGGGCGCGACGGTGGGGATAAGGCCAAAGCGCAGCGGGCGGTCGGGTCGGCCCCCGTGGCCGAGCGCGAAATTATTGAGCTTGTCGGCCGTTTCCACAGCCGCTTCCGCAAGGGTGATGAACTCCCGGCCAAAAGGGGTCAGGCGGACGCCTGACTTGGTGCGGTCAAAGAGGGCCGTTCCACAGAGTTCCTCCAGCGCCAGTATCTGTTGGGAGAGCGCCGGCTGGGATACGGCGCTTGCCTCGGCGGCACGGCCGAAGTGACCGGCGCGGGCGACAGCAAGGGCATAGCGCATCTGTTTGATGGTGATCGGCATGATAAGCACACCTTATCAAGCGTGGAGGAATTATCAATTGGCCTTATCGTGATCGGTGGGCTATGTGGTCCTCACAAAAGAAGGAGCCTCACCGTGGAAGACAATGTATTCCCCGACCAGCAAGACGCAGCGCCGGCCGGCAAGTGCCCGGTAAATCACGGTAAGCAGCAGACCGGTACGCAGAATCGCGACTGGTGGCCGAACCAGCTCGACCTCTCCGTGCTGCACCAGCACAGCATCAAGGCGAACCCGCTGGGTGCGGACTTCAACTATGCCGAGGAATTCAAGAAGCTCGACTATGAGGGCCTCAAGGCAGACCTCCGTCAGCTGATGACCGACAGCCAGGAATGGTGGCCGGCAGACTGGGGCCACTATGGTCCGTTCATGATCCGCATGGCCTGGCACTCTGCCGGTACCTATCGAGTGCAGGACGGTCGTGGCGGTGGCGGGGAAGGCCAGCAGCGCTTTGCTCCGCTCAACTCCTGGCCGGACAACGTCAACCTCGACAAGGCCCGTCGCCTGCTCTGGCCGATCAAGCAGAAGTACGGCAACCGTATCTCCTGGGCTGACCTGTTCATCCTGACCGGTAACGTCGCGCTCGAATCCATGGGCTTTGAAACCTTTGGTTTCGCCGGTGGCCGCCTTGACACCTGGGTCCCCGAGCTCGACATCTACTGGGGCCAGGAAGGCGAATGGCTCTCCGACGCCGAGCGCTACCAGGGTGAGCGCAAGCTCGATGATGCGCTCTCTGCCGTGCAGATGGGCCTCATCTATGTGAACCCCGAGGGCCCGGCCGGTAACCCCGATCCGCTGGCTTCGGCGCGCGACATTCGCGACACCTTCGCCCGCATGGCGATGGACGACTATGAGACCGTGGCGCTGATCGTTGGTGGCCACACCTTCGGCAAGACCCATGGTGCGGGCGACGCATCGCTGGTCGAGGCAGAGCCGGAAGGCGCGCCGATCGAAGCGCAGGGTCTTGGCTGGAACAACACGTTTGGTTCGGGCAAGGGCGCTGACACCATCTCGTCGGGCCTCGAGGTCGTCTGGACCACCACGCCGACCCAGTGGAGCAACAACTTCCTCGAGAACCTTTATGGCTTCGAGTGGGAGCTGACAACCTCGCCGGCTGGCGCCAAGCAGTGGACTCCCAAGAATGGTGCCGGTGCCGGCACGGTCCCGGACGCCCATATCGAAGGCAAGTCCTGGGCTCCCAGCATGCTGACCTCCGATCTGGCGCTCCGCATGGACCCGGCCTACGACAAGATCTCCCGCCACTTCCTGGAAAACCCGGAAGAGCTGAAGGAAGCCTTCGCGCGCGCCTGGTTCAAGCTGACCCACCGCGACATGGGCCCGAAGGCTCGCTACATCGGTCCGGAAGTCCCGGCTGAAGACCTGCTCTGGCAGGATCCGCTTCCGGCCCGCGACTTCGCCCTAATCGACGCTGCCGATATTGCCGCGCTCAAGGGCGACATCGAAGCGACCGGCCTGTCGGTTTCGGAACTGGTTTCGACCGCCTGGGCGTCGGCTTCGACCTATCGCGGTTCGGACATGCGCGGTGGTGCAAACGGCGCGCGTATCCGTCTTGCGCCGCAGAAGGACTGGGCCGTCAACCAGCCCGAACAGCTGGCCCGCGTGCTCGAGGCTCTGGAAGAAGTCCAGACCGAGTTCAACGAGAGCCAGACCGGTTCGAAGCGGGTCTCCATGGCTGACCTGATCGTGCTGGCCGGTGTGGTCGGTGTCGAACTGGCAGCGCTGGATGCCGGTGTCGTCGTCGAAGTTCCGTTCACCCCGGGCCGCGTCGATGCGACCGATGAGCAGACCGACGCGGACAGCTTCAAGTGGCTCGAGCCGATGGCAGATGGTTTCCGCAACCACTACCTCAAGCAGCGCCTGTCACCGGAATCCGCGCTCGTCGACCGTGCTCAGCTCCTTGGCCTCTCGGCTCCGGAAATGACCGTGCTGGTCGGTGGCCTGCGTGTGCTCAAGGCTGGCGTCAATGATCACGGCGTCTTCACCGACAGCCCGGAAGCGCTGACGAACGACTATTTCGTCAACCTGCTGGACATGTCGACAAAGTGGACCCCGGCCGGCGACAACCTCTACCAGGGTGTCGACCGCGCAACGGGCGAAGCCAAGTGGACCGCCACCCGCGCCGACCTGATCTTCGGCTCGCACAGCCAGCTGCGCGCCGTCGCCGAAGTCTATGGCCAGGCTGACAATGCCGAGAAGTTCGTCAAGGACTTCGTGGCTGCCTGGACAAAGGTGATGAACGCCGACCGGTTCGATCTGGTCTGAGGTCTCGCATAGCGAAACCGAAAGGGCTCCGGGATTTTCCCGGGGCCTTTTTTTATATCGGCGCGCGGTTTAGGGCGCGATCGATCGAGCTTTATTCAACTTGTCTCTTCTGGCTTCAGCCGCGTGCAAGCGGAAAGGCCCCAGTGTGATCGCCAATGCGCACGCCGTGGGAGTAGGCCAATGAATAAGTTTCACGCGGTAGCAGAGCATGTCTGGGGCCAGACATGGTGAGCGCAGAGGAAAGCCTTTCCGAGCGCGACCAGCTGTTTCGGAATATGGCGAAGCTTTTCAGCTATGTGTCCGACCGCTGCGATGATGCGGAGATGGCCCAGTACGACGAGGCGCTGTGCCTCCTGGCCGACCTGGTCGAGGTCGAGGCGCGGGCTCATGTCGCCAGTCTTCTCGCGCCGCTGAAGAGGGCGCCGGGCACGGCGGTGCTCAAGCTTGCCAATGACGACATCGAAGTTGCCCGACCGCTGCTGGAATTTTCCACTGTGCTCAGCGAGGACGATCTCATCGACATCGTCTCCAAGCAGAGCGAGGCACACCGGATGGCCATCGCCAGCCGGGCGATAGTGCCGGAGCGGGTGGGCGAGGCCATCGTGAGGCATGGCGAGACCAGTTCCGTCGTGCGCCTCGTGCGCAATGAGAATGCCGCTTTCGGCGCGTCGACACTCAAAAGCCTGGTTGAACGGGCGCGGGGCAATTCCGAGATCGCCGAAGATCTGCGCAACCGCAGCGAGATCGACTGGAAATCGCTGCGCGGCGAGATCGAGTGGGCCGCCGACAAGGTTATGGAAAGCCTTGGCGAGACTGAGGGGCGGCTCGATCCGGTTGCTGCCGGCAAGGTCAATGCGGTGGTCTACAACCGCATCCGCAACAAGGCCGGGTTCAACGGGCAGGAATGGAAGCTCGCGTATAACCAGGTGAAGGCTCTCTACGATCGCAAGCAGCTGGATGAGCCGGCGATGACGCGCTTCGTGCGCTTTGGCTATGGTCACCATGTGGCCGCCGCCATGACGCTGACGCTTCGGGTGCCGCCGGAGATCGTGGTGAAGTGGCTGGCGAGCCAGGATTATGCAGCTGTCACCGTCGCCATGCGGGCACTCAAGACGGACGCGCAGTTGTTTGATGCCATTGTGGCGGTGTTGCCATGGCGGGACCTGCCGACGGACGCGGATCGCAGCATGGTCGTGAGCCGTTTTTCGGTGCTCAAGGAAGAGGAGGCCGCCCGGATTTTCGAGCTGTGGCGGGCCCATTCGTTCCGCCGCCGTACCGAAGCGCCGAACACGCGGGTGGCGATGCGCGCCTGAGGTACCGACCGGATAATGGGGAGATCTCGATACGAGATTTCCCCAGGCGCAATTTTCTCTGGACCAATCGCTTTTGCCGGATATAAAGATATCTTTATATCAGGTGGGTGAATGAGCGATTTAAACGATTTGGTGGGTGTGCTGAGGGCGGCGGGCGAAGGCACGCGGTTGCGCCTCCTTGCATTGCTCGCCGATGGCGATCATTCGGTCAAGGACCTGACCGAAATTCTGGACCAGAGCCAGCCGCGCGTTTCGCGCCATCTCAAGCTATTGGCCGACGCAGGCCTCGTGCAGCGCCACGCCGAAGGGGCCTGGGCGTATTATGGGCTCGCGCCCAGTGGCGACGGCGCCGAGCTCGCCCGCTGGCTGGTGGCGCGCCTTTCTCCCGATGATGCCGAGCGCCTCAGCGACAAGGCGCGGCAAGACGCGATCTTTTCGGCACAGCAGGCGCGGGCGGGGGCCTATTTCGCCAAGGTCGCCGACAGCTGGGACCTGCAGAAGACGCTGCATGTGCCCGAGGCAGCCGTGGAAGCGGCGATGCTCGAGGCTCTGGACGGGCGCACGGCCGATCTGCTGGTCGATCTCGGCACCGGCACCGGGCGCATGCTCGAAGTCCTGGCGCCACGTTTCCGGCGCGGTATCGGCATTGATTCCAGCCGGGAGATGCTGGCCGTCGCGCGGGCGCGCCTCGCCTCGTCGGGGCTGGCGCAGGCGCAGGTCCGGCTGGGCGATATTGCGGCCCTCGACCCGGCGATCGGCCCGGCCGACGTCATTACCATCCATCAGGTGCTACATTATTTCGACGATCCCGGGCGCATGCTGGCGCAGGCGAGACGCCTGCTTTCTCCCGGTGGCGACATTCTCATCGTCGACTTTGCACCACACGACCTCGAATTTCTCCGGACCGAACATGCCCACCGACGGCTTGGTCTCTCCGGGGAGCAGATGAACGCCTGGGCGGAGGCCGCCGACCTCGATGTGCGCGCCGTCCGGGAATTTCCGAGCAACACTTCTGATCGCGGGCTGACAGTGTGCCTGTGGCACCTCAGCGACCGCAAATAACGGATTAGACCAATGATCGACGACAATCTCCGCGCCAGCCGACTGACCGCCGACAAGCGCCCGGCGCTGCAGCTCAGCTTCGAATTCTTCCCGCCCAAGACGGACGCGATGGAAGAGCGCTTCTGGGAGAGCATCGGCAAGCTGGCCCCGCTTGGGCCGCGTTTTGTGTCGGTGACCTATGGCGCGGGTGGTTCGACCCGCGAGCGGACGCTGCGCATGGTCAGCCGCATTACGTCTGACACCGGCGTGCCGGCAGCGGCGCACCTGACCTGTGTTGGCGCCAGCCGCGCGGAAGTCGATGCGGTGGTCGAAGGTTACAAGGCCGCGGGCGTCAACAGCATCGTGGCGCTGCGCGGTGATCCGCCGGAAGGTGTCGGCCATCCGTTCACGCCACATCCCGATGGCTACAAAAACGCCGCCGACCTCGTCGCGGGCATCCGCAGGATCGGTGACTTCGACATTTCGGTCGCCGCCTATCCCGAAAAGCACCCGCAGAGTGCCGACTGGGATGCTGATATCGATAATTTGAAGCGCAAGCTCGATGCCGGTGCCGACCGGGCGATCACGCAGATGTTTTTCCGCAATTCGGACTATCTGCGTTTCCTCGAACGGGCCCGCAAGGCCGGGATCACCGCGCCGATCGTGCCGGGCATCCAGCCGATCCACAGCTTCAAGCAGATCTCCGGATTTGCGGCGCGCTGCGGAGCCTCGATCCCAGATTGGCTGGCCGAACGCTTTGAAGGGCTTGATGAAGATCCGGAAACCCATGCGCTCGTGGCGGCGGCGGTCGCGGCCGAGCAGGTGACGGAACTGCTCGACGAAGGCGTCACCGAGTTCCACTTCTATACGCTGAACCGCTCCAATCTGGTGCTGGCGCTCGCGCGCCTGCTGGGCCGCCGCTCGGACGGCTAAGAGGGAGGCGTTCAGGCGCTGTTCATGTCAGGCGGCTCAAGGGTCATTCATAAAATGGCCACCAATGTCGGTTTCAAGCCCGACAATCTTGCGACGCAGAGCGGAGCTGCCTGACTATGAAACCTGATCGCCGCCTCACCAATGGCCTCGCCTGGGCCGGGGCGCTGCTCGTCGTTGGTGTTCCTGTGGCCGACTACTTCATCGGCCGCTTCGAGCAGTCCCAACCCGTGCAGGTGAGCGTTGTCGACGCCGGAAACAGCCTGTCGACGGTCTCGCCTGTTCCTGAAGTTTCGCGCCCTGAGATGCCCGCGCCGGTGGACACTGCCGCTGCGGGTGGCGATGCGGTGCAGAGCTATCTCGACACCGGCCGTGCCTTGCCCAGCTATATCACCGGCGAGGATGTGCCGGCTGCGGCCGAACCCCCGATTGAGACTGCTGCCCTGCCGCGTCCTGCCGCGCCCGTGACGGCGCCTGCGTCGGCTGCCGAGGCGCCGGTCGCTCCTCCTGCAGTCACGGAAACGCCAGCGGCGCAGACGCGGCCGGTGATCGAGACCGTGGCGGCCCTGCCCCCGAAGGTTGCGCCCGTGCCCATGCCGCTCTCCATGCGACCGGCAACGCCGGTTGCAGTTGCCCCCTCCGCCCCGGTGCTGATCCTTGATGAGCCAGCTCCAGTGGTGACCACAGCGCCGGTGCGACAGCCGTCGCCGGTGTTGGTCGAACCGCCGGGCGTCGTGACTGCCGACGATCTCGAGGGGTGGGAGACTGGCCCGCTGTCCGACTTCCTGGCGCAGCGCCAGCAGGCGGGCAGCAGCGCGGTCTATCGGGTGGAGCCGAGTGCCGACGCCTATCCGGCTGAGGGCTTCTGGCTCGATGACGCACCGCGCAGTACGCGCCGGGACCGGACCTTCCCGCCGGCCTATGACGACAGCTTCTATCTGCCGTTCGTCCCCTGAGGCGCATGGGCGCTCTGCGGCAGGGGGCATGGACCGAAGCGGGCGCAAGCGATAGTGTGCCGGGCAGGTCGCCTCGTGGCGCGACCGGCGGAAAGGCGGACAAATGCTGTGCTGTGTACGCAAGGCGGAAGAGAATCGCGACATCCGGGAGCGGCTTGCCCACTTCCTCGGATCGTTCTCGCGCCGCACCGGCGTAGCCGGACACATTGCCAATATTCTCGATCCTGACAACTGGCTGCCCGGCGGCCGGGAAGCGGCGTTCACGCTGGCGCTGATTGCCCTGTCGGCCAAGATGGCGATGGCCGATGGCGCGGTGACAGCGTCTGAAGTGCGCGCCTTCAATGCTACCGTCGAAATCGCCAAGGACCAGGAGCCGCAGGTCGAGCGGCTGTTCAACCTGGCCAAGCAGGATGTGGCCGGCTACGACGCCTATGCCCGCAAAGTGGCCCGTTTCTTTGCCGATACGCCCGAAACGCTTGAGCATGTGCTCGACGGCCTCTTCTTCATCGCCACGGCTGACGGCATGGTGCATGAGGCGGAGCTCGACTATTTGCGTTCGGTCAGCGCCATTTTCGGCTTTGACGAAGTGCGGTTCGAACAGATCGCGGCCCAGCATGTGATGCTCGATGAGAGCGTCGACCCCTATATGGTGCTTGGCCTCACCCATGATGCGCCGCCCGAGGAAGTGCGTCGCGTCTATCGCCAGCTCGTCGCAGAGCATCATCCGGATCGGCTGATCGCCAAGGGCGTGCCCGAGGAACTGGTCGATGTGGCCACCGCGCGCATGTCGGCGATCAATCTGGCCTATCAGGCGATTACAAAGCCAAAAGCACAACCTTTGCTCACTTGACTGTGAGGACGCGCTCCCGCACAAGACGCCGGCCAGTTGACCGGGTGGCCGCTGGCAGTGGGGTAACCTGCTGCGAGAGGAAAGTCCGGGCTCCATCGAAACACGGTGACGGCTAACAGCCGCCGGGGGCGACCCCAGGGAAAGTGCCACAGAAAGCAAACCGCCGACCTTCGGGCCGGTAAGGGTGAAAGGGTGCGGTAAGAGCGCACCGGGCGCCTGGCAACAGGAGCCGCACGGTAAACCCCACCGGGAGCAAGACCAAATAGGGATGACGCGGGCTTCGGCCCAGCCTGTTTCGAGGCCATGTCGTCCGGGTTGGTTGCACGAGTGCCCTGGTAACAGGGGCCACAGATGAATGGTCACCACGTCGCGCAAGCGGCCCTACAGAACCCGGCTTATAGGTCAACTGGCTCTTGACCCCCTCCATGCCCTCTGTGTCTGCCCCTGCGGGGCGCGGGCGCTGAAAAAGCGCAGGGCTGCTGCTCGGCTGGAAAGGCGTGCCGCGGGGCGATTTTCCTGACAATTGCGTGATGTGCATGGTTCGACCTGCTGGCCTGCGGCTGGAGCATGGGTGTTGCAATGCTCACGCAATCTCCGGGTCGCATCTTTCGGGCGTCATCTCGAGATAAGGAACCGACCATGAAGAAGATCGTCACAGCCGTCCTGACCGCCGCCATCGTTGCTGGCGCTGCCGCCCCGGCATTTGCCCAGACCATCCAGAACTGCGCGTTCAAGGATCAGGCCCTCTGCAAGGTTGAGACCCTGTCCAACACCAAGGAAGACTAATCCGTCTTCTATCTGGTTTGAATTTGAAGGCCCCCGGAGTGTCTCCGGGGGCCTTTTCGATTTTCTACGCACGAGAACCGGTGAGCGCATGGCTCAAATGCCGGGGATCGCTTGCGATTGCGGCCACATGCCGGTATTGGCTGACCTTCCCATTTTCCGCCTGACGTGGCGGGGACATGACGCCTGTTGGAGTTCTGCGCGCGATGCCCCTGACAACACCTTATTACCTGATCGACGAGACCCTGCTTGAGCGCAACCTGGCGCGGATCGATCAGCTGCGCGCTGCTTCTGGCGCAAAATGCCTGTTGGCGCTGAAATGCTTTGCCACCTGGTCGACCTTCGAGCAGATCGCCCCGCACATGGATGGCACGACCTCGTCTTCGCTCAACGAAGTGCGCCTTGGCCGCGAGAAGTTTGCCGGCGAAACCCATGCCTATTCGGTGGCCTGGTCGGATGGCGAGATCGACGAAGCGATCGCCAATGCCGACAAGATCATCTTCAATTCGGCCAGCCAGCTTGAGCGTTTTGCCGACAAGGCGCGGCATCTGGCGATCGGCCTCAGGGTCAATCCCGGCGTCAGCCATTCCCATTTCGACCTCGCCGATCCGGCGCGTCCGTTCAGTCGCCTCGGCGAGTGGGATGCTGCCCGCATCGAGGCGGTGATGGATCAGGTCTCCGGCTTCATGATCCACTGCAATTGCGAAAACGACTCCGTCGAGGCGTTCTCGGACCTGCTCGATCGCATCGAGGCCAAGTTCGGGGACTTCCTGTCACGGGTGGAATGGGTGAGCCTGGGCGGTGGTATCCACTTCACCAAGGAAGGCTATCCAATTGAGCGCCTTGCCGAAAGATTGCGGCGCTTTGCCGAGCGATTCGAGGTGCAGGTCTATCTCGAGCCCGGCGATACGGTGGTGACGGATACGACGACGCTTGAAGTCAGCGTGCTCGACGTGATCGAGAACGGCAAGGCGGTGGCTATTGTCGATAGCGCAGTGGAAGCCCATATGCTGGACCTGCTGGTCTATCGGGAGAGCGCCACGGTGGCGCCAAACACTGGTCCGCACCGCTATATGATCGCCGGCAAGTCATGCCTTGCAGGCGATGTTTTCGGTGAATTCGACTTCGAAAAGCCGCTGCAGGTGGGCGATCGGATAGCGCTCCTGAACGCGGGCGGTTACACGATGGTGAAGAAAAACTGGTTCAACGGCGTGGCTATGCCATCCATTGCCATCCGCCGGAAAAATGGTGCAGTCGATCTTATTCGGGAATTCGGCTATACCGATTACGTCGCCAGCCTCTCGTAAAGAGCGCTGATATCGTCAACCACCAATAAGGTGTTTCGTGTCAATTGAAGAAAAACGTACTGATCATCGGTGCCGGAGGTGTCGCGCAGGTCGCAGCCGTTAAGGCTGCAATGCACAACGACGTGCTCGGGGACATCAACATTGCGTCGCGTACTCTCGACAAATGCCAGGCGATCATTGCCGGCGTGCTCGAGAGGAAAGCGCTGAAGCGTCCCGGGCTGCTTGCCGCTCACCAGCTCGACGCATTGGACGTCGAAGCGACCAAGGCACTCATTCGCCAGACCAAGAGCCAGATCGTCATCAATGCTGGTTCGGCTTTCCTCAATATGTCCGTGCTGCGGGCCGCCATTGAAACCGGCGCCGCCTATATCGACACGGCCATCCACGAAGACCCCGCCAAGGTGTGCGAGACGCCGCCGTGGTACGGGAACTATGAGTGGAAGCATCGCGAGGAGTGTGAGCGCAAGGGCATTACCGCCATTCTCGGCGCAGGGTTCGATCCCGGTGTCGTCAATGCCTACGCGGCGCTGGCAGCCCAGCACTATTTCGACAGCATCGACAGTATCGATATCATCGACGTGAATGCGGGCAGCCATGGCCGCTACTTCGCGACGAACTTCGATCCCGAAATCAATTTCCGCGAATTCACCGGAACGGTGTGGAGCTGGCAGCAGAGCCAGTGGACGGCGAACAAGATGTTCGAAGTCAGCCGCACCGACCACCTGCCGGTGGTTGGGTCGCACAAGACCTATCTGACCGGACATGACGAGTTGCACTCGCTCTCGGCCAATCTCGACGTGCCCGATATCCGCTTCTGGATGGGCTTTGGCGAGCACTACATCAACGTCTTCACGGTGTTGAACAATCTCGGTCTGTTGTCCAACGAGGCCGTGGTGACGGCCGAGGGTCAGGAAGTGGTTCCGCTCAAGGTAGTGAAGGCCGTGCTGCCCGATCCGGCTTCGCTGGCGCCCGACTATGCCGGCAAGACCTTCATCGGCGATCTGGTGAAGGGGACGCGCGGCGGCGTGGAGACCGAGGTGTTGATCTACAACATCTGCGATCACGAAGAGACCTTCGCCGAGACCGGCAGCCAGGCCATCTCCTACACAGCCGGCGTACCCGCTGTGGCCGCAGCCCTTCTCATCGCCAAGGGCGAGTGGGACTGCCACCACATGGTCAATGTCGAGGAACTGCCGCCCGTGCCGTTCATCAGCCTGCTCAACCGGATGGGCCTGCCCACCCGGGTCCGCGACGCGCGCGGCGACCGGGCGCTGACCGATGACGAGATGCGCTCGCTGCGTCCGGCATCAACGCGGCTTGGCGGCGTTTCCTAAGCCCGAACAAAATTATGCGGCCGGTTGATCAACCGGCCGCAATTGTTTTGGGGGCAGGGCGCTTCTTTCGAGCGCCACAAAACTTCAGATCGGGAAGGTGACGGTCACGCGTGTGCCAGGACCCGTTGGGTCATAGGACACATCGGCCGCAAGGCTGTGGGCCATGGCCTTGACGATGCGGGTGCCAAGTCCGGTGCCCTGCGGCACGCCCTGGCCGGTCCAGCCGATCCCATCGTCCTCGACCAGCAACTGGGCCTGACCATCCTGCTGCGCCATGGCGACGCGGACTTCGCCCAGTTCGCGCCCGGCATAGGCATATTTGAGGGCATTGGTGACGAGTTCGGTGAGGATCACGCCCAGCCAGGCCACTTTCTCGGTGGGCAGGTGGAAGCTCTCGACCTTGACCTTTAGTTCGGCCGTCTGACCCTCGGACTGCATCGAGGTGCCCAGCTCGCAGGCAAGGCTCTTGATGTAATCTGAGATCTCGACCGAGTGAACGTCCTCGGCTGAATAGAGATGGCGGTGCACGCCGGCGATGGCGTGGATGCGGGCCTGGGTTTCCGACAGGGCGCGCTTGGCCTCGGCATCGCTCACAGCGTTAGATTGCAGGCCAACGAGGGCCGCGACCATGGCAAGCGAATTGGCGACGCGGTGATTGACCTCGCCGAGCAGCATTTCGGCGCGCTCGCGCGCTTCATGAACCTCGCGCTCGGCCTTGGCCTTGGCGCGGACCAGCCGGATATGCTCGACAGCATGGTCGATCGCTGACATCAGAAGTTCCATGAACTCGTCCGAAAGCGTCTTGGGGACGAAATCTGTCGCGCCGGATTTGAGTGCGGCGACCGCAACAGCGGTTTCCGCCGAGCCCGTCACATAGACGACAGCCGGCTTGTCCTCGAGGTCGGTCATCCGCTCGAGAACGTCCAGCCCCGTGCCGGAGGACAGGTAATGGTCGAGCGCTACGACGTCGACGCCGCCCTTGGCGATGACGTCCAGCCCTTCTTCCGCTGTGGTGGCGTGCTGGAACGTATAGCCGCGTCGCTCCAGGGCCTTCTGCAGCAGACGTGCGAGACCCGGGTCGTCGTCAATGTAAAGGACATGCGGCTTGCTGTTGAACATGGCTGATTATTCGGCCTCTGGGATTTTCATGACCGAGAAGAACAAGCCGAGCTGCTTGATGGCATTGGCGAAGCCGTCATAATCCACGGGCTTGGTGATGTAGACATTGGCGCCCAGATCATAGCAGCGCTGAATCTCGCGCTGGTCATCGGTCGTGGTCAGAACCACGACTGGCGAACGGCGCGTGTGCTCGTTGCCCTTGACCTTTTCGAGGATGTCGATGCCGGTCATGTCGGGCAGGTTGAGGTCGAGCAGCACGAGAAGCTGGCGGCCCTTGTTGACGAGACCGGAGCCGTCAGGTCCGAGGAGATAGGCCAGCGCTTCGGTGCCGTTGTCGAAGGGGACAATTTCGTTGGCGACGCCGGCGCGGCGGATATTTTTCTCGATGAGGCGCGCGTGGCCTGCATCGTCCTCGATCATGATGATGGTTACGGGGCGTGCGTCGTTCATGTGCGAATATTTCCCAGGTATGACCGCACGTCACGCGGCAGATTGATATGAAATGTCGTGCCTTCGCCGAGCTGCGAGGTCAAGGTAATGTCTCCCCCAAGGCTGCGAACCATGGTGCGGACATGAGCCAGGCCTATGCCTTCACCCGGCTGGCTTTGCGAGCCTGACCTTCTGAACAGCTCAAATACACGCTCATGGTCGGTTGCAGCAATACCGCGTCCATTATCCTCTACATCAATTAGCACGCGGTTACCCGGCAGATGTCGCGAACGGACACTGAGCTTGAGCGACCGGTCTGGTTGCTGGTACTTGATGGCGTTGTCGAGCAGATTGCCCAGGATCTGTTCGATCGAGAGCTTGTCGCTCACCAGCTTGCTGGCGCGCAGGTCGGTTTCGCTTTCCCCGCCATTGTCGGCCAGCTGGTGGTGGATGGCTGCGAGGGAGTTTTGGACGATGTCCTCGAGGTCGATCGCATCGGGCTTGAGCTGGCGCCGGCCTTCACGCGAGATCTTGAGGATGGCGTTGATGAGGCTGTCCATTTTGCGGGTGGCCGCCCGGATGAAGTTGATGGCCTCGGGCAGGTCCTCGGTGGCGGCCAGCTTGGCCTCCTCGTAGTAGGGGTCTGTCTCGGCGGGCCGGGACTCCATGAAGGAGCGCAGCGTCTCGACGCTGGCTTCCATTTCGCTGGTAAAGCCCATGACATTGACGAGGGGCGCACGCAGATCGTGCGTAACGATATAGGCGAAGCGCTGGATCTCCTCATTGGCCTTGCCGAGATCGGAGGTGCGTTCGCGCACGCGTTCTTCAAGGCCGGTATTGGCTTCCTCAACGGCCTGGCGCGCCTGCCTCAACTCCTGAGTGTAGCGCCATACGGTCCAGATCGCGCCGAGCACGACGAGCAGAATGACCATGCCGCCGCCTATCGATACCCAACGCAGATTGTTGAGGTTTCCCCGCTGATTGTCGTCAGAGGTCGCCAGCATCTCGTCGATATTATTCAGGAAGGCGTCGAAAAAGGCCCGTGCGTCGTCCATCGCGGCCTTGCCGCGGTCTGTCCGGATCTGTTCGACCGCTTCATCGACGCGCCCGGCACGGGCCAGATCGATGGTTTCGGCCATTTCGCGGAGCTTGAAAGCAATGTCCTCTTCCAGCTTGGCGATCGACTGGTCCGCCTCGGGGTAGGGCGCGAGCATCTCCTTGAGTGCAGCAAGCCCTCCATCCACCTTCGGCAGGGCATTCTCATAGGGTTGGAGATAGATGGGATCCTGCGTGATGATAAATCCACGCTGGCTGGTCTCGATGTCCTGCAGCATGCCGCGCAGGTCAATCACGGCACGGCGCATATAGCGGCCGTTTCTGATCTCTTCGAAATAGCCCTGTGACCGGTCCACCAGCCACACGTTGGTGCCGACAATGCCGAACAGTGCCAGCAGGCCGACAAGAAGCATGAGGGCAGTTGTTCTGACGAAGGACTTGCTTGTTATGGGCATCATCTATTCCGTTCGGATCAGGCTTTCATGGCGTGAATACCGGGGCAGGGCAATACGGAAGGGGCGAACAGCGCTGAATTTCTTCAGTTGGCCCTGATGTTTGGTGAATCGCGAATGGGAAACAAAATCTTAAGCGTCGTCGTGCGAATGTCGCGAATGGTGTTTTTGACGGCCCTGTGGTCGCGAGTGGAGTTCTGGCCGACATGGGCAAGCGTACCCTGCCCGAAATAGAGACGTCCGGTGGTCCGCATGTGCCGGTCCTACTGGAAGAGGTTGTCGCGGCGCTCATGCCCCTCGCAGGCAGTCGCGTGGTCGATGGCACGTTTGGCGCCGGTGGCTATTCGCGCGCCTTGCTTGAAGCGGGCGCGGAGGTCATCGCGATTGATCGTGACCCTTCCGTGCTGCCGCATGCGGAAAAGCTCAAGGCTGACTTTCCCGATCGCTTCACCTTTGTTTCTGGAACATTTTCCGAGCTCGACACGCTGGCGGCGCCCTTTGCGCCGATCACTGGCGTCGTGCTCGATATCGGCGTCAGCTCGATGCAGCTCGATGAGGCCGAGCGCGGCTTCTCGTTCATGCGGGATGGCCCCCTCGACATGCGCATGAGCCAGTCGGGCGAAAGCGCTGCCGATCTCGTCAATACACTCGAGCAGGACGATCTCGCCAATCTGCTTTATGCCTTTGGTGAGGAGCGGAAGTCGCGCCGCATTGCCCAGTTCATCGTATCGGCGCGCGCCGAGGCTCCGATCGAGACGACGCTGCAGCTGGCAAAGATCATCGAGAAGGCCATTGGCCGTAAACCCGGCGACGCCCATCCGGCGACGCGGTCGTTCCAGGCGCTGCGCATAGCGGTGAACGGCGAGCTCGAGCAATTGGTCGAGGGGCTGTTTGCGGCCGAGCGCCTTCTGGCTGAGGGCGGGCGGCTGGCTGTCGTCAGCTTCCACTCGCTCGAAGATCGCATCGTCAAACGCTATTTCGATCCGGACAAGGCTGGGCCAGCGCAATCGCGGCACCTGCCGCAGGTGGCGACCGAGCCGCTGCGCTGGGATCCTGTCTCGAAGGCGGTCAAGCCGGGCGAGGCCGAGCTGGCGCGCAATCCTCGGGCGCGGTCCTCCGTGTTGCGCCGCGGGACGCGCACTGCAGCGCCAGCGCGGGAAATGCGGCTTGATGGTTTGGGCGTACCGAACTTCCGGGGGCGCAATTGATCCGTCGTATCAACGTCTTTCTGATCCTGACCAGTATCCTCATGCTCGTCGGCGTCTACATGCTGAAGTTCTCCATCGAGGGCACGGCTGCCGAACGTACGGCGCTGCAGGGTTTCATCTCCGAGCAGGAGGGGCAGCTGTCGCTGCTCCAGGCCGATTGGGCGGTGCTCAACCAGCCGGCCTATATCGAGCCCATCGTTCGTCGCCATCAGGCCGAGTTGGCGATCGAGCAGGTCCGGCAGGAGCAGTTCGGCGCCTTCGAGGCCCTGCCGATGCGGCCGGCCAAGCCCGACACTTCGGCCTTGGATGCGCTGTTCGAGGCGATCGACAATGGCATTGATCCGATCGACGCCATTCTCGAGCTGGAAGGGATTGAGTGATGGCCGTCATCGGCGATGATTTCGCACCAACCATTTCCCTCGACGGCGGCCGCAAGGCGCGTGGCAACCTCACCCAGGCGCGCATCCGCTGGATGATCCTGGCGCTGGTGATCGGCTTTGCCCTTGTGGGTGGCCGGTTGGTCCAGCTTGGCTTCGTCGAGACCGACCAGCGTATCGAAGGCCAGGCGCGCGACGTCATCACCGCGACGCGTCCGCCGATCCTTGATCGCAACGGCCTCGAGATGGCCGTCGATATCCGCGTGCCCTCCCTCTACGCCGAGCCGCGCCGTATCGTCGATATCGAAGAGGCGGTGCAGAAGCTGCGCACCGTGCTGCCCGACATCGACGAGAACTGGCTGCGCAACCGGCTGACCGGCGATCGTGGTTTCGTCTGGCTCAAGCGCGAGCTGACCCCGGCGATCCAGGATCAGGTGATGCGCCTCGGTATTCCGGGCGTTGACTTCATCACCGAGTCCAAGCGCTTTTACCCGGCCATGAACGAGGCCGCCCATATCCTTGGCTCAACCAATGTGGACAATCAGGGCATTGCCGGCATCGAGCGCCACATGGACAGCGAGTCCGTGGCGCTGCTGCAGGAGCTTGGCCTGGCGCGTGGCAATGCGTTGACCCCTGTCGACCTCAGTGTCGACATGCGCGTGCAGCACGTGATGCACGACCAGCTGACCGATGCCATGGCCCGCTACCAGGCCATCGCCGCCGCCGGCGTCATGGTGGACATCTATACCGGCGAAGTCATTGCCATGGCCTCGCTGCCGGACTTCAATCCCAACGAGCCGGCGAGCGCACTCGTCAAGGATACGTTCAACCGGATCACCTCGGGCATTTTCGAGCCGGGCTCGATCTTCAAGACCATCACCATTGCCGGTGCGCTGGACGCGGGCGCGGTGAAGATCACCGATGATTTCGACGCCCGCTATGGCATTCGTTTCGGCCGCTTCACCATCAGCGACTTCCACGGCAAGCACCGCATCCTGTCGCTGCCGGAAGTCTATAAATACTCGTCCAACATCGGCACGATCCGCGTCATGCAGGCGCTGGGCAAGGAAAATTTCCGCGCCTTCCTCAGCCGCATGGGCTTTGACAAGCGCGTCGAGTTCGAACTGCCCGAAATGCGCCTGCCCACCGTGCCGAAGGATTTTTCCGATGTTGGCGCGGCAACGGCATCCTTCGGCCATGGTTTGTCCGTATCGCCGCTGCACATGGTCACCGCCTATGCGGCCCTTGTGAACGGGGGCAATTATGTCCCGCCAACGCTCTACAAGCGTGATATTGCCGAGGCCGAGCAGCACTACACCCGCGTGGTGCAGCCCCAGACCAGTGATTTGATGCGGTATCTCATGCGGATCAACGCCATCGAGCCAGGCGGCTCCGGCTCGCAGATGAACAAGCTGGCGCTGGGCTATCGTGTCGGCGGCAAGACCGGTACTGCCGAAAAGGTGGTCGATGGCCGCTACTCCTCCAGCAAGGTGACGAACTTCTTCGCCTCGGCATTCCCGCTCGACAATCCGCGCTATGCCATGGTCATCCTTGTCGATGAACCGCAGAAGGAAAATCCGCAGTCGGGGACCACTGCAGGCTGGAACGCCGGCCAGGTCACCGGCCGCATCATCCAGCGCGTTGCGCCCATGCTCGGCGTTGCGCCGGATTTCAGTGAAATCCTGGATCATCAACTCACCCCGTCCGTACTCAGATAGATCGATCCAGAAGGATTTGTCGCCGTGTCTCTTAGCGTATCGCAACTTCTCGAAGGCTCTGGCGCCCGCCCCAAAAAGGGCCTGGGTACTGTATTCGGTCTGAACTCCGACAGCCGCCGGATCGAGCCGGGCGACATCTTCTTCGCACTGCCGGGCAAGAAGGTGCACGGCAATGACTTTGTCCCCGATGCCGTCCATCGCGGCGCGCTGGCAATTGTCACCGACACGCCCCTGAGCGGCGATTTCGGCATTCCGGTCATCGTGGTCAAGGATGTGCGCGCCGCCTATGCCCGCGCTGCCTCGCGCGTGTTCGAGCCGCAGCCGGAGATCGCCGTGGCGGTGACGGGGACCAATGGCAAGACCTCGGTCGCCTCATTCGTTCGCCAGATCTGGGATTTTGCCGGCATCCCCGGCGCCAGCGTTGGCACGCTCGGGGTCGAGACCAAGACGCGGCTCATCGAAGGCGCGCTGACCACGCCGGACTCGCGCACCCTGCATCAGGCGATGCGCGCGCTCAAGGCGCAGGGGATCGACCATATTGCGCTGGAAGCCTCCAGCCATGGCCTCGACCAGCATCGTCTTGACGGCATGCATTTCGAAGCCGTCGCCTTCACCAATCTCAGCCGCGACCATCTCGACTATCACGCCGACATGGGCGAGTACCGCAACGCCAAGCTGCGTCTGTTCACCGACCTCCTGGTCGATGGCGGCGCTGCCATCGTCAATGTGGACGATCCCGAATACGAGCCCTTCATGTTCGCGGCCCTCTCGGCCAATGCGACGCTGCTGACGGTCGGCCGCGAAGGTGCCTATATCGAGATCATCTCGATCAAGCCCGAGGCCTATGGCCAGCGCGTGCAGATCCGCCATATCGGGGAGCTGGTGGATTTCCACCTGCATGTGCCGGGCGAGTTCCAGGTGTCCAATGCGCTCGTGGCGGCAGCCCTTGCCATGTCGTCGGGCGTCGACAAGGCCGATGCCTTTGCGGCGCTCCCGGCGCTGGTGGGTGCGCGCGGCCGGCTCGAGCTGGTTGCCGAGCACAATGGCGCGGCCATTTTCGTCGATTATTCCCACAAGCCGGAAGCGCTTCGCACGGCCCTGAAGACCCTGCGCCCCTATGTGACCGGCAAGCTGCGCGTGGTGTTTGGCTGCGGCGGCGACCGCGACAAGGGCAAGCGCCCTCAAATGGGCGAGATTGCCAGCGAACTTGCAGATGTCGTCATTGTTACCGACGACAATCCACGCACCGAGGACGCGGCGACCATTCGCGCCGAGGTCCTGGCCGGTGCCAAGGGAGCCAAGGAGATCGCCGATCGCAAGAAGGCCATCCAGGAAGCGGTAAAGTCGCTCCAGCCGGGCGACGTCCTGCTGGTGGCCGGCAAGGGTCACGAGACCTACCAGATCATCGGCACGACGAAGCACCACTTCTCCGACCACGAGGAAGTGGCCGAAGCGATCAGGACCTAACGACGGCGCCCCGCCGGAGGGCGTGGCACGGTCCGGCCCGAGCGCGGGGGCACTCTCCCCCTTAGAGGGGAGGGGCAAGGGAGGGCCTCGAGGAAAACACTGTGGCCCTGGCACGCACTGCATCCAGGCCGCCGATCCCAGAATGCGGACAAGAACATGACCCAGCCTCTCTACACCCTCGATGCAATCCTGGCCGCAACGGCCGGGCGGGCGGTCGAGGTTTCGACCGATCAGATCGAGTCCATCTCGATCGACAGCCGCGAGCTGGGACCCAATGCCCTGTTTGTCGCCATCAAGGGTGACCGCTTCGATGGTCATGATTTCGTCGATACCGCGCTGGCCAATGGTGCCGCGGCGGCCCTGGTGCATCGGGGTGAGGGGCCGGGCCGGATCGTCGTCGCAGATGCCCTTGGCGGCCTCCGCGACATTGCCCGTGCCGCCCGCGAGCGCAGCCGTGCGCTGATCGTCGGGGTGACGGGCAGCGTGGGCAAGACCACCACCAAGGAAGCGCTGCGCCACGTCCTTTCGGCAGCAGGATCCACCCACGCCTCGATCAAGAGCTTTAACAACCACTGGGGCGTGCCGCTCATGCTGGCGCGCATGCCCGAAGCGGCGCAGTTCGGCATTTTCGAAATGGGCATGAATGCGCCCGACGAAATCCGTCCTCTGAGCCAGCTGGTGCGGCCGCATATCGCTGTCATCACCAATATCGCCCCAGCCCATCTCGAAAAGCTGGGGAGCCTCGAGGCCATCGCGCGGGCCAAGGCAGAGATCTTTGACGGGCTGGAGCCGGGTGGCACCGCCGTCATCAATGCCGACAATCCACAGATCAATATCCTGCTCGAAGCTGCCGCGGCAGCAGGCGTGTCCAGGATCGTGACCTATGGATTTTCGCGCGGCGTCGACTGGCAGATCCTTGATCCGCAATCGGCCGCAGACAAGAGCTTTGCCCAGGTGATCAATGGTGAGGATCGCTATGCGCTGGCGCTCGACGTGCCGGGCCGCCACATGCTCTCCAACGCCACGGCGGCGCTGATCGTCGGGCACCTTGCCGGTATCGAGGCCGAGGTGTCCCTGCGCGCTCTTGCCGGCTTTGGCGCACAACCAGGGCGCGGCGAACGGATCAGGCTCGGGCCGGATGACAATCCGCTCGTTCTCGTCGATGAAAGCTATAATGCCAATACGGCCTCGATCCGCGCGGCGCTCGATGTGTTCTCGGCGCTCGAAGCGCCTGCGGGGCGCAAGGTGCTGGTGCTCGGCGACATGCTCGAGCTCGGCGATGAGAGTGAGGCGCTGCATGCCAGCCTTGCCGATTCCGTGCTGGCGAGCGGGGCGGAGCTCGTCTATCTCGTCGGCCCCAATATGGCCGCATTGGCCAGCGCATTGCCTGACGGAACGGTCGCCGGGCATTTCACAAGTGCTGGGGATGCCGAGCCAGTCGTTAGGGACGCGCTTGCCTATGGCGATGCAGTTATGATCAAAGGATCGAACGGCATCGGGCTTGGTCGGCTCGTCGCTAGCATCCGCAATAGTTTCGACAAGCGCTGAAGCCGCCCAACCAGGATACCAGAGAGCATGCTCTATTTTCTCGGCCAGTTGGGTGACTCGCTCGCCGCATTCAACGTCTTCCGCTACATCACCTTCCGCACTGCCGGCGCGGTGATCACGGCGCTGTTTTTCGTCTTCCTGTTCGGCCCGGGCATGATCGCCATGCTGCGCCTCAAGCAGGGCCGCGGCCAGCCGATCCGCGAGGACGGTCCGCAGGGACACCTGCTGACCAAGAAGGGCACGCCCACCATGGGCGGGCTGATGATCCTCTCGGGCGCAGTAATTTCCACGCTCCTCTGGTCCAACCTTACCAATGGCTATGTCTGGGTGGTGCTGTTCGTCACCATCGGCTTCGGCGCCATCGGCTTTTACGATGACTATCTCAAGGTCAAGCGCATGAGCCACAAGGGGTTTGGCTCAAAGCAGCGCCTGCTGCTCGAAGCGCTGATCGGTGCGATCGCGGCTTTCGCCATTTCCCAGCTGACCACCGGCGCCTATGGCACCTCGCTGCAGTTCCCGTTCGTCAAGGACTTGGCCGTCAATCTGGGCTATTTCTACATTCTCTTTGGCGGCTTCGTCGTGGTGGCAGCCGGTAATTCGGTGAACCTCACGGACGGTCTTGATGGCCTCGCCATCGTGCCGGTGATGGTGGCAGCGGCCTGCTTTGGCCTCATCGCCTATCTCGTCGGTTCGCAGAACTATGCCGACTACCTGCTGCTCAACTCCGTTCCCGGCACGGCTGAACTGGCTGTCGTCTGCGGCGCGCTGATCGGTGCGGGTCTCGGCTTCCTCTGGTTTAACGCGCCCCCGGCGCAGATTTTTATGGGCGACACCGGCTCGCTCGCTCTCGGTGGCGCGCTCGGCACCATCGCCGTGGCAACCAAACACGAAATCGTGTTGGCAATTATCGGCGGTCTCTTCGTGCTCGAAACCGTGTCGGTGATCGTGCAGGTGGCCTCGTTCCGGCTGACGGGCAAGCGCGTCTTCCGAATGGCGCCCATCCACCACCATTTCGAGGCACTCGGCTGGACCGAAAGCCAGGTGGTGATCCGGTTCTGGATCATCTCCTTCGTACTGGCGCTGATCGGCCTTTCGAGCCTTAAACTGCGCTGATTGAAGCAGACGGCGTGGTGGAGAACCACGCCGTCTGCGACCGCAACCGGCGTCGCAATTATCCAAAAAAGTACTTCCGACTGAAACTTATCTCCTCGGGGCTCCGTAGCTCTTGGTGACGACAGCATTTCGTCCCCCAACGGCTCACCCGTCAGACGCGCCTGCGCGCTGGCAAAATCCTGAACGAGGAGACCTCCATTGCCTGCCATCGCTCGTCTTTCGCTTGTCGCCCTTCTGGCCCTTGGCGCATCCGGCGCCGCCCAGGCCGCTTCGGCCATCGGCCTCGTCAATTCCAACACGCTTGTCATGTTTGACACCGAAGCCCGCACGGTCACCGGGACCATGACGGTCACTGGTGTGGATGGCTTGGCCGGCATCGATATTCGCCCCGCAGACAGTATGCTCTATGGCGTTACGCTCGCCGGCGAGGTTGTCACCATCGACATGGCCAGCGGCGCTGCCACGGTCAAATCGACCCTCTCAGAGAAGCTCCCCAGCTATGAAGGGGCAATCGTCGACTTCAATCCCATGGCCGACCGCCTGCGCCTGATGGGCACCGATGGCACAAATCATCGCGTCAATGTCGATGATGGCGCAGTGACCGTCGACGGTTCCCTCGCCTTCCAGGATGGCGACATGCATGTCGGCGAAACACCGGCGATTGTTGCTGCGGCCTATACTAATTCGATCGGCAAGCCCGAGGCGACGAAGATGTTCGACATCGACGCCACCATTGTCGGTCTCATCCAGCAGGTGTCGCCCAATGACGGCACGCTGGGCGCCATCGGCATGCTCGGCATCGAGGGCGGCTCGACCTATGCCTTCGACATCCAGGCCACAGAAGACCTGACCAACACCGCCTATCTCGTGGTCGACAATGTGCTCCACACGGTTGATCTCGAAACCGGTGCCGCCGAGGCCTGGGGGCCAGTCGAGGGTGTGGACGGGATGATTTCGGACATCGCGATCCTCAACTGATCGAGCAGATCCAGAATAGAACTCCTGTCCGTCAGGGCAGGGCAGAAGGGGCGGCGTGTGGGCTGCCCTCAACGTTTTTCCCGTCTCTCGCAAAACGCGAAAGCCCTTACCAAATCGGTAACCATCGCCAGTTACAATTCGATGCAGTTTGTATCGAGTAGCCCGCCCATGATGTTTTCCAGAGCTGAAAAAACGCCGCTCGCAGAGTGGTGGTGGTCCATTGACCGCGAACTTCTCGGGGCGCTGATCCTTCTTCTGACCGCAGGCATGGTGCTCAGCTTCGCTGCCAGCCCGCCCGTGGCCGAGCGCATTGGCCTGGGGCAGTGGCACTTCGTCATCCGCCACGCGATGTTCTGCCTTCTGGCGCTGCCGGTGATGCTGGTGACCTCGCTGCTGACCCATCGTCAGGCGCGGTTTGCGGCGCTTGGTACGCTTATCCTCATGACGCTGCTGTTGTGGGCAACGCTGCGCTTTGGCGCAGAAGTGAAGGGCGCGCGTCGCTGGATTTCCATTGCCGGGCAGTCGATCCAGCCATCCGAATTCGTCAAGCCGGCCTTTGCCGTGATCGGCGCCTGGCTGATGTCGGAGTACATGATCCATCGCGATGTGCCTGGCCGGATGCTGGCGACCCTTGTCATGGCCGTGATCGTCAGCGGTCTTCTGCTGCAGCCGGACGTCGGGCAGTCGATCCTCGTGGTCGCTACCTGGGCGGTGCTGCTGTTCCTCTCGGGTATTTCCTGGTTCATCATTGCCGGGCTGGGCGTTGCAGCAGGCCTCCTGCTGATCGGGGCCTATGTGTTCTTCCCCCACGTGGCGCGCCGTATCGACACCTTCATCAACCCCGATGGCGGCGGTAACACCTATCAGATCGACCGCGCTCTGCAGTCGCTGCTCGAAGGCGGCTGGCTTGGTCGCGGGCCGGGCGAGTCCCTTGCCAAAAAGCTCATTCCCGACGCGCATGCCGACTATGTGTTCTCAGCCGCTGCTGGTGAATACGGCATTCTGTTCTGCCTCGCTCTCGTCGGGCTCATCGCCTTCATCGTGCTGCGCGCCATGGTTTCGGCCGAGCGTCAGTCGAGCCTTTTTGCACGCCTTGCCGCCTCCACCATTGCCATCCAGTTCGCCATGCAGTCGGGCATCAACCTGGCCGTGAACCTCAACCTCATCCCGCCCAAGGGCATGACGCTACCCTTCGTGTCCTATGGCGGCACCTCGATGATCGCCGTGGCCTTCGGCATGGGTCTTATGCTGGCTCTGACCCGCACCAAGCCGGAAGAGCGCATGGCCACCGGACTTCCTTCTTATCGCAGCGCCGTGGTAGCCCCCGCCGAATGAAAACCTTCGTACTTATGGCCGGTGGCACTGGCGGGCATTTGTTTCCCGCCATGGCCCTGGCACAGGAACTGGTCCGTCGTGGCCACGCCGTGGAACTGATGACCGACCATCGGGTCGACAGCTATGGCCAGGATTTTCCGGCCCGGCGCATCCACATCATCCCCTCGGCGACGCCCTCGGGCAAAAACCCGATCCAGTTCGCTGGCGCCGGCATCAAGATTGCCGGTGGCATTGTCACGGCCTTCGGCATCCTGCGCGCGGTGCGTCCCGACGCCGTCATTGGGTTTGGTGGTTATCCGACGTTCCCCCCGTTCCTTGCGGCGAGCCTGCTCTCCATTCCGGGCATCCTGCATGAGCAGAACGCTGTGATGGGGCGCGCCAACCGGGCCCTGGCCCGCTTTGCCGATGTTCTGGCGCTGAGCTTTCCGCAGACGCGCTTTGCCGCCGAACAGCGGCTCGAAAAGATCGTCACCGGCAATCCGGTGCGCGATCGCGTGCGCAAGGTCATCGGTACGCCCTATCCCCCGCTCGACGACAAATCTGTCATTCGGCTCGTCATCACCGGTGGCAGCCAGGGCGCGCGCGTCCTCTCTGACCTTGTGCCCGAAGCCATTGCGCTGCTGTCCGACGCGTTGCGCCAGCGCCTCAAGATCCTGCAGCAGGCGCGGCCGGAGGATATCGACCGGGTGGCCGAGAGCTATCGGAAGTCGCGCACCAATGTGGAGCTGGCCTCCTTTGTCACCGATCTGCCCGAGCGCATTGCCGATGCGCATCTCGTGATCGGGCGCGCCGGTGCGTCGACGGTCAACGAGCTCTGCGTGATCGGCCGGCCGGCCATTCTGATCCCGCTGCCAGGCGCGCTGGACTCCGACCAGAAGTACAATGCGCTCTATATGGAACAGGGCGGCGGCGGTTGGGTGGCCGAGCAGGCCACACTCTCACCGCAATCGCTTGCCACTCGGATCACGCAATTGTTAGCCGATCCCGATCAACTGATCCGCGCTGCCGCCGCTGCCCGTGCCCTCGGGCAGGCTGGTGCGGTTGAAAAGCTGGCAGATCTGGCCGAAGGCCTTGCCGGCAAAGGTACGAACGAAATGGACCCCACATCATGAAAATGCCCCGCAACATTGGCCCGGTCCACTTCATCGGCATCGGCGGCATCGGCATGAGTGGCATCGCCGAAATCCTGCATAACCAGGGCTATATCGTTCAGGGCTCCGACGCGTCCGCCAATCCCAATGTCCAGCGCCTGCGCGACATGGGCATCAAGGTCGAGATCGGCCAGAACGGCAACAATCTCGGGCATGCCGAAGTGGTGGTGGTGTCCTCCGCCATCAAGAAGGACAATCCCGAGCTGGTCGCTGCCCGCGCGAAAAATCTTCCGATCGTGCGCCGCGCCGAAATGCTGGCCGAGATCATGCGCTTCAAGACCGCCATCGCCATTGGCGGCACGCATGGCAAGACCACGACCACCACGCTGGTCGCGACACTGCTCGATGCGGGCAATCTCGACCCCACCGTCATCAACGGTGGCATCATCAATGCCTATGGCACCAACGCGCGCCTCGGGGCCGGCGAGTGGATGGTCGTCGAGGCCGACGAGAGCGACGGTACGTTCGTAAAACTGCCGGCCGACGTGGCTGTCGTCACCAATATCGATCCCGAGCATCTCGACCATTATGGTGATTTCGACGGGGTGAAGAAGGCGTTCCACCAGTTCGTCGAGAACGTGCCCTTCTACGGCTTTGCCGTGATGTGCCTCGACCATCCGCATGTGCAGGCGCTGGTCGGTGAAGTGCGCGACCGCCGCGTCATCACCTATGGCCAGAACCCGCAGGCTGACGTCCGTCTGGTCGATCTCGAGAACCGGGGCGGTGTCCAGCATTTTGCCGTCGAAATTCGCGACCGCATTCGCCAGACCCAGCTGCGCATCGATGGGCTGGAACTGCCCATGCCCGGCGTCCACAATGCGCTCAACGCCACGGCCGCCATTGCCGTCGCCGATCAACTGCACGTTCCGGCAGAAGCGATCCGCCGCGGCCTCAAGGGCTTTACCGGCGTCAAGCGCCGCTTCACCCGTACCGGCACCGTTGGGGGTGTCACCGTCATTGACGACTATGGTCATCACCCCGTCGAAATCGCGGCGGCCCTGACTGCCGCGCGGCAGTCGACGCGGCGCGATGTCGTGGCCGTGGTGCAGCCGCACCGCTTCTCGCGCGTCAATGATCTCTTTGACGACTTCGCCGCCTGCTTCAACGACGCGGACACGGTCATTGTCGCGCCGATCTATGCAGCCGGTGAGACGCAGATCCCGGGTGTCACCCATGACGAGCTGGTCAACCGCATCCGCGCGCGCGGTCACCGCGATGCGCGCGTGCTCGACGATCCGGCGGCGCTGGCCAAGCTGCTCGCCAGCCGCGTCGAGGATGGTGACTATGTCGTCTGCCTCGGCGCCGGCAATATCACCCAGTGGGCGGCAGCGCTCCCCGGTGAACTGGGTGCCCTGATGGGCAAGGAAGTCGAGTGAACCGCGCCATGACTAAGCACGTCGCCGTCCTCATGGGCGGGCTTTCCAACGAACGCCCCGTCTCCCTCAGCACCGGCAAAGGCTGCGCCGAAGCGCTGCGCCGCGCCGGCTATCGCGTCACCGAACTCGATGTCGGCTATGACGTCGCCGAGCGCCTGCGCGAGATCGCGCCCGATGTCGCGTTCAACGCGCTGCACGGTCCGTTCGGCGAGGATGGCACCATCCAGGGCGTGCTGGAATTCCTGCGCATCCCCTATACCCATTCGGGCGTGTTGGCGTCGGCCCTGGCCATGGACAAGCACCAGGCAAAAATCATGTTCAAGGCTGCCGGCATCCCGGTGACCGACCATGTGATTGCCACGCGCGGTGAAGTCGGTCGCGCCCACATCATGCCGCCCCCTTACGTGGTCAAGCCCATCGCCGATGGCTCGAGCTTTGGCGTCATTATCGTCAAGGCTGACCAGTCCCATCCGCCGCAGGAAATCCTTGGCGAGGATTGGACCGGCGGCGAAGAGCTGATGGTGGAGCGCTATATTCCGGGCCGCGAGCTCACCTGCGCGGTCATGGGTGACGTGGCTCTGCCCGTGACCGAGATCGTCACCGATCTCAACTTCTACAATTATGAGGCGAAATACGCCGAAGGTGGATCACGTCACATCCTGCCGGCAGATATTAAACCTAAAATTTACGACAAAGTGCAAAAACTGAGCCTTGCTGCACATGCAGCTCTCGGCTGCCGGGGCATTACGCGAACCGACTTTCGCTACAATGACGCGGCGGGTGAAGACGGCGAACTGGTTTGTCTCGAGATTAATACCCAGCCGGGCATGACGCCCACTTCGCTGGCGCCCGAGCAAGCTGCGCATGTGGGCCACAGTTTTGAAGAGCTGGTCTCCTGGATGGTGGAGGACGCGAGTTGCAACAGGTAAAAAGCGAGGTTTTTCTCGCTGGAGCGCAGCCAATAGATCCGCGCGCACTGCCTGTTCCCGTTCGCCGCTCGCGCCTCGTGCGGGTTACCAGCGGGCTGACACGCCTGCGCGTGCTTCATGGCCGGGCCGTTCGTCGTGGCGTGGTCATCGGCCTTGCCGTGGCTGCGGCTGCGGGCCTCTTCCAGATCCGCGAACCGATCGGCAATCTGCTTGCCGGTGCGGTGACAATCGCCCAGGGCGGCTTCGCCGAAGCGGGCCTTGCCATTGGTCAGATCTCCATCAGCGGCCAGACCCTGACGTCCGAGCAGGCGATCTTTGACGCCCTCGGCATCCAGCCGGATATGTCGACCCTCGCCTTTGACGTCGAGGCGGCGCGCCAGCGTCTTGCCCAGTTGCCAGCCGTCAGCAACGTCAATGTTCGGAAAACCTACCCCGGCGATGTCGAGGTGATGATCTCCGAAAAGACCCCGGTCGCGCGCTGGCGTGTCGATGGCATCACCTTTGTGATCGACGGGCAGGGCGAGCAGATCGGTGAAGACGGTGGCGCCTATGGCGACCTGCCACTGGTCATTGGCGACGGCGCGGCGGACGACGCGCTGGTGATGATCCGTGCGCTCGGCAATTTTCCCGAGCTGCAGAAAGACCTGATCGCGCTGTCGCGGATCGCCGATCGGCGGTGGGACATGATCTATGCCACGGGGCTGCGCATCCAGTTGCCCGAGCACGGCGTGGCACAGGCGCTGCGCAAGCTGACCAATTACCAGGCCCAGTATCAATTGCTTGACCGAGACATCACCGTGATCGACCTGCGGGTGGAGAGCGTCGTGGCGGTGCGTCCGGCCGTAAACGAAGACACTGAAAAATCATGATGACCGACGCAATGACATCGCGGCTCCGCCCCGTCCAGCCGGGCAAGACCACCCTGGTGGCGGTGCTGGATATCGGATCGACCAAGATCTGCTGCGTCATTGCGCGTCTCGTTCCGCGCGCCGAGGGCAAGTCCCTGCGCGGCCGCACGCACCAGGCCGAGGTCATCGGCTTCGGCTATGGGCCGTCCTCGGGTGTGAAGAGCGGCGTCGTCACCGATATCGAGAAGGCCGAACACGCCATCCGTACCGTCGTGGGCATGGCCGAGCGCGCCGCCGGGCTGACGCTCGAGAGTGTCGTCGTCAATGTCACAGCCGGCCGCCTCGGCTCGGAAACCTTCTCTGCCGCCGTCTCGCTCGATGGTCAGGAAGTCGAGAAATCTGACATTTACCGCGTGCTGAAGGCGGTCAATTCGCGCTCGGTGCGTCCCGAGCGATCCATTATTCATGCGATGCCGATCGGTTACGCGCTGGATGGCCAGAGGGGCATTCGCGACCCCAATGGCATGGTCGGGGAAAAGCTCGGCGTCGACGTTGCCGTGATCTCCGCCGAGACGCTGGCGATGCGCAATCTCGAACTTGTGCTGCACCGCTGCCATCTGCAGATCGAAGCCCTCGTGGCCACTCCCTATGCCTCCGGCCTTGCCAGCCTCGTCGATGACGAAGCCCAGCTCGGTGTGGCCTGTATCGACTTTGGCGGCGCCACCACTACGGTTTCGGTCTTCAATGACGGGCACCTCGTCTATGCCGACGCCATCGCCATTGGCGGACACCACCTGACCCTCGATATTGCTCGCCAGCTCTCGGTCAGTGTCGCCGATGCCGAGCGCCTCAAGGCACTCTACGGTTCAGTGCTGCCCGGCCAGGCAGACGAGCGCGACATGATCTCGATCCAGCCGGTCGGCTCCGCGCTCGACGAAGCGCCGGGGCAGGTGGCCCGCTCGGTGCTCACCCGCATCATGCGGCCGCGCATTGAAGAGATTCTCACAGCCATCCGCGACCGCATGCAGGCGACCGGCATGATGGACGTCTGCGGACGCCGTTTCGTGCTCACCGGTGGCGCCAGTGAATTGACCGGCCTGCCCGAAGTGGCGCGCCGCACGCTGGCTCGCAACGTCCGCAACGGTCGCCCCATGGGCATCGCCGGCCTGCCCGAGATCGCCAAGGGCGCTGCCTTCTCCACGGTCGCAGGCATGCTCATCTATCCGCAGGTCTGTGCGCAGGAATATGCCGAGCCGCGCAACACCCGTCGCCTGACCGGCACGGACGGCTATTTTGCCCGCGTGGGCAACTGGCTGCGCTCGAGCTTCTGAGTCGGTCGTCCCTCGGGGCGAAACCTGATTTTCTGCCCGCTGGCTAAAACGCGCCAGCGGTGTCTCTGACGGAGCCCGTACGGTGTACGGGTAACCGCTCGATCACGTTTTTACCTTTTCGACTGCCCCGAAAACGGCTTCTCCGCGCTAACTCTCAGTTAACACGAGGTGAAACCGTAACCGTCTGGTCTCGCATTTTGCGCGAGAGTTAACGTCTTTGGGACAATTGTTAGGGTCTGGTTAACGAATTGGGGGGTAAATCTTTACCAACCACGCCACCTATGGGGCCATCCATGACCATCAATCTCACTATCCCCGATATCCAGGAACTGAAGCCCCGCATCACCGTGTTCGGTGTTGGCGGTGGTGGCGGCAACGCCGTCAACAACATGATCGAATCGGGACTCAGCGGCGTCGATTTCGTGGTTGCCAATACCGACGCGCAGGCACTGGCCCTGTCGAAGGCACAGCGAATCATTCAGCTGGGCGTTGGCGTTACCGAAGGCCTTGGCGCTGGTTCGCACCCGGAAGTGGGTCGCGCGGCAGCCGAGGAAAGCTGGGACGAGATCAACGATCACCTCTCCGGTTCGCACATGGTTTTCATCACCTGCGGCATGGGTGGTGGTACCGGCACTGGCGCGGCGCCCGTGGTGGCCCGGGCTGCGCGCGAGCAGGGCATCCTGACCGTTGGTGTCGTCACCAAGCCGTTCAACTTCGAAGGCAATCGTCGTACGCGTCTGGCCGATGACGGTATTGATGAGCTGCATCGCCATGTCGATACGCTGATCGTCATCCCGAACCAGAACCTCTTCCGCGTTGCCAACGAGAAGACCACCTTTGCCGACGCTTTCGCGATGGCTGACCAGGTGCTGTTCTCCGGTGTCGCCTGCATCACCGATCTGATGGTCAAGGAAGGCCTGATCAACCTCGACTTCGCCGACGTGCGTGCCGTCATGCGCGGCATGGGCAAGGCGATGATGGGTACCGGCGAGGCTTCGGGCGAAGATCGTGCCCGCCACGCTGCCGAGGCTGCCATTGCCAACCCGCTGCTCGACGATGTGTCGATGCAGGGTGCACGTGGCCTCCTGATCTCCATCACCGGCGGTCCGGACCTGACCCTTTACGAAGTCGACGAAGCGGCCAGCCGCATCCGCGAAGAAGTGGACGTGGACTGCAATATCATTCTCGGCGCGACCTACGATCCGGACCTCACCGGCACGATCCGCGTCTCCGTCGTTGCTACCGGTACCGATGCTGCCATGGTCCAGGCCATGGAGCCCGCCAAGCCGCATGCTTCGCGCACTCCGCTGTCCGTGCGTCGCCACGTGCCGGTCGAGCCGACCCGTTCGGCCGCGCCTGCACCCCAGATCGCCGCTCCGGCCATGGAAATCGAGGAGATCGGCCAGCAGGTTGAAGCTGCCGTTGCCGAAGCCTTTGCCGTCGAACGTCCGCACCACTCCTATGCCGTTTCCCACCAGGAAGATGACGGCATTGTCGTCGAGCCCTATGTTCCCGCTGCTGAAATGATGCAGGAGCCGGAAGAAGAGCCGATGGTCGAAGAGCAGCCGATTCCCAGCGTCTACGTGCCGTCCCATGCTGCCCGTCCGGATGGATACCGCCGCATGCCGCGCACCGAAGAGCTTCCGGTTGTTGCACGCCAGACACAGGTCGCCGAGGAACGTCACGACGGTGAGCCGCGCAATGCGCGCGCCCTGTTCAAGCGTCTGGCTTCCAATGTCGGCCTCAATCTCGGTCAGCCCCAGGCACAGGCTCAGGCTGAGCCGCGCCGCGAGCCGGCGCCCGTGGTCACCGATGACGCCGCAGCCCGCAGCGCCATTGAGGCAGGCGGCGCAAGGACTTCCCGCGTTCCGCCCGCCACCGAAGGCGCCCGCGGCAATCTCGACAGCCAGGGCCGCGCCCCGGCAGCTGCTCCCCAGAAGGAGCACCTCGAGATCCCGGCCTTCCTGCGCAAGCATGGTTAAGGCTTGAGCAACAGAGTTCTGTAAAAGCTTACTCGGCGCGGCTTCCGCGCCGAGTTTTTTTTCGCTAGTTGTTGCGCCAAACCCGAGGGCCCTGGGGTGGAGTAAGAAGAGTATGATCAAACTATCCACGCGCCAGCGCACTCTTGCCGGCGAAGTGTCATTTTCGGGCTATGGGGTCCATACCGCTGCGCCGGTGACGCTGAGCCTCGGCCCGGCGCCTGTCGACAGCGGTTTTCTCATCCGTCGCGACATGGGCGAAGGCCGGGTCACGCAGCCTGTCGCCGTGCATTTTTCGCGCGTCAGCCGCACCACGCTTTGTACCACGCTCGACCTGGGCGACAGCGTCAGCGTGGCGACCGTTGAACACGTCGTCTCGGCGCTTTCCGGCATGGGTGTCGATAATGCGCTGATTACGCTCGACGGGCCCGAGTGCCCGATTCTTGACGGCAGCGCGCATCCGTTCTCGACGGCGATTATCGGCGCCGGCCTCGAAGTGCAGCCTGCCCAGCGCAAGTTCCTCAAGGTCATGCGCGCCGTCACCGTGCGCAACAACGACGCCTTTGCCGCGCTCGAGCCCTATAATGGGCGCGCCTTCGACCTCGAGATCGATTTTGATTCCCGCGTCATCGGCCGCCAGCGGATGATCTTTGACTGGACGCCGCGCCGGTATCTCGAAGATGTGTCCCGCGCGCGCACCTTCGGTTTTGCCCGCGACGCCAAGATCCTGCGCCAGGCCGGTTATGCCCTTGGCTCCAGCCTCGACAATTCCATCACTGTCGATGAGGACCGCATCCTCAATCCGGGCGGCCTGCGCTTCGAGGACGAATTCGTCCGCCACAAGCTGCTCGACGCCATTGGTGATCTGTCGCTCGGCGGCCTGCCGATCTGGGGTCGTTTCCGCTCCTACAAGGGTGGTCACGCGCTCAACGCACATGTTCTCGCCGGTCTCTTTTCGAGCGAAGCCAATTATGAGATAGTCAATGCGGAGGATCTTCCGCTGGAAATTGGCGCGTATGACGATCTGCCGGAAGATCTCGGCGTCCGTCCCTATCTGCGGTCGGTGCGCTGAGCCGGTCCAGACCGCCAGTCGCGCCACAGTTTTGATCCATTTGCTAACTACGCCGCAACCAGTTGCGGTTGTTTGAAGAACGGGGCAGTTCGTGAAGCTCGACGTTGTAAGCCAGATTTCCAGCCGTGCCACTCGGCTCGCTGCCGTCGGCCTCATGGCCGTGACCCTTGCTGCCTGTGCGGGCGGGGGTCTCTTCGGTCCTCCCAAGATCAAGGAAGAGCCAGTCATTCCGGCCGCCACCCTCTATCAGGGTGCGCTCGATGACATGGATCGCCAATACTACCAGACCGCCATCAAGAAGCTCGAGCAGCTTGAGCGCCAGCATCCGCGCGATCCGATGACGGAAAAGAGCAAGCTGATGCAGGTCTATGCCCATTACCGCATCGGCAAGTTCGATCAGGCGATCCTGGCCGCTGACCGCTTCCTCGCCATCTACCCCAACAGCAAGGACGTTCCCTACGTTCTCTACCTCAAGGGCACGTCCTACTTCGGTCAGATCAAGGACATCACCCGCGACCAGCAGCTGTCGCGCGATGCGATCGACACCTATAATCTGCTGGTGTCGAACTATCCGCGCTCGGAATATGCCGCGGACGCCAAGGAAAAGCTGCTCGTCGCCTATGACCAGCTCGCCGGCAAGGAAATGTCGGTCGGCCGCTACTACCTCGGCAATGGCCAGTATTCGGCAGCTATGAACCGCTTCCGCGAAGTGGTGGAGAAGTGGCAGACCTCGACCCATATCGAGGAAGCCCTCTATCGCCTCACCGAAACCTACCTGCTGCTCGGCCTCACCAATGAAGCCATGTCGGCAGCCGCGGTCCTCGGCCACAACTATCCGGCCAGCGACTGGTACAAGCGCGCCTTCGACGTCCTCGGCAAGCAGGGCCTCGCCCCGAACCTCAATTCGGGCAGCTGGCTCGCCGGCTTCCGCCGCTGATCCGCGACAGAGAATTTGCGAATTGGGCCCTCCGGGGCCCTTTTTGTTTTCTGAGAGCCTGCGCCATTGTCTTGACCGGCAACTTCTGTAACGACTGAAGTTTCATAAGTGCAGGATGGAGCGATGAGCCAGAACTCCTTCGATGGCGCGGCGGCGCACGAATATGCCAGCCGACCGGCGCGGCAGGTGCCGGGTTTCGCTGATCTCCATCGCATGGCCATCCAGTTGATCAGCGAGCGCGTTTCCGATGCTGGAAAGATCCTCGTGCTCGGGGCAGGGGGTGGGCTCGAACTCAATGCCTTCGCCGACGCTCGGCCGGGCTGGCGCTTCGAGGGCGTCGACCCCTCGGCCGACATGCTGGCGCTGGCCCGCACCATCGCGGCCAATCACATGGGCCGCATCGACCTTCGTCAGGGCTTTATCACCGACGCCTCGGACGGGCCGTTCGATGCGGCAAGTGCCATCCTCACCTTCCATTTCATTCCGGTTGAGCAGCGGCTCGAAACGCTGCGTCAGATCAGGAAGCGCCTCAAGCCTGGCGCACCCCTCATCCTCGCCCATATCAGTTTTTCTCAGGCCGAGCCGGAGCGGTCGAGCTGGATAGCGCGCCATGTGGCCTATGCCAATCCGGGAACGGATCCCGCTCAGATGCAACAGTCTCGCGACGCGATCGCCAGTCGCCTGACGATCCTTTCCCCCGAAGAGGAAGAAGCCCATCTCCTCGAGGCCGGATTTGCCGGCGTCAGCCTCTTCTATGCCGGGCTCAGTTTTCGGGGGTGGATAGCCTACGCCGAATGATTGCCACCCAGTTGCCATTTTGTTCTGTTCGGTTATCATGCAAATCTGTTCGCAAACTGTGCGAAAGTGAATTGCCGCAGACGCAGGGGTGATGCGCCAATGCTATGAGGCAAGGCCCGGATAGGTTCTGGATAGACCCTCATGCTGAACGCGCTTTCGGTCCGCAATATCGTGCTCATCGACCAGCTCGACCTGGCCCTTGATAGCGGCATGACCGTGCTCACCGGTGAGACCGGTGCCGGCAAGTCCATTCTCCTCGATGCCCTGACCCTCGCCCTGGGCGGCCGCGGCGATGCTTCGCTCGTGCGTCAGGGGCAGGACAGTGGTCAGGTGGTCGCGGTTCTGCAATTGCCCGCCAGCCATCCGGCCCGCGCTGCCCTGCGCGACAATGCCATTCCCGACGATGAAGACGTTATCCTGCGCCGCGTGCAGTTCGCCGATGGTCGCACTCGCGCCTTCATCAACGACCAGCCAGTCTCTGCCTCCCTCCTGCAGCGCATCGGCAGCCAGATCGTTGAAATCCACGGCCAGCATGATGATCGCGCCCTCGTCGATGTCGCCACGCACCGCGCCGCCCTCGATGCCTTTGGCGAGCTGACCGGGCAGGCCGAGGAGGTTCGTTCCGCCTGGGCCGATCTGGCCGAAATCCAACAGGCGGTGAAGGAGCAGCAGGCCAGGGTGGACGAGGCCCTTGCCGCCGAGGACTATGCCCGCCACACGGTCGAGGAGCTGGAAAAGCTCAAGCCGCAGGCCGGCGAGGAAGAGGAACTCGCCACGCGACGCCAGCAATTGCAGCAGGCCGAAAAGGGCGCAGCCGATCTCGTCGAGATCGACGAAATCCTCAATGGTCCCTCCGCACCGGCGCCGGCTCTGGCTGGCTTGATGCGCCGCATGCTGCGCAAGGCGGATGGCGAGAATTCGATCTATCACCCGATCATCGAGGCACTGGACACCACGCTGGCCGCCCTCGACACCGCCAATGACGCGCTCGAGGACCTCAAGCGCGACATGGCCTATGATCCGGGTGAACTGGAGTCCGTGGAAGAGCGCCTCTTTGCCCTCCGCGCCGCAGCGCGAAAGCATCAGACGACCTGCGATGGTCTCGCCGAAGTGCTCCAGAAATATCAGAGCGATCTCGATACGCTGCAGAGCGGGGAGAGCCGCCTGAAGGCTCTGGAAGCCCAGGAGGCGACGGCCCGCGCCCGCTATCGCGAAGTCGCCAGCGCGCTCACCGCCGCCCGGACCAGTGCCGCCAGCGCTCTCAGCCAGGCTGTTGAAGCCGAGCTGCCTGATCTCAAGCTGGGCGCCGCGCGCTTCATCGTCGACCACCAGCACGACAGCGAGCGCGTCGCTGCCACCGGCTTTGACCAGATCGCCTTTCATGTGCAGACCAATCCGGGCACGGCCGCCGGCCCACTGCTCAAGGTCGCCTCGGGCGGCGAACTCAGCCGCTTCCTCCTGGCGCTCAAGGTCGTTCTGGCCGATCGCGGCTCGGCCCCCGTGCTGATCTTTGACGAAATCGATACCGGTGTTGGCGGCGCAGTCGCCGATGCCATAGGCCGGCGTCTGGCGCGGCTTGCCAAGACCGTGCAGGTGCTCACCGTCACCCATGCGCCCCAGGTCGCGGCGCGGGCCAATCGGCACCTGCTCATCGAAAAGCAGATGGTGGACGAAGGCGCCTTCATGCGCACCCATGTCCGTCCGCTTGACAAGGCCGCTCGTCAGGAAGAGGTCGCCCGCATGCTCGCCGGCGCCGAGATCACCTCCGAAGCGCGCGCTGCTGCCAAGAAATTGCTGAGCGCTGTGGGATAGCGAGCCGTCGTCATTCCCGCGAAAGCGGAAACTTCTGTTGGCGATGCAAGATTTGAAACGGAGGACCCCGCATCAGCGGGAATGACTCTGGTAGTGTGGTCGCGCCGTGCGATGCCGAGTGAGCTTGATATGTCCGAAATTTCCCAGAAGCCCGTCGATCAGCTGAGCGAAGACGAGGCGCGCGCCGAGCTTGCAGCGCTTGCCAAGGCGATTGCCGCGGCGGACATCGCCTATCACCAGAACGACGCGCCGGAGATCACCGACGCCGACTATGATGCGCTGCGCCAGCGCAATGCTGCCCTCGAGGAGGCTTTCCCCGAACTCGTCCGCACCGACAGCCCCTCAGGCGCGGTTGGCGCTGCCCCGGTCGAGGGCTTTGCCAAGGTGCGCCATGGCGTGCCGATGCTCAGCCTCTCGAACGCCTTCTCGGATGAGGACGTCACCGATTTCGTCGCGCGGGCCAAGAAATTCTTCATGGCCGACACGCTGCGCGATCCAGACTTCAAGCTTGAGTTCACAGCCGAGCCCAAGATCGACGGGCTCTCCGCCTCGCTGCGCTACGAGAACGGCGTTTTCGTCAAAGGCGCGACGCGCGGCGACGGCTCGGTCGGTGAGGACATCACCGAAAACCTCAGGACCATTGGCGATATTCCGCACCGTCTCAAAGGCTCGGGCTGGCCGGCGGTCATCGAAATCCGCGGCGAAGTCTACATGACCCATGCCGAGTTCAAGCGGCTCAAGGATCATTCGGCCAAGTTCGGCGGGCAGGATTACGTCAATCCGCGCAATACCGCTGCCGGCTCGCTGCGCCAGAAGAACCCGGAAATTACCGCCAGCCGCAATCTCAATTTCTTCGCCTATGCCTGGGGCATTGCCGAGGATGCCGAGGGCAATCCGCAGCCGCCGGCTGCCACCCAGCATGAGATCGTCCAGAAATTTGGGGACTGGGGCTTTGTCACCAATCCGCTGATGATCCGCACCGAGAGCGCCGACGAACTGCTCGCCCACTACCGCATGATCGAGACCCAGCGCGCGACGTTGGGCTACGACATCGACGGGGTGGTTTATAAGCTCGACCGGCTGGATCTTCAGGCCCGCTGGGGCTTTGTTGCCCGCGCCCCGCGCTGGGCCATTGCCCATAAGTTCCCGGCCGAGCAGGCGACCACCATCCTCACCGGCATCGACATCCAGGTCGGCCGCACCGGCGCGCTGACCCCCGTTGCCCGGCTCCAGCCGGTGACGGTCGGCGGCGTCGTGGTCGAGAACGCCACGCTCCACAATGAGGACTATATCAAGGGCATCGGCAATAATGGCGAGCCGATCCGCAATGGCGTTGATCTGCGCGTGGGCGACACGGTCATCGTGCAGCGGGCAGGGGACGTAATCCCGCAGATCGTTGACGTGGTGCTCGACAAGCGCCCGGCAGACGCTCAGCCCTATGTCTTCCCCCATATCTGCCCCGCCTGCGGCTCCGAGGCCGTGCGCGAGCTCAATGAAAAGACCGGCAAGCTGGACTCGGTGCGCCGCTGCACCGGCGAACTGATCTGCCCCGCGCAGGCCGTCGAGAATCTGAAACATTTCGTCGCCCGCGACGCCATGGATATCGATGGGCTGGGCGACAAGCAGGTCACCCAGTTCTATGCCGAGGGGCGCATCGTCCGTCCGGCCGACATTTTTACCCTGCGCGCCCGCGATGAGCGGTCGATGAAAAAGCTCAAGGATGTCGAAGGATTTGGCGCCACCTCGGTCAAAAAGCTCTTCGACGCCATTGATGCGCGGCGCGAGCCGGAGCTCGATCGCTTCATCTATGCGCTGGGCATCCGCCATGTCGGGGAAACCACCGGCGCGCTCCTCGCTAAGGAATTCGGCTCGATCGAAAACTTCCGCGCGGTCGCTCTGGCTGCTGCCCAGCACGAAGACGGGCACTCCGTCTTCCCGCAAATCGGCGGCATCGGCGAAACCGTGCGCTCGTCCATCATGGCGTTCTTTGCCAATGAGCGGAACGTGCAGGCGCTCGATGATCTGCTCGTCGAGGTCAAGCCAAAGCCCTATGTCGTCACCATTTCTGCCGACAGCGTGGTTGCGGGAAAGACTGTGGTGTTCACCGGGGCGCTCGAAAAAATGACACGATCCGAAGCCAAGGCTATGGCCGAACGGCTTGGCGCCAAGGTTGCCGGATCGGTGTCGGCAAAGACCGACATTCTGGTCGCGGGGCCCGGCGCCGGTTCCAAGCTGAAGACTGCCGAGCAACACGGCGTCGAAGTCATCAGCGAAGACGAATGGTTTGAACGCGTCGGCCGCTAGGGCCGCACCGGGAGGTTTTATGGTTAGAGTGCTTGGCTTGGCCCTGGCGGCGGCGATGCTGCCAGGTGTGGCTGTCGCGGGGGAAGCAGGCGACGCTCTGGTGCAGCACCTTTATGCGGGGACCTCGGCCGAGGGCCTCTCCAGCGCGGTAAGCGCCTGCGAGGCCGGAGACAGCGAAGCCTGCTTTGCCGAGGCGATGTATTCCCTCGTCCTTGCCTATGAGGGCCTTGCCGAGGATCTCTATCGCTACGGCGCCTCAACTCCCTCCATGCCTGCGGCTGCCATGCTGCTGGGACTCGGCATGGGCGGCGAAATCGTCGAGCCGGCCAACAGCGCCCCCGAGCCGCTCAGCTATGACAAGCTGCGCCAGATGCTCGAGGATTTCCTCGCCGATCTCGACACCACCCGCGCCGCCTTCATCCGCGCCGGCGAAAGCGGCGACTTCATGGTCCGCATCGACCCGCTGAAGGTCCGCATCGATTTCGATGGCGACGGCGAAGCTGGTGCCCAAGAAACCCTTGGCACGCTGCTGGCTTCCGCAGGCGTGTTCATGGACAATTTTGACGGCGAGATGTCGGAAAAGACCAAGACCAAGGTGGCCGAACAGGACACCAGCGTTGGCTTCGACCGCGCCGATGCCTTCTGGTTCGCGGGCTATAGCCAGATCGCCGGCGCACCGCTCGATTTCCTTCTCGCCCATGATTTTTCGGGCTTTTATGACGCCTATCTCCATCGCGTCTTCCCCGCCTCCGGCCTGCCGATGCAGGATTATTCGCGCGGCGGCACGCTGATGATGGATCCGGAAAGCGATGCGGCGATCGCCGACATCATCGCCGCCATTCACACCCTCTCTTTCCCAGTGGTCGACGCCGAGCGTCTCAGCGGCGTGCGCGGCCGCCTGCTCGAAATCACTGCTCTCTCACGCCGCAATTGGGACGCCATCCTCGCCGAGACAGACGATGAGCGCGAGCTCGTGCCGTCGCCGGCGCAGACCTCCATCTTCCCCGGGCATGAAGTGACCGAGGACGTGGTTTCCGCCTGGATGGCGACGCTCGACACGCTCGACACCATTCTCGGGGGCGAATTGCTGCTGCCGCATTGGCGCTTCAGCCAGGGCTTTGATCCCAAGGCGTTTTTCGAGACGGCCACAAGAACCGATCTCGTCATGATCTTCACCGGTCAGGGGGCAGTGCCGTTCCTTGCCGATGGTCCGGTGGCCGATGCGCAGAGCTTTGCCGAAGGCAATCGCGTCTTTGGTGACGCCTGGCCCAATTTCGTGCTCTGGTTTAACTGATCGGGTTCTCGCTTGAGGAGCGAAATTATGCGTCGTCTGGTACTCGCCTTCGGATTTGCCGCCGCGTTGGTGGCCTCCGCCGCCGCGCAGGAGTTTGATAGTCCCGAAGCATTGCTCGAGACCTTTTACGAGCCCTATTTCACCGGCGCCTTCGCCGAGGATGAATCCATCTTCCGCTCGGCGTTCCTGCAGGAGCTCTACGAGCAGGATGAGGCCAATACACCCATCGGCGAAATGGGCGCGCTGGGCTTTGATCCCTATATCAACGGGCAGGATTTCGACATCGCCGACTTCGAGATCGTCGCTACCGAGGTCGAGGGGGATGTGGCGACGGCCGAGGTCTACTTCACCAATTTCGGCGAGCCGACCGAGCTGATCTACGATCTGGTGTTCGAGGACAATGGCTGGCGCATCGATGATGTCACCTCGATCTCGCCGGGTCGGGAATATCGCCTGAGCGAGATTTTCCTCGAGACTCTGGGCGTCGAGCCCTGATTATGCAGTCTCCCTCGGGCCAGCCCGAGGGAGATTTTCTTCGATAAGCCTCAAATGGCCTTGGTCGCCTGTTCGAGCCAAGCTTTGACGTCGCCGCTCACCAGCGGACCAATCTCCGTCCACACACGCGCATGGAATGCGTTGAGCCAGTCCCGCTCGGCTGCGGTCAGCAGCTCAAGCGCGATCAGCCGTGTATCAATGGGGGCCAGGGTGATGGTCTCGAAGTCGAGATAGCCGGGATATCCAGCGCACTCCTGCACCACGATCAGGTTCTCGATGCGGATGCCGTACTCGCCGGCCTTGTAGTATCCGGGTTCATTGGAAATGACATTGCCCACTTCCAGCGGCAGCGGATAGCGGCTGGAGATGCCGATCGGCCCCTCATGCACGCCGAGGAAGGCGCCGACGCCATGGCCGGTGCCGTGATTATAGGTGACGCCATCGGCCCAGAGGAACTGGCGCGCCAACACGTCGATCTGCGCGCCGCTGGTGCCCCGCGGGAAACGCGCCATTGAAATGGCGATCATGCCCTTGAGGACGCGCGTATAGCGGTCCTTCTGCTCGGCCGTGGCCGAGCCGGTGGACAGGGTGCGGGTGATGTCGGTGGTGCCCGAAAGATATTGCGCGCCGCTGTCGACCAGCATGATTTCCCCGGCCTTGAGTGTGCGGTCGGTCTTGGTGGTCACGCGGTAATGGACGATCGCCCCGTTGGGGCCGGCGCCGGAAATAGTGTCGAAGCTTGCGTCGATGCAGCTCTCTTCCTCGCGGCGGAACGCCTCCAGTGCGGTGACAATGCCGATTTCGGTCAGCTGTCCCTTTGGCGCTTCGCTATCGAACCAGTGGAGGAATTTTGCCAGGGCCACGCCGTCGAGCTTGTGCGCCTCGCGCATGCCGGCCAGTTCAGCGTCATTTTTGCGCGATTTTGGCAGCAGCACCGGGTCGCGCTTGTCGACCAGTCTTGCTCCCGCCTTGGTGAGCGTATCGGCGACGGCCATGGGCGCGGAGTGCGGGTCCACCAGCACGGATTTGCCGTCCTTGCCCAGGGCTTCAAGCGCGCCGGGCAGATCGGTGCTGGCTGCCACATCGGCGATGCCGGACAGAGCGTTTTTCAGCTCCGGCGTGATCTTGGCCGGATCGAGATAGAGCAGCGGGCTGCCTTCCGCTGGCGCGGTGGCAAAGCCGAGCACGAACGGCGTGTTCGGTACATCGCGCCCGCGCATGTTGAACAGCCAGCAGATGGACTCAGGCAGGGTCAGCACGGCGGCATCGGCGCCGTCGGCCTTCAGCGAGGCCTGGATCTCGGCGATCTTGTCCGCGGCGGTCTTGCCGGCGCGGTTGTGGCCCAGAAATTCGATCGTGCTGACGGGCGGAGCAGGGCGGTCTTCCCAGACACTATCGACGAGATTGGCATGGGACACGATTTTGGCGTGGCCCCGCAATTGCGTTTCCATGTCGCGCACGCTGCCCGGTGTATGCAGCCACGGGTCATAGGCCAGTACGGCCCCAGCGGGCACATAGGGTTTCAGGTCAAAACTCATGCTGGGCACTTCGTGCACCTCGACCAGATTGGTGTCGGTCTGCGCCGGGGCCTGCAGTGTGTAGCGGCTGTCGATGAAGAGGTGGGCCTTGTCGGCAGTGACCATCGCCATGCCCGCTGAACCGGTAAAGCCGGTGACATAGGCGAGGCGCGCCTCGCTCGCCGGCACGGATTCGCCGCGATGGGCATCGGCGCGGGGAATGAGGAAGGCGTCGACGCCGGCCTGTTTCATGGCCTGGCGCAGGGCTGCCAGGCGCGGCGCCACGTGGCTGGGGTCGCTCTTTTCCTCAAAGCTCTGGAATAGGGCAGGGGCGAAACTGGGTGTGCTCATCATATCTTCCCGGCGCCGGGCTGCAGTGCAGGCATGGCTGGCTTGTGGTTGTGGCGCTACTCCTCGCGCCAAAAGAACACTATCTCATCGGCAGACATCAGGAGACGGAAAATGAACAAGGGAAACAATTTCTTCCAGCGCGCGCTCAACTCGCTTGTTGAAGGTCGCACGCGTCAGGCCCAGCGTTATCTGGCTCAGTATGACCGCGATCACGGGCACGAAGCCGCCCGCAAGCTGGCGCGTTAATCACGCCCTGCAAAAGCGGCATGGCTGGTCTGCTCTTTGACCCCTAACGGACGCAGAGCAAACAGCCTACATAGGCTTTGACGGATGGCAACAGACCCCCGTCGCATGGAGAAAAAGATGGCTGAGAGCAAGAATGGTTTCCGCAACGCACTGGGTGGTCTTATCCACGCTCGCGGTCGCGAAGCCACACGCCAGGTTAACTATCGCATGCAGCATCAGCTGATCGGCGCGGTCACCAAGCGCCCGTAACGGCTGCCTGCATCGCTGACGATCTGATTTGATCCCCGGAGCCCGCTTCGGGGATTTTGCTTTTTTCGGGCTTTTGTATTTTGGGGGCTTTGCGCGCGGTTCTGCGACTGCACCCGCATAGCCACATCGCGCCAAGTCCACCGTCGCCGTCGTCACCCGGTTTATCCGGGTGATCCATGCCACGGTGAATAGATTGCCCGGATAAACTGGGCAATGACGACAGATGGATGAATTTCGCCTCAGAGAGGAAGCGTGTCCTTAGGCGCGACGACCCCAAAAATCCTCAGTGCTTTTCGAGCACCAGGGTCGTCCATTCCTTGCGCTTGAGGTGATCCACCAGCTTGAAACCGGCAGCCTCATAGGCGGCGATGACGCCGTCGGCCTGGGTGTTGAGAATGCCCGATAGAATGGCCGTCCCACCCTGGCGGGTGATGCCGCCCATGCCGGGGGCCAGTTCGGTCAGCGGACCGGCCAGGATATTGGCAACCACCAGATCATAGGGCGCGCGGGCAGTGATGGCTTCGTGGTCAAGGCCGGTGGCCTCGAGCGCATCGATCAGCTCGGCAACGTCGTTGTCCCGTGCGTTCTCTTCGGTCGTCGTCACCGCAACTGGGTCGATATCGGTAGCCAGAACATTGACGCCGACACGCTTGGCGAGCGCGATGGCGAGAACGCCGGTGCCGGTGCCGACATCGATCATGTTCTGCGGCTTGTCGCGCTGCAGCAGCGCTTCGATTGCCTCAAGGCAGCCGGTGGTGGTCTGGTGGTGGCCGGTGCCAAACGCCTGGGCGGCGTCGATCTTCATCGGCGTCAGGCCTTCGGGGATCGGGCCGGTCTCATGGCTGCCATAGACATAGAAGCCGCCCGCGATCACCGGGGCGAGGCCCTCGAGCGATTTGGCGACCCAGTTAACATCGGGGTCGAGCGTTTCGACGGAAAATTCCACCGTTCCGCCCAGAACCTCCTTGGCTAGCGCATTGAAGGCGTCGATATCCGGCGGGCTGTCGCAGGTGGCTTCAAAGAACCACTCACCAGTGTCTTCGTTTTCATGCGCCGATGCGGTCAGCGCCAGATCGTCCCGCTCCATCACGGCGTCGACCAGTGCATAGGCCTGATCCTTGGTGAGAGCGACGGAGATCTGGTCGACGGACATGAGGGGCTTCCTTTTTGATTGGCTCCCTGATTGCTGCACGCCAGTGGCCAAGTCAATGCAAACCGCGTTGAGCGGCCGGGCACCCCACAGGCTGGGGGCTCAATCAGGCGATGCGCTGGGCGGTGTCGGCGCTGTCGCTGACAATCCGGTCGCGGCCGGCATTCTTGGCAGCGTAGAGATGCTGGTCTGCCCGGCGGAAGATTTCGTCCCAGCTTTCGTCGGAATCGGCGAGGCGCATGGCAATGCCGAAGCTCGCGGTGATCTTCAATTGCAGGGGCTGCTGGACCGGATTGCGATGCAGCTGGTTCTTGAAATGGGTCACGATGCTGATCGCCTGTTCCAGATCGACGCGGCGCAGGATGATGACAAACTCCTCGCCCCCCAGCCGCGCAAAAGCATCGGTGGGGCGGGTCAGTAGGCCGATTTCGCGTGCCACACCGGCCAGCACTTCATCGCCGACCGAATGGCCATGGGTGTCGTTGACGTTCTTGAAGTGGTCGATGTCGAACAGAACCACGGCCATGTCTTCGCCGGTGATTTTTGCCCGTCGGAACAGCGCGTCGGCGCGTTGCACGAGAGCCCGGCGATTGAGCAGGCCGGTGAGAGTATCGGTTTCGGAGAGGCGCTTGAGCCGAAGGTTCATCTGCCTTTGCAGACCTTCTAGCCGCCGCTTCTCCCGCTGGTTTTCCCGCAGGATGGCCAGACCCTCGAAAATATCGTTGACCTCGCGGGCCGCATTGCCTGCCTTGGGCGGCGTGGTGAGATCGCCGCTGGCGAGGGCCACGACCTCGCCATGCAGGGCGAGGAGCGGGGTGAAGAGCCCGCGCCGAAACATTGCCCCCACCCCGATCAGCACGGAAATCACCAGCGCGGTGAGGAGGGCGGAATCGATCATGGCCTGCCGCGCCTGCAGGCGGCGTGTCTCGAGCATGGTGAGCGAGAGTTCGACCAGCTCATTGCGCAGGCTCTCGAGGCTTGCCATGCCCGGGACATAGACTTCGGTGAAGGAGCCGCCCGACATGCCATTGGTCGGCCCCATGATATGGGCGGTGGCGATGGCCATGGGCATGGCGTCGTCGAGATATTCGGCCTCGACGCGTTCCACGAGGCTGGCAATGGTGTCATTGCCGGAAAAGAGCGCGGCATTGTTCAGCCCGCTCTCCCATATATTGAGGATGATGGCGCTCGTCTTGTCCATCAGCAGGGCATAATTGGCGTCCTCGTCGCGCGGCGCCACCAGTGTCATCACCACATAGGAGCCGAGCCGGCCGGCCTGTTCGCGCAGGGCGCTGGCGCTGCTGGCGAGCAGCACCTCCCCGGCAATCTGCGGCGTTGTCGGCACCAGATGGCCGCTGACCTCGTTGCGCAGATCGGCGGCGCTGTCGGCGGCACGGAACATAGCCATGATTGCCAGTGGCACATGCAATGTGGTGCGCGCCTCGAGCGGCACGGCCACGACCTTGTCCACGGCCATCCGTCCGGTGTTGAGGCTTTCCAGAACCTCGGTGATGGCGGTGAGCCTGGCCTGGTCGTCGACGTGGTGGAGGGTGAGCGCCTCGATCATTACAGCGATGGCGTCGTCGGTCTTGGCGCGGCTCTGCTCGAGTGCGACCAGCGCCTCGTCGAGCTCGGAAGGTTTTGCCGCCATAGCGACATTGGCCGGACCGCGTTCGGCGGAAATGGCATTGGCGCTGTCGAGCACAAGGACGAAGACGCGCATTTCCTCAGCGCCGTGACCGAAGCGCTGGAAATCATTGTAATTGCTGAGAATGGCCGCGCCGCCAAGCAGCAGGCAGCCAAAGGCCACGACTGCTGCTCCCAGCGACTGTAGGTGTTGAATTCGAAACACGGCCCTGCTCCCATCGGGAGCGTCAGTGTGGCACGCAGCAGGCTGACAAGGTGTGAATCTGGCTGGTTAATTGCGTGCTATCAGAGACGTACGGCCGTTCCCGATACCGAAACCATCAGCATAGACCCGCCCTGGCCGACGACTTCATAGTCGATGTCGACACCGACAACTGCATCGGCGCCCAGACGCCGGGCTTCTTCTTCCAGCTCGGCAAAGGCCTGTCGGCGGGCATCGCGCAGGGTGGATTCATAAGCTCCGGCGCGACCGCCGACGATGTCGCGAATGCCGGCAAACAGATCCTTGAAGACATTGGCGCCCACGATCACTTCGCCCGTGGCAATGCCGAGATACTCCCGAATAGCCCGGCCTTCGAGCGTCGGCGTGGTGGAAATGATCATCGTGGTCCTCCTGTTCGCTCTCCAGCATGTGGGGCGAGCAGCGCAAAAGGCAAGACGCGGGGCTGTATAATCTCGTGGGGAAGGGGGCTTAGCCCTTCTTCACAAAGCTCTCCAAAACCTTCTTGGTCCCGGCCTTTTCAAAATCGATGGTCAGCTTGTTGCCTTCGATGGTGATCACCTCGCCATAGCCGAACTTGAGGTGGAAGACGCGGTCGCCCAGCACATAGCTGCTCGACTGGCTGCCGAGGTCGACCGAGCGGGCAACCAGCTCGCCTTCGATGGTCATCGGTCCGCTGCTCTTGCGGCTGGCCTGATTGGCGCGGGCGCGCTGCCACCCGGGCGTATCGTAGACGCTTTCGAACGGGTCAGCCTTGTTAAAGCGGCTCGCAGCGCCGCCGCCATAGCTGTAGCCGCCATAGGCCGAGCCGCGATCGGTCACCTCGACGGCTTCAGGCGGAAGCTCGTCGATGAAGCGGGAGGGAATGGCAGACTGCCAGAGCCCGTGGATACGCCGGTTCTGTGCCGCCGAAATGCGTACGCGCTTGCGCCCACGGGTGATGCCGACATAGCCGAGGCGGCGTTCTTCCTCGAGGCCCGCGCGACCGCTTTCGTCCATCGATCGCTGGCTCGGAAAGGTGCCGTCCTCCCAGCCGGGCAGGAACACTGTGTTGAATTCGAGCCCCTTGGACGAGTGCAGCGTCATGATGGTGACGGCGTCGCTGGCGTCGGCGCTGTCGCGGTCCATCACCAGCGAGATGTGTTCGAGGAACCCGCCGAGGGTCTCGAACTCCTCCATCGAGCGGCTGAGTTCCTTGAGGTTTTCCTTGCGCCCTTCGGACTCGGCGGATTTGTCGGCCGCCAGCATGTCCATATAGCCGCTCTCCTCGAGGATCTGCTCCACCAGCTGATACGGCGGCAAGGTCTGGGAGCGATAGGACCAGTCATCGAACTGGTTGACGAGGCTGCGCAGGGTCGAGCGCTGCTTGGGCTTGAGGTCCTCGGTTTCCACCATCATGCGCGTTGAGGCGAGAAGGGGAATGTTCTGGTGCCGCGCCGTCGCGGTCAGCATGTTGACGGTGGTGTCGCCGAGGCCGCGCTTGGGCACGTTGATGATGCGCTCGAAGGCCAGGTCGTCGGCCGGCTGTGCCACAAGGCGCAGATAGGCCAGTGCATCGCGGATTTCCTTGCGCTCATAAAAGCGCGGGCCGCCGACGACGCGATAATTGAGCCCCAGCGTGATGAAGCGCTCTTCGAACTCGCGCATCTGGAAAGAGGCGCGCACGAGGATGGCCATGGAATTTAGCGGTTCGCCGGCGCGCTGATACTGCTCGATTTCCTCGCCGATGGTGCGGGCTTCTTCCTCGCTGTCATAGACCTGGGTGAACGAGACCAGCTCGCCGCCTTCGGCAATGTCGGTGTGCAGCGTCTTGCCCAGCCGGCCTTCATTATTGGCGATCAGGGTCGAGGCGGCCTTGAGGATATTCGCTGTCGAGCGATAATTGCGCTCGAGCTTGATCACCTTGGCGCCCGGAAAATCCTTTTCGAAGCGTAGGATGTTGTCCACTTCAGCCCCGCGCCAGCCGTAGATCGATTGGTCGTCGTCGCCCACCACGCAGATATTGGCTTCCGAAGCTGGCTTGCCTTGGGCCAGCAGGCGCAGCCACAGATATTGGGCGGTGTTACTGTCCTGGTATTCGTCCACCAGCATGTATTTGAATTTGCGGTGATATTCGGCCAGCACTTCCGGGTTCTCGCGGAACAGCCGGATACATTCGAGCAGAAGATCGCCGAAGTCGGCGGCGTTCAGCGTCTTCAGCCGCGCCTGATAATCGTAGTAGAGCTTGCCGCCCTTGCCATTGGCATAATAGCCGCTGTCGCTGGCCGGCACATCCTTGGGCAGCCAGCCGCGGTTCTTCCAGGCGTCCAGCATCCCCGCGAACTGCCGGGCGGGCCAGCGCTTCTCGTCGATGTTCTCCGCCGCCAGCAACTGCTTGATCAGCCGGATCTGGTCGTCAGTGTCGAGAATAGTGAAAGCCGGCTTGAGGTCCACCAGTTCGGCATGGCGCCTCAGAATTTTTGCAGACATTGAATGGAATGTGCCCATCCAAGGTAGCTCAGGGAGTGGCGTCACGAAGGTACTAATCCGGTCCTTCATTTCGCGCGCAGCCTTGTTGGTAAACGTAACCGCAAGAATATTGTACGGGTCGGCTCTGCCCTCGAGAACGATATGAGCTATTCGTGTGATGAGCACACGTGTCTTGCCGGTGCCCGCGCCTGCTAGCACGAGTAGTGGGCCTTCCGTTTGTAAAACCGCGTCCCTCTGTTCGGGATTCAGGCCTGCAAGATAATCGGCTGCAGGGCGATAGGCCTGCCTGCTTCGCAGCTGGCTGGTGATGGGCCCGCCTTGGGGGCGGTGCAGGGGGGCGGGTTCGACCATGAGCGCTAAATCCCTTGGCCTGGCACCTGGGACAGATGCGCGGCCAAGCCTTGACGAATCTTATTTTGTTCTCGGTGCAATATAGGGTCGAGGCGGCCCTCTGTATAGGAGCGCGGCCCCTCACACGGTCGTCACCGGACGGGTTTGCGCTGATAAGGCCGGCGAATTCGTTCTTTTCTTGTTCACGACTGGTTTTGTGGCCTTCGCAAGCGTCGATTGACTGTTGCCTGGTCTTGCGCGGACACGCCAAGTCCCTACACTCGCGGCAGGAATCTGGCGGGCAGAACGCACACCGTGCTCAATCGCATCTATATCGTCGTCGGCTTGATCGCCATCGCAGTGCTGGCGGGGGCGTTCCTTGCGCCGCGCTTTATCGAGTGGAGCGATTATCGCGACCGCATGGAGGTGCTTGCCGCCAGCGTTCTGGGTGCCGAGGTGACCATCGAGGGCGACATTGACTTCGCCCTTCTGCCCCAGCCGCGCCTCGTTTTCTCCGACGTCGTGGTCGGCCCCGCGAACAAGCCTGCCGCCACCATTGCCGGCGTCGAGGCCGAGTTCGCGCTCATGGATTTCCTGCGCGACCAGTATAATCTCACCCAGCTCGTGCTGCGTGCGCCCGTCATCAATCTCGTTATCGATGAAAACGGCCTCCTTTCCAGCGGCGTCGAGATCGCCGGCACCGGCAGTGGCGTGGTGCTCGATCAGGCGCGTGTCGAAGAGGGGCGCATCGGCCTTACCGATCTGCGCTCCGGCGAAAGCCACAGTTTCTCGGCGATCTCCGGCGACCTCCGGCTTTCGAGCCTGGCCGGTCCCTATCAGTTTTCGGGTCGCCTCCAGTATCAGAACGATCCCTTCGACATCCGCCTTTCGAGCGGCGTCGCCGACGCCGAAGGCACCGCGCGCCTCACTGCTTTTCTTGGCCGCACCGGTGGCGCCTACAGCCTCACCCTTGATGGCGCGATGACGTCGGGCATGGCGCCCAAGTTCGACGGCGCCATGACTTACCGGCAGGCGCCGCCACCGGCCGCCACCGCCGAAGACATTCGCGGCAATCTGGTGCTCGAAAGCAAGGTGACCGCCTCCACCGACCGGGTCGTGCTCAATGGCTATACGCTGCTGCTCGACGAGAACCGTGCCGGCATGCGCCTCACCGGTGCCGCTTCCATCCAGCTCGGCACGCGCCGCGACTTTGAAGCCGTGGTCTCGGGCGGCGTCTTCAACCTGCCGCCGCGGGATGCCAATGAGGTGGCCAGCGAACAGCCCTATGAACTGGTGCGCCTTCTTTCCGAACTGCCGGCGCCGCCGCTGCCACCGATCCCGGGTCGCCTGGGCGTCGATCTCGCCGAAATCGGCCTTCGCGGGGCCTCTCTTCGCAATGTCCGCGTCGATGCCAATTTCGATGGCTCTGCCTGGCAGGTGTCGCGCGCTCTTGCCGAACTGCCTGGAAACACCAGCGTTGCCCTTGCCGGCACTCTGCGCGGCATCGATGACAAGCCATCTTTCAACGGCAATCTCACTCTCGCCAGTGCCCGGCTCGATGCCTTCTCCCATCTCTGGCGCCGTGCCCGTGAAGACAATGCGCTCGCCAATACGGCGGGCCGGCTGGAAGGGCAGGTCATCTTTGCCGGCGAGGCCTTCGGCTTCAGCCACGGCCGCCTGACCCTCAACAACAAGGTCCATGCCGTCGAGCTGCGCCTCGGTTTCGGCGATGAGCCGCGCATTGACCTCGTCGGGCGTTTCGATGATCTCACCGCGGCCGACAGCGCTGCGCTCGGCGCGCTGTTCCCCGATCCAGCCAGCGACAATACATTTGCCGTCAGCTTCCCGCAGGGCAGTTTCGCGGTCCACACCAAGGCCGCACGCGTGCTCGGCCTCGATGCCACCGATCTCATCGCCGAAGGCAGCTGGACCGAAGAGGAACTGCGGCTGACGCGTTTCGTCAGCAGCGATCTCGGCGGGCTTGGGCTCCACCTCATCGGCACGGCGACCGGCACACTCGCGGCCCCGGAGCTCGGTCTCTCCGGCCGGGTGCAGCTCGACAATCGGTCCGCTCCGGCGGTGACTGCGCTCTACGATCTTGCCGGGCTTCCCGAAGGCTGGCGACGGGCGCTCGCCGGTTCCATCCCGCTGGATCTCGAGCTCGACCTCACGCGCCCGTCCTCCGTCGGGGGACAGATCCTTTCGCTCAACGGCACTGCCGGCGCGGGCATGCTCACACTGCGGGCCGATCTCGAAAAGGGGCTCGCCGGTCTCGACGAGGGCCATCTCCTGCTCTCGGCGTCTATCGAAGGGGACGACGCGGCGGGAATCATGGCGCAGCTCGGTCTTGCGGAGGTTTCGCCGTTCGTCAGCGACGCCCCCGCCATGGTCTCGCTCTTTGCCGAGGGCACGCGCCAGGACGGTTATGATACCCGCATCGCTGCCAGCCAGAACGATGAATCCATCGCCTATGTGGGCACGCTGACGCTTGCCGACAGCGGAGAAGTCTCGGGCGCCGGGACGATTGATGTGCAGCTCGAAAACGGGTCCGGCCTCGCGGGCCTTGCCGGTATTTCCGGGCTCGGCCTCGGCTCGTTTGAAGCCAGCGCCGGCGTTCGCTTTGCCGGCACCTCCCGCGTTACCCTCTCGGGCATTTCCGGGGTCACAGGCGCCGGAGGTTTTGGCGGCAATATCGAGCTTGCCTCGGTGGGTCAGCTCCCCAGTTTCAGCGGCACGCTGAGCTTTGACCACCTCGCCGCCGAGCATCTTGCCGGCTCCATCCTCTCGCCCGCGGCTCTGATCGGTGCCGATGGCGTCTGGCCCGAAGGGCCGCTGGCTGGCGCCAACGCGCTGCGGCCCTCGCGCGGAACAATTGCCGTCGAGGCCGACCAGCTGGGCATCGGCAATGTCAGCCTGGCCAATGCAAGGTTCGACGTCACCTGGAACCCCCAATCTATCGGCCTTGGCCGCCTCACTGGCGCTATTGGTGACGGCAAGGCCACGCTCGACCTCACCCTCTGCTGCGCCGGCCCCTTGCCGGAGCGTGTGCTGTCGGGCCGGTTGACGCTGACGGATGTCGACCTTGCCGCGATCCTGCCCGAAACCATCAGCAGCGGCGTTGCGGGCAGCCTCACCAGCGGGCTGCAGTTCGAGGGCACGGGGGCCAGCCTTGCCGAAGTCATGGCCGCCATGACGGGGGAAGGCAATTTTTCCCTCGCCGATCTCGAACTCACGCGCCTGGACCCGCAGGTCTACCCCGCCATTTCCGGTCTCGAAAATGTGCTGCAAACTGAGGCCGAGGTTCTCGAAATTCTCATCGCCCAGGCGCTCGAGCGCAGCAGTTTTGTCGCCGACAGCGCGCAGGGCGCCTTCACCATTGCCGGCGGCATTGTCCGTCTCGCCAATCTGATGATGGCAGGGGAGGGCGCGCGCCTCGACGGCGGGCTCAATCTGGCCCTCGCCACGCTCGGCATCAACGGCAGTTTTGTCATGACCCCTGCGGGCTATGAGGACGCCAGCGGCCTCGTGGAACCCGACACCGCGCGCATCATCCTGCGCGTCACCGGCAATCTGCCGGAGCCGCAGGTCGATATCGATCTCGGTGAGATGGTGGCCGCCATTCAGGTGCGGGCCAATGAACTGGAAGTCGATCGGCTTGAAGCGATGCGTCTTGAGGATGAGGCGCGCCAGCGCGCCGCTGCCGAGGAGCGCAACCGGCTGATCGAGGAACAGCGCCGCCAGGCTGCCGAGGCCGCTGCACGGCGCGCCGAAGCGGAAGAGGCCCTGCGTCTTGAAGAGGAACGGCGCCGCCTGGAACAGCAACCACAGGTTGCGCCGCAGCCTGCGCCGCCCACCGATCTCAACCGGCCGCTCGATCTCGGCCTGCAGCCGGGCTTCCAGACCGGCGTGCCGACGCAAGGCGGTTTCCAGGTGCTTCCCAGCGACCTGCTCAACCTGCCGCGCTAAAGTAATTCGCTAGGCGTCAGCTGCCCCTGGGGTGGCGCCATCGCGATACCAGGCCAGCACAGCCAGCCGCAGGGATGAGGAGAGATTGGTGCTTTCGCGCGCCTCATCGACTTGGCGGACGAGACCGGCAAGGCTCACCGCACGGGCATCTGCCATCGCTTCAAGCCCGGCCCAGAATTCAGGCTCGAGCGCGACCGATGTGCGGTGTCCGGCAATGGAAAAGGAGCGCTTTTGCATGCGCTTCCCGAAAAATCAGGGCTTTTTGCGGAAGGCGTCGAGGCTGACGACCTTTTCGCCCGTCGCTTCGGGCTGGGCATCGTCGCCACCAGCGGCCTTTTCGGTTGCTGCGTCGGCCTTGGCTTCGTTTTCCGCATCCTCATTGGGTGCGGTAGCCGGATCGAACTGCAGGCCGAACTGCACGGAGGGATCGAAGAACCCCTTGATGGCAGAGAAGGGGACGACCAGCGTCTCGGGAATGCCGTCAAAGCTCAGGCCGACCTCAAAACCGGTCTCGGTGACCTTGAGGTCCCAATACTGATTCTGCAGGACGATGGTCATTTCCTTGTCGTACTGGGTCAGCAGCTTTTCGCTGAGGCGCACGCCGGGGGCGCGGGTCGCGAAGGAAATGAAGAAGTGATGCTCGCCGGGCAGGCCGGTGCGCGACACTTCGGCCAGAACCTTGCGCACGACGCCGCGCAGAGCTTCCTGGGCGAGAATGTCGTAACGCAGATGATCTTCGGCCATTTTAGTCCCTTGGTCTTGTCAGTCGGCACGAATCCGAACGGCCCATATCAGCCCTACGTTCCCCGATAATTCAAGAACAAAGGCCGAGGACAAGGCGGGCAGCATGGGAAAAGTGCAGGCTTCTGTTGCCAGGTGCCTGCGAACCCCGCCTGTCACCCGGCTAGGGGTGGAGGACTTAATTTCCCAATGCTAGCACTGCTTACGCAGCGAGAGCGACTGGAGCCTTATGGTTGTCATTTGCAACTATAAGTTTCGGACCGATAACGGTGGTACCTCACCGAGCAAAAGCACACTCTTTACGCCCTCGTCGATCCTGTTTCGTCCCCAGTGGCTCCCCCTTTTGAGGGGAGGAGATGGTGGAGACGCCGGGTACTGCCCCCGGGTCCGATGGGTTTATTACAATGACCGTTTATCGCCATAGCCCTTACGGGCACTCCCTATATAGGGCACCGCTCGGCTTGATGCAAACTCCACCATGCTGATTCAGCGACGTTTAACACCTTAAGGCCATCCTCTCTTGCGAACGGAGGCGATATGGCCAGCTTATCCGAGATCCTCGAGCTTTCGCGCGGTCGGCGCCAACGCAGAAGGCTGCCGTTCCTTGTGCTGGCGCTGATCGCCTTTGGCGTCGGCGGCGCTGCCACCACTGCCCTCAACAAGACCGGCATTGCCGACTGGATGCTGTCCCGGGCGAGTGCGCCCAGCCTTATCGCGCAGCGCAGCTTCCCGGTCTGCGCCGGCACGGTCCGCATCACCTGCGTGGTCGATGGCGATACGTTCTGGCTCGATGAGGTCAAATACCGTGTGGCCGACATCAATACGCCCGAGATCGGCCAGCCGCAGTGCGCGCGCGAGGCGACGCTGGGGCGCGAGGCCACCAGCCGCTTTGCCCAATTGCTCTCCGCCGGCCCGTTCGAACTACATCGCATTGACCGCGACCAGGACCAGTATGGCCGCAAGCTGCGCATCGTCGAGCGCGATGGAAAATCGCTGGGGGATATTCTCGTGGATGAGGGCCTTGCCCACACCTGGCGCGGGCAGCGAGAGGGCTGGTGTTAAGCCGCTGATTTCGATTATGTCTCTCCTTGATTTTCAAGGAGGATAGGCGTGTCCCTTCCCGTCATCGCGGATCGAAATTGCGAAGGGTGTACTGCCTGCTGCTCCTTCGCGCCGATCCACACTGTCCCGCTGCAGAAGCCTGCCAATACGCTGTGCCAGCACTGCGCCGAGGGGCAGGGATGCACGGTTTATGATGTCCGCCCCGACGTCTGCCGGGGCTTTTATTGCGGCTATTTCTTTCTCGAGGAGCTTTCGCCAGGCTGGCATCCGCTCCGCAGTGGCGTCGTCATCCGCACCGAGCATTTCGACGAGGATGTCATCACGCTGCTCATCCTCGAGCTGTCGTCCTTCCTCGTCTCCGAGGAGTTCGCCGGGATGGTCGGGGGATGGGTCGATGCGGGTATTGGTGTCGAGTTCGAGCGGGTGGGGCCGCCCGGCCATCTGCCCGCCAAGATGCGCATGAACGAGCTGCTCGAAGAGGCGGTGGCGGCGCGAGATCTTCGCGAGATGCAAAAGGTCTTCGCCTGGTCGCTGGCGCATATCGATCGCACGCACGTTTGGGAGCAGGACCCGACGCCAATGCAGAGCACGCTCGCCTAGCCGTCAACTCGGAGCGGGCGACGCGCGGGTCAACGCCCCCATTTCATCTTCATGTAAACGCCGCCAGCCTCCAGTTCATCCAGCATCTGGGCGAGGTGCCGGCGTTTGGTGTCCTCGCCTTTGACCTTGTTGATCCAGAGCAGATAATCGTTGCGCTGATAGGCGGGCCGCGCCGCATAGGCCGCAGACAGGCCGCGCTCCTCCAGCGCCTGGCGCACGAAGCCGGGCATCTCCTCGCGTTTGCGCAGTGGCCGCAGGGCAGGGCTCACGGCAGCACCCCCTGCGCCTCGATCTCGATCAGAAAATCGGGATTGGCCAGCGCCGTCACCCGCAGCGCGGTCACCGTCGGGGGGGTGGGGCGCTGCCCCCACATCTGCATCCACACGCCAAAAGCGCCATTGAGATCGGCATCGTCGCGCAGGATGATCATGGTGCGCACCAGATGCTCGAGCCGCGCGCCGGCCGCAGCCAGCACCTTCTGCATATTGTCCAGCGCCTGTTCGGTCTGCCTGACGATATCGCCCTTGCCGACGATTTCCCCCTGCGCATTGACCGCATTCTGTCCACCCACCAGGAGGAGCCGCGCATTGGCCGGCAGGATGATGCCCTGTGAGAAGACCGGGCTCGCATGCATGTCCGGCGGGTTGATGTACTCGATAGCCATTCTGATATCCTCCTCATGCCCCGTTGCAGGGGCCACTATCGAAGACGCCTCGGACAGCTCCTGACAGCAGGATATGCGGTATTAGGATGCCGCATCTGGCTCGCGCGTCCGGAGTGCCAGTATCGCTCGAAGACGACCGCACGGGAAATAAACTCATGTCCTTCGACCCCGCCGCCAAGCTTGCTCATGCCGCCGACCGCTTTCTGGGAAAAGACCTCGGGAAGCTGACCGAGCAGGAGCTGAAAATCCTCGAGCAGACCGTGAAGCGCCGCACGCTCTCGCGCAACCCTGACCTCCAGTTCGCCGACAGCCTCACCTTTGGCCAGCGCCTTGCGGACAATGTCGCGGCTTTCGGTGGCTCCTGGGTGTTCATCGCCGGTTTTGGCCTGGTGCTGGTGCTCTGGGTGGCGACCAATCTTCTCCTCGCCGGGCGGGCCTTTGATCCCTATCCCTTCATCTTCCTCAATCTGATGCTCTCCATGCTGGCGGCCGTGCAGGCGCCGGTGATCATGATGAGCCAGAACCGGCAGGCGGCCAAGGATCGCGAGGTTTCCTCCCATGACTATGAGGTCAATCTCAAGGCGGAGATCGAGATCATGGCCCTGCACGAGAAACTGGACCGCCTGCGCGAGGACGAGATTCGCGGCATCGTTCTGCGCCAGCAGGAACAGATCGCGACTTTGACGCGGATCGTAGAGAAACACCTCGATAGCGAATCGCGATAAGCTGACGCCCATGCAGCCCTATCTGACGCTTCTCTCTGACATTCTCGAAAACGGCGCCGACAAGTCGGACCGCACCGGCACCGGCACGCGCTCGCTGTTTGGCTATCAGATGCGCTTCGATCTCTCGAAGGGCTTTCCGCTTCTGACCACCAAGAAGCTGCATCTTAAATCCATCATCTATGAGCTGCTCTGGTTCCTTCGCGGCGAGACCAATGTCCGCTGGCTGCAGGAGCGCGGGGTCAAGATCTGGGACGAATGGGCCGATGAAAACGGCGATCTCGGTCCCGTTTACGGCTCGCAATGGCGCTCCTGGCCGGCGCCAGATGGCCGCCATATCGATCAGATCGCCAATCTGGTGGAAAGCATCCGCACCAAGCCGGATTCGCGCCGCCACATCGTTTCGGCCTGGAACCCCGCCGAAGTCGACGACATGGCCTTGCCGCCGTGCCACTGCCTTTTCCAGTTCTACGTCGCAAACGGCAAGCTGAGCTGCCAGCTCTATCAGCGCTCGGCCGACACTTTCCTCGGCGTGCCGTTCAACATCGCCTCCTATGCGCTGCTGACCCATATGATGGCGCAGGTGTGCGATCTCGAAGTGGGTGACTTCGTGCACTCCTTTGGCGATGTGCACCTTTATTCCAATCACTTTGAGCAGGCCCGCCTGCAGCTCACCCGCGAGCCGCGTCCGCTGCCGAAGCTGATCATGAACCCCGAGCGCAAGCGTCTCGAAGATTTCGTCTTCGAGGACTTTGCCTTCGAAGGCTATGACCCGCATCCCCATATCAAGGCTGCGGTCGCGGTATGAGCCGGTCCCTGTCCGAGCTCAGCGCGCTTGTCGCCCGGGTCTCGGACATTTACGCCGCGCGAACTGCCATCACGCGCGACGACGACTGGTATCTGCTGAAACTTCAGGAAGAGCTTGGCGAACTGGTTGCCGAGCATCTCCGGGCCAGCGCCCGAAAGCGCAGTGACGGCGCCGCTGAGGCGGAAATCCGCCGGGCGCTCGAAGACGAGACCGCCGATCTCCTCGCCACAACCATCCTTTACGCGCATCACAACGGCATCGACCTCGATGCCGCGCTCGCCCGCAAGTGGTTCTCCCATCTGCCTGCGCCGCAAGAGGGTTGAGCGGTCCTGCCGGACCGGCACTCCAAAGTGCAGCCAAGTCGTAAACACCACTGTCCGAGTGCGGTTTTTCCTCTCGGAAGGGGCGATAGAGACGAGGGCGCGCGTCTTTCCACCAATTTAACTGTGGGCACTTGGTTAACGAAGCGTAAGGTCTCGTAAGCAATTGGTCTAGATCGATGCGATCGAGTGATTTCCACACGCATTGGCCCCGCGCCGCTAAAATATAGGCGCGACCGTTGTTTAGGAATCCAACGCGTGACCGGACGGGCGTCGCGGAGCGACCGCCGCAGCCGGTGCGCCATTTTGTGATGATTTGGCTCGCCGGGAATGTGCTATTTGCCGCTGGAATAGAAAAGACGAACCTCAGTTTTCCAGTCACCCATGCATTTGGACGCGCTTGGTGGGCCGGTGGGGATTTTCATCCTCGCCGTTCTCTCTCTTCGACGTTGAGGATGCAATTTCATGGCGCACGGTCCCGAGTTTTCGGTCGAGGATACACATAGCTTTCTCGAAGCAGAGAATATGGATATTTCCCGGACCAGCTTGGGTCTGGGTTGGCGCCGCGCGTTCATGTCGGTGCAGCGCGAAGGCCCCCATAAGATGCACTTTCGCGCCCGCAGCGACGTGCTGGTCAATGTCGTCAATTCAAAGACGGTCAAGGGGCGGATCACTGTCGATGGTCAGGATTATCCCATAGAGGGCGGGCCGGGGACCATCACCATCGTGCCGGCGCGAAAGCCCTTCGATCTTGTCCTCGAGAACACGGTCGACACCACCCATCTCTACATTCGCCGCAAGGTGATCGACCAGGTGATCAGCTCCATGTTTTCGGAGGGCAAGCGGGACGTGGAGATCAAGTTCTGCCCTGCAACCTATGATCCGGTGCTCGAGCACCTCTGCTCGGCGGTGCGCCTGGGCCTCCATGAAGCGAGCCGGGCCTCGGCCCAATATGTCGATCTCATGCTGCATGGGGTGGCGGCCTATCTGGTGCGCAATTACAGCGCTGCCGACCTGAGCACGGAGGGCGTTGCAGCGACCCTGACGGAGCGGCAGGTTCTGCGAACCCGCGAAATCATCGAGGCGCGGCTCGCCGACAAGATCACCCTCGCTGACATCGCCTGCGAGTTTCAACTCAGCTCCGACCATTTCGGGCGTCTGTTCAAGCGCGCGTCCGGGGTCACGCTCTACCAGTTCATCATCCGCTGCCGGGTGGATCGCGCCCGCACCATGCTGGCCGAAACCGCCATGCCCATCGTCGATATTGCAGCCGAGTGCGGTTTTGCCGACCAGGTTCACCTGACGCGGGCCTTCGGTCGCATCGTCGGCACCACGCCGGCTGCCTATCGCCGGTCGCGGCGCGGCAGCTAAGTCGCCGGCCATTTCGGAAAAGCGGCGCGTCCCTTGTGGATGCTTTCTCTTCGCGCCGAGGCTCTTAAGCGCTAAAAGGCGTTAGGGGCTTCGGCGAATCCGCCAAAGGGCAGACGCTTTCCGGGGAAGAGAACGATGATGAGAGCAATGGGAGCCAGCGCACTGGTTCTGGCGCTGGCAGCGCCGGCTTTGGCCAATGATACCATGGCGCAACTTGGAGCGGGCGGCCTCCATTTTATCACCAACGACAAGATCGAGATGGCGTCGGAGGACCTTTATGTGTCCCCCACCGAGGTCCGTGTGGCCTACGAGTTCAACAATATCTCCGGCGTGCCCCAGACCATTCTCGTCGCCTTCCCGATGCCGGACATCGCGGGCACCGGCAATTTCATGACCGATGTGCCGGTCCAGCACACCGATGAGGACGGCAAGCCGCTGATTGCCGATCCGGACAATCTCTTCGGCTTCGAAACCACCTTCAATGGCGTGCCGGTCGATGCCGAACTGCACCAATATGCCTTCGCCAGCAATATCGACTACTCCGCCACCCTGCGTGAGCTTGGCATCCCGCTCGAGCCGTTTGGCGAAGCGACCACGGCAGCGCTGACGGCGCTCGATGATGATCAGGCGAGCCGCCTGATCTCGCGGGGCCTGGCCTATCGCTCTGATTTCGATGCCGGCAATGGCTGGGAATCCGAGCTGATCCCGCTGTGGACGCTGCGCTCCACCTACAGCTGGGAAGCCACGTTCGAGCCGGGCATATCCGAGGTGCTCCATACCTATCGACCCAGCGTCGGCGGCACGGTCGCGACCACGTTCATGCCGGTCAAGGGCGATGAGTTCTCCGAGGAGCGCTTCGCCGAATACGCCAAGAAATATTGCGTGGAGGACAATCTCGTTGCCACCCTGCGCAAAAAGGAAATCCAGCAGGATGGCTATACGTCCTATCCCTATGTCGAAAACTGGATTTCCTACATCTGGTCGACCGGCAATAACTGGTCCGGCCCGATCGGCAAGTTCACGCTGACCGTCGACAAGGGCGAGGTGGACAATCTCGTTTCCTTCTGCGGCGAGGGCGTCAAGAAGATTGGCCCGACCACTTTCCAGATGACGGCCGAGGACTGGTTCCCGCCCTGGGATCAGGAACTCGAAATCCTGCTGCTCAAGCCGGTCGACTGGTTCGACGAATAATCGGTCGCGCCTCGGCGAGACCTCTCATTCCATTTTGCAAACGGAGGCCCCCGCATCTGCGGGGCCTGGCATTTTGACCCAAGACAAGCTCTCCATCCGCCCCGCCGTCGCCAGCGATGCCGACACGATCGTCCATTTCATCCGCGAGCTGGCCGATTATGAAAAGCTGCTCCACGAGGTGAAGATCACCGCGGCCGATATCGCGCGCGATCTCTTCGGTGCCGAACCCAAGGTGTTTTGCGAGATCGCCGAGTGGGATGGCCAGCCGGTGGGGTTTGCGCTCTGGTTCTACACCTATTCCACCTTCCAGGGCCGACACGGCATCTGGCTGGAGGACCTCTATGTCCAGCCCGACCAGCGGGGCAGGGGTATCGGTAAATCCCTCCTCCGGCATCTAGCCCAGCGCTGCGTCGCCGAGGGGCTAGGGCGGTTCGAATGGTGGGTGCTGGACTGGAACGAGCCGTCCATTGCCTTTTACAAGAGCCAGGGCGGGGTCATGCAGGATGAGTGGACACGGGTCCGCGTCGAAGGCGATGATCTCGTCAAGCTCGGCACGCCCTCATAAGCCGACTGCCAGAATCGCCTGAACCCGAAAGCACCTCATGAGCCCCAGAATTTCCCTCATTGCCGCTGTCGCCCGCAACAATGTGATCGGGGCTGATCAGGACATCCCATGGCGCATTCCATCCGACTTCGCCTGGTTCAAGCGCCAGACCATGGGCAAGCCGATGATCATGGGTCGCAAGCAGTTCGAGACCTTTCCAAAACCCTTGCCCGGTCGCCCGCATATCGTGGTCACCCGCAGCACCGATTATGCCGCCGAGGGCGTCCACGTGGTCCACACCATCGATGATGCCGTGAAACTGGCCGAAAGACTGGCTGCAGAGGCGCAGGTGGATGAGATCATGGTCATCGGTGGCGGCAATCTCTACGCCCAGGCGATCGCGCAGGCCGACCGGCTTTACATCTCCCATGTCGATCTCGCGCCGGAGGGCGATGTGGTGTTTCCAGTGATCGATCCTTCAGTGTGGCGCCTTGTGGAAACCCCCGATGTCACGCCATCGGATAAGGATTCTGCTGCGTACAGGATCTGTATCTATGAGCGGCAGGATGCCAGGCCGCATTGATCGCACGGGCCGCTTGCCTATATATGGCTGAAACGACTTCTCGACAGAGCCGAAAGGAAAAAGATGCCTTGGGAGAATAATGGAGGCGGAGGTGGCCGCAATACTGGCGGTCCCTGGGGCCAGGCACCTGGTGGAGGTGGCGGCGGCCCGCGCCGTCCGGGCGGAAATACGCCCAATCTCGAGGACATTCTCAATCGCGGTCGCGACCAGTTCAAGGGCGGCGTTCCCGGTGGTCGGTGGGCGATCGTCGGCGGCGTACTCGCCATTCTCGCCTTCTGGGGCGTGAACTCGGTCTACACCATCAATCCGCAGGAAGTTGGCGTCGAGCTGCAGTTTGGTAAGCCAAAGCCCGAACTGTCCGGTCCGGGCCTGCATTTCATGCTCTGGCCGATCGAAAGCGTTGAACGCGCGACCACGACAGTCAACCAGACCCAGATCGGCAACTCGCCGACCGCCGGCCCACGCGGCCAGACCGGCAGCGACGGCCTGATGCTCTCGGGCGACCAGAACATCGTCAACGTCCAGTTCTCGGTCTTCTGGGCCATCAACGACCCCGTCGCTTACCTCTTCAACGTCCGCGACCAGGAATCAATGGTTCGCTACGCTGCAGAAAGCGCGATGCGCGAAGCCGTTGGCCGTCGTCCCGCACAGGACGTCTACTCGGACGACCGCTCGGGCATCCAGGCAGAAGTGATGCGCATTACGCTCGCCACGCTTGAAAGCTATGGCCTCGGCGTCTCGGTCAACCAGATTCTGATCGAAAATGCCGGCCCGCCGACGGAAGTGGTGGACGCCTTCAACGAAGTTCAGCGCGCCCGTCAGGACGAGACGCGTCTGCAGGAAGAAGCCCGCTCCTACGCCAATACCCTGCTGGGTAATGCGCGTGGTAGTGCTGCGGCCCTGCGCGAAGAAGCTGCCGCCTACACCAACCGCGTGGTGCAGGAAGCAACCGGTGAAGCTGGCCGTTTCAACGCCATCTACGCCGAATATGTCAACGCACCCGAAGTGACGCGCAAGCGCCTGTTCCTTGAAACAATGGAAGAGGTTCTGGGCGGGTCCGAGAAGGTTCTTATCGAGAATAGCGAGCAGGGTTCGGGGGTCATCCCCTATCTGCCGCTGCCCGAACTGCGCCCCGGCGCTAGAACCTCGACGGGGAACTGAGCATGACCAATCGTCTCTATATCATCGGCGCGGCCATTCTCGTCGCCATCTACATCTTCTTCTCCTCGCTCTACGTCGTCGACGAGCGCGAGCAGGCCATTGTCACGCGCTTCGGCCAGATCACCGACGTGCGCACGGAGCCGGGCATCTACTTCAAGATCCCGACCGACTTCGTCGACACGGTCCAGATCATCGAAGACCGTCTGCTGCGCTATGACATCGCCAATATGCGCGTTCAGGTCTCGGGCAACGCCTTCTATCAGGTCGACGCCTTCCTGACCTACCGCATCTCCAATGCGCGCCTGTTCCGCGAACGCGCCACCGGCCAGCTGTCGGTTGCTGAAGCCCGTATCGGCGCCAGCCTGGATGCTGCTCTCCGCCAGGTCTATGGTCTGCGTGAATTCAACGCGGCCCTGTCGGACCAGCGCGCCCAGATGATGCAGGAAACCCGTGACCTCATCCGTCCGGACCTTGCAGAACTCGGTATCGATGTCGTCGACGTGCGTATCCTGCGCACCGATCTCGACGCAGACGTCTCGGCCACGACCTTCGAGCGTATGCGCGCCGAACGTCTCGCCGAAGCCGCACTGCTCCGTGCTCGTGGTCAGGAACAGGCACAGAGTCTGCGCGCTATCGCCGATCGTCAGTCGGTTGAAATCGTCGCCGCGGCAACCCGCGATGCCGAGCTCATCCGCGGTCAGGGCGACGCCGAGCGGAACCGCATCTTCGCTCAGGCCTATGGCCAGGACGCAGAGTTCTTCGAGTTCTACCGCTCGATGCAGTCCTACCGCGCGGCGCTGGCCAACACCGGCACCACCATGGTCCTCTCGCCCGATAGCGAATTCTTCCGCTACTTCGGTTCGGGCGGCTCCATCCCGGCCGCCAATCCGAACCTGGCCCCGCCGGCTGCTCCGGTCGTCGTGCCGGAACTGCCGACCAGCGATGGCCCGGCTCTCGACGGCCTCGGTATCGAGGAAAGCGTTGCGCCCAGCCTGACGCTCGAAGACGGCTCCGAGCTGGTTCCGACCATCGGCACCGAAGCTCCGCCTCCGGTCGAGGCACCGGTCACTGAAGCTCCGGCGCCTGCCGAAGCACCGGCCACCGAAACGCCCGCTCCCGCCGCTCAGTAAGCGCGCCACGAGCGACACACAAAAAGGGCCGACCCGGATCTCCGGGTCGGCCCTTTTTCATTGTTGTCACTATCGCTGTTTTGCCGCTCTCGATGCTAACAGTCTGCTAACCAAGTCTGACCGATCAGGCACTGATCTGTCACCGATGCGTGCCGCCTTACCGCACGAAATCGTCGTCCGGATAGCCCTGCAGATAGAGCAGCGCGGTCAGGTCGCCATGGTCGATCCGCACGCCAGCTTCCGCCGCAACGGCGGGCTTGGCATGCAGCGCCACGCCGAAACCGGCGACGCGGATCATGTCGAGATCATTGGCGCCATCGCCGACGGCAATGGTCAGGCTGGGATCAACGCCGCGTTCTGCCGCCAGCGCCAAGAGCCTCTCGCGCTTGGTGTTTTTGTCGACGATGGGCTTTGTCACCGTGCCGGTCAGCACATCACCATCGAACTCCAGCACATTGGCGATGGCCTCGTCGAAGCCGATGCGCTTGCCAAAATAGTCCGCAAAGAAGGTAAAGCCGCCCGAGACCAGCGAGGTGTAGGCGCCATAGGCCTTCATGGTCTGCACCAGCGCCCGGCCGCCCGGCGCCAGCGTAATCGCCTCGCGCCGCACTTCCTCGATCACCGAACGCTCAAGCCCCTTGAGGAGGGCCACCCGGGTATCCAGAGCCTCGCCGAAGTCGAGCTCGCCGCGCATCGCCCGGTCGGTGATCTCAGCCACCTGGTCCTTCAAGCCCAACGCCGCGGCCAGCTCGTCGATGCACTCCTGCTCGATCATGGTGGAGTCCATGTCGGCCACGAGGATCAGCTTCTTGCGCCCTTCGCTGGGGATCAGATTGGCGTCGACACTCTTGGTGCCGATAATATCGCGGGCGATTTGAAGGGCTTGCGGGGCGGTGGGTTCGTGAATTTCGCAGGCAACGCCGTGGTTCAACCAGTTGAGTTCTCCGCCGGTTTGCTGCACCACTGCGGCAGCAAGCGCGGCATCCAGTTCGGGGTCGGCAGGATTGGCAATAAGGCTCAGGACCGGCATGACGACAGGTACTTTCGGGGGATCATGGTGAACACGCAAAGGCGTGCCGTCCTGATAGCGGGTCCGACTGCCAGCGGCAAGTCGGCCCTGGCGCTCGCGCGCGCTCAGGAGGGGCAGGGGCTCATCGTCAATGCCGACGCCATGCAGATCTACGACACGCTGCGCGTCGTCACCGCCCGCCCCAGCGTCGAAGACGAGCTCCTCGCCGAGCACCGGCTCTATGGTTCGGTCCCGGCCGGTCATCGCTTCTCGACCGGCCAGTGGCTGACGGCCGTCGCCGAAATCCTGTCCGCCACCGATCCCGCCCGCGAGGTCATTTTCGTCGGCGGTACGGGGCTTTACTTCGATGCCCTCACAAAGGGATTCGCAGATGTCCCCGCCATTCCCGAGGCGGTTACACTGGCGGTTCAGGATGAGGTTTCGGCATTGGACCACGAGGGACGCATGGCATTGCTGCAGAGAGAGGACCCGGAGACGGCCGCACGTCTCGGCGTCGCCGATCCGCAGCGCGTCATCCGTGCGCTCGCTGTCAAACGTGCCACCGGCAAGACGCTGTCCGATTTTCAGGGCGCGGAGCAGCCGGCGTTGCTTGCTGATTGGGCCGTCGAGCGCGTTGTGCTGGCGCCGGAGCGTCAAATCCTCCGGGACCGGATTACTCGGCGCTTTGCCGCGATGTTTGAAAATGGCGCTGTCGAAGAGGTCGAGGCGCTTCTCGCCCAGAAGCTTGATCCGTCGCTGCCGGCAATGAAAGCCATCGGCGTTCCGGAGATTTCCGGCTGGCTCGCCGGCACGCTGTCGCGTGAGGACGCCATTCGCCTCGCTACCACGGCCACCCACCAATACGCCAAGCGGCAGGGCACATGGTTCCGCAACCGCATGGGCGACTGGCCGCGACTGGGCCTCGAAGGACAGCCTCTCCCAGGCTAGTGCGTTGATAAGTCAGAAGAAACTTCTGACTTATCCACCTTTCCCGCTTATCCCGCGAGCGGCTTGCGCATGCGCTCGAGCAGCCCGATCCGATCGCGCATGACAAAGCGGATGACCAGGACCACGGCGGCAAAGGTCAGCCCTGCCGCCAGCCCGATCCAGATGCCGGTGCCGCCCCAATCGGCCACAAAACCAAGCACATAGGCGATCGGCAGGCCGACGCCCCAATAGCCGACAATGGCGAGGATCATCGGGATCTTCGTGTCGCTCATGCCGCGCAGGGCATGGGCCGCAACCACCTGCGCGCCATCGGCCAGCTGGAACACGCCGGCCACGAGAAGGAAGGTCGTCGCCAGACCCAGTGCCTTGGCATTGGCCTCAACATTCGGGTCGAGGAAAATGCGGACGATATCGGGTGCAAATGCCAAAAAGGCGATGCAGGACAGGACCATGAAGCCGGTCCCCATCACCAGCGAGACATAGCCGGCCTTGCGAATGCCCTCGGCATCCCCCCGGCCATAGGCCCGGCCAACGCGCACGGTGGCGGCAATGCCCAGCCCCAGCGGCACCATGAAGGCGATGGAGGCGCACTGGAGCGCCACGGCGTGGGCCGCGACTTCGTCGGTGCCGATCCGCCCCATCAACAAGGCGGCTGCGGTAAAGAGGCCAACTTCGGCGACCACAGTCAGGCCGATCGGCGTGCCGATGCGGAAGATCTCGCGGAAGCGGGCCCAGTCGGGCTTCCAGAACCGCACAAGCACATGGAAACGCTTCAGTTTCTTGTGGCGCACGACGTAGATCATCATCGCCAGGAACATGACGATATTGCTCGTCAGCGTGGCAATGCCCGCGCCGCGCAGCTCGAGCCGCGGAAAGCCGAAATGCCCGAAGATCAGCGTATAGGCGATGAGGGCGTTGACCAGCACACCCAGCACGGTGATCACGAGGATCGCTCTTGTCGCATCAAAGGCGGAGAGCATGGAGCGGAAAGCAATGATCCCCAGAGCCGGGAACAGCGACCAGGCGGCGATCTGGATGAACTGGTCGGCCAGCTCCGTCGCCACCGGATCCTGCCCAAGCGCCAGGTAAAGTGGCTTTATCTGCAAGACCATAGGCACAAGGATGGCGCCGAGCAGGATGGCGGCCCAGCAGCCCTGCCGCACGATCCGGCGCACCGCCTTGATGTCGCGGGCGCCGCGCGCCTGGGCCACCAGGGGCGCTACAGCCCCGACAATGCCCACACCGCCGACAAGGAAGGGCGTGAGGAAACTGGTCGCCAGTGTAGCGGCCGCAAGATAGGTCGAGCCGAGCCAGCCGAGCAGAATCACATCGGTCGTATGCAGCGCGTTCTGCGCCAGCTGGGCAATCACCAGTGGCCAGGCCAGCGCAAAAGTCTCTTTGAATTCAGTGGCCCAACCGTTGGAAACTGGCATTTCTTTGCCGGTGTCGGTCGTTGTCGGCGCGACATCTTCAATCATTGTCGTTTCCCATGCTCGCCGTCATGCTCTAGTCCAAACTTTCCCGGCAGGGAAGGACAGCGAGAATGACGCAGTGAGGACCGCGATGATCGAACGCCTGATAATTTGCCTCGGCGGGGTGTTTGGAGCCGTTGGCGTGGCAACGGCCGCCATGGCCTCGCATGGCGAAAATCCCCGAAATCTCGCGGCCATTTCCGCGATATGCCTCGCCCATGGCCCGGCGCTCCTGGCCCTCGGTCTGGCGCGGCGGGGCAGGGGGCTGGACGCCGCAGCGTTAATCCTCGCCGTTGGTACACTGGTCTTTGTCGGCGATCTGGCGCTGCGCGAATATTTCGGTCAGGCGCTTTTCCCCGGCGCGGCCCCTCTCGGCGGCGGGACGATGATGATCGGCTGGGGAGCAATCGTGTTCTGGGGGCTCTTCGCCAAATTCGTCCGCATTTGACTCGAATAAATCTTAACGCAGGCCGGAACCAATCCCGTTCTGGAGCATTTTTCCGGCAATATCTCAGTGGAGGGTTACATGCACAAGATTCTGATCATCGCCGCAACGGCGCTTTCGATGGCAGCTTGCACGTCAACGCAGCAGGGTGCCACCGTAGGCGCCGTGGGCGGTGCGATCGTTGGCGCCAGCGCAACCGGCGGTAATATTGTCGGCACCGCAGTCGGCGCCGGCATTGGTGGCGTTGTTGGCGCTGCCGCTGGTGACGTCCTTGGCCGCGTCGATGGCAGCAACGACCGTTGCGTCTATCGTCGTTCCAACGGCACCCAGTACATCGATACCTGCCCGCGCGGCTAACCCCACGAGCCGCATCGCCCCCTATGCGGCTCTGCGCCATACCCTTGGCGCCAACACCCGGCAAGGTTCGTCCTGCCGGGTGTTTTTGTGTCCGTCGTGCCTCACGCTGGTGACAGCCCAGCAATATTGGTCGTCGGCGGTGGACTCATCCCGCCGTGCCATGCGAGAGAGCGTCCAGACCTGCTATGGAGATGGCGTTGCTGCGCGATATTCTCAAGAATTGGAGCCCCATTGCCGAGACGCGCCAGGCGTTGCGCCAGGCCGGGGCTTTGCCCTATGCGATCGTCGACGGCCGGGTGGCGTTCCTGCTCATCACATCGCGCCGCAGCGGCAAGTGGATTTTTCCCAAGGGTGCCATTGAGCCCGAGACCACGCCCTGGGACAGCGCTGCCATGGAAGCGCTCGAGGAAGCCGGCGTGTCTGGCGAGATCGCGACGACGCCCATCGGCAGCTACCGCACGGGCATCGGTTCGGATGGCGCAAGCCTCGTCGATGTGGATCTTTATCCGCTCAAGGTGACCCAGCAGCACGACACCTGGCGCGAAGATGGCCAGCGTCTGCGGCACTGGGCAACGGTTTCCGAAGCCCAGCGCCTTCTTGCCGATCGCTCGCTGGCGCGGTTGGCTGTGCGCCTGAACGCACAGCTTCTCGGCACTAGCCGATAATCAGGGTCAGGCCCAGGAACAGCAGGCCGGAGAGAATAGCCGAGGCCGGAACCGTCACCACCCAGGCTGCAGCAATGCTGTAGACGTGGTGACGCCGGACCAGCAGGCGGCTCTCAGCTTTACGGGCATTTGCAAGCGCATCTTCCGGTGTCGCATTAAGCTGGCTGGAGTCGACGAACTTGGCGTTCACCGGCACGGCCGTGCCTTCCATGTCGCGCCGCGAATAATATTCACGCAGGAAGCCGACACCGAACACAGCGCCCACGGCGATGTGCGTGGACGACACCGGCATGCCGAGGGCCGAAGCGACCAGCACCGTAATTGCTGCTGACAGGGCGGCGCAGAATGCCCGGATTTCATTGAGCTTGGTGATCTGCTCGCCGACCGTGCGGATGAGACGCGGCCCGAAGAGAGCGAGTCCTAGGGAGATACCCACCGCACCGATCGCCAGAACCCAGAAGGGCAGGCTGATGCCAGCGGCCTGGCCGTGGCCGGTCTCAATGGCGCTGACAATGGCAGCGAAGGGGCCGATGGCGTTGGCAACGTCATTGGCACCATGGGCAAAGGACAGCAGCGCAGCCGAGATAATCAGGGGCAGGCGGAAGAGGGTGGCGATGTGCTTCTTCCGGTTCTCCATATGCAGCGACTGCTTGCGCACCCACGGCATGGCGACGATCCACCCAAGTGCGGCGAAGGCGAGGCCGAGCAGACCAGTGGTCAGCAAGTCCGGCTTCCACACACGGCTCAGGCCCTTGGTGGCCAGATACATGGCGAAGACGCCGGTCATGATGGCCACGAAGATCGGCACCCAGACGAGCGCAGCCGAAATCTTGTCGATACGGTTGGTTATGGTGGCCATGATGATCGCCAGCAGGGCCGCAGCGGCGATTGCGCCGAGAACGGGCGAGATCACCCAGCTGGCGGCGATGGCGCCGATCATCGGCCAGTTGACGATGCCGAAACCGGCCGAGGCAATGCCGGCACCGACCACGCCACCGACCACGGCGTGGGTGGTCGAGACGGGTGCACCGATAAAGGTGGCAAGGTTCACCCACAGCGCCGAGGCGAGCAGGGCCGCCATCATCACCATGATAAAGGTCGAGGCTTCGATCTCGGGCGTTGTCAGCAGGTCGCGGGCGACGGTGTTGACGACGTCGCCACCGGCGAGCAGCGCACCGGCCGCTTCGAAGATGCCTGCGATGACAAGCGCGCCACCCATGCTGATGGCGCGTGAGCCCACGGCAGGGCCCATGTTGTTGGCGACGTCATTGGCGCCGACATTGAGCGCCATGTAGCCGGCGATGATAGCGCCGATAACGACGATGTAGCTTGTCGGACCTTGTCCGACCGAAAAACTTGCCCACACCGCGGCAAGAAGCAGGAACACCAAGGCGATGCCTGGTGCGGCCAAGGACCGGCTCAGATTATGGGTGGCTGTTTCGAGACCGGTTACCCTCTGCAGGTCCTTGTCCAGCGCGCTTTTACTCATGTCACCAAACCGTCATGAAATCTGCTGATGCCCATAGCACTGTCTCGCGCCGAGGCCACCTGTTTTGCGGGCGCTTCTGCACTCCCTCAACGCTTTTCCGGCGCGATAGAGGCGCGATGGGCACGCATGTTGGCAATTTCGGCTCATTCAGCGGGTGTCGAGGGCTGTTCCGGCCATCCGCGCCCTTGACGAATGCTTCGGCTTGATCCTATCAATACGCGTCTTTGAATTTGGAGAGGTCCCGTGCGGGCACTCATTCTCGTAGTAGGTAGGCGCATCGGCAACGTGGGGTAAAACCCCGCGCGATAGCTGGTGCGCCGAAAACAGGTCCCGAACGGGGCCTTTTTTATTGCCTTTTTTCCGCCGAGGCGGTCAGAAAGGCACCAACGAATGACAGGCCCGCCGCCATGGGCAACAGGACTTTAGGGAAGGGCTCGTAATGGCCGAGAAAATGACCGGCGCAGAGATGGTGATCCAGGCGCTGACGGATCAGGGTGTTGAACATATCTTCGGGTATCCCGGTGGCGCGGCTCTGCCGATCTATGACGCCATGTTCCAGCAGGATTTTGTGAAGCACATTCTGGTCCGCCACGAGCAGGGCGCGACCCATATGGCCGAAGGCTATGCGCGCTCCACCGGCAAGCCGGGTGTGGTGCTGGTGACCTCGGGCCCGGGCGCGACAAATGCCGTCACTGGTCTCACCGACGCGCTGATGGACTCCATCCCGCTCGTCTGCATCACCGCCCAGGTGCCCACCACGCTGATCGGCTCGGACGCGTTCCAGGAATGCGACACGGTCGGCATCACGCGCAGCTGCACCAAGTACAATTATCTGGTCAAGCGCGTCGAAGACCTGCCACGCATCATGCACGAGGCGTTCCACATTGCCACGACCGGCCGTCCCGGCCCGGTGGTCATCGATATCCCCAAGGACGTGCAGTTCGCGCTTGGCGACTACTACACGCCAGACCTTGATACCCTGCGCCACCAGAGCTACCGCCCGCAGATGGATGGCGACGCTGCTGCCATCGAGGCTGCCGTCGACCTGATGCTCAAGGCAGAACGCCCGGTCTTCTATACCGGCGGCGGCGTGATCAACGCCGGCCCGGCAGCGGCCGAGCATCTGCGTGAGCTGGCAGCCCTCACCGGCTTCCCGGTGACATCCACCCTCATGGGCCTCGGCGCTTTCCCCGCCTCCAATCCGCAGTGGCTGGGCATGCTGGGCATGCACGGCACATATGAAGCCAATTGGGCGATGCATGATTGCGACGTCATGATCAATATCGGTGCGCGCTTCGACGACCGCATCACCGGTCGCATCGACGCCTTCTCGCCCCATAGCCGCAAGATCCACGTCGATATCGACCCGTCCTCGATCAACAAGGTCGTGCGCGTCGACGTGCCGATCATTGGCGACAGCGAGCGCGTTCTGGCCGAGATGGTCCGCATCTGGCGCAGCAAGACCAATCAGCCCCGCACCGAGGCCATCGCGCCGTGGTGGGAGCAGATTGCCAAGTGGCGTGCGGTCAATTCGCTCGGCTACAAGAACTCCGACACCACCATCAAGCCGCAATATGCGATCGAGCGCCTCTATGAGGCGACCAAGAAGCAGGGCAAGGAGGTGTATATCACCACCGAAGTCGGCCAGCACCAGATGTGGGCCGCCCAGCACTTCCACTTCGATCAGCCTAACCGCTGGATGACCTCGGGTGGCCTGGGCACCATGGGCTATGGCCTGCCGGCCGCGGTCGGCGTGCAGGTTGCCCATCCCGACGCGCTGGTGATCGACATCGCCGGTGAAGCTTCGGTGCAGATGACCATGCAGGAGCTGTCGACGGCGGTGCAGTATCGCCTGCCGATCAAGATCTTCATCCTCAACAATGAGCGCATGGGCATGGTCCGCCAGTGGCAGGACCTGCTGCACGGCTCGCGCTATGCGCATTCCTATTCGGAATCGCTGCCCGATTTCGTCAAGCTGGCCGAGGCCTATGGTGCCAAGGGCATCAAGTGCGACAGCCCGACCGAGCTCGACGCCGCCATTGCCGAAATGCTCGACTATGATGGCCCGGTGGTCTTCGACGTGCTCGTCGAAAAGGACGAGAACTGCCTGCCCATGATCCCCTCGGGCAAGCCGCACAATGAAATCATCCTGCCCGACACAGCCAATATCGGGGACATCATCGACGAGAAGGGACGGCAGCTGGTTTAAGCCGGTTGCGGAGGTAAGCAGACATGAACGCACATATGCAGCCCACCGGTTCGGCCTATTTCCTGACCAAGGAAACCCAGGAAACCGAACGCCACACCCTTTCCGTGCTCGTCGACAATGAGCCGGGCATCCTCGCCCGCGTCGTGGGCCTTTTCTCGGCCCGCGGCTACAATATCGAAAGCCTGACGGTCAGCGAGACCGAACACGGCCGTCGACTTAGCCGCATCACGGTTGTCGTTATCGCCACGCCAAAAACCCTCGTGCAGATCAAGCTGCAGCTCGAGCGCCTTGTGCCCGTGCACCGCGTGCACGATCTCACGGCCGAAGGCAATTTTGTCGAGCGTGAACTGGCCCTGATCAAGGTGAAGGGTTCGGGCGAGCATCGCGCCGAAACCCTGCGTCTCGCCGACGCTTTCCGTGCCCATATCGTCGATGCGACCGTCGAGAGCTTCGTCTTTGAAGTGACCGGCAAGCCAGACAAGATCGACAGCTTTATCGCCCTGATGTCGCCGCTCGGTCTCGTCGAAGTGGTGCGGACCGGCCTTGCCGCCATCGGCCGCGGCCCGGCGAGCATGTAGTCACCGGCGCGTTTGCGTTGAAACCAAAAGGATAGATTGGGCGAACCGCCCAGTCTGGTGTATGGCAGGGCCGACCAAATCGGGGCCCCGCCATGACTCTTCTCTCCGTCAATCTCAATGCCGTCGCCCAGCTGCGCAATCGGCGCGATCTGCCGTGGCCCAGTGTGACCGGGATTGCCCGCGTGGTCCTCGATGCCGGGGCGAGCGGCATCACCATCCACCCCCGTCCAGACGAACGACACATCCGGCGCACTGATGTGTATGAGCTCTCGGCCCTGCTGCGCGCCGACTATCCGTCCGCCGAATTCAATATTGAAGGCTATCCCAGCGAGGATTTTCTGGCGCTGGTTGATGCGGTGAACCCCGAGCAGGTGACCCTCGTCCCCGATGATCCGGCACAGGCGACATCCGATCACGGCTGGCCGTTTGCGGAGCAGGGCAATTTCCTGCGTGACGTGGTCCAGCGTCTGGCGCGTCCGGGCCGCCGTATTTCGCTGTTCTGCGATCCTGATGCGGGCGCGGCTGGCGTTGCGGCAGCCAAGGCCACGGGTGCGGATCGGATCGAGCTGTTCACCGGCCCCTATGGGGCCTGCTTCGATGATCCGGCCCGCGCTGAGCGCGAGCTGGCGGATCTCGCAGAGACATGCCGGGCGGCGCTTGATATCGGGCTCGGCGTCAATGCCGGCCATGACCTGACGCTCGAGAACCTGCCTGCGTTTCAGGAGAAGGTGCCGGGTGTGGCGGAAGTCTCGATCGGCCACGGCATTACGGCGGACGCCCTTCTTATCGGCTTTGCCGAGGCCACGCGCCGCTATCGGGAAGTGCTGGGCGGCTGACGCTTCCCTGTTTGGGAAAAGCCCCGCGCCCAGCACAACTTGCCGATCAATCGGTGAAGGTGAACTCCGAGAGCTCGCACACATTGTTGTCGCCGGAAGTCACTTCGTCACCGTCGTCAAACACAGCGCGGAAATCGTATTTGCAGTAGCCCGAGCCGTCGTCGATGTTGATCATGACGCTGTCGCCGGAGCCCAGAACGTCGCTGCCCAGAATATCCTCTTCCCAGGACTGGGTGCCGGTGCTGGAGGCGTAGAACTCGACGATGACGTAGGAGGTGTCATTCACGATGCGCACCTTGCGGTCGAGCGCAGCCGCGTGGATCGTGCCGATGCTGAGCACAGCAAGCGCCAGCGCGGTCGAGATGATTTTCATGTTAGTCCCTCAGTTTTTCATTAAGATACTGGGAGTAAACAGAAAAAAATGACACGGTCATTATCCCGCCTTGCCGATCCACAGATTGTTGCCTCTGGTTGAACACTGCGTCTCAGAACGCTGTCCGATCACGCCTCAGTAACGGTGAAAATCCCCCGAAACATCCGAAATCCTTTGATTTCCGATAATTACATTGGTGTGCCTATGTCACTCCGGTGTCCCTGAAGGACATAAAGGTTCCCTCTTGAGCAAATCGATTGCAGGCACATATATCGCCTCAGTTACGATTTGTTACCAAGGAGGGCACCCAGATGTCCAAGCTCAAAGTCGGCGTCATCATCTCTTCCACCCGTCCCACCCGCTTCGGCGAAGTCCCCGCCAAGTGGATCCTCGAGAAGGCCAATGCGCGCCCCGAGATCGAGGCAGAGATCGTTGACCTCCGTGATTTCGACCTGCCGTTCTTCGACGAAGCCGCGTCCAACGCCTGGATGCCTTCGCAGAACCCCAATGCTGTAAAGTGGCAGAACAAGGTCGGCGAATTCGACGCCTTCATTTTTGTCGTCGCTGAATACAACCGCGCCATCACCGGTGCGCTGAAGAACGCTCTCGACCAGGCTTATGTCGAGTGGACCAAGAAGGCGTTCGGCGCTGTCGGCTATGGTTCGGTCGGTGCTGCCCGCGCCATCGAAAACCTGCGCACCATCGGTGTCGAGCTGCAGATGGCTTCGACCCGTTCGGCCGTTCATATCGCCGGCGCAGACTTCGTCTCCGTGCACCCTGGCTTTGGTGGCACCAAGTCGCTGAACGACCTTGAAGGCTCGATCGGCAACTCGACCAAGGACATGCTGGACCAGCTGATCTGGTGGGGCAATGCGACCAAGGCTGCCCGCAACGCCGAAGCCGACGTCGCCCAGGCTGCTGAATAAGTTCGAAGGCCCAACAGTCTTCGTTTACCTGGCAGGGGTCGTTCCGGAAGGAGCGGCCCCTGACTGGTTTGAACCAATCGCTTCTCGGAGTATTGTGTGTGGTGGGGCGCGGGTGTATAGCGGCGCCCGCCTTAGCAACAGAGAGCCCCGCTTCTGATGACGCGTTCGAATACGTCCGGCCCGGAGGCCGGGGCGTTAGCGACCGACCAGGCCAGCCACGCAAAGTCCAATCTGCCCATCCTCACTCTGGGGGCTATCGGTGTCGTCTACGGCGATATCGGCACCAGTCCGATTTACGCCTTCCGCCAGGCCATGCATATCCGGCCCGGGGCAGCGTCGTCGCATCTCGAGATACTCGGGCTGCTCTCGCTCATTGTCTGGGCACTGACCCTCACCGTCGCGGTGAAATACGTCTTCTTCGTCACCCGCGCCGACAATAATGGCGAAGGCGGCACGCTGTCGTTGATGGCGCTGGCCCGAAAAACCTTTGCGAACCCGCCGATCTGGATCACCGTTCTCGGCGTTCTGGGGGCCGCGCTGTTCTTCGGCGATGCTATCATCACGCCCGCCATCTCGGTGCTGTCAGCGGTTGAGGGACTTGATCTCGTGGCCCCCGGCATGGGGCGCTGGGTCGTGCCGATCACCCTTGTGCTGATCGTCGGCATCTTTGCGGTCCAGCGCTTCGGCACCGCCAAGGTGTCCATCGTCTTCGGCCCCGTCACCGCCATCTGGTTCCTCACCCTGGGCATTTCCGGGCTCTTTCATATCATCGACTATCCAGGTGTGCTTTGGGCGCTCAATCCGCTTCTCGGGGTCCAGTTCCTTGTCGACCATTTCGCCATCGCCTTTGTGGTCATGGGCGCGATCTTCCTCGCCGTCACCGGGGCTGAGGCGCTCTACGTCGATCTCGGCCATTTTGGGCGCAAGCCGATCGTTCTAGCCTGGTTCGGCCTGGTCTTCCCCTGCCTGCTGCTCAATTATTTCGGGCAGGGCGCCTATGTGCTCGAGCGCGGCATCGAGAATGTCGGCAGTCCGTTCTTCGAGATGCAGCCGCAATGGGCGCTGCTGCCCTTTGTCATTCTGGCGACCTGCGCCACCATCATCGCCAGCCAGGCTGTCATCACCGGCACGTTCAGCCTCGCCCAACAGGCCATCGCGCTCAACATGCTGCCCCGCATGGTGGTCCAGCACACATCCGAAACCCAGAGCGGGCAAATCTACATGCCCCAGATCAACGCCATGCTGATGCTCGGCGTGCTGGTTCTGGTGGTTGTTTTCGGCAGCTCCGCGGCGCTCTCGAACGCTTATGGCATCGCCGTATCGGGCGTCATGGGGGTCACGCTGGCGCTTCTCGTCGTCGTCATGTGGCGCAACTGGAAGTGGCCACCCATTGCGGTGGTGCTGTTCGGCCTCGTCTTCCTCATCATCGACGGCACCTTCTTTGCCGCCAATGCCGCAAAACTCTTCCAGGGTGGCTGGGTGCCGGCAGCGGTTGCCGTCGTGGTGGCACTCGTCATGTGGAGCTGGATGGCCGGCCGCCGCCGCCTCTCGGACAAGACCCGTCGTGATGAAGTGCCGCTGCAGTTCCTCGTCGATAATCTCGCTCGCAAGAAGCCGACGACCGTGCCGGGCACGGCCATCTTCCTCACCAGCGATATCGAGGGCGCGCCAACGGCGCTGCTGCACAGTCTCAAGCATTACAAGGTGCTGCATGAGCAGAACGTCATCCTCACCGTGCGGACCTCGGTCTCGCCCCGCGTGCCGGACGACGAGAAGGTGACCATCGACGCCTACAACGAGCTGTTCTCACGCGTCATCGTCACCTTCGGCTACATGGAAACGCCTAATATCCCGAAGGCGCTGGTGCTGGCGCGAGAACTGGGGTGGAAGTTCGATATCATGTCGACCTCGTTCTTCCTCTCCCGACGTTCGCTGAAAATCGGCCAGAAAACCGGCCTCCTGCGGTTCTGGCAGGATCGCGTCTTCATCCGTCTGGCGCGCAATGCCAGCGACGCGACGGAATATTTCCATATCCCCACCGGACGCGTGGTGGAGATCGGCACGCAGGTGGTGATGTAGGCGGGCTTTTGCCTACTTCACCATGTCCGGGCAGACATATGGCACCTCGGCCGGCGCGAACCGTTGCTCAAGCACTTCCGCGCCGAGCTTGAGATTGAGCACAAGCTCGGTCTCGGAGAGAGCGGCAATGTCGGCCGCAATGGTCATGCCGTATTCCTCCCAGGAGATCTCGCTCTCGGAGACCTGCTGCCAGCGCGAGAGCCGGTAGGTCTCCCAGCAGCTGTCGGACACCAGCGTGCCGTCCTCGAGGAAGATATGCATGACCCCAGGAAGGCCGGAGTCGTCGTCCTGCCGCACCCACACCTTGTTGAGAAGCGGGGTGCGCGGTCTTCCCCTTCAACGCCTGGTTCTGCGCTGTCCTGAGCCATTGCAGGGCCTCCGGCAGCAAAGCCGCAGGCGGTGATCAGGGCCAGAATGGCGGCCTTGGTGTCCATGTCAGTCTCCTGCTCGTGTGGCGTCAAGCAAGCGCCGCCATCACGGCAAAAGTGGGATGGCGGCGTTCAGGGTTCTGTCAGGAAAGTCTAGCTGCGGATGCCCAGCACCTTGTCCCGGCCAACGACACGACGCGTCTGAATCGGCCAGAGTGAATAATCGTCTTCCAGCAAGCGGGCTGCGTGAGCCGCCCAATTGGGATCATCGAGCGCCCCACGGGCGAGGGCGATGAAGTCGGCCTCGCCATCGATCAGAATGCGTTCAGCCTCGTGGATGTCGCCGAGGAGCCCGACAGCCATGGTCGGGATGTCGGCGCCGTCGCGGACCGCCTTGGCGAAGGGGACCTGATAGCCCGCCGCCGAAACGATCTGCCCTTGTGCAAACCCGCCGCTGGAGCAGTCGATGGCGTCAACGCCACGCGCCTTGAGTTCGCGCGCGAGCACGACGCTGTCCTCGACAGTCCAGCCGCCCTCGGCATTGTCACTGACCGAAAGCCGGGCGAGCAGGGGCTTTTCGGCCGGCCAGACTGCGCGGACGGCCTCTGTGACTTCCAGCACCAGCCGCATCCGGTTTTCAAGGCTGCCGCCATATTCATCGGTACGGAAATTGGCCAATGGCGACAGGAATTGGTTGAGGAGGTAACCATGGGCAGCGTGGATTTCGACAGTGTCGAAACCGGCCTTATCGGCGCGGCGCGCAGCGTCCACAAAGCCTTCGATCACGCGACGGATGCCTGCCTTGTCGAGCGCCGTCGGCACCTGGTAGTCGCTGTCATTGGGGTCATGGGACACGGCGCTCGGTGCAACCGGCGTCCAGTGCTCATAGCCGGCAGCCTTGCGCTGCTCTTCGGTCGCAAGGTCTTCCGGCCCGCGCCAGGACACGGAAGTCGAGGCCTTGCGGCCTGCATGGGCCAGCTGGATACCGGCCGCAGCGCCCTGGCTGTGGAGGAAATCCACGATACGGGCGAGGGGGGCGATATGCTCGTCCTTCCAGATGCCGAGGTCGCCATAGCTGATGCGCCCTTCCGGGACGACGCCGCTGGCCTCCAGAACAACAAGCCCGAACCCGCCCATGGCGAAGCGTCCGAGATGGACCATGTGCCAGTCATTCACGAAGCCGTCGATGGCAGAATACTGGCACATCGGCGCCACGACGGTGCGGTTGCGCAGGGTCAGATCGCGCAGGGCGATGGGGGAGAAAAGCTTTGTCATGAGGTCTCGCTGGGCGGTTGGGATGAAATACATGCACATCGGACAGTTCATCGGCAAGTGCCGATGAAGGAAAAGACAGGCGTTCGACGATAAACATTTGTGGTCATCGCGCCGGGCGGCATGGCACCGTGCCAATCGCTCGGCTAGGCTCGGGCGAGGAGATTGGGGGAGAAGACCATGAGCATCACGAGAGCGCGTTTCGCCGAGCTTGTCGGCCTTGCAGAGCCACAGATTTCCCTTCTGTCGCGTCGCGTCGAGGACATGGGCGACTATACGATCGAACACCTCCGTTTCCGTCTCGGTGAGGAGGAGGTGCGCGGCATTCTCACCCGGCCGACCAGAGAAGGTGGGCGCCGTCCGGCAATCCTCTACGGGCATTCTCACGGCGGGGGCTATGCCATCGGCGCGAGGGAACTTCTCGATGGCCGAGAATATCTCCTTGATCCGCTGGGGCCGGTCTTTGCCCGGGCCGGCTATGTCACTCTTTGCATCGACATGCCCATCTTCGGGCAGCGCGCCAGCGTCAGTGAAAGTTTTGCGGCCAAGGCGCTGCTTTGGCACGGCAAATCGCTGTTCGGTCAGATGCTGTCGGACCATGCTGCGGCGCTGACCTATCTCGCCGATCGCGGCGATGTCGACGCCAGCCGCATCGGCGCGTTCGGCATCTCGATGGGCTGCGCGCTGAGCTATTGGCTGGCCGCGCTCGATCCGCGCATTGCCGCTGTCGCTCATCTCTGCTGCTTTGCTGATTTCCGCACCATGATCGAGCTGGGCGCGCATGACGGCCACGGCATCTACCTCACCGTCCCGGGCCTCTTGAAGGAAACCGACTGCGGGGGGATTGCGGCTCTCGTCGCGCCGCGCCCGCAATTGGTCTGCATCGGCGAGGCCGACAATCTGACACCACCGGAAGCCGTCGCCCGCGCCTGGTCGGAGCTCGCACCTGCTTATGCGAACAATCCCGGGATGCTTGAGAAGATCAGCGAGCCCGATGTCGGACATCGGGAGACGGAGCGCATGCGGGAAGCTGTTCTGGCCTTCTTCGGCCGCCATCTCGCCGCTATCGACTGAGGGCTAGGCCTGATCGGTAGAGAGGGTCGTGGGATGGGAGTGGTCGCCCGCAGCATGGGTCGGCCGCGCCACGCCTGCGGCCCGGCCTGTCCGTGCGAGCAGGATCACCGGCAGAATGCCGATCAGCACCAGGATCAGCGCCGCCAGCGCCGCATCTTCATAGGTGCCGCGCGCCGCCTCGCCGTAAAGCAGCGTGGCCAGCGTTTCAAAATTCAGCGGCCGCAGCAAAAGGGTTGCCGGCAGTTCTTTCATGCAATCCACGAAGACCAGCAGGCCCGCGGCGACAATGGCGGTGCGCGAGAGCGGCAGGTGGATATGCAGCATTGTCCCGGTCGCGCTCTGGCCCAGCGTGCGCGACGCATGATCGAATGAGGGCGGGATGCGGCTGAGGCCTGCCTCGATGCCGCCGGTGGAAATGGCGAGGAAGCGCGCGGTGTAGGCGTAGACCAACGCAACGCCGGATCCCAGCAGCAGCAGGCCAGTCGACCAGCCAAAATTCGAGCGGAGAAAGCCGTCGAGCGTCCGGTCAAACGCCGCAACCGGCACGAGAATGCCAATGGCCAAGACAGTGCCTGGCACGGCGTAACCGAGCGTCGCGATACGGGCGAGCGCGGCGCTCAATCGACCCGGTCGTAACCGCCCGGCATAGGCGGTGGCAAAGCCGAGTACCAGCACCACCAGCATGGCAATGGCCGAAACGCTGACGGTGTTGATGGCGGCGCGCACCAGCGGCGCCGAGAGCCCGGCGAATTCGAGCCGTCTTACGGCCGCGACGATGAGATAAAGAGCCGGTCCGGCAAAACCGATGAGGATGGGCGTCAGGCCCAGCCCCAGGGCGATCAGCGCCTTCAGCCCCGTCAGTTTCTCCGGGGTCATGGCACGCGCCCGCTGCGCGTTGGAGGCGAACCGCTGGTTGCGCCGCGCCCAGCGCTCCATGACCAGAAGAGCGATCACGATGACCAGCATGGCGAGGGCAATCTGCGCCGCGCCGGCCAGATCGGTGCGCACGATCCAGGTCGTATAGACCGAGGCCGTCATGGTGCGGATGCCAAGGAACTGGGCCGCGCCGACGTCATTGAGCACTTCCATCAGCACCAGCGACACGCCGACGGCAATTGCCGGCCGCGCCAGGGGCAGGGCGACACGCCAGAACACGGCATTGCGGCTGACGCCCAGCGTGCGCGACACTTCTACCAGGTTGGCCGCCTGGGTGAGGAACATCGCCCGGGCGGTGAGATAGACATAGGGGTAGAGCACGAAGCCGAAGACAAGGATCGCGCCCCACATGGAGCGGATGTCGGGCAGGCGGAATTCTCGTGGGCTCGAATAGCCGAGGATATAGCGGATCGCCCCCTGCACCGGGCCGAGCGGGCTCAGAATGTCGAGATAGGCGTAGGCCATGATATAGGTCGGCACCGCCAGCGGCAGCAGCAGCGCCCATTCGATCACGCCGCGCCCCTTGAAATCATAGGCCGACACGATCCAGGCCGCCCCGGTGCCGACGCAGGTGGCGATGATGCCGGTGCCCACCAGCAGCACAGCCGTGTTCCAGGCCGATTGCGGCAGCACATGAACCAGCACATGGCCCCAGAGCGCGCCGGTGTCGGCGAAAGCCGTCAGCGCGATCGTTGCGATGGGCAAAAGCGCAAGGGCCGCGGCGGCAAGAGCCAGCGCGGTCCAGGGGTTGATGGCGATGTAGGGCCGACGCGCGGGGCGTCCCAAGGCAATCTGGCTCATGGGAAAAGTCTGCGGCGGGCGAACCCGCCGCAGTGTTGGTTCAATTGAAGGTGTCGAAATTGACTTCGTCGACCAGTTCGCTGGCGCGGGTCCGATAGGGCAGGACCTCGGTCAGGGCCATGCTGTCGGGCGTCAAGGTGCCGATGCCGGCGATGATCGGGTGCACTTCGGCCTTGGCGTTGACCGGGTGCTCGAAATTGGCTTCCGCATAGAGCTTCTGGGCTGGCTCGGAGACGAGATATTCGAGCAGCTTCACCGCCTCGTCACGGTGTGGCGCATGAGCAGCCACACCGGCGCCGGAGATGTTCACCAGCGTTCCACCATTCTCGAACGTGGGCAGGATTACCTTGATCGCATCGGCCCATGCCTTCTGCTCGTCGCCACCGGCGCCGCTGGTCATCAGCCCGTAATAATAGGAGTTGGCAATTGCGATGTCACAGATGCCGGCCGCGATGTCGCGGGCCCCGTCACGGTCCCCACCAGCGGCAACGCGGGCCTGATTGGCCTTGACCCCTTCGAGCCAGGTGCGGGCCTCTTCCTCGCCATGCTTGGCGATATAGGCCGCGATCATTGCCGTATTATAGGGGTGCTGACCCGAACGGATGCAGAGACGGCCACGCCATTGCTCATCGGCTAGCTGCTCATAGGTGATGGCGTCGAGATCGAGGTCCTTGGCGGCGTAGACAACGCGCGCCCGGCCAGAGAGGCCGAACCAGTTACCATCGGGATCACGCAGGGATTCCGGGACAGTTGCCTCGAGGATGTCGGACTGCACCGGCTGGGTCAGGCCGGCATTGACCAGGTCGATCAGCGCGCCGAAATCAACGGTCATCAGCAGATCGGCCGGGGAGCTTTCGCCCTCTGCCTTGACGCGCTCGATCAGCCCGTCCTGCAGGAATACGGTATTCACCTTCACACCGGTCTCGGTGGTGAACGCATCGAGGATGGGCTGGATCAGGCCCGGCTCGCGCGTGGTGTAGATATTGACCTCCTGGGCCAGCGCCGGCACAGCGCAGCCCAGAACCAAAAAGCTCGCGGCGCTCAGAATTCCTGCAATTCTTGTCAAAATAGTCTCCTCTTGGTGCACAGCATCAAGGGCAGCGGAGGCCTGTTTTCGCGCCCATACCGGCGCATTACTCATGCCTGACTTTTGAAGTCAAGTAATATTGACGCAGATTAGAACTGTTCTAACCTTTTGAATGTGCTGAACTATTTGGCCTATACTTGGCCTTTGGGTATAACGATGACGTCGCTTGGGTCCAGTCTGATGCTGACCGTTGCGCCGGGCTCTGCCTGGTGGCGGGCCGTGGTGCGCATCACCAGGGGGCGCGGCAGACCTGCGAGCTCAAGGCTCCATTCCTCGATCTCGCCCAGCAATTTACGCGAGAGGATCTTCGCCTCGACGCCGTCGCCGCCCATGCTGAGGGCGCGGGGCCGCACGAAGACATCCGCCGGTCCCGGCAGGGCTGGGGCAGATATCCGGCCAAGCGGGGTTTCCAGCCACTCTCCGTGGCGCTGCGAGGGCAGGTGATTGACCTGCGAGAAGAACCCGGCAGCATAGGCGGTGTGGGGCGTGGCATAGATCTCTTCGCCAGTGCCAGCCTCGATGACTTCACCGCGGTGCATCAGCACCACCTTGTCGCCGATCGCCAGTGCCTCTTCCGGGTCATGGGTGACGATAATGGCGGTGGTGCCCAGCCCGCGCAGCAGGGAGATGGTCTCAGCCCGGATATCGTCGCGCAGCCCGCGGTCGAGGTTGGAAAAGGGTTCGTCCATAAGAAGGATGCTGGGCCGGGGGGCGAGTGTGCGCGCCAGCGCAATGCGCTGCTGCTCACCGCCCGACAGCATATGCGGATAGCGATTGGCGAGCGGGCCAAGCCCCAGCCGCTCGATAATATCGTCAACCCGCGCTGCGGCCTCGCTCCGGCTGAGGTGTTTCAGCCCGAAGCCGATGTTCTGGCGCGCCGTCATATGCGGGAAGAGGGCATAGTCCTGCAGCATCAGCCCGACGCTGCGGTGCTCGGGCTCGACGAAGACGCCGTCGCCGCACACCTGTTCGCCGCCGAGGACGACGCTGCCACCGTCGATATCCTCGATGCCGGCGATCACGCGCAGCAGGGTAGACTTACCGCACCCCGAATGGCCGACGAGACAGACAATCTCGGCCGCATTGATGTCGAGCGAAACCGCGTTGAGCGCGGCGACCTTGCCGAAGCGGCGCGACACATCGCGGATGGAGAGAATTGGCGTGAGCTGTTGCATGGCGGAGTAGAGCCCCGCTTGTCCCCAATTTGTCAAGAAAGGCGATAGCCGCGCGCCCGTCCCGCAATGTGGGAGCGAGGCTCTGCCTGCGCGGCGGGAGACCCCAAGTCTGCCCGTGAATATCTGGGTGGACCGGACCAGTCGCCGCCTTCCCGGGCTTGTGTCGGGCCATTGCGTGTGCCCTCCTCGAGAGGACGCCTGAGGGGGAGTTTTCGTGGAACGCGGTGTATTTTTGGCCCTTTTGGCCTATGCCTTCTGGGCCTTTGCCGACGCATTGATCAAACAGCTTGGCAAGACCATCGGGGTGTTCGAGGTGGGCCTTGTGCTCACTAGTATCAGTCTCGGGACGGCGCTGGTGCTGAAGCCGCGCGAGGAGAAGGTGCGCGATGTGTTTCGCCTGCGCCATCCCTGGCTCATGCAGGGGATCGCGACCCTGCGCGTGATCTCCGGCGTGTCGCTGACCTATGCTTTCATGACGCTGCCATTGGCAGAAGCCTATTCGCTGGGCTTCCTCATTCCGGCAACCAGCACCATCCTCTCGGTGATCTTTCTCAAGGAGGATGTCCGCGCAGAGCGCTGGCTCTTCATCGCGATCAGTTTTGCCGGGGTTCTGCTGGTGGTGCGACCGGGGTTCGGCGAACTGCAATGGGGGCATCTGGCAATGGTCGCCTGCGTCGTCGCGCATGCCGCATCCTCGGCACTCACCCGCTTCGTCTCCAGCAACGAGCGGCGGATCAGCCTCCTTATCGTGCCACCGATCTATACCGTCGCCTTCAATCTGCTGATGGTCCTGATCCTCGGTTTCCAGGTGCCAAATCTCACCGAGGCTGCGCTGATGGTGGCCTGTGGTGTGTTCGGCGGCGTCGGCTCGGTGCTCTATATCAACGCCATCTCCACGGCCCCGGTCAGCAGGGTCGAGCCAATGAATTACAGCCAGATCGTCTGGGCCCTGGTGCTGGGTGCGTTCTTCTTTGGCGAGATCCCCGACACGCTGGCGATCGTGGGCATGGTGGTCGTCGTGCTCGGGGGCATAGGCGCCATCTATGCCGACAATCTCAGAGCGCGATGGAGCCGCCTCCGGGCCGTGTAAGCGGATCAGCCTGGACGCGGCGCCTTCAAAAACAAAGATCCCCGCTCTCGCGGGGATCACAGTATTCAGCGCTGAAGCTCTCGGTCAGCCGAAATTGGCCAAGTCCTGCACGCCGCGGTGGAAGCGGGCGAGCTTGGCGTAAAAATCCTCGAGAATGTAGCGGATGTCGATCGAGTCATAGACCTTGATCGGACGGTTCTGCCCGTTGTGGATGTAATGCATGTGTGGGCTGAACTCGGGCGCCGGACGCCACTCGTAGGTGCCGCCCATCGGGTTGAGGATCACCGACAGCGATGGCGTATCGCCGAGCGAACGGTGCTCGATCGGGCCCTGATGCACGCGAAGGTTCCAGTCGATCAGCTGGTCGACGAGATATTTGCCGATCGGCCCCTTGTCCTCGCAGCGCTCCTGCAATTCGGCATAGCTCACCGACATCATGCGATAGACGGTGGACGGGATCTGCCAGACCTGAACGTTGGAGCGCATCACCACATTGGCGGCGGCGATGTCGTTCATCAGGTTGAATTCGCGACCGCCAGAAGGCCAGACGCCGCCACCGATCCATACGCAGATGACGTTCCGCTCGTTGAGGCGCGGCTCCATCAGAATGGCCGAGGCCATGTCGGTCAGTGGCCCGAGGAAGGCGACATAGAGCGGACGGTCGTCGTCCTTCATCGCCTCGTCGATGATCATCTGGGCGCCGGGCGATGGCACGGCGGTCTGCTCATCGGGCAGGGCTTTTGGTGCGCCATTGGCCACCGGGATGCGGCCTTCGAGGTCCATCAGCTTGAGCAGATGATCGATCTCGACGCGGCTGTCCTCCATCGAGGTCTTCGAGCGGTGATCGCCGAAATGGGCGGCGATGATGCCGTGGAAGTCGAAGGTGGGGGTCAGGAGCGCATGAACGATGGTGAACTGGTCGTCAGCTTCGTTCTTGGCGTCTGTGTTGAGGATCAGACGGGCGCGCTTTTCGCGGGGTAGAGTGGTCATTCCTGCTCTCCGAGTGCGCCGAAGAGGGCCTTCTGCGCGATTTTCATGGCGCCGATGGCGTCGTGGCGGCTCTGGGCTTCCTGCAGGGCGTCGAAGTCCAGACGATCAAGGCCCTTGGCTGCGGCCTTGAGGAAGTCGATGGCGTGGGTCGCGGTGGCGACGCTGTCCTCGCGGAACGGGAACTGGTCGAGCTGCCAGACGCCTTCCCACTTGTTCTTCTTGAGCACGTAGAAGAATTCAAAGAGCTCGAGCGGATGGAGGCTTCCTGCGACGAGATCGTCGTCCCAGGCGCGGTAGTTGTCGTTCACGTCCATGCCGAACAGGCGGCCGTGATCGATGGCGAGCTGGGCCGAGTCCGCAGCGGATTCACCGCCCATGATGGCGTGACCGAAGTCGAGCAGGATGCCAACGTTCGGCAGGCCGATCTTCTCGATGCCCAGAATAGTGCGGGCAACCGAACCGAAGCTCATGCGCACGCGGGGTTCGCGCGGCTTGTATTCGATGACGAATTTCAGGTCCGGATTTTCGGACGCGAGCTGGCCGACGCCGTCGAGCGAACGCTGCCACTGGGTCGAATAATCGACCTGGAAGGGATAGTCCCAGCCGTCCTGACCGGGCCACAGCTTGACGTAGTCGGCCTTGTGGAACCGGACGACATCGCAGGCGGCAGTGATCAGCTCATGCGCCTTGCGGCGGATACCGGCGTCGGGGTTGGTGAAGGCGCCCTTGACGAAGTCGCGGGTGTAGATTTCCGGCGTGATGCCGATGACCGAGAGATTGTTGCGATCGAGCGCTGCCTTGATCTGGGCGTCGGAGAACTCGCCGCCAAAATAGGGCCAGTTGAGATCGACGACCGAGAGGTCCTTCACCTGGCCGGCGATATCGATGGCCTCGATGATGTTGCGCGGCAGGCCGTAGCCGTCGGTGGCATAGCGGTCGAGATAGGTGGCAAAATGCCAGATACCGGCGCCGAAGCGGGGTGTGGTCATGGGGTTCCTCCGGAATTCTGTAGGTCGTTTTGGCCTGTTGCCAGCGTCTGCTGAATTGCGGACTGCCAGCGCTGGCGATGTGTAATGCGCTTATCGTCGGTCATTGCCGGGGAGAAGTGCCCGGCAGCGGGTACGCCGGGCATGGAAATGCCAAGAGACGAGAAGGCGAGGGCGGCGGCGCCCAGGGCGCTCACCTCGGGGGCGGCGGCAACCGCAACCGGACGGCCCAGTATGTCAGACTGGAACTGCATCAAGAGGGCGTTGCGCGAAGCCCCGCCATCGGCGCGCAACTGGCCGAGCGCCTCGCCCATATCGGCTTCCATGGCCGAATAGACGTCCGACACCTGGAAGGCGATCGCTTCGAGCGCAGCCCGCGCAAGATGCGCCGGCTTGGTGCCGAGGGAGAGGCCCGTGATGGTGCCCCGTGCATCGGATCGCCAATAGGGCGCGCCAAGGCCAACGAGTGCTGGCACAAAGGCCACGCCATTGCTGTCGTCAACGGTTTCGGCCAGTGCCGAAAGCGCTGCCGCGTCGTCAAGGCCAATCAGTTCGGCGGCAAAGGCGGCGGTCTGCCCGGAAACCGAAATATTGCCCTCGAGCGCGTAGAACACCGTGCCGCCCTGGCTCCAGGCGATGGTGCTGGAAATGCCGTGGCTGGAGCGGACGCGGCCTGGCGTCAGCGCCATAAGCGAGGTGCCGGTGCCATAGGTGGCCTTCACGGTGCCGGGCGCACGTACGCCGTGACCGAAAAGGGCAGCGTGGGAATCACCGATCATGGCGAGGATAGGCGTTCCGGCGGGCAGGGCGGTTGCGCCCTCGGCCGTGTCGCCAAAGCGCGTGTCGGAGAATTTGACCTCAGCCAGCATGGACTGCGGCACGTCAAAGAGCGCGCAGAGCTCTTCGTCCCAACTCAGGGTTTCGGTGTTGAAAAGCTGCGTGCGCGAGGCGTTCGAATGATCAGTCGCATGCACAGCGCCGCCGGTGAGCGACCACAAGAGCCAGCTGTCCACCGTGCCAACCCGAAGCTTCCCCGCTTCAGCGCGGGCCCGCGCGCCTGCGGTGTTGTCGAGCAGCCAGGCGATCTTGGCAGCCGGGAAAAGCGGATCGAGCGCGAGGCCGGTTCTGGCTTCGATGGTCTCGGCATGGCCAGCAGCCCGCAGGGTGTCGCACTTCGGGGCCGAGCGGCGGCACTGCCAGATGATGCAGGGTCCGATCGGCTGGCCCGTTTCTGCATCCCAGACGACGATGGACTCGCGCTGGTTCGAAATCCCGATACCGACGATTTCGGCATCACCCGCCTTGGCGACAACTTCGGCGATGACCGCTCTGACGCCGTCCACCAGCGCCGTCGCCGATTGCTCGGCCCAGCCGGGTTGCGGATAGGTGACGATGTTCGGCACCGACGCTTGGTGGTGGACGGTGCCGGCAGCATCGACCAGCAGCGCCTTGGTGTTGGTGGTGCCCTGGTCGATGGCGAGGATGAGGCCGGAAGCGGTCATTTCTTGCGGGCGATGGTCTGGCGCACGGCGTCAGCAATGCCGGCTTCATTGAGCCCGAAATTGTCGAACAGCCATTCGGCCGAGCCTGTCGGCACAAAGCCGGGGAAGCCAAGAATGCGCATGGGCACGGGATTGGTGGTGCTCACCACCTCGGCCACGGCGCCGCCAAGCCCGCCGCGAACGGAGTGCTCTTCCACGGTAACTATGGCGCCGGTGTCGATGGCGGCGGCGATAGCCTCTTCATCGAGCGGATTGACGGTCGACATGTTGACGACACGCACTGAAATTCCCTCAGTGGCAAGGGTCTTGGCCGCTGCAACTGCGCGGTGAACGGTGGTGCCATTGGCGATGATGGTGGCGTCCGAACCTTCCACAAGGGTCTCGGCCTTGCCGATTTCGAATTTTGCCCCGGCGGGACGTTCCAGTGCCGGAACAGCCATGCGGCTGACGCGGACGAACACGGGGCCGTCATAGGCAGCGGCGGCCTTGATCGCCTCGGCCGTCTCCCACGGGTCGGAAGGAACGATCAGCTTGAGATTGTTGAAGAGGCGCAGCCAGGCCAGATCCTCGATGGAGTGGTGGGTCGGGCCAAGCTCGCCATAGGCGACGCCGCTCGACTGGCCGATAAGCTTCACATTGACATTTGAGTAGGCAATGTCGGCCTTGACCTGTTCCAGCGCACGGCCGGTGATGAAGCAGGACGCCGCCGAAACGAACGGGATTTTTCCGCCATTGGCGAGACCGGCGCCAACGGCTACCAGCGTCTGTTCGGCAATGCCGACATTGACCATGCGCTCGGGGAACTTCGTGCGGAAGCCGCCGAGTTTTGACGAGCCGACGCTGTCGCTGACCACGGTCACGATGCGCGGATCGGCTGCGGCCAGGGCCTCGATGGTCGAGGCGAAGCTGTCGCGGCAGTCAAAAAGACCGGCTTTTGCAGGGGCTGCAGCGCTCATCAGACCAACTCCGCCATGGCTTGTTCAAACTGTTCCTTGTTGGGCACGCCATGATGCCAGGAGACATTGTCGTGCATGAAGCTGACGCCCTTGCCCTTGAAGGTATTGGCAATGACGCAGAGCGGTTTTCCGCGACCCTTGGGGGAGGCCGAAAGCACGTCGAGCAGCTGGCCGTGATCATGGCCGTCGACTACTTCGACATGCCAGCCGAAGGCGCGCCACTTGTCATCCAGCGGATCGAGGGAGGCGGTATCTTCGGTGCGCGCGCCCTGCTGCAGGCGATTGCGGTCGATGATCAGGGTGAGGTTCTCGAGCTTGTGATGGGCGGCGGTCAGCGCCGATTCCCAGTTGCTGCCTTCCTGCAGCTCGCCGTCTCCGGTGAGCACGAAGGTGCGGAAATCGGCATTGTCGAGCTGGCCGGCAATGGCAATGCCCGTCGCGACCGGCAGTCCGTGGCCGAGCGGACCTGTATTGGTCTCGACCCCGGGCAGATAGTTGCGGTTGGGATGGCCGTTCAGCATGGAAAGCGGCTTCATATAGGTGCTGAGGTCGGCCTCGGCGAAGAAGCCAGCGCGGGCCAGGACGGAATAGAAGGCGCCGGTGCAATGGCCCTTGCTCATCACGAAACGGTCGCGGTTGGGGTCGCGTGGATTTGCCGGATCATGGCGCAGCACGCCGAAATAAAGGGTGGCCAGAATATCGGCGGCGCTGAAATCACCCCCTGGGTGACCCTGCCTGGCCTCATACACCATCTGGAAACTGCGGCGGCGAATCCACAGCGCCTGGGCGGCGATGTCGGCGACGCGGTCGATTTTCAGGGGTGTGGCTGGCGATGACACTTTTGTCTCCGGCGGACGGCATGGGCGCTGGGCCGATGCCTGGGGGCGGGGCTGATCATGCCAGAGTGAGTCCGGCTGATCGACAGAATGGTACAGCGTTACTGTCACGCTGCGTCCTGATGATTGCTAACCTGCGATTTTCATTAGCGCAATGCTGAAATGTTTCGATTCTTGCGTTTTTTCTCGGTCTTGGTTCGAAATGGCAGGTCTGGGTGTGCGTATGTCGCCATATATGCCCCTTAGATGCCCGGAAACTCTCGAATGAGCCCTACGGAATTCTTTCGGCCTGTCATTTTCTGCGGAACAGGCCATTGACACTCTCGTTATCCGACCATATCCGTAATTAATCGCAAAAAAATAACAAACGAAATTGCGATGCGCTGTGCGGGTATGCGCCAGTGGCGGGTGGATTCACGGTTGACCGGATATGGGCGGCGCCTGGCGGCTGTTGCCGGATGTTCGTGTGGGTTGGCTTGTCATCAAAGTGCCTGCTTTGCTGGACGACGCCAGTCACGCGTCGCCGGTGTGGAGGAAAGATATGAACCGGCTTGGCCGACTGTTAATGACGTCCGCGGTGGGCGCTCTCATGACCACCACCGCATTTGCGAAGGCGATGACTGATGTCGGGACGCCGCGCAGCGAAACCCTGATCGTGCAGACCTTCGATGGTCGCGCGGCCAACCCAAGTGCCCAGAATCCGCTCAACTCCTACGCCATCTGGCGCGGCTTCCGCGAGCTGGGCTGGGGCTATCTCTGGGAAATGGATACGGCGACCGGCGTGTCCTATCCGGAAATGGCCGATGGCTTCCCGGAAGTGCTGAACGAAGAAAACACGCAGTTCCGCATCAAGATCCGCGAGGGCATCACCTGGAGCGACGGCGTAGAGTTCACCACCGACGACATCATCTTCTCACTCGATACCGCCTTCAAATACCGCGACAAGCTGACCAACGTCGCCAGCGCGGTGGTGTACATCAAGAGCTACAAGAAGATCGACGACTACACCTTTGAGGTGGAGACGGTGAATCCGTCCTACGATCTGACTACGCGTCTTGGTGTCTATACCTGGGGCACTCCGTTCAACTGGGTTCCAAAGCACGTATTCGAGCCGCTCGGCGATGAAGTCGTGACCTTCCAGAATGCGCCCGCCGTTACCCTCGGGCCCTACAAGATCAAGGAATTCGATCCCAACGGCTTCTGGCAGCTGTGGGAGCTGCGTGACGACTGGCAGAACTCGTCCTGGGGCAATCTGGGAGAGCCCAAGCCGAAGTACATTCTCTACAAGGATTTCGGCGCCGAAGAGACCCGCGCCCTGGCCTTCGTCCAGAACCAGTACGACGTCGACACCTTCATGAGCCCGGACAGCATCGATGCTGCCAAGGCCCGCAATCCCAAGGTCGAAACCTTCTCCGCGACCTTCCCCTATCACGACATGAACGACGCCTGCTCCTATGGCGTCTACATCAACCAGCAGCGTGCGCCTTACGACATGCCGGAAGTGCGCTGGGCTCTCGCCCTGTCGCTCAACCTCTCGCAGGTCGGCATCAGCGCCATGAGCGGCCAGTTCAAGGCTGCGGCGCTGCCGCTGCCCGACACCCCCATCACCGGCCCGATCTTCTACGACGCCAATCTTGAAGCGCTGAAGAACCTGACCATCGGCGATGGCTACAAGCCATTCGACACCGAGTTCAGCACCAAGCTCGTCGAGACCCTGGCTGCCCAGGGCATCGACCAGTCCCTGCTGCCGACCGGCGAAGCCGTCAACGAAGGCTTCGGTGTGGGTTGGTGGAAGCATGATCCGGCAGAAGCTGAAAAGCTCCTCGCCTCGGTCGGCATGAAGAAGGGTTCAGACGGCTTCTACACGCTTCCCGACGGGTCGCCGTGGATGATCGAATTCGTCATTCCGGGCGACTGGAACAAGGTGCTGCAGCGTCTCGGCTTCTCGATTGCCGACAGCTGGCGCCAGGCTGGTTTCAACGTCAATGCGCGCCAGGTGGACAACGGTGAATTTACCACCGTCCAGAACACCAATGCCCGCAACGAGTTGGCGATCAACTGGTCCAACACCTGCGTCTACAACGCCAACTGGCTCGGCAACTGGAACCAGTTCCGCGAAAGCAACATCAAGCCGGCAGACTCGACCGATCCGCTGAGCGGCAACTATGCCCGCATCACCGATCCGAAGGTTCTGGCGCTTGTGGATGAAGGCGCTGCGCTGCCGCTCGATGATCCGAAGTTTGTCGAAAACGGCCAGAACATCGCGCTTCAGATCGCCAGCGAGATGCAGATCATCAACCTGATGAACATCCCGACCACGATCCCGACCAACAGCACCTATTGGACCAATTTCCCCAAGCAGGACAACTTCTACGCCGCTCCCTACACCTGGTGGAGCTCGTTCAAGAAGGCTGTGGTCTCCATCGAACCGACCGGTCAGTAAACATCTGATGGTTTTGAAGCAGGGCGGCCGATCCCGGTCGCCCTGCAAATTTTCCGACGTCAAAGGATTTGCCCATGGGTGTGCTGCGCTACGTCGCCAAGCGCCTCGGCCTCTACTTCGCGGTGCTCTTTATCGGCCTGACGATAACGTTCATGCTGCCGCGTCTGATGCCGATCAATCCGGTCGATGGTTACATCGGTCAGCTCCAGAGCCGCGCCAACGGCACGCTCACATCAGATGCAATCGCAGAACTGCGCGCCAATCTCGAAGAACTCTATGGGCTGAACGGAGACCTGTTCACGCAATATGTGTCCTACATGAAGCGCGTGGTCTTCAGCCTCGATTTCGGGCCGTCCTTCACCTATTACCCGCAGCCGGTTTCGGCGATGATCCTCAACGCGCTGCCCTGGACGCTGGGGCTGCTCCTGACGGCGACGCTGATCGCCTGGATACTGGGCAATATGGTGGGTCTGGTTGCCGGCTACTTCCACAAGAAGAAGGCTGCCTCGGTGCTCGAGTTCCTCGGCATCCTGCTCTACCCCATTCCCTATTACATCCTGGCCGTCACAGTGCTGCTGCTGCTGGCCTATATCTTCCCGGTCTTTCCGCTCTCGCCCACGTTCCCGGTGGGGCAGATGACGCCGGAAAAGATCGGCATGATCTTTTACAATTCGCTCCTGCCGGGGATCACGCTGGTGCTGGCCGGGTTCGGCTGGAACATCCTCTCGATGAAGGCCCTGGCTGTCGCGACCTCCGAAGAGCCCTATGTCACCTATGCGCGGCTCAAGGGCACGTCCAACTGGACGCGGATGACGCGCTATGTCTTCCGCAATGCGCTGCTGCCGCAGGTGACGGCTCTCGCGCTGTCGCTGGGCATGGTGTTCAACGGCGCGCTGCTGACCGAGATGATCTTCTCCTATCCGGGCATCGGCCTGATCATGCGGACCGCCGCAACGGGTGGCGACTACAACGTCCTTTATGGTGCGATCACGCTTTCGATCGTCGCCGTCGCCACGGCCGGGCTTGTGATCGATCTCATCTATCCCCTTCTTGACCCGCGGATCCGCACGAAATGACCGTCGACAGCAACCAAGTTGATCCGGTGGCGATCGTGACTGCGCCACCTGTTTCCGCCAAATCCGCACGCAAGGGCAGGGGCCTGCTCTGGCTCCTCAACGGTCGCCTCGCGGTGGGTCTGACCATCCTCCTCGTCATGGGCCTCGGCAGCTTTATCCTGCCGATGTTCGCCCCGGCCGACCCGTCGGTCCAGGCCACCTATATGCGCAATCTGCCGATGTCGGGCGTGCACTGGCTGGGCACCAATTCGCTCGGCCAGGACATCTTCTGGTTCCTCGTCGTTGCCGTGCGCAACTCGCTGATGCTGGGCATTCTCGTTGCGGTGGGCGTTACCATCGTGGCCACCATCGTCGGCCTCAGCGCCGGCTATATCGGTGGTGCCTTCGAGCGCTGCGTGATGCTGATCGTCGATACGTTCATCACTATCCCGCTTCTGCCGATCCTCATCATTCTCGGCGCGCTGATCCGCGGCAACACCTCGTTCTTTACGGTCGGCCTGATCATCATCATCTTCGGCTGGGCGTGGGATGCGCGTACGGTTCGCGCCATGGCGCTGTCGCTGCGCGAGCGCGAGTTCATCAATATGGCGCGCTTCTCTGGGGCAAACACGGTGCAGGTCCTCGCCCGTGAAGTGTTCCCCTATGTGTCCGCCTATATCCTCGTGGGCTTCATCAACACCGTGCTCTTTGCCATCAATACCGAGGCAACGCTGGCGGTGATCGGCCTCTCCAAGGTCGAAGTGCCGACGCTCGGCTCGATCATCTTCTGGGCGCTGAGCTACAATGCCCTCTTTACCGGCCAGTATCCCTGGATCGTGGCGCCGATCGTGGCGACCGTGACCCTCTTCCTTGGCCTCTTCCTCACCTCCACCGGCTTCAACCAGGCCTTTGCCAGCAAGCGGGGCGTGTCATGATCCGGCTCAACGACCTCAAGATCAGCTATCGCATCGGCGGCCGCGTGATCGACGCGGTGGACGGGGTAACCCTGACCATTCCGGACAATTGCGTCGTCGGCATTGCCGGCGAAAGCGGCTCGGGCAAGTCGACCCTGATGAAGGCGATCTATGGCGATATCCAGTCGCCCATGTATGTCTCCCAGGGTAGCATCGACTACGGCCTCAAGGGCCGGGACGGGAAGCCGGTGACGGCGGAAAACGTGCGCGAGGAATGGTTCAAGACCATCTCCTATGTGCCGCAAAGCTCGATGAATTCGCTGAACCCGGTGATCCGCATTCGCGACCAGTTCATCGATTTTCCGGGCACCGACAGCAACAAGAAGCGGGTGCTGGAAACCGCCCGCGCCTATATCGGCAAGCTTGGCCTGCCGCCGGAGTCGATGGATTCCTATCCGCACCAGCTTTCTGGCGGCATGCGCCAGCGCATGATGATTGCCCTCGCGACCTTCTTCAAACCCGAGCTCATCATCGCCGACGAGCCGACCACCGCGCTCGACGTCGTGGTGCAGAAGGACATCCTGATGCTGCTCATAGAGCTGCAGGAGGAGATGGGCAACACCATCCTCGTGGTCTCCCACGACATGGGCGTGCACTATCAGGTCACCCACAAGATGCTGATCATGTATGCCGGCCGCGTCGTCGAATATGGCGATACCGACAGTGTCTTCGCCGACCCACAGCACCCCTATACCAAGATGCTGATCGACAGCCTGCCGACCATCGGGGACGACAGCATGCGCGGCGTTCTGGCCAGCCAGGCCGGCGCCGGGGGCGACAGGGTCTATCGCGTCGAGCCCAGGCTCATCGAGGTCAAGCCCAATCACTTTGTGGCCCAATCGGCCAATCTGGGCGCGGGAGCTGCCTGATGACCTTCATTCTCAAGACCGAGGCCCTCAATAAGGTCTATCGCCGCGGCGGCATCGTCGGCGGCAAGAACATCCACGCCCTCAATGACGTCAACATCACGGTCGAGAGCGACAAGCCAGTCGTCATCGCGGTGGTGGGGGAATCTGGCAGCGGAAAGACCACGCTCGCCAAGACCCTGCTGCGGCTCGAGACGCCGACCAGCGGCCGCGCCATTGTCTATGACGACGTGGTGGCCGGGAAGGGCGCCATTCCCTCGCGGAAGGATTTCCTCGGGCTGGTGCAGCCGATTTTCCAGAACCCGTTCGAGGCGTTCAGCCGCTATCGTCCGGTCGATGCCTATCTGCTGGAAACGGCGCGCCGTGTTGCCGGCCTCGACGCCGCCCCCGCCGAGGCGGCCGTTGAGGTGGCGCTCAAGAATGTCGGGCTCGACTACGACGAGATCCGCGGCAAGTACACCGCCCAGTTCTCGGGCGGCGAGCTGCAGCGTATCTCGGTTGCCCGTGCGCTCATCCCGCAGCCCAAGCTGATCGTCGCCGACGAGCCGGTGAGCATGATCGACGCCTCGCGCCGCATGATCATCATCAACCTCTTCAAGCGCCTGCGCGATGATGAGGGGCGAAGCTTCGTCTACATCACCCATGACCTCGCCACCGCCTATTACATCTCCGACTTTGTGGCGGTGATGAACAAGGGCCGCGTGGTCGAGTTCGGTCCGGCCCGGAAGGTGATGTCCGACCCGCAGCACGATTATACGCGACTGCTTCTCAGCTCCATTCCCACCACGACTAGCCGCTGGCGCGAACGCCCACGGCTCGTGGCCAGCAACTAGGGCGTTTCGTTCGCACGAAATCCCGCTTTCTGACGGAAGATCACATGACCAGGATTGCCACTGCCACCGGCGACGCGTCGCTGTGGGCCACGTATGAACTCACCCTGACTGGCCCCAGCGAGGGCAATCCGTTCCAGGATGTGGAGCTGCGCGCCAGCTTCACCCAGGGCGACCGGGTGGTCAGGGTCAACGGCTTTTACGATGGCGACGGCAGCTACAAGCTGCGCTTCCTCCCCGACACGACCGGCACCTGGTCCTATACGACATCGAGCAATGTCTCGGCGCTCGATCAGGTAAGCGGCAGCTTTGAGGTCGGTGCGGCAAAGCCCGGCCACCACGGCCCGGTGCGTGTGTCCAACCGCCACCATTTCCGCTACGCCGATGGTACGCGCTACATCAACATCGGCACCACCGCCTATGTGTGGAACCTCCAGGGCGATGCGGTGGAAGAGGAAACGCTGGCGACCCTGGCGGAGGCCCCTTTCACCAAGATCCGCATGTGCGTCTTCCCCAAGCACTATCGCTATAACCAGAACGAGCCCGATCGCTATCCCTTCCCGCTGGTGAAGCAGGGCAGCAGCGAATGGACCGGCAGCTTCCGCGGCGAATATGGCTGGGAGTTTGATTTCGAGCGGTTCGAGCCCGACTATTTCCGCCACCTCGAAAAGCGCATCAACCAGCTCGCCAAAATTGGCGTCGAGGCCGACCTCATCATCTTCCACCCCTATGATCGCTGGGGGTTCTCGACCATGACCCCGGCGCAGGATGACCGGTACCTCAAATACCTGACGGCGCGTCTATCGGCGCTGCCGAACGTCTGGTGGTCGATGGCCAATGAATATGACCTGATGCCGAGCAAGACGATGGCGGACTGGGACCGGTTCATTCACATCGTCTCGGACAATGATCCGCATGGGCACCTGCTCAGCGTCCACAATTGCTTTGCCTTCTACGACCACAACCACCCGCGCATCACCCATTCGAGCATCCAGCGCTCGGCGGCAAATCAGACGGCGCTGTGGCGCGAGAAATTCGGCAAGCCCGTCTCCATCGACGAGTGCTGCTACGAGGGCGACATCGGCGAGCTCTGGGGCAATATCTCGGCCAAGAAGATGGTCCGCCGCTTCTGGGACGGCACTGTCAATGGCGGTTACGTCACCCATGGCGAGACCTATTACAACGACGAGGAAAAGCTCTGGTGGGCCAAGGGCGGCAAGCTCGTCGGCGAAAGCGTCGCGCGCATCGCCTTCCTCAAGCGTATTCTTGAAGAGGGGCCGGACGAGGGGCTCGATCCCGTAAAATCCACCGGTGCCTATCGCGTCACCATGATGGGTGGCCTCGACAATGTCGTCATGCAGCAATTGTTCTCGCCCGCAGCGGGCGAGGAAGATTGGCCGCGCGCCCAGGCCTGGTGGGCCACCGCCAGACAGGCGCATCGCTACTATCTCGTCTACATGGGTGAGAACCAGCCGAGCGAACTCGATGTCGCCGTGCCGCCGGGCGAAAAGTATTCTGCCACGCTGATCGATACCTGGAACATGACCGAGACGAAGCTCGCCGACAGCGTCGAGCGGGGGGACCGGCTGAATTTCGAGCCGAAACCCTATCTGGCAATGCTGTTCAAGCGCGTCGACGGCTGAGGAGTTTTTGAGATGACCACTGTTGCACAATGGGATGTGTTCGAGGACAGCTTTGAGGGCCCGTCCTCCGGCAATCCCTTCCTCGAGGTAAAGCTCGAAGCCTTCTTCCAGCAGAACAGCCGCGTAGTCCGCGTCCCGGGCTTTTACGATGGCGACGGAATTTTCCGTGTCCGCTTCATGCCCGACAACCCGGGCGAATGGAGCTTTTCGACGAAGGCCAATGTGGCTGACCTTGATGGCAAGACCGGCAACTTCACCGTTACCGCTCCGCGCGACGGCGTTCATGGCCCGGTCCGCGTCGCCAACAAGTTCCACTTCGCCTATGCCGACGGCACGCCCTATCTGCCCTTCGGCACCACCTGCTACGCCTGGACCCATCAGCCGCTGAGCGAGCAGGTCAAGACGCTCGAAACCATGGCGAAGACGCGCTTCAACAAACTGCGCATGGGCGTCTTCCCCAAGGACTATCCGTACAACGTCAATGAGGCGCTGCACGACGTCTACCAGAAGGGCGCAGACGGCCAGTACGATTTCGATCGGCCGAACCCGGAAAGCTTCCGTCACTTCGAAAATCAGGTGAAGGCGCTGGGCGAGCTCGGCATTGAAGCCGACATCATCATGTTCCACCCCTACGATCGTTGGGGCTATTGCGACATGAGCGAGGCGCAGGACTACGCCTATGTCGAATATCTCGCCGCGCGCCTCTCGGCTTATCGCAACGTCTGGTGGTCTCTCGCCAACGAATACGACTTCCTGCTCAACACCAAGCCGATGCATCAATGGGAGCGCTACTTCCATATTCTGGAAGAAAACGACCCCTACGGCCACCTGCGCTCCATCCACAATGGCGATCCAGAGGCCAATTACGATCACCGCAAGCCATGGGTCACCCATGTCTGCATCCAGAATTGGGATGTGAAGCGCACCGGCGAATGGCGCCTCGCCTATGGCAAGCCGGTGATCAACGACGAGCCCGAATACGAGGGCAATATCATCCAGGTCTGGGGCAGTATCTCTGCCGAAGAACTCGTGCACCGCTACTGGATTACCACCATGCGCGGCGGCTATGCCGGCCACGGCGAAACCTTCGCCAATTCCGACGATCTGCTGTGGTGGGCCAAGGGCGGCGAGCTGCACGGCGAAGCCTGGAAGCGCATCGGCTTCCTCCGCGACGTGATGCAGGAAGATGTCCAGAACGGCTTCGAGCCCATCGATCCGACGACCCGCTACCCATGGAATCGGGTGTCGGGTGCGCGGGACGGCGACACCACGATCATCTATTTCGGTGAGCACCAGCCAGTAATCTGGTCCGCCGGCCTGCCCAAGGATGACGGCGACTACCATGCCGATATCATCGACACCCGGAACATGACGGTCGAGCCCGCCAAGATCGTCGCTGCCCCGGAAAACCATCCGACCCGCCACGGCGCAACCATCGTCCAGCGCAAGCCCGACGCCGCTTTCGCCGTGGAACTTCCCGGTCGCCCCCACCTGGCGCTGCGCGTCAGAGCCGGAAAGCGGGTCTAGATCCTCCCATTCGAGACCCGCTCCTTCGGCGGCGGACCGTGTGTGCCCCTGGCGCAGCGGTCCGCCCGTCGGCCTCTCATCCGGTTCGCGGGGCGCACTGGATGTTCACAGCCAACCGCCCCGCGCCAGCGCCGCCGAATGGTCCGGCCCGCCCCGGCAACCCCAGCAAACCGGCAAATCTCCGGGCTCGCGCGATTTTTCTGACTCAATGACAGCGCTGGAAGCCGCTCTCGTCCACCATGACCGGAGCCGGGAGCACAGCAAAAGACCGCACCACGCCCCACCAAATCGCAATCTGGCGATCGCTTCGTGAAATTCCACTTGCACTGAACCGTACCGTACGGTACGCCTCGAACGGAAATGCCCGAAACCGTTCGGACACCAGCATGCGAGGTTGGGACTCTTGGCTCTGCCCATCAAGATCAGCGAAGAAACCTTCACGCCCCGCCAGCAGGCGGTGTTGACGGCCGCGCTCGATCTCCTGGTGGAGAATGGCGATGGCCTGACCATGACTGCGGTGGCGCGCCGGGCGTCCTGTTCCAAGGAAACGCTCTACAAGTGGTTCGGCGACCGCGATGGCCTGCTGACCGCCACCGTCCAGTGGCAGGCGGCCAAGGTGCGCATGCCGACCGTCGATCGCAGCCATCTCAGCGCAAAAGTTCTGCGCGAGAGCCTTGAGCAGTTTGCGCGTGATTTACTCACCACAATCATCGGCGAAGTCTCGATCACGCTTAATCGCACCGCCGTTACCCATGCCGCCCAGGAAAAAGACAGCCTTGGGAACATCGTGCTGGAAAATGGCCCGCTGGCGATCCGCCGGCGCTTGAAGCCCATTCTCGAGGCGGGGCGCGATGCGCGCCTCCTGCGCTTCACCTCCAGTGAAGACGCCTATCGAACCTTTTTCGGCCTTGTTGTCCGCGACGTGCAGATCCGTCTGCTGCTCGGTGACAAGAGCCTGACACAATCCAATGTCGAAGCCAATGTCGAAGCAGACATCAAAGCGGCGACGGACCAGTTCCTTGCCCTCTACGGGGCCAAGGCCAGTAACTGACACACGCAAGTCCAGGGAGCACCCAATGCGCGTTTATTACGATCGTGATGCCGATCTCAACATCATCAAGTCCAAGAAGGTCGCCATCATCGGCTACGGCTCCCAGGGCCACGCCCATGTGCTGAACCTGCGCGATTCTGGCGTCACCGACGTCGTCGTCGGCCTGCGTCCGGGCTCGCCGTCCGCCAAGAAGGCCGAAGGCGAAGGCCTCAAGGTCATGTCGGTTGCCGACGCGTCCGCATGGGCCGACGTCATCATGCTCCTCACCCCCGATGAGCTGCAGGCCGACATCTACAAGAAAGACATCGAGCCCAACATCCGCGACGGCGCAGCCCTGGCTTTCGCACACGGCCTCAACGTTCACTTCAACCTCATCGAACCCAAGTCGACCGTCGACGTGATCATGATCGCGCCGAAGGGCCCGGGCCACACCGTACGCGGTGAATACCAGCGTGGCGGCGGCGTGCCGTGCCTGATCGCTGTTCACCAGGACGCTTCGGGCAATGCCCATGACATCGCTCTGGCCTATGCGTCGGGCGTTGGCGGCGGCCGTTCGGGCGTCATCGAAACCAACTTCCGCGAAGAATGCGAAACCGACCTGTTCGGTGAGCAGGTCGTCCTCTGCGGTGGTCTCGTCGAGCTCATCCGCGCTGGTTTCGAAACCCTGGTTGAAGCCGGCTATGCTCCGGAAATGGCCTATTTCGAGTGCCTGCACGAAGTGAAGCTGATCGTCGACCTGATCTACCAGGGCGGCATCGCCAACATGAACTACTCGATCTCGAACACGGCTGAGTGGGGCGAATACGTCACCGGCCCGCGCATCATCACCTCGGAAACCAAGGCCGAGATGAAGCGCGTTCTGCACGACATCCAGTCGGGCAAGTTCACCTCCGAGTGGATGCAGGAAATCAAGTCGGGCGGTGGCGCTCGCTTCAAGGCAACCCGTCGCCTCGCCGACGAGCACCCGATCGAAGACGTTGGCCACAAGCTCCGCGACATGATGCCGTGGATCAAGGCTGGCGCCCTGGTCGACAAGGCCAAGAACTAAGAATTTCGGGAACGGGGGCTTCGGCCCCCGTTTTCATTTCTGCCGCAGCGCCGTCTTCCGCCTCGTCCCGAAACCCGGTAATCAGGAGGGGAGGAGGGACAGATGAATCTACCGGATTTCCCGCAACAGGGTGGTTGCCAGTGTGGGGCGGTGCGCTACCGGCTCAAGGCCTCTCCGCTCTCGGTCTATAATTGCCACTGCAAGGACTGCCAGCGCTTTTCCGGCGCGGGGTGGTCCATGTCGATGATCGTGCGCGACGAGGATTTCGAGGCTACCGGGGCCACGGTGCAATACCGGCGCACCGCCGATAGCGGCAATGTCATCACCATGAATTTCTGCGCCCATTGCCACGGCTGGCTGTGGAACGATCCGCCCGCCCCGGGCATCAAGGTCGCCCGCGCCGGCACGCTCGACGATATCGACTGGGCTGTACCCGTGGGCAATATCTGGACCGATAGCAAGGCCGCCTGGGCCGCGATCGATCCCTCCCTCGTCAATTTTCCCAAGGGCGCAGTGGATCGAACGCCGCTGTATGACGCCTGGACCCGCCTCCATCAGGACTGACCCCATGAACGCCGAATACGACATCGCTCGCGTCAAGCAGCAGGAACTCGAACTCGTCCTTCCCGCGCTCGATGAGGACGCCGCCTTCGACATTGGCGCGTCTATTCGCGCCCGCGCGCTGGCCGAAAGTCTCTCGCTCGTCGTCGATATCCGCACCTGGGACCGGCAGCTGTTCTTCGCCGCCACCCCAGGCACCAGCGCCGATAATGCCGAATGGGTGCGCCGCAAGATCAATTCCGTTCGCCGCTTCCAGCGCGCCAGCTATCGCCTCGTGCTGGAGCGCGGCGAAGCACCGTTTCCGCCCCAGTCCGGCGTTGATCCCACCGATTACGTCATCGCAGGCGGTGGCTTCCCGCTGCGCGTGCCGGGAGCGGGCATCATCGGCTGCCTCACCATTTCAGGCCTGCCGGGCCGCAGCGACCATGGCATTGCCGTCGACGCGCTCTGCGATCATCTCGGTCGCAGCCGAGCCGACTACGCGCTTGTCGAGGCCTGAGCCATGAAGCTTCCCTATCTCCTCCTCGATGTGTTCACCCGCGAACGCTTCAAGGGCAATCCGCTGGCCGTCGTGCCCAAGGCCGATGGCCTCAGCGATGCGCAGATGCAGACCATCGCCAAGGAGTTCAACCTCAGCGAAACGGTGTTTTTCTTCAAGCCGGCCGCAGAGCGCAACACCGCGTCGCTTCGCATCTTCACGCCCTATCAGGAACTCCCCTTCGCCGGCCACCCGACGATCGGTTCGGCGGTCGTCCTTGGTCTTCAGCACAAGCTCAATGCCGTCCGCATGGAAGAAAAGATCGGCCTCGTCACCGCGCTGGTCGACCGGCTCGACAAATCCGTCGGCGAAGCCCGCTTCGCGCTGCCAAAGCTCTCCAGCCGCGTTGGCGAGATCGACATGCTCGGCATAGCCCAGGTGCTCGGCATCGATGTCGAAGAGATCGGTTGCGACCTCTACAAGCCCGGCGTTTTCTCGGCCGGCGTGCCCTTCCATCTCGTGCCGGTGCGCAATGCCGAGGTGCTGGCGCGCCTCTCGATCAATCATGCGCTCAAGCCGAAAATCTTCACCCATGACCGGCACGCCGTCTACATCTTCACCCTCACACCCGAGGAACCGGACAACGATATCGCCGCCCGCATGTTCGGCATGGGGCTTGGCGAGGATCCGGGGACCGGCGCTGCCGCCGCGGCGCTGATTGGCCTGCTTGCCGAGAACCAGCCCTTCGCCACTGGCCAGTCCGATTTCGTCCTGCGCCAGGGCCACGAAATGGGCCGCCCCTGCCGCATCACCCTGCAATTGCGCAAGGAAAACGACGCCCTGGTCCATGGCGCCATCGGCGGCCAGGCCATCATCGTCGGCGAGGGCACGCTCGATCTGGGCGAGTAGGGCAGGGCACGTCGCCATTGCGTACTCCGCGGAGTGAGTGGTCTGCGTTGTGAAAGGCACAGGCCACTGCCCTCCGGCAAGCCGGCAGCGTAAAAATCGCCCGGCCGCACTCACTTTCTTGCCTCAACCCCTTGCATCACCTTTGGGATTGTCGCATGCTCCCTGGGAAATAGAGAGCACTTCCATGCAGCGCCGTCGCGCCCAAGCCATTGCCATCACTCAGCAGCAGGTCCGCCAGACCAAGCTGATGATTGCGGCTGGCCTGCTGCTTTTACCCGCTCTCCTTCTCCTTCTTATCAGCCCCTGATCACCGGCAGCTCGGATTATCGAGCGGGTCGTCAGGGGATTGCGCCACAAACCGAACATTAGAAATGTCCGGTCCAGCGAGCCATTGTCTCGGGGCCGATAGGAAAAGAGCCTGATATGACCAGCACCGCTTCCAACAGCAACAAAGAACGCGTCTTCATCTTCGACACCACGCTGCGCGATGGTGAGCAGTCCCCCGGTGCGACCATGACGCTGGAAGAAAAGCTGCAGGTGGCCGAGGCGCTCGACGAAATGGGCGTCGACATCATCGAAGCCGGTTTCCCCATCGCCTCCAATGGTGACTTCGAGGCGGTCGTTGCCGTCGCCAAACAGGTCAAGCGCGCCACCGTTGCTGGTCTGGCCCGCGCCATCACTGCCGATATCGATCGTGCCGGTGAAGCCGTGCGTCATGCCCAGCGCGGCCGCATCCACACTTTTGTCTCCACCTCGCCTATTCATCTGGCCCACCAGATGAAAAAGACCGAGGACGAGGTCATCGAGATCATCTCGCGTACCGTCGCCCACGCCCGCAATCTGGTGGACGATGTGGAATGGTCGGCCATGGACGCCACCCGCACGCCGCTCGAATTCCTGAAGCGCTGCGTCGATGCGGCCATCAAGGCCGGCGCCACCACGATCAATTTGCCCGATACCGTCGGCTATGCCGTGCCGGATGAACATTTCCGCATGTTCAAGACCATCATCGAGAGCGTGCCCAATTCCGACAAGGCCATCTTCTCGGTCCATTGCCATGACGATCTGGGCATGGCTGTCGCCAATTCGCTGGCCGGTGTGGCCGGTGGCGCGCGCCAGATTGAATGCACCATCAATGGCCTCGGCGAACGCGCCGGCAATGCCGCGCTCGAGGAAGTGGTGATGGCGCTGCGCACGCGCGGCGATGCCATGCCCTTCTTCACCGATGTCGACAGCACCCATCTGGCCCGTGCCAGCAAGGTGGTCTCGGCCGCGTCCAACTTCCCGGTGCAGTACAACAAGGCCATCGTCGGCAAGAACGCTTTCGCCCACGAGAGCGGCATCCATCAGGATGGCATGCTCAAGAACGCCGAAACCTACGAGATCATGACCCCGGCCAGCGTCGGCATCAAGGAAACGACACTGGTCATGGGCAAGCACTCCGGCCGCGCCGCCTTCAAAGACAAGTTGAAGGAACTGGGCTACGAGGTTGGCGATAATGCCTTCCAGGAAGCCTTCCAGCGCTTCAAGGATCTGGCCGACCGCAAGAAGCACGTCTATGACGCTGACATCATCGCGCTGGTCGATGACGAAGTCGGCTCTGTCGGTGACCGCATCAAGCTGGTCGACATGGAAGTCGTTTCCAAGACCGGTGGCATCCACAAATGCAACCTCGTCGTTACCATTGATGGCGAAGAGACCAGTGTTTCCTACGAAGGCACCGGCTCCGTCGACGCCATCTTCAACGCCATCAAGGCCGCTGCCGGGCAGGACCCGCATCTGGTGCTCTATGCCGTCGACGGCGTCACCGGCGGTACCGATGCGCAGGCCTCGGCCCATGTGCGTCTCGAAATGAACGGCCGCATCGCCTCGGGCAATGCCGCCGAACCCGATACCCTGGTGGCCTCGGCCCGTGCCTATCTCAACGCGCTCAACCGCGTCATGATCGAGCGCGGCGCCTCGGCGCAGGGTGCGCTGGCCGGCTGATCATCCGCCAGACGTAGATTGCATTGAACCCCATGGCCGGACATCATTGTCCGGCCATTTTGTTTGGGGGCAGGGATGGAATATGAATTGGTGGCCGTCACGGCACCCGGGGACTGGGCAGCCTTTCACGCAATCCGGCGCATCGAACTCTTCGAGGCCAAGGGGCGGTATGGCGTCTATAACGCCAACCATCCCGACGATGTGGCCGATTTTGCCCATCCCTATCTCCTGAAGGTTTCAGGCAAACCCGTCGGCGTGCTTCGTCTTGACATTCTGGGCGCGGGGCGGGCCGCCATCCGCCTCGTGGCCATCACCGCCGGCGAACAGGGGCGGGGTCATGGCCGCGTCATGGAAGGATTGGTCGCCGAGCAGGCCCGGCATTTCGGCATCGACACGCTGGTGGTCAATTCGGCACCGGAGGCCGTCGGCTTTTACGAAAAGGCCGGCTGGCAAAAATTCGTCTGGGATGCCGATGAGCTGATTGGCATCGCCGCCGATTGTGTGCAGATGAAGAAGCCGATCTAGGGCAGGAGGCTATTGCGCATGTTGAGCCGGGACGAATTTCGGGGCGCGCTGTTGGCGCTGTCCGCCCTCCTCACCATCGTCCTCGCCATTGTCTCGCTGGGCATCAACCTGCCTGGCGCCTTGCTGCTGCAGAGCCTCCGCCTGCATCTGATCGCCGGCGGGATCGGCCTCCTTGCGCTGCTGGTGATCTCAGGCGCGCGTTGGCGGGCCGGGCTGTTCGCAGCTGTCCTCGTGGTCGCGGGCGTCCACGCCGGCCGGTTTATCCTCGAATATCAGGAACGGCGGTCCGCCCCGCTTGGCCCGGCCGTCGCCGAGCTCTCGGTCATCAGCTTTAATGTGCTCACTGGTAACCGTCGCGCCGCTGAGGCGGTCGAGTTTCTTGCGGGCTCAGACGCGGATGTGGTCGTGGTGATGGAGACTCCGGGCATTGCCGGCCATCTCGATCGCATGCGCGACGCCTTTCCCTATTCCATCGGCTGCGAAAGCCCGCAGACCTGCGATATTTCTATTCACTCCCGCCTGCCGATCGAGGTCGGTGAGATCCGCACCATGCGGCCCTTCCGTTTCGAGCGCCTCGCCATCGCCCCGGTGGTCATCGCCGGACAGAAGGTCACGATCGTCGGCGTGCATCTGTCCAAACCCTATTTCGATGGCGCATCGGGCGCTGAGCTCTTTGCGGTGAGCCGCACCCTCAGCCAGATCGAGGGGCCGGTCGTGCTTGCGGGTGATTTTAATGCGGCCGTGTGGTCGGGGCCCATGGTGCGACTCGGGCGCGATCAGCAACTGGCGCCTGGTCCGTTCTATCCGGCGACCTGGCCGGTCCGCGCCGGTCCACTCGGCGTGCCAATCGACAATATTCTTACCCGCGGCACAGCACGTATCATGGCGCTGTCTGCGGGCAGCGACAGCTTTGGATCCAACCACCGGCCTCTATTGGCCCGTATAGAGCTCTACGAGGCGCCCTGAGCGGCACGAAGCGCGATTGGCAGTGTGGCCTCGAGAATTGCCATTTCGGCCTCTGGCGCCGCGCTGATGCGAATGTGCTGATCGAGCCCCGGTGCCATCGGCTTGCGGACGAACATACCGAGCTTGCCCAATTCCTCCAACACCCTCTGGGCGTAGGCCCCGTCGCGGCGGCAGTCGATTGTCACAAAATTTGTCGCTGACGGTAACGCATTGAGCCCAATGCTGTTCGAAATGCTAACAATGCGCTGACGCGAAGCCTCGATCTGATAACAAACGCGCATCAGGTGGGCCTCGTCCTGGAGAGCCGCCAGCGCGCCGGCCTGAACCAGTCGGTTGACCCCGAAATGGTTGCGAACCCGGTTGAAGGCACCAGTCACCTGCCGGTTGCCGATCGCATAGCCGCAGCGCATACCGGCCAGACCATAAGCCTTTGAAAAGCTACGCAGTCTCAGAACATTTGGCCGGGACGTATCGATGCTCGGCAAGCCATTCTGCGGTGCCAGCTCACCATAGGCTTCGTCCAGCACCAGCACGCAAGTGGTCGGCAATGCTGCGATAAATGCCTCAACCGCCGCCGCCGGCCAGAACGAGCCCATCGGATTGTCCGGATTGGCGAGGTAGACCATCCGTGCATTGGTCCGGATCACGGCCGCGAGCAGGCCGTCGAGGTCCTCGTTAACACCTTGATACCGAACATATTCCAGCCGCCCGCCATAACCGGCAACGTGGTAGTTGAAGGTCGGATAGGCCCCCAGCGACGTTACCACCACATCCCCCGGAGCAATGAATAGCCGCACCGCCAGGCCCATCAGCCCGTCGGCGCCTTCACCGACGGCGATCTCATCTGAGGCGACGCCGAGTTTCGCGGCCAGCGCCAGCCGCAGGTCATGATTTTCAGGGTCGGGGTACGCCCAGCTTTTCGTCGCCTCATCCCGCATCGCCTGCAAGGCTAAAGGGCTGGGGCCAAAGGCGGATTCATTGGCGCCAAGCCGTGCCCGGATCGGAACGCCGCTGCGCCTTTCAATGGCTTCAGGGCCCACGAAAGGCACGGTCTCCGGCAGTCCTGCAACGATGGACGTAAATGGCGGCAGCGACATAGACCCCTCCCAACTGGCGCTGCGCCCATACTGACGGAGGCTTTGCGCCGGAGCCACTCCCGGCAAAAACTTTCTGCACAGGCACTGACAGAAGAATCTTCAGTCGCAGCAAGGGTCGATAAAATTGAACTTAAATTGCAGGGACTTGAGAAAGAGGTCGGGAACTATGCCGGTTCAGTCTAACCCCATGCCGACCCCTCGGCGATTCCAAAGAATGCCACGGAGCCCGACCATGCCGCCCACCTACCTGCTCGCTCGCGATCACCTGCAGCGCGCCGCTGTCATCCTGCAGGGCGCAGACACCCGTTCGCGCCAGCTGCGACACATCATCGAGCGGACCATAGGGCTGATGGACGATCTGCGCCAGGAAGCCAGCGAGATGCCAGATAATGTTTACAGCCTAGAGGCTTACCGCCGCGAGCGCGGCTAAGCCCGCCGCCGCCACGGCATTTGATTGCCCTCGGCAGGTTTATCCACAATTCCAGATTTTACGCGCTAGACAGACCTGAATGCCTTTGTTAGAAGGCGCCAACTTTGAAGAACGGCGTTGTCCAAAACAAAGCCGGGTGCATAGCTCAGATGGTAGAGCAGCTGACTCTTAATCAGCGGGTCCAAGGTTCGAGCCCTTGTGCACCCACCAAAGTTCTCCTTGCCTGGCAAGGATTTAACAAGGCGGCCTCTGGGCCGCCTTTGTTGTTTTCGGGGTGTCTGCAGCCCCGGAAAAATATTTGGTCTTCAGCGAAAAAAGTACGGGAGTTCTCCACTCCTGCCGCTGGACAGGTCCAAATGCCTTTGCTAGAAGGCGTCAACTTTGAAGAACGGCGTTGTCCAGACAAAGCCGGGTGCATAGCTCAGATGGTAGAGCAGCTGACTCTTAATCAGCGGGTCCAAGGTTCGAGCCCTTGTGCACCCACCAAAGTTCTCCTTGCCTGGCAAGGATCTAACAAGGCGACCTTCGGGTCGCCTTTGTTGTTTTAGTCCGGATCAGATTGCTTCGCGGCGCCACGGCCGCAAACAAAAAGGGCACCGGAAGTCTCCGATGCCCCTAGTGCCTTAGTGTCAGCCTTGCTTGACGTTGCGTCCGATCTTGTCGCCCGTGACCGGATGGGGATAGTGGAATGGCGGGATGAACACATCCGGCAGCGCCGCATAGGTAAAAGTGGGTGGGCGATCCGGCGGGAACGACTCGCTCATCGTCGTCAGCGGCAGTGTCTCCTGACCAAAACCCTTTTCGTAAGGGGTGTAGTAGGTTGCGAACCAGGTCAGGCGTGAGATTTTCCAGGTGCCATTTTCACGGACATAGGCATTCTCGTAGACGCCTTCTGCAAACTGGGCGTGCTTGCCGAACTCACCGGCCTGGATGAAGGCGCGCCAGCGGCCAAGGGCCGTCTCGCCGCTCTCATCGAGGGTAACGATCCCCTGCAGCTGCATGTGGTTCATCAACTGGCCGTGGTTGAGGCCGTCATGACCCTTGCCCATCACGTCGCGCAGGAAAACGCGGATGCGATCCAGCCCCTTGTAAACGCCCCGGCCGCCGATTTCGATTTCGCCATCCTGACTGAACAGTTCGGCCAGATCGCTCCAAAGCGCCTTGTCCACAAAGTAGCCGTATGTGCGTTGAAGCACCTTGATGGCTTCGATGTCTTCCAAACGCTGCAAGCGCCGCTCCAGATCGGCAATCTGGCTGGCCTGTTTGGCTATTATCGTGTCGTTCATCGCGAAATTCCTCCTAACTTCGATATGGGTCGTTACTCGTGGTGCCTTGGGCGGCCAGATCGTCGAGCTCGGCCTCTTTCAGGCCTGCCCACTCCCGGAGCACCTCCCTGGTGTGCTGTCCGAGCATTGGCGCAGGCTTGAGACGGGGAAGCCTGTTCTCCGCAAAGCGGAACGGCAGGCTTTGATAGGGGCGCAGCCCAGCTTCGGGATGTTCGATTTCCTCGAAGAAGTCCGTTGCGTGCAAATGCGGATCAAGGGCCACGTCTTTGCCGTGACAGACCGGCGCTGCCGCGATCCCCATGCGCTGGAGCCGCGGGGCAATCCAGTGTTTGTCCAGATTTTCCGTCCATGCGGCAACTGCGCCGTGCAACTGGTCTGCATGTCGCGCCCGGTCGGCTTCTGTGGACAGATCCAGATCGGCAAGATCGTCTCGGCCCATCAGAAGCGCCAAGGACCTCCATTGGCTGACTGCCTGGACATTGATGGCGACCCATTCCTCCGAACCTCGGCAGCGGAAGGCATCGTGGATTATGGACGATGTCTGCCTGTTGCCTTGCGGGCAGGGGGGCTCGTCGTTCTCGAGTGAACCCAGCACAAGGCCGCCAATAAGGGGCATGGCTGCTTCGACCTGCGAGATTTCCACATACTGGCCGTGACCGGTCTGCTCGCGCTGATGCAATGCGGTCATGATGGCGGCAGCCCCGTTGTAGCCGCCGATGGGATCGAGATAGGCTGGTCCGGTGGCTGTGGGCGCGCCGTCGCCGTAGCCGATGAAAGTGCTCATGCCCGTGGAAAATTCCATACTCGGTCCCAGCGCAGAGAGCTTTGCCATGGGGCCGTTCGTGCCGAATGCCGGCATCTCCACCAGAATGATGCGCGGGTTGATGGCGCTGAGTTCGGCATAGTCCAGCCCCATGCGCGACAGTGTCCCTGGCGTGAAATTGGAGACAATAACGTCTGCATTGGCAGCGGCTGCCTTGAGGGCCTCGCGGCCCCCCGGGCTCTTGATATCAATGCAGAGGGACCGCTTGTTGAGGTTCTGCGAATTGAACAGGACCGTTCGGTCATAGGGACGTTCGCCCAGAACGCCATCGGGATAGCGGCGCGGATTTTCGCCGGTCAAACCACCGCGCCACAGGTCCATGCGCTTTGCGGCTTCCACATGCACCACGTCTGCACCCAGTGCGGCCAACACGCGGCCGACGAACGGGCCGGCCCAGGCGGTCGTGACATCAAGTACACGGATGCCATGAAGAGGTCCTGCGCTCACTTTGCGTCCTCCTGAAGTACGGCGAGGGCCCGGTCGGCGCGCCAGTCTGATTGGCTCAATCGGAAGGGGGCGCCGAAGGCCCGACGGCTTGTGCCGTTCTGGTCGGCGGTCTTCCAGTAATTGCGCGCCTGCAGGTGAGGAGAGGCGGCCAGCTCGGCCGGCGTGAGGCTGGCGGCTGCGGGAACGCCCAGGTTCTGGAGCAGCATGACGAGGTCTGCGGAAGACATGTCCCTGGCGGCCGCGCTGGCCATTTCGGATATCTGGTCCCAGCGGGCGAGCCGGTCGACCTGTGTCTGAAAGTCCGGATGGTCGCGCAGTTCGGTGAGCCCGAGTGCTTCGCACATCGCTGGCCATCGATAGGCATAGACGAAGACTGTGACCCAGCCGTCATTGGCGCGGATCAGCAGGTCCGGGTTGTATTTGGTGCCATTCCGCTCGTCGAAGGTGCCGCTGTAGAAATACTGGTTGGCGAGGTTGTAGCTCATCGAGGAAGCCGTCTTGTGGACGTCAATGTCGATGAGTTCTCCGGTTCCGGCGCGCAGCGCGGCAAGGATCGCCGTGTAGGCGGCGACACCGGCCACATGCTGGACACGCTGCCCTACGCCGAACAACGGGGCCTCACCGGCTCTCCCATTGTAATACATGATCCCCGACAGGGCCTGATGGATCATCTCCCCACCCTGCCAATTAGCGTATGGGCCGTGTTCTCCAAAATCGCTGATGCGGCAAAAGACCGTTTTATCCGTCGCCTGACGCAGCTTGTTCGCGATGTCGCCTTTCGGGACGAGCACGACGTCGGCCGCCACGCACAGTGTGCTCAGGCGGTCGAAGTCTTTGTGCGCATCCAACTCGATCGAGCGCTTGTCGATATTGAGATGGTAGAATGTCGTTGAGTCCCCGTGCTGCTTGCTGAACGGGCCTATTTCGCGAACGCGTGATCCCCCGGGCGGCTCGACGAGGACGACGTCTGCTCCATAGCCCGCCATCAGGCGTGAGCAATATTGACCAGCCACCGATTCAGAGAGGTCGACGACCTTGAGATTTGACAGGGCGGTCATTGCGCAGCGTTGACCTCACGGGTGCGATAAATGACGCTCCGGCGGCACAGCGCGATGGCCCGCCCGGAAGCTGTCTGCACAAGCTGTTCGGTCTCGAAATAGTGGTGACCCTTGCGATCATAAACCGCGACGACCCGTCCACTGCTCGAAAGTGTCTCGCCGGGCTCCGCCCAGTCCAGCATCTGCGTGTCGCCAGACACATGGATGCCCGGGGTGGAGTATTCGAAGCTGTTGATCGCGTCGTGACTGGTAAGATGCTGGTAGGCAACGGGATGGATGCTGCCATATGGCCACTGGCCGGTTTCGCCGCCAATTCTCGCCAGCAGGCGATCATGCTCGGCTGCGTCCATCAAAGTTGGAGTGGTAAAAAGCGGTTGCCCCGGCGCCAGAACGTCGGGCTCCGCGAGAGGGAGTTGCTCCGGAACTGACAGGGTGGTCCTCGGCAGATCTTCGGGCAATTCTGGTTTGACATTCGGCATTGCAGCGTCGCCCACAGCCAGGACCACGTCATCGCGCATCACGACGATTTCGCAATGTGCACCCTTGTCTGAGGCGCCAAAACGGTAGCACGCGCTAAGCCTGTCCTGGTCGTAGCCGGGACGGATGTGCTTCATGGCGACGCGACCACGCTTCAACCAGTCTTTGCCCCAGCGCTCCACGAGAGCGGGCATGGTGTGCGCACAGATGACGATCCCTGGCACCAGGGCTCCCTGATAGCCATAGCGCTGGGCGATGCTGTCGTCGTGGATCCCGCCGGCCTCTTCGTGCCGTTTGGACCGTTCACGCGTCGAATGGGTAGCATCGTTGATTGCCGCAAATTCGATCACCAGGTCGGCACTCGTGCGGTCGAGGGGAATCTTGGCTTCAGTCATCGGGAATAAATCTCCAGGAGGTCGCGGACCTCATCGCCGACGCGGTAGATGGCGAGCACTGTGAAAACGACGATCACACCTGGCAAAACTGGCGCCATGGGGTCGATCATCAGGTAGCGGAAGGTTTCGGCGACGGAACTTCCCCAGCTTGGGTTTGGGTTCGGGACGCCGAGGCCCAAGAAGTTGAGTCCGGTCTGGGCCAGCACGGACAGCCCGCACAAGAGTGTCAGCTGGACAACCGTCGCGGGCAGAACGCTTGGCAGGACGTGATTGAAAATCCGGTACATCGTGGACGACCCGAACATGCGGGTGATCTGCACATAATCCCGGTTGCGAACGCTCAACACTCCCACGCGGACCACACGAGCGACCAATGGCGAGTACACTATGCCCAGGGAGAACATGGTGTTCTCGAGCGTCGCGCCCAGGGCGCTTGTGAGGGCGAGGGTGAGGATCAGGCCGGGGAAGACCAGAAGGGCATCCACGAAACGCATGAGCGTGAGATCGACCCATCCGCCCACATAGCCGGACACCAGACCCCACGGAATTCCGATTACCGCGGCAGTGCTGATGGCAATGAGCATTCCAAGCAGCGTGGGCTGCGTCCCGTAGATGAGCCGTGAAAGCACATCGCGGCCAAGGTCATCCGTGCCCAGAAGGTATTTCCCGGATGGCGGCATCAGAACGTCGCCCGGGTTCTGGGAGATTGGATCGAATGGCGCAAGGATCGGCGCGAACAGCGCCGCGATGATCGTCAGCACCAGCCAGGCTACAGCCAGCACGAGTGTGGGTTTCGTCATGAGTGACAGCAGCGTCGTCACCCGGGACGTTCGCTCGTCGGGCAATTTTTCGACAATGGTCATCAGCGGGTCCTCGGATCGATGGCGGCCACAATCAGGTCAACTGCGAGGTTGATCAGAATGACGAGGAACATCAGCACTGTGGTGACGCCCTGGACGACGGGAAAATCTTTCGACAGAACTGACTGGACCAAGAGCTCGCCAATCCCAGGGATGGCGAAGACGGATTCGATGAGTACGGCGCCGCCGATCAGTACCGATGCCACCATGCCGATGACCGTGATGATCGAGGGCAGGGCATTTTTCAGGGCGAACCTGAGATAGACCTGGTGAGCGGGGATGCCCAGCGACCATGCCGTCCTGACATATTGAGCCGACAGCGCTTCATTCATCGCGCTGCGCGTAAACCGCACGATGATCGCGATAGGGCCCAGCGCGAGCGTTACCACCGGCATGACGACGGACTTGAAGTGCGGGATGAGACCTGCAGACAAGGGCGTAAAACCAGTCGGAGGAAGCCAGAACAGCTGCAGCGCGAACAAGTTGACAGCCAGCATGGCGAGCCAGAACTCGGGCACTGCAATGCCGATGGAGGTGAAGCTTCGAATGCCGCTGTCTATCGCCCCGCCTGCGCGAACGCTGGCGATAATGCCCAACGGTATGCCAACGAGTACGGCGAGAACCAGAGCCTCGAGGGCAATGGTGGCCGACACAGGCATCCGGTTTGCCACCAAGGTCGTGACCTCGGTGCGGTTGACCAGAGAACGGCCCAATGACCCTTCGCTCATCTGACCAAGCCAGCTCAGATATTGTACGGGCAGGGGGCGATCCAGGCCGAGCTCACGGTTTATGTGTGCCACGAACTCAGGTGTCGCGTCCGGGCCGGCAATCGCATAAGCCGGGCCGCCGGGCGTTAGCTGAACGATGGAGAACACCAAAATCGAGGCGAGCAGGGCGGTGGGAATAATCGTCCCTAAACGCTGAAGAATAAGCAATAACATCTGACACCCCGAGGTGTTTGCTGGGGGAGAGCAAGCTCCCCCCCGGTTGCGCTATTCAAAGTAAAGGGTGGTCAGATTGGCCTTGCCCATGAGGTTGGGCAACTCGCCATGCAGCTTGCTCGACTGTGCGAACACGCGGGGCTGGAAGTACATGGAAACCCACGGCACATTGTCGACCCACATGGCGTTCAGCTCGTCAAAGATCTCGTTCTGCTCGGCCGGGTCCGAGGTTGCCAGCAGACGGTCAACGGCGGCATCAACCCCGTCAAATGGCTCCTTGGAAACGTGGTAGGCCGCGTAGGACGTAAAGGTCTGCTGATAGGTCATGATGGGCGAGGGACGCCCGCTCCACCCGGCCAGGTTCAGCGTGATCGCTTCCTGACCGTTATAGAGTTCGATGCACGCGGCTCCCGTGGCCAGCATTTCGCCGTTGAGAGTGATGCCTGCGGGGCGAAGCTGTTCGCGCATCATGTCAACGAGCTTGGCACCCGGCGCTGGCGAGCCACTATTGGCGTTGGCGCAGATGGCCACCTCAACCCCGTCTGGGTATCCAGCCTCAGTGACGAGTTGCTTGGCTTTTTCCGGGTTATAAGTGTAGTGGTTGTCGAGTTCCGGCGTCGAAGGCCAGTAGCTCGGCGGGACCAGAAGGCTTGCTGGAAGCGCCTCAACTTCCCCACCGTAGGCGATGCGCGCGAGTGCCTCGCGATCAATGCCGTAAGAGAAGGCCTGACGGACCAGCTTGCTCGACACCGGCTCGAGATTGGTGTTCACCGCGATGACCACCGACGCAATGGTGGGCTGCGTCATGACCTGAAGATTGGCATTTCGCCGGACCACGGGCAGGTTCACAGGGTCGATGCTCATCACATAGTCGAGCTGACCGGCCATCAGAGCCGAGACCACCGTGGTCGGGTTCTTGATGATGCGATACTCAAGCCCGTCGAGCTTGATGCGATCTGGATTCCAGTAGTCGGAGAAGCGTTCGAGCGACAGGTTGTCGCCGGCTGCCCAGCTCGAGACCCGGAATGGGCCCGTGCCTGCGGGATTTCGGCCTACGCCCTCAACACCGTGCTCGGCTATCGCCTTGGGCGAGATAATCATGCCGCCACGATCCATGAGGAGCGAGGTGAGCACTGAATATGGACGGTCGACATGCAGGGCGACGGTGAATTCGTCGACCACTTCGACTTCAGTCACCGGGTTGAGGTCGGCCTGCTTGCCAGAGTTTTGATAGAACTCAATGCTGGTTTTTACGGCCTCGGCATTGAATGCCTCGCCATCGTGGAACTTCACGCCCTGACGGAGTTTGAGGACGAGGGTGCGATCCTCGTTGGTCCACTCAAACGACTCGGCAAGCATCGGAAGCGGCTCAAGCGTTGCCGGATCGAAGTCCAGCAGACGGTCATAGACCGTATACAGGAAATGGATATCGCCGCCGGAAAGGCCGTTGGCCGGATCGAGCGTAGTGGGCTCCTCTCCCACGCCGATCACCGCAATATTGGTGTCTGGTCCGGCGAACGCCGCAGGTGCGGCCACTGTCGTCGCGAATGCAGCTGCAAGCAGTAAGCTGGCAGTCAGTTTTCTCAGTCTCATGGTTTTCCTCCCTCGAAAAAAAGATCGTCGATGTCTTGAACCCGGTGACACGCTATCTGGCGCCCGGAGAATTCCTGCAGTTGAGGCTCCGCCTCCCGGCAGAGATCGATCGCGAACGGACACCGTCTGTGGAAGCGGCAGCCTGGCGGTGGCGCGCCGGCGTCATCTGCCTCACCCCGCGCAAGGACTGCTGCTTTCCGCTGCTTGCCGATTGTCGGTACGGCGCCGACAAGTGCCCTTGTGTAGGGATGCTTTGGGTCCTGAACGACCTCTTTGACCGGCCCGTTTTCGACCAGTTTGCCCAGGTAGAGGACGGCCACGTGGGTGGCTATCTGCACCACTGCGCCCATGTCGTGCGTAATGAAGAGGTAGGTGAGCTGCCGCTCTGCTTTCAGGCGCGCCAGAAGGCCAAGGATCTCATTGCGGACCGAAAGGTCCAGTGCCGAGACGGCCTCGTCCAGCGCGATAATCGTCGGCTTGGCCGCCAGGGCGCGCGCAATATTGACGCGCTGACGCTGTCCCCCGGAGAGCTGGTGGGGGTATCGGTCGAGAAATTCAACCGGCAGGCCTATGTCCCTCAGAATTTGAGCGGCAAACTCACGCAGTTCTGCGCCGCTGCGCTTGTTCATCAGGCGGTGGGGTTCGCTTATGGTGCGCCAGATCGGCCAGCGCGGATTGAGAGCGCCACCAGAATCCTGCACGACCATCTGGATGCCGGCTGCGCCCGCGTCGCGCGCGGTATTCTTCCCCTGGGAAAGCTCAACGCCGGCGACCCGAACAGTGCCGGAGGTTGCTGGCACCAGTCCGCAAACGGCTCGAGCCAGAGTGGACTTGCCAGAACCGGATTCCCCGATGAGGGCGAGCGTGGACTGTTCAGGCAGGCTGATGCTGACATCGCTCACCGCTTGGACGTCGGAAGCGCGCGGGCGCTTGAAGCGGACGACAAGGTTATCGACGGATAGCGCGATTTTTGTGCTTGTATCGGGGGTCATTGCATCTCACCAGCGTCGTCAGCCAGGATGCACCGGACGCCGCGTCCATCAGAAAGGTGGCGCATTTCCTGCGGCCTGGAGCATTCGGCCTGTGCCTTGGGACAGCGGTTGCTGAAACGGCATCCGTCCGGCCAGCGTCCTGCCAGCGGTGGCTGACCCGGAATGCCCTGCAGGAGCTTCCCGACTTCCGTCATGTCGGGCGTGGCGGCCACCAGGGCCTCTGTGTAGGGGTGGCGGGGCCGGTGAATGATGTCTTCTGCCGTCCCAACCTCGACAACCTGACCCGCGTAAAAGACGGCGATCCGGTCGCAGGTCTCGGCGATCAGACCAAGATCGTGGGAAACGAAGATAACTGTCAGCTGCTCTTCAGCTGCAAGCTTGAGAAGCAGATCAACAATCTGGGCCTGGATGGTGACGTCCAGAGCGGTCGTCGGTTCGTCCGCTATGAGCAGGCGGGCGCCAGAGGCCAGGGCCATCGCAATCATGACACGCTGGCACATGCCACCTGAAAATTGGTGAGGATAGGCCCGAGCACGCTGCTCGGGGTCGGGAATGCCCGCGCGGCTCAACAGGTCGTGCATACGTTTCCGTACGGCGTCGCCACGCAAGTCAGTATTGGCGCGAATGACCGCCTCGATCTGCGCGCCCACAGTGAAGACGGGGTTCAGTGCGCTGGCTGGTTCCTGAAAGATCACGGTGACAAGCTGGCCGCGAACACCCCGCATGTCCTGCTCGCTCAGGGATGTGAGCTCCCTGCCATCCAGAGCAATGCGACCGCTCAAAGACAATTGTTTGGGCAGAAGGCGTGGAATGGCCAAGCCAGTCAGCGTCTTGCCGCTGCCACTCTCCCCAACAATCCCGAAAATTTCACCAGCCCGCACCTCAAACGAAACCGGACCCACGAGATGATGGGCCGCGTGCTTCGTCGAGATGGAAACCCCCTCGAGTTTCAACACCTTTTCCTCCTCCGGTATCCGTGCGTTTTGCATCTTGATACCTGTCCGCTGCACTAGCGAATAATGTTTTACAACATAACAATTATACACCGGAGCGCAAGCGCCAAGAGGACGGCGCGCGCAGATATTTGGATGGCCTGTCCGGCTCGGGGAAACTCCCGCTGCCTGGGGGCATAAGATGTTGAAAGGAAAGGTTGTTATGGATTTTCGCCAGAGGGAGGCGGTCGAGACGATGAGCGCTATCCATCCGGCCTGAGGGGAGATTGGGTCAGATCGCAAATGGCGGTGTGGGACTCAGTAAGTCCCCTAGCTCGTCCTGATCAATTCATTGTCCGAACGATTGCGTTGACCTCATGAATTGTGCCTAATTCCGGCGGCAACTGGGGGCTCGTGCGAATGATCGCGCATTTCTGTTTTTCCGATAGACCACCGCCTGAGCATGTCGTGCTGGATCTGGCCTGGTCCGAGGACGGGCCGGTCGGCCGGGTGAAGACACCGCAGCATCTGTTCGGAATGCTTGAGCATATGGGGATGTCGCCAAAGAAGGACGACGAATATATGCGCCTGCCCATTGCGCTGGGATATGGGGTCATGGTCGCGGGCATGACCGCCGCGTCGCTGGTGGTCTCAGGTGACCTGACGGCATGGCCGGCAAAATGGGGTGATCTGGTTGGCGCCGAACGCGCCAAAAAACAGGTCTATCACGCCTGAGGGGTGTCGGGCCGCTGCGGTCGCTCACTTTTCAGGTCTCGCTGGACATTTGACTTTTTCTAGCCTTGTCACAGGCGTATAGGCGGGCGCGTGCATCGCACCCTCTCCTGAAAGTGACATCCCAATGTTCGGAATAGATCCGAGTTTCTTCAGCTCGCTTGCGCAGGTGATCCTGATCGATCTTGTGCTGGCGGGTGATAATGCTGTTGTCATTGGCCTGGCCGCCGCCGGACTTGCGCCGGCGCGCCATTCTCATCGGTATCCTCGCGGCAACCGTCCTGCGCATTCTCTTTGCGCTGATCACCACCCAATTGCTGTCGCTGGGCGGCGGTCTTCTGGTGGCCGGTGGCATTCTGCTGCTCTGGGTCTGCTGGAAGATGTATCGCGAGCTGACGGTCTCGTTCGAAGATGAACATGAGGCGACGGAGGCGTTGTCGGACGCCGACCACAATGCCGATGGCAAGGTCGCAGGCAGGGCCCCGCGCAAGAGTCTGGGACAGGCCGTCAGCCAGATCGTCATTGCTGACGTCTCAATGTCGCTGGACAATGTCCTCGCCGTTGCGGGCGCCACCCAGCACCATTTCGAAGCCCTGGTGTTCGGCCTTGCGCTGTCGGTGATCATGATGGGCGTGGCAGCCAGCTATATCGCGCGCCTGCTGCACCGGTTCCGCTGGATCGCTTGGATCGGCCTTGCGATCATTCTCTTTGTGGCGGTGCGCATGCTGCTCGAAGGGGCAGGGGCCTTCATCACCATTCCTGAAATTCCGCTGCTCTATACGCCACATGAGGCCGCCGCCGCAGTCGTTCATTAGGCTCTGCGAAACCAAATGGGCAATTTGCCCGCATTTGCTTGCGGCCAATAGCAATTTGCTCATCCTGTACCGCTATATTGCCCCGCATCTGTTTATGATGCGGGGTTTTTATGTCCGTCATTGCTGATCGCTTGCGCGGATCCGATGCCGGGCCTCGTTCCGCTCCGTCCGTGGGTACACTGCCGGAACTGAAGGCCGAGCGCGTTTCCGGCGATGCGTGGGATCAGATCATTTCGGCATTCGACGAGGTCTGCCAGGAGCAGATGTTCGCCTTTTCGGCCGTGCGCTGGCCCGGCGTTACCTGTGAGCCGACCGTCTATTGGCACGACGGGCAGATTGTCGGTGGCGCACTGATCATGGTTCAGCCGCTGCCCCTGCGCCTCGCCGAAATGGCAGTGCTCAAATGGGCGCCCATGCTCGCCGATGCGGCGCGACCCGATGTGGAAGACATTCGCGCCGCGATGATCGAGGCCGTCCTTGCCGAATATTCCGCTCGCCGGCGGATGATGGTGTCGGTGCTGCCTGCCGCCTCGACCGATGAAAAACATCCGGCCTATCTTGCCCTTCGCCAGCGCGGTTTTTACCGCGGGTCGTCGCTGCTGTTCCCCAACCGCTATCTCGTCAGGCTGCGCCTCTCCGACGCGGAGCAGCGCAAAAGCCTCAACCAGAAGTGGCGCTATCATCTCAACAAGGCCGACAAGGCTGGTCTGCGGTTCGAGCGCGTTGGCGCCGACGCGCTCGGCACGTTCAAGCAGCTCTATGCAGCGATGACTGACCGCAAGCAGTTTCCCGATCATTCAGCCTACGAGACGCTCGATGCCCTGATGGGCGTCGATGAAAAACTGCGCCCGGAACTCTTCCTCGTCCATCTGGGCGAGGAATGCGTGGCAGGCGCCTTGATCTTCAAGGCCGGCAAGCGGGCCGTCTATCTCTACGGCGCCACCAATGACCGGGCACTGCCCGCGCGCGCCGGCTATTTCATGCACTGGCATATCATCCGCTGGCTGCGCGATAACACCACAGCCGACTGGTATGACCTCGGCGGGACCGATGGATTTCTGGGCCTGCACCAGTTCAAGAAGGGGATGGTCGGCGAGGCCGGGCTGATCCGTCCCGTGCCGCCGGTTGTCAATTATGCCGACAGCAGGCGCGCGCTGATGCTCGGCACCTTCGCCTTCAGGGCGCGGGATGCGCTCCAGCATCTGCGTCGGCATGTCGACAAATTGCGGAGCCCCAAGGCGCAGCCCGACCAGCCCCCCTATCGGCCGGAAGTCGATTTCGAATGAGTCTGGTGCGGCGGCTGGCGTCTCAATCGAGTGTTATCTTCGCCGCCCGCTTGTTTGGCGCAGGCCTGATCTTTGTCGCGCAGGCGCTGATCGCCCGGCTCTGGGGCGCGGAGCTGCTCGGTGAGTTCCTCATCGTCGTCGCCAGCGTCAACCTCATATCCGTGGTTATGCCGCTCGGCTTCCATACGGTCGGCACCTATTTTTCTGCCGAGTATCGGGCCCGGGGGGACAGGCGCCAACTGACCGCCTTTCTCCGGCGAGCCTATCTGCATGTCATCGTCGCCTTCGCACTGTTTGCCACGATAGGACCGATGATCCTCAATCTTGTCGGGCTGGGGCAGGGGACGGTCGCGCGCCATTTTGTTCCCGTGGCCATGCTCATCCTCGGCACCGCCGTCGTCTACGTAAACAGTGCGCTGCTGATCGGGATGAAGCGTCCCTTTGCGGGCTTCTTTGCCGATACGCTCCTGCGCCCGATGATCGTGCTGGCAGCCTTCCTTGTCGCCATGGCCACGAGCGTTGCGGAAGATGGTTTTACCGCCATGCTCTGGATCATCGGCACGGGCTATATCTCCGTGTCCCTGGTGCAGTTTGTGTTCGTCCTTACCAGCATTGGTCGGGTTGCTGACACGGCGCCAGCGCGCGAGATCGAGAGTGGACGGTGGTGGCGTTTTGCGCTGCCATGGGTGCTGATCAGCATCGCCACCGACTTTTTCTTCGATATCGACCTGCTGCTCCTCAGCCATAGCCTCAGCCGCGAGGATCTGGCCATATTCGGTGTCTGCGCCCGCATCTTCTCGCTCGCATCCTTCGGCGTAGCGGCGGTCTATGCAGTCACGCTGCCAGATATGTTCGAGAGCGAGGCGCGGGCTGATCGGGCTGATTTCCACCGCAAGGTGGGTGAGGCTAATATGGTGGCGAGCCTCATCGCGCTCGCGCTCTTTATCATACTGCTCGTGTTGTCGCCGTTCGCGCTGCAGCTGTTCGGGCCGGCCTTCACCGCGGGCGCCATGCCCCTTGCCATACTTTGCCTTGGTCTGATCGTTCGGTCCGCCTTTGGTCCGGCCTCTCTGGTGCTGTCGATCCACGACCGGCCTTGGGCCAGTCTGCCGGCCATCGGCCTCGGCCTCGGATGCCTGATTGCCGGCAATTGGCTGCTGGTGCCCACCTTCGGATTGATGGGCGCGGCCTGCTCGGCGCTTGTGGCGATCACGATCTGGTCGTTCGCCCTGTGGCTGACGGCGCGCTGGACTGCCGGGGTCGATGTCTCGATCCTGCAATGGTTCCGGACCCGCAGGGCAGCGGCCGCAGCCTGATCCTTCGCCGCTAGGAGGCTGCGCCGACCAATGTTCTAAGCCTTTGCTTGAGACGGCCCAGGCGTCCGATATTGACGCCGCTGTCATACTCGACGTCCCGGCGCGTGTAGAATTTTTCTATCAGCAGATAATCCTGCCCGAATATGTGCTGCTCCAGCAGCGCAGTTTCCCGATAGCCGTAGCGCTTGAGGAGCATGCGGGCGACCTCGTTCTCCGGCCGGACAAAGGTGAAGGCCTTGTGGAAGCGCTGGTTGTCCCAATGGGCGTCGAAGGCGCGCATCCCGAACATGCCGAGCTTGGTCTGACGGTGAGACGGGAACACCCAGCTCCAGTACCGGAACACAGCGCCGCACTCCGGTCCGGAGATCATGGCCCCGCCCGGCACGCCATCCGCGCACAGGATCATGATGTGCCATGGGTCGATGGCGAGAAGGTTGTGGAGAAAATTCCTGTTCAATCGCGCCGTTTCGTGTGCCTTGAAGCGGTCGCTGTAGTGTACCGAGCTTTTAATGACGTCGACCAGTTCCTTGTGGATCAGGTCGATATCGGCCGGTACCGCGGGCCGGATTGTCATTTCAGCCATGGCAATGCCCCCTTGCTCGTCGGGCAATGATAACGCCGGCCGATGCAGGATTTCTGAATCGGGCAGGTTAACAGAGTGTCGCCAAAACCCTTGTCCCTGCTTTGGTCGCATGAGGCAGGGCTTGCCGGGGGGGTGTTGGCTGATTAGAACGAACTCGGGAGAGACTAGGAGGATGACAATGAGCGAACAGCTCTTGTTCCAGCCAAGTGCGTCGGCGCTCGCGCAAACTCACACTACGGCCGACAAGTACGATTCGAATTATGCCCGCTCGGTCAATGACCCTGAAGGCTTTTGGGCAGAACAGGCCAAGCGCCTGGACTGGATGACCTTTCCCACAAAGATCAAGAACACCACGTTCGAATATCCGGACGTCTCGATCAAGTGGTTCGAGGACGGCGTTCTCAACGTCGCGGCCAATTGCATTGACCGGCATCTGCTCGAACGCGGCGATGACATCGCCATTATCTGGGAGCCGGACAATCCGGCCGACCAGGCTGAGTATATCAGCTATCGCACGCTGCATGAAAAAGTGTGCCGCTGCGCCAATGTGCTGAAGTCGCTGGGCGTCAAGAAGGGCGATCGCGTCACGATTTACCTGCCGATGATTCCGCAGGCTGCCTACGCCATGCTGGCTTGCGCCCGTATCGGCGCGGTGCACTCGGTGGTGTTCGGTGGCTTTTCGCCGGATTCGCTGGCCGGTCGTATCAACGACTGCGACAGCGCTGTGGTCATCACGGCCGACGAAGGCCGTCGCGGTGGCAAGACTGTGCCGCTCAAGGCCAATGTCGACAAGGCGCTGGAAGATTGCCCCGGCGTGCAGAAGGTTCTGGTTGTGCACAACACCGGCGCAGATGTCGCCATGAAGGGCAGCCGCGACGTGTGGTGGCATGAAGCCGCCGCCGGCGTCGAGCCCTTCCACGATCCAGAGCCGATGAATGCGGAAGATCCGCTGTTCATCCTCTACACCTCCGGATCGACCGGTAAGCCCAAGGGTGTCGTGCATACCCAGGGCGGCTATCTCGCCTACGCGTCGCTGACCCATGAGCTGAGCTTCGACTACAAGCGCGGCGAAGTGTTCTGGTGCACCGCTGACGTGGGCTGGATCACCGGCCACAGCTATATCGTCTATGGCCCGCTGGCCAATGGCGCGACGACGCTGATGTTCGAAGGCATTCCCTCCTGGCCCGACGCCAGCCGCTTCTGGCAGGTGGTCGAACGCCACAAGGTCAATATCTTCCACACCGCGCCGACCGCAATCCGCTCGCTGATGGGTGCTGGCCCGGAATTTGTCGAGAAATACGACATGCCCAGCCTGCGCCTCCTCGGCACAGTGGGTGAGCCGATCAACCCGGAAGCCTGGCTCTGGTATAACAACAAGGTGGGCAAGGGCCGTTGCACGGTCATTGACGCCTGGTGGCAAACCGAGACCGGCGGCCACATGATTGCGCCATTCCCTGGCGCCACGCCCACCAAGCCTGGTTCGGCCACGGTGCCTTTCTATGGCATCCAGCCGGTTGTGCTCTCGCCAGAGGGCAAGCTGCAGGAGCAGACCAAGGCTGAAGGCGTTCTCGCCATCAAGGATAGCTGGCCGGCTCAGGCGCGCACCATCTGGGGCGATCATGGCCGGTTCGTCTCGACCTATTTCGAGACCTACAAGGGCTATTACTTCACCGGCGACGGCTGTCGCCGCGATGACGACGGCTATTACTGGATCACCGGTCGCGTGGACGACGTGCTCAACGTCTCCGGTCACCGCCTCGGCACGGCCGAAGTGGAGAGCGCGCTGGTCGCACATCCGAAGGTTTCGGAAGCGGCCGTCGTGGGCTTCCCGCACGACATCAAGGGACAGGGCATTTATTGCTATGTCACGCTGATGGCGGGCGAGAACTATGACGATGCCCTGCGCAGCGAGCTGCGCAACTGGGTTCGCAAGGAAATCGGCCCGATCGCATCGCCCGACTTCATCCAGTGGGCCCCCGGCCTGCCCAAGACCCGTTCGGGCAAGATCATGCGCCGTATCCTGCGCAAGGTCGCCGAGAACGACTTTGGAGCGCTTGGCGACACCTCGACCCTGGCGGATCCGAGCGTCGTCGATGATCTGATCGCCAACCGGCAGAACAAGCCGGCGTAATCGGCTGATCCAACGAGACAAAAAGCGGGCGGCGCCTTCGATGAAGGGGCCGCCCGTTTTCAGTTTGTGACGGTCGACCGGTAGGCTGAGAACCGTCGTCTTGGAAGTCACGCATGAGCATTGATCCGTAAGGGGCAGGGCGGCACCCCCTGTTCAGGGGGATCATTGTCTTGCCGCCTTTATCCCGTCACTGTCGGCACATCGATTCCCCCGGAGTTTGCCCGTGCGCCGATATCTGTCGCTTGCCTTCGCCATCGCTGCCCTCACTGGAGGGGCCCAAGCTGCAACGCTTGAAGACATGGCCGGACAGATGATTGTCGTGGGCTTCGAGGGCAGCAGCGCCAATGCGGCCAGCGTCAAGGCAATCGCTGGCGAACTGGAAGCGGGCCGTCTCGGCGGCGTCATGTATCTCAAGAAGAATGTTGCGAGCCTTGGTGCGGTCAAGGCGATGAACGCCCTGTTCCGTGGTTCAACCACAAGCCTGCCCCCATTTATTACCCTCGATCAGGAGGGCGGTTCCGTTGAGCGCCTGACCAATGATGTGGGCTTTACCGAAATTCCCAACGCGCGCTCGATTGCTGCCAGCAATTCGCCTGAGCAGGCCGAGGCCATCTACGCCCGCATGGCTGCCGGCATTGCCGACCTCGGGTTCTCGGTCAATTTCGGACCCGTGGCCGATCTCGACGTCAATCCGGACAACCAGGTCATCACCCGCTTCGGTCGTGCTTTTTCGGCTGATCCCGCCGTCGTCACCGCCTATGACGCAGCCTTCATCGAAGCGCATCACGCAGCTGGTCTCGTTACATCGCTGAAGCATTTCCCCGGCCATGGCTCGTCGACCGCGGATAGCCACGAGGGCTTTGTCGACATCACGCAGACCTGGTCTCCGGATGAGCTCGTCCCTTACAAGACGCTGATCGATCAGGGCTCTGCCGACATGGTCATGGTGGCCCATCTCTATCATGCCGACTATTCCGACGGGGACGAACAGAGCCCATCGTCACTGTCGCCGCGCTGGATCGAGGGTGTTCTCCGCAGCGAGCTCGGTTTTGATGGCGTGGTGATCAGCGATGATCTCGAAATGGGTGCCATTCGCGACCACTTCACGCTCGAAGAGACAGTGCTAAAGGCTGTCGGAGCGGGGATGGATGTTCTCCTCTTTTCCAACACGGCCTATCAGCGGCCCGGCCTAAACCAGGAGGTTCTGGACATCCTGCTGCGCGAAGCCGCAGCGGATCCTGCCTTCGCCGAGCGCATCGAGCAGAGCTACGAACGCATCGTAGCGCTCAAATCGCGGATCAAATAGCCGCACATCCCCCGGTTTTACGCGTCTGGCAGTTTTCTCAGCCGAGGTGCATAGCTAAGGTGCCTGCCTGTAATCGGAGACGAAACGGCAATGACGGATGACCGCCAAATTCGGCAAGCCCGAGCATTGTTCCTGTCTGACGTGCATCTGGGCATGAAGCCGATCCGGACGCGACAACTCATCGAGTTCCTGCGCTTCCATGATGCCCAGACCATTTATCTCGTCGGCGATATCCTTGACGGCTGGCGGCTGGCAAAGACCTGGCGCTGGCCCGAAGAATACAATGAGCTGGCCCAGGTCCTGCTCGACAAGGCGCAGTCCGGTGTCCGCATCGTCTATCTGCCGGGCAATCACGACGAGTTCCTGCGCGAATATCTCGGGACTTATTTCGGCGGGATCGAGCTCGTCGATCGCACCGTTCATACCTCTGCCACCGGCCAGACCTATCTTGTCATCCATGGCGACCAGTTCGACGTGGTGGTGATGAACGCCAAGTGGCTCGCCCATGTCGGGGACTGGGCCTATAATTTCGCCCTGCGGGTCAACAGCGTCATCAATTGGGTGCGGCGCAAGCTGGGCCTGCAATATTGGTCGCTCAGCGCCTGGGCCAAGCAAAAGGTCAAGAACGCCGTCTCTGTGATCGGCCGCTTTGAAGAGGCGCTGGTGCATGAGGCCAAGCAGAGCGGCGTCGATGGCGTGATCTGCGGCCATATCCATTTCGCCGACATGCACGATCGGCTGGGCATCCACTACATCAACACCGGCGACTGGGTGGAAAGCTGCACAGCGGTGGTCGAAAACCCGGACGGCACATTCGAGTTGGTCAAGTGGACCGAGATGGTGACGGGTGAGCCGCGACGCATGAAGAACCGCAGCATCGCAGAAGACTAGGCGCTCTTACGGGAGAGCATCGGCTGGGCCGGCGCGTAATTGCGCGTCGCTGTGCCTTCAGCCCTCTTGCTTTGTCTTGGCAACCGTTGCACGAAGACGAACGAGGCGCGGTTCTCGCGCCCGGAGTCATTTTCCATGCCGTCGGTCCTATCGCGCTTGGGTAGCCCCGAGACGCGCACTTCAGTTTATCAGTTTACCGTCTACTTGCCTGGCGCAGTTGCCACGGTGTTCCTGGGCATCTGGCTTAGCCAGCACGGCGTGCCCGCCGACCAGATCGGCATCATCAACGCCCTGCCCATGCTGGGACTGCTGCTCCTCAACATGATTGTCGGGCGGCTCGCCGATCGCGCAGACGACTGGCGTACTGCCATCATCATAATTTCCGTGGCGTCTGCCCTGGCGCCGATCGGGCTTTATTTCGTCAGTGAATTCTGGGGCATACTGCTGATCTGGAGCCTCTGCTCCATTAGCAATGGCCTCGTGCCACCGGTTATCGACGCGGCGACTGTGCGTATGGCCCGCCGCAATGGCACGGACTTTGGTGCTATCCGCGTCTGGGCGACAGTCGGCTATGTCGTCGGCGTTGCCGGCATCGGTGTAGCGTTGACCGAATGGGGTTCGGGCAGCTTCATCATCCTCTATATTCTGATGACCGTGGTCCGCGCACTGCTGGGGTTCTGGCTGCCGCGCTTCCGCGCGCCAAAGGCTAAGGCGACCCTGGCTGAGCCCGATCTGCAGGCGGTCACGGGAACGCGGCTGCGCGATTCCCTCAAATTGTGGTTCATCCTGCCGCTCGTCGCTTTCGCGCTGGTCAACTCGAGCAATGCGCTGATCGGCGCCTTCGCCGTTCTGCTCTGGAACCAGGGCGGTATCGCTGATGTCTATATCGGCCCTCTCCTGGCCGCCTCTGCTGCTGCCGAGGCGCTGGCCATGTTCCTGTGGCGCCGCTTCGGAGGCAAGATCACCGCCCGCAACATGATCCTCGCTGCTGCGATCGCCGGCTTGATCCGCTTTACCGTGATGGCCTTCGATCCGCCGGTAGAAGTGCTGTTCTTTGTCCAGATGCTGCACGCCTTCAGCTTTGGCATCGGCTATCTCGGCGTGGTCCACTTCATCGCCAACTGGACCAATGAGGGCAATGCCGCCGAAGCTCAGGGCTTTGCCACCATGCTGCAGCAGGGTGCATCGATGCTGGCGCTGGTGGCCTTCGGCTTCCTTGTCGAAATGTTCGGGGCAGGGGCATTCTTCTACTCGACCCTGACCAGCAGCATCGCCATCGTCTGTGTGCTGCTCTCCCTCAAGCTTCGCCCACCCAAGGATGCCGTGCTGCCGCGCTAATCCGGGAATGAGGCAACCGGTCCCGCCGGCTTGCCTCTCCCGACCGCCGGGCCCATGTCACATTGCTACCCGCAACAAAAAAAAGCCCCGGTCTGAACCGGGGCTTTTTCATTTCATTGGGTCCGCTCAGTTGAGGCGGCCGCTCGCGTGGGCGAGGGTGGTGTAGACCTTGCCGCGATCCGAGAGCAGGTACTCGCGGGTTTCGGCAGCAGGGCGCGGGCCGGCGGCTGCACGCTTCAGCAGCTGCTCGAAGTCGCCCATATAGGCCTGGGCGGTGCGCATGAAGTCCGCGTCGCGCTGCAGGCGCTTGCGCACTTCGTCATAGGTGCCCTGGCCGGTCAGCGTGTAGATGCGGCGCGAGAAGACATTGGACTCACCGGCCTGATAGCGGGCCCAGGCTTCGGACAGCGCGGCGTCATCAATGGCGCGGGCGATTTCCTCGGTCAGGGTCGAAAGGCCCTGCGGTGCCTGTGCGCCGGCCTGCTTGGCCGATGCGTTGCGGAGCACGTCACGCAGCCAGCCACCATTGTCGCCGGCCTGAGCCGGAGCTTCGGTGCGGGCTGCAGGAGCCGCCTGCTGGGCGGCCGGTGCGGGCGCCGGTGCCGGGGCAGGGGCCTGGACCGGTGCGGGAGCCGCTGCTGGTTCGGCCGGGCGGGCGCGGATCGGGTCGACCAGGGACTGGGCGACCTGCGCGGGTTCTGGCTGGCGCGGGGCCGAAGCCGGATCGGGCTGGCGGATCGGAGCACGCGAAGCGGCGCGGCGATCGGTGACATCGTGCGTTGCGGGCTGGCCGCGGACGATGGCGTTGAGCTCAGAAAGCGCTTCGATCTGCTCGGCGACGACACGGCGCATGGCGGCAGCGCTGGCGCGAGTCTCTTCTGGCAGTTCGTTGACGCCACGCGCCAGTTCGGCGCGGGTCGCTTCGAGTTCGCCACCAACTTCGCGAGCCGTTTCGCGCATGGCGCGGGCGGTCTCGGCAAAGCGCTGTGTGGCGTCTTCGATGGCCTGCTGCGTTTCTGCGATCAGGCGGCGCTGCGCCTCCTGCAGGGCAGCATTGGTCCGGCGGCTCTCGCCATCGGCGGTTTCGCGGAAATCGCCGAGGCGGCCGGTGACCTGCTCGGTGGTTTCGTCGAGTGCCTTGCGCACGACATCGGTCGACTGGTCGACGGCCTGACGCAGCTGCCCCGTGTTCGAGGCGATGGCGCCACGAACGGACTGGGTCGTGTCAGCGATTGTGTCAGCCAGCGTGCTGGTGGTCGAGGTGAGCACATCGGTAACGGTGCCGGCGGTCGACGCCAGGAGGTCGCTGACCTTGTTGGCGTTCTCTTCGAGAGCGGCATTGACCTGGTTGGTCTGGCCGGCGAGGGCCGAACGGACCGAGGTCGAGGTCTGGCTGAGGGCTGCGGCGGCAGCTTCAGCAGCGCGCTGGACGGCGGTGTCGACCTGAGCCGCGTTGGCGTCCAGGGTCTGGGTGAAGCGCTCATTGGTGGAGAAGAGCGCGTCATTGACGTTGGTGGTGGCCGTTTCGAGCGCCTGGGTGATGGCCTGGGTGCTCTGGCCCAGCGTATCGGTGACCTGGAAGCTCGTGGCCTGCAGAGCTTCGTCCATGGCGCGGCGAGCGCCGATGAGACGGCGTTCGGTTTCCTGAACGGTGTCGGAGATCGACTGGGCGAACATGCGCATGCGACCGTCGATATCGTCGGCCTTGCTGGCGAAGCTCTCTGCAAGGGCTTCCATGGCGCCACGGCGTTCCTCAAGGGTTTCGAGGGCAGTGCCGCTGGTGGATTCGAGGGCGCGGGACGCCTGGTTCATGCTGACCACTTCGACGTCGAGGCGGCCGAGGATGGACGCAAACTCGTCGACCATGGCGCGAATGGTCTGCTGCAGGGCGCCGACATGCTGGCCAACCAGAACGCCGGCTTCTTCGGTCTGGCCCATGGCTTCGCGCATGGTGCCGGCGTAGCTGGCGGTCTGCTGGGCGATGCTGGTTTCGAGCGTGGCGAGGTTGGTGGTCGACGCATCCAGCACATGCTGCAGCAGCATGTTGGAATCGTTGAGCTTGCTGAGCGCTGTGGTGACATCGCCGAGAATACGCGAGGTCGACACCGACATGAGTTCTTCGGCTTCGCGAGCATTGTCGGAGAGAGCGTCGCGCAGGATGTTGCCGTGACCGCGCAGAGCATTCTGCAGCTCGGCCGAGCGTTCGTTGACGAGGGCGGCGAAGGCTGCGGTGTGGTTGGACACCGAGCGGTTGATTTCGCCCAGGCGCTCTTCGATCGAGGTGACGCTGTCGACGGCCTTGACCGTGACGATCTCGTCGATGTTGTGCGCCGCCATGCGGAACTGGTCGAGGGCGGAGCGCACGGCGATATCCATGCGGGTCGCGGTGTTCTCGACATCGGCCGCAATGGTGTGGGTCGCTGCGGTGATGCGGGTCGCGATGGTTTCCTCGATGCGGTCGGCGCCAGCTTCGAGGTCAGCCATGGACTGGGTGATCGAGGTGTTGATCGAGGAGTTGAGCGACGCCAGGCGTTCGGCCGTAATGTCGGCGCGGGCGGTGATTGCCTCGGGCAGGGTGCCCAGGCGCTGGTCGACGAGGTCGATCATGGACTGGCGCGCGGCATTGACGCCGGTTTCGACGATCTCTGTGGCCTTGCGGACATTGTCCTGGAAGTTGACGCTGGCGGCGTCCATGCGGCTCGTCACATTGCGTTCGCTCTCGTCCACGCGGGCGAGGGCGGTTTCGACGCCGGCGGTCAGGGCGCCGCTGATCTCGCCAACACGGCTCGACACGGTCGAGGACATGTCATCGAGACGCGTGGCCATGGTCTCGGTAGCGGTGCGCAGCGATGCATCGATAGCTTCGCGGGCGGCAGCGCTGTGCTGCTCCAGTGTCTGCGCCATCTCGGCGGTGTGCAGACCGATCGTCTCGCCCATCGAGTTGGTGTGGTTGGTCAGCGTGTCGGAGAGAGCCTGGGTGCGGCCGGCGAGGGCAGCACTCAGCTGGTGCGTGCGGGTACCGACCGTGGTGGCCAGTTCCTGGGTCCGGCTGTCGATAGCTTCCGCGAACTCATTGGCGCGGTTTTCGAGGGCGCTGTTGAGTGCTGCGGTGCGGCTGTCGAGGGTCGCGGTGATATCGGCCGAATGGCTACCCAGGGTCGAGTCGAGCTCGGCTGTGCGGGTGGCCAGATTGGTGTTCAGCTCCTGCGCATGGGCATCGAGCGCTTCGGTCATCAGCGTCGTGCGGGCGCTGACGTCTTCCACGATCTGGGTGGCGCGGTAGTCGATTGCGCTGGTCAGGCGGCTACGCCCTTCTTCAAGCTTGGCGCCGAGCGCGAGGGCACGGCTGTCCAGTTCTTCAGCAAGACGATCGACGCGGGCGTCAATGGTGTTGCCGAGCGCCTGGGTGCGAACGTCGAGGCTGGCCGAGAAAATGTCGGCGCGGGCATCGAGACCCGAGGTCAGCGCATTGGTGCGCTCGTCAATGCCGGTCGTCAGGGCGACCGTGCGGGCGTCGAGACCTTCGGTGAGCGCCGAAGTGCGCTCGTCAAGACCGGTGGTCAGCGCGTAGGTGCGCTCGTCGATGCCGGCGGTCAGCGCGGCAGCGCGTTCATCGAGACCGACGTTGAGAGCGGTCGTGCGCTCGTCGATGCTGGCCTTGATGGCGGCACTGCGCATGTCGAGGCCGGCGCGCAGCGCGAGGGTGCGGTCGTCGAGACCCGCGTTGAGCGCATTGGTGCGCTCATCGAGGTCGGCACTCAGAGCGGCAGTGCGCGCATCGATACCGGCGGTGAGGGCGCTGGCGCGCTCATCGAGATTGGTGGTGAGTGCAGTTGCGCGTTCGTCGAGGCCGGTGGTGAGCGCCGTCGCGCGCTGGTCGAGGCCGGCGTTGAAGGCCGCGGTGCGGGCGTAGAGGCCCGATGTCAGTGCCGAAGTGCGCTCATCAAGACCGTTGGTGAGGGCAGTCGTGCGTTCATCAAGACCGGCGGTGAGGGCGGCGGTGCGCTCATCGAGGCCCGTGGTAAGGGCTGCGGTCTGTTCGTCGAGCCCAGTGGTGAAAGCTGCGGCGCGTTCTTCAAGAAGGGCTGCGCGCTCTTCGAGGCCGGCGGTGAGGGCGGCGGTACGCTGGTCGAGACCCGATGTCAGCGCCTCGGCCTTCTCTTCGATGATCGAGTGAAGGGCATTTGCGCGCAGCGTGATGCCCGAGGTCAGGGCGCCAGTGCGGGCGTCGATGCCGCTGGTCAGGGCGTGTGCCTGCTCGGCGATGCCGCTGGTCAGGGCCTGGGCGCGCTCGGCAATGCCGGTGGTGAGGGCGGCGCTGCGCTCGTCGAGTGCCTCAGTGAGCACGCCGGTCTTGTCGTCGAGAGCCGTTGTGAGGGCAGTTGTGCGCTCGTCCAGCGTGTGGCTGAGGGCGTCGGTGCGAATGTCGAGGGCGCTGGCGAGTGCCTCGGTGCGGATATCAAGGCCGCTGGTCAGTTCGTCGGTGCGCTGATCCAGACGCGAGGTCAGGAGGTTGGTGCGCTCGTCGAGCTGGCTGGTGAGGGCGCCGGTGCGGGTCTCGAGTTCCAGCGACAATGCGTTGGAGCGCTCGGACAGCGTATCGGCGAGGTCGCGGGTGCGGCTGGTGATGGCCTGTTCGAAACCCTGGGTGCTGATGTTGAGCGTCTCGCCCAGCTGTTCGGCCTGCTGGCGGATAGCGTCGCTCATCTCGCGGCCGCGGCCGCTGAGGGTGGTTTCGAGCGCTTCGGCGCCGGACGAGATCGCCTCGGCAATGTCGCTGGTGCGGGTGGTGAGGATCGTATCGATGCGGCCGGTGCGGCTGTCGATCGTCTCGCCCAGAGCAGCAGTATAGGTGTCGAGCGTGCTCGAGATTTCCTGGGCGCTGCTGATCAGGCTTGCGGCAATCGCCTGGGTCTTGGCGCCGATGGCTTCGTTCATTTCGCGCGTGCGCTCGGTGAGCACATCGTTGAAACGACCCGACTCCTTGTCGAGTGCCATTTCCAGCACATTGGCGCGGGTGGCAAAGCTGCTGCCGTGTTCGTCGAGGCGCGACAGCAGGCGGTCGCCCTTGTCGCCGATGACGCTGTCGAGGGCATGCAGACGGTCGTCGAGCGCGCCGGTGATTTCAGTCAGGCGAGCGTCAAAGCTGCCCAGCGATTCCTGGCCGGCCGAGGAGAGGGTAATGCGGGCGCGCTCGGAGGTATCGTCGAGAGCGCCATTGATCTCGATCAGCGCAGACTGGAGGCGGCTCTCCATGGCGTTGAGCTGGATCGAAACGGATTCGTCGAGCTGGCGCTGGAGGGCCGTGAGCAGGGCTTCGGCTTCGCTCGAGCGACCGGAGATGTCGCCGGCAACGCGCTGGCCAAGCTGCTCGAGGGCAGCGCTCACGAGTTCGCCGCGCTCACGCAGCTGGTCGACGAGCTTGGTGCCGCCGACGGCCAGCAGGTTTGCCAGGGTATCGGTCTGGTCTTCATAGGCCGTGGTGAACGAGGCCGTGTGGGCTTCGAGCGTACCACCGATGGAGCTGGTGCGGCTGTCGAGAGCTTCGATGAGCGTCTGGATATGGCCTTCGACCACTGCCGCCATTTCGGCGGAGCGGGATTCGATGTTGACGCTCAGGGAGTTGGACTGGTCTTCGAGCGTACGAGCAACGCGCGAGGCGCTGTCATCCAGCGCCGAAAGGAAATCGGTCGTGCGATGGTCAACGAGCTGGGCGAAATCTGTCGAGCGCTCGGAGAAGGTGGTGTTGAGCACATTGCCGGTCGACTCCAGCGCGCGGGTCAGATTGCCGCCGCTTTCAACGATCGTACCGGCGATGCGCTGGCTGATCATGTCGAGGTCGAAGACGAGGCCGGTGTGGCTCTCGGTGATGGCTTCGCGCACGCGCTCGGTATTGGTGAGGACGCTTTCGCGCTGGCTGGCGAGCTCGGCGATGAGCGCGCGCATGCGCGATTCATTGTCCGAATAGGTGCGCTCGAGAGCGGTGACCTCATTGTGGATCATCACTTCGAGTTCGCCGGCGCGGGTGAGGGCGCGTTCGAGCCCGTCACCAAGGGCATTGACTTCGCGGCGCACAGCCTGACCCACGGAAGCGACCTTGTCGGCGGCGGTTACTTCGGGTTCGGCCAGGCGAATGGCGGCCTGGGTGATGGAGGAGGCGGCGTTGCGCAGATCCTGGGCGCGACGGATGAGCGTCGCAACAGCAAAGAAGCCGAGCACCGGCAGGACGATGATGGCGAGGATGGCGATGAATTCGATCGTGCCGGCGAACTGTCCGAAATTGGCCATTTCCGGACCGTAGCGCAGCACGGCAACGGTCACGCCAGCGGTGACCCAGAGAACAGAGAGTACAATGGCGAGCCAGGTCGGCGTGGCCGACGACCGGTTCTGCAGGCCATAGAGGAGACGCGAGGTCGAGGCGCGATCGTCATTGGCGACAGCGCCGGCCTGCTGGGCAATCTTGTCGGCTGTCCGCAGCCGTTCTGACTTGTTCGGCTCGCTGGGCTTGCGCTCAGCCGGTCGGTTAGCGGGATCGAGGCTGAACACCGATTCCTTGAGGGCGTCTTCCACTGCTGAAAACGCCAGCGCGGCAGGATCGTTCTGGGGCGTCGGGTTCTTGGCCATACTCTCTACAACTCTCGCGTCGGCACTACAGCGACAAGGCGGACTTAAGGAGCAGTCTTTAACCCCGGCCCCCTTTCGGAGCCCGTGGTCAAACCGGAACAATTCGATGCAAATGCCCCGCACCGTTCCGAACCTTCGCCGCCGCGCGCTGGTTCATCGTTCACTATTACATTCAATTTGATGCAAACCGAACTTTTTCCTAGCGAAAGGTTAATTTTCGCGTGGAAACGGGCGGGAGATGAACGGCAAACAAAGGCGAAGATGTGGCTTAACAGGCTGTTCATCGCTGCGATCTAGGCTGAGTGCCGCAAAGGGCCCCGCAGGTCTGAGTATTCGCACTGGCGAGGAGGCCGAGGATGGCGCGAAACACTGCTGCTGCACAGCCAGAGGAAACGCCACAAAGCCGTAAGCGCAGGCTACGGCCGATCGATCTCGTCCACCTGGCCAAGCAATGTCTCGGCGACGAGGCGCTCGAGCTCGAAATTCTGCAGCTCTTCGATACCACCATCGCCACCTATTATGGCCGGCTGCAGGACGCTACAACGCCGGAAGAGGTCGCCATGAACCTGCACGCCATCAAAGGGGCCGCCTCGGGCGTGGGCGCCTGGGCAATCTCGGAGATGGCCGCAGCGCTCGAAAGCGACCATCGCGCCGGGCAGGACCTCTCGGTCGAACAGATTGATGACCTTGGGCTCGCTGTCGAAGACGTGCGCGGTTTCATCGCCCGACTGCTGGCCGGACAGCCAGAGTAGGGTGCGCGTTCACGATGGCGGTGTTTGACCGCGCTTGCGGCTTCTTTTATAGAGCGCGCAAAGTTTAGTCGTTCGCGCCGGCCTCAAGTCTGGCGCCCACGAGGCCCGGTCGCTTCCATGTCCCTATCGCATTCCGTTGCCGAGGCCACGCCTCGCGCCGCTCTTGAGCCTTTCCGCACCCGTCGCACCTTCGCGATCATTTCGCACCCTGACGCGGGCAAGACCACGCTGACCGAACGCCTGCTGGCCGCTGCCGGCGCGATCCAGTCGGCTGGTGCCGTGCGCGGCAAGGCCGGACAGCGCTCCACCCGTTCGGACTGGATGGAAATGGAGCAGCAGCGCGGCATCTCCATCACCTCCTCGGTGATGACCTTCGACTATGACGGGCTGACGCTCAACCTGCTCGACACCCCGGGCCACTCGGACTTTTCCGAGGACACCTATCGCACCCTGACCGCCGTTGACGCCGCCATCATGGTGATCGACGCCGCCAAGGGCATCGAGGCCCAGACCCAGAAGCTGTTCGAAGTCTGTCGCCTGCGCGACATTCCGATTATCACCTTCATCAACAAGGTGGACCGGGAGGGTATCGCGCCCCTCGATCTCATCGACGAAATCCAGGGCAAGCTGGCGCTGGACCTGACCCCGGTGCTCTGGCCGATCGGCATGGGCGTTGATTTCTTCGGCTATATCGACCTTCTCGAAAAGCGCGTGGTGAACCCGCAGGGCAAGCCGATCGCCGAGTTTGAGCAGCTCGAAGATCTTCTCGACGTGCCGGCCCTTGCCGACAATGCCGTGTTCATGACCGCGCTCGAAACGCTGGAAATGGCCCAGGCCATGCTCCCGACGTTCGATCTCGAAACCTTCCACGCGGGCCATTTGAGCCCGGTGCTGTTCGGTTCGGCCCTCCGCGGCATTTCCGTTGCCGAGCTGCTCCGTACGCTGGGTGAATGGGGCCCCGAGCCGCGGCCTCAGCCGGCGATCCCGGCGCCGATTGACCCGAGCGACAAGAAAGTGACGGGCTTCGTGTTCAAGGTGCAGGCGAACATGGACGCCAACCACCGTGACCGCATCGCCTTTGTTCGCCTCTGTTCCGGCACGTTCGAACGCGGCATGCGTCTCAAGAACGTCCGCTCCGGCAAGGACATGGCCGTTTCCAACCCGATGTTCTTCTTCGGCAATAACCGCGAACTGGCCGAGGAAGCCGTGGCCGGCGACATTGTCGGCATCCCCAATCACGGCACCCTTTCAGTTGGCGACACGCTGACGGAAGGCCCAATCATCAATGTGACGGGCATCCCGAACTTTGCGCCGGAAATCATCCGCCGCGTGCGCCTGACCGATCACATGAAGACCAAGCAGATGTCCAAGGCCCTCACCGACCTCTCGGAAGAGGGCGTCACCCAGGTGTTCCGCCGCATGGTCGGCGCGGACTGGATCGTCGGCGTCGTCGGGCAGCTGCAGCTGGAAGTGCTCGCCAGCCGTGTGGGCAAGGAATATGGCGTGCCGATCACCTTCGAGCCCCTCGGGTTCGAAGTGGCGCGCTGGGTCGAGAGCGATGACGATGCGGAACTCAACCGCTTCATCGCCGCCCAAAAGGTCAACATGGCCGAAGACCGTTCGGGCGCGCCGGTGTTTCTGGCCCAGAATGCCTGGTGGGCCGATCGCGCCAAGCAGGACTGGCCCAAGATCCGCTTCCTCACCACCAAGGAACGGCATTGAGCGCCCCTGACCGCATCGGCGAGTTCATCGAGGCCGTCTCCGCAAGTTTTGCGGACGGCTCTCTGCTGAAACTCAAATGCGGCGGCTACGCGGGTCCGGAAGCCGAGCTCAAATCTTTTGAGGCGCGAAAAGTCGCGATTAAGGCCGGCGAGCGTCTGAGCTTTGTGTTCCGCTACAAGACGCGCGACATCACCAAGAATCTCTCGATTGAGGAGGCGCGTGCCTTCCTTGCTGAAGGGCTCGGGACGATCTGGCGCAGCGCGCAGCTTGAGACGACAGCCTTCGACATCAAGTTCGAGCAGCAGGGCGACAAGGTCTATTTCAAGCGCCGGGCGGTGACGGGCCGGGAAGCGGCTCCTGCCAGCCATGACCGCACTAAAAACCGGCCGCTGACCGAAACCAACAAGCCCTGGCTGCATGCCCTCGGCATCACCGGCAAGGACGGTGCCGTGCGCGCCGACGCGCAGGACAAGTTCCGCCAGATCAACAAGATGGTCGAGATTTTTGCGCCTTTGATTCAAGGGCTGAAATCCGCCAACCCGCGTATTCTCGACATGGGCGCGGGCAAGGGCTACCTCGATTTCGCGCTCTACGACTACCTTTCCAGCAACGGCAAGTCGGCTGAGATCATCGGCGTCGAGCTCCGGCCGCAGCTGGTCACGGACGGCAATGCAAATGCCAAGGCGTCCGGCTTTGACGGCCTCCGGTTCGAAGCCGGCACCATTCTCGACTATGATGCCAGCGGCGCCGATGCGGTCATCGCGCTCCACGCCTGCGACACGGCCACCGACGATGCGATCTTCCAGGGCATCAGGGCAGGGGCCGACCTCATCGCCGTTGCGCCCTGCTGCCACAAGCAGATCCGACGCGAAATCGAAGCCGGAACGAGCGACGCACGCCTCGACTTCCTCCTCCGTCACGGCACCTTCCTCGAAAAGCAGTCCGAGATGGTGACCGACGGGTTGCGCTCGCTGCTGCTCGAAGCCAGCGGCTACCGCACGAAAGTGTTCGAGTTCGTCTCGGACGCCCATACCCCGAAGAACAATCTCATCGTGGCTCAGAAGGGCAAGGCGCCGTCGCGCGAAGCGACACTGTCACGCATTGCCGAAGTGAAGGCCATGTTCGGTATAAGACAGCATTATCTCGAGCGCCTGCTCGACCTTTCCTGAGCCGCTCCGAGCCCCTATATGGCTTGGGAACAGAAAATCCTGGGAACCATGACCAAAATCACTTTTGTAACCGCCAATGGCGAGCGCATTGAAACGGAAGCCGAAAATGGCGCCACCGTGATGGAAACCGCCATCATGAACGCCGTTCCCGGCATTGTCGCCGAATGCGGCGGCGCTTGCACCTGCGCGACCTGCCACGTCTATGTCGATGACGCCTGGCGCGAGACCGTTGGTGGTCCCTCTTCGATGGAAGAGGATATGCTCGATTTCGCCTTCGACGTGCGCAATGAGAGCCGTCTCTCCTGCCAGATCAAGGTTCGCGAAAACCTCGATGGCCTCATCGTCCACGTGCCGACCCGCCAGGGCTAATCGCAGCGGCGATAGACAAATGGCCGGCCCCAGTCCGCTTCGGTCTGGGGCATGGCATCGTAGAGATAGAACATGCCCTCATCGATCCAGAGGGTGAAGTAGGTCGGCCCACCGGCAATGGGCGCCCAATATGTGCCATTGTCGCGACGCGAGAGTTCGATGGCCGCGTCCGCCTCGCTGTCATTTGGGCCGAGATAGAAGATGTGCTCGTCTCCGGCAGCCTCGATCCGCACCGGCTGGTCGCACGTGGCAAGATCGGCGTCGGGCGTTCCCATCTCCATGGTTGGCAGGGTCATCGACCAAAGACCCACAAACGGCTCCGGCACGCCCGCTTCGATATTGTCGGCCACTTGCGGACGCGGCATCGGCGTGAGCGCGAAAGTGGTCGTCGCGCTTGCCATGATGGCGAGCCCCGCAATCAGCATGCGTTTGACCGCTCCGGTCATCCCCAGTCCCCTCCATTGTGCCGGACCTCATCAAGCTATCGGGAAAATATTCTATCCCAGCGGCGCCGAAAGATTCTTTTGGCGGGCCCGGCAAAAACCCGCACGCCCCATTCTACGGAAGACTGTTCGAGGGAAATATAAAAGCTATTGAATTTCAAGGTCTTGTGACGGGGAGCGCGATCGGACTATTTTCGCCCATCTCTCAAACAGGGTCATTATGAGTAGTCTCAACACATTTCCGTTGAGTTTCAAGGTAAAGGGCAAGCGCATCATCATCGTCGGCGGAGACGATGAGGCCCTCAACAAAGCCCGGCTGGTTTCTAAGACTACTGCTTCGATAGAGATTTACTCCCAACACTTCTCCGCTGACTTTTCGGCCTTTCCGGTCAATCTTCATCAGCGCGCCATCACCGCCGCTGACATTGCTGGCGCGGCGCTTGTGTTCGTTGCCGAAGAGGGCGCCGACGCAGAATTGGCCAAGGCCGAAGCGCGGCGTCTCGGCATTCCCCTCAATGTCGTCGACGTGCCCGCCGAGTGCGATTTCTACACGCCCTCCATTGTCGAGCGTGCGCCTCTCACTGTCGCGATCTCAACCGAAGGCGATGCTCCGGTGCTGGCGCGGTTGGTGCGAGCGCAGATCGAGGCCCTGCTTGCGCCCGGCATTGGCAAAATCGCGAGTCTCGCCGGTGGGTTACGCCACAAGGTTGAGAGCCTGATTCAGGATGGCCCCTCGCGCCGTCGCTTCTACGAAGACCTCGTCACCTCACCCGCCATTGAGCGCGCCGCTGCCGCCGGCACAGGGAGCGATGCCGCCGAGCAGCTTCTGGCTGACCACGCCGCCGGGGGCAGGGGCGCGGGCGTCGTCTGGCTCATCGGTGCCGGTCCCGGCTCGGAAGATCTGCTCACCCTGCGCGCCCAGCGCCTGCTGCAGCAGGCCGATGTTATCGTTCACGACCAACTTGTTCCCGCAGCCGTCGTTGAGATGGGCCGTCGCGACGCCGAGCAGATCTCTGTCGGCAAGGCCAAGGGTCATCATTCCTTCACCCAGGCGCAGATCAACACGCTCCTCGTGCGCCTGGCTGGCGAAGGCAAGAAGGTGGCCCGGCTCAAGTCCGGCGATCCGATGATTTTTGGGCGGGCTGGTGAAGAGATCGCCGCGCTGCGAAAGGCAGGCTTTGCCTATGAGATCGTGCCGGGCGTGAGCGCTGCACTGGCAGCGGCTGCCGACACCGCCACGCCGGTTACACTGCGAAAAGTCTCGAGCGGCTTTGTCATGGCAACGGCCCATGGCGCGGACGATGGCGAACTCGCCCATTGGGCGGCGCTGGCACAGTCCGGCCTGACGCTGGCGCTCTATATGGGCAAGTCTATCGCGGCCGAAACGGCCGGCCGTCTGCTCGCTCATGGCGCGAAGGCCGATCTGCCCATCGGCATCGTGGTCAATGCCGGCCGCGCCGACAGCCGCAATTATTCCGGCACGCTCGGCGCCGTGGCGCACGGTGTCGTCGATTTTCCCGATGGCCCGGCGGTGATCCTGATTGGTCGCGCCATTGCCTCAGGCGACTGGTCCGCAACAGCGGCCGCCGCCCAGAACAGTTTCAAGGTAGCGTAACGCATATGGAAATCCTCACCGGCAATGAATTGGTCTCGGGCGCGGCAGTCTATCTGCGCGCCGATGGCGTCTGGGGCGAGGACCTTCAGGCCTCCCGCCTCTTCGGCAAGGACGATGTCGAGGGGCGAGACGCCGCCATCGCCGCCAGCAAGGCGACGGGCCGCATCGTCGGTGTCGAAATCGAAGAAATCGACCAGGTCGACGGGGTGATCGTGCCCCGCCGCCTGCGCGAACGCATCCGGGCTGCGGGTCCCACCGCGCCTCTTACTCTCAACGGGCAGGCTTACGACCGCCAGCATCTGGATCAGGACGGTCATGTATCGATATGACGAATTCGACGCGGCCTTTGTTATGGGTCGCACCGCGCAGTTTGCCGATCAGGTAAAGCGCCGCCTTTCAGGCGAACTCAGCGAGGACCAGTTCCGGCCGCTGCGGCTGATGAATGGGCTCTATCTGCAGCTCCACGCCTATATGCTGCGCATCGCCGTGCCCTACGGCACGATGAACTCGCGCCAGATGCACAAGCTGGCCCATATCGCGCGCACCTATGACCGCGGCTATGGCCATTTCACCACGCGCCAGAACATCCAGTTCAACTGGCCGAAGCTGAAGGATATTCCGGCAATCCTCGAGGAGCTGGCCTCGGTCGAGATGCACGCCATCCAGACCTCGGGCAATTGCATCCGCAATGTCACGACGGATCAGTTCGCCGGTGCTGCCGCCGACGAGATCATCGATCCGCGTCCAATCGCGGAAATCCTCCGCCAGTGGTCGAGCCTCCACCCGGAGTTCTCCTACCTCCCGCGCAAGTTCAAGATCGCCATCACCGGCTCGCCAAATGACCGCGCCGCCATTCGCTTCCACGATATCGGCCTACAGGCCGCTGCGAACGGGGCAGGCGAGATCGGCTGGGAAGTCTGGGTTGGCGGCGGCCTCGGCCGCACGCCGATGATCGCCAAGCTGATCAATGCCTTCGTGCCCAACGAGCATCTGCTCGCCTATCTCGAGAGCATCATGCGGGTCTACAACCGCTATGGTCGCCGGGACAACAAGTACAAGGCGCGCATCAAGATCCTCGTGCACGAAGAAGGTCTCGAAAGCATCAAGGGACAGGTGGAAGCCGAGTTCGCCGAAGTGCGCGGCGGCGTGCTGACCCTGCCGCAGGAAGAACTCGACCGGATCAGTGCCTATTTCGCGCCCCCCGATTTCGCCGACCGGTCGGGCGACAACATCGACGTGGCTTATCAGTCGATCATCGACCCGGCATATGGCCGCTGGCTCGACAATAATCTTCATCCGCACCGCATGGCTGGTTACGCGTCGGTTACGGTTTCATTGAAGCCTATCGGCGGCGCACCGGGCGACGCCACTGACGTCCAGATGGACGTGGTGGCCGATCTCGCGGCGAAATATTCCTACGATGAGCTGCGCGTCACCCACGAGCAGAACCTCGTCCTGCCCCACGTCGCCATCGCCGATCTGCGTACGGTCTATGACGTGCTAGTTGCCAATGGTCTGGCCGAAGGTAACAACAATCTCATCACTGACATGATTTGCTGCCCGGGGCTGGACTTCTGCGCCCTGGCCAATGCCCGCTCGATCCCGATTGCGCAGGAAATTTCAGAAGCCTTCGCTGCGCCCGAACGGCAGAAGGAAATCGGCGATCTCAAGATCAAGATTTCCGGCTGCATCAATGCCTGCGGCCACCACCATGTCGGCCATATCGGCATTCTGGGCGTCGAGAAAAAAGGCGGTGAGCTCTATCAGATCACGCTCGGCGGCGATGCCACCGAGAACGCCGCCGTGGGCAAGATCATCGGCCCGGGCTTTGAGGCCGAACGCGTTCCAGCCGCCATCGAGAAGCTCGTCGATTTCTACATCGCACAGCGCCAGGGAGCGGAGGAAACCTTCCTCGCCACCTACCGCCGCCTCGGCGAAGCCCCGTTCAAGGAGGCGTTGTATGGCAATGCCTAAACTCGCCCCCTTGCCAGTCGCCAATGACAAGCTGCGGGCCCTCGGCATCCTCGCGCTCAATGGCATGTTCGATGAGATGGATGCGGTTGGCGTGCTGCGCTACGCCGTCTCCGAAGTCATCCCCGGCGATCTCGCCATCGTGTCGTCCTTTGGCGCCGACTCCGCTGTGCTGCTGCACATGGTCGCCCAGGTCGATCCGTCCATACCGGTCTATTTCCTCGAAACCGGAAAACACTTCGCCGAGACGCTGGACTATGTCGAGACGCTGAAAAAGCAGTTCGGCCTCATCAATGTCCGCGCCATTCATCCCGATCCGGCTGATATCCAGCGCTTCGACCCCAATGGCGATCTCTGGGAAACGGACCCCGACAGCTGCTGCCATATCCGCAAGACCGAACCGCTCGAGCCGGTCACCGAGCAGTTTGGCGGCTGGGTCACCGGGCGCAAGCGCTACCAGACCAAGGAGCGCGGTGTGCTGCCGCATTTCGAGCTGACCACGGATGACCGGATCAAGGTCAATCCGCTGGCCTATTTCACCGATGCGGACGTCGTCGAATACCGCCAGAAGCACAATCTGCCCGAGCATCCGCTCTATGCCAAAGGCTACAAATCCATCGGCTGCGCGCCCTGCACCTCGATCGTTGCCGAGGGCGAGGATCCGCGCGCCGGACGCTGGCGGGGGCTCAACAAGAAGGAATGCGGCATCCATTATGATTTCAGTGGGGCAATCGCCAATCCGATGAAAGCCGCAAACCGCCATACGCTGTGGAAGGACGGCGCCTTCATCGCCGACCCGTTCAAGGCCTGGGAGGAGGGTGATAACCCGTCCGAGGCGCGCTATGTCCACGTGCCGCTGGCTGTCTTTCAGGCCAACCGGGCCGAATTCCTTGCCAATCCTCATCCGCTGGGGCTTGTTGTCGCGCCGGGAGAAGGCATCGAGGCCGTCGCCGACGATCTCGTCCGCTTTTCGTCCGTGGCGATCCAGTTTCCGTCCTTCACCGATGGTCGCGGCTATTCAACCGCGCGTCTCCTTGCCGAACGCCTGAAATATGCCGGAGAAATCAGGGCCGTAGGCGATGTCCTTCAGGATCAGATTCCGCATATGTGGCGCTGCGGCTTCAATGCGCTGGTCGTTACCCACGAGCCGAGCCGCCAGGCCCTGATCGAAAACCGCTTGCCCGAAATGGCCGTATTCTATCAGCCTGTCGGGGTAACCGAAATTCCACTCGGCACGCGCCCCTTCCTTCGCCGCGTGTCGTGAGTTAAGTGGAACCGATTAGTCGCCGTTAGGGCGCAAGCCGGGGCCGCTGGTGACAGCGGCGGTTCCCATTCAGAGCAGACGGGGCAGATTGCCCCGATGGGACCAATCCGGGGCCTCATGGGCCCGGGGATCAATGGACTTTGAAAAAGATGAGCACTGAGATCACCACCGATGTCGTTGTCATTGGCGCGGGCCCCTGCGGGCTTTTTGCTGCCTTCGAACTCGGGCTGCTCGATATCAAATGCCACTTCATCGATATCCTGGACCGCGCGGGCGGCCAGTGCGCCGAGCTCTATCCGGAAAAGCCTATCTATGACATCCCCGGTTTTCCGGTCGTCACCGGCCAGCAGCTGACCGACAATCTGATGGCGCAGATCGCGCCCTTTGCGCCCGAATTCCACTATTCCCGCATGGTCAACACTATCGAGAAGCTCGAAGACGGCTCGTTCCGTCTTGAGACCGATGCTGACGAAATCTTCTACGCCAAGGTTGTCGTCATCGCCGCCGGCGGTGGCTCCTTCCAGCCCAAGCGTCCTCCGGTCGCCGATATCGAGCAGTTCGAGAACAAGTCGGTGTTCTACGCCGTCCGCAAGATCGAGGATTTCCGCGGTCAGGACGTGGTCATTGTCGGTGGCGGCGATTCCGCCCTCGACTGGACGCTGAACCTCCAGCCGATCGTGCGCACGCTGACGCTCGTCCACCGCCGCGACGCCTTCAAGGCAGCCCCGGCTTCGGTGAACAAGATGAAGGAGTTGGTGGCCGAAGGTAAGGTCAACTTCCAGCTAGGCCAGATCGCCAAGCTTGACGGCAAGGATGGCCAGATCGACCACGTACACCTCACCACCGAGGCTGGCGATCTCTCCATTCCCGCAACGCGCCTTTTGCCCTTCTTCGGCCTCACCATGAAGCTGGGCCCGGTTGCCGATTGGGGTCTAGAGCTCAACGACAATACCATCGTCGTCGACACCGAAAAGTTCGAAACCTCGGTGCCCGGCATCTTCGCCATCGGCGACATCAATTACTACCCCGGCAAGCTCAAGCTGATCCTCTCGGGCTTCCATGAGGCCGCGCTGATGGCCCAGGCCGCCAAGAAGATCATCTCGCCCGGTGAGCGCGTGGTCTTCCAGTACACAACCAGTTCGACCAAGCTGCAGAAAAAGCTCGGCGTGGCTTGAGGTCTTCACCGACCCATCAGTCCTATCGTCATTGCCGGGCTTGTCCCGGCAATCCATCTCAAGCATGGACCACCCGGACGAGCCGGGTGGTGACGATCGACGAGAGCCTTGCCGTCCGGGCGATATCTGGCTATCCCCATCCCCGCTGTTGAGGAGCGACCCATGAAGATCATCGTTACCGACCAGTCAGGCGAACTGCACGAGCTCGAAGGGCTTGAAGGCTGGCGCGTGATGGAGGTCATTCGGGACTGGGGCCTCAACATCAAGGCCGAGTGCGGTGGCGCCTTGAGCTGCGCCACCTGCCATTGCTACGTCGACAGCGACTGGCTCGATGCCGTCGGCGCGCCGAGCGATGAAGAAGAAGATATGCTCGACAGCGTCGGCGACGTGAAGCCCAACTCGCGCCTCTCCTGCCAGATCCTCTGCTCGGACGCCCTCGACGGCCTCAAGCTGACCCTCGCCCCGAGCGCGGCGAAGGGCTGATCCCAATCAGTGCAGCAGGTTTTGAAACGCCCTTGGACAATCGTCCCGGGGCGTTTTCTATTTGTCCCCATTTCACCGTCACCACCCGGCTGTCTAGAGGGGACGCCGCGCCTAAGCCGACTTCCCAGCGTCCTGGGTCACCTTCACCAGCTCGGGAATGAAATCCCGCACCATGGGCTGGGGCAGGGTTTCAAAGGGCATGGGGCGGACGACGCGCATGGCGGCGATGCCGACGCGCACGGTCATCAGCCCATTGACCACGCCTTCGCCCAGCCGCGCCGAGAGCTTTGCCGCAAGGCCCTGGCCCACCAGCTGTTCGACGATCCCGTCCGTCAGCACCAGGCCACCTGTAACGGCCAGATGCGACAGGACCGCTCCGGTGAGCCTCAAGAAGCCAAACAGCCCCGGACGGGCCCCGTAGAGGGCTGCAATCGAGCCGGCGAGGCGAATGCTCTCATAAATCACGAAGGCGATGTCGATCAGCGCGCGCGGCGAGACTGCCGTCACCAGCGCCACCCGTCGCGCCGAGGCCGCCGTCAGCGATTTGGCCCGGGCATCAAGCTGGGCCATGAGCTGCCGTTCGGCGAGAGTGATAACCTCGGCGCCATCGAAAAGATTGGGCAGATGACGGCTAACCTCTTCGCGGGCCCGGGCAAGGTCCGCTCGGCTGGCATAGACCGAGAGGAGGTGGTCGACGACCGCCCCGGCCCGCTTGCGGTCGTTTTCGACGGTGGCACGCGCCGCGTCCGCCTTGAGCGAGTCCAGCACGCGCAGCCGGCGCAGTGCCAGGAATTCCCGGAACACCAGAGCCGCGACGGCCACGAGGAATGCACCCAGAATACCAAGGCCGATCCAGCCGAGATATTCATTGCTGGCGAAGAGGTCGCGGATCAGTCGGTCGGCTGCCAGCCCGAGGCCGGCGGATACAAGAATCCCCCCTGTGGTCCAGGCGACCCGTCCGATCCAGCTCATGCGGCGCGGGGGCGGGGTAATCAGCTCCGGATCGGGTTCGGGCTCGAAGGCGGTTTCGACGATCTCGGCACGCTCGGGCGTAAAGGCCCGTGGGGCGCGCACGGGCTCGGTCGCTTCGGCGCCGGGCGCGATCGTATGGGCAACGGGACGCTTCATGCCATCCAGTCTCCGATGAGATAGTCTATCGCTCGATCCAGCCGGATATGGGGCAGGACGGGGTCACCGGCCGCATTGCGCTCAAGCCTTTGCGGCGGCGTGAACCGCAAAAAGTTCAGTTCGACCGGGCTGCCGTCCTCGAACAATGAATCCGGCTTTGCCGGCAAGTCCCCAGGGAACAAGGCGATTTCGGTCTTGCCGTCGTAAACGGTCCCGTCGAGCTCCTCGCCGGCGATTGGCGTTCCGATCAGGGTCGGCAGCATTTCCCCCCCCTCGCGGATCGTGCCTTCGCTGGTGGCGCGAATGCCCGCCATGGCGATGGATCTGGTCTCGGTTCCGGCAAAGCGGGCGCGCTTGGTGGCGTTCGACACCAGCCGGTTGAGGATGGCCTCGAGCTTGTCGTGGCTCGTGTGATGCACGTGATCCGCCTTCGTGGCGGCAAAGAGGATGCGGTCGATCCGGCGCGTAAACGGCCGCAGCAGCGGATTGGCCTCGCCCTGTCGGAAGCAGGCGAGCACGGCGGTCAGCGCCGTTTCAAGATCGCTCACCGCGCCCGGTCCGGCATTGAGCGCCCGCAGCGTATCGACCAGCACCACCTGCCGGTCCAGCCGCGCAAAATGGTCCCGGAAGAACGGGCGGACAATCCGGTCCTTATAGGCCTCATATCGCTGCTCGAGCATACGGTAGAGGCTTCCGCGCGGAATGTCTCCGGCCGGCAAGGGCAGGGGCGCAAAGGTCAGCGCCGGCGAGCCCTCGAGATCACCCGGCAGCAGGAAGCGCCCCGGCGGCAGGGTTTCGAGTGCGCCATGTTCGCGGCTGCGGCGGAGGTAAGTGGTGAAGGCTCCGGCCAGATGCTCGGCCAGAATATCGGTCGCCTGACCCTTCACATCGGTCTTGTCGAGTTCGGCCAGGAAATCCGAGGCTTCGGCCAGGTGGCTGGGCAGATTGGCGCGGGTCAGCGCATCCTTGCTCCATTCGGCAAAGGAGAGGCCGAGTAGCGGCAGGTCCAGCAGCCACTCGCCGGGATAGTCGACAATGTCGAGATTGAGCGTGGCCGGCCCACGCATGCCGGACCACCATTTCGCCGACTGGAATTTCAGCACCAGCCTTAACTGCGAGATGCGCTTGGTGCCTTCCGGCCAGGTCGGCGGATTGCCGGTGAGCGTTGCCAGATGCTGCTCATAGGCAAATCGGGGGATCGTGGCATCAGGATATTCGGCCAGCCGCGCGCCGATGAACCGCCCCTCGGCCAGCGGCGCAAAGCCCGGCAGCCGACCCTGGGTCAGCAGATTATGCACCAGCGCGGTGATGAAAATGGTCTTGCCCGCCCGGCTCAGCCCTGTCACCCCGAGCCTCAGGGTCGGGGTAAGCACGCCCGTCGCGTTATCGGCCAGATTGGAGAGGGCGATGCCCAGTTCGTCGGTGAGCTTGGTCGGCGGCTGTGGCAAGGCGAGATTCCTCTTGTCCCAGCAAGGTAAGAGCTGGCCGCTCCATTGCAAGGGGTCAAAGAGGCCCGATCAATCCCCGCTCGAGCAATGCCGCCATCAATCTTTCTACGCCGCGGCGTATGACCTCCTGATCCTGATCCGGATAGGCTTCCGCCAAAAGCTCGACCGCTGCCTCCAGGCTGGTCGGCTCACCGAACATGTCCCAGACGATTGCGGCAATCGCATTGAGGCGAAAGATTTCCTCGCTTTCGGGATCGACAGCAAAGACTTCCCCGTCAACTTCGCGCACTTGGACGCCGGCGCTACGAATGAATTCGGCGGCGGGCGCCACAAGGTCTTCCTTATGCTCCGAAGACCAATCCTTGGCTGGCGCCGGCTTGCCCCGCGGCCAATCATCGGGATCGAGCCGGAGGAGTTCTGCGACAGCGGCGTCAAGTTCGGCATATTGCATGCGGATCACCGGCACTGATCCGGCAATGTCGAGCAATCGATCGATCGTTGCTTTTGCGCCGATGTCACGGTGTAGATTGCGCAGCAGCAATTGCGAAAGGGCTTCGCTGCGCTCCACGTGGTAAAAATCCGGGGCCCCTGTGTCGGCGCGATCGATGAGAACAATGCCGCCCAATGGGGCAGTCGCACCATGCGGCGCAAGATTTGTCGGGCTCGTATAGCCGTAGCGCTCGTCCGCCGAGACCAGATCCCGTGCCGCCTCTGCCGCCAGACTTCCCTCCAGTGCCGGGGGAACGGGGAGCCGCAGGCGCGGGGGTATACCGAAGGCAATACCAGCGCCCTCAGCGGTCAGCGGAAGCATGTCGTCGCAATAAAGGCGTGCCCCTGCAGCGCCCAAGGCGGCCGCCAGCGTGCTTTTGCCAGCGCGATTGGTGCCGGCCAATATGATCAGCCGGCCATTGGCTTCAAAGGCGGCGCAGTGGAGGCAAAGCATGCCGGGATGGGCATGAAGCCAGGAGCGGGCCATTTCCACGAGGAGCGCACAGGCGGCCGAGGTCTCGCTCTCGGCCGTCTGCTCCTCCTCCAGCCAGGGCGAGGCCAGGCGAAATTTGCCGGGTCGACCGGAGACGCGGATGCGGGCAGGGTGAGACGCCTCTGCCCGCGGCCAAAGCGGGGCGATGCGGTCAAGGGCGTCGCGAATCGTGCTTGCCGATCGGGCCAGGCCGATTGTCTCGCCCATGCCCTGATAGCGCAACAAGCGGTCACCACTGGCCGCCTGCCGCACTGCCTGCAGGAGCTGCAAGCCGGTGGCCATCACGAGCGCGCAAACATGCGCTGCCACCAGGCGTCAAGCGTCTGGCCATTGCGGCGCGGGCGGCTATAGGACGAAGCGCTGTTGGAATAAGAGCTTGCCGAAGCGCGGCTGTTATTCGAGTAGGACGAACGCGAGCTGCCACCCGAATAGGACGAGGCAGACGGACCGCTGGAGGCTGAAGGGCCGCTCGAGGCACGGGCCTGGCTCAGCGACATCATGACAGGCGCCATATAGGCAGCTCCAGCGGCAACGCTCAGTCGGCCGAGCAGGGCGCGACGGCTCATGCGGGTCTTGAGGGGTTTCTCGTTCATCGAACTTCTCCTTGTGCTGGGCGCGCTCCTTTTGAAGCGGCCATCACCAGGCAAGACGAACGTCCTTCGGTTTTATTCCGTGCCGCAATAAAAATTATGCGGTGCACAGCGAAGCCGTCTGCACGAGGCCCCAGCCAAAGACATCGTCACGACCCGGTGCGCCCAGATCCAGGGCGGCTTGAGCAAGGCTATCGATCAGGCTGGCCGGCGAGGCGCCGGGATTTTCAAGGGCCGCGACAGCCATGGCGGCGGTGACGAATGGCGCGGCATAGGATGTGCCGGAGCGGAACCGTCCCCCTGTGACAGAGGCTGCGGTCCAGACCTGCACACCGGGCGCCGCGAGCCGGATATGGCTGCCGGCGGCAGCTTGCCGATAAACCGAGAGGCTGCGCCCGACCGCGGTCACGGCGGCGACATGTGGATGCGCCGCAGGCATGGCCGGGGGCGCGGCCGGACCGCCATTGCCGGCCGCCGCGACCAGCCCTATGCCCCGCGCCGCCACGGCGTCGATCGCCTCGCTGAGAATGGGGTTATCCGGGCCGGCAAAGCTCATATTGATCACCGAGACCCCGGCTTCGACCAGCGCCTCGAGGGCGCGGATCAATGAAAAGCTGTCCGCAGCCTCCCCAACCCGGTCCGAGAAAAAGGCCTCGGCAGCGACCAGCCGCGCCTTGGGCAGCAGCCCCGGTGTCCGGCTCTGAGCGCTGCCGATCAGCAAAGTGGCGACCGCTGTGCCATGGACGCGTCCGGCGAGATCTCTCTCGCCCTGATCCAGCGTGATGAGTGTCAGGTTTTGTCCGGCCAGGGCCTCGTGGGCCGGATTGATGCGGGTGTCGATCATGCCGATCACCGGGGCGGCGTCGCAGAGGTCGCGCGGCTGCCAGCCGATCAGATCGAATGCGGAACAGCTGCCATCCGCGCAGGGCAGTTCGCTGGTTTCATAGTAAGTGTTCTCGGCGATCTGCGTATCCGGCAAATGCTGGCGCAACTGGCGCATCGCCTCGTTCATGCTGGTGCGTGCGGGCAGCGATATGCGGGCCAGTGTTACGCCAAGCAGGGCGCTGGTTTCGCGTGCCTTGACCTCAAAGCCCAGCGCCGGCAAGCGCTCGAGATCGGCAGGGTGGCGCGTTGAAATCAGGATTTCGCGCGCTCGGCTGGGCGCCGGGGGACGTGGCCGCTGCGGAGCCGAATAGTTGCTGGCAGAAGAGGAAGAGCTATCTCCTCCGCCTTCGTATGAGCCGCTATCGCTGGACGAGAAGGAGTCCGAAGCGCGCGCTGGGCCAAGCTTGGCAAAGGCCGGTGCCAGATAAGCCGCTCCGACCACTGCCCCCAGCCGGGCCAGAAACTGGCGCCTGCGCATATCCATGCGTTTCCGATCCCGCTCCGGCATTGACCGCTCCTTGCTGCTCGCCATAGACGCTTGAGCGACCAGGCTTATTCCAAAAGCCCAATAAAAAGTGTTTGTGTCAGGAATAAACCGGCTTCCCCTTCGTCATGATGACATGGACGGAGCCGAAGTGAGACCGCGTGACGCAAATGGCTGACACCCTCAAGCTGGAAATGGTTGCGCTATTGCCGCGCCTGCGCGGTTTTGCGCGTACGCTGACCGGCTCGACGCATGACGCCGATGATCTCGTGCAGCAGACCTGCGAGCGGGTACTCTCGACCGGATCCGGTCCAGCCGAGGGAGCGCGCGTCGATGCCTGGATGTTCCGCATCATGCGCAATCTTTTCATCGATGGCTATCGGCGCAAGCGACCCAATGTCGTGCTCGATGATGCCCTGGCCGAGACCTTGCCGGGGCAGGATGGGCGCGTCGTCAGTGAGGCGCGGCTCGATCTACAAGCCGTGCAGGCGGTGGTAGGCGCCTTGCCCGAGGATCAGCGCAGCGTCCTCGTGCTCGTCTGTGTGGAAGGTCTGCGCTACCGAGAAGTTGCCGAGATCATGGATATACCAATCGGTACCGTCATGAGCCGCCTTGCCCGCGCCCGCGCGGCCATTAGCGCCGCCCTGGAAGGGCCAATAGAACTGGCCGCGAATGCAGGAAAATCAGGATGACCCAGTTGCAGGTGAGCGACGAAATGTTGATGGCCTTTGTCGACGGCGAGCTCGACGACGCTGAAACCAGCCGGATCGAAAGCCTGATTTCGGCCGATGATGCGCTGGCTGCGCGGGCCGAGCGCCTGCTCGTGTCACGGGAGTTGGTGCGCGAGGCGCTGGCGCCGGTGCGCACGGAAGTGGTGCCGCCCCATTTGATCGCGGCGGCGTTGGGAACGACGCAGGATCTCGCGCCGCCCAAGGTAAAGCGCCCGCCTCAATGGGCCATGGCGGCATGTGTCGCTCTCGTCGCGGGGGCCTTGGGGTATTTCGCCCATGCTGCGATCCCAGGTGTCGCGCCGCCCGCCAGCCTCATGGCGCAGGCCACCAGTGTTGCTGTGCTCGATGCCATTCAGGCGCTGCCAGCAGGCGCGGAAGCACGCCTCTCACTGGCCGGTGCCGATGTCGCGGCGCAGGTGGTAGGCAGTTTTCCGGTCGATGCGGGCTATTGTCGGCTCTTCACCATTGCCTCCGGCCCCGAGCAGGTGCGTGCACTCAGCTGCGGAAATGAGGCGGGGTGGTCGGTCCCCGTCGCCGTGCTGGAAAGCAGCGACGGCTTTCAACCCGCAAGCGGGGCAGAGGCGATTGATGTCTATCTCGATAGCGCCGGGGCAGGGGCCGCGCTGGATAGCGCCGGGGAGGCAGAGGCTATCGCCAGACGCTGGCAGAACTGAACCAGACTGGCGCGAGCCTGTTCGCGCCAGTCCGAGACCATCCTATTTGGCGCCGATCTCGCTCAGATCGTAGGGCGTTGTCTGGTAGATTTCGTTGATCCAGTTCTGGAACAACAAATGCCCATGGCTGCGCCAGCGGTTCTCCGGAACGGCGGACGGATCATCGCCCGGGTAGAGATTGAGCGGCAGTTTCGGGTTCAGTCCGGCCGCGACGTCACGATCATATTCGTCGGCCAGAGAGCGGTTGTCATATTCGAGGTGGTTGAGGAAATAGACCGCCTTGCCGACCCGGTCGCCGAGCATGCACAGGCCGATATCGCCATCGACCAGCACTTCAAGGTCGTCGCCGACACTGTTGCGATCAATGTCGTTATAGCGCGAGACCGGGACCATCGGGCCATCCGACATGCCGCGCAGGAAGGGCGAGCGCGGATTGACGATGCGGTGGCGGTAGACGCCAAAGGCCTTCTCGTCCATGCGATAGCGGCGCACGCCATGGAAGTGGTGCAAAGCCGCCTGCGCGCCCCAGCAGATGAACATGGTGTGGTGCACATTGGTGCGCGTCCACTCCATGATTTCGAGCATCTCCGGCCAGTAGCGCACCTTCTCAAAGGGGATATGCGCAATTGGCGCGCCAGTGACGATGAAGCCGTCGAACTTGCGCTCCCGCACCTCTTCCCAGGTCTGGTAGAAGGTGTTGAGATACTCTTCCGAGGTGTGCTTGGACTGGTGGTCGGTGATGCGCACCAGGCTGAGATTGACCTGAAGCGGCGTGGCCCCGATCAGGCGCGAGAACTGCGTCTCGGTCCGCTCCTTGTTGGGCATCAGATTGAGCAGGCCGATTTCGAGCGGACGGATATCCTGCCGCGAAGCGCGGCTGGAATCCATGACGTTGACGCCCTCTTCTTCGAGGGTTTTGCGGGCAGGCAGATTGTCGGGAATACGAATAGGCATGTTGGCCTCACAAGCGGGCAACGAAACAACCGAATAGCGAACAGGCGCGTCCCCTTGGGGGCGCGCTAACGCATTCGCTTCTCGATGGCCGATGCCACCAGATCGGTGAACTCGTCGCCGTCACGGACGGTTGCAAGGTCGGAGGCTTCGATCGTGTAGCCAAAATTGTCGGCGAGGGCCTGGTAGCGCGGCAGGCGATCATGGAGCAGGGCCTCAAAGCCCCAGGCTCCGAACTTTGCCGGGTCGACGTCGTCGTCTTCCGATACGCCTTCGATCTGCTTGAACTCGGCCCATTTCTCGACGAGAAATTCCGGGCGGTAGTACATGGGCTTGGGGCTCTGCGTAAAGCGGCGCACCAGCTCGGACGCATCCTTGTCGGTGCCGCGAATATAGAGCAGCAGGCTGTTGCCGCTCAGGGCCTTCACTACGGGATCTTCGGGATCGGTATGGTCGATAACCTCGATCAGCGAGCCGCCGGTGTCGGCGATGAAATCGTCATAACCATAGAGCTGTTTGGCGCGCTCGATAAAGTGCGGCACGTCGAGCAGTGCCGAAATCTCGGCAACGCGGTGCTGCTCCTGCCGGCGCTGGTATTCAGCCAACGGCAGGCCGCCCAGCTTCGGGTTCCCGGGCGTGCCCAGATAGGTCGAGAGCGGGTCGAGATTGTCGAAAGTGATGTTGGACGAGATGTAGATCGAGTCCGAGCGCAGGAGCTGCGCCAGGAACGGCACCTTCATGGCCTCGGCCTTGAAGTTGTCGACGATGAACTCGCCCATGTGTCGCGTGCCGATGCGGTAGTCCACCGAGTAGTGGAACCAGCGGTTCTTGCGCAGCAGATTGGACAGGCGTGTCTTGCCGACCCCCGCCATGCCGAAAACGGTCACAGCGCGGCGCGGAGCATTGATGAACTCGTCGGGATTATCAAACAGCATGGCAGGCTTTTCGTGGTTCCAGCTGCGTTTAGAACAATCGGCTGAACCGCACAAGCGCCGCGGGGTCATGCAGCCGCTCCCTGGGCGCGTATGTCCCCACCTGACACGTAACGGCGACGATCCCATTGCAGGGATGGGAGGAGGGTGTGCGGCAGTTTTTGCCATGTTCTCGCCCCAAACTTGCCGGGTTGCCGGGTGTGTGGCGCCTGTGTTCCTCGCGAAAACATAGTTAATTCAGATGGTTAACGAGTTGGCATTGGGCTTGCATTGTCCTTGGCAAAAGCAGGCGTTTGCCTCGGATTTGGGGAACTGGAGTTATAGATGGGTATTTTTGGCGCTCTTCAAAGTGCGGTGTCGGGTCTCAAGGCGCAGTCCCATGCCATGGAGAACATTTCCGGTAACATCGCTAACTCGCAGACCATCGGCTACAAGCGCATCGATACCAGCTTCGTCGACATGATTGCGGATGCTCCGGTCAAGACCCAGGTCGCTGGCGCTGTGTCGGCCTATTCGCGTTCGATGAACACGCTGCGCGGCGACATCCAGAACGCCGATACCCAGACCTACATGGCTCTCAACGGCAATGGCTTCTTCGTCACCGAAAAGGCAGATGGCAGCGCCGGCACGTTCTACACCCGCCGCGGTGACTTCGACGTCGATCGCAATGGCTACCTCGTCAACGGCGCCGGCTACCGCCTGACAGGCCTCGACATGAGCAATGGTGTTGTTACCGGGTCGGTCGCCAAGGCCATCCAGATCGACAACTCTTTCCTCCCGGCCAAGCGTACTTCGACGATCAACTATCAGCTTAACCTTCCACAGGTGCCCAAGACGGCGTCCTATGTAGCGACGACGCCGGGTAGCGAGTTGCTCAAGCCGTGGTCCTATTCATCGTCGCTCGAGCCCGCCCCTGCGGTCCAGCCCAATAGCCCTGCCTATCTCGCCACCGCCGTACCCGCTGCATTCGCCAATGGCGACGCGATGGAGATAAAGGTCGGCGGGATCACGCGGTCCTATGTGCTGGACGATGGTAGTGCGACGCCTGGGCCGACAGTCACAGCCCCCGCAATCCGCGTTAATGCCAGCGGGACCATCGAGGAAACTCTGGGGGCTATTCAGCAGGATCTGCGCGTCAACGGTGGGCCTGATGCGAGCGGCGCGGTCGTGAAGATCGATGCCGTAACCGGCTTTGCCAGCGTGACCTTCCCAGGCAACTACCGGTCGAACGTAGAAATTACAGGTGACGCAGCAGTGGCTCTCGGCCTTCCTGTCGGTGCGCAGGTTGCAGCCGCTGGTTCGGTGACCGATATCGCCGGGCCGGACTCCGAGACTTTCATCAAGGAATCCATCTCTGGCGGTGGCGTGACCGTCTATGCGCAGACTGGCGAGCCCATCAATATCCAGATGCGCTGGGCCAAGATGAGCAATGCATCGGGAGCCGAGACTTGGAGCCTCTATTACGCGTCGGACTCCAGCCCGGGCGCGACCAAGGCTTGGAGCAAGGTCGCCGATTATTCCTTCAATGAGGGCATTCTTGAATCGGTTACCGGTGCAGCAGGCGTCGAAGCCAGCGGCAATGAGCGCCTGACGATCAGCAATGTTTCGGTCAACGGTCGCAATTTCGGTGAGCTGTCGCTCGATCATGGCCTCAAGGGCATGACCCAGTTTGCCGACAATGGCGGCATGGCGACGACGACCACGCTCAAGCAGGACGGTTACGGCGCGGGCGAGTTCATCTCGGTCGGCATCTCTGACGACGGTCGCGTCGTCGCCTCCTACACCAATGGCGAAAACCGTGAAGTGGCGCAGATCATCACGGCCAGCTTCTCCAATGCCAACGCCCTCAAGCGTGGTGATGGCGGTGCCTACACGATCACCTCGGAATCGGGTGAGCCAATCATCGACCAGACCGGGCAGGGCATTGTGGGCTCCTCCACCGAGGCCTCCAACACCGACATTTCTGAAGAGTTCACCAAGCTGATCGTCACCCAGCAGGCCTATTCGGCCAATACCAAGATCGTGACGGCAGCCGACGAGATGCTTCAGGAAGCACTCAACATGATCCGCTGAGGTCTCATGACTTTGGAATGCCTCATCACTCCCTATCGGTCATTCGGGCTGTCTGACCGGCTAAAGCCCCGCCAGGGCGGGGTTTGGTGCGGCATTCCATTTTTCTTTCCGGTCCCGGCGCACGCGTCGGGACTCACTGTTTCAAATTTCCCTCGTTTCTGCCGCAGCGTCTTTGTTGGCTCGCGGTCGCTGTGTTCCAAAGGAGACCCGTCATGGGTTTGACCGTCGCTATCGGGAATGCGCTCTCGGGCCTCAAGGCTAGCCAGTCGGCGCTGGAAGTCATCTCCCGCAATATTTCCAACGCGGGTACGCCGGGCTACCATAAGCAGACGCTCAACGTCATCGAAGTTGGTCGCGGCGACAATTCCTATGTCCGCGCCGGGCAGGTCAATCGCGCCTTCGACTCCATCCTGCAGAACTATTATACCAAGCAGGTGCCGGAGACGGCTTACTCGGCCACACGCGGCACCTTCCTTGATCGCATGCAGACCGCCATGGGCAAGCCCGGTAGCCCGGGTTCGCTCGATACCATGCTCGGCCATCTCCAGAACGCCATGGATGCGCTGGCGACCAGCCCGGACAATTATGCAACCCGTGCCGATGCCGTGACCAAGGCGTCCGACATGGCGGCCACGCTCAACCGGCTGTCGCTCGAGGTGCAGACCATGCGCCGCGAGACGGAAACGCGCATGGCGACCAGCGTCGACCAGGTCAATTCCATGCTGGGCTCGCTGCGCGACGTCAATCTGGTGCTTGCCGACTATGGTGTCGACCAGAACACGCGCAACAGCCTGCTCGACCAGCGCGATCGCCTCGTGTCGGGCATTTCCGAGATCATGGATCTGCGGGTCGACTACAACACTGACGGCACTGTGCGTCTCTCGACGCGGGCCGGCACGTCGCTGCTCGACGTCAAACCGTCGATGCTGGCCTTCGAACAGGCCGGTTCGCTCACCCCGACCTCCCAGTTCAACACGGACGACAGCCGCAGCAATGTGGGCAAGCTGATCATCGAGACGCCCAACGGCACCCGGGTCGATCTCATCAAGGATGGTGCGATCCGCTCCGGCACGCTGGGCGCACTGGTTGAACTGCGCGATACGACCCTCCAGGACGCGCAGAAGCAGCTCGATGATATCGCTTCGGCACTCGCCCAGGTGTTCTCGACCGTGCAGACGCCGGGTACGCCCACGGCCGATGGCGTGACGCCGGCCGGCTATGACATCGATCTGTCCAAGCTCCAGGACGGCAATGATATCGTCCTGAAATATCGTGGCACTGATGGCGTCGAGCGCTCGGCAAGAGTCGTGCGCGTCGATGACCCGACAAAGCTGCCGCTGACCAGCCCGGACAGCAATGGCATGCAGGTTGTCGGCATCGACTTCTTCAATCGTGCCGATGGCGGTGTCGCTGGCACGATCGACATGGCCCATGTGGCCAACACACTCAACATCGCACTGGCGCTGGGCCCGACCATGTCCAGCTCCGGCTTGGCGGGCGACACCCAGCTTCAGATGCGCAATAACGGCACTGCCACGCTGATCGGCGCGTCCTCGCGCTGGACGGCCACAGAGCTCTCAGACGGCGAGCTCGGCATGCCGCTGTTCCTCGACGCTGATGGCAAGCCGTTCACCAACGCCATGGGCGGGGAAGGGCAGCGCCTCGGCTTTGCGGCCCGCATCACCATCAACCCGGCTGTGGTGCAGGACAATAACCTGCTGGTGAAATACGACGCCGGCACGGCCGCCGGTGACAGCAAGCGTGTCGAATATCTGGTCGACCAGTTCAAGGGCCTGCGGTTTGGCTCCAATACGGCCGTCGGCGCCAATGGCGGCGGCTTCCGCATGAACGGCTCGCTGACCGACATGGTCAACCAGATGGTCGAATATCAGGGCAGCACCATCTCGACGGCTCTCGCCGCCGATGCGACCAACAAACAAACACTCGAAGCCATCAGCTCCCGCATGGAAGAGAACTATGGCGTCGATATCAACGAAGAAGTGGCACGGCTGATGGAGCTGCAGAATGCCTATGCCGCCAATGCCCGCGTGGCGTCGGTGGTGCAGGAGCTGCTCGACACCCTCATGCAGTCGTTCCGGTAAGGGGAGTTAGCGAACATGCTGATCAATAAATCCATGTATCCGGTCAAGGCCGGCTATAGCGCGATCTCCACCATGCAGGGCCAGCTTGGCAAGCTGCAGACCCAGCTCGGCAGCGGCGAGAAAGCCCAGACCCTTGCCGAAATGGGCAGCGACCGCACCGTGTCGCTGGCCACACGCGGACGGCTGACCAAGCTCGAATCCTTTTCGGCAAATATCGACACGGTCAATCTGCGCCTTGGCTTCCTCGACCAGGCCTTCACCGCCCTCAACGGCCTCAAGTCGGAAACCCGCAATGCGGCTACCCCGACCAGCTTTGGCGAAAACGGCCTCGTCATGGCCAGCCTGCAGAAGGACAGCGAGAACCGCCTGTCGCAGCTTCTCGAGACGCTCAACCTTAACGTCGCCGGCCGCTACCTCATGGGTGGCAACAAGACCGACAGCGCGCCGGTCAAGCCGATGGACACGATCATGGACGGCGAAGGACAGTTCGCCGGCTACAAGACCGTCGTCAACGAGCGCAACCGTGCTGACCTCGGCGCAGATCAGACGATCACGCTCGGTGGCGTTGGCCTGCCGAACACCCGCGTCAGCGGCCCACATGGCAATTATCTGTCGGTGTCGTCGAACATGTTCGACGCGTTCGGCTACAAGCTGGCGTCGGTCTCGGCCAACACCTCGGCGATCAAGACATCCGGCCCCACTGCCAACCCGATCAACCACACGGCTCATTTCGCCCAGAATCCGGTCGATCAGGCTCAGGTGACAGTCTCTCTCAAGCGCCAGGATGGCACGACGCAGTCTCACACGCTCAAGGCCGTGGACACGCTGAGCGTGCCGGCAGTGGCGAGTGAATATCTCATCGATCCGAACGATCCAGCGACCACCGCCGCTAATTTCCAGACGGCGCTTGAAGGCCTCTCGGGGGGTGACCTCGATACATTCTCGGCCATCACCACCAACAATGCCAACATCAAGGTCTCGGGCGAGGCGGATGGCGCTGACAACCTCAGCATCAAGTTGCACACCAACCCGACCGATGGCGAGACGCTCAGCGTCACGCTGAAGAAGCCTGACGGCACGTTTGCGACCATTTCCGTGGTCGGCCGCGAGCCGGATCCCGATCCTGCGGCGCAGCCGCTTGCCGACAATGAATTCGCCATCGGTGCTAACCGTCGCGAGACCATGCTGAGCCTCGAAGCCACGCTGAAATCGCAGATCGGTGCGCTTGAGGCCAATGTCAAAACCGGGCGTCTCGACGTCGAGCGCGACGGTGCGACTGTTCAGATTTCCAAGGATTCAGCAGTGGCATTCGGCTTTGGGGAAATCACCTCCATCGCCACCACCGTAACCCATTCGAGCGTCACGCCTGCGCCTAATCCCAGCATCACCTTCCCGAACAACGTCCGCTCCGGCGAGTCCGTCAGTTTCGGGGTCAAGATGCCGGATGGCACCACCGCGATGATCAAGCTCTCGGCCGTGGATCGCAACCCCACTGTCGGCCAGTTCCGGATTACCTCCGATGCCTCTGAAACGGCCCGGAACTTCGAAGCGGCGCTGCGCCTGCAGCTCGATACAGTCGCCAAGACCGAACTGGTCGCTGCCTCGACCTTCGCCGCTGCCGATGACTTCTTCAGCGAAAACGGCATCCCGATGCGCGTCAACGGCAATCCCGAGACCGCTACCGGCCTTGTGGACGGCCGCAGCAACACAGTCGTCTGGTACACCGGCGAGATCGCGGCCAATAATCCGCGCCTCTCCGCCACTGCCCAGGTCGATGACTCCACCAAGGTCGGCTACGGCGTTCGCGCCAATGAACAGGGCCTGCTCGACATGGTCCGCACGCTCGCATCCATGAGTGTGCAGGAATATCGCACCAGCGATCCCACCTCCAAGGGCCGGTTCAGCGCCATGGTGGAGCGGCAGATGGATAATATGTCCACCGACACCGCGACCGACGATGGCTCGGTCGAGCGCATCGCGCTCGAACTGGGCGTCACCAAGGCCACTGTCGGCCGTGCCGCAGAACGCAATGTCGCCTTCTCCGGTCAGCTGCAGACCTTGCTCAGCGAAGTAGAGACGGTGAGCATGGAAGACACTGTCATGCAGCTCCTGGCCCTCAAGACGCGTCTCGAGGCGAGCTATCAGACAACCGCGCAGGTCGCGAACCTGAGCCTCGTCAACTATCTCAAATAGCCGAAAGGGCAGGCGCCAGAAGGCGCCATACCGGCCAGAAGGCCAGACAAGCCGATACGAAAACAACAAGCGGGGCGGAAACGTCCCGCTTTTTTGTGCGCGTTTGCGGCGGGTATGAAGGCAGGGCAGGGACCCGGAAACAAAAAAAAAGGCCCCCGGTTGAAATCCGGGGGCTCCTTAAATGTGTCGCGTCGAGGCGACGACAGTCTTGGGAGAGATTATGCCTCGCCCGCACCACGCAGACCGGCGGCCAGCTGACGGTTGATATTGATCAGCGGCAGCAGCTTGGCCTGGCTCGGCTCCATGTGCAGTTCGCGCGTCTCGTTCATGACGAACAGACCGAGGTTGGCGATGTTCTGGCGCACGGCGGCCGGCAGCGGATTGTCTTCACGCGTCACCGACGTGAGGAAGATGTTCCAGATGCGGCGGTTGAAGAGCAGGGCCTCGTTCAGGCTGTCCTGCTTGAGCTCCCAAGCGTCGTGAATGAGCTGGAGATTGGCAGCGGCCCGCGACAGCAGATTGGCTTCGCGGTCACGCGGGGCTTCCGTCTTGCGGGCCACCTGTTGGTATGCCTGCGCTCCCTGATGATACATTTGCAAGAAGGTCCTGTTCGTACTGGATAAGTTTCCGGGCTGCCTTGAGAGCTTTGTACAGCTCGTCGGTTAAAATCTCGTTGTTGATACCATTTATCAGCGAGATCATTGATGGCGCCGCGGCGATTATCTCATTGACAAGACGGAAATATTCTTCACGCAAACGGGCAGTATCGTCTTCAAGATACATGAGCTGCACAGCCAGGTAGATCCGCTTGGCAGGGGTATCGGCCGTCTTGGCTGTGAGGATGTCCTTTTCGCGCAGTATCGGGGCCTTCCCATCGATGAAGAGCCGGGTGCGTTGGTCAGAATTGGTGATGATGCACTGACCGATGATCAGTCGCTCACCTGGCTTCAGCTCGACTTTGAGGGACATGTGTTTCTTCCTATTCTGGGAATGCCGCCGGTCGATTAGCGGACTTGTTAAGCGGTAGCAGCAGAAATCAAGAGACACCAGTCGCTTGGCCGGCTGCAGGCAGCTGCAGTGTGGCAGAATCTGCTTAACGTGAACTTCACGATCGAAAGTGGCGGCCATATGGCCTGCCGCGCCACATCATCGCGCCATCCACATCTCACGGATGTGCCGGTTCGCGGCCGTCTCTAGCCCCGTTGAAGGGCGCTGAAATTCGATAAAACTTGAATTAAATCGCGCCTTTTGCCGAGAGGGGCGCGCAGCATTTGGACCGTAAACCTGTTCTCGCCGGCAAGGAAAGCCGGAAGAAAAAATCTCAGGAACAGGAAGTCCAAACAATGAGCGCAGTAAATCTCTCGTCCTCCGCCCGCACCGGTCTCTCGGTTCTGCGTAGTGTCGCAGACCAGATGGAAGTAACCCAGAAGCGCCTGGCGACCGGTAAGGCTGTCAATAGCCCGATCGACAATGTGTCCAAGTTCTTTACTGCTGCGTCGATGGACTCTCGTGCATCCACTCTTGATGCACTGATGGATAACATCAGTTCCGCTCATACTTCGGTCAAGGCGGCAAGTGAAGGCGTCAAGGGTATCCAGGGTCTCATCAAAGTTGCTCGTGGCCTGGCCACAGAAGCACTTGGCGCCGATGCCACCAAGCGCACAGCACTCATGGGCCAGTTCAATACCCTGCGCACAGAGATGGCTCAGCTTGCTGATGACGCCGGGATCAATGGCACCAACCTCCTCAAGGGCAATAGCATTACAGTCCTTCTGAACGAAGACGGTACTTCCAAGACGACTATCGCGGGCACTAATATTACCGATACACTCGTCACCGCAGCTTCGGCGTGGGGAACCGGCACTGATGCGGCTCAAGTCACCGCGATTGGCGCCTCAATTACTGCGCTCGACAACGCCGAAGAAAGCCTCAAGACCGCAGCAACCGCCTTCTCGTCGAGCCTTGCCACCATCAATACCCGCAAGGATTTTAATACTGCTCTCTCGAACCTGCTCAAGACCGGCTCGAATGATCTGACCGCTGCCGACATGGATCAGGAAGCTGCCAACCTCATGGCGCTCCAAACCCGCCAGCAGATGGCCGCAACTGCTCTCTCGATCATGCAGTCGAGCGAAAGCACCGCCCTGCGCCTGCTGCGCTAGTCGCCTGACGCCTACCCTGAATTGGCCCGCCATCCTGGCGGGCCTTTTTGCGTTTGAGGCCCCGGGCTTGGCTGCCAGAAAATTCGATAAAACTTGAATTAAATCGCGCCTTTTGCCGAGAGGGGCGCGCAGCATTTGGACCGTAAACCTGTTCTCGCCGGCAAGGAAAGCCGGAAGAAAAAATCTCAGGAACAGGAAGTCCAAACAATGAGCGCAGTAAATCTCTCGTCCTCCGCCCGCACCGGTCTCTCGGTTCTGCGTAGTGTCGCAGACCAGATGGAAGTAACCCAGAAGCGCCTGGCGACCGGTAAGGCTGTCAATAGCCCGATCGACAATGTGTCCAAGTTCTTTACTGCTGCGTCGATGGACTCTCGTGCATCCACTCTTGATGCACTGATGGATAACATCAGTTCCGCTCATACTTCGGTCAAGGCGGCAAGTGAAGGCGTCAAGGGTATCCAGGGTCTCATCAAAGTTGCTCGTGGCCTGGCCACAGAAGCACTTGGCGCCGATGCCACCAAGCGCACAGCACTCATGGGCCAGTTCAATACCCTGCGCACAGAGATGGCTCAGCTTGCTGATGACGCCGGGATCAATGGCACCAACCTCCTCAAGGGCAATAGCATTACAGTCCTTCTGAACGAAGACGGTACTTCCAAGACGACTATTGCGGGCACTAATATTACCGATACGCTTGTCGCAGAAGCCGAAGATTGGGGTGATGCAGTCGCCGCCGACGCGATTGCAGCAATCGGCGACTCGATCGCGGATCTTGACACCGCAGAAGACACTCTCAAGGCCGCAGCAACCGCCTTCTCCTCGAGCCTTGCCACCATCAATACCCGCAAGGATTTTAATACCGCCCTCTCGAACCTGCTCAAGACCGGCTCGAATGATCTGACCGCCGCCGACATGGATCAGGAAGCTGCCAACCTCATGGCGCTCCAGACCCGCCAGCAGATGGCTGCAACGGCCCTCTCGATCATGCAGTCCTCGGAATCCACCGCGCTGCGCCTGCTGCGCTAGTTTTCAGACCGCCTTCACTAAACTGGCCCGCCGTCATGGCGGGCCTTTTTTTGTTCTCAGGATGAAGCCGTGCAAACGAAAAGCCCCGTAGCAAATCTGCTCCGGGGCTTTTGTGTCGTCAAATTTGTCAGATTGTCTTGTCGGTCAGCGGGAATGATGATGGCGGCGGGGCCCAGTCGCGGTTCAGCCGCTGGGCAATCTCGTAAGGGGAGAGGGGCCTGTTGTCGCTCAAGAGCGCTGCCTCGAACAAGGTTTCGGGCGGCAGGCCTTCCAGTTGATCGCCGTCGACCAGCATTGTCTCCGGGCTTTCGGAGGGCTGCGGGGCCGGCTTGTCACTGGCGGTTTCGTCGGGGCGCCGATATTGGCGCAGATATCTGGGATGATGCGGCGAAAAGCCGATACTCATCGTATCGGGCCTCGGCGCTATTCTGGCGCTCATTTGTCCTGTCCTGGAGCCACAATTGGCCAAGGGCAGGCTAGCGGCCGAAGTTTTGCCGTCTCCTTTGTGCGGGTGGTCGCTTTTTAGGAAAATCTTAAATGTCTCGGCCCGCCGGTCGTTACGGCAATTAAAAAGGGTCCCCGCTTCTGCGGAGACCCTTTCTGGCCGGCTGGAAAGATCAGCGCTCCTTCTGGAACGCTTCGCCCGTGGCGCAAGCGCAGCGGCGGTTCGAATGTCAGAGCGCGCGGTTTACCGCGATGCCGCGTGCAGAAGCGGCGCGGGGCATCCTGACCTCGCCGTTCCGGTTGTAGGTGCGGGTACGGTCCTTCTGCCCGACGGTCTCGGCGACGTCGGTCAGCAAGTCCTCGGCCAGGTGCTTGGCCGTGGCAATGACGCGCAGGTTCTCGGCCATCTGGGTGGCGAGGCTGCCGTGGTTGAGGTGCAGGCGATCCATGGCCTCGGGCGCTTCAGCGACGAGACGCTCGGTCTGGCGCTGTACGGCGCGAGCGTAGACGACATAGTCCTGCGCCAGTTGTGTCTTCTGTGCAGTGAGGGCCCCGGCCTGGCGGAAATGGCCGGCGCGCAACAGGGTGGTCTCTTCGTTCATCATGGTGACGAGCGCCTGCAACGCGGTCTCGGCCTGCTGGCAGAGATCAAGGGCAGGCAGGCTGTCGAGCGACGCAATACGATCAGCTGCGGCAGACATCAACGGTATACTCCTGTAGCACGCGATTGGGTTTTCTGAGCGGCTTCCTGCATGGCGATCATGTCGCCAAGCACTTGGTCGGCGATGCCGAGCCCGCCATTTTGGGCCATTGTATTGGCCAGTTGTTCGGCCTGCATGGAGCGCCAGGTCTCCTCGCCGAAGCCTCCGCCAAAACCGTTTTCGGATTTGACGGTGGCGAACATTTCCTTGGTCAGAAGATTGAGGAACACGCCCTCGAGGTCTTCTGCCTGCTGCTTGAGCCGGTTGAGCTGCGCCGGCTCGAGTGTGGTCTGGATCGGGGTGGTGATGTTCATTACAGCACTTCGATTTCGGCCTGGAGGGCGCCGGTGGCCTTGATGGCCTGGAGGATGGCGATCAGATCGCGCGGGGTCAGGCCAAGAGCGTTGAGGCCATCGACCAACTGCTGCAGCGTCACGCTCTCCTCCACCGTCGTCAGCGCCATATCGGTCTGGGTGACGTTGAGATCGGTGTTGGGAACGACTTCGGTCTGGCCCATCGAGAAGGGATTGGGCTGCGAGACTTCCGGGCTTTCGGCGATGGAAACGGTGAGGTTCGACTGGGCGACAGCAACGCTCGAGACGCGCACATCCTTGCCCATGACGATGATGCCACTGTTTTCGTCGATGACGATCTTGGCCGACTGGTCGGTCTGCACCATCAGCTGCTCGATATCTGTCAGGAGGTCGACGATATTGCCGTTGAAATTGGCCGGCAGCGTCAGGCGGACAGTGGCCGGATCTTCGGGAACCGCGGTCGGCACGCCGATGAAATCATTGATCACCATGGCGATGCGGCGGGCTGTGGTCAGGTCGGCATTGCGCAGCGACAGGCGGAGGGAATGCATCGAGCCCAGTTCGAAACCGATCTCCCGCTCGATAAGGGCGCCCGAGGAAATGCGGCCAGTGGTCGGCACGCCCGAGATAATGCTCGCTGCATCGCCCTGCGCCTTGAAACCGTTGATCGCGACCGGGCCCTGGGCGATGGCGTAAACTTCGCCATCGGCGCCGACGAGCGGGGTGACAAGCAGTGTACCGCCCTGCAGGCTGTCAGAATCGCCGAGTGCCGAGACCGCAACGTCCATGCGCGAGCCCTGGGTGGCGAAGGCTGGCAGATTGGCGGTGACCATCACTGCCGCGACATTGGCCGTCCGGACGTTCTCGCCATTGGTGTTGACCCCGAGGCGCTCGAGCATCGACTGCAGGGATTGCCGGGTGAAGGGTGAGTTGTTGAGGCTGTCGCCCGTGCCATCGAGGCCCACGACGAGGCCGTAGCCCACCAGCTGATTCTCGCGCACGCCTTCGACGTCAACGATGTCCTTGATCCGCGCAGGGGCAGCATTTGCCTGGGCGACAGGCGCGAAAACCATGGCGGCGGTCAGCGCGGCGGCGAGGCAGGTCCTAAAGAAGCGATACTGCATTTCAATCCCCGGGTCGGTGTCGCGTCATCCCCATGGCGCAACCTTTGCCCACAGCAATGCCAGAACCGTGCCAGTTTGCTGAAATATTTCTAAGTCTATGAAAGTGAAAGTGAAAAGCGCTCCCTGCGGTCTCGTTCATGCGGAAAGCTGGCGCTGCCGAGCAATTCTTGCCGCCCTCATTAAGCGGGCATTAACCATGTCGGGCAGATTTTGCCGGTATCGGTTTTTCGTGAGGGTTATGCAGTCCGTGCGTATCGAGTCCGCCAATCGCATGTCGAGTGTTGCAAGTCGCGCTGCCGTGGGCCGCAACGCTGGAGGCCAGGCGTTTTCATTGGCCGGAATCAGTGCACCCGCGCGGCCTTCGGCCGCCTCGCCGGTGATGCCGCTCGCCGCTCTCGACGCGATCCTGGCGCTGCAGGGCGTTGGTGACGCGCTTACTGGTCGACGTCGGGCCGTCCGCCGCGGCGCGTCGATGCTGGATGTGCTCGAAACGGTGAAGGCGGACCTTCTGGTCGGCAAAGTCGCGCCAGAGCGGTTGGATGCCCTGGTCGACCAGCTTCAGACCATGCGCGACCGGGTCGAGCCGGGGCTTGATGAAGTGATCGATGAAATCGAGCTTCGCGTGCGCGTCGAACTGGCCAAACTCGGGCGATTCCCCTCTCTTTGAGTCGCTTCTGAGCGGCTGACAAGAGGGTGGAAAGTCAATCAACTTCTTGTCAAAATTCCCTAGAGTGTTGTTTCCAAAACCCTTTTTCCAATTTGCACCTGCGTAATATCGACGCTTGCTCGACAATCAGCAGGGGCCTATATAGGCCGCCTATAGGGGCGCATTGGAGTTAAAACTGCTGATGTCTTCGGTTGATGTCTTGGAATACCGGCCCAGTGAAGACGAGCCGTTCATGAACCCGCGGATGCGGGAATACTTCCGGAACAAGCTTTTCGCGTGGAAAGAGGAAATCCTTCGCGAGAGCCGGGAGACGCTGGAGAACCTCCAGGAAGAGAGCCAGAACCACCCAGACATGGCAGATCGTGCCAGCTCCGAGAGCGATCGTTCGCTTGAGCTGCGCACCCGCGATCGGCAGCGCAAGCTGATCGCCAAGATCGATTCTGCCATCAAGCGCATTGATGAAGGGACCTATGGGTTCTGCGAGGAAACCGGCGACCCCATCGGCGTCGCCCGCCTCGATGCCCGTCCCATCGCAACGCTGAGCCTGGAAGCCCAGGAACTGCATGAGCGCCGCGAAAAAGTGTATCGCGACGAGTGATCGCCGCGACAACTGACCTTTGAAAGCCCGCAGCGATGCGGGCTCTTTTTTTTGTCCGGGTTTTAGCCCACCCTGTGGGCATTGTCCTCGTGCAGGGTTTTGGATTCCGGCGTCATGATGTCGGCAAAATCTGCCATTTCATAAACCGGGCGGATTTCGATCTCGCTGTCGGTGAACATGGGGTTGGGGCAGCGCTTGACCCATTCCACCGCCTCATCCATGTCCCGCACCTGCCAGAGCCAATAGCCGGCGACCAGTTCCTTGGTCTCGGCGAAGGGGCCGTCATAGACGCTGCGATTGGCGCCGCTGAACACCACGCGCTTGCCCTGGGACGAGGGTTTTAGCCCATCGCCGGCGAGCACGATGCCGGCATTGATCAGCTGCTCATTGTACCGGCCCATTGCCTCGAACATTTCCGGGGTAGCCTGTACCGCGGCTTCACTGTCTGCAGTCGCTTTCACAAAGACCATCACACGCATGGCTCGTTCCTTTCCGCGGGGCAGAAGCGCCCCTCATAATGGCGACGAACCAATTCTGGCATTTCGACATTTTCGCTGCAAATGCGCCGCGGAGGTCAGATCCGACCGTAGCGGCGCTTGAGATGAGCCTTGAAATGATCGGCGTTGAGCGGTTCGCCCGTGGCCTTGGTGATGAGATCAGGCGTCGAGAGGCGCGAGGCCTCGCGCCAGATATTGTCCGCGCGCCACTGGTTGATGGCTGAGAAATCACCCTGGCGCACCATGTCGGTCGCGTTGGGCAGGGCACGCTCCATGGCCGCCCATTGCTGCGCCGCGATCATCGCGCCCAGTGTATAGCTCGGGAAATAGCCAAAGGATCCGGCCGGCCAGTGCACGTCCTGCATGGGGCCATCCTTGGGGTTGTTGATCGTCGAAATGCCGAGATATTCGGTCATCTTGGCGTCCCAGGCCTCGGGGATCTGGCTGGCCTCGAGCGTGCCGGCAATCAGCTCCTGCTCGAGCTCGTAGCGCAGGATGACGTGGAGCGGATAAGTGACCTCGTCGGCATCGACACGGATATAGCCGCGCTCGACATGGTTCACCTCATTGAGAATATCGGCGATGTCCCAGCCCGGAATGGCGTCTTCGCCGAGGTGCTGGTGCACCAGCGGCAGCATGAATTCCCAGAATTCGGGGCTGCGCGAGAGCTGCATTTCCACGAACAGGCTCTGGCTTTCGTGCAAGCCCATGCCGCGCGCCTTGCCGAGCGGCCAGTGCGACCATTCCTTGGGCAGGCCCTGCTCGTAGAGCGCATGGCCCGTCTCATGCAGAACGCCCATCAGCGAGGGCAGGAACTGGTCGGTGCGATAGCGCGTGGTCATGCGCACATCGGTCGGCACGCCGCCGCAGAAGGGGTGGTGCGAGACGGCCAGCGAGCCATGGGTGAAATCAAACCCGACTGCTCGCATGGCAGCCAGCCCGAGCTCGCGCTGCTTTTCAATGGGGTAGGGGCCGTTGAGGTCTTTTCGCGGCGTTTTTGCGCGGCGCTCCTCCTGAACCGCGAGAGCCTCGGGCACGAAGCCCTTGAGGAAGCTCTTGAGGTCGGCAAAGACGCCGTCGATATCGGCGGTGCGATTGCCCGGATCGAACTGGTCCATCAGCGCGTCATAGGGTGCGAGCCCCAGCGCGTCGGCGCGCAATTGCGCCTCTTCGCGTGCGAGCGCCACGACGCCTTCGAGTGCGGGCAGAAAACTGTCCCAGTCGCCCTTGGCCCGCAGGTCGCGCCAGAGCTGCTCGGAGCGCATTGTGGTCGCGGTGCGGCGCTCGACGAATTCGGTCGGCAGGCAGGTGGCGTTGACATAGCTACGCTCGAACTCGGCGACAGCCAGGGCCTGGTCGGGCGTCAGCTCACTGGCCTTGGCAGCCTCGATCCAGTCACGGATTTCCGGGGCCGTCGCCTGGGCGTGATACATGCCCGCCAGGTTCGACATGGCCTCGGCGCGCTTGTCGCCCCCGCCCACTGCCATATGGGTTGCTTCGTCGGCCCCCAAAATGGCGAGCGCATGCTCCAGCGCTTCAAGCCTGCGGCCGAGATCATCAAGTTTCTGGAAGGACATATCTGGCTCCTTGAATGTGCCAAAGGTGTTTCACAGCCTCTTGGCGCGAGCAAGGCCCCGCTACTTCCGGCTCCCGCCTTTGTTGAAAGCCGCCGCCAGCGCAATCCCGATGGCAACGCCAATGGCAATCCCGACCCCGATATTGTCCATCATCGCCCCAATCGCCACGCCCAAGGCGACCCCAATGGCAATCCCGACACCCATATTCATCCGGCAGTCCTCCTTCACCAGAACGGGAAGCCTATCGCGGCCAATCGGTTCCCGCGCCCCAAAAACGGCGTCTAGCCACACCCCCTCAAAACGGGCAGAAGCGCAGCCGGGGAGCTGCGCCTCTTGATTGGCCTTGTGGCTTCTGCCGGGCCGGAGCCCCCCTTCTGGAGGGCCCGGGGATATGCGGCAGCGCGAATTGGGGACAGCGCGGCCGAATTCTTGGGGAGCCTGCCTTAGAAGGGCAGGATGGCGTCCAGGACCTGCTGGCCGTAGCGCGGCTGCTGCACGTCGGTGATCTGGCCACGGCCACCGTAGGAAATACGGGCCTCGGCGATCTTGGTGGACGGGATGGTGTTGTTGGCCTGGATGTCAGAGGGGCGGACGATGCCGGTGACGATGAGGTCGCGGACCTCGAAGTTGACGCGCACTTCCTGCCGGCCTTCGACGACGAGATTGCCATTCGGGAGAACCTGGGTGACCACCGCGGCAACCGAGGTTTCGAGGCTTTCCGAGCGGTTGACCGAACCGGCGCCGGCATCATTGATGCCCGAGGTCAGGTCGATGGCCGCGGCCGGATCGATGCTGCCACCCGAGATATTGGTCACGGCAGAGCCGAAGATGCCGCCCATGCCTGCCGAATTGGTCGAGGCGCGGCTGCGCTGGGTGGAGTTGTCGATCTGGGCGCTGTCGTCGATGGTCACGACAATGGTCAGGATGTCTCCGATGCGGTGGGCGCGCTCATCCTTGAAGAAGCCCTTGGCCGAAGTGCGATAGAGCGAGTTCGACTGATAGGTGTCGGCGATCGGCTCGGGCATGGGCATGCGCACGGGCTGGTAGCCGGCCAGGGTGGTCGGGTCCTGGATGGCGGTCAGCGACGGGGCGCGGCCGACGTCGGCGAGGCGGTCCATGGTGTTGCACGCTGCAAGCGAGCCGGCCAGGGTGATGATGGTGGCGATCTTGAGAAGGTTCATAGCGAGCAATCCAATTAGAGGCCGGCCAGCGCCAGCGGGGCAGAGGTCACCTGGACCGTGCCGGGCGCGATGGCAGTAGCGCTGATGATGCGCTTGGACATGAGGTTGATGACTTGCACCGGCGTTCCCTTGGCGGCGCTGGTGACGGCCTGACCCTTGACGGTCAGGGTCATCGGGCCCTGGCGGAAGACGATGGTGACGAGTTCGTTCTTGGTGACGGCCAGGGGCTCGGTGATGTCGGCGGCGCGCAGCACCACGCCATCACGGCTCTGACGGCGAAGGGCCTTGCCCACCAGCTGGTCGAGCTGGGCGACGCCCAGGCTGTCGGCATCGCGCACCGGGATCGGGCGCATGACGATGTGCTCTGGCATCAGCACCGTACCGGCGGGAAGTGTCGACGCCAGGTGCGGTGCATCGACGGAGATCATGATGCTGCCCGACACGTCGAGCGGGCGGCTGAGGCCCGAGAGCGTGAAGCGGGCGGTGAAGTCGTTGCGGTTTGGGTGGTAGCGCAGCTGCTCGAGGCGGGCCGGATCCGTGTCGGTCGCCACGTTCACCGGCGAAAAGCCCTGCGACAGCATGATGTCGGCATGCATGCCATTGCCGAGGATGCCACGGGCCTTGAGATCGGCCGTGATCATGTCCTTGAGCAGGGTTTCGTCGACCAGCGTTGCCGAACGCGAGACGCGAATGCGGTCAAAACCGTTGCTGCCGAAGGCGGTGATGCCGACGCGTGCTGCGGCAGCCTTGATGGCGCTGAGGTCGACCAGTCCGGTCGTGCCCGGCGCCGGAGCGCCGAAGATCGGGGTATTCGCGAAAGCGCCTGCATCCTCGAACATGTCGCCGGCCGTCACGACCGGGTCGACGACGACGATGTCGCCGCGCAGGACGGGGGCTGCAAGGGCGGAGCCCGCCAGAAGCGACAGGGCAAGTGCAGCGGTCACGGAACGAAAACGCGTCATCACGGCCTCCTATCAGCGCAGCTGGCTGGTCGCCTGCATCATCTGGTCGGCGCCGGAGATGACACGAGCGTTCATTTCATAGGCACGCTGGGCAGCGATCAGATCGGCGATTTCGGTCACCGAATTGACGTTGGCCATTTCGAGGTAGTTCTGCAGCAGATTGCCGTTGCTGTCGGCGTTGGGCAGTCCCACCTGGGCCGGGCCGCTGGCGCCGGTTTCGAGGAACATGTTGTCGCCCATCGATTCCAGGCCCGACTTGTTGGTGAAGCGGGCGAGCTGGATCTGGCCGAGCGTGCGTGCGGTGGTGTCGTTGCCCTGAAAGCCTTCGACAAGCCCGCTGGGCGAAATGCTGACCGAGGTGACGTCGCCGGGAATGGTGATCCCGCCGGTCATCTGGTAGCCGCTCGAATTGACCAGCGTGCCTTCCGGGCTGCGCTCGAAGGAGCCGTCGCGGGTATAGGCCGTGCGCCCATCGGGCAGGTCGATCATGAAGAAGCCTTCGCCGCGGATGGCGACGTCGAGCTCGCGTTCGGTGACGTTGACGCTACCCTGGCTCATCACGCGGGGCGTTGCCACTGTGCGCACGCCCGAACCGATCTCGAGGCCTGCGGGGACGAGTGTGCCCTGGTCGGACGTCTGCGAGCCGGCGCGGGAGATCTGCTGGTAGAGCAGGTCTTCGAATTCCGCACGCTGGCGCTTGAAGCCGGCGGTGCGCATGTTGGCGATATTGTTGGAAATGACTTCGACATTGCGTTCCTGCGCGCTCATGCCGGTCGATGCAATATAAAGAGCTTTCATCTCAGGTCCTCAATCTCAAGCGTTGGTGTCGCCGAGGCGCTGGATGGCGTTGCGGCGCAACTCATCCTGCTTCTGGGCCAGTGATGCGATGGATTCGTACGTGCGGGTGACGCGGATCATTTCGGACATTTCGGCGACGCCGGAAACGTTGGAGCGCTCGACAAAGCCGTGCATGACCGTGGAATTGACGTTGGCGATGGGCGTGCCACCGGAGAAGAGATTGCTGCCCTGGCGGATCAGTTCCTGCGGTTCCTCGAACTCGACGACGCGCAGCTTGCCCTTGGGGCCGGCGCTGGACGAGATCGAACCGTCGGCTGCAATGGCGATGTCGGTTTCTTCGGGGCCGAACTGGATCGGGCCACCTTCGCCGAGCACCGGATTACCGGAAAGGTCGACGAGGGTGCCGGTGTTGTTGAGCTGAAAGGCGCCGGCGCGGGTCCAGCGTTCACCGCCGGCCGTCTGCACGGCAAAGAAGCCGTCACCCATGATGGCGACGTCAAAGTCTCCACCGGACTGCACCATCGGGCCGGCAGCAAAGTCCTGGATCGTTGCCCAGTCCTGCACATAGGAGAGCGTCTGGTCCTGGCCGGAGAAGCCGCGATGGGATGCCACCGGCATCGCATATTCTTCGAACAGCATCTGCTCGGCCTTGAAGCCAGTCGTATTCACGTTGGCCATATTGTTGGCCAGCATGTCCATCTGGCGCTGCAGCGCGACTTGGCGCGACAGGCTGATGAGTTGTGCGTTTTCCATTTGCCCCGGTCCCCGGTTCACAGTCCCCGAGGTGGCCTGCTTCCCCAAGCCTGCCGCCTCGCTGTTAACAATGCAGAAACCATGCCAGATCACTAATTCTAGCAAAATCAATAGGTTAGGTGAGTGGTCGAGCTGGGGCGGGTGATGGGTAAAACTGCCGGTGGGTAATTCCTGCCGGGCAGAATGTGCCTAAAACATGGCAAAAGTAACGACTCGTTAACCACTATGGCATTAGCTGGTCATCAAGCCGGAATCATCCGGAAACAGCGGCATTTGTTGGGGCGTGGAATGGCGGCGGAAGCGGAAATTGGTGCCGAGGTGCCAACCAAAAAAGGCATCAACAAGCTCTTCGTCATAATTGGCGCCGCAGCGGCAGTCGTCCTCGTTGGTGGCGCAGGCCTCTTCTTCTTCCTGTCCTCGGGCAGTGCGACTGATGCAAGCGGCGCGCACGGGGCAGGGGGCGACGTTGCAGCGATTGCCGCCGATACCTTCATCTTCAATCTCGAGCCGATGATGGTCAATCTCAACAGCGTCGACGGTCAGCAGAACTACATGAAGCTGACGGTTGCGCTCGAGGTTGCCGACGAGGAGACCATGACGGCCATCCAGCCGCGTCTCGCCAAGGTCGTTGATGCCTTCCAGGTCTATATGCGCGAGCTGCGCAAGAGCGATCTCGAAGGCTCCGCCGGCATCTATCGCCTCAAGGAAGAGCTGCTGCGCCGCGTCAACCTGGCCGTCTATCCGGCCCGGGTCGAGAGCGTGCTCTTCAAGGAAATTCTGGTGCAGTAATGGCTGGTCCTCCCGATCAAGACAAACTCTCTGAAAACTGGGGTCTCGACGCTCTGACCGGCAGCGGTGGCGGGTTCGATATTCCCGGTGCCGACGATCCGGGCATGGAAGACTGGGCTGCGATGCTGCAGGCTGCCGATGGCGGTGCTGACGGTATCGATCGTGTCCTCAACCAGGACGAGATCGACAATCTCCTCGGCTTCGATGCGGCTGCGGCCAGCAATGTCGAACTCTCCGGCGTTCAGGCGCTGATCAATTCGGCGCTGGTGAGCTACGAACGCCTGCCGATGCTGGAAATCGTCTTCGATCGCCTCGTGCGACTGGCGACGACCTCGCTGCGCAATTTCACGTCGGACAACGTTGAAGTCTCGCTCGACTCCATCTCTTCGGTGCGGTTCGGCGACTATCTCAATTCCATTCCGCTGCCCGCGATCCTCTCGGTCATCAAGGCCGAGGAATGGGGCAATTACGGCCTCCTCACCGTCGACAGCAACCTCATCTATTCGATGATCGACGTGCTGCTCGGCGGGCGTCGCAGCGGCGGCAATGTCCGCGTCGAGGGTCGTCCCTATACGACCATCGAGATGGCGCTGGCGCAGCGCATGATCGAGCTGATCCTGGAAGACACTCACCGCGCCTTCGAGCCGGTGACCCAGGTCAATTTCAAGCTCGAGCGCATGGAGAGCAACCCGCGTTTTGCGGCCATCTCCCGCCCGAACAACGCGGCCATCCTGATCGAACTCCGGATCGAGATGGACGACCGCGGTGGCAAGATCGAAATCCTGCTGCCCTACGCCACCATCGAGCCCATCCGCGACCAGCTGTTGCAAATGTTCATGGGCGAGAAATTCGGCCGCGACCCGATCTGGGAAGGTCACCTTGCGACCGAGATCTACCAGGCGGACGTCGAGATCGATGCCATCCTGCATGAGCAGGACCTGCCTCTGGCGCGCCTGATCAATATCAAACCGGGCGAGACGATCATGTTCGATCGTTCCCCGACGGATCCGATCCAGCTGCGCTGCGGCGACGTCGATCTCACCCAGGCCATTATGGGCCATATTGGAAATAATGTTTCGGTGCGCGTTACGCGCCCGCTCAGCCCGCCCAAGGTCACCATGGCGGCGTTTGAAGCGATTGATGAGTCTTTGGAAGGGCGATGATGTTGGATCTGTCTCTTGGTTTGATTATTGAAGGTGCCGTCGCCCTCTTGCTGGCGCTCACCATTGGCTATTGCGTCATCCTCAACCGTCGTCTGGTGCAATTGCATTCGGACCGCGACGCCCTGCGCCTCATGGTTGGCGATCTGGTCACGGCCACTGGCCTTGCCAATCAGGCCATCAAGGAACTCAAGGCAACGGCCGTCGAAGCCGACCTGGCGCTCAGCAGCCGTCTTGAGGAAGCCGAGCGCTTCGGCATCGAGCTTGCCAATCACGTCAATGCCGGCAATGCGCTGATGCAGCGGATTTCCAAGATCACCGCCGCCGCCCGCCGCGCGCCGACCCCGGTTGCTCCGCTTGACTTCGTTCCCGATGCGGAAGACCGCCAGGCCGTGAGCCCGACCAACAAGGTCCGCGCCGCGCTCGAGCAGCTGACGACCCGTGTGCAGAACCGTGGGGTTGCAGCGTGAACAACATCCGCCTGCTCCCAGTCGTCATCGTGGTGGTGGGCGCCCTGTTCGTGCTCAAGACAACCGGGCTCGTCACCCAGGGGCACTATGTCCTCTCGGGCGTGACGCCTGCAGCTGCCGCCGGTGGCGCAGCCGCCCCGGCCACTCCTGCGCCGCAGGATAGCCCTTCGGTCGGTCAGCCCACGCTGTCCGATGCAGCGCCGGTCATGTCCGACCAGGCGCCGACGCTTGAAGGCGCCGTGGCCCCTGTCAGCCACGATGCTCCGGCGGCCGATACCACGCTCGTCGCACAGCTCGATCCTGCTCTGCCCGTCGGGGAAACCACCCCGACTGCGGCGAACAGCGTGGCGATCGACAATGCCTGTGCGCCTCGCCCGACTGGCGAGCAGCAGGGTGGCCAGCTTACCATTGTTCCCGGCGGTTGCCCGACACCCGGCGATGCGCTTCCGCAGCTGGCAAGGCCCGGCGGCACGGTCGACATGGCGGTCGGCGATACCTCACTCACCGGCCAGGTCCTGCTCGACCGGCTGTCCGCCCGTCGCGCCGAGCTTGAAGCCTTCGAGCAGGAGCTGAGCGTCCGGGCTTCGCTGGTCGACGCTGCCGAGCGCCGGATCGAAGACCGCGCCTCGACGCTGGAAGCCCTCGAAGCCCAGATCGCTTCGCTGGTGGACGAGCGCAAGCGCCTCGAAGAAGAGAAGTTCGCCAGCATCGTCTCTATGTTCCAGACGATGAAGCCGAAGGACGCTGCGACCATTTTCGACGAGCTCGAGATCGATGTTCTGGTCCGCGTGGCCAAGCTGATGAGCCCGCGCCGGCTGGCTCCGGTGCTCGCCGAGATGAAGACCCCGAGAGCGCAGGAGCTGACCGTCCGGCTGGCGTCAGAGACCTCCGCCAATCCCGAGCTGATCCCGTCTGGCGACGTGGCGGCGCTCCCCCAGATCGTCGGCCAGTAAGGCCGGCACCATCGAAATCATCGGCCGCGGCGTCCCCAGGGGCGCCGCGGTTTTGTTTTGCCCAGCTCATCGGTGCCGGAGCCTGCCATCATGGTGCCCCGTAAGGCCATGTTAAGCATGCGGCCGTAGGGTTGGCGGCAAGTAGTTTTGTGTAACGCGTTGCTCCCGTGCCCGGCCTTCCGGTGTCGTCGCGGAGCGCGTTTAGTGTGTCGGGCGGGCTGTAGCCGTGAAAATCAGGTCGGGTTCAAGCTGGTTGCGGTCGCGGGCTATCCTGGCCGTGGCAACGCTGTCGGTCAGCATGGCGACCCTGTCGCTCGCCTGGGCACAGGAGCGCGGCCAGTTCTTCGCCACGCAGGAAGACGGCTATGGCCGACTGATCATCAGCTTCCCCGGTCGCGATACGCTCCCCGCCTATGATCTGCGCATGTCCAACAGCGTGCTGACCCTCACCTTCGAGGACCAGATCGCCATCGCCCTGCCAGACGTGGCATCCACCATGCCCGAATATCTGTCGGTGGCGCGCGTCGATGCCGACGGGAAGGGCATGCGTCTTGCCCTGCGCACGAACTTCAATTTCAATCCCACCGAAGCGGGCGACAAGCTCTTCATCGATCTCCTGCCTCAAAGCTGGCAGGGCATGCCGCCGGCGCTGCCGCAGGATGTTATCGACGAAATGGCCGCCAAGGCGGTGGTCGCCGCCCTGCGCGAAGACCAGATGCGCAAGGCGCAGGTGGTTGCCGAGCAGAACCCGCGCGCGACCGTCCGCCTCGGCCGCAACCCGACCTTCTACCGGCTGCAGTTCGACTGGACGATCCCCACCGGTGGCACCTTCGACTTCGCCGATGAAGCCGGCGCCATTGAGTTCGAGTGGCCGGTCGAAGTGGACATGCGCGAGGCGCGCATCGATCTGCCGCGCGAGATTGCCGATATCCGCAACGTCGTCACTCCGGATGGCAGCACGGTCTCGCTCAAATTTGCCAAGGGCGTCGAGCCAAGGTTCTATGGGACCTCGCCCACCCAATATGTCCTCGACATCGATATCGAGGGGGAGGGGCTCCCCGAGCTGACGCCGGCCGCGTTGCTATCCGAGCAGGAAGCGCTGCCAGTGGCCGCGGCGTCGCTCGGCGGGGCTCCGGCCCAGCCCGTCGCCCAGACGCTCGATGCTGCCGCGCCGGCCCAGATCACCCCCTTCGTCACCATGCTCGGCAGCACGGTGCGCGTTGTCTTCCCGTTCGAGCAGGAAACGCCCGCTGCAGTATTCCGGCGCGGGGATTCGGTGTGGATGGTGTTCGACAGCCAGAGCCAGGTGGCGTCCCCGCCCGAGATGGGGCAGCTGCAGGCCATTGCCTCGGAATTCGTGTCGTCGAGCTCCGGCAATGACACACAGGTCGTGCGCATCGATCTCTCGCAGGACCGTCTGGCCACGCTCGGATCCGAAGGGCTGTCCTGGGTGCTCTCGCTCGGCGACGTGATGCTGGCGCCCACCGAGCCGGTAGAACTGGTGCGCCGCCGCGACATGCAGGGCGAGTTCGAAATGACCGCCAATATCGTGCGGCCCGCGCGGGTCCACGATTTTGCCGATCCGATGGTCGGCGATACGCTCAAGGTCGTCACCGCCTATCCGCCCGCCCGTGGCCTCACGCGCTCCTTCGACTATGTCGACTTTGCCGCCATGCGCAGCGTCCATGGCCTCGTGGTTCGCCCCAAGGCAGCCGATCTCGACGTCGAAATCGAAAACGCCCTCGCTGTCATCTCTTCGGGATCTGGGCTGACCGTCTCGCCGATCGAGACCCTGCGCCAGGATCAGGCCAGCACCACGCCGGCGAAACGGGCCAATTTTCTTGATCTCGCGCCCCTGGTCCAGGCCGACCCCGGCATTTTCGGTGTCCAGCGCGACCAGTATGAAGCTCTCGCAGCCGCCAGCGATGGTGTGTCGCGTGACACGGCGCGCCTTGATCTCGGCCTGTATTTCCTCGCCAACGGTCTCGCCCTTGAGGCGCTGGGCGTGTTCGAGGTAGCTGGATCGAGCCTGCGCGACAGTGCGCTTCGGCCGCGCATCGAGATGAGTCTTGCGGCCGCCAGCGTTGTGGCCGGTCGTCCGGCCGATGGTCTTGCCACGCTCAATGATCGCCGTTTCGATCAGGATGTCGACGCCATGTTCTGGCGCGCCATCGCGCGCACAGCGGTCAATGACTTTTCCGGCGCGCTCGCCGATGCCACCCAGGCCTATTCCATATCGGATGGTTATCCGTCCTGGCTGCGCGCCAAGTTCCAACTTGCCGCTATCCGCGCCGCCGTCGAGGAGCGCAATGAAGAGCGGGCCGCGGCCATGCTCGAGAGCGTCGATTTCGCCGATCTAGACACCAACCAGATTGCCGAATTCAACCTGTTGACCGGCCGTCTGGCTCAGGCTCAGGGCCGCCAGCAGCTGGCCCTCGATACCTATGGCCAGGTCATTGCCTCCGAAGTCCGGCCATCGCGCGCCGAGGCCGTCTACCGCACGCTGCAGATCCTTGACCAGCAGGGGCGCCTCGATGTCGCCCGCGGTACGCAGACCCTGTCGGCCGAAGCCATGCTCTGGCGCGGCGACCGGCTGGAAGCGAGCATGCAGGCCATGCTGGCAGACCTTCATTTCCGCACTGCCGACTACCGTGAAGGCTTTGAGGCCGTGAAGGCGGCGATCCTCAGCGATCCGGAAAGCCGCGAAGTTCAGGTGCTCAGCGACAGTGCGCAGCGCACCTTCACCGAGCTCTTCCTCCACGGCATGGCCGACAAGATGGCCCCCGTGGATGCGCTTGGCGTCTACTATGATTTCCAGCATCTGACCCCTGCCGGCGCGCAGGGCGACGAGATGATCCGCAATCTGGCGCGGCGTCTGGTGCGGGTCGATCTGCTCCCGCAGGCGATCGACCTCCTGCAGTACCAGCTCGACAACCGCCTGCGCGGCGTCGCGCGGACACAGGTCGCGACCGATCTGGCTGTGCTCTATCTCGCCAACCACAAGCCCGCCGAAGCCATGCGGGTGCTCAACGAATCGCGCCTGCCGGATCTGCCGGTGTCCATGGCGCGCCAGCGCCGCATCATCGAGGCCCGCGCCCTGATCGATGGTGGTCGCGACCAGCTGGCGCTCGACCTGCTGCGCGATCTCGAAGGGCAGGACATCGAGCTGATGCGCATCGACGCCCATTGGCAGGCCAAGCGCTATGTGCAGGCCGGGCAGGGCATCGAGGCCCTTTATGGAATGCAGGCTCTGGCCACGCCGCTCAGCAAGCCGGCGCGTCTCAACATCATCCAGGCCGGTGTCGGCTATGTCCTCGTCGGTGATGCTGCCGCCACCGCGCGCCTGCGGGCCAAATATTCGGACGCCATGGTCAATTCGCCGGAATGGCCGATCTTCGACTTCATCACCGGCCCGATCGAAGTGACGAGCAATGAGTTCAAGCAGGTCGCGGCCCAGATCGCGGCGCGCGATGGCCTGGACCTCTTCCTTACCGCCTACCGGGAAACCTATGAAAGCGAGGGTGCCCTGGCCCCGGTAGCCAAGACCGATGAACTCGGGCTGACGACCGAAGGCTAGGACTGCTCGACCGGTCGGCCTGGTCCGCTATGTATTGAAACTGCGGACCAGCGAGCCGACGACCAGATACCAGCCGTCCACAAGCACGAAGAAGATCAGCTTGAACGGCAGCGAGATCACCACCGGCGGCAGCATCATCATACCCATGGCCATCAGCACCGAGGCCACGACCATGTCGATGATGACGAAGGGCAGGAACAAGAGAAAGCCGATTTCGAAGGCGCGGCGCAGTTCCGAAATCAAAAAGGCCGGGATCAGCAGCTGCAGGGGGATGGCTTCCGGCTCGGCCGGGATGTCGGCTTCCGTCAGATCATAAAAGAGCTGCAGGTCCTGCTCGCGCACGTTGAATCGCATGAATTCATGCAGCGGCGCTGCCGTCAGCTCGAAAGCCTCTGCAAACTCGATCTCATTGGCCATGAGGGGCGCGATGCCCTGGTCATAGCTCTGCTGCAGCGTCGGCTGCATGATGAAGAAGGTCAGGAACAGCGCCAGCGAGATCATCACCGAGTTCGGTGGCGCGGTCTGCAGGCCGATGGCCGTGCGCAGGAGCGACAGCACCACCACGATGCGGGTGAAGCTCGTCACCATCACGAGGATGGACGGTGCCAGCGACAGCACCGTGATCATGCCGATCAGCTGTACCGCACGGTCAACCAGGGCCGTGTCGTTGCCGAAATCGAGCGACAGTTCCTGGGCCTGGGCAATGCCGGCGGCGCCCAGCAGGGCTAGCCCTGCCAGGCCGACAACCAGCAGGGCGCGTTGGCCCGGGATCTGAAAGAACCTAGAGGCTCTTGGCTTCGCTCTGCTTGGTCTGGTCAAGGCCTAGCCCTTCATTGGCCTGATCTGTTTCCATCTCTTTAACTGAGTCGAGTGCCGGCTCGGGCGAAATGTCGGGTTTATACCCGTCTGCTGCCGGCTCCTGCGGGCTGACAGGGCGAAGAAGGCCGGTGTGACGCAGCGAACGAGGTGCCGCGCCATTCTTTGGCTTGGCGTCGCGCAGGCGATCGAGATTGCCCGACGGGCCGGCCGCGACCGCCGAGGCCGGTGCGATTGTCGGCTTTGCGTCGGCAGATTTAGCCTCGGTGGGGGCAGGGCCGGGGCGGCGAGCTCCCATGAACGGCACCGGGCGACGGGTCGGCTGCACGGCCGGGGGCTCTTCGACGGCGATGCCGGTTTCGATCACCACATCCTGCGGGCCGCCAGTCAGAATCAGGTGCTCGACATTGTCGCGCCGGATGACCAGCAGCTGTCGCTTCTGGTCGACAACAAGGCTGTCGACGATGGCGAGGCGCCGGTTTCGGCCACGCGGGCCCTGAGTCGAAACCTTGAAGATCAGCTTGAGCAGCCACACGCCGAGCACGATCAGAACGATGACGGCGCCGAGGGCAAAGATGGCGGTCAGATAAGTATTGCCGCCGACTCCACCGAAAAGGCTGGTGATGAACTGCACCTAAAAATTCTCCTGTTTAGATGGCCAACGAATCCCTGCTGGCACTTTCTGCCCACCCAAATCAGCCAATCTTGCAAATTGCGAGGCAAGGTAGGTCAGTCTTACCGGGTGATTAACTGTTCGTTAACCCTAAATGGGCAGGATTTGCCTATACAAATTGGACTCGGGAACGCCTCACAATGGGCATTATGGATCTGCCGGTTTTTGCGGCGCTGACGGACAAGATGCGTTGGCATCAGGCGCGTCAAGGCCTGCTGGCCGAAAACGTGGCCAATGCCGACAATCCCGGGTTCAGGGGTCGTGACCTCAAGCACTATAATTTTGCCGACCGCGTCGGCCAGGTGAAGGCACCCGTTGTGTCCACCATGGCCACCCAGCCGCGCCATTTCAGCACCTCGATTGGCGGCCCTGACGGGTTTGCAGACCAGAAGATGGCCAATTTCGAGGTCACCCCGCGCGGCAATGGCATCACGCTCGAAGACGAGATGATGAAGGTCACCAATAATTTGATGGATTACCAGGCCGCCACCAACATTTACCAGAAATCGGTCCGCATCCTGCGCACCGCCATGGGCAAGACGGCGTAAGGACAGGATAGATGGATTTCAGCTCTTCCATTCGCATCGCGGCAACAGGGCTCCATGCCCAATCGGCGCGCATGCGTGTCATCGCGGAAAACATCGCGAACGCCGATTCGACCGCGACCACGGTCGATGGCGACCCCTACCGCCGTCGCGTGCCGACCTTCCTGACGACCTACAACAATGAAGTGGGTGGTCGCACGGTCAAGATGGGCAAGGTGGCCCTCGACAACAGCGATTTTACGCCGCGCTACGAGCCGGGCCATCCGGCCGCCGACACCAATGGCTATGTGCAATATCCCAACGTCAACACGCTGATCGAGACGATGGATATGCGCGAAGCCCAGCGCAGCTACGAAGCAAATCTCAACGTGGTTTCTGTCTCTCGCCAGATGCTCGGGCAAACGCTCGACATCCTGCGCGGTTGATTTTCTAGGAGCGTCAAATGGCTTCCACCCCCTTTAATATTGCGGCAGCTGCCTACGGCAATGCCAGCCGCCTGTCTGTTCGTCCTGATGCCGATAGCGCCGCCAATTCGGTCGCTGCCGGTCCCAACTTCGCGCAGATGCTGGCCCAGAGCGTGCAGGGCGTCGTAGAGGGCCGCTCCGCGGACCCGATGAGCATCGCCATGATGGGCGACGCCGCGAGCCTCATGCTCCAGCAGGCCGCCCTGCCGGGCGCGCAGCTCGGCACCGCGACGGCTCAGCAGGGCAATGATTTCGCCAATATGCTGGCCCAGAGCGTCCAGGGCGTCGTCAATACCGGCCGCGCCTCCGAGCAGATGTCGATGGATGTGGTCAACGGCAAGGGCAATGTGGTCGACATGGTCACCGCGCTCAGCCAGACCGAAATCGCCATCGAAAGCATCGTTACCATCCGCGATCGCGTCATTGCCTCCTATGAGGAAATCATGCGGATGCCGATCTGATCGCCATGAAATGACTGGGGCTGCGGCATCGCAGCCCACAATTGCCTGCTGAACCGGGCGGGGAATCAGCTACCATTCCGCCATTGACCGCGGCGGAGGCGGTAGACATGACCGGCGCCGAAGCTCTCGACATTGCCAGCCAGGGCATCTGGACACTGATCATCGTGTCTCTGCCCATGATGATCGTGGGCCTGTTGGTCGGCGTCGTCATTGCGCTGTTCCAGGCGCTGACGCAGATCCAGGAAATGACCCTGGTCTTCGTTCCCAAGATCATCGCTATCTTCATCACCATGCTGCTCGTCCTGCCCTTCATGGGGGCGACGCTGTCGGCCTATATGATGCGCGTGGTCGATATGATTATCGTCGGCGGGTAATGTTCAACCTGAGCCTCGACTGGGGCCCGGCCGCTGCATTCACCTACATGATGCTGTTCGCGCGCATCGGCGCGCTGCTGATGCTTATGCCGGCGCTGGGCGAACAGACCATTCCCATGCGCATGCGCCTTACCTTCGCGCTGCTGCTGACCCTCGTGCTCTATCCGCTGCTGTCCGACCTCATCCCGCCCTATCCCACCAATATGGTGGGGCTGCTGGAACTGCTCTTTCATGAGCTTGCCGTGGGCTTGGTGATCGGGGCCATCATCCGCATCACTGTCATGGCCACCCAGGTAGCGGGCGCCATCGTCGCCTTCCAGACCGGCCTCAGCGGTGCCATGGCCGCCGACCCGACGCTCCAGGGCATGCAGAGTGCGGTCTTTGCCAGCTTTCTGTCCTTCCTCGGCGTGGCGCTGATCTTCGCCACCGACCTCCACCACGTCGCGCTCGCCGCGATCTACGACAGCTATGCAGTGTTTACGCCGACCGCCCCGCTGATGGGAGAGGATGCGCTGCAACTGGCGCTGCAGACAGTCGCCGGAGCGTTCGGCGTCGGGGTGCAGATGTCGGCGCCCTTCATCGTCTTCGGCCTCGTGTTCAACCTTGGTGCCGGCATCCTGGCGCGCCTCATGCCGCAATTGCAGGTCTATTTCGTGCTCATGCCCGCCAATATTCTGGCGGGCCTCGTGCTGTTTGCCCTGCTGCTCACCATGATGATGGGCTGGTATCTCACCGCGTTTGAAAATCATCTTGCGATGTGGCGAGGCTAGCCATGTCGATCGCCCCAGCCATTTGCTGTCCGCGATGCGCACCAGAGGTGAGGGCGCTGCCCCATGTCTGACGCACCCGACAAGGACAGTAAAACAGAAGACCCCTCCCAGAAAAAACTGGAGGATGCTCACAAGAAGGGCGATGTCGCCAAGAGCCAGGAAGTCACCACGCTCTTCATGCTGGTCGGCACGGCGATCATTTTCTCATCCATGGCGCCCTGGGTGGCCGCCGAAGTCAGCGCCTCGCTCCGCCTCGTCCTGATGAACGCCGACCAGTTCGACGTCGATGGCTCGGGCTTTGCCGGCTTCGTCACCGGCCTTGGCATGTCGCTGATCGGCGTCATCCTCGCGCCGCTCGGCGTGCTCTATCTCTGCGGTCTGCTGGCCAATCTCGTGCAGCACCGGCCGCTGCTCTCTACCGAGCCGATCACCCCAAAGCTCTCCAAGATTTCGCCGCTTGCCGGCGCCAAGCGCCTGTTTTCCATCGATGCGCTGATCAATTTCGGCAAAGGGCTGATCAAGATCAGCGTCGTCGGCCTCGTGGTGTTCCTCGTGTGCTGGCCGGAGCGTGATCGCCTCGAAACCATGATGACGGCCGACCCGGTGATGATCCTGCTCGATGTGCAGGAGATGGCGGTCAAGATCATCACGGCTGTGCTGCTGGTCGTCACCCTCATCGCTGCTGCGGACTATTTTTACGTCCGCCAGAAGTGGTGGAAGCGGCAGATGATGACCGTCCAGGAGACGCGTGACGAATACAAGCAGATGGAAGGCGACCCGCACGTAAAGGGGCGTATCCGCCAGCTGCGCCAGGAAAAGGCGCGCAAGCGCATGATGCAGGCGGTGCCCGATTCCACCGTGGTTATTACCAACCCGACCCACTATGCCGTGGCGCTCAAATACGAAAAAAACATGCCGGCGCCGATCTGCGTGGCCAAGGGCGTCGATGCCGTGGCCCTGCGTATCCGCCTCGTCGCCAAGGATGCGGACGTGCCGATCATCGAGAACCCGCCGCTGGCGCGTGCCCTCTTTGCTTCGGTCGATGTCGACCAGATGATTCCGGCCGGTCATTACAAGGCGGTCGCCGAAATCATCGGCTTCGTCATGCGCCTCAAGAAGTCGAGCAGCTGGCGCGCCTGAAACGCGTGTAGCGCGTTATCGCGCCGCTATTTTCGGGCAGGTAGCAGTCCTGAGGCAAAAACCCTGCTAATGTTGAAAACCGCCTTCGCACTCCCATGTGCGCGGGCCATTTGATAGACCTTGTATGTCCCGATTCGGGTCACATCTCGTGCTGGAGCGTTTCCTCATGGCCACAACGCCACTTGGCGAGGGCAGCTACCCCGATCCGGTTCTGGCATCGTCGCGCAGTGGCGCCGGATTGTGGCGGGTGGTGGCACTCGGCGTTTTCCTCGTGGCCATGGCCGCCGGCTTTGCCCTGTTCGGTGACCGGATCCCTGCAGAACTGGTGATGACCTTTGTTGGCATCCTGGCCGTCGCCGGGGTGTTTTTCATGTTCGGCCTTGCCGCCGGACTGTTCCGCTTCTCCGGTGCCGAAGAGCGCCGCACCATCGCCAATGCCGTCATCGACAGCGCCGGACGCGGCATTGTCGTGGCCGATCGCGATGGCAAGATCTCTTACGTCAATTCCAGCTACGGCAGCTTCCCCGGTGCCCTGCACAATGGCCTGCCGGTGAGCGTGCCGCGCCTTTTTGCCGGCCATGCCGACGCCAGCGAAGCCATTTATCGCCTTGTGCGCGCCGCCAAGGATGGCCGCAGCGCCGCCGAAAACATCCGTATCATGGGTGGGCTGGGCGCCGCGCCGGACGATTCCGCGCGCGCCTTTACCTATAAGGTCTCCGTGCGCTCGCTGCCCGAGACCGATGACGCCAATAAGCCCATGGTCGCCTGGACCATCGAGGACATCACACGCGACCGCGAGAGCAATGAAACCGCTTTCCGCGACCTGCAGCGCGCCATCGACTATCTCGATCATTCGCCCTCCGGCTTTTTCTCCGCCGATGCCCAGGGCCGTATCCAATATCTTAATTCGACCCTCGCCGATTGGCTGGGCTATGACCTTGCCGAGTTCAACGCCGGCCATCTCCGCCTCGAGGACGTGGTGCGTGGGGACGGTTCCTCGCTCCTGATGCGTGGCCGCCGCGACGGCGAAATCCGCACCGAAATCATCGATATCGACCTCGTGCGCCGCAATGGTACGACGCTGCCGGTGCGCCTCCTCCATCGCGCCGCGCGTCTGGCCGACGGCGAGCTGGGCGAGACCCGGACCCTCGTGCTCGACATGTCGAGTGCCCCCGATACCGAAGAAGAACTGCGCGCCGCCGAAGTGCGGTTTTCGCGCTTTTTCAACGACACACCCTTTGCCATTGCGACGCTCGACAGCGCGGGCAGGGTGGTGCGCACCAATGCTCCGTTCGGCCGCATCTTCCGCTGGTCGGGCGAGGAAAAGACCGTCGAACTGCAGCCGCTGCGCGATCTCATCGGCGAAGGCAGCCGCGACAAGCTGGACCGGGCCATCGCCGATGCCATGGCCCAGCAGTCCGAGGTCGAGCCCGTCGATGCGCTGTTGAGCGCCGAGGGCGATCACGCCGTCCGCCTTTATATCTCCGCCTCCGAGAGCAGCGCCGGCTCGCCCGAGCAGGTCAATGTCTATGCCCTCGACATGACCGACCAGCGCAAGCTCGAAGCCCAGTTCGCCCAGAGCCAGAAGATGCAGGCCGTTGGCCAGCTCGCTGGCGGCGTGGCGCACGACTTCAACAATCTCCTCACCGCCATCATCGGCTTCTCCGATCTGCTGCTGCTCAAGCACAAGCCGGGCGATCCGTCCTTCAACGAGCTCATGCAGATCAAGCAGAACGCCAATCGCGCTGCCGGTCTCACCCGCCAGCTCCTGGCCTTCTCGCGCCGCCAGACGTTGCGCCCGCAGGTGCTCGAGCTGCCGCTGATCGTCGATGACCTGACGGTCCTCCTCAAGCGCATGATCGGCGAGAAGAACCATCTTGGCGTCGAGCATGGTCGCAATATCTGGCCGGTCCGCGCCGATGTGGTCCAGCTCGAACAGGTCATCATCAACCTCGTGGTCAATGCCCGCGACGCCATGCCGGACGGCGGTTCGATCACCGTGCGCACCAGCAATATCTCTGAAGCCGAGGCTGCCAGCCTGCGCTTTGATGGCCTGGCGCCCGCCGATTATGTGCTGATCGACGTCGAGGACACCGGCACCGGCATGAGCCCGGAAGTGCTGCAGAAAATCTTCGAGCCCTTCTTCACCACCAAGGAGCTGGGCAAGGGCACGGGCCTTGGTCTCTCGACCGTCTATGGCATCGTCAAGCAGACCGAAGGTTTTATCTATCCGGTCTCGACCGTGGGCGTCGGCACCACCTTCAAAATCTTCCTGCCCCGCTATGTGCCGACCGAGGCCGAACTCGCCGCCAAGGTTGCCGCGGCGACGGCCCCGGCCAAGGATCTCACCGGCCACGAGCGCATCCTGCTCGTCGAGGACGAGGAGAGCGTGCGTGCCTTCTCCGCTCGCGCCCTGCGCGCCACCGGCTATGAAGTGTTCGAGGCCGATGGCGGTGACGAGGCGATCGAAGTGCTCGAGGACATCGACTACAAGGTCGATCTCGTCATCTCCGACGTGGTCATGCCCGAAATGGATGGCCCGACGCTGCTCAAGCACATCCGCGAGAAAATGCCCGAGCTCAAGGTCATCTTCGTCTCCGGCTATGCTGAGGAAAGCGTGCGTCGCGACATTTCCGACGATCAGAGCGTCGACTTCCTGCCAAAGCCCTATTCGCTCGACCAGATCAATTCCAAGGTCAAGGAAGTCCTCCGCCGCATCGACAAGTCGGATTGATCGCCATGCCCACCTCTTGCCCCAGAGCTGGAGGCCTTGGCGATGAGTGATTATCCGCGTCCCGCCGGCGTGTCCGAGCGCAATGTGCTCGGCGAGGCCCTGCAGCCCTGTTCGGACGATCCTCTTACAGGGTTCTTTCGCTCCGGCTACTGCGCCGCGGGGCCAGATAACGCCGCGCAGCATCTCATCTGCATCGCAGCCACCGACGCCTTCCTCGCCTATTCGGCGAGCGCCGGAAACGACCTCTCCACCCCGCGTCCGGAATATGGTTTTACCGGCCTCGTCCCCGGCAATCGCTGGTGTCTCCTGGCCGGCCGCTGGATGCAGGCGCATGAAGTGGGCCAGGCGCCGCGCGTATATCTGCGCTCCACCAACGAGGCCGTTCTCGGCCTCATTCCGCTCGACATTCTAAAGGCTTACGCGCTGGACCTTAACTAGAGAGTCCGGCAATCGGCGTGCCTTCGGCCAGCAGCCCCTTGTCCATCAGGGTCGACCAGAGCGCATCCGGAATAGCCTCATCCCACCAGGCCAGAATGCCATCCAGTTCCTCGGGCGAGCGTGGGCCGGGAAGCACATTGCACACCGCCGGATGGGCCAGCGGAAATTGCAGCGCCGCCGCCGGCAGCGATACACCGAACTCCTGGCACACCGCCGCAATGGCCCGCACCTTGCTGACAATTTCTTCGGGCGCCCGCGCATAGTTGAAGCGATCGCCGCCCGCCAGAATGCCCGAATTGAATGGCCCACCCACCACCACCGACGCGCCGCGTTCGACGCAGGTGGAGAGGAACGGGCTCAGCGAGGTCTGCTCCAGCAGCGTATAGCGCCCGGCAAGCAGGAACACGTCCCAATCGCCCAGCGCAAAGGCGTCCATCAGCACCTGCCACTCGTTGACGCCCAGCCCGATGGCCTTCACCAGCCCGCCTTCGCGCAATTCGCGCAGCGCCCGATAGCCGCCGGTCTCGAACTGCTGCCACAGCGGCCTGTTGGCCTCCACGCCATGAGTTCCGGCGCCGATGTCGTGGACATAAAGAACATCGATCTTTTCGAGCCCCAGCCGCTGCAGGCTGTCCTCGAACGAGCGCATGACCCCGTCATAGGAATAGTCATAAACCTCGCGGAACGGCAGGGGATCGACCCATTCGTCGCGCCGCCAATCGGTGCCATGCACCGGGCGCAGCAGGCGACCCACCTTGGTGGACAGCACCATGCCCTCGCGCGCTTCGCGCAGCGCGTCGCCAACAATATGTTCCGAGCGCCCGAACCCATAATGCGGAGCAGTATCGACATAATTGATGCCGAGATCGACGGCATGGCGCACCAGCGCGCGACCCTGTTCAGCCGGCACGGCATTGTAGTTCCCGGCCAGCGAAGCGCCGCCCAGGCCCAGTGTCGTGACCATCAGATCCGTCCGGCCAACAGGCCGTTTTTCAAAGCTGCGCGCGCTCATAAAGGGGTCTCCTCACCGGGCAAATAACTGACATGTTAGTTGCCCGGCGTAAAGCGCGCGGTGTTCGGCGTCCTAGTAGAGCCCGTTGATCAGCACCGGCTTTTCGGCTTCGACGCGCACCGGATTGCGCAGTTTCAAGCCAAACTGGGCCTCCTCGATCTCGAAAATATCGTCCTGCCGTGTCGAAATTCCGTCGGCAAAGCTCAGGGTCGCCGTGCCGAACATATGCACATGCACATCGCCCGGCTGGCGGAACAGCTCATATTTGAAGTGGTGATATTCGAGATTGGCGATGGTGTGGCTCATATTGTCCTCGCCGGAGAGGAACGGCTTTTCCCAGATCACCTGGCCGTCGCGGATGATGCGCGACTTGCCTTCGATATGGCCCGGCAGATCGCCCACGCGCAGCTCCGGCCCGAACGAGCAGGCGCGCAGCTTGGAATGGGCGAGAAAGAGATAATTGACCCGCTCGGTCACGTGATCGGAAAATTCATTGGCCAGCGTAAAGCCCAGGCGGCGCGGCTGGCCGTGGCTGTCGATCACATAAATGCCGGCGATCTCCGGCTCTTCGCCGGCGTCGAGCGCAAAGGACGGGGAGGGGATCGGGTGGCCGGGATTGGCGACAATATTGCCATTGCCCTTGTAGAACCATTCCGGCTGTACGCCGCGCTGGCCGGCCGTCGGCTTGCCGCCCTCGAGGCCCATGCGGAACATTTTCATGCTGTCGGTCAGCTCGGCCTCGGGCTTGTCGCCATTAGCCTTGTGCATGGCGTCGCGTGTTGCCGCCGAACCAAGATGGGTGAGGCCGGTGCCGGTCACATGCAGATGCGCCCTGTCTGGGTGATCGATCGGCGCCAGCAGCCGTCCCTCGGACAGCAGCGCAGCCTTGTCGACTGCGGCGCCAATCCCGCGCTGGTCGACGATATCAGCCAGGCTCTGTGTCGCGCCGATTGCGGCCAGCGCCAGTTCATAGACCGTGCTCGTGCCTTCGACGCGGCGCGTTTCGCCATTGCGGGTCACCCCGACGGCGCGGGCGCCATTGTCGTCAAAAAACTGAATAAGATGCATGGCCTGAAATCCTCGTCCCATTTGCCCCAGCGTCGGGCCCGCGCATAAAACGCAAGAGCCCGCAAACTGTCCAGTCAAAAATCATACTTTTGCAACCGCTCGGTGGACCTTGGGGGAATCATGACAAGCCGGAGGCTGTGGGGGGATAAGCGGGATGTTCTCTTTTTGTCTCTTGACAGGACTGAAACAAAATGAGAACAAATGCGGCACAGGTGCAAAACAAGGCTCTCTCATTCCAGCGCGTTTGCGCAGCCTTCGAGAGCGTGAAATAAGGAGAGAAACTCATGGCTAGCTCGCCGCTTCGCGTTGTTGAAGGTGGATCAATGGATAAGGATAAGGCTCTTGCTGCGGCACTGAGCCAGATCGAACGCAATTTCGGCAAGGGCTCGATCATGCGCCTCGGCGAGGCGTCTTCGATCGAGGTGGAGTCGATCTCGACCGGTTCGCTCGGTCTGGATATCGCGCTCGGTATTGGTGGTCTTCCCAAGGGCCGCATCGTTGAAATTTTTGGGCCAGAAAGCTCGGGCAAGACGACGCTGGCGCTCCACGTCATCGCCGAAGCCCAGCGCAAGGGTGGCATCTGCGCCTTTGTCGACGCCGAGCATGCGCTCGACCCGATCTATGCCCGCAAGCTGGGCGTCAATGTCGATGATTTGCTGATCTCCCAGCCCGACGCTGGCGAACAGGCTCTCGAAATCACCGACACGCTGGTGCGTTCTGGCGCAATCGACGTTCTCGTCGTCGACTCGGTTGCAGCGCTCACCCCGCGCGCCGAACTCGAAGGCGAAATGGGCGACAGCCTGCCGGGCCAGCAGGCTCGCCTGATGAGCCAGGCCATGCGCAAGCTCACCGGCTCGATCTCGAAGTCCAAGTGCCTCGTCATCTTCATCAACCAGATCCGCATGAAGATCGGCGTGATGTACGGCTCGCCTGAAACCACGACGGGCGGTAATGCGCTCAAGTTCTACGCCTCGGTGCGTCTCGACATCCGCCGTATCGGCGCCCTCAAGGACCGCGAGGAAGTCGTCGGAAACCAGACCCGTGTCAAGGTCGTCAAGAACAAGCTGGCTCCGCCGTTCCGTCAGGTCGAATTCGACATCATGTATGGCGAAGGCATTTCCAAGACCGGCGAACTGCTCGATCTTGGCGTCAAGTCCGGTATCGTGGACAAGGCCGGCGCCTGGTTCTCCTGGGAAAGCCAACGTCTGGGGCAGGGGCGTGAAAATGCCCGCCAGTTCCTCAAGGACAATCCCGAGATCGCCAACACGATCGAGCAAGGGGTTCGCGAAAGCTCCGGCCTTCTCGGTGAAGTCCTTCTCGTTGCCGGCGGCGGCGCGGAAGACGACTCCAGCAGCGACGAATAGTCTTCTCTTGTTCTCCCATGCAGACCTTCAGACCTCCGCCCCAGGCGGAGGTCTTTTTGTATGGTTGGCGCGTGATCTCCTTCGCCCACAGTCGGCTTCCCTCCCCTTGATGGGGAGGGATTGAGGGTGGGGTGGGGCCGCTTGCCACGCCGAATTGGCAATCCCGGCTTCAAAATCCGTCCCTCTCAAGGGCTCGGCGTGAGCCGCACCGCACTTTCCCCCATGCCAACCTGCTGCAATGCTGGACATTCCGGTTCACTGCACGATAAAAAGCCACGATTTTCTTCAAGGGCGCGCTCGTGCCCGTTCCGCATGAAAGCTAGTTGATGACCAGCGTAAACGATCTCCGTTCGAGCTTTGTCGATTACTTTGCCCGTAACGGCCATGAAGCCGTGGCGTCCAGCCCGCTTGTGCCGCGCAACGATCCGACGCTGATGTTCACCAATGCCGGCATGGTGCAGTTCAAGAACGTCTTTACCGGCGTCGAAAAGCGGCCCTATTCCACGGCGACGACCGCGCAGAAATGCGTGCGCGCAGGCGGCAAGCACAATGACCTCGACAATGTTGGGTTCACCGCGCGCCACCACACCTTCTTTGAAATGTTGGGCAATTTCTCCTTCGGCGATTATTTCAAGCCCGAAGCGATTGAACTCGCCTGGAACCTTCTGACCAAGGACTGGGGGCTCTCCCGCGACCGTCTCATGGTCACCGTCTATGAGGACGATGACGAGGCGCTCGAGCTCTGGAAGAAGATCGCCGGCATTTCCGAAGATCGTATCGTGCGGCTCGGCGCCAAGTCCAACTTCTGGCAGATGGGCGATACCGGCCCCTGCGGTCCGTGCTCGGAAATCTTTTACGACCATGGCGACAAGGTCTGGGGCGGTCCTCCGGGCTCGCCGGATGAAGACGGCGATCGCTGGATCGAAATCTGGAACCTCGTGTTCATGCAGTTCGAACAGCATGCGGATGGTTCGCGCACCGGCCTGCCGCGTCCGTCCATCGACACCGGCATGGGCCTCGAGCGCGTCGCCGCCGTCATGCAGGGTGTCCACGACAATTACGACATCGATCTGTTCAAGGCGCTGATCTCGGCAGCCGCCAACGTCACCAATGCCGACGTCAACGGCCCGGGCAATCGTTCGCTGCGCGTTATCGCCGACCACCTTCGCTCGATGAGCTTCCTCATTGCCGAAGGCGTGCTGCCCTCCAATGAAGGTCGCGGCTATGTGCTGCGCCGCATCATGCGCCGCGCCATGCGCCACGCAACGCTCCTCGGTGCGAGCGAGCCGACGATCTACAAGTTGGTTCCGACCCTCGTGCGCGAGATGGGCCAGGCCTATCCCGAGCTCAGCCGTGGCGAAGCCATGATCGCCGAAACGGTCCGCCTCGAGGAAGGTCGCTTCCTCAAGACGCTCGGCCGTGGCCTGCAGATTCTCGAAGCCGAGACGGCCTCGCTCGGCGAGGGCGACGTGCTGGCTGGTGGCACCGCCTTCAAGCTTTACGACACCTATGGCTTCCCGCTCGACCTGACCCAGGATGCGCTGCGCTCGCGCTCCATCACTGTCGATCAGGCCGGTTTTGACGCCGCCATGGCCCAGCAGAAGGCCGAAGCCCGCAAGAACTGGGCCGGCTCGGGCGAGGCTGCCACCGACACCGTCTGGTATGGCCTTTCCGACAAACTCGGCCCCACCGAATTCCTCGGCTATGAAACCGAGACCGCAGAAGCCGAAATCAAGGCTCTGCTCGTGGACGGCGCCGAAGTCGACGTCATTGCGGCTGGTCAGGAAGGCATCGTCATCGTCAACCAGACCCCGTTCTATGGTGAAAGCGGCGGGCAGGTCGGTGATACCGGCGTCATCAAGGGCGAAGGCGTCAGCGCCGAAGTTCTGGATACCGGCAAGCACCACGGCGTCTTCGCGCACAAGGTCAAGGTCACCGAAGGCAGCTTCAAGCTTGGCCAGGCTGTCGAGCTGATCGTCGATCATGATCGCCGCTCGTCCATCCGCGCCAACCACTCGGCCACCCATCTGCTGCATGAGGCTCTGCGCCTCGTCCTCGGCGACCATGTCGCCCAGAAGGGCTCGATGGTTTCGGCCGATCGCCTGCGTTTTGACTTCGTGCACACCAAGCCGGTCACCCCGCAGGAACTGGCCGAGGTCGAGGACATCGCCAATGCCATCATCCTCCAGAACACGCCGGTTGAAACCCGCCTGATGGGCGTGGAGGAAGCCAAGGAATCGGGTGCGCGCGCTCTCTTCGGCGAGAAGTACGGCGATGAAGTGCGCGTCGTCTCCATGGGCGAGCCCACTGGAAATGGCCTTGGCTGGTCGGTCGAGCTTTGCGGCGGGACCCATGTCCGTCGCACTGGCGATATCGGTCTCGTCTCCGTGGTTGCCGAAAGCTCGGTTGCCGGCGGCGTGCGCCGCATCGAGGCGTTGACCGGCAAGGCTGCCCGCCATCGCGGCAATGACAGCACCAATATCGTGGCCTCGGCCGCAGGCATCCTCCGCTCCGGCACCCATGAAGTGCTCGAGCGCATCGAGGCGCTGCAGAACCAGCTCAAGAGCGCCGAGAAGGCCCTTAGCGACGCCCGCCAGAAGCTGGCGCTCGGCGGCGGCGGTGCCGGTGCTGCGGCCTCCGAAACCATCAATGGCGTCACCTTTGTCGGTCGCGTCGTCGAAGGCGTCGCTGCCAAGGACATCAAGTCAGTGGTCGACGCCGAGAAGAAGCGCATCGGCTCGGGCGTCGTCGTCATGGTGCTCAAGGGCGAAGACGGCAAGGGCACGGTCGCCATCGGCGTCACCGAAGATCTCACCGGCAAATATGCCGCCGGCACGCTCATCAAGTCGGCAACGGCTGCGCTGGGCGGGCAGGGTGGTGGTGGCCGCCCGGACATGGCCCAGGGTGGCGGTCCGGATGGTTCGAAGGCTGAAGAAGCCATCGCCGCGATCCGCGCCCTCATCTAAAGCAGGTTCGGATAATCCAATTGCAAACGCCCCGTTAGTGACGGGGCGTTTTCGCATTTGAGGTGTGTCAATGCTAACAGTCTGCTAGCCAACTCGGCGCAGATGCGACGCTAAAGTCCAGCGCGGAAGAAGAAGATGCGTGGCTTCCAGCGGATGGGCCGGTTCTCGCTGAGCACGTTAAGGACGCCCGAAGCAATCACCACGAACATGCCGGCAATGGCGATCCAGTCCGGGAATTCCCCGAAGAAAGCGGCGCCGAAAATAATGGCCCAGATCAACTGGCTATACTGCACCGGCGCAATGAGATTGGCCGGTGTGCGACGCGTTGCCGAGATGATCAGGAGCCCGCCGACGCCGCCGAGGAGGCCGATGGCGAGGAAGATCAGGAATTGCTCGAAACTGGGCATGACGAATGTCGGAATCATCAGCAAGCCATTGATAATGCCGGAATAAAGCACCTGCAGGCCGACTAGGCTGACCCGCCGTTCCCGCGGCGCGACATGGCGCAGGATGATGGTGGTGAAGGCGCCGAGCATAGAGCTGAACACCAGGATATAGTGGCCCAGCTGCAGGTCGCGCATCCCCGGCCGAATGACCAGCACCACCCCCATGAAGCTGACAAACAACAAAAACCAGCGCAGCGCCGTGACATTTTCCTTGAGCAGCAGCACGCACAGCAGGGTCACAAAGATCGGCGTGGTGAAGGCGATCGCATAGACATCGGCAAACGGGATATGGGTGAATGCATACATCACGCAGCCGGTGGCGGTGATGGCCGTAGCGCAGCGAATATGGACCAGCCAGGGATGATGGAGCTTGTACATGTCCCGCCAGCGCTCGCCGCGCTTGTGCAGCATCAGCGGGATGATGGAAAAGCTCGTGGTGAAAAAAGCTATTTCAAATACCGACATGGTCGGCCCGACAGCCTTGATCAGCGCATCGGCAAACGAAAAAACAGCGTAGCCGACAAAGGCCAGTATGACGCCGATCGGCATCGCAATATCCAGGAAAAAAGGGCCGCGGCCCATGTAAGAATGCCTCTACCATACCAGAGGCTTTATGACTGTGTGGTTACGGTGCCGGCGCGATTTGCGCAAGAGGCAAACCTTTTAGCGTGGGTCCGACCAGCTCGATCCGATTGGTCCAGACATAGCCCGAAAACCCTTCCGGGATCTGCGCGAGGGTCTCCAGGTCATCGATGCCCGCCGTGCCGGGATCGCCCGCGCCATAGGGGCCGAGCAGGATCACCTCGCTTCCCGCATCGGCGAAGCGTTGCAGCAGGAGGTTGGGCCACCCCCAGAGGAATGGCGCGGCATTGATCGGGATCATCACCTTGGTATTGCGGCAGCTTTCCGGAACTATCCCCGTCCACCCGTAGAGCTCGTATTGTATGAGGCAGTCCGTCAGTCCGCGCCGCGACCAGACATTGAGCCCCTCGATCTGCTGGGCCGCACGAAAAGTCGGCTCGTCGCCGCCATATGCGCCCCAGATGGCATTCCGCCACTCCGGGTGCTCGGCTAGCAAGGTGGCCAGCATGTCGCCCTCGCGCGCCTCACGGCTCTTGAAGTTCACGAGGAAACGCTTGTCGGGAAATGCAGTCAGCACCTCGCCCAATTCCGGAATTTGCCCTGTGCCCTTGCCGCGAAAGGGAAATGTCTCCCCGCCATCGGCAGTGTAGCCATGGCCGATATCGAGCGCCTTGAGTTCGGCGAGGCTGTGGGCCCGCGTCTCGCCCTGGCCTTCCGTGCGGCAATCCACCGTCCAGTCGTGCATCACCGCAAAATGGCCGTCCGTTGTGGGATGAACGTCGATTTCGACGATGTCGGCACCGGAGCGGAAGGCGGCGTCCATCGAAGGCAAGGTGTTTTCCAGCAGCCCATGTCGCGGCTCGTCGATGCGCTCGGCCGTGCAGGTGTCGCTTTCGAGGCCGTCGCGGTGATAGGTCTGGTGCACGCCGCGATGGGCGATCAGCTGCGGCCCGTCACCGGACGGCGGTGCGACGCGCCAGCTCGCATTGAACAGGTAAACGCCGCCCAGGATCAATGCAGGCACCAGCAGCCGCTTCTTCATTTCGGTAATCCCCCCACCACTCGCCTCTGAATGAGTAGGGCCGGGGGCAATAATGCGTCAAAACCTTTTTAGTGCTGAGTACTTCGCCCAGTGTCCTGGCCTTTTGCCTGAGCCGGACTTGCCCCGATACCCGGCAGTCCAGACGAACTTGGCGGCGGACCGGCCAAAACAAAAAAGGCCGGGGAATATCCCCGGCCTTTCCTATTCTATCCAGCCGAAGCTTACGCCATGGCCTTCTGCAGGTTCTGGTCGATGGCATCGAGGAAGCCGAGGGTCGACAGCCACGGCTGATCCGGACCGACGAGCAGGGAAAGATCCTTGGTCATCTTGCCTTCTTCGATGGTGTCGACGGTGACCTTCTCGAGCGTTGCGGCGAACTTGGCCAGTTCGGCATTGTCGTCCAGCTTGGCGCGGTGCGCCAGGCCACGAGTCCAGGCGAAGATCGACGCGGTCGAGTTGGTCGAGGTTTCCTTGCCCTGCTGGTGCTGGCGGTAGTGGCGGGTCACGGTGCCGTGGGCCGCTTCAGATTCAACGATCTTGCCATCTGGCGTCGCCAGCACCGAGGTCATCAGGCCAAGCGAGCCAAAGCCCTGGGCCACGATGTCGGACTGCACGTCGCCGTCATAGTTCTTGCAGGCCCAGACATAGCCGCCGGACCACTTGAGAGCGGAAGCGACCATGTCGTCGATCAGGCGGTGTTCGTACCAGATCTTGGCTTCTTCGAACTTTTCCTTGAACTCGGCTTCGTAGATCTCCTGGAAGATATCCTTGAAGCGGCCGTCGTAGACCTTGAGGATGGTGTTCTTGGTCGACAGATACACCGGCACGCCGCGGGCAAGGCCGTAGTTGAAGCTCGAATAGGCGAAGTCGCGGATCGAGTCGTCGAGGTTGTACATGGCCATGGCGACGCCGGCACCCGGAGCCTGGAACACTTCGTGCTCGATGACCTTGCCATCTTCGCCGGTGAACTTGATGGTCAGCGTGCCCTTGCCCGGGAAGGTGAAGTCGGTGGCGCGATACTGGTCACCGAATGCGTGGCGGCCGACGATGATGGGCTGGGTCCAGCCGGGAACCAGGCGCGGCACGTTCTTGCAGATGATCGGCTCGCGGAAGATCACGCCGCCCAGAATATTGCGGATGGTGCCGTTGGGCGACTTCCACATCTTCTTGAGGCCGAATTCCTCTACGCGGGCTTCGTCAGGAGTGATGGTCGCGCACTTGATACCAACGCCATATTCGCGGATCGCATTGGCGGAGTCCACGGTCACCTGGTCGTTGGTGGCGTCGCGGTTCTCGATCGACAGATCATAATACTTGATGTCGAGATCGAGGTAGGGATGGATGAGCTTGTCCTTGATCGCCTGCCAGATGATGCGGGTCATCTCGTCGCCGTCGAGGTCGACCACCGGATTGGCGACTTTGATTTTGCTCATGGAACAACTCCCTGGATTTGCTTGTGTTGGCCCTCGGCCAGCGTCGAAAGCCCCTATAGCATCGTCAGCGAAAAGCGCAAACGCGCGCACGGCATGGGGGCTTGCCCAGACAGGAGCTATTGGGCCGGCAGGGTTTCGACAAAGCGTCGGGCCCGGTCTATCCATGCGGCGAGGCTGTCCTCGTCTTCCACCATGTCGCCGGTGACGATGACAAAGCCGGCCATGGTTCGCTCGCCCATGGTCATCTGCTCGGCCCCGTGTTCGAGCGCTTCGGTCATGCCCTCCTTGCCGACCCGCACCATCATCGATCCGTCTTTGACAGGGCAGACCAGCATATTGCCGTTGAGTATGAAGGCGATGCCGCCGAACATTCTCTTCTCCCGCACAATGGCGTTGGGCGGGAGCAGGTCTCGCACCCGATCGGCCAGTTCTTCCCGGGCAAGGCTCATGGCTGGGGCGCTCCCCGATAGGTCTGGTGGCGGGGCAAATGATCGGCGATCAGGTCCCAGCCCATCTGGTCACGCGCGAAAATCAGCTGGTTGGGTGCGAACCAGTCGTTCTGCCCGGCAAAAAGCCCCACGGGCAGGATTTTCACCCCGGGCGCTCTGGAGCTGGCAGCAGCCAATGTCGTCCCGCATTCGGGACAGAAGTGCCGCGTGAAACTGGCGCCCGAGGCAGCCGGTCGCGAGATGGATCCGGTCGCGCCGCTGATGGTAACGCTGTCGGCCGGCACGAGGACCACCGAGGAATGGCCGCTGCCGCTCACCTTCTGGCAGTTCACGCAGGCGCATTGAAACATCGAGAGGATCCGCCCCTTCACCGACAGGGTGATGGCGCCGCAATCGCAGCGGGCGGAGAGATCGATCTCTGGATGATGCTGGCCTGACATGGGCGCAGGCTGGCATGCGTCGTGCGGCCACGCAAGCGACTTGCCACGGGGCTCCGGGCCAGAGATTATGAGGCGGGGGAGTGCAATGGCACCTATACCGCAATTTCCGATAGAGACCGAGCGCCTGAAGCTGCGACCGTTTACGCGCGGCGATGTCGACGACGTCTTCGCCTATCGCAGCCTCGAAATCGTCGCGCGCTATCTCTTCGATCCGCCGCTCAGCCGCGAAGAATGTGCAATGGCGGTACAGCAGCGGACCACCCAGACCGGCATGGAGGAGGACGGGGACCGGATCATCCTGGCCGTGGAAAGCCGCGACGGCGGGCCGGTCCTTGGAGAAGTGTCGCTGATCCTGCGCTCTCGGGACGCCCGTCAGGGCGAACTGGGGTGGATTTTCCATCCCCAGTCCCAGGGGCGAGGACTGGCCTCCGAGGCCGCCCGGGCGATGCTGTCGCTGGCCTTCGATGGCGTTGGACTCCACCGTGTGTTTGCGCGCTGCGATGCGCTCAACACGTCGTCATGGCGCCTGATGGAGCGCCTCGGGATGCGGCGTGAGGCGCATTTCCGCGAACACGCCCTTTTCAAGGGCCGTTGGGACGAAGAATACATCTATGCCATACTCGCGCGCGAGTGGACGGCAAGCTCGCTTTAGTGGCGAACAAAATCAATTTCCCACCTATGTTAAGGTTTCTGCGCCCGCATAATCGTGGAAAGCCGAGTTTTCCTGATCTCGACTTTGTTATCCCAATTCTGCCAATGATTACAGGAACTTCGGTTTCCCCTCCGCGTTATTGTCTGAAACGTGTGTGTTTGCGGAGGGATTGTGGATCATGCCGGGTTTTAGCCTCAGTACGAAAACGGATCGCCTGGTGCTCAGGCCTTTCCAGCGCGGCGATGTGGCCGCGGTTGCGCGCTATCACACGCTGCCGAGCGTGCAGCGTTACGTCGTGCGCCCCACCCGTTATCCGGAAGAGGTTGCGAGCGCAGTCGATATCATGTGCGGCCACACGGCGTTGCAGCGCCCCGGCGACACGATCAGCGCCGCGCTTGTCCGTCAGGTTGAAGGCGACCTCATCGGCCAGGTGAGCCTGCTTTGGTCCGACGCAACCGCCGGCCAGGGCGAAGTGCGGTTCGTGATCAATCCGCTTCATGCCGGAAATGGCTATCTGTCCGAAGCCCTGTCTTCGGTTTTCGACGTCGCATTCGGCCATTTCCGCATCCATCGCCTGTTCGTGAAATGCGAAGGCCGCAATCACCATACCGCCAAGCTGATGCAGAAGCTGGGGATGCGGCTTGAGGCCCATTATCGCGAACATGCGTTTTTCCAGGGTGAATGGGACGAGGAGCTGCATTTTGCCATTCTCGATCGCGAATGGCAGGCATCATCCAAGGTTCGCCCGCTGCCGCTGCAGGGCCGAGTCGCCTGAATTGCCCCGCGGCGGCAATTAGGCTATGCCGCCGTCCTTATTCACGGGATGGCGGCACATGGCAGGCACGGATAGTTCTCAACCGATCAATTTGGCTCCGACTCCGGCGATCATCCTGTGTGAGCCGCAGCTGGGCGAGAATATCGGTTCGGCCGCCCGCGCCATGGCCAATTTCGGCCTGTGGGACCTGCGCCTCGTTCGCCCACGCGACGGCTGGCCAAACGAAAAGGCGGTCGCTGCCGCTTCCAAGGCCGACCACGTGCTCGAACGCGTCACCGTCTACGACACGCTCGAAGCCGCGATTGCCGACCTCACGCTGGTCTACGCCACGACCGCCCGCTCCCGCGACATGCAGAAGGAAGTCTATGGCCCGGAGGAAGCGTCCGGCGCCATGGCGGCCCATATTGCCGGCGGCAAGAAGGCTGGCCTCTTGTTCGGACGCGAGCGCTGGGGTCTCCTCAATGACGAAGTGGCTATGGCCGACGCCATTGTCACCCTGCCAGTCGAAGCGGCGTTCGCCTCTCTCAATATCGCGCAGGCGGTCCTGCTGATGAGCTATGAATTCCGCCGCACCAGCGAAGCCGGACGGGCGCTGCCGTTCGAGGTCGAGCACGAGCCCGCACCGCGGACCGAACTGGTTGGCCTCTTCGAGCATCTTGAAGGTGTGCTCGATCAGTCAGGCTTCTTCACGACCGAGGCCAAGAAGCCGAGCATGGTCAATAATCTCCGCACCGCGCTGACGCGCGGCCGTTTTTCGAGCCAGGAAATCCGAACCCTGCGCGGTGTGATCTCCTCGATCGACCGCCGCCATGAACGCCCCAATCCCAACCGGCAGAAGCCGCAAAAGCCCGAACAGCCGAAAGACTAGGGCGTTTGTGTACGCTTTGAGCCGTTTCCGCCTTTGACGGCGGGGCGATGGCGTGGCAATCGATTGAGCATCATGCATGCTCCCACCGAAAAACACCGCATCGCCCTCACCTACAAGGGCTTCCGCTTCTTCTGGCTGACGACGCTGCTGGTCAGCTTTGCCGTCCAGATCATGTCTGTCTCGGTGGCGTGGCAAATCTACGATGTCACCGGCAATGTGTTCCTGCTCGGTCTTGTGGGCCTCAGCCTCTTCCTGCCGGCGCTTCTGCTGATCCTAGTGACAGGGCTGACGGCCGACCGCTTCAATCGACGCGGGATCATGGCCGTCTGCCTCACGGTCGAACTGGTCTGCGCCCTGGGGTTCCTCACCTTCGTCAATGCGCAGGAGCATGAGGTCTGGCCGATCTTCGGCATATTGGTCCTCCTCGGCACGGCCCGCGCCTTCTGGAGCCCGGCCGCGCAGTCGCTAGCGCCCAATCTGGTGCCGCCCGAGGCGCTGTCCAACGCCATCACCACCAATGCCACAGCCTGGCAGATGGCGGCCATTCTCGGCCCTGCCGCCGGTGGCCTGCTCTATGGCATCGCCCCCTCCGTCGCCTTCGGCACCTCGGCCGTGCTGCTGGCGTGCGCCGTCGTTACTGTGCTGATGATCCCCAAGCCGGCCCGGGTGCGCGACAGCCAGGCCAAGAGCCTCGAGACCATTTTCGGCGGCTTCCGCTATATCCGCTCCAATAAGGTGGTGCTCGGCGCGATTTCGCTCGATATGTTTGCCGTGCTGATGGGCGGGGCAGTGGCCCTCCTGCCGGTCTACACCAAGGATATTCTGCACGCGGGTCCGCAGGAGCTGGGCCTCCTGCGCGCAGCGCCCGGCATTGGCGCCATCGCCATGGCGCTGTTCCTCACGCGCTTCCCCATCCGCGACCACGCTGGCAAGCTCCTGTTCCTCTTTGTCGGCCTGTTCGGTCTCTTCACCGCGATCTTTGGTCTTTCGACCACGGTGTGGGTCTCCATTCCGGCGCTGGCGCTAGTCGGGGCGTCCGACATGGTCAGCGTCACCATCCGCGAGACCATCATGCAACTCTGGACGCCCGAGGAGGTCCGCGGTCGCGTCAATGCGGTCAATTCCGTGTTTATCGGCGCCTCCAACGAGCTGGGCGAGTTCCGGGCGGGCACGGTGGCCCATTTCATCGGCCCGGTGCCGGCGGTGGTGATTGGCGGTTTTGGCGCTATTGCCGTGGCGGTCATCTGGAGCCGAATCTTCCCGCAGCTGCGCGACCAGCGCACGCTCGACAAGAAAATGGCGTAACCGGCAAAAACTCCGGCTTTCCGGGGCTGTTTACTGTTGTCGAGGCCGCTCCCGGCCTTGACTCCCCTTCCTTGCCCCTCTAAGACGCACCCACCTATTCCGGCCTAACGGCCCATAGGCGCACCCGGGATTCTCTGATGGGAGTCTGTCGGTCCTTCGCAAGGAGGGCAGAGGAGGGCGCGATCCATTCGAACTCTAACTCAACGAAGGATACGCGATGTCGAAGCGTCATTCCGTAAAGTACAAAATTGACCGTCGCCTTGGCGAGAACATCTGGGGCCGTCCGAAGTCCCCGCTGAACGCACGTGCCTATGGCCCCGGCCAGCACGGTCAGCGCCGCAAGGGCAAGCTGTCGGACTACGGTCTGCAGCTGCGCGCCAAGCAGAAGCTCAAGGGCTACTACGGCTCGATCACCGAAAAGGGCTTCCGCAAGCTCTATGACGAAGCCAGCCGTCGCAAGGGCGACACCGGCGAGAACCTGATCGGTCTGCTCGAGTCGCGTCTCGACGCGATCGTCTACCGCGCCAAGTTCGTCGCCACCGTCTTCGCTGCCCGTCAGTTCGTGTCCCACGGCCACGTCCTCGTCAACGGCAAGCGCGTCAACATCCCGTCCTACCAGGTCAAGGTCGGCGACAAGATCGAAGTGCG
>JADGMW010000023.1_pt3 | contig 219275 bp, 187 predicted proteins | sample 8641801 | NCBI WGS metagenome assembly JADGMW01 (sample SAMN16272018, study PRJNA661076) | feces metagenome | isolation source: fecal sample from diarrhoea affected cattle A | host: Bos taurus | place: South Africa: Lokaleng Village, Mahikeng | collected 2019-09 | reverse complement strand
CCCCCACGCCCCGCTCTAGGTCCGCGCGCGACCAGGTCGCCCGCGGCGAACCATCTTTTGGAAGGCGATGAGTTCCCCCATGTCCGTCCTCAGCAAGAAGAGCTCTGTAGCCCCCAAGGGCTACAACCGGTGGCTCATCCCGCCTGCGGCGCTGTGCGTTCACCTGTCGATCGGGCAGGTGTACGCCCTTTCAGTCTTCAAGATTCCTCTCGAGCACCACTTCGACGCCTCGCACACGCAGATCGGCTGGATCTTCTCGCTCGCGATCGGCATGCTCGGGACCTCCTCGGCCCTGTTCGGCAAGTGGGTCGAGAAGAACGGTCCTCGCAAGGCCATGGTGGTCGCCGCCGCCTGCTGGGTGAGCGGCTTCCTGATCGGGGCGCTCGGTATCGCGACGGGTCAGCTGTGGTTGCTCTACCTCGGGTACGGCTTCCTCGGCGGTATCGGTCTCGGTATCGGCTACATCTCGCCGGTCTCCACGCTCATGAAGTGGTTCCCGGAGAAGCCGGGCCTCGCCACGGGCATGGCCATCATGGGCTTCGGTGGCGGTGCCCTCGTCGCTGCCCCCTTCGCCACGGCGCTCATGGGCGCCTTCAACGGCGGCGGCACCGAGATCAGCGGGTCCGCGCTCGTGTCGACCTTCGTCACGCTGGGCCTGACCTACGCGGTCCTCATGGCCCTGGGTGCCACGCTGATCCGCATCCCCCCGGGCTTCGAGGACGACGAGACCTCCGAGCACTTCCCGGGCAAGGGCGGTGCACTCGTGCGCACCACCCGTGCCGTGCGCACCCCGCAGTTCTACCTGCTGTGGATCGTGCTCTTCACGAACGTCACCGCGGGCATCGGCATCCTCGAGAACGCGGGCCCGATGATCCAGGACTTCTTCCGCGTCGACGGCACCTCGCCCGTCACGGCGGCGATGGCGGCCGGTTTCGTCGGTCTGCTGAGCCTGGCGAACATGGGTGGCCGCTTCGGCTGGTCGACGCTGTCCGACAAGATCGGTCGCAAGCCCGCCTACTTCATCTACCTGGGTGTGGGCCTGGCCCTCTACCTCGTGCTGGCCCAGGCGGGCTCGTCGAGCGTGGCGCTCATGGTGACGCTCGCGTTCATCATCATCACGTTCTACGGCGGTGGCTTCGCGACCATCCCGGCGTACCTGAAGGACCTCTTCGGGACGCTCGAGGTGGGTGCGATTCACGGCCGTCTGCTCACGGCCTGGTCGGCCGCCGGCATCGCCGGTCCGCTGATCGTCAACAGCACGCTGGACCGTGCCGGTGAGCCGGGAACGCTCGTGGCGGCGGATTACAAGCCCGCGCTGCTCATCATGGTCGGCGTGCTCGGCGTCGGCTTCGTGGCCAACCTCCTCGTGCGCACGGTGAGTGCCAAGCACTACGACGCCGACCAGGTCGGGCGTCTGGCGCAGCGCGCCGCCGCGAGCGCGGCCAAGGACATCGAGCGTGACATCAAGCGTCTCGATGTCCAGGCGGCCACCGGTCGGGCCCGATGGATCGCGGTGATTCCGTGGCTCGTCGTGGGAGTTCCCCTCGCACTCGGTCTCTACCAGACCGTGCTGAAGGCTGTGCAGCTCTTCACCGCTTGACCGGCAACACGGCGGGGGCGCGGCAGACCGCCGCGCCCCCGCCGTCGTGCCCGGGTGGAGGCAGGCCCACCCGGCGTACGCTGCCCGGTTCCAGCTCGGCGCAGAAACGGGGCTCCGGCAGGCTGAGGCGTGCGGGCTGACGTGGTCTCGCGTCGACCGGAAGCGACGTGAGGCCGTCGTGCACCAGCAGCTGGTTCACGAACGGGACGGGTGTGGCCCCGTCGACCCGGGAACGCGGCTGACGCCTGACACCGTGCTGGCCCGGGTTCGAGATCCCTTGCCCTCCGCCCGGGGGCCCGTCACCGGACCTGCTCCCCGGTGACCGGGGGCTCGCCGCTGAGCGCGGGAGCCCGGTGGACGACCCGTCCGGCGCGCACGACGAGGTCGACGTCGGCCAGGTCGCCCGCGGCGAGCTGCGTGCCGGTGTGCGCCAGCACCGTGAGGTCGCCGCGCGCACCGGGCCGCACCTCGCCCGCGTCCGAGCGGTCGAGGAACGCGGCCGGCTCGGTGGTCAGCGAGCGCAGCACGTCGGCCGTCGTCATGCCGCAGGCCGCCATCGCCTCGAGCTCCGGGCGGATGTCCCTGTCCTTGAGGTAGCCCACGTCGGTGCCGAACAGGACGCGGCCGCCTGCGGCGAGGAACACCCGCAGCCCGTCGCGCACCGGCTCCATGAACCCGTCGTCCCGGCTGACCGTCGCGGCGAACATGTGCAGCGTGGGGATCAGCCGGGTGCCGCGGTCCGCGGCCTCCCGCAGCAGCTCGGCGGTGCCGTCGGCCACCGACGGGACGTGCGCCAGCGCGTCGACGCCCGCACGGACCGCCACGGCGGTGCCCTCCCGGTCGGTGGGGTGGGCCAGGACGAGCAGCCCCCGGCGGTGGGACTCCTCGACGGCAGCGCGTGCGACCTCCTCGCTCATCGCGAGGACCCGGTCCCGCTCGACCAGCGACCCGGTGAACAGCTTGGTCAGGACGACGCCACGGCGGTGCCGCACGGCGACGGCGCGACGTGCGGCGCGGGCGCTCGCGGGCGTCGGGATCCAGCGGCGCGCGTGCCACGGCATCGTCTCCCGGACGTAGAAGGGCAGCCCGCGCCGCGGCATGAGCGTGGCCCCGGTCACCAGGATCTCCGGTCCGCGCAGCTCACCGGACGCGATGCGCTGGACGACGGGCAGCGTGTGCCGCGGGTCCGAGCCGAGGTCGAGCGCGGTCGTGAAGCCGCGGCTGAGCAGCATGTCGTCGATCTCGGCCTGCAACGCCGCGGCCGGTGCCGTGCGGGCGCCGGCCCACACGCGCTCGGTCAGGTGGACGTGGCAGTTGGTGAAGCCGGCCGTCACGACCCGGCCGCCGACGTCGACGCGGGGCAGGTCGGCGTCGGCCGGGACCTCACCGCCGACCTGTCGCACGACCCCGTCGCGCACCAGCAGGACGCCCGGCTCCCCGACAGGGACGCCGGGCGCCGCCCACACGCGCGCGCCCGTCAGCAGCAGGTCGCGCGGGGCGGGCTCGCTCTGGGCCGGCGGCATGAGCGCGACCGTAGCGACCGTCCTGCTGCGCCGTCCAGGATGTGCCGTTCAGGCCGGGCGGGGCTGGCGCGTGCAGGGCGGCGCGGCGTTCACCCGGACGCCACTCGCACGCCCGTGCGGGGGCCTACGCTGCCGCCATGGGTCACCCCACCGCCGAGGTTCCCGACGTCGTCGTCGAGCCCGCACCCGCCCGCCGTCAGATCGCCGCCTGGGCGTCATGGGACTGGGGGTCGGCGGCGTTCAACGCGGTCGTCACGACCTTCGTCTTCACGACGTGGCTCACGAGCAGCGCGTTCGCCGAGCCGGGGGCCGACCCGGTCGCCGTCACCGCGCTGCACAGCCAGTGGCTCGGCTGGGGGCTCGCCGCCGCGGGCATCCTCGTCGCGCTCACCGCGCCTGCGCTCGGGACGCTCGCCGACGCCGGCGGCCGGCGCCGCCCGATGCTGGCCGTGACGTCCGGGATCGTCGGGCTGTGCGTGCTGGCGCTGTGGTTCGTCCGACCCGTCGAGGGCGGCATGGCGGACGCCGTCCGGCTCGGCGTGATCCTGCTGGCGGTCGGCACCATCGCCTTCGAGATCGGGTCGGTGGCGTACAACGCGCTGCTGCTGCAGATCAGCGGCCCGCGGACCATCGGGCGCATCAGCGGGATCGGGTGGGGCGCCGGCTACGTCGGCGGGATCGTCCTGCTCGTCATCCTCTTCGTCGGGTTCATCGACCCGGAGGTCGGCTGGTTCGGGGTCACGTCGCAGGGCGGTCTCGACATCCGCGTCTCGATGCTCGTCGCCGGGGCGTGGTTCCTGGTGTTCGCGGTCCCGGTGCTCGTCATGGTCCCCGACCGACGCCGCCCGGGCGCACCGTCCGCGCACGTCGGCATCGCCGGTGCCTACGTGGCGGTCGGTCGGCACGTCGCCGAGCTGTGGCGCGAGCGCCGCTCGACCCTGCGGTTCCTCATCGCGTCCGCCGTCTTCCGCGACGGGCTCACGGGCGTCTTCACGTTCGGCGGCGTGCTCGCGGCGGGCTCGTTCGGCTTCTCCGCGAGCGACGTGATCATGTTCGGCATCGCCGCCAACGTCGTCGCGGGGGCCTCGACCATCGGCGCCGGCTGGCTCGACGACCGGTACGGCCCGCGTCGCCTCGTCACCTGGGCCCTCGTGGTGCTCGTCATCGCCGGGACGGCCGTGTTCCTCCTGCACGACGCGGGCACGTCGGCCTTCTGGGCCGGTGGCCTGGTGCTGTCGGCGTGCGTGGGGCCGGCGCAGTCGGCGTCCCGCGGGCTGCTGGCTCGCCTCGCCGAGCCGGGCCGCGAGACCGAGCTGTTCGGGTTGTACGCGACCACGGGCCGCGCGGCGACGTTCCTCGCGCCCGCGGCGTTCTCGATCGCGATCGGCATCGGCGGTGAGCAGTACTGGGGCATCCTCGGGATCGTCGTGGTCCTCGCGGTGGGGCTCGCGCTGTTCGTGCCCGTGCGGTTCCCCCGGGGCCTCGGCGTGGACGGGCGGCGGGACGTGACCAAGGACGTCGCGTGACGCCGGGCACCGGGTGACGGCGGGCGCGGCGCGGGCCGTCGACGGCGACTGGGTGCCCGACCGGCTGCTGCCGGGGTACGAGGCGTCCACGCGGCCGGGGTGGCGGCCGGAGCCGGCCGGTCCGCGGGCGCGCGCACTGGCCGCCGGTGGCCAGGACGTCGTGCTGACGCTCGTCCGCCCGGGCGTCCCGCCCGACGCACCCCAGGGCGTCGTCGTGCACCTGCACGGCTACAACGACTACTTCTTCGCCACGCACCTGGCCGACGCCGTCCGTGACGCGGGCTGGGCGTTCCTCGCGCTCGACGCGCGCCGGGCCGGCCGGTCGCTGCGCCCCGGCGACGTGCCGCACTACCAGGGCGACCTGCGGGAGCAGGCGTCCGACCTCACGCGGGCCGTCAGGGCGGCGCGACGTGCGTGGCCAGGGCTGCCCGTCGTCGTGCACGCCCACTCGACGGGCGGGCTCGTGGCAGCGCTGTGGGCGCACGCGCACCGCGCCCGCGGCGGCGCGGACGCCGTCGTGCTGAACAGCCCGTTCCTGTCCTTCGAGCGGTCGTGGGTGCGGCCGTTGCAGGACGGCGCGCTGCGTCCGCTGGCGCGCCGGGCGCCGCTCGCGGTGGTCGCGTCGGCGCCGTCGCGGTACGCGGGCCGGCTCGCCGCGCGGTGGCGCTTCGACACGACGCTCAAGCGTCCCGAGGGGGTGCCCGCCCGGGCCGGGTGGCTGGCCGCCGTGCGGGCCGGGCAGCTGCGCGTGGCGCGGGGCCTCGACATCGGGGTCCCGGTGCTGGTCGCCCGCTCGTCGCGGTCCGGGGCCGACGTCATGGACGGGCCGGACCTGGACTGCGCCGACACCGTGCTGGACGTGGAGACGATCGCCACGCTCGCACCGCGCCTCGGCACGGACGTGCGCGAGCTGGTCGTCGACGACGCGGTCCACGACCTCGCGCTCTCGCTGGCCCCGGCTCGCACCACCTACCTGGGTGCCCTGACCGACTTCCTCGCCGGGGTCCGCTGACGCGCCGAGCCCCACCCCCCCGCACGCCGAGCGCGGTACTCCGCTGCCGAGCGCGGTACTCGTTTCCACCGCGCTCGACCGGTGTGTACCGCGCTCGGCGGGGGTGGGGTGGGTCAGCGCAGCCGCGTGCGTGCCCTGCCGAGGGGCAGGTCGGCGAGCGGGCCCGCCGGGTACACCGTGCCCGCGGCCTTGCGCACGCCCAGGAGGTCGACGTCCGCGGCCACGGGGGTGCCGTCGGGGTTCTCGAAGTCGGCGTCGGCGAACCGGACACGGGGCAGGTCGGCCGCGGTGACCAGGCCCACATGGCCGTCCGTGAGGTCGGCAGGGAGGGTCGTCTCCAGCCATACGCCGTCGCCGTCCTCGACGACGGCGACCTCGACGGCACCGCTGGTGGTGCGGGCGCCCGTCTCGCCCGCGAACGGCCGACTGCCGTTCGCGTAGACGTTGTGGTGGATGTAGACGCCCTGCGCCTTGGTGCCGAAGCGCTCGTGGTCGCCCTCGGCGGCGTTGACGGACTCCAGGTAGCCCTCCCAGCCGACGGGGTACCCGTCGTAGGCGGAGGTCCCCGAGGCCGCCGGGGCAGCGTCGAGCCAGATCGCGCCGGGCAGCAGCGCGCCGGCGACGTCGGCGCCGGTGAACAGGTTGCCGATCCAGCGGTCGTCGCCGCCGAGGATGTTCGCGAACCCGGCCACCGCCGTCGAGTGCGGCCGGTGGTACTGCGTGGCCCGGTCGATGACCTGCCCGCAGCGCACGACGCCGCCGACGAGGTTGTTCACGTACGCGCCGCCCTGTGAGAAGTTCTCGATCGCGACGGGTGAGGCGAACACGTTGTGGTCGACCAGGTAGGGGCCGTGCGAGACCTCGACGAAGAGGTCGCGCGTGTTGGCGTGGTAGACGTTGCGGGCCACGCGGGTGCCCTGGGTCTGCCAGTCGAGCCAGGTGCCGAGCGTGCAGTGGTCGATCCGGTTGCCGAGGATCTGCACGTCGATCGCGGCGTGCAGCTTGATACCGGCGATCTCGTAGCCGTAGAACTCGCGCTTGGTGCCGATGTGGTGGATGTGGTTGTCCTCGATGATCGAGAACACCGCGCCCAGGTGGCCGACGACGCCGTTCTGCCCGCAGTCGTAGATGTGGTTGCGGCGCACGACGTGCGAGCCGATGCGGTCCTTGGACCAGCCCTGCTCGAGCGCCGTGAACACCGACTCGAGCTGGTACTGGTAGCCCGGCTTGTCGCCGCGGACCGCCGCGAAGTTGTGACCGGTGGAGATCTCCTTGCCGAGCGAGACGGCCGAGCACTTCGCGTCGTGGATGACGTTGTCCTCGATGACCCAGCCCTTGGCCCAGTTCGGCCCGATGAGGCCGGGCTGGTCGGCCGTGGGCGGGGTCCAGGGCGACGCCGCCTGTGCCAGCTCGAAACCGCGCACCGTGATCCAGTCGAGGTGGTGCTGCTCGGGGTAGAACACCGCGGGGCGCGCGTTGACCTCGGTCAGCGCGGCGTTGGGGTCGGCGTCGAGGAAGTTCGCCCAGATCGTGGTGACGTCGTCGCCGACCTCGGCGTACCAGACCGCCTGCGACCACGCCGGGTCATCGACCGCCTGCGTGGTCCTGGTCCAGCCGTCGACGACGGACTCGCGCCGCTCGGGGTGCGCGACGGACCCGACGTCGTGCACCTGGGTCAGGGAGCGGCCGTCGAGGTACACGTCGCCCCGGGTGGGTCTGCCGCCGTACTGCCCCGGGACGAGCCAGTCGCCCCACAGCTCCTCGGCGAACGGGTTGAAGTCGCCGAACAGGGCGTGTGGCACCTCGACACGCCAGGTGCCGTCCGCCTCGCGCGTCCAGCCGGTCACGGGCTCGGCGCCCGTGACCACCACGTGGTCGCCCGCGGCGGCCTCGAACGTGATGCGGCGCGTGTCGCTCAGGCCGCCGCGCACCGGGCGGACCCACTCGCGGTAGACGCCCTCGTGCACGCGCACGGTATCGCCCGGCACCGCCTTCGCGGCGGCGGCGTTGATGGTGCGCAGCGGCGCACCCTCGTCGCCACGGTGGGTGTCGTCGCCGGTCACGGCGACGTGGATGATGCCCATGCTCGTCTCCTTCGACGGTCGCGGGGTGGTCAGGCGGTCGCGGCGAGCGTCTGCTCACCGGCCGGCAGCGTCACGTCGACGACGGCGCCGGCGACGGTGAGGCGGTAGTCGCCCGCGAAGGCGTCGACGACGACGCGGCCGGCGTCGTCGGTGCGCACCGTCGTCGGCGGAAGCCACCAGGCACCCTTGACGAGGCCGCGCAGCGCGTCGTACGCGGGCTTGGGGGTGCCGTCGGCGCGGACGAGCCCGCACGGGGCGCCGAGCCACGCGCCCTCGTCGGTGATGCCCCAGTAGTTGATGCACTCGACCGCGGGGTGTGCGACGAGCTGGCTGTAGTGCCGCACGATCTCCTCGGCCTGGCGCTCCTCGCCCTGCGGCGTGGACGGCCAGGAGTCGACGACGTAGTCGTTGAGGTCGGTGACCTCCGACGGCATGACGTCCCCCGAGAGCAGCGTGTTCTCGGTGAAGTGCAGGGGCAGGCCGAACCGCTCGAAGCGGGTGAGCACGTCCGCGAAGAACTCCTCGCCGCGGTAGCCCTGGTGCATGTGGGACTGCAGCCCGAGCACGTCGATCTGCACGCCCGCGTCCAGGAGGTCCTCGATGAGCCGCTCGTAGGCGGGGGAGAGGTTGAAGTCGTTGAGCAGCAGCGTCACGGCGGGGTTGGCCTCGCGCGCGGCCTCGAAGGCGAGGCGGACCATCTCGACGCGCCCGCGCCGCTGGGCGAGCTGGGTCACGGCGTTCTCCTCGCGGTCGAACACCGGCAGGATGACGGCCTCGTTGATGGCGTCCCAGGTGGGGACGACGTCGGCGAGCTGCGTGACCTCGCGTGCGATGCGGGCGCGGATGGTGCGCTCGAGCTCCGCGTCGTCCATGCCGAGGAGCCACGTCGGGGCCATGGTGTGCCACAGCAGCGGGTGGCCCTTGATCGCGGCGCCGCGGGCGGCGAACCACTCGGCGGTGCGCCGCAGGCGGGTGGTGTCGGGGCGGCCCGGCTCGGGCTCGAAGCCCCGCCAGTAGAACGGGAGCGTGACCTGGTTGAAGAGGTCGAACCAGAGGGGCTCGAGGTGCCGGGCGGCCTCGACGGAGGCGCCACCGAAGGGGGAGTAGAGCGGCGTCGTGTCCTCGCCGTTGGCGAGTCCGACGAAGTCGAAGCCGACGTTGCCGAACAGGAACGCGTGCCTGGTCTGCTCGACGACGACCTCGCGGTCGGCCAGGGGGGTCCCGGCGGGGTCGGTGAGGGTCACGGTGCTCTGCGTGTGGCGGTGGGCGAAGCGCGGGTCGGCTGTGATGCGGGCGACGTTGTCCATAAAGGAAACTTTCCATACCCGAGGCGCTTCGCGCCAGTCGGCCGACCGAATCAGGCGCGCGGTGCGTCGGTCGACCTGCGCACCACCAGGGACGTCGCCAGCTCGGTGCGAGGCGCAGGGCGCAACTCGGACCGGGACATCTCGATGACGATGCGGGCGGCCTCGCGCCCCATCTCCACCAGCGGCTGGCGCACCGTCGTCAACGCCGGCGTCACCCACTGGCACAGGTCGACGTCGTCGAACCCGACCACGGAGACGTCCCGGGGCACGCTCAAGCCCAGCTCCGCGGCGGCGAGGTAGACGCCGTAGGCCTGCTCGTCGGAGCCCGAGACGATCGCGGTGGGGCGGTCCGGCAGGCTCAGCAGCGCGGTGCCGTGCTCGATCCCGCCGCTGACCAGCGAGTCGCCGTGCCGGACCAGCGCGGGGTCGGCCCGCAGGCCGTGGCGCTGCAGGGCACTGCGGTAGCCGTCGAGACGGTCGCGGTGGGACTCGTCGCGCAGCGGCCCGGTGATGAAGGCGATCCGCGTGTGCCCCAGGCCGATGAGGTGTGCCGTGGCGTCGCGCCCACCGGCCCAGTTGGTGGCGGCGACGGTGGGCAGCGAGGGCAGTGCCGCGCCGATCGGGTCCAGCAGCACGACGGGCATGCGCAGTCGCGAGAGCTCGCGCTCGGCGACGTCGTGCACCTGGGCGGCGACGAGGATGACGCCTTCCGAGCCGCGCCGCGACAGGTGGTCGAGCCACGTGCGCCCGCTCGCGGGCGTCGACGTCGTCGTCACGACGAGATCGAGCCCGAGCCGCGCGACCTCGGCCTGGGCGCCGCGCAGGAGCGTGGTCGCCCACTGGGTGTCGAGCGCGTACAGGACGAGGTCGACCAGGCCGCTGCCGGACCCGGGATGCGTGCGTCGCTGTTCGTAGCCCTGCTCGTCGAGTATCTGCTCGACCTGCCGTCGGGTCGCCGCCGAGACGCCGGGGCGCCCGTTGAGCACCTTCGACACGGTCGGCACCGAGACGCCCGCTGCCTGCGCCACTGCGGCGATGGTCACTCCGCGCCGCTCCTTCGAGCCCTTGCGGGACGCGTGCCCCATGGCGTCCTCCTCTGCTCCTCGTGGCCTCTCCGGCGCCTCACGTTGACGGCGCCGCGGAGCGCACCCTAACGTACGGCTCAGCGAAAGGATTAAAGAAACTTTCGCACATCGAGCGGTCCCCATCGGCGGGGACGAGCAGAAGGAGCAGCGATGCGAACCTCAAGGACGACGGTTCAGGCACGGAGGGCGGGCATCATCGCGGCAGCAGTCGCGGTCGGCCTCCTCGCCACGGCATGCGGGGCCACGGACGGCGGAGCCGCCGGCGGTACGGAGGGCAGCGCCACCGAGGGCACGGTGACGTGGTGGGGCTGGACCCCGGACGCCCCCAACGCGGAGAAGCTGATCGCGGCCTTCAACGAGGAGTACCCCGACATCGAGGTCTCCTTCATCTCACGGCCCATCGACAGCTACGACTCGGTCCTCTCCCCGGCGCTGACGTCGTCGGACGGACCCGACGTGTTCAACGTCGCGCCGGGCTCGGCCAACGGTGGCGTCCAGACCTTCGGTGCCGGCGCGATCGACCTGACCCCCGCGGTCCAGGAGGCCCTCGGGGACGGATGGAAGGACCAGCTCGCCGAGATCGGCGTCGACGGCCTGACCGTCGACGGCAAGCTCGTCGGCCTGTCCGCCGGTGCGGTCTACTCCGGCAACCTCTGGATCAACCAGGACCTCTTCGACGAGTTCGGCCAGCAGCCGCCGACCACGCTCGAGGAGTGGAAGTCCGTGTGCGAGGCCTTCGAGGCGGGCGGCAAGGGCTGCTTCGTGCAGGGCGCCGGCCAGCACGCGTTCAACATGGACACCTTCGAGGCGATCATGGAGAACATCGAGCCCGGCCTCTACCAGAAGGCGTCGCTCGGCGAGGCCTCGTACGTCGACGGTGACTCGGGCGCCAAGTTCGCCCAGGGCATGGAGATCTGGAAGTCGCTGTTCGACGAGGGCATCATGCAGCCCGGGGCCACGGGCCTCCAGCAGTACCCCGACGCGAACAACGAGTTCTTCGCCGGCAACTACGCCATGGTGATGATGGGCTCCTGGTACACCCAGTACGCCGTCAAGGACTCGAACCTCGCGGCGCAGGAGGCCGCGGGCGTCGCGAACCCCGAGCCGATGACGATCATCCCGATCGACCTTCCGGACCTTGCCGGCACCGGCAACGTCGGCAACATGTTCGGTGACGCGGACTACGGCCTCGCCGTCTCGGCGCGCTCGCAGAACCAGGAAGCCGCGACGACGTTCGCCGTGTGGCTCACCACCTCGCAGGGCGGGCAGCAGGCCGTCGCCAACACGCTCAACAACATCCCGGCGCTCAACGGCATCACGCCGGTCTGGGACGACATCGAGCTGGCCAACCCCGAGGCCCAGGCCGAGGTGCTGTCGGCGTACACGGAGCAGGCGGCCTCGGCCACCCAGCCGCGGTTCGCGAGCGTCTCCGCCGAGCTGAACTCCGGCTTCCGCGACACCCTCGGTGAGGTCGCCGAGGGACGCATGAGCGTCGCGGACGCCCAGGCGCACCTGCAGTCGATCGTCGACGCGGAGTGACCGAGCGCAGCTGACTCCCGCCGGGCCGGCCGCGCCCTACCCTCTCGCGGCCGGCCCGACCGGGTGCACCCACCCCCCCGAACTCCCACCAGAAGGACTCCCGATGCGCAGCGACACTGCTGTCGACGCACCACGCGAGAACACCGGTGGCCCCACTCGCACCTCCGCGCAGCGTCGTCGCGGCGGAACCCTGAAGCACGTCGCGAGCGGCTACCCGTGGATCCTCCCGGCCATGATCGTCGTGGCCGGCCTGATCTACTTCTCGATCGGCTACACCGGATTCGTCTCGACCCAGAAGTGGAACGGATTCATCCTCACCCCGTCCGAGTGGATCGGGGCCGGCAACTTCCAGACCCTCGCCGGGGACCCGATGTTCCGGCGTGCTCTCGTCAACACCGCCGTCTTCTACGTCGTGACCTTCACGGTGCAGACCACGATCGGCTTCGTCTTCGCGGCGCTGATGCACTCCTCGGTCAAGCTCCGCGGGCTGTACAAGGTCATCGTCTTCGTCCCCACGGTGCTGGCGCCCGCGACGATGGCCCCCGTCTTCCGCACGATGTTCGCCAACAACGGCGAGGTCAACACGTTCCTGTCGTCGATCGGGCTGGACGGGCTGACGCACACCTGGCTCTCGGACCCCGGCACCGCGCTCGGCGTCGTCATGGCGGCGACGATCTGGCAGTGGACGGGCCTGACGTTCATCCTCTTCTACGCCGCCATGTCGCAGATCGAGCCCGAGATGCTCGAGGCGGCGCGCATGGACGGCGCGGGCAACGTCCGCAGCCTGTTCTCGATCGTGTGGCCGTCGTGCCGCGGGACGACGTTCGCCCTGGCGACGCTCGGCCTGATCGGTGCGCTCAAGACGTTCGACTGGCCCTACCTGATCTCGCCATCGGGCCTGGGCGGGGCGACCCAGTTCCTGGGCACGTACATCTACCAGACGATGATGCAGGAGAAGAACTTCGGCTACGCCGCGACGATCTCCGTCGCGCTCCTCGTCCTGGCTGTGACCTGCGGTGTCGCGATGTCGATCCGCAACCGTCGTGAGGGGAAGAGCTGATGTTCGAGGCCCGTACGAAGTCGCAGAAGCTCGTCATCCAGGTCGTCGTGACGCTCATGGCGCTGCCCTTCCTGGTCCCGCTGGTCGTGATGGTCCGCGGCTCGCTCGCCGGCCGAGGGTTCGGCAACTACGTCAAGGTCTTCGAGACCGGCGTCCTGGGCACCTACCTGCTCAACTCGGTCATCGTCTCGGTGTCGGCGATCCTCGTCGTCTGCGCATGCACCATGCTCGCCGCGTTCGGCTTCTCCAAGCTGCGCATCGCGGGCAAGGAGGTGTGGTTCTGGGCGCTGCTGCTGGCCCTGACGATGCCCGAGGCCGTGCTCCTGACGCCCCTGTTCGTCACCGCGTCCACGTTCGACATGTACAACCAGCTCATCGCCGTGATCCTGCCGATCGCGGCCCTGCAGATCCCGTTCGCGACGCTGCTGGCCCGCAACTTCTTCGACGGCATCCCGAACGAGCTCATGGAGGCCGCGCGCGTCGACGGCGCCAGCGTCTGGCAGGTGTTCCGGCGGATCATGCTGCCGCTGACCAAGCCGATCGCCGCCGCGATCGTGGTGCTCACGCTGATCGCCGCGTGGAACGCGTACCTGCTCCCGCTGCTCATGCTGAACAGCCCGGACCGCCAGGTGCTGACCCTGCTGCCGTCGTTCTTCATCAGCCAGTACACGAACGACCAGACCGGCGTGCTCGCGGCTGCGGTCATCGCGGCGCTGCCGATGGTCATCGCCTACCTCTCACTGCAGAAGTACTTCGAACGCGGGCTCGCCGCGGGTGCCCTGAAGTGACCGTCCCGAAGGAGAGAAGCATGGGTCTGCTCGAAGGCAAGCTCGCCGTCGTCACCGCCGGCACCGCCGGCATCGGCAAGGCGGTGGCCACCCGGTTCATCGCCGAGGGTGCGACCGTCGTCGTCACCTCGCCGTTCCCCGACGAGGTCGCGGCCGCGGCCGCGGAGCTCGGGCCCCAGGCCGTCGGCGTCGTCGGGGACGCCGCCGACCTGGGCGACCTGGACGCGCTCGCCGCGGCCGTCGCCGCCACCGGCCGACGCATCGACGTGCTGCACGTCAACGCCGGCCGCGACGTCGAGGCGACCGACGTCGCCGACATGACGCCCGAGAAGTTCGACGCCGTCGCGGGGCTCACGTTCCGCGGCGCGCTGTTCACCGTCCAGCGGCTCCTGCCGCAGATCGCCGACGGCGCGTCGATCGTCCTGACCTCCTCGATCGCCGGGACGAACGGCGGCCCCGGTCACGCCGTCTACAACGCGAGCAAGGCGGCCGTGCGGTCGCTGGCCCGCACGCTGACCGCCGAGCTGGGCCCCCGCGGCATCCGCGCCAACGCCGTGAGCCCCGGGCCGACGCGCACGGCGTTGTTCGAGCAGTTCACGGGTGGTTCCGCCGACGTCGAGGCCGCCGTGACCGAGCAGATCCCGCTGCGCCGGGTCGGCCGGCCCGAGGAGATCGCCGCCGTGGTGACGTTCCTCGCGTCCGACGAGTCGAGCTTCGTCGCGGGCGTCGAGCTGACCGTCGACGGCGGCATGAGCCAGGTCTGAGTTTTTCCGTCAACGCATCACCGAAAGGACCGCTCACATGAGCAACCCCATCCGTTTCGCCGTGATCGGCACCGGCTGGCGCGGCCAGTTCCACCTGCGGGTGGCCGCGGCCGACCCGTCGCGCCTCGAGGCCGTCGCCGTCATGGCGGTCGACCAGGCCCAGGCCGACATGATCCACTCCGCGTACGGCGTGCCCGCCGTGACGTCGCTCGACGAGCTGCTCGCCTACGAGCCCGAGTTCGTCGTGGCGGCGGTGTCGTGGCCGGCCATGCCCGGGCTGCTCAAGGAGCTCACCGCCCGCGGCGTCAAGGTCATGGGCGAGACCCCGCCCGCCCCCGACCTGGCAGGGCTGCGCGACCTGTGGACGACGATCGAGGACCAGTCGCTGGTCCAGGTGGGCGAGCAGTACGTCCTCATGCCCGGGCACGCCTCGCGGCTCGCGGTCCTCGGCGCCGGCCTCCTCGGCGTCCCGCAGTCCGTGGAGATCGCCTCGACGCACCTGTACCACGCGACCTCGCTCATGCGTGCCTTCCTCGACGTCGACATGGAGCGGACCGTCGTGTCCGGCCGCACCTTCGACACCAGGATGACGCTGCCGCTGACCTTCGACGGCTGGGTCACGGAGCCGCAGCCCGAGGTCCAGGCCTCCACGTACGCGACGCTCGACTTCGGCGACGGACGCGTCGGCGTGTACAACTTCGTCAACATGCAGTGGTGGAACCCGCTGCTGTCCCGTCGCATCGTCGTGCGCGGCACCCTGGGTGAGATGGTCGACGACACGGTCGTCCGCTGGGACGGCACCGACCCGATCACCTCGCGCATCGAGTACCGCCGCACCGGCGTCGACATGAACCTCGAGGGCAACGAGGTGGTGCACACGTCGTTCGACGGCAAGATCCTGTGGCGCAACGCCTGCGTCGGCACCCGCCTGTCGGAGGACGACGTGGCCGTGGCCGACCACCTGGTCGCCGTCGGCGCCTGGGCGCGCGGCGAGGCCGTCGGCCCGTACTCCCTCGCGTCGGCCTGCCAGGACCACGCGCTCGGTCTGGCGATCGAGGAGTCCGCTCGCACGCACCAGGACGTCGTCGTCGAGGGGGAGCCGTGGGCATGAAGCACCCCGTCACGCTCGGCGGTCTGATCCAGGTCGCGATCGTCGTCGAGGACATGGACAAGGCGCTCGACCACTGGTGCGAGCTGTTCGCCATCGAACGGCCGGAGGTGCGCGTGATGGGGCTGCCGAACGCCGACGAGACCTACCGCGGCGAGCCGGCGAGCTACGGCATGCAGCTCGCCGTCATCGAGGTACCGGGGCAGCCGGTCGTCATCGAGCTCATGGCGCCCGACGACAACCCGTCGACCTTCCGCGAGTTCCTCGACAAGCACGGCGAGGGCGTGCACCATCTCGGCTTCGCGGTGGGCGACGCGCGTGACGCCGTCGTCGGCGAGCTGGCGGAGCGCGGCCACGCGCTCCGGGTCGAGGCGTTCTACCCGGGCGGCTCGTGGACCGTCGTCGACACCGAGGACGTCCTGGGCGTCAACCTCAACATCAAGCCCGCCTGATGTTCGTCGACACCCACGTGCACCTGTGGGACCGGCGCGACCGGGACCTCGGGTACGGGTGGCTGGACGGCGACGGGTTCCCCTACGGGGACCTCGTCGCCGTCCGGGCGCCCCGGTTCTCCGTGCCCGAGCTGCGCGCGGAGGGCCGGCTGGCCGGCCTGACGAAGGTCGTGCACATGAACGCCGCGTTCGACGCCGCGGACCCCGTGGCCGAGACCGCGTGGCTGCAGCAGCTGTCGGACGAGACCGGCTGGCCGAACGCGGCCGTCGTCACGTGCGATCTCGCGGCCCGTGACGCGGCGGAGCAGCTGGGTCGCCATGCACGGCACGCGGTGTTCCGCGGCGTGCGGGAGATGGGCCCCGCGACGCGGTTCGCGGACCCGGCGTTCCGGCGTGGGTACGCCGCGCTGGGGCGTGCGGGCGGGCTCTTCCTCCACACCGTGGGGTGGCAGGACGCAGGACTCGCGCTCGACCTGGTGCGCGCGCACCCCGAGGTGACGTTCGTGCTCGACCAGGCCGGGATGCCGCAGGACCGCAGCCCGCAGACGTGGACGGCCTGGACGGGCATGCTTCGGGCGCTCGCCGCCGAGCCCAACACGCTGTGCAAGGTGTCGTCGCTGGGCATGGTCGAACCGGGCTGGACGCCGCAGTCGCGGCGGCCGTGGGTGCTCGCCTGCATCGAGGCGTTCGGCTCACGCCGGGTGTTCCTGGGCACGAACTGGCCGGTCGAGCGGCTGTACTCGAGCTACACCGACGTCGTGGAGGCCTACCGCACGGCGGTGAGCGAGCTGACGGCCACCGAGCAGTGCGACGTGCTCGCCGGGACCGCGGAGCGTGTCTTCCGGATCTGACGCCCCGCCCGCCGAGCGCGGCACACACCGGTCGAGCGCGGTACTCGTGTCCCCCGCGCTCGACCGGTGTGTACCGCGCTCGGCGGGGTGGGGTGGGTCAGAAGGCGGGGATGATCTCGCCGTCGGGCCAGCGCTCCTCGATGAAGGCGCGGACCTCGTCGGAGCGCAGCAGCTCGTCGAGCGTCGCGAGGGCCTCGTCGTCGGCGTCCTGCGAGCGGAAGGCGACGAAGTTGGCGTACGGGCTGTCCTCACCGGACTCGAGCACGATCGCGTCCTTGGCGGGGTTCAGCCCGGCCTCGAGCGCGTAGTTGCCGTTGATGATCGCGGCGTCGAGGTCCTGCAGGGACACCGCGAGCTGCTCGGGTGCGGTCTCGACGAACTCGAGGTCCTTCGGGTTCTCGGCGATGTCGAGCAGCGTCGGGTCGCCGTCGGTCTCGGCGAGCTCGATGAGACCGGCCTGCACGAGCAGGTCCAGCGCGCGCGCCTGGTTGCCCGGGTCGTTGGTGATGCCGATGACGCCACCGGTCGCGATGTCCTCGACCGACTCGACCTTCTCGGAGTAGATGCCGTAGGGCTCGATGTGCACACCGGGGAAGTGGTCGAACTCGAAGCCGTTCTCCTCGACCTGCGCCTCGAAGTACGGCAGGTGCTGGAAGTAGTTCGCGTCGAGCTCGCCCTCGGCGAGCGCCGTGTTCGGCAGCACGTAGTCGGTGAACTCCCGGATGTCGAGCTCGATGCCCGCGTCGGCGGCGAGCTCGTCCTGCACGAACTGCAGGATCTCGGCGTGCGGGACGGGGCTCGCGCCGACGACGATCGTGGTCACGCCGTTCGACCCGGCCGCGTCGTCCGTCGCGCCGGTGTCGTCGCCCGCGCAGCCGGCCATCACCAGGGCAGCGGCGGACAGGACGGCTGCGGCTCGGACGGTGCTCTTCATGTGCGGTGTTCCTCTCGGTGTCGCCCCCGGGTCGGGGGCAGGTCTGCGGGCCGCGGGTCGCGGCGGGGTGCGCTCAGCGGTGGTCGAGCCGGCGTGCGACGGCGTCGCCGACGACCTGCACGACGGTGACGAGGACGACGATGACGACCACGGACGTGTAGAGCACGACAGGGTCGAAGCGCTGGAAGCCGTACGTGATCGCGAGGAAGCCGAGGCCGCCACCGCCGATCGCACCGGCCATCGCGGAGTACCCGATGAGCGCGATGACGGTCACGGTGAGCCCGGACACGATGCTCGGCAGCGCCTCACGGACCAGCACGGTCCACAGGATCTTCGGCGTGGTCGACCCCATGACGCGTGCCGCCTCGACCTTGCCGGGGGCGACGTCGCGCACCGCGGTCTCGACGAGCCGGGCGAAGAACGGGATGGTGCCGATGCTCAGGGGCACGACGGCCGCCTCCCAGCCGAGCGACGTCCCGACGATCGCGCGCGTCAGCGGGATGACGGCGACGGCCAGGATGATGAACGGCAGCGAGCGCAGCACGTTGACGACGAACCCGAGCACCTGTGCGACGGGCCGGTTCGGCAGCAGGCCGTCGGGGGCGAGCGAACGCAGCAGCAGCCCCAGCGGCAGCCCGAGCAGCACGGTGACGAGCGCGGACAGACCGACCATCTGCAGCGTCTCGAGCGTCGCCTCGGGGAGCTTCTCGAGGATCACGCGGTTGGTCGTGAGCTCGGTCCACAGGTCGTTCATCACGCCACCTCCTGCTCGGTCACGGGGGCGGCGAGCGGGTCGAGCCCGGCGGCGCGCAGCCGGGCGACGACGTCGTCGGTGCGGGCTGCGGGGGTGTCGACGATGAGCCGGCCGACGCGGACGCCGGCGAGCGGCTCGACGGTCGCGGACAGCACCTCGACGTCGTCACCGAGCGCGGCGACGGCGGCGAAGGCCGTGCTCGTCGCGACCGCGTCCGTGGCGTAGACGGCCTCGACGAGCCGCCGCCGCCGAGCGCGCGGCACGTCGGGGACGGGGACGAGCGCGCGGGACAGCGGTGAGCCGACCTCCGTGACGACCTGCGCGAGCGGCCCGGACTGGACGACACGGCCGTGCTCGAGCAGCGTCACGGCGTCGCAGACCTCACGGACGACCGCGGGCTCGTGCGTGATGACGACGACGGTGATGCCGAGGCGGTCGCGCAGGTCGCGGACGAGGCCGAGGATCTGGCGGGTGGTCTCGCCGTCGAGCGCGGACGTGGGCTCGTCGCACAGCAGCACACCGGGCTCGGTGGCCAGGGCCCGCGCGATGCCGACGCGCTGCTTCTGCCCTCCGGAGAGCTGCGCGGGGTACGCCGACGCGCGGTCGCCCAGGCCGACGAGGTCGAGCAGCTCGGCCACGCGTGCCGCACGCTGCGGACGCCGCACGCCTGCGACCTCCAGCGGGTAGGCGACGTTGGCGGCGATGGTGCGGGAGTCGAGCAGGTTGACGTGCTGGAACACCATGCCGGTCTGGCGGCGCGCGGTGCGCAGGTGCTTCTCCGGCAGGTCGGAGATCGTGACGCCGTCGACGGTGACCGTGCCGGACGTGGGCCGCTCGAGGCCCGTCAGGCAGCGGATGAGCGTCGACTTGCCGGCGCCGGAGCGCCCGACGATGCCGTGCACGGTGCCGCGTTCGACGGTGAGGTCGATGCCGTCGAGCGCGACGACGTCCCCGTCGGGGGACGGGTAGACCTTGCGGAGGCCGGACAGCTTGATCACGGGGGTCCTCGGGGTGCGGTGCCACGACGCGGCCGGGCGCGGCGGCGACGGTGCAGGGAGGGGGTGACCCGGGCCGGCGTGCGGGAGCGGGTCAGGGGGGCGCGACGGGCGCGCGGGGGGTCGCGGTCAGCGACACATTCGGGCACGACAGCGGCAGGCGGCGCCGGCGTGGGCCGGTCGCGCCGCGTGCGTGTCGAGGTGTGCCATGCCGGTGATGCAAGCACGCGGCCTCGACGGGGGCTGCGCGGGTCTCACGAAGTGGACGCCCCCTGCGGATGGTGCCACGACGCAGCGGCGGGCGTCGGTGCTGGTAGAACTGCAGGTCAGCGCTTCGGGTGACGATGGAGGAGGTGGTCTCGGGCGGCCACGTCGGACATCCCGGCGGGCCACATCGTGAGACGGCATACCGGAAGGCGGACTCCCCGGGTCGTCCTGGCGGGGGTCGTCTCCGGGTGCATCAGTCGAGCAGGACGTCGCGCAGCGTCGCCACCTCGTCGTCACGCAGCCCCAGCCCGTCGCGCAGGTACCCGCCGAACGAGCCGAACCGCTCGGTCACCGCACCGAGCGCCGCGTCCAGGTACTCCTCGCGCACCTCCAGCAGCGGCACCAGCAGGTCCGGGTCGCCGCCGACGTCCGCGAACTGCTGCAGGAACGGCGCGTACATCGCGCGCACGGCCGGGTTCACCGCGAGGTACTCCTCGCGCACCTGCTCCTCCTCGACACCCGTCGCGAGCAGCAGCACCGTCGTGGCCCAGCCGGTGCGGTCCTTGCCGGCTGTGCAGTGGTACAGCACCGGTCCCGCCGCCGAGTCGAGGAAGCGCCGCACCAGCGTGGCGTACCCGGCCCGTCCGGCGTCGCTCGTCACCAGGCCGACGTAGGTGCGGCGCATCGCGGCGGGCGGGTCGAGCGCGGCGAGCACCCGCTGCGCCTCCTGCGGGCGCTGCAGGATCTCGCCCAGGTCGGCCGCCGGCGCGTCCGGGGCGGCCGCGACGACGTCGGCGTGCACACCCGTCGCGCCCGCGGGCAGCACGTCGGGGGCGGCCGCGCGCTCCGCGGACGTGCGCAGGTCGACGACGGTCCGCACACCGAGCCGGGCGACCACCGGGTCGTCCGCCACGGCGGGCGCCCGCAGCTCGGCGGACCGGAACGCCACACCGCGCCGTACCGTGCGGCCGTCGGACGTCGTCCGCCCGCCCACGTCGCGCAGGTTCGCCAGGGCGTCCGTCGCCAGGACGTGCGGGTCGGCGGCCGCAACGGCGGCCGAGCGCGCGTCGGGCACGGGCTCGCCGTGCGGGGTCGTCGGCGGGTGCGGAGGCAGCGTCACGTCGTCCACGGCGCCACCCTCGCACACCCCCGCCCCGCGCACCCCCACATCCCGTCCCACGTTCGCCGAGCGCGGGGGAAGGCCGCCGAGCGCGGGGGACGTATGACCCGCGCTCGGCACGTTTCCCCCGCGCTCGGCGGCGACGGGACCGGTGGCGACGGGGGGCGTCGTGGCGGGTGCCGCGTCGTAGGGTTGCGGCGTGCCGGAGGGTCATACCGTTCACCGCATCGCGCGTCAGATGGCGCTGGACCTCGTCGGACGGCCGCTGGCCGTCTCGTCGCCGCAGGGGAGGTTCGCCGCCGGCGCCGCGCGGCTCGACGGGCGGACGATGACGAGCGCGACGGCGGTCGGCAAGCAGCTGTTCGCCACCTTCGACTCGGGCGACGTGCTGCGCGTGCACCTCGGCCTGTACGGCGCATGGGACCTGTACGGCGACGTCAGCCCGCTGGGTGACGGCGCCCGGGCGCGCAGCAGCCTGGGTGCGCCGCGAGTTCGCCCCGGCGCGGTGATGGACGCCCAGCCCTCCACGCGGCGCCTGCGCATGGGTGAGGCCGAGTCGGTGCTCATGGTCGACCAGGACGCGTGGCCGCCCCCGCCGATCGGGCAGGTGCGGGTGCGCCTCGACTCCGGCACGGTGGTCGCCGACCTGCGCGGGCCCACGGCGTGCGAGGTGCTGACGGCCGACGAGGCGGCGCTGGTCCGCGACCGTCTCGGCCCCGACCCGCAGACCGTCGACGACGTCGATGCCGCAGGTCAGGTCGTCGTCGACCGCGTGACGCGCCGGAACGTCGCGGTCGGCCAGCTCCTCATGGACCAGTCGGTCGTCGCCGGCATCGGCAACATCTACCGCGCCGAGCTGCTGTTCCGTGCGCGTCTGGACCCGTGGACCCCGGGGCGCCGGGTGCCGGCGGACGTCGTGCGGGCGATCTGGCAGGACTGGGCCCGGCTCCTCGCCGACGGCATCCGCGACGGCCTCATCCTCACGCGCGAGGATCTGGACGCAGCGGGCCGCGCGGCGGCGCTGCACGACCCGACGCTGCGCCACTGGGTCTACGGCCGCGGTGGCCTGCCGTGCCGGGTCTGCGGCACGCCGGTCCTGGTCGAGGAGATGGCGACCCGCAAGCTCTACCGCTGCCCCCGCTGCCAGACCTGACCACCACCCACGACCCCGCCCACGACCCCGACCTCGACGTTCGGCGGCTTTCGAGGCCGCAGAAGCCGCTCAAGGTCGAGTTCGCCGGAGGGAGTCGGTGAGGTGGGCGGGAGGGCTGAGGTCGGGGGGCCGGGGCAGGAGGGCTGGGGGCGGGGTCGGGTCAGGGGGGTGGCGGGGGCGGGGTCGGGTCAGGGGAGTGGCGGGGGGCGGGGTCGGGTCAGGGGGGTGGCGGGGTGCGCTCGCCGACGGGGAGCTCGGTCGGCAGGGTGTTGGCGCGCGTCGCCAGGGGGCACGACCACGTCGGGTCGTACGCGCAGGAGGGGTTGTACGCGAAGTTCAGGTCGACGACGAGCCGGCCGACGTGGTCGCACCCGAGGTCGGCGCCCTTGATCGTGTCGAGCAGGTACCGGCCGCCGCCGAACGTGCCGCGCCCGGCGAGCGCGTCACGCACGGGCAGGAACAGCCCACCGCCGTACCCGCGCAGCGACCACAGCGTGAGGGTGCCCAGCCGCCCCAGCGCGACGGTCCCCACGCGGTCGAACCCGACCACGCCGTCGGTGTCCGTCGCGAGGTCGAGCCGCTGCTGCCCGGCCGGCTCCACCTCGACCTCGAGCCGGTACGTGGGGTCGTAGGGGGCGACGTCCAGGCCGGCGAAGTCGGCGCGGGCGTCCGCCGTCAGCGGCGACGCGGGGTGGGAGGCGAACAGCTCGTCACGCTCCTGGACCCACACGGCGTGCGCCTGCGCGGGGTCGTGCGCGGCGAGCGACCGCACGAGCGCGTAGGTCTCGGCCGTGCGTCGTCGCCAGTCCGCGAGCTCCAGCGCGGCGACGAGCGGGGTAGCGGCGTGCATCCGACCACCGTCCCAAGACCGGGGCGCTCGCGCACGTCGAACCGGTCCGGCGGCGCCTCAGCCGGGGCGCCGTGCGCGACGCAGGCGGCGCACCTCGCGCAGCGCGAGAGCGGCCGCCACGGCCGCGGGAACCAGTGCGGCGGGCCGCCCGCGCAGCGCCACGACGAGGCACACGAGCACGACGAGCCCGCACACGACGACGAGGAGCAGCGACGACCACCGGACGGCCCGCAGGCCCCGGCCAGGCTTCCACCAGCGCACCGGGTGACCGTACCCGGCGCACGGTGCGGTGCGCGCGCCCCCCACCGGTACCTGCGGGACGTGCGTGCGAGGCTGGCGCGCATGGATCTGCGCATCTTCACCGAGCCCCAGCAGGGCGCCACCTACGACGATGTCCTCGCGGTCGCCCGCGCGACGGAGGACCTCGGCTTCGACGCGTTCTTCCGCTCCGACCACTACATGACGATGGGTGGCGACGGCCTGCCCGGCCCCACGGACGCGTGGACGACGCTCGCGGGCCTGGCGCGGGAGACGAGCCGCATCCGGCTGGGCACGCTCGTGTCCTCCGCGACGTTCCGGTACCCGGGAGTCCTGGCGATCCAGGTCGCCCAGGTCGACCAGATGTCCGGCGGGCGCGTCGAGCTGGGCCTGGGCGCCGGGTGGTTCGAGGCGGAGCACGCCGCCTATGGCATCCCGTTCCCGGCCAAGCGGTTCGGCCTGCTGACCGAGCAGCTCGAGATCGTCACCGGCCTGTGGGGCACGCCGGTGGGCGAGACGTTCGACCACGCGGGCGAGCACTACACGCTCATCGACTCCCCGGCCCTGCCCAAGCCGGTGCAGCGCTCGCCGCTGGACCCGTCGCGCGCCGGCGTGCCGGTGATCGTCGGGGGTGGCGGCCCGACGCGCACGCCGCGCCTGGCCGCGCGGTTCGCAGCCGAGTACAACCAGGCGTTCCCCGAGATCGCCGACGTCCCGGGCCGCATCGCGCACGTCCGGGCGGCGTGCGTCGAGGCGGGCCGGGACCCGCAGAGCCTGGTGCAGTCCGTCGCGCTCGTGCTGTGCGTGGGCCGCGACGAGGCGGAGCTGGCGCGTCGCGCGGCGGCGATCGGCCGCGAGGTGCCCGAGCTGCGCGAGCACGGCGTCGCCGGAACCCCGGCGGAGGCGGTCGAGCGCCTCACGTGGCTCGCCGCCCAGGGGGTGCAGCGCGTGTACCTGCAGGTCCTCGACCTGGCGGACCTCGAGCACCTCCAGCTGGTGGCCGAGCAGGTGGCCCCGCACCTGCCGACCGACTGACGGTTCCGGGCCCGGCGGCCCGGCGGCCGGGCCCGGAATGTCCGGATGGTGGGACGTGTGGGGCGCCCCCGAAATGTTCACACGACTGTCATGTGAGCGCGTCGGCGCAGGTGGACACGCTTCCACGACGCCCTGGGCAGGTCGAGCGCCGGGGAGAACGACCAGTCGGACGCTCGTCTCGGATGACATCCCGCGGCGGCCGCTCCTACCTTCGGAGGCACCACGAGGGACGACGTCAGGACAGGCCCCGGACGCTCCGGGCGGCGGTCGAACCCTCGTGCACCAGGCGCCAACGAGGCCGTCGTGAACGAGACGTCGGTCCCCGGCCCGGGGGCCGTCGTCGAGCCGACGCCGACGCACCTTGGGGGCGACCGTGGCCACGACATTCGACCGACTCATCCTTGACCCACGACGGACCGACGACACGCGGCACCGTCCGCAGAGCACGCGATCGCCCGAGAACGAGGCGTCGCAGAGCCCGTCGCTCGTGCTGCTGGTCCTGCTGGCGGCTGCGGGGATCGTGATCTACGCGGGCTTCCTGCTCAACCCCGCCAACCGGGGCGACTTCCTCCCCTACGTCCTCGTGATCGTGGCGGAGACCATCCTCGTCACGCACGCGCTGCTGGCGATGTGGACCGTGCTGTCCGCGGGCTGGAACCCGCGCGGCTTCACGTTTCACCACGCTCAGGAGCGGCTGTACGACCTCGCCGAGATCATCCGTGACGGTGCCGAGGACGAACCCTGGCGCTGGCAGATGTACCTCGAGGACCGCGCCGTGACGCCCGACGTGTTCATCACGACGTACGGCGAGGACCTCGCCACGATCCGCCGCACCGTCAGCGCGGCGCTGCGGATCCAGGGCCGCCACACCACCTGGGTCCTCGACGACGGCCGCTCGGACGACGTCCGGGACCTCGCCGCCGAGCTCGGTGCCCGCTACGTCCGCCGGCTCTCGAGCGGCGGGGCCAAGGCGGGCAACATCAACCACGCGATGTCGCTCGCCCGCGGCGAGTACTTCGCGGTCTTCGACGCGGACTTCGTCCCGCGACCGGCGTTCCTGCACGAGACCGTGCCGTTCTTCGCGACGCGCGACGTCGCGTTCGTCCAGACCCCGCAGACGTACGGCAACTACGACAACGTCATCAGCCGCGGCGCGGGCTACATGCAGGCGGTGTTCTACCGGTACGTGCAGCCGGGACGGAACCGGTTCAACGCGGCCTTCTGCGTGGGGACCAACGTCATCTACCGCCGAGCGGCGGTCGACGCGATCGGCGGCATCTACACCGACTCCAAGTCCGAGGACGTGTGGACGTCGCTCATGCTGCACGAGCGCGGCTGGCGCACGGTCTACATCCCGACGACCCTCGCGGTCGGCGACACCCCGGAGACCGTCGAGGCGTACACCAAGCAGCAGCTGCGCTGGGCGACCGGCGGGTTCGAGATCATGCTCACCCACAACCCGCTGTCCCGGAAGCGCAACCTCACGATGGACCAGCGCATCCAGTACTTCGTGACGGCCACGCACTACCTGACGGGCATCGCCCCGCTGCTCCTGCTGCTCGTGCCGCCGCTGGAGATCTACCTCAACCTGTCGCCGATGAACCTCACGATGACGCCCCTGACGTGGGCGATGTACTACGCCGGGTTCTACGTCATGCAGATCCTCCTGGCGTTCTACACGCTCGGGTCGTTCCGGTGGGAGGTGCTCCTGCTCGCGTCCGTGTCGTTCCCCATCTACGTCCGGGCGCTGCTCAACGCGGTCTTCCGCCGCGAGCAGGCGTGGCACGTCACGGGGCGCAAGGGTGCCTACCGCTCACCGTTCGCGTTCATGCAGCCGCAGGTGCTCGTCTTCCAGTTCCTGCTGATCACGACCGTGGTGGCCGCGTGGAAGACGCACACGTCGGGCGTCTTCACCCTCGCGCTCGCGTGGAACGCGACCAACACCCTCATCCTGGGCGGCTTCGTCATCACCGCCTGGCGCGAGGGGCGCCGCGGGCGTGCCGAGGCGCGCGCGCGGCAGCTGGCCCTGGCCAGCCACGAGCGCGCCGCCGCGGACCTCGCGGACGACGCCGCGCTGCTCGAGCTCGACTCCGTGAGCGCGACCGAACCCGGCAGCAGCGCCGGCGCCTCGTCAGCCGCTCGCTGACGCACCCCCTGACACCCCTGACACACCCCGCTGACCGAGAGGTGACCCCATGACCTGGGCCAGCCGCATCCGCCTGCTCGCGGGCACGTTCCTCGTGCTCGTCCTCGCCTCCCTGGCGACCTACCACCTCAACGAGACCAAGGGACGCGCCACCAGCGACTCCGCCCAGATCCTGGCCGAGAGCTACGCCGTCGGCAGCCCGTACGCCGGGTTGATCGCCGACCACCTCGTCGACGTGGGCGACGTCGTCAAGGAGGGCGACCCCATGTTCGTCGTCGACTCCTCCGGCCTCACGTACGACCTCGCGAACGGCCTGGTCGTCGAGCCGCCCGAGTTCACGCGCCTCGACGACCAGGGCCGCCTCGTCCTGCTCGCGAGCGGTGACGGGCGCATCACGCAGCTCGCGGCCAAGCGCGGCACCTTCGTGCCCTCCGCCCAGACCCTGGCGACCGTCCAGCGCGCGGGCACCCTGTACGTGCAGGGCGAGTACACGCTGACCGCCAAGGAGTACGCACGTCTGCCCGACGGCGCCGACGTGACGATCACGCTGCCCAACGACGCGACCCTGGCCGGGAAGGTCGAGCGGGTCGACGTCACCACGACCGACGGGCAGGCGCAGGCCGTCGTGCGCGTCACGAGCGACGACCTCGTCGACGGTGCCGACAACGGCCTGGTCTCGGCCGGCACGCCCGTGGTCGTGCAGATCGCCCTGACGAACGACGGCGTCGTGACCACGGTCGCCGGCAAGGTCCGCAGCTATGTCGAGGGGGTGCTCGGATGACCGGGAACCGGATGGCCCTGCCGGGCCCCGCACGCACACGTCGGGCGCTCGTCCTGGGCGTCGTCGCCGCGCTCGTCGTGGTGGCGCTGCTCGTGGTGCGTCCGTGGGCGACCGGCACGATCGCGTCAGCGCCCGGGGGCTCGAACGGGGGTGCGCCGCCGGCGCCCGTCGGGGGCCCGGACGACGCGACGCCCCCGGACGTCGACGCCGCGGCGCTCACGGGTGACCTCGTGCAGGCGGCGGACGCGAAGATCGACCCCGTCCGCCTGGCCGACGGCGTCGCGCCGCCGTCGAACCGCTGGTACTCCGGTCTCGTCTTCGGCGAGGAGCTGCTGCCGGTGTTCCCGCTGCCGCTGTCGTTCGCGCTCACGCCCACCGGCTTCACGATCGGGCTGCCGGACCCGGTGACGAGCGCCAAGGCGGTCGTCGGTCCGCACGTGCCCGCCGTGAGCGTCGACGTCGGCGCCGCGTCCGCGCAGGTCGTCGCGGCGGACCCCGTCGCGGTCACCACGCGCCTGCTCGACGCGGCCGGAGCCACGATCGGCGACGTCACGGTGGCGGCCGGCTCGCCGTTCGTCTCCTTCACGGCGGCCACCGAGGTCGAGGTCGCCGCCGGCGAGGGCTTCGGTGCGCTCGAGGACGGCGTCGCCACCGCCGAGGTGGCGGGCACGACGTGGGGCCTGGCGACCTCCGACGGCACCCTCGACGGCGGCACCCTGACGCTGCCCGCGGGCGCGACGGCGGGCTGGTACGCGCTGCCCGACGACCCGTCCGACGACGCGGCCGCCGTGCTCGCCGAAGCGGCGGTCGACCCCGTCGTGGGCGTCGACGTCACCTACGGCGTCGGCGACGACGTGGCCCGCACGACGCTCACCTACCGCACGGCCGGCGCGACGCCGAGCGCGCACGTCCTCATGCGGCACCACACCACCGGCACCCAGCCGGAGCGGGACGGGTGCGGCCTGGGCACGTACCGCAGCGTGTACGGGGACCTGGAGCTGTGCGCCGGGTCGACGCTCACGTCGTACGCACCGACGCTGCGCCCGGCGGGTGCGCTCGACCTCGAGGGCATCGACGACGCGCGTCGCGACGCCGTCCTCGCGCAGCTCGAGAAGGACGTCGCCGGCACGAAGGCGTTCGGGTCCGACACGTACTTCGGCGGCAAGGACCTGTACCGGGCCGCCACGCTCGTCGTGCTCGGTGAGCAGCTCGGTGCGCAGGACACCGTGGCCGAGCTGCGCACACGCGTCGCCGACGCGCTGCGCGAGTGGGCGGAGCCCGACGGCTGCGACGAGCGCGACGCGCGCTGCTTCGTGTACGACGACGCCGCACGGTCCGTCATGGGCCGCACCGCGTCGTTCGGGTCCGACGAGCTCAACGACCACCACTTCCACTACGGGTACCTGCTGTCCGCGGCGGGCCTGCTCGGGGTGGACGACCCCGCCCTCGTCGACGACGTGCGCCCCGTGATGGACGCGCTCGCCGCCGACATCGCCGCGGCCCAGCCGTCCGAGGAGCTGCCCCAGCTGCGCACGTTCGACCCGTACGCGGGCCACGCGTGGGCGTCGGGCACGTCCCCGTTCGCCGACGGCAACAACCAGGAGTCCGCGTCGGAGGCCGTCAACGCGTGGAACGGCATCGGCCTGTGGGCCCAGGCGTCGGGACAGGACGACCTGCTGACGCAGGCCACGTGGCTCGCGTCGACGGAGGCCGCGTCGGCGCGGGACTACTGGACGGACCCGGACCTGGACCACCCGGTGACGGACGGGTTCGAGCACCGCGTCTTCGCCCTCAACTGGGGCGGCAAGCGCGACTGGGCGACGTGGTTCAGCGCCGAGCCCAGCGCGATGCTCGGCATCCTGCTCATCCCCATGGGCCCGGTGTCGGACTACCTCGCGGTCGACGTCGAGCCGGACACGATCCTCGCGGCCGTCGAGGAGGCCACGCCCGCCGGGCCGGACGTCATGTTCGGCGACTACCTGCTGATGTACCGGGCGCTCGCCGGCCCGGACGAGGCGGCGGCCGCGTGGGACGACGCGGTCGCGCTACCCGACACCTCGATCGACGGCGGCAGCTCCCGGGCCTACCTGCTGGCCTGGCTCGCGGCCCACGGCGCCTGACGCGTCGGCGGCCGGTCCCGGACCGGCCGCCGACGTGAGGTCGGGCGGACGCACGAGGTGACCCACGGCCACGACCAGCAGCACGACGAGCGCGACGTTCCGGGCGACGAGCACGGCCGTCGTCATCGGGACGCCGTCGATCACCTCCTGGTACGCCCACGGGTACACCCACTGCGTCGCGGCGGCGACCCAGAGCAGCCCGACCGCGGTCCGGCTCCACCGGCGCGCACCCAGGGCCAGTGCGACGGCGACGGGCGGCCCCAGCCAGGTGATGAACTGCGGGCTGCCGACCTTGTTCACGACGATCAGCACGAGCGTCAGCGTGAACGCGCCGCGCACGACGACCTCGGCCCGCAGCGCGTCGTCCGACCAGAACCGTGCGGCGTGGCGTCGCCGCTGCCACCACAGCAGGCCGGCCACGGCGATCACCGCGAGCGGCAGGAGCGCACCCAGGACGTCCGCGGTGGCCTGCGTGCCGGGCCCGTGGACCTCGTAGGTCACGAGGTGCATGTCGAAGTCGCGGGTGATGGTGGGCGTCCACAGGCCGGCGACCAGCCACGGTGTGGCCGCGACGGCCTCGATCTGCAGCCCGCGCGCCTCCTGGAACCGCACGAAGGACGCGACCTGGTCGCCTCCGCCCAGGGCGACGACGGTGCCCACGACCACGGCGCTCACCACGAGACCGGGCAGCACCACCTCGCGCCACGGCCGCCGGGCCGCGACCAGCAGCGCCAGCACGGCCGCACCCGGGGCGACCTTGATCCACGCGGCCGCCGTCACCAGCGCCGTCGACGTCCGCGGGTGGCGCACGGCCACGAGCAGCGCCACGAGCGACAGCGGCGCGACGACGGCGTCGAGGCGACCCATCGCCACCGGACCGAGCAGGAGCGCGAACCCGAGCCACCACGTGGCCGCCAGGCGACCGCGCCGCGCGCGCAGCAGCAGCGCGACCGCCGCCGCGTCGAGCACCGTGACGAGCGCGCACCACGCCTGCGCGTAGGCCGCCGCGGCGGACACGCCCACCAGGGCCGGCACGAGGACGGGCACGAGCGCCCCCGCCGGGTACACCCACGGCCCGTCGAGGACGGGCCACTGCCCGACGGTCAGCCCCTCCTCCGCCCACCGCCGGTAGAGGTCGACGTCGGCGAACGAGCCGGACATCGGTCCCGTGCCGAGGTACGCGAGCCAGGCGTGGACGGCCGCGAACAGCACCCAGACCAGCACGTCCTGCGCGGGGCGCGGGACGCGGGTGCGGTCGACGTGCCGCACGTCGGGTGCGTCGGGCAGCACCTCGTCGTCGGGGGAGGAGGCCGAGCGCAGGGCTCCGGGCAGGGCGACCTCCGAGAGCGTGGGGCGGACGGCGCCAGGCTACGGGATCACGTCCACCTCGCACGAGCCCCCGGCGTGCCCGGGGCCGTCGCGCGTGACGCGCCCATGGACGTCCGTCCCACCCCGTGGACGTCCGGGGTCGCTAATCTCGCGAGGGCGACCACACGCGACGAGGAGCACACATGAACGGCTGGGGCTGGACCGTGCACGGCGACGGACGGACGGTCCGACCCGGTGAGGTGGTGGCGCCCGACGAGCGCCTCAGCTGGGGGCGCACCATCGGCATCGGCATGCAGCACGTCGTCGCGATGTTCGGTGCGACGTTCCTCGTCCCCCTCCTGACGGACTTCTCCCCGCAGACGACGCTGTTCTTCTCCGCGCTGGGCACGGCGCTGTTCCTGCTGGTGACGCGCAACCGGCTGCCCAGCTACCTCGGCTCGAGCTTCGCGTTCATCGCGCCGGTCGTGGCGGCCACGGCGAGCGGCGGCCAGTCGGTCGCCGTCGGCGGCATCCTCGTCACGGGTCTCGCGCTGTTCGTCGTGGGGGTCGTCGCGCACCTCGCGGGCACGCGGTGGATCGACGCGCTCATGCCCCCGGTCGTGACGGGCACGATCGTCGCGCTCATCGGCTTCAACCTCGCGCCCGCGGCCTGGGGGTCCTGCGACGACGCGGGCGTGTGCTCGGGGTTCCGTGCCGCGCCCGTCACCGCGACGGTCACCCTGCTCGCGATCGTCCTGGTCACCGTGCTGTTCCGCGGGATCCTCGGGCGCCTGTCGATCCTCGTCGGCGTGCTCGTCGGGTACGGCGTCGCGCTGCTGCGCGGCGAGGTCGAGCTCGACGCGGTCCGCGAGGCCGCCTGGGTCGGGCTGCCGCCGTTCGTCGCACCGACGTTCGACGTGGGCGTGCTCGGGCTGTTCCTGCCGGTCGTGCTCGTGCTCGTCGCGGAGAACGTGGGGCACGTGAAGTCGGTCGCCGCGATGACCGGCAAGGACCTCGACCCCTACGTCGGTCGCGCGCTCATGGCCGACGGCCTCGCCACCACGCTCGCCGGCACCGGAGGCGGGTCCGGCACGACGACGTACGCCGAGAACATCGGCGTCATGGCCGCATCGCGCGTCTACTCGACCGCCGCGTACTGGGTGGCGGCCGCGACGGCCCTGGTGCTGGCGTTGTCGCCCAAGTTCGGGGCTCTCGTCGCGACGATCCCCGCAGGCGTGCTCGGCGGTGCCGCCGCCGTGCTGTACGGCATGATCGGGCTGCTCGGCGCGCGGATCTGGGTGCAGAACCGCGTGGACTTCTCCGCTCCCGTGAACCTCATGCCGGCCGCGGTCGCGCTCATCGTGGGCATCGCGAACTTCAGCTGGGACGTCGGCGACCTGCGGTTCGAGGGCATCGCGATCGGCACGGCCGTCGCGATCGGCCTGTACCACCTCATGCGAGGCGTGGCGCGCTGGCGCGGGACCCACGAGGAGCCGGCGACGCCCGCGTCCGTCCCCGGAGGGGACGAGCTGGCCCGTGACGGGCGATCGGGTGCGGCCGACGAGCGGCGGGGGAGCGTGACGGGCGAGGGAGCGTGACGGGCGAGGAGGCCTGACGCGCGCGGCCGGCTCAGCCCTCGGCCGACTGCTCCTCGGTGGCGGCGGCATCCGGCACGGGCGCCGTCATCTCCGCGAACGGCGTGCACCCCTCCGGCCCGACGAGGGGTGCGGCCGGGTCGAGCACGACCTCCTCCAGCGGGAGCAGGTTGGTGTACTCCTTGCCCACGATCAGGTCCAGCAGCGCGTCCGTACGGGCGTCGTTCTGCAGGATCGCGTCGGGCAGGTGGGCCTGCAGGGTGTACGCCGCCGCACTGCCTGCGGCGCCGTAGATGATCCGGGCGACACCCGTGAACGTCGACGGCGCGTTCTCCGTGACGCCGATGACGAAGCCGCGGTCCGTCAGGTCCGTGGCCGTCCTCCCCGCGAGCCCGCCGATGTTGGCGCCGTTGTAGACGTCGACGGTGATCTGGGCTGCCGGCACGGGCAGCGCACCCTCGGGCGGGCAGTAGGTGTCGACAGCGCCGGCGACCACCGTCGGCTTCACCGAGAACTCCCGCTCGAGGAAGGGCAGCGACATGCTGTCCGTGTACAGCGCGGCAGCGCCGAGGCCGGCCACGGCGAGGGAGGCGAGCAGGACGCCGAAGACGACCGCCTGCCGCTCGTGCATGTGCCGGCGCCGCAGCTCGCGCGCCCGGTCGTGGTCGCTCACGCGGTCCTGCCCTTCACCCGCCTGCGGCGCGCCGCGGTCACGACAGCACCAGGACCCGCGCGTGCAGCAGCGCGCGCTGGTGCAGGGCCGCCCGCACGGCACGGTGGAGTCCGTCCTCGAGGTACATGATCCCCTTGTACTCCACGACGTGCGCGAACAGGTCACCGTAGAACGTGGAGTCCTCGGCCAGCAGCGCCTCGAGGTCGAGGGTCCGCTTGGTCGTGACGAGGACGTCGAGCCGGACCTGCCGCGGGGGGACGTCCGCCCACTGCGCGGGCGTCGTCAACCCGTGGTCCGGGTACGGGCGCCCCTCGCCCACGGCCTTGAAGATCACGGGGCCGAGTGTAGAGGGTGCGGGCGTCGCAGCCGGGGACCGTCCGGCACACGTCACCCGTCCACCCGGCCCTCCCTCCGGTTGGGGTACCCGCCTGACGGGTGCCGGTCGCCGGTCCGTGCCGTTGGCCCTGTCGGTACAGTCGCGCGCATGTCGTCGCTGTACGCGCTCAAGCCCTGGTACACCCGGCGGCTGCACCGGTTCGTCGACGGCGCGGTGAAGCGCGGGACCTCACCCGACCTGTTCACCGCCGTGGGCGTCGCGGGGGCGGCGCTCGCGGCGGTCGCGATCGCCCTGGGCTGGTGGCCGGCCGCTCTGCTGCTGCTCGCCGTGCGGCTCGCGGGCGCCAACCTCGACGGTGCCGTCGCCCGGGCGCGCGGCGTCGCGCGGCCGTGGGGCTTCGTGCTCAACGAGCTGGGCGACCGCGTGTCCGACCTGCTGATGTTCGCGGGGCTGGCGGTCCTCGCCGTGCGCACCGGTGGTGACGCGGTGGTCGGTCTGACGCCCCTGGCGTGGGTGCTGGTCGCCGCCACGGCCGCGGCCCTGCCGACGTTCGTGGCGCTCGCGGGTGCCGGGGCGGGTGCGCCGCGGCTCAACGGCGGCCCGTTCGGCAAGACGGAGCGTTGCGCGCTCGCGGTGTTCGCGACGGCCGTCCCGACGCTGCTGCCCGGTGTGGCCGCCGTCGTGGTCGTCGGGTCGGTGCTGACCGGTGCGGTGCGCGCGCGGCGCGTGCACCACGTGCTCGGGCCGGCGGGTGCCCCCGGCGCGCGCTCCACCGAGGTCGACGCGTGAGCCTGGACCCGTCCCAGCGTCCGGGGGTCCTCGACCCGCTCGCGGCGTGGACGGGTCTGGACCGCACGGCGTACGCCCTCGACCTGCGGCTGGGCGGGTGGCACCTCGACCTCGACGGACGCGCCGTCTTCCTGCTCGCCCTCACGGCGGGGATCCTCGCGGTCGCCGCGGTCCCGGTGCTCGCGTCCCGCCGGCCGGAGCTGCGGCGGCGGTGGACGACGTGGGCGCTGATCCTGCCCGTCATCGGCATCCCCCTGTGGCTGGGCCCCGGGCCGACGACGCTGCTCGCGGTGCTGCTCGCGCTGCAGGCGGTGCGCGAGTTCGCCCGCATGACCGCCCTGCCGCGGCCCGAGACCGTGATCCTGCTGGTGCTGGCCGTCGCGTACCCGCTCGCGGCGTGGCGCGCACCGGACCTGCTCGCGCTCGTGCCGCTCGTCGCGCTCCTGTGCGCCGTGCCCGCCGTGCTCTCCGGTGACGTCGACCGCGGCGTCGAGCGGGCGACCGGCGCCGCGTTCGGGTCGATCTGGCTGTGCTGGTCGCTCGCGCACCTCGTCCTCGTCGGGTCCGACGCGTTCCTGCTGTGCTTCGCGGCCGCCGCGACCGACGTCGCGGCCTGGTGCGGGGGGCAGGGCCTCAAGAGGTTCGCGTGGGCGCGCCGGCCCCTGTCGCCGCTGAGTCCCAACAAGACCGTCGGTGGTCTCGTGGGTGCCGCCGTGGGTGGCACCATCGTGCTCCTGGTCCTCGGTGCGTTCTCGGCCGGTCTGGTGGTGGCGGTGGTCCTCGGCGGTGTGGGAGGTGACCTGGTGGAGTCCATGGTGAAGCGACGCGCGGGCGTCAAGGACGCGGGCACGTGGCTGCCCGGGTTCGGCGGGCTGCTCGACCGCATCGACTCCCTCCTGCTCGTCCTGCCGCTCGCCTGGGTGCTCGCATGAGCGCGGACGTGCCCGCCGCGGGCGAGGAGCACGGCCACACGCCCGCCGAGACGTTCCGGCGGCTGCGCCGCCGGGTCGGCCTGCCCCCGGGCTTCAACCTGGCCGGGGCCGCGCGGCACGCGATGTGGCGCAACGTGTTCCACCTCGTCGGCGGGTTCCGCGTCGTCGGCTCGGCGCCCTACGAGGCGATGGTCGTCGTCGCGAACCACCAGTCCCACGCGGACACCCCGGCGCTCATCGCGGCGTTCCCCGCGCCGTACAAGCCGGTGGTCGTCGCCGCCGGGGACTACTGGTTCGACGACCCCTGGAAGGCCCGTCTCCTCAAGCTGGCGATCGGTGCCGTGCCCGTGCAGCGCCACGGCGGGGGTGGGTACGAGTCCCTCATCGAGGGCGCGACGGAGGTGCTCGGCAGCGGGTCGAGCCTCCTGGTCTTCCCGGAGGGCACCCGCTCGACCGACGGCCGCCTGGGCCGGTTCCGCAGCGGCGCGCTGCGCATCGCGCAGGAGTTCGACGTGCCGATCCTGCCCGTGGCCGTCGTCGGCACGCGTGAGCTGCTCGCCAAGAAGGGCCGGTTGACGCCGGGCCCCGTCGAGGTCCGGGTCGGGCACCCGCTGAACCCGCACGAGCTGACGGACATGACCCCGCTCGTCGCGCAGATCGAGGGGATGCTGGCGGCCGGGCCGCCGGTGCCGTCGCGGTCGCGCACCTGGCGGGTGCTGCGCAACCACATGTCCCGGCCCGCCGGCATGGCGGGAGCGTTCGGCTGGGGGTTCGCGGAGGCCGTGAGCCTGCCCGTCACCTCCGAGATGTACCTCGTGCTCGTCGCCGCGGCGAACCCGCGCCGCGTCGTGCCGGCGGCCGGGTTCCTCGCGCTCGGGTCCGTCGCGGGCGTGCTGGTCACGCGCGCGCTGACGGCCCGCGGGGACCGGCCCCCCGCGCCCTTGACCACACCGGCGATGCGCTCGCGCGCCGCGGCCGACCTCGCGCAGGCCGGGGCCCGTGGCATCTGGCGGCAGGCGCTCAACGGCGTGCCGGTCAAGGTCTACGCAGCCGAGGCGGGCGCGGCGCACGTGCCCGCCCTGCCCCTGGCGGTGCACGCGCTCGGTGCCCGCGGTGCGCGCTCGCTGGCGGTCGGTGCGGTCGTCGGCGCGGCGGCCGGTGCCGCCGCTCCGCTGCTGCGCCGCCTGTACGGCCCGTACCTGGCGGCCGCGGGCGTGACGTTCGCGGTCGGCCTGGGCGCCGTCGTGCGGCGCTGGAGCCGCTGACGGGCGGACCGTCCTCGGTTCGGTGGGCAGGTCGCCGCGGGGCCCCGGTGGGACGGTCCGTCAGCGGGGCAGCAGGGCGAGTGCCCCGGCGACGAGCAGCGCCACCACGGGGAGCGCCGCGCTCAGCGCGATCGACGTGAGCCGCATCCGTCGCGTCGGCGGGCTGTCGCGCTCGGCCGGGTCGCGGACCAGGTCGGTGGTCGCGCCGCCGACGTGCAGCGCGACCGCCCCGGCGACCATGAGCAGCACGCTGACCAGGACGAGGGGCGTCGCCGGTGCCGTCAGCGGTCCGTCCGGGACGAGCGCCCCGACGGCCGCGAGCATCCCCGCTGCTCCGCCGCCCGCGAGCGCCGCCTGCCACCACCGCGCGCGTGTGAACCAGCCCAGGATCCTCGTGGGTGCCAGGCACAGCGCGACGATCAGGAGCAGGACGAGGGCGACGGTGGTCGCCGCACCGCGGGAGGCCACCAGGTCCTCGCCGTGCAGCCACGGGGGCACCGACCACACGACCCCCATGACGCCGGCGGTCTGCGCGACGACCGCGGCACCGTCGCGCACGGTGGTGCGGCGGCGGGTCGGCAGCACCGGCGCGAGGCTGCGGGCGTACGCGGCGGGATCGCCGAACGCGCTGAGGGCGTCCTCGCCGGCGTCCGCGCAGTAGGCCTCGACCTCACCGAGCGCCTCGCCGATCGACGCACCCGGCACGTCGTGCACGCGCAGCTCCACGATGAACGCGTCGCGCCAGGCCGGCTCGACGTGCGGGGCGAGGGCGGCGGGTTCGCTGGTCATCGGGAGGCCTCCGGGCTCGTGACGAACGTCTGGGTCAGGTCGGCGAAGCGCGACCAGCGCGCGCTCTCGTCGTGCAGGTGGGCGCGGCCGGCGTCGGTCAGCGCGTAGTACTTGCGACCGGGGCCGCCGTCGCCGGGGCGCCACTCCTCGTCGAGCAGGCCGGCGGCGTGCAGGCGGCCGAGCAGGGGGTAGAGCGTGCCGCCCTTGATCTCGCCGAGCCCGGCGGCGGCCAGCCGCTGCGCGATGTCGTAGCCGTACGTCGCGCCGTCGGCCAGCACGCGCAGCGCGCACAGCGACAGCACGCCGCGCAGCCACTCACCGGGCCAGTCGGCACCGGTCGCGACGTCGTCGCCGGTGCCGGGGGTCGGAGGTGCGGTGCGTCGCGGCATGGCTAGACAGTAGGGCTGACTAGGTAGGCACGCAACCCACTCGCCCACCGCCGTCCTCGACGGGAAAGGCGAAGGGCGCCCCGACCAGTGGTCGGGACGCCCTTCGGTGAGCCCGTAGGGCTCGGTGAGCTCGTCGCTCAGGCAGGTGCGACGTTCGAGGCCTGCGGGCCCTTGGGGCCGGCCTGCACGTCGAACTGCACGCGCTGGTTCTCCTCGAGCGAGCGGTAGCCCTGCGTCTGGATGGCCGAGTAGTGGACGAAGACGTCCGGGCCGCCGTCCTCGGGGGCGATGAAGCCGAAGCCCTTCTCAGCGTTGAACCACTTCACGATGCCAGTGGGCACGTCATTCTCCTCATGCGGTTACTACGGACCCGACGACCGGGACCGGTGAATCACGGTGGTCGTCGTCCGCTCCGGAGAACGGGACAAACAAAGCGCACTGCGACTACCTCCTCAGCGTAGCCTCACGGATCCCGACTGCGCGAGGGGTTCAGCCGCACGGACCTGCACGGATTCCCGGGGGTCTGCCACGGCCCGCACCGCAGCGGCGCCGGTGCCGGCGACCGCCCGCAGATTCGTCGCCCGTTCGCCCACGGGGAGCGGCCCGCCGCCGCTACGCTCCCGCCGGACGGGACGCGCCGGCGGCCCCCAGGGGAGTCCAGGAGGCACCCATGAGCACCAGGCTGCGCGCCGTCGTCGCGGTTCTGACCTTGGCAGGGTTCTACGTCACTGCGCTCCTGCTCATCGCCGGTCTCGGCGCACTGACGGTGCTCGCGTTCCGGTCCGGCACCGGGCCGTTGGCCGGCAAGCTCGGCTTCGTCACGATCGCGGCCGTCGTCGGCGTCGTCGTCGCGCTGTGGAAGGTCGCGCGCGCCCGGCCCGAGCCGCCGTCGGGTCCCGTGCTGCTGCGCGCCGAGGCACCCGAGCTGTGGGCGATGGTCGACGAGCTCGCGGTCCTGACCGGGACCCGCGCCCCCGACGAGATCCGGCTCGCGCCGGACGTCAACGCGGGCGTCATGGAGGACGCGCGGTTCCTGGGGCTCGTCGGCGGGACGCGGCGCATGGTGCTCGGCGTGCCGCTGCTGCACGGCCTGAGCGTCGCGCAGCTGCGCTCGGTCCTCGCCCACGAGCTGGGCCACTACTCGCACGACGACACGCGGCTGTCCGTCGTGGTCCACCGCGGCCGCGCCGCGATCGGCGCCACTCTCGCCCAGCTCTCGGGATCGCTGGTCGGCTGGCTCCTGCGGCAGTACGGCAAGCTCTACCTGCTCGTCTCCGCGGCCACCAGCCGCCGGCAGGAGCTCGCGGCCGACGCGAAGTCCGTCGCTGCGGTGGGCCGTGCGACCGCGCAGTCGGCGCTGCGCGAGGTGCCGGTGCTCGACGCCGCGTGGGACTTCTACCTGGAGCGCTACGTCATGGTCGGGTGGGAGGTCGGTCTGGCGCCGACGTCCGACGCGTTCTACGGCGGCTTCCGGCACCTGCTCGCCGCGCGTGCGCAGGAGCTGAGCGACATGCGCGACGTGCCCCGCCCCGAGCACGCGAGCCGGTGGGACAGCCACCCGCCCATCGGCGAGCGCATCGTCACGATGGACCGCCTGCCCGACGTCCCGCACACGCCCGACCCGCGGCCGGCGACCGTCCTCGTCCCGCGGCTCGACGTGCTCGCGACGCACCTCGCCGACGAGGTGCTGGTCGTCGAGGACCGCCGCCGGCTCCCCTGGGAGGAGCTGATCGCGCCCGCGGTCGCGGCGGCGCAGCAGCGCCACGCGGACAGCGTCCACCGCGCCGCCGCACGCCTGGCCGGCGTCCAGCGGGCGACGCTGGGCACCGTGCTCGACCTCGTGGCCCAGGGCCGCGGTGACGACCTCGCGCGTGAGCTGGGGATCGATCCGGGTCGCCCGACCTTCGAGGAGGCCGGTGAGCACGTGCCGCACCCCATGGCCGACGCTCTCGAGCCCGTCCTGTCGTCGGCGCTCGTCAACGCGGGTGCCGCGCGGTGGCACCTCGACTGGGCGGGCCCGGCCACGCTGCGGGACCGCGAGGGTGACGAGCCCGCGCTGTCGGCCTGGGCGAACCTCGCGTCGCAGTCCGCGGGTGTCGAGCACGTGCGCGCCTGGCTCGCCGGTCTGGGTGTCGACCCGCAGGCGGTCGGCCAGGTCCACGAGCGCGCGACCGCGCACGGTGCGTCGGTGCTGGCCGGGCTCGCCAACGTCTCCGTCGACGGCGTGGACCACGACGTCGTCGTCCTGGACCGCGGTCTGGTGCTCGTGCCGTGCCCCAAGAAGACCGACGGCGGCAAGGCTCGCCTGATCGGTGTCGTCCGGTCCGCGCCCGTGCACCAGCTCGCGCAGGCGCACCGGTTCGTGTCCTACGAGGACGTCCGCACCGCGACGGTGCGCCGCTCGTCACCCGTGCAGGCGACCGTCGAGCTGCACGACGGCACGTGCCTGGAGCTCAAGGAGCGGTGGGCGGGGGAGTACCTGGCGAAGGGCTCGCAGGAGATCCTCGTGGGGCACCTGCACTCGCTCGCCGCCGCTCCCGGAGCCTGACGCCCGCGGCCTGACGTGCCCCGGACGCCGGAGGCCCGCCGCGGTCAGCCGACGGTGGCGGTCAGGTGCAACCGGTCGCCCAGCGTGACGTCGTCGACGCGCACCTGCAGGCCGCGCGCGGCGGGGAACGCCTCGCCGACCAGCGGGCCGAGACGGTCGAGGTCGACCTCGACGACCGTGGCGCCCTCCTGCGTGTGGACCGTCGCCACGCCCCGGGGCAGCTTCGCGAGCTGCCCGCGGACCGCCTCGGTCACGAACCCGCTGAGGTCCATGCGCATCACGGGGTGCGACGCGACGATCGCCACGCGCCACGCCCGGCCCGTCACGCCGCGGTCCTCGACGCGCACGTCGACCGGCCCGGCCAGCCTCGTGGCCATGCGGACGGCGCCGGGCACGCCGGGCAGCTCGTGCACCTTGACCTGTGCCCGCACCAGACGCGCCTCCCCGCGGACGTCGGTCACGGCGGACGGGAGGGCGTCGGCCGCCCGGGCGAGCGTGAGGGCCTCGTCGAGACCCAGGGTGAGCTCCATGGCGTCAGGTTACGCACCGCGCACCGTCGCGTGGAGGGGGACCTGCGACCCTGCGGCCCGTGCGCGTCTGGTGAAGGATGGGCTGTACCCACGCGCCGCGCGCGCCCGAGCCCGGAGGTCCGACGTGCCCCTGAAGCCGAAGAAGAAGTGGCGTGAGCTGCGGCGCGGTCAGCGCGTCGTCGTCGTGGTGGCCGGCGCTGCGCAGGTGGCCCTCACCGCCGCCGCGTACCGGGACCTGGTCAAGCGGCCGGCCGCGGAGGTCAACGGCCCGAAGATCGCGTGGGGACTCGCGCTGCTCGTCAACTGGGCGGGCCCCCTGGCGTACTTCGCGAAGGGGCGCGTCACGTCCTGAGGGGCGTCACACGTCGACGAGCCGCAGTCGCAGGTGCACGACGTCGCCGACGGTGACGTCGGCAGCGGTGCGCACCGCCTTCTTCACCGGCAGCACGTACGTCTTGCGGTCCTTGTCGGGGAACAGCGACGTGCGCCACGTCGTCGGGCCGAGCGTCACCTCGACGCGCACGGAGCCGAACCCGCCCTGGCGGCCCCGCGTGAGCTCGTCCACCTCGTCCGCGACGGGGAACGGCAGCGCCACGAACACCCACGACCCGTTCTCCACCTGCCACAGCGGCACGTCGACCTCGTACTCCGTCACCCGCGGCACGCTACCGGGGGCCACCGACGCCCGTCCGTGTCAGGCGGGTGCGACGTCCTGGGGGAGCAGCCCGCGCAGGTAGGCGGCCTGCCCGGCGTGCTGGACGCAGTCGTCGAGGATGCTGACGAGCCGCACGCCCAGCGTCACCGGCGGGTCCCAGGACGTGTCGACGACGGTGTCGAGCTCGTCGTCCTCGATGCGCTCCAGGTAGGCGAGGGTCTGCGCGGTGACGGCGTCGAGGTAGCCCAGCAGCAGGTCGGCGGGCGCGTCGACGCGCGCCGCCTCGTCGGGTGACTGCCCGTAGCCCGTGGCGTCGTGGTCGAACGGCAGGCCGAACCGGTCGGCCCAGCCGTCCGCCGTCCACAGCTGCTCGACGCCGGCCAGCGGCGCGACCTGGGAGTCCTGGCCGCGCGCGACGTGCCACGCGAGCCACGCGAGCGTGTTGGCGTGCGGCGCGGGACGCCAGGTCCGCGCTGCCGCGTCCGTGCCGTCCAGGGCGGCCCGGAGCACGGGACCGACCCTCCCGAACCCGTCGGTGAGCACCTGCTGCGCGCCTGTCGTCGTCACGTGACCGACCGTACGGCCGTCCGTGGCGGGCCGCACCCTCGGCCGTGACGGACGAGGCGGTGGCGGGAGGAGGCGCGTCAAGAAGGGCGCGTCGCGCGACCGTCGAGCCACAGCGTGTCCGACGCGTCGCGGTGCGTCCCCGCGGTGCCGACGTGCTTGCCGGAGATGGTCGGGCCCTTGGTGATGACGTGCACCATGGCCATGCCGTGCCCCCGCCCCAGACCGTGCTCGTCGGCGAGCCACGCGAGGATCGGACCCGCCTTCGTGGACGCGTCGAACCCGCGCTCGTGCGCCTGCTCGAGCAGATGGCGCGGGGTGAGGCCGGTCTTCTCCTCGACCGCGTCGAGATAGGCCTGGAAGGACATGGCGCGCTCCTCGCTCGTGGTGGTGCGGGGGTAGACCCGCGGACGTGCGTGGAGTCATCGGGTGGTTCGCCGGGTGCGTCGGTCGGCGGCGGGACACACTGCCACCATGCAGCGGCAGCGGGTGAGGGACGGGCTGGTCGGCGCCGGGATCACGGTGCTCGTCCTGGCGCTGCTGCTGGTCGTCGCCGTGCTCGCCGCGACGAGGTCCGCGTCCTCGGCGGCGCCGGGCGCGTCGCCGCCGGCCGACCCGTCGGGGGCCGGCAGCGCGGGGGAGCCGGCTCCCGGCGACCTCGCCGACGGTGACCTGTGGCTGGACGGGCTCACGTTGGACGCCGACACCCTCGCGACGCCTGACGGCACCCTGCGCGACGTCGTCGTCACGGGCGCGGACGTGCGCACCGGTGAGTCGGGGCTGGTCGCCGGGCAGCTCACGGTGGACGCGACGGTGCCGTTCGCCCTGGTGGCGGGGCAGATCGGGCCGGACGTGCGTGTCGGGCCGGTCGCGGGCAGCCCGGACCAGGCGGCGGTGCACCGGTCGTTCGAGGGCCTCGGGCGGGTGCTGGACGTCGAGGCGACCGGGACCGTGACGGTGAGCGCGGGACGCCTCGTCATCGAGCCGCGCACGATCGACATCGGCGGGCCGGCGTTCCTCGCCGACGTGTTCGGCGCGCTCGCGCGCGAGCTCGTCACGATCGAGCACGAGATCGAGGGCATCCCGGACGGGCTCGTCCTGCAGGAGGTGACGGTGCAGCGCGACGGGTTCCGGGCGCAGCTGCGGGGGACGGACGTGCGCATCGAGCCGTGAGGGTGCGTCCGGGGCTCGCACGTTCCTCGGCTAGACTCCTACCCGCAGTACGCCCGCTCACGCGGCGCGTGCAGCACCAGGAGGATTCGCCTAGTGGCCTATGGCGCACGCTTGGAAAGCGTGTTGGGTTAACGCCCTCGGGGGTTCGAATCCCCCATCCTCCGCCAGTCGAAGGGCCCGTGACCTGCAGAGATGTGGGTGACGGGCCCTTCGTCGTGAGGAGGTGCGGGATGGCGCAGCGCGAGGGCGCGGGGCCGTTCCGAGATGGCGAGCGGGCGAGAGTGCTCGTGGACGACGACTTCACGAGCAGTCTGCAGCCGAGATGTATCGACAACTGACACTCTTACTTCAAAGTACTCATCAACCGCATCTTCACGAGCAGTCTGCAGCCGAGATGTCTCGAGAACTGACAGTCTCGCTCCGAACCGGTTGTCGCCTCGCGCTCACCTACCCGTCCCGCCCACCCACGAGCACACGGAGCACTGCAGGCGCATAGAAGCGACGGCGGTAGGTGTTCGACGCAGCAAGCGGCGCCAGGACACCAAGTTCGACCAGTTGCCCGACCAGGCCGTTCGCTCGCGCGTACGACAGGCGAAGGTCACGCTCCACCGCCCGCACGGTGAAGGCCGTGTTGGCCACGGCGTAGTCCACCAGCGCATGCGCTGTGTCAGCCCGGAGGCTCGACGCCCGCACGGTCTCCTTCAGCCGCGCTTGAACAGCGACAAGGGCCAGCATCTGCTCGCGGGTCCTCCGGGCCGAAGTCTCCAGACCGTCAGCGAAGAAGCGGACGAAGGCGTCCCAGTCGCCTCGGGTGCTCACCCCGAACAAGTGGTCGTAGTACTCCGCTCGCCGCGACTCGAACCAGGGCGACACCGTGAGCGTGGGCTCTGCCAGGACCCCGAGCTTCAGGAGGTGCACGACGATCAAGAGGCGGCCCACACGACCGTTCCCGTCGCTGAACGGGTGAAGGGCCTCGAACTGGTAGTGGGCCAGGGCTGCCGCCACGACGGGGTCGATCACGCCTGGCCGGCCCGCGCTCATCCAGTCCAGAAGATCTTGGACCCGCGCTTGCAGGTCCAGTCCCGCCGGTGGCGGCACGAAGCGCGCAGCCACGACAGGCAGGTCCTCCGGCAGCGCCTCGACCCGACGGCCGATCACCACTTGGCTGCTCCGGAGCCCACCCGTCGCCAGCCCTTCGCTCCTCGTGCCGTGAACAAGTACCTGCTGCAGCTCACCGAGGAGCCCCACCGTGAGCGACTGGCCCTCCTCCACGGCGCGGAAGGCGCGGTCTGCCATCGACACGTAGTTGAGGACCTCGCGCAGGTCAACGGACTGCGGGCGCTCCTGGTCCGCAGTCAGCACGTCGGCGAGCGGCGCGTACGTGCCCTCGAGCGCCGAGGTGCTCTGGGCCTCGGTCTGCAAGGTCGGCCGTCGAAGCAGCCGAGGGTTCGGCAGCTGCTGCGCCGTGCTGTCGAGCGCCGCAAGGGCCGCCCGGGCGTTGCCCACAGCCAGGTAGGTCGAGGGGCTCAGCCCTGGGGGCTCGTCGGGCAACGGCCACGGGACGAACGCCGAGTGCCGCCAGGGACCTCGGAGCGGGTCGGTGCCCGTGATGGGCACCAGATCGCCGGGCGCATCAACGTCGAAGAGACTCAGGTCCACATAGGCACACTACTCGTGATTGATGCTCATTTACTGAATGATCGTTACTTCGTCTGCGGCGACGGCTACAGCCCCCGACCGCTGGGTAGAAGAGAGTCTGTCCTCCAGAGATGCGGGTGGCGGGCCCTTCGTCAAGCGATCGCGGGATGACCGGGGGGCGTCGTCGTGGGTCCCGGGTGGGTTCCCCAGCGACGTCGCCCTGAGCAGCGCCCGCACCGCGTCGTCGTCACCCGCGACCTGGACGTCGGCCACGTCCTCGATTGCGACGCCCCCGATCACGCACGCCTTCCAGGCCCGGGTCGTCGCCCACACCTCCGCGTCGGTCGCCGCCGGCTCGGCCGACCGGTTCACGCGGGTGGTGTGCTGCGACACCGTGGCGAGGTAGGTGACAGGCTCGGCGTCGTCGTACCGGGAGTCGGTGAGGTGCAGCGCGACGCGGCGCTCGTCCGCGAGCCCGGGGGCCGGTCGCGCGTGCGCGCGCATCGCCAGGACGACGGTGTCGGGGCTCATGTCGGCGTCGCGCGGCAGGGCGGGCGACGCGACGGCCCAGCGCGACAGCGCCGTGTTGACGGCCTCGAGCTCGCGCCCCCAGTCGGTGAGCTCGTAGACGTCGACGCGGCCGGGCAGCCGCCGTCGCCGCAGGACCCCGCCTGCCTCCAGGTCGTGCAGGCGCTGGGTGAGGACGGCGGGCCCGATGCCGAGGACGTCGCGCTGGATCTCGGTGAAGCGCTTGGCGCCCAGGAGGAGCTCGCGGACGACGACCATCGTCCAGCGGTCGCCGACGAGGTCGAGCGCGTGCGCGGCGGCGCAGCCGTCGTTGTACGAGCCGTACGAGCGTCGGGACCCCATTGACAGAGCGTACTTCGCAAACAGTAGTGTCCACTACTCGATCAGTAGTGGCGAGGAGGCCCATGCACGCGCTGGCGGCAGACGTCTGGCAGACCGTCCGTGAGGAGCGGCTGCGCCTCGCGGACGACCTCTCCGGGCTCCGCGACGAGCAGTGGGCGGTCCCGTCGCTGTGCCCCGGGTGGGACGTCCACGACGTCCTGGCGCACCTGGTCGACACGGCACGCACCGGACGCCTGGCCTTCGTGCGCGACATGGTGGGCGCCCGTGGGGACTTCGACCGGGCCAACCGGGCCGGCGTCGCGCGGGAGAGGCGAGCGGACCCGCAGGACACCGTCGCGGCGCTGCGGCAGGTCGCCGACCTGCGGCGCACCCCGCCGGCTCCGCTGGCGACAAGGCTGGTCGAGGCCGTCGTGCACGGCGAGGACGTCCGCCGGCCGCTGGGTCTTGCGGGCGCCTACCCGGCCCGGGCGGTCGTCCTCGCGCTCGAGAACCAGCTCCGCACGCGGGTCTCCCTCGGTGGCGGGCGCGAGCGCGTCGCGGGCGTCCGGCTGGTCGACCGGGCCAGCGGGCGGACCTGGGGTGCCGGTGAGGACCTGGAGGCGGACGCCGTCGACCTGCTCCTCGTCGTCTCGGGACGGCCCGTGCCCGCCGACCGGCTCGCAGGGGCCGCGGCACCCCGCTTCGCGCCAGTCGCCGGTGAGCGGGACGACCGGTGACGCGACGTCCGGCGGACAGCCCTGACGACCGGCTGTGGGCGCTCGCCCACGCCGAGCGCGCCGCCCTGGCGGAGGACCTGGCGCACCTGACCCCCGAGCAGTGGCGGCACGGCACGCTGTGCGGCGAGTGGGACGTCGAGGAGGTCGTCGCCCACCTGACCGCCGCTGCGAGCGTCGGCCAGTGGCGGTGGCTGCGCAGCATGCTCGGCGCGCGCTTCCGCCCGGACGTGCACAACCGGCGCCGGCTCGACGAGCACCGCGGCCGGACGCCCGCCGAGACGCTCGACCGCTTCCGCGCCGTCGTCACGAGCACGACGGCACCGTCCAGCCACACCCCCGCCTACCTGGGGGAGGTCGTCGTGCACGCGCAGGACGTCCGCCGGCCCCTGGGGGTCACGCGCACGCCGGACGTCGACGCGCTGACCCCCGTCGCGGAGTTCTTCGCCCGGCGGGACTTCACCGTGAACAGCCGCACGCACTCCGCGGGTCTCGGTCTGCGCGCGGACGACGGCCCCTTCCGCGCCGGCGAGGGTCCGCTCGTCACAGGGTCGACCCTCGCGCTCGTCATGAGCATGGCGGGGCGGGCGGCGTACCTGGACGAGCTCGACGGGCCGGGCGGCCCGACGCTGCGGCATCGGGTCACCGGCGGGTAGCCGCGTCCGCCCGGGGGAGCGAGCAGCAAACCGCCGGACAGCGCGATGCCCTGCGTGCGACGATCCGCCCGTGCTCCTGACCCTGTCCGCCGCCGGCCCCGACGCAGCCGACCTCGGCTACCTGCTGCACAAGCACCCCGGCCGGGTCCAGGCGTTCGACCAGTCGTTCGGGGTCGCGCACGTCTTCTACCCCGAGGCGACCGACGAGCGCTGCACCGTCGCGCTCCTGCTGGAGGTCGACCCGGTGGGGCTCGTCCGGCAGAAGGGCCGTAGCGCACCGCGCGACGTCGCGTTCAGCCTCGCGCAGTACGTGAACGACCGGCCGTACGCGGCGTCGTCGATGCTCGCGGTCGCGCTCGGCAAGGTGTTCCGCACGGCCATGGCCGGGCGCTGCGAGCTGCGTCCCGAGCTGCCCGCACGGCGCTGGGACCTGAGCGTCCACGTCCCGGCCGTGCCGTGCCGCGGCGGCGCCGAGGCCGCGGTCCGGCTGTTCGCGCCGCTGGGGTGGCAGGTCGACGCGCGCCCCGTGCCGCTCGACCCGACGGTCCCCGCGTGGGGCGACTCGCGCTACGTCGACCTGCACCTGACGGGCACGCAGCGCGTCGCCGACGCGCTCAGCCACCTCTACGTCCTGCTGCCGACGCTCGACGCAAGCAAGCACTACTGGGTGGGGTCCGACGAGGTCACCAAGCTCGTGCGTGCGGGGGAGGGGTGGCTCGCGGCGCACCCCGAGCGCCGGGAGATCGCCCGCCGGTACCTCGCCCACCGCACCAGCCTGGCGACGTCGGCCATCGAGCGGCTCGCGGAGGTCGACGACGCCCGCCCGGAGACGGTCGACGACGCCCTCGCCGAGCCCGAGGACGCAACCGTCGACGCGGCGACCGCCGGCGCGCCCGACGCGGCGGGGCCGGCGGACGCCGCGGACCCGGCAGATCCGGCGGAGCCGACCCCACCGCCCCTGGCCCGGCAGCGCCTCGACGCCGTCGTCGCCCAGATCCGCGAGGCGGGTGCACGCAGCGTCGTCGACCTCGGGTGCGGCGAGGGCACCCTGCTGAGCGAGCTGCTGCGCGACCCCGCGTACGAGCGGCTCCTCGGCGTCGACGTCTCGGCGCGGGCCCTGACGACCGCCGCCCGGCGGCTCCACCTCGACACGCTCCCGGAGCGTCAGCGTCGGCGCATCGAGCTCGCGCACTCCTCGGTCACCTACCGCGACGCCCGCGTCGCCGGCTTCGACGTCGCGGTGCTCATGGAGGTGGTCGAGCACGTCGACCCGCCGCGCCTGGCGGCGCTGGAGCGCGCGGTCCTGGGCGCCGCCGCACCCGCGACGCTCGTCGTGACCACCCCCAACGCCGAGCACAACGTGCGGTACCCCACGCTGGAGGCCGGCACGATGCGCCACCACGACCACCGCTTCGAGTGGACGCGCGCCGAGTTCGCCGCCTGGGCACGGGCGGCCGCGGACCGTCACGGGTACGACGTCGCGCTGCTGCCCGTCGGGGTGGACGACCCGGAGGTCGGCCCGCCCACCCAGATGGCCGTCTTCCGCCGCGGTACGGCCCCGGCGAGCCACGACGGGGGTGCGCGATGACCACCCTGACGGTCCCGGCGCTCTCGCTGGTCGTCCTGGTCGGCGTGTCCGGCTCGGGCAAGTCGACCTTCGCCGCGCAGCACTTCGGCCCGTTCGAGACGCTGTCCTCGGACTTCTGCCGGGGCCTGGTCTCCAACGATGTCACCTCGCAGGACGCCACGGCCGCGGCGTTCGACGTGCTGCACCACATCGCGGGCAAGCGCCTCGACGCCGGGCTGCTCACGGTCGTCGACGCGACCAACGTGCAGCCGACGGCACGCAAGGCGCTGGTCGCGCTCGCCCGCGCGCACGACGTGCTACCCGTGGCGATCGTGCTGGACGCGCCCGAGCAGGTCTGCCTCGAGCGCAACGCCGCACGCGCCGACCGGTCGCTGGCCTCCCACGTCGTGCGGCGCCAGCGCGACCAGCTGCGCCGCTCGCTGCGCGGGCTGTCGCGCGAGGGCTTCCGCACGGTCCACGTGCTGCGGGGCACCGACGAGGTCGACGCCGCCGTGATCGACCGGCAGCCGCTGCGCAGCGACCGGCGTGCCGAGCGCGGGCCGTTCGACGTCGTCGGGGACGTGCACGGGTGCCGCTCGGAGCTCGAGACCCTGCTCGGCGCCCTGGGTTACGTGATCAGCCGCGACGCCGAGGGCCGGCCCGTCGACGCGGCCCACCCCGAGGGGCGGCGGGCGCTGTTCGTCGGCGACCTCGTCGACCGCGGCCCCGACAGCGTGGGCGTGCTGCGTCTCGTCATGGGCATGGTCGCGGGCGGGCACGCGCTCGCGGTCCCCGGCAACCACGAGCACAAGCTCGTGCGCGCGCTCGACGGCCGCAACGTGCAGGTGTCGCACGGCCTGGAGACGACGCTCGCCGAGCTGGCGCAGGAGACCGACGAGTTCCGCGCGGCGGTGCGCGAGTTCTGCGACGGCCTGGCCGCGCACCTCGTGCTCGACGACGGCCGGCTCGTCGTCGCACACGCCGGCCTCAAGGAGGAGTTCCACAACCGCGCGTCCGGGCGGGTGCGGGCGTTCGCGCTGTACGGCGACACGACCGGTGAGACCGACGAGTTCGGCCTGCCCGTGCGTCTGCCGTGGGCGGACGACTACCGCGGCCGGGCCATGGTGCTCTACGGGCACACCCCGACCCCGACGGCCACGTGGGTCAACAACACGATGTGCCTCGACACCGGGTGCGTGTTCGGCGGGCACCTGAGCGCGCTGCGCTACCCCGAGAAGGAGCTCGTCCAGGTAGCCGCCGAGCGCGTCTGGTACGAGCCGGCGCGCCCGTTCCCCACGGCGGACGAGGGCCCGACGACCGACGCGACCCCGGACGCCGCGCGCCGCGACCCCGACGTCCTCGACGTGGCGGACGTCCTGGGCAAGCGCGTCGTCGAGACGGGCCTGCACGGGCGCGTGACCGTCGCCGAGGAGAACGCGGCCGGCGCCCTGGAGGTCATGAGCCGGTTCGCCCTCGACCCGCGGTGGCTGCTCTACCTGCCGCCGACCATGAGCCCGTGCGCGACCGCCCCCGACGGCGACCTCCTGGAGCACCCCGACCAGGCGTTCGACGCCTACCGGGACGACGTCGAGAGCGTCGTGTGCGAGGAGAAGCACATGGGCTCGCGCGCCGTGGTGCTGGTGTGCCGGGACGCGGACGTCGCCGCGGCGCGCTTCGGCATGCCCGTGGGCACGACGGGCGCGGTGCACACGCGCACCGGGCGGCCGTTCTTCGACGCCGCGCGCACGGAGGCGCTGCTCGACGTGGTCCGCACGGCCGCGGCGGACGTCTGGGGGCGCGTCGGACGCGACGGCGCGCCCGCGGACTGGCTGCTGCTCGACTGCGAGCTCATGCCGTGGTCCGTCAAGGCCGAGGACCTGCTGCGCCACCAGTACGCGGCCGTCGGCGCCGCCGCACGCACCGCGCTGCCCGCGGCGAGGGCCGCGCTCGACGCCGCGTCGGCCGCCGGGCTGCCGGTCGACGAGCTGCTGGCGCGCACCCGCTCGCGCGGCGCGAACGCCGACGCCTTCGCCGCGGCGTACCGCCGCTACGTGTGGCCCACCGACGGGCTCGACGGCGTGCGGCTCGCACCGTTCCAGCTCCTCGCGACCGACGCCGGCACGTACGAGACGCGCGACCACCTGTGGCACCTCGACGTCGCCGACGCCCTGGTCGGGGCCGACCGGTCCGGCGTGCTGGCCACCACCCGACGGCTCGTCGTCGACCTCACCGACCCCGCCTCGCGTGCGGCAGGCGTCGCCTGGTGGCACGACCTGACGTCGGCCGGTGGGGAGGGGATGGTCGTCAAGCCGCTGGCCAACCTCGTGCGCGGCCGCAAGGGGCTCGTGCAGCCCGGCATCAAGGTCCGCGGACGCGAGTACCTGCGCATCATCTACGGCCCCGACTACACCGAGCCGCAGCACCTGACCCGGCTGCGCTCACGGCACCTCGGGCGCAAGCGCAGCCTCGCGCTGCGCGAGTACGCGCTGGGTCTGGAGGCGCTCGCGCGGCTCAGCGCGGGGGAGCCGCTGTGGCGCGTCCACGAGGCCGTGTTCGCGGTGCTCGCGCTGGAGTCGGAGGCCGTCGACCCGCGGCTGTGAGCCGCGGCTGCGAGCCGCGCGCGTCGTCGCGTGTCGGCCGTCCGTGATGGGGTGGGCGCATGGTCGCGCGCACGGGTCCGTGGAGCACGCTGCCCGTGCGTCGGGTGCAGGCGCGGACGGGGGTGTCCGGGGTCGACGGGGAGCGCGGCGGTGACTGGCACCTGACCGTGCCCGCGGTGCGGCAGGTGCTCGAGCAGGGCTGGGACCTGGGCCCGGTGACCGTGCTGGTGGGGGACAACGGCGCCGGCAAGTCGACGCTGGTCGAGGGCATCGCCACGGCGTTCGGCATGGCGGCCGAGGGCGGGTCGACGGGGTCGATGCACCGCACCCGCCCCACCGAGTCGGGGTTCGCGCACGACCTCCAGCTCGTGCGGGGCGCCGGTGCCCCGCGGCGCGGGTTCTTCCTGCGGGCCGAGACGATGCACGGCTTCTACACGTACCTCGACGAGCACCCCGGCAACGACCCGGTGTTCCACGAGATGTCCCACGGGGAGTCGTTCCTCGAGCTCATCGGCTCCCGGATGATGTACCCGGGCCTGTACGTCCTCGACGAGCCCGAGTCCGCGCTGTCGTTCACGGGCAGCCTCGCGCTGCTGCGCCACCTGCACGACCTGGCGCAGCACGACTCGCAGGTGATCCTCTCGACGCACTCGCCGCTGCTGGCGGCGCTGCCCGGCGCGACGGTCTACGAGGTGGGCGAGTGGGGGCTGCGCGAGTGCGCGTGGGAGGACCTGGACCTCGTCACGTCGTGGCGCGCGTTCCTCGACGCCCCGGAGCGCTACCTGCGCCATGTCCTCGACTGAGGGCGCCGACGGGCCGGGTTGGGCGCCGCACGCCGTCGCCGCCCGGAGTGCCGCTCGTGCGGGAGAGTCGGCGCGGGACGCCGGCGGGCGCGCCGTAGTATCCCTAGCCGACGGGCGTCCACGGGCCCCGCGACATCCCACCACGGCCGAGAGCGAGGCACTGCGCTGATGACCGTGAGGTCGCGGGCCGGCCGTGCAGCACGAGCGGTCGGCGTCCGGGCGGTCGCGGCGCACGCCGGCGTCTCGCTCGGTACGGTGTCGAACGTCCTCAACAGCCCCGATCGCGTCTCCGACGAGACGCGCGAGCGCGTCGAGGAGTCCATGCGCGCCCTGGGGTTCGTGCCCTCGCGCGCGGCCGGCCAGCTGCGCAGCCGCCGCTCGGAGCTGATCGGTGTCGTGGTGCCGGACGTCGGCAACCCCTTCTGGGCGGCCGTGCTGCGCGGGGTCGAGTCGGTGACGGAGGCGGCGGGCCTGACGATGATCGTCGCGTCGACGCACCAGGACCCCGCCCGTCAGCGCCGTCTGCTGCGCTCCCTGGAGAGCCAGGGCGTCGACGGCCTGGTGGTCGCGCCGATCGTGGACCGCGCGTCGGACTGGGCGCCGTTCGAGGAGCGCCGGTTCGGTGTCGTGACGCTCGACCGCCGCTCGCCCGGGTCGGGTGGTGCGTGGGTCAGCCTGGACAACGTCCTGGGGGCCGGCCTGGCCATGGGCCACCTGGCCGACGTCGGCTACCGGCGGATCGCGCTGGTGAACGGCCCGATGTCGGTGTCGTGGTGCGCGGAGCGCCGGCAGGGCGCACGCGAGGCGCTGCTGCAGCGCGGCCTCGACCCTGCTGAGGTCATGCTCGAGCTCGAGGTGACGGACCTGACGGTCGAGGAGGGCGGTGCGGCGCTCGCGCCGCTGCTGGACGCGGGCCGGCTCGACGCCGTGATGTGCGTCAACGACATGCTCGCGCTGGGTGCGCTGCTGGAGATCCGGGCGCGCGGGCTGCGCGTGCCGCAGGACGTGGCGCTCGTCGGCTACGACGACGCCGACTTCGCGCTGGCGCTGAACCCGCCGCTCACGACGGTGCACCAGCCGTCGTTCGAGATGGGGGTGGCGGCGGCCGAGCTGCTGCTGGCGGCGGACGAGCGCGAGCCGGGTGCGCACATGGAGTTCCAGCCGCTGCTCGTCGTGCGCGAGTCGAGCGGGCGACCGCCGCAATAGGTACGCGGGTTGTGCCTGACGCGGTCGTCAGCGCCCGGGCTTTGACAGCGCCTAGGGACGCATGGAGTCTTGAACCGGTTCACATGAACCGGTTCAAGAAGCGCCTCAGGCGCCCAGCGGACGAAGGACGGCAACGTGGCCAGAACCTACGCGACCCGACGTGAGTACGACGAGTGGCTCAACGAGGCCGCCAGCCTCGCGCGGGCGCTGCGCTACCCGATCACCCCTGACATGGTCAACGACTCGGCCGGGATCGTCTTCGGCGAGGACCAGTACGCCGCTTTCGAGAACGGCCTGTGGTCCCGCGAGGCCTACGAGCTCATGGTGATCTTCGAGTCCCTCAACGAGCCTGCCGTCGACGGTCTGCCCGCCGGCGGCGCCCAGTACTCCGAGTACTCGGGCCTCTGCGACAAGCTGATGATCGTCCATCCCGGCAAGTTCTGCCCGCCGCACTTCCACCAGCGCAAGACCGAGAGCTACGAGGTCGTGCTGGGGGAGATGGAGGTCTTCTACGACCCCGAGCCCGTCGTCGTCGGCGACGAGGAGCCGCTCGCCTTCCGGCCCATGCCCCAGGGGGACGCCTGGCCCGAGGGCGTCGCGCTGGCCGCCGGCCGCGAGGACTCCTACGCGCGCCTGACGAGCTACGTGCGCCTGCGTGCGGGCGACCCGAAGTTCGTCATGCACCGCAAGCACCTGCACGCCTTCCGCTGCCCGGCCGACGCGGACACCCCGCTCGTCGTGCGGGAGGTCTCGACGTACAGCCACGAGCCCACCGAGCACGCCCACGACAAGCCGGCGCCGCTGCCGGCGTGGGCCGGCCTGCACGACAACGCGTTCGTCAGCCCTGCCGCCAACACCGGCCGCCTGACGACCGCCATCCGCTGACGGCCCGCTGCCGGCAGTAGTACCCGCACACCCAGCCACACCCTGTCGAAGGAGACACACCGTGCGACACCTGTCCCGCGCCATCGGCCTCGTCGCCGCGAGCGCACTGCTGATGTCGGCCTGCGCCAGCGGCGCCGACGAGCCCGCCGAGTCGACCCCCACAGCGGGCGACGAGAGCGCCACCGTGCAGTTCGAGAAGAAGGACCCGCTGAAGATCGGGTACTCCGTCTACGACCTGCAGAACCCCTACTGGCAGTCGTACGCCGCGGGCGTCAAGGCCGGTGGCGAGGCCGCCGGCGTCGAGATCGTCGTCGTCGACCAGAAGTCCGACCAGCAGCAGCAGGTCTCGGGCAGCCTCGACCTGATCAACCAGGGCATCTCCGGCCTCGTCGTCACGCCCGTCCAGCCGTCCGCGCTGCCGTCGACGATCGACGCCGCGCACGATGCCAAGATCCCCGTCGTCATCGCCGACATCGGCACCGCCGGCGAGTACGACGCCTACATCCAGTCGAACAACGCCAACGGTGGCGCCCTGGCCGCCGAGTACGTCATCGAGCAGCTCGGTGACGTCCCCGGCCCGCACAAGGTCGGTGTCATCGAGCTGCACGCCGGCTCGGTCGTCGGCGAGGAGCGTGTCGCGGAGTTCGCCTCGATCCTCGGGGACCACGACAACTTCGAGGTCGTCTCGAGCCTCGACGGCAACGACACGGTCGACGGCGGCTTCGCCGCGGCGCAGGACATGCTGTCGGCCAACCCGGACCTGGAGGTCATCTACGCCGCCAACGACGACTCCGCGATCGGCGCCCAGCGCGCCATGGAGACCGCCGGCAAGTCGGTGGAGGACGGCTTCATCCTCATCGGGTTCGACGGCGCCGACGGCGCGCTCGACCTCATCGAGCAGGGCCTCATGAGCGCCACCGTCGCCCAGGACCCGTACGGCCAGGGCATCAAGGCGGTCGAGACCGTCCTCGCGCTCCTCGAGGGCGAGGAGGCCTACGACGACGCGGCCACGAAGACCATCTTCTTCCCGGTCGAGATCGTCACGGCCGACAACCTCGACGACTTCCGCGCGGCGCGCGCGAAGCAGGACTGAAACCCGGTGGGGCGGGGCCACGCGGCCCCGCCCCACCCGTCACCCAAGGAGTCGTCGCCATGACGGCAGTGCTGCAGGTCCTGGACATCGTCCAGGAGTACCCAGGGGTGCGGGCCCTCAAGGGCGTGTCGCTCGACCTGGCCCCCGGCCAGGTGCTCGGGCTCGTCGGTGAGAACGGCGCCGGCAAGAGCACGCTCATCCGCATCCTCGGCGGCATCGAGCAACCCGTGTCCGGCAAGGTCCTCGTCCGCGGCGAGGAGCGTGTCTTCCGGGGTTCCGCGGAGTCGCAGGCCGCCGGCATCAGCGTGGTCAGCCAGGAGTTCCGACTGGTCCCGCAGCTGTCCGTCGCCGACAACATCTTCCTCGGCCACGAGGCCACCCGCGGCGGCGTCGTCGACGCCCGCCGCACCCGCGAGCGCGCCCGCGAGCTGCTCGAGCAGCTCGGGCTGGACCTCGACCCCGACCGCCACGTCTCGTCCCTCACGGTCGGCGACCGGCAGATGGTCGAGATCGCCCGCGCGCTGTCGCGCGAGTTCGACGTCCTCATCATGGACGAGCCGACGGCCGCGCTGAACGGCGCCGAGATCGTGCGGCTCCACGAGATCGTGCGGCGCATCGCGGCGCAGGGCAAGGCGGTGGTGTACGTCTCGCACCACCTCGAGGAGATCTTCCAGATCTGCCACGACGTCGCCGTGCTGCGCGACGGCAGCCTCGTCGCGCACGCCCCGACGACCGAGCTCGACGAGGCCCGGCTGGTCGAGCACATGCTCGGCCGGGCCCCTCAGATCTTCGAACGCGGCGCGGTCATCGACGACGCCGGCGAGGAACGCCTGACCGTGCGCGACCTGCGCGTGCCGGGCATCGCCGAGCCGTTCGACCTGAGCGTGCGCGCCGGGGAGATCGTCGGCCTCGCGGGGCTCGTCGGCTCCGGCCGCACCGAGCTGACGCGCGCGCTCTTCGGCGACCTGCCCGCCACCAGCGGCCAGGTGCTCGTCGACGGCCGCCCCGTGCGGCTGCGCTCCAGCCGTGAGGCCGTGCGCCACGGCATCTTCATGCTCAGCGAGGACCGCAAGGGCGAGGGGATCCTGCCGCACCTCGACGTCACCGAGAACGCGATGGTGTCGCGCGACAGGTCCACGCTCGGCCTGCTGCACCGGCTGGTGCCCGTGCCCGCCGACGAGCGCGCCCAGTTCGAGCGCCTGCGCACCGACATGCGCATCCGCGTGCCGCACGGACGCCAGCTCATCGGCAACCTGTCGGGCGGCAACCAGCAGAAGGTGCTGCTCGGCCGCGCCCTGCTGTCCGGCTGCGCCGTGCTCCTGCTCAACGAGCCGACCCGCGGGGTCGACGTGGGCGCGAAGGTCGACATCTACCAGCTCGTCAAACAGCTCGCGGAGGCCGGCGTCGCCGTCGTGGTCTCGAGCTCCGACGCCCCCGAGCTCGCCGCCATCGCCGACCGGTGCGCCGTGTACTTCGCCGGCCGCCAGGTCGCCGAGCTGCACGGGCGCGACGTCACCGAGGACAACATCGTCGGCGCGTCGGTGGGCCAGACCGTCCAGGAGGGTTCCGATGTCTGACTCCACCTCCACACCGACCACCGCGACCCAGCTCGTCGCCGACGAGCGCGCACGCTCCGCGGAGCGCGCGCGCCGTGCCGACAGCCGCCGCCGTGTCCTGCAGAACGCCGGTGTGGCCGTCCCGTTCCTGCTCGTGCTCGTCGCGGGCCTGCTGCTCGTGCCGCACTTCGCGTCCGGCTCGAACGTCACCAACGTGCTGGTCAACGCGGCGATCCTCGCGATCGTCGGGTACGGCATGACGCTCGTCATCGCGGTGCGCGGGATCGACCTGTCCGTCGGGTCGTCGCAGGCGCTCGCGGCGTGCGTCGCCGCCGCAGCCGTCAACGCGGCGGGGCCGGTCGTCGGCGTCGTCGTCGGCATCACCGTGGGAGCCGCCCTGGGCCTGGTCAACGGGCTGCTCGTGACGCGGCTCAAGGTTCCCGGGTTCGTCGCGACCCTCAGCACCATGAGCGTGTTCCGGGGAGCTGTCCTGCTGTTCACCGGCGGCGCGCCGATCATGATCGCGTCGACGTCGTTCAGGTCGGCCGCGACGTCGTCGGTGCTGGGGGTGCCGGTGCCGTTCCTCGTCGCCGTGCTGCTCACCGGCGTCGCCTGGTTCGTGCTGGACCGCATGCGCTTCGGCAAGCACGTCGTCGCCGTGGGCGGCGCCCCGGAGGCGGCCGTCGACACGGGCATCAGCGTGGACCGCGTCCTGCTGCTCGCCTACCTGACGGCGGGCGCCGCGGCCGGTGTGGGCGGCGTCCTGCTCGCCAGCCAGCTCGGCGTGGTCAACGGCTCCATCGCCGCCGGGCTCGAGCTGCAGGCCATCGCGATCGTCGTCCTCGGCGGCACGAGCATGGCCGGGGGCCGCCCGCGCATCGTCGGGACGTTCATCGCGGCGCTGCTGCTGTCGATGATCAACTCCGGCCTCAACCTGCTCAACGTCCCGTCGTTCTACCAGTACGTCGCGCTCGGTGGCCTGCTGGTCTTCGCGCTGAGCATCGACGGAGCACAGCGTGCCGCCGTGCGCCGCATGCTCGAAGGGAGGCACTCATGACCACCGACACCGCGACCACCCCGCAGGACGCGCCCGACGCGGCTGAGAAAGCGGGTCCGCTGACGGTCGTCCGGCAGCTCGTCGCCCGCCACTACCTCGTGCTCGTGCTCGTCGCGCTGTGCGTGGCCGTCGGCGCCGCGCGCCCGTCGTTCTGGGGCGTCGGGAACCTGTCGAACGTCCTGTTCCAGGCGTCGTTCGTGGGCCTGGCCGCCTGCGGCATGACGATGCTCATCGCCGCCGGCCTGCTCGACCTGTCCGTCGGCGGCGTCATCGCCGTCGCGTCCATCGCGGTCGCGACGGTCCTGCCGCACACGACCATCGGCGGCGCGATCGCGCTGGCCCTGGTCATCGGCGCGGTGCTGGGCCTGGTCAACGGCCTGCTGGTGACGTACGTGAAGATCGCGCCGTTCATCGCGACCCTCGGCACGCTCTACCTGTTCCTCGGGCTCGCGTTCATCTGGACGTCCGGCAAGGTCGTCCCGATCACGTCGAGCAACTACCGTGCCACCACCACGGGCACGCTCGGCTGGGTGCCCGTGCCGTTCCTCGTCTTCGTGGTCCTCGCGTTCGTCACGTACCTGGTGCTGCAGCGCACGTACTTCGGCCGCACGCTGCGGGCCTTCGGCTCGAACGAGCGCGCCGCGGAGCTCGCGGGCCTGCCCGTGGCGCGCGTGAAGGTCGGCGTGTTCGTCGTCGCCGGCATCTGCTTCGCCCTCGCCGGGGTGTTCATGGCGGGCCGCCTGTCGTCCGCCGAGGGCAACATGGCCATGGGCTTCGAGATGGACGTCATCGCCGCCGTCGTGGTCGGCGGCACGGCCCTGCGTGGTGGCCGTGCGACCACGTTCGGCACGGTCGTCGGTGCGGTCCTGTTCGCGGTGCTGGCCAACGCGCTCAACCTGCTCGCCGTCGCCTCGTACTGGCAGTACGTGCTCACCGGCACGGTGCTGGTCACGGCGGTCGCGCTCGGCGCGCGTCGCTCGGCCGCCGCCGAGGTGCGGGGTGCGGGGTGACGCGGGCGACCGGTGACCTCGACGTCGCGGTGCGCCGCCTGGTGGGCGACCCGGCCCAGCTCGTCCACGTCGAGCGCCTGGTGCGGGACGACGGGCCTGGCCGCGGAGCCCCCGTGCTCCTCGTGCGGAACCCGCGAGGCCTGTCGTTCGAGGTGCTGCTCGACCGTGCCATGGACGTCGGCTGGGCCGACGCGCCCGGCCTGCCCCTCGCGTGGCGCTCGGCACGCGGGCCGGTCGCGTCGCAGCGGTACGAGCCGCAGGGCACCGGGTGGACCCGGACCTTCGGCGGCGGCCTGCTCAGCACCTGCGGCCTGGCGTCGACCGGGACGCCCTCGACCGTCGACGGTGTGCACCACCCCCTCCACGGGCGCGTCGGGCACACCCCGGCCGAGCACGTGCGCTGGCGGACGGTCACGCTCGACGGCGTGCCCGCGGTCGAGATCCGCGGCGAGGTCGTCGAGGCCGATCTCGGTGTGCCGCCTCTGCGGCTGCGTCGCCGGCTGCTGGCCCGCACCGACCGTCCCGAGCTGTGCATCGAGGACGTCGTCACCAACGAGGGCTTCGCCCCGGCGGCCCACATGTTCCGGCACCACCTCAACCTCGGCTACCCGCTGGTGCGGCCGGGGACGGTGGTGTCGGCGACGGCCACGCCGGTCGGGACGCGCGACGGGGGCCAGACCCCGACGTTGCCGTGGATGCTCGACCTCGCGGCGGACGGTGCGGGGGACGAGACCGTGCTGTACTGCCGGCCCGCGCCGGGGCCGACCGCGACGGTCACGGTGAGCGCGCCCGACGGGACGTGCGTCGAGGTGGAGCAGGACACCCACGGGTGGCCGCTGCTCGTGCTGTGGCGCGACCCCCGGCCGGGCACCAACGTGCTCGGGGTCGAGCCGTCGACGTCGCGCGACGCCGGGCGGGCCCAGGCCGAGCGCGATGGCGAGGTCCGGGTGCTCCCGCCGGGTGGCGAGGTGCACTACCGCACGGTCGTGCGCGTCCTGGCGTAGTCGTCGCCGTCCGTCAGGCGAAGCGCTCCGCGCGCTCGCGGACGCGGCCCTCGCCCAGCCCGCCGCGGGCCGTCGGGTCCCACGTGTAGACCTCGGTGCCGGTGACGAAGACGTGCTCGGCGCGGGCGTTGACGTCGAGCGGGTCGCCGGACCAGATCACCACGTCGCCGTCGAGCCCGGGGGTCAGCGCACCCACGCGGTCGTCGAGGCGCAGGAACGACGCCGGGTTCACGGTCAGCGCGCGCAGCGCCGTGTCCCGGTCCAGGCCCTCCTTGACGGCGAGCGACGCCTGGTGGACGAGGAAGTTGATGGGTACCACCGGGTGGTCCGTCGTGATCGCGACGCGCACGCCGGCACGCGCCAGGATGCCGAGGTTCTCGATGGCGCGGTTGCGCAGCTCGACCTTGGAGCGCGAGGTGAACAGGGGCCCGAAGATCACCGGCACGTCCCGCTCGGCCAGCACGTCCGCGAGGGCGGCGCCCTCGGTGCCGTGGTTGACGACCAGCCGGTACCCGAACTCGTCGGCGAGGCGCAGCGCGGTCGCGATGTCGTCGGCGCGGTGGGTGTGCTGGTCCCACGCCAGCTCGCCCGCGAGCACGGCCGCCAGCGTCTCCTTGCCGAGGTCGCGGTCGAAGGGCTCGCCCTTGGCCGCCGCGGCGTCCCGGCGCGCCGCGTACGACTGCGCGTCGACGAACGCCGCGCGGATGACGGCGGCGACCCCCAGCCGGGTGGACGGCAGCTGCTTGCGCTCGCCGTACACGCGCTTGGGGTTCTCGCCCAGCGCGGACTTCACGGACACGTCGTGGCGGATGACCTGCTCGTCGACGGTCCGTCCGCCCCACGTCTTGATCGCGACGGTGCGCCCCCCGATCGGGTTGCCCGACCCGGGCTTGATCACGGCGGACGTCACGCCGCCGACGAGCGCGTCCCGGAAGCCCTCGTCCTCGACGTTGATCCCGTCGAGCGCCCGCAGCGCCGCGCCGTTGGGCCCGGTCATCTCGTTCGTGTCGTCACCGGCCCAGCCCTCGGCCTCCTCCATGACGCCCATGTGCGCGTGCGCCTCGACGAACCCGGGCAGCACCCAGCGCCCCGTCGCGTCGACGACCCGCACGCCCTGCGGCACGGCGACGTCCGTGCCGACCGCCGTCACGACGCCGTCCTCGACGAGGACCGTGGCACCCTCCAGAGGCTGCGACGCGACGGGGACGACGTAGCCGCCGACGATCGCGACGGAGCCGCGCGCGGTGAGGATCGGCGACGGGGGCACAGGGCTGCTGACGTCGGGCATGCCGCCATCATGACGCGCACCGGGGGCCGTGCGCCCTCCTGCCGGGCGCCGCGTCGCGCCCTGCGCGTGTGAGGGGAGCGTGCAGGTCCGCGCGCAGGGCAGCCGGACGAATGTCCGGATCGTCCGACGGTGGTTAGCGTGGTGCCATGACCCAGCACCCGTCGCAGACCCCCGAGGAGCGCCTGCACCACGGCGCCCGTCCCGCCCCCGACGCGACGTCCGCGCCGTCCGCCGGCCGCTGGGACCCCGACCGGTGGGACGTCGACCGGTGGCGGTCACCCGTGGTCGGCGCGCTGCTCGGCGTCCTCACGCTGCCCGCCGTCGCGATGGTGCTGGTCGGGCTGCTGGTCCTGGCCGTCCAGGGGGTCGCGACCTGGCTCGTCGTGGCCGGCGTGGCCCTCGTGACGACGCTGCTCGGTGCGATGGGCGCCGTCGTCGCCGCCCGTGGCGGGCACCCGGGAGTCGTGCACCGGCTCGCGGTGCTCTCCTGGGTGTGGGGCGTCCTCGTCGTCGTCCTGGCCGTGGCGCTGGCGCTGTCGCTCGAGTCCGACGAGCGCGTCGCGATCGCGGTGCTGCTCGTCCTCGGCGGCACGTACACCGTCGTCCTGGGACTCGGGCTGTGGGTCGCCTCGCGGGTGCTGCCCGCGCCCGTCGAGCCGACGGGGGACGACGCGGCGGAGGTGGACGACGAGGCGACGCCGCCCCGCGGCGGGCCCACGGTCGACGACGCGTCGACGCAGGCCCCGGCGGCGGACGATGACGAGGTGCTCGCCGACTGGCCCGCATGGGGAGGGTCGGGACCCGACCCGCGCGTCGGCCGTGCGCCGCACCAGGGCAGCACCGAGGACGTGGTCGAGCCCGCGCCCGCCGCGCGTCGGACGTCCGCCGTCCCCGCGCGCGCCGAGCGCCCCGAGCGCCCCGCCGCTCCCCGGCGCACGGCCCCGACGACCGGGCCCGCCGAGCCCCCGCCGCCCCGACGCACCGCGACGCCCGAGGGCCGGTCGCCGCGCCGCACGCCGCCGGTCGGTGACGCCTCCGCGACCGAGCTGATCGCCCGGCAGCCCGGTGACGACGGGCCCCCGACGGAGCGGCTCCCCCCGATCGCTCCCTGACACCACAGGGCACGCGCCAGGTGGGCGCGACGTCCTCCCCACCTGGGTTAGGGTGGTGCGCAGACCCCTCGTACGGCGTCATCTCGCTGAACTCCCCCAGGGCCGGAAGGCAGCAAGGGCAGGCGAGCTCTGGCGGGTGTGCGGGGGGTCCTTGCATGCCCGCAGAGCGTCGGTGCGGCTGCGGGCTGCGACCTGCTCGTGCGACCACGGGTGGGCGCGTGCGCCGCGGTGTCCCCCTCGGGTTGCACGTGAGGGGCCGCGAGAAGGTCCCGGCGCCGGACGCGCCGGCCACCGGCCCGCGCGCACGATGGGCGCATGAACAACAGGTCCGTCCCCGTCCGGCCGCCGCTCCCGATCGTGTCGTCCGGCCCGGCCGCGTCGCCCGGCCCGGCCGCGTCGCCCGGCCCGGCCGCGTCGCCCGGCCCGGCCGCGTCGCCCGGCCCGGCCGCGTCGTCCGGTGGCGCGCCCCGCCTCGCGGCGCGCGGGCTGGTCCACCGCTTCGGGGCCACGACCGCGCTCGCGGGCGTCGACGTCGACCTCGCCGAGGGGGAGTCGCTCGCCGTGATGGGCCCCTCGGGGTCCGGCAAGTCGACGCTGCTGCACGTGCTCGCGGGGATCCTGGTGCCGACGTCGGGCGTCGTGGCGCTGCGCGGGCAGGAGGTGCAGGGGCTCGGGGAGAAGGAGCGGTCGCTGCTGCGCCGCAGCCGGTACGGGTTCGTGTTCCAGCTCGGGCAGCTGCTGTCCGAGCTGTCGGCACGGGAGAACGTCGCCCTGCCCGCGATGCTCACGGGCACGTCGCGCACGGCGGCCGAGGCCGCGGCGGACCGGTGGCTCGCCGCGCTGGGTCTGGCCGGCACGGAGGGACGCCGGCCGGGCGAGCTGTCCGGCGGCCAGGCGCAGCGCGTCGCGGTGGCGCGCGCCCTCGTCACGCGGCCCGAGGTGGTGTTCGCCGACGAGCCGACGGGGTCGCTCGACCAGTCCACCGGGCACGACGTCATGAAGCTGCTGGTGGAGTCGACCCGCGCGGTCGGCGCGTCGCTCGTCGTCGTGACGCACGACGCAGACGTGGCGGCGTGGTGCGACCGGCGCATCGACATGCGCGACGGGCTCGTCGTCGCGCCCGGCTCGACCACCGGGACCGGCGCGGGACCGCGACCCGGTGAGCGGGCGGCGGCCGCGGGCGTCGGGCAGGGCGTCGGGCAGGGCGTCGGCGACCTCCCCGTGAGCGGCGGTGACCGGTGAGGGTCAACCCCGTCCTCGCGCTGGCACCGCGCCTGCAGCGCGCCGGAGGGCGCGACAGCCGCACGACCACCGTCCTGGCCGTCACCGCGTTCGCGGTGTCGACGGCGCTGACGCTCTCCGTCGTCGCGGCGCTGCTCGGATTCATCGACCGGGCCGCGCACCCCGTGACCGACCTCGAGCGCGAGGCCGGCGCGTTCTACGTGACGCTCGCGGTGACGGCGACGATCCTGCTGGTCGTGCCGCTGCTCACCCTCGGTGGCGCAGCGGCACGGCTCGGCGTCGCGCGGCGCGACGCCCGGCTGGCGGCGCTGCGGCTCCTGGGCGCCACCCCGCGCGAGGTGGTCGGCCTCACGCTCGTCGACACCGCCCTGCAGGGCCTGGCCGGTGCGGTGGCGGGGACCGCGCTGTACGGCGTGCTGCTGGCGGTGTGGACGCAGATCCCCTTCCAGGGTCGCCCGTTCACCGTCGGGGAGCTGTGGGTCGGCGTGCCGGTCGTGCTGCTCACCTGGCTCGCGGTGCCGCTGCTCGCGGCGGTCAGCGGTGCCGTGTCCCTGCGGCGCGTCGTCGTCTCGCCCCTCGGTGTCGCGCAGCGCGTCACGCGTCCGGGGCTCAAGGCCGTGCGGGTGGTCGTCGCCGTCCTGGCGTTCGGGGCGTTCATGGTGGTGTCGGTCGCCGGGCAGGCGCTCGCCGCGGCGTTCGTCGGCATCATGCTCGCGGGCCTCGCGGCCGCATTCCTCACGATGAACGCGGTCGGGCCGTGGGCGCTGGGCGTGCTCGGGCGCGTGCGGCTGCGCCTGGCGCGCACGCCCGAGCAGCTCCTCGCCGCGCGACGGCTGCTCGACGACCCGCGGGCGGTCTGGCGCGTCGTCGGCGGGCTGGGGCTCGCGTCGTTCGTCGCGGGGTGCCTCGCGGTCGTGCCCCTGCTCGCGGGCGGTCCGGGCGGCACCCGGGAGGACGCGATCGTCTCGGCGGACCTGCTCACCGGGTCCCTGCTCACGCTCGCGATCACGTTCCTGCTCGCGGCCGTGTCCGCGGGCATCGCGCAGGCCGCGGCCGTGCTGGACCGGCGGCGCGAGCTGTCGCTCGCGCGGCTCGCCGGCGTGCCGACCGAGCTGTTCGACCGCGTGCGGCGACGGGAGGTGCTGGTGCCGGTGCTCGTCGTGTCGGTGGGATCGGCGCTCGCCGCGCTCGTGATGTTCTTCCCGCTCTTCGGTCTCGCTGCGCTCACCGCGCCGCAGGGCCTGCTGCTGCTCGTCGGGAGCCTGACGGTGGGGGTCGGGCTGGTCGTGGCCGCCACGGAGGCGACGCGCCCGCTGCTGCACCGCGTCCTGGCGGACACGGTCGTCCGTGCCGACTGAGAGCCCGCACGCGGGTGGGGTCCACGGGTGGGGACGGCGGTGCCGCCGTGTGGGCGGTGGCGCTTAGGCTCGGGGTGTGACGACAGCGCTGTACCGCCGCTACCGGCCCGAGTCCTTCGCCGAGGTGATCGGGCAGGATCACGTGACCGCGCCCCTGCGGCAGGCCCTGCGGTCGGGTCAGGCCAACCACGCCTACCTGTTCTCCGGGCCACGCGGGTGCGGCAAGACGACGAGCGCACGCATCCTCGCGCGCTGCCTGAACTGCGCCGAGGGGCCGACCGACACCCCGTGCGGCGTGTGCCCCTCGTGCGTCGAGCTGGCCCGCGGCGGCTCCGGGTCGCTCGACGTCGTCGAGATCGACGCGGCCAGCCACGGCGGTGTCGACGACGCCCGCGAGCTGCGCGAGCGCGCGACGTTCGCCCCCGCGCGGGACCGCTACAAGGTCTTCATCCTCGACGAGGCGCACATGGTCTCGCCGCAGGGCTTCAACGCGCTGCTCAAGATCGTCGAGGAGCCGCCGCCGCACGTGAAGTTCATCTTCGCGACGACGGAGCCCGACAAGGTGATCGGCACCATCCGCTCCCGCACGCACCACTACCCGTTCCGGCTCGTCCCGCCCGACGTGCTCGTGCCCTACCTCGAGCAGCTCTGCGCCGCCGAGGGTGTGCCCGTCGGGTCCGGCGTGCTGCCGCTCGTCGTGCGCTCGGGCGGCGGGTCCGTGCGTGACACGCTGTCTGTCCTCGACCAGCTCATCGCGGGCTCGGGCGACGAGGGCCTCGACTACGAGGGCGCCGTCGCGCTGCTCGGCTACACGCACGGCTCGCTGCTCGACGACCTGGTCGACGCGATCGCCGCCCGCGACGGCGCCTCGGCGTTCCGCGTCGTCGAGCGCGTCATCGCGACGGGCCACGAGCCGCGGCGGTTCGTCGAGGACCTGCTGGAGCGGCTGCGCGACCTCATCGTCATCGCGGCGTCGGGGGACGCGGCCGACGCGGTCCTGCGCGACGTGCCGACCGACCAGCTCGACCGGATGCGGCGGCAGTCGACGCACCTCGGCGCGTCCGAGCTGTCCCGCTCGGCCGACCTGGCCAACGCCGCGCTCACCGAGATGGTCGGAGCGACGTCGCCGCGCCTGCACCTCGAGCTGCTCATGGCGCGGCTGCTGCTGCCCAGCGTCGACGACTCGCGCACCGGCCTCGGTGCGCGGATCGACCGGCTCGAGCGCGGGCTGCCCGCGGCCGGAGCTGCACCGGGCGCGCCCGGTCCCGCGGCACCTGCGTCCGCAGGCCGCGTCGAGGAGCCGCGGTCGGCGACAGCACCCGCCGCGACGCCCGTGCCGGCGGCCCGCCCCGAGCCCGCAGCCGGGCGCGCCGAGGCACCCGCTGCCGAGGTGAGCCCGGCCGCGCACGCCACCGCGGCGAGCCCTGCCGCTGCCGACCCCGCCGGCCGCGTGCGCCCGACGGGCGCTCGGGACGGTGCCGACGAGGCGCGGGAGCGTCCGGACGGTCCCGGTGCCCGGGACGAGCCCCGGACCCCGCCGACCACGGCCGCCGCCCAGCCGTCGACCCCGTCCGAGCCGACGACCCCGTCCGAGCCGACGACCCCGTCGGAGCCGGCGGCCCCGTCCGAGCCGACGACCCCGCCTCCGTCGTCGACCGCGTCCGCGTCGTCGCCGCCCGCCCAGCCTGCGGCGCCCGTACCCGGCGCCGCCGCGGCGGCGGACACCGAGATGCTGCGCCGCCGCTGGCCGGACGTGCTGACGACGCTGCGGCGGCTGCGGCTGCCCTCGTGGGCGCTCGTCAACCAGCACGCGCAGATCCTCGAGCTGGACGCGACGACGCTGCGTCTCGGCTTCGCGCAGCCCGGTCTGGTCTCGACCTTCCGCAACAGCAACCACGGTGACGTCGTCGCACGTGCCCTGTCCGAGACGCTCGGCGTGACCGCTCGCGTCGAGGCGGTGCTCGACGAGCCCGGCGGTGCGTCGGCCCGTCCCGCGTCCGCGCCGTCGTCCGAGGTGCCGCAGGTGCCCGGGACGATCTCGCGCGAGCGAGCGGCCGCGTCCTGGGACGTCCCGGCGGCCGCACCGGAGCAGGACGCCCCGCGCGCCGTGCCCGCTGCCGCCGCGCCCGGCGGCCGTCCCGCTGCCGACGGTGCCGGCCGCGATCGCCCGGGTCGTCCGGCCGGTGCCGGCGAGGGCGCGCCCGCGGACGACCGCGCCGGTGGCGGGTCCTCGGGCCGGCCGGTGCCGCCGTGGGAGCCCGAGCCCGGTGAGGGCGCGGCCGCCCGGACGCAGGCCCCCGGCTCGGGTGGTCAGGGTGCGCGTACCGGCGAGGCGCCGGTCGTCGTGCACCCCGACGACGACATCCCGCCCGGTGACGAGCCCGACGACCCGTGGCGCAACGGCCCGCCGGCTGCCCGCACCGCCCGCACGTCCGCCGCCCCGGCCGCTGCCGGACGGCCCGCGTCGGGTGGTCCCGGCGCCCCCGGAACGGCTGCGCCGCACCGGGGGACGGCCCGCGAGCGCGGCGTCGCGGCTGCCCGCGCCGCCGCGGCGCAGTCGCGGGGCCGGATGTCGGAGCCCGACGAGCCGTCGCCCGACGACCCCACGATCGGCCAGTCCGGGCTCGTGGGTGTCCCCCTGGTGGCCCAGGTGCTCGGCGGCCGCGTGATCGACGAGCAGATCGACATCTGACCTCACCGGAGGCACCTGCCATGCCCGCAGCTCACGTGCCCGTGCCTCGTCGCGCACGAGCGGGACGAACGGGGGTGCTCGCGGCCGCGCCGCTCGCCGGCGCGCTGCTCCTCGCCGGGTGCTCGGTGCCGGGCGACGAGGAGCTCGTCGTGTCCGTCACGCGCCTCGACGCCCCGGCCACCGCGGTGGCGCGCTGGGTCGACCCGGAGACGGGTGAGGCGGTCGACGTCCTGGAGGACCAGGACGTGTGGCTCAGCGGCGACCGGCCACCCGGTGACCGGTCCCGCGACGGTCGACCCCGAGGCGACCGCCCCTCCGGCGACACGGGGGCAGGCGCAGGCGGCCGGGCCGGCACGGGGCTGCCACCGGTCCTCGACCGCGAGGTGCTCGACGGGCAGGTCACGCAGTGGCTCACCTGCGACGGCGGGGACCTGCTGGTCCCGACGGCGGAAGCCGTGGAGGTCTCGGGCGACTGCGCGACGCTGACGATCACGGCCGCGGACGCCCGTGTCGTGGCACGCGACGTCGACCGGCTGGTCGTGCAGGGCGCCGGGGCGCAGGTGGTCGTCGCGACGGTCGACGTCGTGGTCGTCGAGGCGCAGGACGTGCGGGTCGCCTGGGAGGACGGCATCCCGGAGGTCACCAGCAGCACCGGCGACGGCGCGGCGTACGGGGCCCGTCGGGGTCGTCCGGCTCGACGCGGGCTGAGGCGTCGGACGCGGCGTCGGGCACGGCTACGCTGACGGGGTGTACGAAGGCGCGATCCAGGACCTGGTCGACGAGCTCGGGCGGCTGCCCGGGGTCGGCCCCAAGAGCGCCCAGCGCATCGCCTTCCACATCCTCGCGGCGGACCCCGCGGACGTGCGCCGGCTCGCGGACGCACTGAGCGAGGTCAAGCTGCGGGTGCAGTTCTGCGAGATCTGCGGCAACGTCGCGCAGGAGCCGCAGTGCCGCATCTGCCGTGACCCGCGCCGCCAGCTGACGACGATCTGCGTCGTCGAGGAGGCCAAGGACGTCGTCGCGATCGAGCGGACGCGCGAGTTCCGCGGCCGGTACCACGTGCTCGGCGGGGCCATCAACCCGATCGCGGGCGTCGGCCCCGACGACCTGCGCATCGCCCAGCTCATGCGGCGGCTCGCCGACGGCACGGTCACCGAGGTCATCCTCGCCACCGACCCCAACGTCGAGGGCGAGGCCACGGCCACGTACCTGGCGCGGCTGCTGGTGCCGATGGGCCTGACGGTCAGCAGGCTGGCCTCGGGTCTGCCCGTGGGTGGGGACCTGGAGTACGCGGACGAGGTGACCCTCGGCCGTGCGTTCGAGGGCCGCCGGCGCCTGAGCGCATGACGACCTGGAGGGGGAGGGCATGACCACCGACGACGAGCGGCCCGTGGCGGACGCGGACCTGAACGAGATCGCGGACGCCGTCGCGTCGGAGGCCCGCGGCTTCCTCACGACGATCACGGAGGTCGCGGCCGGCTCGGCGCCCGACGCGTCGCTGCCGCTGCTGCTGCTGGCGCTGTCCGACCTGCTCGCCGCCGGTGCGCGGCTCGGCGCGACCATGGACGTCGTCCCCCCGTCGCGCTTCGAGCCCGACGTCGGCCCGGACGCGGACCTCGAGCCGCTGCGCGTCAACCTGGCGAACCTGTTCGACGGCATCGACGAGTACGTCGAGGTCGTGGACCCGCTGCTGGGCCCGGAGGTCGAGGAGGCGACGATCTCCGGGGACCTCGTCGCGATCGTCGGCGCGCTCACCCAGGGACTGGCGCACCACGAGCGCGGGCACGTGCTCGAGGCGCTGTGGTGGTGGCAGTTCAGCTACCTGTCCGACTGGGGCGAGCGGGCCGCCAGCACGCTGCGCGCCATCCAGACGATCCTCGCGCACGTCCGTCTCGACGTGGAGGACGACGTCGCGGCCGAGGCGGAGTACGACGCGCTGCAGCCCTGACGCTGGTCCGCCCGCCGGTCGCCGTCCTGGCCGCCGACCGGAGGGGGAGAGGACCGGGGGGCGGGGACGGGGAGGACCGGCGGGCGGCGTCGAGGGCCCGGCGCGGGGCCGGGCGTGTCAGGCCACGCGCGTCCCGCGGGCGAGGGTTCGCTGCGGGATGCGCAGCCGACGGACGGCGACGACGAACCCGGCGGCACCGAGCAGCAGGTTCACCGCGAGCCCGACGGGCCACACCGGACCGGCTCCGTCCCGCACGGGGACGACGTCCGAGGTGCCCTCGTCGCTCCAGCACTCGTCGAGGACCTCCGGCTCACCCAGTCGCAGGTCGCGCAGGGTCTGCGTCGCGGAGCCGACGGCCCCGGCGGGGGAGTCGTCGTACGTCGTCGCCGACGCCGGCACGGCACCGTCCGCGACGACCGCGAACGGGTTGATCGCCAGCAGCCACCACGTCCGCTCCGTCCGGGCCACGGACCGCTCCTGCACGCTCAGCTCGCACACGGGAGGTGCGGTCGGCATGCCGGTCTCGTCGTCCGTCTCCATCCAGTAGGAGTCGGGCACGCCGTAGACCTGCACGTCCTCCGTGGTGCTGAGGAACGGGTAGGTCAGGCCGAAGAAGACGGGCGTGAACACGGTGAGCGCGGCCACCGTGACGAAGGTCAGCACCGTCGAGCCGGCGGGCCGCGCCGCGAGCGTCGACCAGCCGAGGCCCATGCCGCAGACCGCCGCGAGCAGCAGCGCGATGAGCACGACCACGCGCGGCAGCGTCGCGACGGGCACGCCGCCCATCGCCAGGGCGATCGCGAAGAACGGCAGGCTGACGACGAGGAACGCGCACGCGCTGACCCACGCGGCGAGCAGCTTGCCCGCGGCGATCTCCGCCGGCGACAGCAGCGTGACCTGCAGCGTCGCGAGCGTCCCGGCGGACCGGTCCCCGTTCACGGCCGTCGACGCCAGGGTCGGCGTGACGAGCAGGCCGAGCCCGAGCACGAGCGCCGTCACGACGACGAACAGCACCGCGCCGGCCTGGTCGCTCCTGACGGCGGAGTCGTCGAAGATCGTCAGGACCCCGCCCGCGAGGAGCGTGATCGCCCCCACGACGACGAACCACACGATCAGCGCGGTCTTCCACCGTGACGAGCGGACGCGCTGCCGCAGCTCGAGGGCCGCGACGGTGCGCACGCCGTGCCACGTCACCGTCCAGGTGCCCACGCGCGGCGTCGTCCCGGGCACGGGGGTCGGGGTGGTCGTGGTCGCGGTCATCGCCGCTCCTCCTCCAGTGCGAGGTACGCCTGCTCGAGCGCACCGGCGGCGGGTGCCGACGACACCACGGGGACACCGGCGGCGACGGCGTCGCGCAGCAGCGCGACGGCCCCCGTCTCGCCGTCGACGTCGACGAGGACGCCACCTGCCCCGACGGTGCCGGCGGTCGCGTCGGCCAGGCGCGTGGCGCCGTCGGGCCGGTACGCGGTGCCGGTGGAGTCGAGCCAGGACGTCAGCGCCTCCAGCGACAGCGACCGCACCTGCCACGTGCGCCGGCCGGTCGCGACGTCCGCCTCGGACATCCCCGCGACCGTGCGTCCGCGTGAGAGGAACACGGCGTCGTCGGCCATCTCGTCGAGCTCGGACAGCACGTGCGAGGAGACCAGGACCGTGCGGCCCTCGTCCGCGAGGCGGCGCAGCAGGATCCGCAGGTCGACGCGCGAGCGCGGGTCGAGCCCGCTGGCCGGCTCGTCGAGCAGCAGCACCTGGGGGTCGTGGACGAGCGCGCGGGCCAGGCCCAGGCGCTGCTTCTGCCCGCGGGACAGGACGGCGGCGGGCTGGTCGGCGTACTCCGTGAGGTGCACGGTCGCAAGCAGCTCGTCGATGCGGGCCGAGGCGGTCGCGCGGTCGACGCGGTAGGCGTCGGCGAACGTCGCGAGGACCTCGCGGGCCGTCAGGGAGTCCCACGTGCCGAACGCGTCGGGCATCCACCCGGTGCGCGCACGGGCGCCGGCGTTGTCTGTCACGGGGTCGTGACCGGCGACGCGCACCTGGCCCGAGTCCGGGACGAGCAGACCGGCGAGGACCAGTAGCAGCGTCGTCTTGCCCGAGCCGTTGGGCCCGACGAGCGCGGTCACGGCACCGGCGCGCGCCACCAGGTCGGCACCGTCGAGGGCTTTGACCGTCCCGAACGCGCGGCGTAGGCCGGTGACCTCGATGCCGTTGGGCCGGGGGGCGAGCGTGACGGCGGCGGCGCCCGCGGCCGGACCGGTACCGGGCGGCGTCGAGGTGCTCGCATCGGGCGCCGGGGCGGACCCGTCGGGCTGGTCGTGCGGTGCGTCGGGTGGCATGTCGCCACGCTAGGAGTCCCGGCCCCCGTGCGGGTCCCCCTGCAGGTGGACGGCACCCGAATGCGCGTCGCACCAGGGGGGTAGCGCCCTCGCCGGGCAGGCCCCCGCAGTCGGCGGCAGTCGGCGCTGGATCGCCCTCTCGCGGGGGCGGTCGGGCTGGATCGCCCTCTCGCGGGGGCAGTCGGGCTGGATCGCCCTCTCGCGGGGGCGGTCGGGCTGGATCGCCCTCTCGCGGTGAGAGGGCGATCCAGCACCTCGTCAGCAGCCCGAGCGGGCGGAGCCGACCACCACGTCGTCGTACCAGAGGGTGTCCGCGCCGTCGCCGTAGCTCTCCCAGCCGAGCTTGAGGTCGACCAGGCGCGGCGTCCACGCCTTGTTGTGCCACTGGCTGTCGACGTCGTGCGTCGGCGTGCCGTCGGCGATCAGGCCCGTGACCTGCGAGCCGTCCAGCCACGTCGTCAGGCGTCCGGCCGGGTCGACCAGCGCCTCGATGCAGGACCACTGCCCGGTCGGCAGGGGCTTGCTCAGCGCGACACCGGCGGGGCTCTGCTCGGGGAGCGTGGCGTCGTCCGACGCACGGTTCCACTGCAGGGCGCCGTTCTGGCCACCCATGCGCAGGTCCCTGCCGCCGTCGTTGGCGTCCTTGAGCGCCACGAACGTCACGTGCGACGTGGGCAGCGCGGTGGTGTGGCGGACCCAGAACCGCACGTACGTCGGCTGGCCCGCCGTGCCGGAGACGGCACCGGACGCCTGGACGAACACGTGGTTGCAGTAGCCGACCGCGCCGTTGACGCGCAGCGAGCGGCTGCCGCTGTGCGCGACCGCGGAGTCGATGCTCGCGCTGCCCGTGCCCGAGCAGTCGGGGTGCACGACCGTCCACGGCGCCGCCGGCGCGGTGCCCGTCTGCGACTCGAAGCCGTCGCAGAACGCGCCGGTGCAGCCACCGGGGTCGGGTGTGGGGGTCGGCGTCGGGGTGGGCGTCGGCGTCGGTGTGGGCGTGGGTGTCGGGGTGGGCGTCGGCGTCGGGGTGGGCGTCACCGTCACCGTCGGCGTCGGCGTGGGCGTCGGGGACGGGGTGTCCCTGATGACCGTCGGCGTGCTGGTCGGCAGCGTCTGCCCCTCGCACAGCACGCCGTCAACCCGCACGTTCGCGGGTGTGGCCGGCGTCGACGTCGCGGTGCCCTGGAACCCGAAGGACGTGGTCGCGCCGGCGGCGAGCTGACCGTTCCACGAGGCGTTCGTGACGGTCACCGCCGCGCCGGACTGGCTGACGGTCGCGCTCCACGCGTTGCTGATCCGCTCGCCGGACGCGAGGTCGAACGTGAGCGTCCACCCGGAGCGTGCCGGTCCGGTGGTGAGTCGCGCCTCGGTGACGAAGCCGCCGGGCCAGGCGTTCGTGGTCCAGTCGACGCGGCACGAGTCGACGGCTTGCGCGGCGATCGCGCCGGCGACGCCGCCGGCCGCCAGGACGGCCGCGACGAGCGTGGTGACGACAGCGCGTCCGCGCGCGGTAGGACGGGTCGTGGACATGGTCCTCCCAGGGCAGTGCGCCGTAGGCTTGCCGGCGCGGGGACGGCGGCACCCACACACGGGCCGCCGTTCCGCAGCGTGGAGTACGCCGCCGGGTGTCACCAGGCGCCCAAACGCTTCAGTCGCGACCCGGACGACCGTCCACCAGTCGAACGGCCCGGTGTCCGCATCCTGGGCGCGGCCTACACTCGCGGGGTCCTTGCACGTCGAGCCGGAAGCGTCAACGCCCGTGGCCCTCATCGTCCAGAAGTTCGGTGGCTCCTCCGTCGCCGACGCCGCCAGCATCAAGCGCGTCGCGAAGCGGGTCGTCGAGACGCGCAAGGCCGGGCACGACGTCGTCGTCGTGGTCTCGGCCATGGGGGACACCACCGACGAGCTCATCGACCTGGCGCAGCAGGTCACGCCGCTGCCGCCGGTCCGGGAGATGGACATCCTGCTGACCGCCGGCGAGCGCATCTCGATGTCGCTGCTCGCGATGGCGATCCACAACCTGGGCATCGAGGCCAAGTCGTTCACCGGTCAGCAGGCCGGCGTCATCACCGACGAGGTCTACGGCAAGGCGCACATCATCGACGTGTCGCCCAGCCGCATCAAGGACACCGTCGCGCGCGGCGAGGTCGCGATCGTCGCCGGGTTCCAGGGCGTCAACCCGACGACGAACGACGTCACGACCCTCGGCCGCGGTGGCTCCGACACCACCGCGGTGGCGCTCGCGGCGGCCCTCAAGGCCGACGTGTGCGAGATCTACACCGACGTCGACGGCGTGTTCACCGCCGACCCCCGCATCGTGCCGACCGCCCGCAAGCGGGACCGCATCGGCTACGACGAGATGCTCGAGATGGCGGCCAGCGGGGCGAAGGTGCTCATGCCCCGCTGCGTCGAGTACGCCCGCCGGTACGACGTGCCCGTGCACGTGCGGTCGTCGTTCTCGACGCACACCGGCACGCTCGTGACGAACCAGGAGGACCCCACCATGGAGCAGCCGATCATCGCGGGCGTCGCGCACGACCGCAGCGAGGCCAAGATCACCGTCGTCGGCGTCCCCGACGTCCCCGGCAAGGCCGCGCGCATCTTCGAGATCGTCGCCGGCGCCGACGTGAACATCGACATGATCGTGCAGAACGTGTCGGCGGCCGCGACGGGCCTCACCGACATCTCCTTCACGCTGCCCGCGGCCGACGGCGCCCGCGCGACGTCCGCCCTGACGACGGACCAGCCGTCCATCGGCTTCCAGTCGCTGCAGTACGACGACACGATCGGCAAGCTCTCGCTCATCGGTGCGGGCATGAGGTCGCACCCGGGCGTCTCCGCCAAGCTGTTCGCGGCGCTGTCGGAGGCCGGCATCAACATCGAGATGATCTCGACGTCGGAGATCCGCATCTCCGTCGTCACCCGCGCCGACTCGCTGGACGACGCGGTGCGGGCCGTGCACACGGCGTTCGAGCTGGACGCCGAGGAGACCGAGGCCGTCGTGTACGGCGGGACGGGGCGTTGACGTGGCCGAGGGTCTGAGGATCGCTGTCGTCGGGGCGACCGGCCAGGTCGGCGCCGTCATGCGCCGCCTGCTGGACGAGCGGGACTTCCCGGTCGCGTCCATCCGCTACTTCGCGTCCGCGCGCTCCGCGGGCACGACGCTGCCGTGGCGCGGCGAGGACGTCGTCGTCGAGGACGTCGCGACGGCCGACCTGTCGGGCATCGACATCGCGCTGTTCTCCGCGGGCGGCTCGACGTCCAAGGAGCACGCGCCGCGCTTCGCCGCCGCCGGGGCGATCGTCGTCGACAACTCCTCGGCGTGGCGCCGGGACCCGCGGGTGCCGCTCGTGGTGTCCGAGGTGAACCCCGATGCGCTCGACGAGATCGAGATCGGCATCGTCGCGAACCCCAACTGCACGACGATGGCCGCGATGCCCGTGCTCAAGGTGCTGCACGACGAGGCGGGTCTGCGCCGGCTCGTCGTCTCGACGTACCAGGCGGTGTCGGGCTCGGGCCTGGCCGGTGCCAAGGAGCTCGACTCCCAGGTGCGGGCCGCGGTCGAGCAGGACACGCTCGCGCTCGTGCAGGACGGCGGTGCGGTCGCGTTCCCGTCGCCCGAGAAGTACGTCGCGCCGATCGCGTTCGACGTGATCCCGCTCGCGGGGTCGATCGTCGAGGACGGCCTGCACGAGACCGACGAGGAGCAGAAGCTGCGGCACGAGTCGCGCAAGATCCTCGACGTCCCGGACCTGCTGGTCTCGGGCACGTGCGTGCGTGTGCCGGTGTTCACGGGCCACTCGCTGAGCGTCAACGCCGAGTTCGAGCGCTCGATCTCCGTCGAGCGCGCGACCGAGCTGCTCTCGACGGCTCCGGGCGTGCAGCTCGCCGACGTCCCCACGCCGCTGGTCGCCGCCGGTCAGGACCCGTCGTTCGTCGGCCGCATCCGGCAGGACGAGGGCGCCCCCGAGGGCCGCGGCCTGGCGCTGTTCATCAGCAACGACAACCTGCGCAAGGGTGCCGCGCTCAACGCGGTCCAGATCGCCGAGGTCCTGGCGACCCGCCGCTTCGCCATCACCCGCGCCTGACGGCTGCCGCACGAGAGGTCGATCCAGCCCCGGAAGGAGGGGGCGGGATCGACCTCTCGCGTCGTGGGGAACGTGGCAGGTCGCCCTCGTGGCTGACGCCGGGAGCAGTCGGTCCGGTGCCGAGCGGTCGCCGTCGCCCGGTGACGTGCGGGCTCAGGCGCGCGGGCCGTCGAGCAGCTCCTCCAGCGTCACCCGGTAGAGGCTCGAGTTGCCGCTGCGGGCGTACAGGTCCGCGCCACGTGCCGTGAGGCCGAGGGCGCCGACATCGTCGCCCTCGGGCAGGACGAGTCGCCCGACGGGCGCGCCGACCTCGAACCCGCCCGGCCGCAGGTGGAACGGGCGGATGACGTCGTGCTCGGGACCGTAGCCCCCGACGAGGGCGCCGCGGCCGCCGTCGACGACGACGGCCCTCGCGCCCCCCGGTGGCGCTGGGCCGAGGTCCGTGACCGTGTCACCGAACGCCTGCACGAGGTGGAAGTCGGTGTAGGCGTAGCACCACGCCGTCTCTCCGGTGACGTTGAGCGCGTAGACGTCGAACACCGTCGGGAGGTCGGGCCGCTCCGACGCGTACGGGTACCACCACTGCGGCCTCAGCTCGTCGTTGAGACGCACGAGCTTGTGCAGCCCGAGGTCGTCGTCCGCCGTCTCGCCGTAGCCGATCCACGTCGAGCCCGACGGCGTGGTCAGGACGTGCCGGGGGTCGTGCCCGACGAACGCCGAGGTGATCAGCCGGCCGTCGGCGTCCCTGATCTGGGCGTTCTCCCGGCCCACCGTCCTGTGACGGCCGATGAGGAGCACCTTGCCGTCCGGTAGGGGCTGCACCGCCTCCAGATGAGGCATGTCGTCCAGGACGACCACGGGGTGGTCGCCGTCGAGGCGGTGCGCGAGCATCCGGTCCTCGCGCACCCGGCTCTGGAACAGCGCCAACCTTTCACCACGGGGCCCGAACCCGATCCGGGCAGGGAGGCCGTGCCATTGCGATCCTGTGCCGGGCCACGCCTCACGCCCGCTCACCGGGATCCTGATGCGGCGCAGAGGGACCATGGGCAGCTCGAGCGTCGGCCGCCTGCGTCGCAGCGGGAGAAGGACGTCGTCTCCGGTCATAGCGGGTGATTCTGCCTCTCCAGGGAACCGGGCCGCGCGGATCATGCACTCCGTGCGGTGGCGATCGACACCCGCCACACGAGACGGTCGGCCGCGAGACCGGGATCGGCTGCCGATCCCGCGGCGATGAGCGCGCCGATCCCGGTCTCGCCGTCGGGTGGTCCCGACTGCTGGACCGGGCCGCTGTCGAGGCGGTGGCGGACGCGGACCCCGCCGGGGCCCACGTGTGTGCGGCAGTCCGGCGGCGGACGCGGTTCAGTCGCCGGTCGGGCGGGCGCCCGGTCCCAGCGCGCCAGCACGGCGACGGCGACGCCGAACCCCGCCAGGCACCCGTGCGGGTAGTACCCGAGCGCGAGCATCCCCGCGAGCAGGACGGCCGGGGAGCACGCGAGCAGCACCCGCACGCGGCGCTGCCTCCCGGTCCCGCGGTGAGTGCGGCAGCGACCCCGGCGACCGCCACAGCACCGAGCACGACGGCCTCGGCGCCCCACCACGCGTGCAGCGGGGAGGCCTCGTCGGCGCCGAGGTAGCTCACGGGTGTCACCACCGCGCCGGTGAGCGTCGCGACGGCCAGGACCCGCCCGCCCCACCGCGCCGGTTGCAGAGCTACGAGCAGGGCCACGCCGATCGTGAGGAACGACAACGCGGCCAGCGCGCCGACGACGACGTACGGGTCGCCCACCCACGCCCCGACGCAGCGGTACGGCTCGACCCCGGCCAGGGTGTCGACGACGGGCCACGAACAACGCATGGCGACGAGGGGAAGGGTCAGCAGCGCCCACGCGGCGCCACCGACGGCGAGTCCCGTCGCGAGCCGTGCCGAGGAGTCGAGGCGTGCCGTCCGCGCGCCCGACCCGGGCACGTCCGGCCAGGCACGCGGTTCCGCCCCGTCCGTGGCGGCCCGTCCGCTCGTGTCGCACCACTGCTCCGGTCGGTCGGGCCCTGGCCTGCTGCCGCGGGCATCGTCGCAGGTCGGCGCTCCGGGGTCAGTCCCCGAGACGGGTGGACCGACCTCCGTGAGCCGAAGGGCAGGCTCCGACCGGTGCTGCTCTCTCGCGGTGTGTGGGTGACTGGATTGCACTCTCACGCCCTGCGGGGGTGACTGGATTGCACTCTCACGGCCTGCGGGGTGACTGGATTGCACTCTCACGCCTGGGGGGTGGGGGCTGGATTGCACTCTCACGCCTGGGGGGTGGGGGTGGCCAGGCCGGTGCGGTAGGCCCAGACGACCGTCTGGAGGCGGTCGCGGGTGCCGAGCTTGGTCATCGCGCGGCCGAGGTGGGACTTCACGGTGGACGGCTCGACGAACAGGGCGTCGGCGATCTCCGCGTTGGACAGGCCCTGGGCGAGGAGCCGGACGATGTCGGTCTCGCGCGGTGTGAGGAGCTCCGCCTCGGGGCCCGGTGCGGGCGCGGGTCGACGGCGCGCGAACTCCGCGATGACGCGCCGGGTCACGGACTGGTCGAGCATGCCGTCGCCGCGGGCCAGCCGGCGGATCGCGTCGGCCAGGTCCGCGGGGTCGCAGTCCTTGAGGACGAACCCCTCGGCGCCCGCCTCCAGCGCACCGAAGACGTACTCGTCGAGGTCGAACGTCGTCACCACGAGCACGGCAGGCAGCGCGGCGCCGTCGCGCTCGGCGACGATCTGCCGGGTCGCGGTCAGCCCGTCGCCGCCCGGCATCCGCACGTCCATGCAGACGACGTCGGGCTGCGTCCGACGCACCACCGCGACGGCGTCCGGGCCGCTGGACGCCTCGCCGACGACCTCCAGGTCGCCGTAGTCCTCCAGCAGCACGCGGAACCCCGCGCGCACCACCGCCTGGTCGTCGACCAGCACCACCCGGATCACGCACCCACCGTCCCGTCGTCGCCCACCGGCTCACCCACCGTCCCGTCGTCGTGCCACGCCGCCCCGTCCACCGGCACCCGTAGCCGCACGCGCCACCCGCCGTCGTCCGTCGGCCCGGTGTCGAGCGTGCCGCCGACGAGCGCCGCGCGCTCCCGCATCACGGCGAGCCCCGCGCCGCCGTGCTCGCCCGGCGCGGGGCGGACGGCCGACAGCGGCGCGCCGTTGACGACGTCCAGCACCACCGCGTCGCGCGCGTGCTCCACGTGCACCCGCACCGGTGCGCCGGGGGCGTGCTGCCGAGCATTCGTGAGGGCCTGCTGCGCGACCCGGTAGACCGAGACGTCCGCGAGGGGCGGCAGCGCCTGCGGGGCGCCCACCTCCGCGAGCTCGACGGTGTCGCCCAGGTCCCGGGCGCCGCGCACCAGGTCCGGCAGCGCCGCGACGCCGGGGACGGGTGCGGTGCCGTCCTGCTGGTCGTCGCCGCGCAGCAGCCCGACCACCTGCCGGAGGCTGTCGAGCGTCTCGCGGCCCTGGTCGCGCAGCCACGCGGCCCCGGCACGGGCGGCGTCCGGGTCCCGTCCGACGAGCCGCTCGACGGCCGCCGCCTGCACGACCATGCCGGACAGGTGGTGCGCGGCGACGTCGTGCAGCTCGCGCGCGAGGCGGGCCCGCTCCTCGGCGACGGCGGACCGGACCCGCGCGTCGCGCTCGCGCTCGAGCTGGGCGGCGCGCTCCTGCACGAGCCGCAGGTGGTCGCGCCGGGTCGCCAGGTACGTCCCGATCAGCACGGCTGCGCCCCAGATCAGCAGGGACGACGCGCCGTGCTGCAGGACCGCGTCGCCGCCGGCCCCCCGGGCTGTGATCGCGACGGTCGTGCCGGCCGCCTCGGCGAGCGCGACCGCGCCGGCGACGCGCAGCGCCCGGCCCGTCGGCAGGTTCAGGCCGATCGTCGCGCCGGCGACGAGCGCCGCGACGGTCCGCACCGACACGTCGGGGGCGAGCGCCACGATCGCGACCTGGGTGCCCACCACCAGGGCGAGACAGGCGTCCAGCCGCACCCGCCGCAGCGCGAGGGCCAGGCTCTGCACCGCGACGACCAGCACGATCCACGGCAGGACGGCCCGCGCACCGGGGAGCTCGGCCGCGGCGGCCGTCATCGTCGCCAACGCGACGCCGACCATGAGCACCGTGACCGCGACCGCGAGCAGCAGGTCGCGCGCGGCGGGGCCGCGCACCCCGAGGCGTGACAGGCGCTCGGCCCACCACGCCTCGGGGGCGACGCCCCGGGGGCTCTCCATGTCGGACATCCTCGCGTGCCGACCGGCTCAGTAGGTGATGTTCGGTGACGTGAGCAGGAGCTCGTTCGCGGACCAGGAGACCGCGGCGAACGCGACGAGCAGGACGCCGGCCCCGGCGACGCGCAGCGGGCCGGTGCCGGCACGGGACTCCGCGACGAGTCGCCAGACGGCGGCGAGCAGACCCAGGACGCCGATCCACGTGAGTACCTGCACGACGCGGATGACGGACGTCGGGAAGTCGCCCTCGAGCTGCATGATGCTCATGGCGACGAACGCCCAGCCGGCGACCGCGAGGACGGCCGACGCGGACGCGACACGGGTGAGGGCACGGGGCAGGCGCAGCCGGGCCCGAGACGGTGACGCGGGGGACGGTGACGTGGAGGACGGCGACGCGGGGGAGGTGCCAGGCCCCGCGGAGTCGCGCACGGTGCGGCCCCGTACCTTGCGGACGACGGCGCCGGCGGACCAGGCCAGCAGACCCAGGAGGAGGACGACGACACCACCGAGGAGGGCGGGGACGGCCGCGCTGCCCGTCGCACTGACGGGCACGAGGGTCATCGCCGAGTCGTGGCCGATCAGCTCGACACGTCCCTCGTCGTCGGTCTCCACGACGAACCGCCGGTCGCCGCCGACCTCCTGGTACACCCACGGCTCGATCTCCTCGTACAGGAGCGGGTGGACCGACGTGACGCCCGGCGGCAGGAGCACGCGGTCACCGTCGACGACCTGCAGCTGCAGCGGCCGGACCAGGCTCACCGCGGACATGAACGTCGAGTGGAAGCCGCGGTTGCTCCGGTAGGAGCCGGCGACGACCTCGGCGTGCGCGGCGCGGGTCGCGTCGTCGACCTCCGACGTCGTCGGACCGTCGGCGGGCAGGTAGCGGTCGGTGAACGCGGCGAGCACCTCGTCGCGCAGCGCGTACGCGGACTGCCCGGGGCCGGTGCTGTTGAACGACACGAACAGCCCCGTGCCCTCGTCGGGCCACAGCCGCAGGTGCGTGTGGAAGACGTTGGTGTCGCCGCCGTGACCCACGGCACGAGGCCCGCGGCCGGTCTCGTCGAACCAGCCGAGGCCCATGCGCGGACCCGCGGCGAGCGCGCCGAGGCTGTCGGCGTCGAGCGCCGGCTCCTGCATGAGGCGGCGGGTCGCGTCGGAGAGGACGTCGTCCCCGTCGGCCTGCCGGCCCAGGTGCACGAGCATGAAGCGTGCCATGTCGGTCGCGGTCGCGCTCAGCGCCCCGGCGGGCGGCTGGCCGACGACCTCGAAGTCCGAGGGCGGGTCGTCGGACGTCGCGTACCCCTGCGACATCTGCCCGGCGAGGTCCTCGGGCAGCGGCTGCTCGAACGTCGAGGACGACATCCCGGCGGGGGCGAGGACGTGCTCGGCGACGTACTCCTCGAAGCGCTGCCCGCTGACGGCCTCGACGACGTAGCCGGCCAGCGCGTTGCCGTAGTTGGAGTACGCGGGGGTTGTTCCCGGCTCGAAGACCTGCTCAGGCGGGTCGATGACGAGGCTGGCCCGCAGGTCGGGGGCCTGGCCCGGGGCGCCGAACATGCCGCTGAGGCGCTCCTCGAAGCCGGAGGTGTGGGTGAGCAGGTGGCGCAGCGTCACGGGGTGGTCGAGGTCGAGGCCGAGCTGCGTGTACTGCTCGACGTCGGTGTCGAGATCGACCTGGCCGTCCTCGACGAGCTGCATGACGGCGGTGGCCGTGAACATCTTCGAGAGGGACCCGAGCCGGAACAGCGTGCCGTCGGGGTCGACGGGCGTCCCGGCGGCGACGTCGGCGACGCCGAACCCGCGGGCTGTGAGCATCTCGCCGTCGTGCACGACCGAGACGGTGGCACCGGCGACCTTCGCCTCCGCCAGCGCGTCGGGGAGCGTGTCGTCGAGCCACGCGTCGACGTCGGCCTTCGTCAGCCCGGCGGTGGAGGCGGGCTGGGGGGTGCGGGGCTCGGGTGCGGTCGCGGCGCCCCCGGCGCACGCGGTGAGCGTGGCGACGAGCGCCGCACCGGCGAGGGCGACGGCGGTGCGGCGCAACGGCCGCGTGGTGTGGCGCGGCTCGCGGTGCGGCGGCTCGGTGCGGCGTAGCGACGTGCCCATGGTGACCTCCTGCGTCGCGAGCGTCCGGACGGTTCCGGATCTCGGCCTCGCGACCTGCATCCATGCTGGTCAACGCAGGGGCGCCCGGTCTTGGGGCGCAGCGGGGAACCTCGGTTGCGACCTTGGGGGGAGGCCGGCCGCCCCAGGGCGTGCCGCAGGGGCGGCCCCCACCTACCCCCGCGGGTCGATCGGGAAGTTCTGGTCGAACACGTGGTCGGGGTCGTACGTGCGCTTGAGGGCGCGCAGCCGGTCGAGCGTGGGCTGCGGGAACGCCTCGAGCAGGCGCTCAGGACGCGGGTCGGTCTCGAAGGAGAGGTACAGGCCGTCCATGTGGGGGTGCGCGAGGCGGTCCCAGGCGTCGTCGAGGCCGGCGCGGGTGGAGCGCCCGGCGAAGGCGCTCACGACGAGCTCCTGGTGCCGGTGGGCGTACGCGGTGGCGTCCGGGGCCACGTCGTTGCCCGCGCCGCCCGTGGCGCGCAGCTGCATGAGCCCCGCCTCGCCCGAGCCGAGCAGCGCCGCGAGGTCCGCCGCGGCCGCGGACGTCATGGTCGGCAGCAGGCCGGACCGGGTGACGGGCGGCGCACCGCCGTCGTGGTGCTTGGCGACGGGCCCGACGACGCCCGAGTACGGCGTCAGGGACGCGCGCTGGTCGAGCACGGGACCGGCACCGAGCAGCTCCTCGAGCACGGTGACGGCCGACGTCGTGTCGTCGTCGGCCCACACGGTCATGGCCTGCGCGAGCGGCTGGCGCCCGCCGCCGCCGGCCTGCAGGTGCAGGAAGCTCGTGAGCTGCCGCGGCGCGTCCCGCACGGTGCGGCTCCAGCGCTCGACGAGCCCGGCGGGGTCCGACGCGTCGAACGTCATGGTCGCGTACACGACGTCGGGCACCTCGGCCGCCTCGATCTCGACCCAGGTGACGACGCCGAGGTTGGCGCCCGCGCCACGCAGCCCCCAGAACAGCTCGGGCTCGTGCTCCGCGTCCACCACGTGCACGGTCCCGTCGGCCGTGACGACCTCGTACGCGACGACGTGGTCGATCGTCAGCCCGTACGACCGTCCGAGCAGCCCGATGCCGCCCGTGGTCGCCAGGCCCCCGACGCCCACGCCGCCGTAGTCCCCGGACGAGATGGCCCACCCCCGCCGTGCGAGCGTCGCGGCGACCGTGCCCCACGTCGCGCCGGCGCCCAGCCGGACGCGTCGGGCCGCCTCGTCGACGACCGTCACCTGGTCGAGCGCGCCGACGTCGAGCAGCACGCCACCGTCGTTCGTCGAGCGGCCGGAGATGCCGTGCCCGCCGGAGCGCACGCCGAGCGGGCCGTGCTGCTCACGCGCCCAGCCGAGCGCGTCGACCACCTGGGGCGTCGTGCGGGGGAGCAGGACGACGCCGGGGGCACCGCGCCTCATGTACGTCGAGCGCAGCCCCGCGTAGGCGCGGTCGCCGGGCTCGACGGCGGTGACGTCGGACGGGACGGTGTCGTACGCGATGCCCTGGGCGCGCTTCGCGAGCGCGACCGCGCTGCGGACGGGTCCGGCGGCGGTGCCGGACGTCGCCCGCTCGGCCGCGACCGCGTCCCGCACGGCGGGGGCGACCTGCTCGGCGAACGTGCGGATCGTCCCCGGGTCGTCCGTGGCCAGGACGAACGTGCCGGTGCCGTCCTCGAGCGCGTACCGGACCAGTGCGTCGACCCACTGCTCGGGCGGGCCGTCGAGGCCGCCGCCGGGCGTCGGGGTGAAGCGTCCGCCGATGTTCAGCAGGCGGCGGATCTCGCGCGGGTCGCGTCCGGCGCCGGTCGCGGCCTCGTCGATGGTCGCGTTGGCGCGGCCCAGGTCGCCGGGCTGCATGTAGGCGAGCGACGGCAGCCAGCCGTCGGCCTTGCGCCCGACGAGCCGCAGCATGCGCGGCTTGTACGCACCGACCCAGATGCCGATGTCGTGCGCCGGGGCCGGTCCGCGCTTGGCGCCCGCGAGCCGGTGGTGCTCCCCGTCGACGCGCAGCGGACCGCGCCCGTCGGTGTCCCACAGCGCGCGGATGACGTCGATCGCCTCGTCCAGCGCGCCGACCGCCTCCCCGGGCGTGAGCCGCGGGACGCCCATGGCCTCGATCGCGTCCCAGAAGGCGCCCGCGCCCAGGCCCAGCTCGGCGCGTCCCCCGGAGAGCAGGTCCAGGCTCGCGGCGGCCCGCGCGAGGACCGCCGGGGGGCGCATCGGCACGTTGAGGACGTTGCCGGACAGGTGCACGCGTTGCGTGCGGGCGGCGACGTAGGAGAGCAGCGTCCACGTGTCGAGGAAGGACGGCTGGTACGGGTGGTCCTGGAACGTCACGAGGTCGAGGCCGACCTCTTCCGTGAGCACCGCGAGCTCGACCGGTGCCTGCGGGTCGGCGTTCTGCGGGGTGAGGAACGTGCCGAACTGCAGCTCGTGCCCGTAGTCGGTCATGACGGCGCCTCCAAGATCGTGTAGTGGGTAGATCATATGCACGACAGACGATCTACCGGAACGCGAGTATGCTGACGGCGTGACGGACACCACGACCCGCGCTGCCGCGCCCGCACCGGAGCGCCCCGCCGAGGACCTCGGCTGGCAGCTCGGCACGCTCCTGGCGCGCTGGCGCGACGGCGTCGCCGACGCCCTCGAGGGCATCCCGGCCGGCCCGCGCGGTTACCACCTGCTGCGCGTCGCCGCCGAGGCGACCGTCCCGCCGACCCAGGCGGCGCTCGCGAGCCACCTCGGCATCGACCGCACCGTCATGACCTACCTGCTCGACGACCTGTGCGACGCGGGCCTCGTCGAACGCTGCCCCGACCCCGCCGACCGCCGGGTGCGCCGCATCGCCGCCACCGCCACCGGGCGGTCGCTGCTGGCCGACGTCGAGGGCCGCATGGCCACCGCCGAGGTCGATGTGCTCCGCGGCCTGAGCGCGGGCGAGCGTGACACGCTGCGCACCCTGCTGGCGCGCACGACCGGGACCGCCGCGCCGGGCGAGGACCGCTGCGCCGTCGTCACCGGCTGACGCCGCCGGCCGTCGAGCAGGCGCAGGTCCTCCTGGTCGTCACGGCGACCCCCGGGACGCCCGACGACGAGCTGCGCCTGCCGGCCTCCCTGGGCCTGCGCCCGGTCCCGCGCGGGGGACCCCGGCGGAGGCGGTGGGGCCCACCTCCGCCGGGGAGATCGTCAGACGAACCGCCACAGGTGGTCGGCGGTGCCGCTGTCGTCCCACACCAGCACCTGGGCGCCCTGGCTGGTCGACATCCCGTCCACGCCGAGCACGCGCCCTGTCGCGCTCTGCAGCCGGAAGTACCCGCCGGAGCCGTACCGCAGCCGCCACCGCTGCGTGCTCGCGCCCGTGTCGGTGGTCGAGACCGCGCGCCCGCCGTTGCCCGTGCCGTCGACGGCCAGCACCTTGCCCGTGTGCTGGTTGCGCACGCGCAGCAGACCGTCGCCGCCGAGCACCGCGGTCCACAGGTGGTCGGCCGTGCCCGTGTCGCCCCACTGCAGCACGCGCGCGCCGTCGGCCGTCGACATGTCCGTGACGCCCAGCACCAGGCCGCTGTTCCGGTTCTGGATGCGGCGCGCGCCGGTGGGTACGACGCGCCAGCGGTTGTCGGTGGTCCCGTCGTCGCCGGTCATGACGGCCTGCGTGCCCTGCGCCGTGCCGTTGCCCTGCATGCCGAGCAGGCGCGACGTGTGCGCGTTGCGGACGCGGTGCGTGCCGTCGCCCGCGTCGAGCAGCGTCCAGCGGTGGTCGGCCGTGCCGGTGTCCCCCCACTGCAGGACGCGCGCGCCGTCGGCGGTCGACATGTTCTCGACGCCCAGCACCTTGCCGCTGTGGACGTTGCGCAGCTTGAGGCCGTCGCCGTCGGGCACCAGGACCCAGTCGTGGTCGGCGGACCCGTTGTCGGCCCACTGCAGCGCCAGGCCGCCGTCGGCGGTGGACATCGAGGCGATGCCGAGCACCAGGCCGCTGGCGGCGTTGACCAGGCGGTAGGGGCCGGACCCGCCCGTGGGCGTGCCGCCCGACCCGTCGGTGCGCCAGTAGACGGTGTAGTTGTGGCCGTGCGCGTCGTAGAACGGGCCGAGCGGCACGGCCTGACCGTCGGCGCGGGCCGTGAACGCGAGGGACGACGCGCTGCTGCGCGCGACGGACGCGACGTCCAGGGTCGGTGGCGCCGAGAGCGTCCGGTCGCCGTAGTTCCCGGACAGCACGACGGGACCGTAGAAGAGCGCGCCCGTGCGGGGGTCGTCGTTGGTCGGCTCGACGCGCACGCTCATGGGCAGCCGCACGCCCAGCGCGTCGCCCGCGGCCCACGTGCGCGTGACGGAGGCGTACGTGCCGGGCGTCGCCGTGACGCCCAGCGGTGCGCCGTTGAGCGTCAGGGACGCGCCGGTGGCCCACGACGGGATGCGCACGCGGAGGGTCCACGACCCCGCCGGGCTCCCGCCGACCGTGAGGGTGGTGGTGTCCGCCACGGGGTAGGACGTGGTCTGCGTGACCGTGAGGCCCCGCTCGGCCCACGTGAGGGTCGAGGCCATGAACAGGTTCACCGTGAGCGTCGTGCCCTCGAAGAAGTAGATCGAGTCCATGAGCTTGGTGCTGGTCTCGATGCCCGTGCCCTGGCAGCACCAGAACGTCGTGTACGGCGTCGAGAACGTGCCGCCGCCCCACGCCGGCCCGGAGGAGACGCCGCGCCGGCCGCCCGGGCGCAGCGGCGTGAAGTACGAGAAGCCGCCGAGCGGGTCGGTGGGGTTCTGCGCGCCGAGCAGGTGGTTGAGCAGCGCGCGCTCGTAGAAGTCGAAGTAGCGGGCGTCGTCGGGGTCGAGGGTCCACAGCTCACGCGTGAGCTTGAGCATGTTGTACGTGTTGCACTGCTCGCACGTGTCGTTGTCGAGGTACGTCGAGATCGCGTTCGCGGGACGGAAGTGCTCGGCCTCGCTGTTGCCGCCGATCGCGTAGGTGTGCGCCCCGACGGTGATCGCCCACGCGTTGCGCGCGACGTCGCGGTAGCGGGTCGTGCCGGTGGACTTGTACTCGCGCGCCGCACCCACCCACTTGGGCACCTGCGTGTTGGCGTGCGACCCGTTGAGCTGGTCGCGGTTGGCCGCGAGGGGGTCGAACGACGCGGCGTGGTCGAACCGCTGCGCGACGCGCAGCCAGCGGCTGTCGTCGGTCATGAGGTAGAGGTCCGCCAGCACGGCGTTCATGCCGCCGAACTCGACCCGCAGGCACGTCTGCATCTGCGCCTGCGACAGCCGTGCCGTGCGCGTGTCGACCCAGCCGGCGAGGCGCAGCAGCACGTCGCGGGCCTGCGTGCTGCCCAGCAGCCGCCAGACGTCGAGCAGGCCCGCGAGCGTCTTGTGGATGGCGTAGTAGGGCACGTTGCCGTTGCCGGTCCCCGTCTCGGCGACCGTGAGCTCGGACTCGGGGAATCCCGACAGGTACCCCGTGGCGAACCCGGCGGCGCCGTTGTTGTCCTGGCAGCGGGCCAGCCCGGCGACCATCGTCGTGGCCTTGTCGCGGCACGTCGTGTCGCCCAGCACGGCCCACGCCTGGGCCCAGGCGGTGAGGAAGTGCCCCTGGCTGTGGCTGCGGAAGGGGAAGGTCGGGGCCTCCCACCCGCCCAGCGGCTGGGCGTTCTGCGTCGACAGCCGGTGGTTGGCACGGAAGCTGTACAGCAGGCGGTCGACGTCGACGCTGCGCAGGTAGGCCAGCGTGCGGTCCTGGTTCTGGGTCCAGCGGCTCGCGGCCAGGCGCACCTGGCCGAGCTCGAAGGGTCGCGCCCGGGTGCCGATCTCCGCGCGGGCCAGGGGCGTCTCGGCGGCGAGGGCCCGGGGGAGCGGCCCGAGGTGCGGCCCCGCCGCGACGACGAGGCCGGCGGCACCGGCGAGCTGCAGGAGGCGTCGCCGGGTGAGCGGCACCCGAGGGTGGTCTGCGGGAGGTGGTGGCTGGGACATCGTCGGGACCTCTCCGTCGAGGCGGTGTGAACGATCACAACCGGGATGCCGGTGAACGTAACCCGGCGCGCGGTGGTCGTAAACGCCGTGGCGCGGACGAAACGCTTCGCAGTCCGCGACGGGGGGTTGCAGCCGGCGCGGTTCTATGGTTCATTAGTCGAGTAATGAACCAGACAACCGGCAGGAAGGGGTGACCGTGTTCGACGGACGCGACCCCGTGTACCTGCAGATCGCCGACCAGATCCGCCAGGACGTGCTCTCGGGAGCCCTGGCCGCCGAGGAGCAGGTCATGTCCACGACGCAGTACGCCACCACGTTCCGGATCAACCCGGCGACGGCGGCCAAGGCGTTCGCGCAGCTCGTCGACGAGGGCGTGCTCTACAAGCGCCGGGGCGTCGGGATGTTCGTCGCCCCCGGTGCCCGCGAGCGGCTGCTCGCCGACGCCCGCGAGTCCTTCTTCACCGACAGCGTCGACCCGGTGGCCGACGCCGCCCGCGTCCTGGGCATCGACGTCGAGGACGTCGTCGCCCGGCTCCGCGCCCGCGCGGCCACCGCCCCGGCGCCCACCACCACCACCGACGGACCCCAGGGAGATGCACGATGACCGCGACGACCACCGGCTGGGGCGTCGAGCTGCAGGGCGTCACGCAGCGCTACGGCGACGTCGTCGCGCTCGACGACGTGACGCTGACGATCCGTCCCGGCACCATCACCGGCCTGCTCGGGCGCAACGGCTCCGGCAAGTCCACGCTCGCCGGGCTGGTGGCCGCGTTCCGTCGTCCGACCGCCGGCCGGGTCCTCGTCGACGGCGAGGACCCGTGGGAGAACGAGCGCGTCGTGCCCGGCGTGTGCTTCGTCCGCGAGTCGGGCGACGTGCTGGACGACTACTCGCTGAAGGACAACCTCGCGTACGTCTCCGGTGCGCGCCCGACGTTCTCGCACGAGCTCGCGGGCGAGCTCATGGACCTGTTCGAGCTCGAGCCGCAGCGCAAGCCGTCCAAGCTCTCGCGCGGCAAGAAGTCCGCCTTCGGCATCGTGCTCGGCCTGGCGTCGCGCGCGCCCCTGACGATCCTCGACGAGGTCCACCTGGGGCTCGACGCGCCCAGCCGGTACGCGTTCTACGACACGCTGCTCGCGGACTACGCCGAGCACCCGCGCACCCTGGTGCTGTCCAGCCACCTGATCGACGAGATCGAGCGTCTCCTCGAGGACGTCGTCGTGCTCGACCGTGGGCGCGTGCTGGTCACCCAGGACGCCGAGAGCCTGCGCGCCGAGGGTGTGTCGGTCACCGGTCCGGCGACCGCGGTGCAGGAGTTCGTCGCCGGGCGCGAGGTGCTCGCGACCCAGCGGCTCGGCGGCACCGTCCAGACGACCGTGCGCGGCGCACTCGTGGAGGGCGACGTGCGCCGCGCACGGGAGGCCGGGGTCGACCTCGGCCCCGTCCCGCTGCAGGACCTGTTCGTGCACCTGACGGACCCGAACCGCACGGGCGCGTCGTCGTCCCGCGCACGCCAGGAGGTCGACCGATGACCACCGGCACCACCGCACCCGCGCGCACCACGACACCCGTCGCGCACACCGTGCGTCGGCTGGGTGCCGCCCTGCTCGTCATGGCCGGGTGGTTCTGGGGGATCGCGGTGGCCGCGATCACGGTCGCCAACGTGGTCGCCTGGCTCGTCACCGGCCGCGTGGACGTGTCCATCGCCGTGTACGCGCGTCAGGGCTCGCTGTGGTTCCCGTTCTCGCTGGCGATCATGCTCGTCGCCGCCTACCTGCGGGTCCACGTCGCGGCCGGCATGACGCGGCGCACGTTCGTCCGCGCCGCCGTGCTCGTCGAGGTGACGGCCGGTCTGGCGTACGCGGCGATCCTCACGGCCGTCATCCTGGCCGAGCGGGCCGTCCACAGCGCGCTCGGGTGGGACGCGACGATCACCGAGATCCAGCTCACCGACGAGTCGTCGCCGTTCTGGCTGCTGTTCCTCGACCTCGCCGTGCCGTTCGTCCTCGGCAACCTGTCGGGCCTGCTGGTCGGGATCGTCTACCAGACGCGCGGCGGGTGGTGGGGCACCCTCACGCTGCCGCTGACGGTCGGCCCGGTCGCCGTCTCGCAGTACGTCGCAGGGGCGCGGCTGGTCGACCTGCCCGGCGTGTGGACCACGACGCCCGGAGGTGACATGGCGCTCGCCGTCGGCATCGGTGCCGCGCTGGGGGTCGTGATGCTCCTGGTGTTCGCCACCCTGACCCGGCGCGCCCAGCTCGCGTCGAACGCCTGACCCACCCGCTCGACCCGGAAGGAGGAGACGATGACCACCACCGACGTGACCCGTCCGTCGCCGACCCTGAACACCGTGCAGTCGCTGAGCCGGACCGTCCTGCGCCTGGCCGCCTGGTTCTGGGGCCTCGCGGTGGCCGGCGTCGCCGTCGCGACGCTCGTCGTGTGGCTCGTCGACGGCGAGGTCGACCAGCTCATCGCGGTGCTCGCCCTCCAGGGCGGGATCTGGTTCCCGTTCTCCCAGGCCATCGCGGTCAGCGGCACCTACCTCGTGGCGCACGTCGCCGCGGGCATGACGCGTCGCACGTTCGTCCGGGCGGCGCTCGTCGTCGCCGTCGTCACGGGGGTCGGCTACGCGGTGGCCCTCGGGCTGCTCGTCCTCGCGGAGCGTGCGCTCCACCTGGCCCTCGGCTGGGGCGTCCACATGGCGACCGTCGGCCTGCCGGTGGGTGACCCCTCCGTCGGTGACCTCCTCGTCGCCCTGGTCGCGCTCGTCGTGCCGTTCGCCCTGGCCAACGTCGCCGGGCTGCTCGTGGGGATCGTCTACCAGCGGCTGGGCGGCCTGTGGGGCACGCTCGCCCTGCCGTTCACGGTGGGACCGCTCGCGCTGGTCCTCTACGTCCTGCCGTTCGTCCCGTTCCTCGGTCTGCCCGAGGGCGGCCCGCGGATCGCACTCAGCGCCCTCGTCGGCGTGCTCCTCGCCGCGGCCTGCGCCGCCGTGTTCGCGACGCTCGCGCGCCGCACCCAGCTCGCCTCGACGACCGGCTGAGCCCACCGCCGCCCACCGCGGCACGACCCGCCACCGCTCACGGAGCCGGCAGCTGCCGTCTCCGCGGCACCCCACACCCTCGCGCCGAGCGGCGCACCACCCTCGAGGAGGCGCACCATGAGCTCCACCCCGGTCATCCTGGCCGAGCACCTGCGCAAGTCCTACGGCACCACCCACGCGGTCCGCGACGTCTCCCTGTCGGTCGAGCGCGGCGAGATCTACGGCATCCTGGGGCGCAACGGCGCGGGCAAGACGACGACGGTCGAGATGATCGCCGGTCTGCGCCGCCCCGACGGCGGCACCGTCAGCGTCCTCGGGCTCGACCCCACGACGCAGGCCGCCGCGCTGCACGAGAGGGTCGGGCTGCAGCTGCAGGAGTCGGCGCTGCCCGACCGGCTGCGCGTCCAGGAGGCGCTCGAGCTGTACGCGTCCTTCTACGCCGCCCCGGCGGACCCGGCGGACCTGCTCGACCTGCTCGGGCTCACCGCCAAGCGGGACGCCGCGTTCAAGGACCTGTCCGGCGGGCAGAAGCAGCGGCTGTCGGTCGCGCTCGCGCTCGTCGGCCGGCCCGAGCTGGCGATCCTCGACGAGCTGACGACGGGACTCGACCCGCACGCCCGCCGCGAGACGTGGGCGGTCGTCGAGGCGATCCGCGACGCCGGGGTGACGATCGTGCTCGTCACGCACCTCATGGAGGAGGCGGAGCGGCTGTGCGACCGCATCGCGCTCATCGCGGCAGGACGCGTCGCGGCGGTCGGGACGCCCGACCAGATCGTCGAGCTCGCGCAGGGGGAGCACGTGCTGCGCGTGCGTCCCGAGGTGCCGGTCGCCGACGGTGTGCTGCTCGGCGCGCTCGCGGGGGTCCCCGGGGTGCGCGAGGCGGTGGTCGAGGACCGTGCGCTGGTGGTGCGCGGCGGCGGTGCGCTCGTCCAGGGCGTGCTCGTCGCGCTCGCCCGCCACGGCGTCACGACGCACGACGTCCGTCTGGAGCGCGCGTCCCTCGAGGACGCGTTCGTCTCCCTCACCGGTGCGCAGAGCGCCGAGCCCGAGCTCGCCACGACCACCGCGGAGGTGTGACATGACCACGACCCCGACCCCCACCACCACGCCTGCTGCTGCACGACGCGGCGCCCTGGCCCCCGCACCTGCCGCGACGCACCGCCGCGGTGGCGCGCTCGTCCGCATGATCGTCGCCGAGGCGCGGCTGCTGATCCGGGACCCGGCCGCGGCGTTCTTCTCCCTGGGCTTCCCCGTCGTGCTGCTCACGGTGCTGGGGCTCGTGATGCCCTGGGCGGACGACCCCTTCAGTGACCAGGACCCGCTGCTCGCGCAGATCACCGCCATCACGGGGTACACGCCCATCGTGCTGAGCCTCGCGATCGCGACGATCGGCCTGTCGAGCTTCCCGGTCACGGTGGCCACCTACCGGCAGCGTGGCGTGCTGCGCCGGCTCTCGACGACACCGGTCGGGCCGTCGCGGCTGCTGGTCGCGCAGGTGCTGGTCAACCTCGCGGCGCTCGTGGTCGCGGCGGCGCTCGCGCTCGTGTCGGCCGTCGTCGTGCTCGACATCGAGCTGCCGCGCCAGCCGTGGACCGTCGCGCTGGCGTTCCTGCTCGCGGTGCTGTCGGTGTTCGGGCTCGGTGCGCTCATCGCGGCCCGGGCGGCGACGACGGGGGCGGCGAACGGGCTGGGCATGACGGCCTACTTCATCAGCCTGTTCTTCGCCGGCGTGTGGATGCCGCTGCCCATCATGCCGGAGGTCGTCCAGACGATCGCCACGTACCTGCCGCTCGGCGCCGCCACCCAGGCGATGACCGACGCGTGGGTCGGTGCGCCGTTCCCGACGCAGCAGATGGTCGTCATGGCGCTGTGGGCGGCGGTCGCGACGCCGCTGGCGGTGCGCATCTTCCGCTGGAGCTGAAGGAGCGAACGTGCCCCGACGGCGCGTCACCCCACCGGGTGGCGCGCCGTCCGCGTGCGGCCGGTCTGGTCGCGCTCCCACGAGGTCCCGTCCCTAAGCGTTTCGCCACCTGGACGGCGCACGCGCGCGTGAAGAGAGTGAGCGACGTCCAGACCGCTCGCCGCGGTGCGCGATGCCGCGCCACCGGCCCGCGGTCCGTTCCTTCTCGCAGGACTGGCGGCGGCACCGAGGCCGCCGGCAGGTTCCACGGCGGCACCGAGGCCGCGCGTGGTCGACGCCAAGAAAGGTACGGAAGATGTCCTCAAGCACCCGACGGCGTGCCGTCAGAGCGGCCTGGGCCGTTCTGACAGCCACGTCGCTCGTGGCCGTGGCAGGCGCGCAGGCCGCGTCCGCCCTCGCCGGGCCCACGGCGCAGGTCGCGCCCGCAGCGGTCGTGGTCGACTCCGAGTACGCGGAGCGGTTCCTCGAGCAGTACGACAAGATCAAGGACCCCGCCAACGGGTACTTCAGCCCTCAGGGCATCCCCTACCACGCAGTCGAGACCCTCATGGTCGAGGCCCCGGACTACGGGCACATGACGACGTCCGAGGCGTACAGCTACTGGCTGTGGCTCGAGGCGCTGTACGGCCAGGCGACGGGAGACTGGGACCCGCTGAACGAGGCCTGGGTCAACATGGAGACGTACATGATCCCCCAGCAGGCGGATCAGCCCACGAACTCCTTCTACAAGGCCGACGCACCGGCCAGCTACGCCTCGGAGTACAACCACCCGAGCAACTACCCGTCGCAGATCGGCAGCAGCGGCAGCGTCGGCAAGGACCCGATCGCGGCCGAGCTGCGCGCGACGTACGGCAACAACGACATCTACCAGATGCACTGGCTGGGCGACGTCGACAACATCTACGGCTTCGGTGCCGCGCCCGGCCCCGGCTGCCAGCTGGGCCCGGACCACGAGGGCATGTCGCTCGTCAACACCTTCCAGCGCGGCCCGCAGGAGTCGGTGTGGGAGACCGTCCCGCACCCCACGTGCGACGACTTCACGCACGGCGGGCCGAACGGCTACCTCGACCTGTTCACCGGTGACGCGTCGTACGCCAAGCAGTGGAAGTACACGTCGGCGTCCGACGCCGACGCGCGCGCCGTCGAGGCCGTCTACTGGGCCAACAAGTGGGCGACCGAGCAGGGCAAGGCGGCGGACGTCGCGGCGACCGTCACCAAGGCCGCCAAGCTCGGCGACTACCTGCGCTACACGCTGTTCGACAAGTACTTCAAGACCATCGGCTGCACGTCGCCGAGCTGCCCCGCCGGGTCCGGCAAGGAGAGCGCGCACTACCTGCTGTCCTGGTACATGGCCTGGGGCGGCGCGACCGACTCGAACGCCGGCTGGGCGTGGCGCATCGGCTCGTCGCACGCGCACTTCGGGTACCAGAACCCGTTCGCGGCGTGGGCCCTGGCCAACGACCCCAAGCTGACGCCGAAGTCGGCGACCGCCAAGGCGGACTGGACCAAGGCCGCCGAGCGTCAGGTCGAGCTCTACCAGTGGCTGCAGTCGTCCAACGGCCCGATCGCCGGTGGCGCCACCAACAGCTGGGACGGTGCGTACGCGCAGCCCCCGGCCGGCACGCCGACGTTCTACGGCATGGCCTACACCGAGGCGCCCGTCTACAACGACCCGCCGTCGAACCAGTGGTTCGGCATGCAGGCGTGGGGCGTCCAGCGGCTCGCCGAGCTCTACTACGAGACGGGCAACGCCAAGGCGAAGACCGTCCTCGACAAGTGGGCCGCGTGGGTCGTCGACCACATCGAGACGGACGGCGCCGACTGGTCCGTCCCGTCCGAGCTGACGTGGTCGGGCAAGCCCGACACCTGGAACCCGACCAACCCGGGCTCCAACTCCGGTCTGACCGTCACGATGAAGAGCTCCGGCCAGGACGTCGGCGTCGCCGGCGACACCGCCCGTGCGCTGCTGTTCTACGCGGCCAAGTCGGGCAACACCGAGGCGCGTGACACCGCCAAGGACCTGCTTGACGCGATCTGGGACAACAACCAGGACTCCCTGGGCGTCTCCTCGGTCGAGACCCGCAAGGACTACCAGCGGTTCGACGACGTCTACACCGCGGGTGGCAACGGCATCTACATCCCGTCCGGCTGGTCGGGCACCATGCCCAACGGCGACGAGGTCAAGCCCGGTGTGTCGTTCCTCGACATCCGGTCCTTCTACAAGCAGGACCCGCAGTGGGCGAAGGTCCAGGCGGCGCTCAACGGCGGGGCCGACCCGCAGTTCGAGTACCACCGGTTCTGGGCGCAGACGGCCATCGCCGGTGCGCTGTCCGACTACGCGCGCCTGTTCGAGGACGCGGGCCCGGGCGAGGACCCCACGGCCACGCCGACGCCGACCGTGACGCCGACGCCCACGGTGACGCCGACGGTCACGCCGACGCCCACCGTGACGCCCACGCCGACGGTCACGCCGACGCCGACGTCGAGCCCGACGCCGACGCAGAACCCCACGGCGTCCTGCTCGGTGAGCTACACGGCGAACAGCTGGAACACCGGCTTCACGGCCTCGGTGAAGGTCACGAACCGCGGGACCACCGCGCTGAGCGGCTGGAACCTGAAGTTCACGTTCGCCAACGGCCAGCAGGTCCAGCAGGGCTGGAGCGCGACCTGGTCGCAGTCCGGCTCGACCGTGACGGCCACGAACGCGGCCTGGAACGGCACGCTGGCACCGGGTGGCTCGGTGGACATCGGCTTCAACGGCTCGCACTCCGGGACGAACAACGCCCCGACGTCGTTCACGCTGAACGGCGCGACCTGCTCCTAGTGGTGACAGGTCGTCGCAACCCGTCGTGACCCCATGCGCGACGGGGGAGGGGCCGGTCCCGGGCACACGCCCGGGGCCGGCCCCTCGTCGTCGGGGTAGGGCTGGCCCTACCTCACGACGTGGGTGGGCACAGCAGCGCCGGGCCGGGCGCGGCGCCTAACGTCGACGGCATGAGCACAGCCGGCGACCACGTCGCCCCCCCGCCCCTCCTGGACGACCCCCCGGTCGCCGACGACGTCCCTGTCGTCGACGACGTGCGGGCCGTGGCGCCGATGCTGACGGGCGGCCGCGCGCTCGCCCTGGCCCCGGTCTCGGGTGCGACGTGGGCGGGCGCCGGGCAGCTCGTCATCGCGGCGGCCGTGAGCCTGGCGGCCGCGATCGTCGCGGTCGTCGGCGTCGCCACCGGCGTCGGTCTCGCCGTCGTCGTGGTCGGGGTGCCGCTGCTCGTCCTGACGCTCGTGCTCGCCCGCGGGTACGGCGCGGCCGAGCGGGCCCGCCTGCGCGCCCAGCTCGGCGTCGTCGTGCCGCCCCCTGCCCCTGGCCCCGGTGCCCCGTACCGCCCGCGGTCCTGGTGGCCGTGGTTGCGCGACGCCCGCGCGTGGTCGGCCGTCGCGCACGCACTCGTCGCGTCCGTGCTGACCTGGACCGCGGGGCCCGTCGCGCTGAGCCTGGCGGCGTTCGCCCTGGTCGTCCCCGTGGCGCCGTTCGCCGGACGCACCAACGGGGTCCACCTCGCGCTGCTCGTCCCCGTGGCGCTGGTGGCGGCCTGGGCGGCGGCGCTCGTCGTGCAGCTCGCGACGTTGGCACAGGTCCGGCTGACCCGCGCGCTGCTGGGTGCACGGTCCCGTGCCGAGGCGGAGCGCGCCGCGCGCGCCGCCGAGCAGCGGGCGACCGTCGCCGAGGGACGTGCCGAGCACCTGCGCGAGACGCGCTCGGCGGCCGTCGTCGCGGCCGACGACGAGCGGCGCCGCATCGAGCGGGACCTGCACGACGGCGCGCAGCAGCGGCTCGTCGCGCTCGGCGTCGAGCTCGGTGTCGCGCGCCGCACCGCCGCGCACGACCCCGCGGCCGCTGCGGCAGCCCTCGACGCGGCGCACGGTGAGGTCAAGGAGGTGCTCGCCGAGCTGCGCGACCTCGTGCGCGGCGTGCACCCCGCCGTGCTCACGGACCGTGGCCTGGACGCCGCGCTGTCGGCGCTCGCGGCGCGCTGCCCGGTCCCCGTCGACGTCGACGCGGACGGCGTGGGGCCCGGGGTCGGGCCGCAGGCGCAGGCCGCCGCGTACTTCGTCGTCGCCGAGGCCCTCACCAACCTCGCCAAGCACGCGACGGCGTCGCGGGCGGTGGTCCGCGCCGACGTGCACGGTGACCGGCTGCGCGTCGAGGTCCGCGACGACGGCGCCGGTGGCGCGCACGCCGCGCCCGGGGGCGGGCTCGACGGCCTGCGCCGCCGCGTCGAGGCGCTCGACGGCACGTTCGACCTGGTCAGCCCCGCCGGTCGGGGCACCGTGCTCACCGTGGAGGTGCCGTGCGCATCGTGATCGCCGAGGACTCGGTCCTCCTGCTCGACGGGTTGACCCGTCTGCTCACGGCCGAGGGCCACGCCGTCACCGGCTACCGCACGGCCGACGAGCTGGTGGCCGCCCTGGGCGACCCCGCCGCCGACCTCCCCGACGTGGTCGTCACCGACGTCCGCATGCCCCCGACGCACACCGACGAGGGCCTGCGCGCCGCCGTCCACCTGCGGGGCCTGCACCCGCGGCTGCCCGTGCTGGTGCTCTCGCAGTACGTCGAGCAGCGGTACGCCCGGGAGCTGTTCGCCGCCGACGCCCGCGGCCTGGGCTACGTCCTGAAGGACCGCGTGGCTGACGTGGACGACTTCCTCGCGGCGCTCGCCCGGGTCGCCGCGGGCGGCACGGCGCTCGACCCCGAGGTGGTCGCCCAGGTGCTGGCGCGGTCGCGGCAGGGCCTGTCCGACCTGCTCTCGCCGCGTGAGCGCGAGGTCATCGCGCTCATGGCCGAGGGCCGGTCCAACGCGGCGATCGCCGAACGGCTCGTCGTCGGCCTGCCGGCCGTGGAGAAGCACGTGACATCCATCCTGACCAAGCTCGACCTGCCCCCCGACGCCGACGACCACCGCCGCGTCCTCGCGGTGCTGCGCTGGCTCGAGGACGGCCCGACGAACGGAGCACGACCGTGACCGCGACACCCACCACCGACCTCTCGACGGCCCCGCCGCCGGCACGTTCCACCGCCCGACGCTCACCCGGCGGGCGGGCCCTGACCGTGGTGGGCGTCCTCGCTGCGGTGCTGGTGCTGCTCATCGGCGTGCTGCAGGTGGTCGCCTTGATGTTCACGAAGACGACGTCGGCGAGCGCGACGCTCGCCGCCACGGACGTCGTCGAGCTCGTCGCCGACGGCGAGGTCCGGGTGAGCGTGTCCCCGGACGACGACGTCCGGGTCGAGCGCGTCGCACGGTTCGCGTGGGGCGGGCCCCGCTACGAGGTCACGTCGGACGGCAACCGGACGGTCGTGCGGCACGAGTGCGTGGAGCTGAGGGCGATGAACTGCTCGGCGGAGCTGGTGGTCGACGTGCCGGAGGGCACCCACGTGGTGGTGCGCACCACCGACGGCGCGGTCCGCGTGGACGGGCCCGCCGGGAACGTCGAGGTGCGGGCGGCCGACGGCGACGTGCACGTGGCGGGCGCGCAGGGGACGCTGGACGTGCGGGGCGTCGACGGTGACGTGACGGTCCGTGGGGTCGGCGGCGACGTGGCGGTGGCGCTGGCGGACGGGGACGTGCGCGTCACCGACGTCGGTGGCGACGTCGTGGTCCGTGGGCGCGACGGGGCGACGTCCCTGGCGGGGGTGGCGGGCGACGTCGAGCTGCGGGCGACCGACGGTCGCGTCGAGGTCCGCGACGTGGGCGGTGCCCTCACGGCGAGCGTCACGGACGGCGACGTCCTCGTGGCGGCCGTCGGCGGTGACGTCGACGTGCAGGCGACGGACGGCGACGTGACCGTGCACGGCCCGGGCGAGCCGGTCGCGCTGAGCATCAGCTCCAACGGGGAGCAGCGGGTCGAGGGGCCGACGGACCCCGACGCGGACGTGCGTGTCGACCTGCGGACCGTCGACGGCGACGTGGCGTACCTGGAGCCGGAGGCCTGACCTTCCCACGGGGTCGGTGTGGGGTGTCGCCGCCGTGCGGCGGCACCCCTCACTCGCCCGTGGACTCGCGGGTGACGATGCGGAACGCCGCCTTGTGCAGCCGCGGCGGCCGCAGCGCGCGGCTGCCCTCCTCGATCCGTTCGACGAGCATCGCGACGGCCGTCTCGGCGATCTCCTCGCGGCCGGGGTCCACGCTGGTCAGCGAGGGTGTGGTGAAGCGGCCGTCGGCGATGTTGTCGAACCCGATGACCGCGACGTCGTCCGGCACGCGGCGGCCCGCCTCGGCGAGGGCGCGCAGCACGCCGATGGCCAGGCTGTCGTTGAGGGCGAGGATCGCGTCGAACTCGACGCCGGACGCGAGCAGCTCGCGGGTCGCCTCGACGCCGTTGATCGGGTGCCACGGCGCGACGGCGCGCTCGAGGCGCCGGTCCTCCGGCAGGCCGGCGACGGCGAGCGCCTCGCGGTACCCCCGCACACGCAGGTCGGAGGGGCGCATCTGGCCGGTGCGCTGGTCCGGGTGCGCTCCCACGACCGCGATGCGTCGCCGTCCCAGGGCGGCCAGGTGCTCGACCGCGGCCCGTGCGCCCTCGACGTTGTGCATCGTGACGTGGTCGTTGGGGCCTCCGAAGATGCGCTCACCGAGCAGCACGAGGGGGTAGGTCACGTCGTCGAGGAGGCCACGGTCCTCGGTGCCCAGGTGCTCGGGGCTGAAGAGCATGCCGTCGGTCTGCCGCAGGCCGTTCGCCAGCACGTCCATCTCGTGCGCGCGGTCCGCACCGGCCTGGCCGATGATCACACCGAGGCCGCGACGCTCGGCGGCGGCGATCACGGCGTCGGCCAGCTCGGCGAAGTAGGGCTGGCGCAGCTGGGGCACGGCGAGCCCGATGACGCCGGTGCGGCCGGACCGCAGCCCGCGCGCCGACAGGTTGGGCCGGTAGCCCAGGTCGGCGATGGCCTGCTGCACGCGCGCCCGGGTCTCGGGGCGGACGTGCGGGTGGTCGTTGACGACGTTGGAGACCGTCTTGTTCGAGACGCCGGCGCGCTGCGCGACGTCGTGCATGGTCACCTTCACGCCCGCTGCTCCGTGCTCTGGCTCGTCGGTCGGGCGTCCGCCGGTGCGATCCGCGCGCGGGTCGCCGTCCGGAGCAGGCTCCGCGTGGTCTCCATGCCGGAGAGGTTGACAGATCCCGACCGCGGACGCAATAGTGGCGCAGCGGTTACGACGTCGTAAAACGCCAGGTCAGCGCTGTATATCGTCATAGTCGACGAAGCGCAGTGCCACATGTGGTGAAACGTCCGACTCAGGACGCGGTGCCCGGTTCGACACAGCCGTCGAGCGCGCAGGTCCCGTCCTGACTGGCAGGAGGAGTGAAGTGGCACAGCTGAAAGAACTCTCGGCGCCGCCCAGGACGCCGGTCGTGCACCGGCTCAAGGGGTTGCTCTACTCGCAGCGCCTGGCCCCGTACTTCTTCATCGCCCCGTTCGTCATCACGCTGCTCGCGTTCTGGGCCGTGCCGCTCGTGCGGACCTTCGTGATGAGCACGCAGAGCGTGATGTTCGGCGAGGCCAGCTTCATCGGCACCGACAACTACGAGCGGCTGTGGCGCGACCGGATCTTCTGGCAGGCCATGTACAACAGCGCGCGCTACATGGTGCTCACGCTCGTCATCCTCATCCCCGGCCCCCTGCTGCTCGCGACCGTCATCAGCTCCCGGCTCGGCTCCGCACGGCTCAAGGGCTTCTTCAAGGCCTCGCTGTTCGTGCCCGCGCTGACGTCCGTGGTCGTGGCCGGCATCATCTTCCGGCTCATGTTCTCCGAGTCGAGCACCGGCCTCGTCAACGAGGTGGTCACGTGGTTCGGGGCGGACCCGGTGCGCTGGTTGCGGACCGACCTGGGGGGTCTCGTCGCGCTGCTGGCGCTGGCCACCTGGCGGTACACCGGCGTCAACATCCTCTACTTCCTCGCGGGGCTGCAGTCCATCCCCGACGAGTACTACGAGGCGGCATCCATCGACGGTGCCGGCAAGGTCCGGCAGTTCTTCTCCATCACGCTGCCGAACATCAAGCCGACCATGGTCTACGTCACGACCATCAGCATCTACGGCGGCCTGGCGATGTTCCTCGAGAGCTTCATGCTCTACGCCGGCAACGCCTCCCCGAACAACCAGGGCCTGACGGTCGTCGGCTACCTGTACCGCCGCGGCATCGAGGAGAACGACCTCGGGTACGCCTCCGCGGTCGGGGTGGTCCTGCTCGTCGTGATCATGGCGATCAACCTCACCTACCTGACCCTCACCGGCACGTTCAAGAAGGAGGAGTCCCGATGAGCGCGCCGATCTCGCCGTCGACCACGGCCGACCCGTCGACGGGACCCGAGGCCGTCGACGTCCGCCCCCGCACGAGGTACCCCCTGCCGCGGGCGCTGTTCGTCACGGTCCAGAGCGTCTTCCTCCTCACCATCGCGTTCATCGTCCTGGTGCCGCTCGTCGCGATCTTCGCCGGCACGTTCCAGGACGGCGGCGAGATCATGCGCAACGGCCTGCGGCTCGACGTCGACCTGAGCACGTTCTCGTTCGAGAACTACGCGATGCTCTTCACCGACTCGGGCCTGTACTTCCGGTGGTTCGCCAACTCGGTGGGCCTGACCCTCGTGCAGGTCGCCGGCACGCTGCTCGTCAGCTCGTTCATCGCGTACGGGTTCGCGATGTACGACTTCAAGGGCAAGAACGTCGCGTTCGTCTCCGTGCTGCTGCTCATGACCGTCCCCTTCGAGATCATGATGCTGCCGCTCTACGTCATGGTGAACGACCTCGGCCTCGCGGACTCCTACTCGGTGATCGTCATCCCGTTCCTCGCGGCCGCCGTCACGATCTTCTTCTTCCGCCAGTACTTCCTGGGGATCCCCAAGGAGCTCCTCGAGGCGGGGCGCGTCGACGGCGTCACCGAGTTCGGCATCTTCTTCCGCGTCGTCCTGCCCATCGCGCGTCCCGCGATGGCGGCCATGGCGATCCTCAACGGCATGGTCACGTGGAACAACTTCCTGTGGCCGCTGCTGGTGCTGCGCTCGGCCGAGAAGTTCACGCTGCCGATCGGCCTGAACACCCTCCTGACGCCGTACGGCAACAACTACGAGCTGCTGATCATCGGCTCGTTCTTCTCCCTCCTGCCCGTTCTCGTCCTCTTCCTCTGCTTCCAGAGGTTCTTCGTCGCCGGCATGACGGCGGGGGCGCTCAAGGGCTGAACGCCCACCGCACCAACTAGGAATGGAGTCACAACCATGGCTGGACCACGCAGGTACCTGCCGCTCGCAGCAGCGGGCCTCGCAGGCGTGCTCATGCTGTCGGCATGCGGCGGCGGCGGTGGCTCGGACGAGCCCGCAGCCTCGCCCGCCGACGGTGAGGCGACCAAGCTCGACATGTGGGTGTTCGCCGAGCTCCACGCGGACTACTACGACCAGATGGCCGAGGAGTGGAACGAGCAGAACCCGAACCGCCCGGTCGACCTCGACGTGACCGTGTACCCGTACCAGGACATGCACAACAAGCTGCAGCTGGCGGTCAACTCGGGATCCGGCCTGCCCGACGTCGTCGACATCGAGGTCAACAAGTTCTCCAACTTCGTGTCCGAGGACGGCCGCACGCCGCTCATGGACCTCTCCGAGGCGGCCGGCCCCTACAAGGACGACGTCGTCCAGGCCCGGCTCGACCTGTACAGCCGCGGGGACAAGATCCTCGGCTTCCCGATGCACGTCGGGGCCTTCGTCACCTTCTACAACGCCGCCCTCCTCGAGGAGGCCGGGATCGACTACACGACGATCAAGACCTGGGACGACTTCAAGGAGGCCGGTGTCACGTACAACCAGGCCACCGGCAAGGCGTTCGGCATCGCCAGCACCACCGTCAACTTCGTCGAGCCGCTCATCGTGGCGCAGCTCGGAGGCAACTTCTTCGACGAGGACGGCGGCCTGGCCGTGAACAGCCCCGAGGTCGTCGAGGCGCTCGCGATGCAGCAGGACATGCTGGACGCCGGGGCCATCTCGACCATCCCCGGTGGTGGCCCTGACGACGAGCAGGCGTTCGGTGTGATCAACAGCGGCGAGTACGCCGCCGTCGTCTACCCCGCCTGGTACACGTCGCGCTTCGTCGACTACATGCCCGACCTGGCCGGTGACGTCGCGATCGCGCCGGCCCCCGTGGTCGACGGTGGCGAGGTCGCCACGATCGGCGGCGGCGGCACCGGCACGGCGGTCATCGAGTCGTCGCCCAAGAAGGACTTCGCGGCGGAGTGGCTCGCGTTCGCCAAGCTGTCGCCCGAGGCGAACGTCGCCGTGTGGCAGGTGCTCGGCTTCGACCCCGTCAACATGTCGGTGTGGGAGGACGAGGCCGTCACGAAGGACCCGGAGAACAAGTTCAACAAGTACTTCCGGACGAACCTGTTCGACGTGCTCAACGAGGTCAAGGACGGCATCGGCCACTTCGACGGGTTCACGAACCCGAACCTGCCGACGCTCAACAACGTCTTCACGACCACCACGCTGACCGAGGTGTACGAGAACGGCGTGGAGCCGCAGCAGGCTCTCGACCAGGCGCAGAAGGACCTGGAGAACCAGGTCGGCAAGTAGTCTCGCCCGCCCCGGGCTCCGGCACGTGCCGGAGCCCGGGGCGTACGTCATACCCGCGCCCGACAGGCGGCCACCCGCCGCCGGGCGTCCATCCATCACAGGAGTAGCAATGCAGAGCGGCAAGCTGTCGATCGATCCCGCCTTCGTCGTGGCGCCCGTCAACCGCCGGGTCTTCGGATCGTTCGTCGAGCACATGGGGCGGTGCGTGTACGGCGGGCTCTACGAGCCGGGCCACCTCACGGCGGACGAGGACGGCCTGCGTGGCGACGTCCTGGCACTCGTGCGGGAGATGGGCGTCACGGCCGTGCGCTACCCGGGCGGCAACTTCGTCTCCGGGTACCGCTGGGAGGACGGCGTCGGGCCCGTGGAGGACCGCCCGACGCGCCTCGACCCCGCCTGGAAGACCATCGAGACCAACGCGTTCGGGCTCAACGAGTTCATGCGCTGGGCCCGCAAGGCCGACATCGAGCCGGTCATGGCCGTGAACCTCGGGACGCGCGGCATCGCCGAGGCCGTCGAGCTCCTGGAGTACGCGAACCACCCGAAGGGCACCGCGCTGTCCGACCTGCGCGTCGAGCACGGCGCGCCCGAGCCCCACGCCATCCGCACGTGGTGCCTCGGCAACGAGATGGACGGCCCTTGGCAGCTCGGCCACAAGACGGCCGAAGAGTACGGCCGCCTGGCGGCCGAGACCGCGCGCGCGATGCGCCAGGTCGAGCCCGACCTCGAGCTCGTCGCCTGCGGGTCGTCCGGCCGCGCGATGGCGACCTTCGGCGCTTGGGAGGACACGGTCCTCGAGCACACGTACGAGCTCGTCGACCACGTGTCCGCCCACGCCTACTACGAGCTCGACGGCGACGACCGGGCCAGCTTCCTCGCCTCGTCCGTCGACATGGACAAGTTCATCCGTGAGGTCGTCGCGACGGCCGACGCCGTCGGTGCCCGCCTGAAGTCGTCGAAGAAGATCATGATCTCGTTCGACGAGTGGAACGTCTGGTACAACAAGGCGCTCACCGCGTCGGGCATGCCGGAGGACTGGGTCGAGGCCCCGCGCCTCAGCGAGGACCAGTACACGGTCCTCGACGCCGTGGTCGTCGGCTCGCTGCTCATCACGCTGCTGCGGCACAGCGACCGCGTCGCGATCGCCTGCCAGGCGCAGCTCGTCAACACCATCGCCCCGATTCGCTCGGAGCCCGGCGGCCCCGCGTGGCGGCAGTCGATCTTCCACCCCTTCGCGCTCACCGCCCGGCACGCGCAGGGTCAGGTGCTCGACCTGCGCGCGGACGCCCCCACGATGGAGACGGCCGTGCACGGCGAGGTGTCGGTGCTCGACTCCGTCGCCACGTACGACGCCGGCGAGGGGCGCCTGGCCGTGTTCGTCGTGAACCGCCACCCGTCGGAGCCGGTCGCGTTCGCCACGGACCTGCAGGCGTTCGGCGGGGTGACCCTCACCGAGGCCGTGCTGCTCGCCGACGACGACGTGCTCGCCGTCAACACGATGGAGGCGCCGGACCGCGTCGTGCCGCAGGCGCACGCCTCGGCCGCGATGGACGGCACCACGCTGCGCGCGGAGCTCCCGCCGGCGTCGTGGAGCATGTTCCTGCTGCAGACCGCCTGAGGGTCGGCGGGCCCGCCCACGGACACCGGGTGGGCGGGCCCGCGACCGGCGTCGTGGTCGGCGTCTGCCAGGCTCCCGCGCGTGAGATCGACGCGCAGCCCGGGCCGACGCGTGAGCCGGTGGACTCACGGGGTGTTCGGTGTGGGCGAACGCCGGTTCCGGAACACGGGCCGCGTGACGGGGGTTCTACAGGCGTCTGCGCTCCGAGCTCGTTCGGGGTGCCGGCCGACCGGACGACGAGACGAGGTTCGCCCCATGACCGCAGCCACGATGACCCACGCCACCGCCGAGCTCACCCGTCAGGACCGCTGCGACCGCTGCGGCGCCCAGGCCTTCGCCCGTGCGACGCTCCCCGGTGCCGGTGGCGTCCTGCTCTTCTGCGGTCACCACTTCCGCGCCCACGAGGCCGCGCTCGTCGGCGCCGGTGCGCAGATCCACGACGAGCGGCACCGCCTCGAGCAGGAGGTCCGGACGCCGGAGCGCTGAGCGCGCCGGCTCCCGCGTACGACAGGGCCCCCAGGGACGACGAAGGCCCCTGATCAGCATTCCTGCTGATCAGGGGCCTTCGACCTGTCGGGGTGGCGGGATTTGAACCCACGACCTCTTCGTCCCGAACGAAGCGCGCTACCAAGCTGCGCCACACCCCGTGGAGCCTGGCAAGGATAGCCGACGAGGCACCCGGAGACGAAATTCGTTACGGCGAGACCAGTGTGAGGAGCGTCGCCTCCGGTCGGCACGCGAAGCGCACGGGCGCGTAGGGCGACGTCCCCAGCCCCGCGGAGACGTGGAGCCACGACGAGCCGGCGCCGTCCGCACGGTCGGGGCGGGCGCCCGGCCAGCCGTGCAGCCCCTTGGCGCGGCGCAGGTCCAGGTCGCAGTTGGTCGTCAGGGCACCCCAGCCCGGGACGGCCAGCTGCCCGCCGTGGGTGTGGCCGGCGATCGTCAGGTCCACGCCGTCGGCGTGCATCGCGTCGAGCACGCGGCGGTAGGGGGCGTGGGTGACGCCCACGTGCAGGTCGACCGCGGGGGAGCGGCCGTCGGACGTCCGGACGTCGTCCGGGCCGCCGGCCGGCGGCATCGCGTCACGGTCCAGGTGCGCGTCGTCCGTCCCGACGAGTGACAGGCGGCGGCCGTCGACCTCGAGGGAGTCACGCCGGTTGGACAGGTCGACCCACCCCGCCGACGTGAGCCGCGTGACCAGCTCGCGCCACGGCAGGGCGACCGGGGGCCGGGGCGGCTCACGGCGCGCGTCGGGCAGCAGGTAGCGCGCCGGGTTCTTGAACGACGGCGCGACGTAGTCGTTCGACCCGAGGACGAACGCGCCGGGCACGGCGAGCAGCGGCTCGAGCGCGTGCAGCAGCGCCGGCATCGCGTCGAGGTGGGCCCAGTTGTCGCCCGTGTCGACGACCAGGTGCGGGTCGAGCGTCGCCAGGTCCCGCACCCAGTCGACCTTGCGGCGCTGGCCCGGCGTGAGGTGCAGGTCCGACACGTGCAGGATCCGCAGCGGGTCCTGCCCAGGCGGCAGCACCGGCACGGTGACCTCGCGCAGCGCGTACCAACGCACCTCGACGAGGGACGCCCAGGCCAGCGCGGCGACGCCGGCGAGCGCGAGGCCGCCTACGGCGCGCACCGCGGGGTGCGCGCCGGGGGAGGGGGATGACATCCGATCAGCCGTTGCCCGGGCCGCCGCCGGGCCCACCGCCACCGCCGGGCCCACCGCCGCCGCCGGGCCCGCCGCCGCCGGGCCCACCCGGGAGACCAGGGAAGCCGCCGGGGCCGGGCTGCTGCTGCGGCTGCCCGCCCGACAGCCTCAGCGTGATCGTCGCGCCCTTGGTCGCCGTCGTGGCGGACTGCTCGGCGACGGTCCCGGCCGGGTACGCGGACGGCACCTGCTCCCCGATCGACACCCCGAAGCCGCGGCTCTCCAGCGTCTGACGCGCCTGCTGCTCGTTCTGGCCGAGCACCGACGGGACGGGGACCCGCTCGCCGTAGAGCTCGCGGTCCGTCGGGCTCGCGAAGTCCGGGTTCTCCGCACCGGCGAGCGTCTGGACCATGAACCGCTTCCAGGTCGGCGCGGCGATCGACGAGCCGTACGGCCCCGAGCCCCCGCCGTAGTACGTGCCGGCGATCGTCGAGCGGCTCATCGAGCGCGTGCCCTCGCTGTACCCGACCCACACGGCGGTGGAGCGCAGCGGCGTGTAGCCGACGAACCAGTTGTGCTCGTTGTGCGTCGTGGTGCCGGTCTTGCCCGCGGCCTTGAACGGCGGGGCGCCGACCTTGCGGGCCGTGCCCGACCACACGTTGCTCAGCGCGTAGTTCATCGCCGAGGCGTAGCGCGGGTCGATCGCGCCGACCTGGCAGTCGGACGGCGGGACCGGGAGCGACTCGCCCTTCGCGTTGATCACGCTGGTGATGGCGATCGGCTTGCAGTACGTGCCGTTGGACGCGAACGCCGCGTAGGCGGCGGCCATCTGCAGGGGCGAGGTCGACTGCGACCCGAGGACGTTGCCGGGGACCGCGTCGAACGGGACGTCACCCCGGGGCGTGTTGGTCTGCGTGTCCATCTCGGCGGGGTTGCCGGCCTTGGTGACGCCCAGCGCCGCGGCCCCGTTGTTGATGGCGCAGAGGTCCATCTTGAGCGCCATGGCGACGAACGCCGAGTTCACGGAGTTCCTCGTCGCGTCGAGGACGGTCTGGCGGATCGCCTTGCCGCCCTCGGAGTTGCCGAACTTGTACGGCCCGTTGCCGAGCTGGTAGCAGGACGCGGTGAATTCACGGGTGTTGTAGGACAGCCGCGTGCCGTCGACGGTCTCGTGCAGGGCGTGCCCCTGCTTGAGCCACTCGAGCAGCGTGAAGACCTTGTACGTCGAGCCGGGGGGGAACCCGCCGGAGCCGCCGTACCGGAAGCTGGTGTTGAAGTTGACCGACGTCTCGCCCGGGTTCTGCTCCTTGAGCGCGGAGTAGATGCGGTTCTGGGCCATCGCCGTGATCTCGCCCGTCCCGGGCTTGACGGAGACGATCGAGCTGGAGACGCCCGAGGGGTCGTCGACCGGCACGCCGTTCTTCACCTCGGCGTCGGCGATGGCCTGCTCGCCGGGCACGAGCGTGGTGGTGATCGTCAGGCCGCCCTTGTAGAGGAGGTTCATGCGGTCGCGCGCCTCGGGTCCGAACGCGGGGTCGTTGGCGATGACCTTGGTGACGTAGTCGCAGAAGAACCCGGCACCGGGCACCGTGTCGTTCGCGCTCATGCACCCCTGGCTCAGCTTCGAGACGTTGAGCGTCGCCTCGATCGGCGTCGCGATCCCGTTGGTGTACTCGTCCGGGGTGATGTAGCCGAGCTGGTGCATGTCGTTGAGGACCTGGTCGCGACGCTTCTTGGAGGTGGCGTACCGAGCGGCGTCCTCCTCCGGGGTCTCGTCCGCGCGTCCCACGGGGTCCCACCGCGTCGGCGACTGCGTGATCCCGGCGATGGTGGCGGCCTCGAGGTAGTTGAGGTCCTTCGCGGACTTGCTGAAGAAGTACCGCGACGCGGACTCGACGCCGTACACCGAGGAGCCGAAGGCGGCGATGTTGAGGTACTTCTCGAGGATCTCGTCCTTCGTCATCGACTTCTCGAGCGTGATGGCGATCTTCGCCTCGCGCAGCTTGCGGGCGATGCCCGGGGCGCCGTCGTTCTCCCTGGCCTCCTGCCGCAGCCTCTCGCGCTCCGCGGGGTCCTCCGCGCGCTCGGCCGCGTCGAGGAAGACGTTCTTGACGTACTGCTGCGTGAGCGTGGACGCACCCTGCTTCTGGCCCGCCAGGCTCGCGACCGCGGCGCGGAGCATGCCGGCCGGGTCGACGCCGGAGTGCTCGTAGAACCGGCGGTCCTCGACCGCGATGACGGCCTGCCGCATGATCGGGGCGATCTCGGAGAGCGGCACGACGATGCGGTTCTGGTCCCAGAACGTCGCCAGGAGCGTGCCGTCGGCCGCGAGGATCTCGGACTTCTCCGGCAGCGGCTGCTGCTCGAGCTCGGTGGGCAGGTCGTCGAACGCCGTCACGGTCATGCCCGTGAGGCCGTTCGCCACGGCCACACCGGGCAGCACGAGGCCGGCCGTGAGGACGCCACCGATCCCGGCGACGAGGGAGAAGGAGAGCAGCAGGACCAGCGCCTGGGCGGCGCTGATGCGGCGGCCGCGCGCGCGGGCAGGGTTCGGCATGCCGCCAGGGTACCGGCGACGGCTGACGCCGGAAGGGGTGACGAGGGGCCCGTGCGGGTCCTCCACGCGACCTGCACACGAGTGGCAGGGGGCCGTCCGGAGGAAAAGACCCGTCCGGGGTCTCGTCAGGACGTGCCCTGTGCCGATACGGTCACGGCGGCGACACGCAGGGAGAGACACGCGGAGGAACACGTGGCAGGCCTGGGGGCACAGGGGTACGAGGGGCACTGGACCGCGATGGCGGCGTGCGGTCAGGGCAAGCAGGCGCCTGACGCGCTGTTCGTCGAGGGCGCCGCTCAGCGCGAGGCCCGCGCGGTCTGCCATGGCTGCCCGGTGCGCCTCGACTGCCTCGCCGACGCCCTCGACAGCCGCGCCGACTTCGGCGTCTGGGGCGGGATGACCGAGCGCGAGCGGCGCGCGCTGCTGCGACGCCGTCCCGACGTCGTGTCGTGGCGCGCCGAGCTGGTCGGCACCGAGCCGGCGCTCGTGGCACTCGGCGGGCTCGTGTGAGCGCTTCCACGGCGGCACGTCCGGCGGAGCGGTCCCACTAGGGTGGGCGCATGTCGACCCAGTGGGAGTACGCGACCGTTCCGCTCATCATCCACGCCACCAAGGCGATCCTCGATCAGTGGGGATCCGACGGCTGGGAGCTCGTGACCGTCATCCAGGGTCCCGACGCCGGCCTCGTGGCGTACCTCAAGCGACCGAAGCCGGTCGTGTGAGCGGCACCGAGGGTCGCGTGGCCGCACGCCTGGCCGAGCTGGGCCTGATCCTGCCGTCGGCAGCGGCGCCGCTCGCCGCCTACGTGCCGGCGACCCGCAGCGGCGCGCACGTCTGGACGTCCGGGCAGCTGCCGTTCGTCGACGGCGTCATGCCGACCACGGGCAAGGTCGGTGCGGAGGTGGACGCGCAGCAGGCGACCGCGCTCGCGCGCACGGCCGCCCTCAACGCGTTGGCGGCCGTGGGCGCCCTCCTCGCGTCGGAGCACCCCGGCACCGACCCGGTCCGGGCGCTCGACCGCGTGCGTCGCGTCGTCAAGGTCGTCGGGTTCGTCGCGAGCGACCCGGCGTTCACCGGGCAGCCTGCGGTGGTCAACGGCGCGAGCCTGCTGCTGCACGAGGTCTTCGGCGAGGCCGGCGTGCACGCACGCTCGGCGGTGGGCGTCGCTGTCCTGCCGCTCGACGCGACCGTCGAGGTCGAGCTGGTCGTCGAGGCCGACTGACCCGCCCGGTCCGGGCGCGGCGACGTGCCCGGACCGGGCGGGTGACCGGACCGCCAGGTGCGTCAGCGGGCCCGGCGCTCCAGACGGTCGACGTCCAGCAGGACCACCGCACGGCCCTCGCGCCGCACCCAGCCGCGGGCGGCGAAGTCCGCGAGCGCCTTGTTGACGGTCTCGCGCGACGCGCCGACGAGCTGCGCGAGCTCCTCCTGCGTCAGGTCGTGCGCCACGCGGATGCCCTCGTCGACCTGCTGGCCGAACCGCGTCGACAGGTCGAGCAGCGCCTTGGCGACACGGCCGGGCACGTCGGAGAACACCAGGTCGGCCAGCGCCTCGTTGGTCCGGCGCAGGCGCCGCGCCAGTGCCTGGAGCAGGTGCTCGGCGACGGTCGGCTTGTCGGCCAGCCACGTGATGAGGTCCCGGTGGCCCAGCTCGAGCACGACGGCGTCGGCGACGACCGTCGCGGTCGCCGTGCGCGGGCCCGGGTCGAACAGCGACAGCTCGCCGAACATCTCGCCCGGGCCGAGCACCGCCAGGAGGTTCTCGCGCCCGTCGTTCGACCGACGTCCCAGCTTGATCTTGCCGTCGCGCACCAGGAAGAGCCGGTCACCCGGCTCGCCCTCGTGGAAAAGCACGTCACCTCGCGCGGCGTCGAGCACCTTCATCGAGTCGATGAGTGCCCGGGACGACTCCTCGTCCATGCCTGCGAACAGTGGCGCCGTCAGCACGATGTCCTCCGCCACGGCGGTCCTTCCCCTCTTCCCGTGATCGAGCACGGGCGCGCGTCGTGTCCGGCAGCAGGGCCGGACCCCCGCCATCCAGTCTGCCCCATCCCGGTGCCCACGCGCGGCGGCACGACGGTGCGGGTGCGCGGCAGGCGACGGCCGGGTGCGATCGGACGTCCCGCGGGGCCCTCACGTGCCGTCGGCGGCCACCCTGCGGGACCGGAGCACGGACCCCGGGTCGTCGGCGATGCGCTCGACGAGGCGCAGCGTCGCGCGCTCGAAGGCCTCCGCGACCCCGGTCTCGTACGTCGCGAGCCGCTGGTCCAGCGCCCACAGCGCGGGCAGCAGACCGGCCTCACGTCCGGGGTCGGCGTCCGGGAGCGCCGCCTGCAGGTCTCCGACCCGGGGCACCTCGAGGCACACGTCGAGCGGCAGGACGAAGGCGACGTCCTCACCCAGGGGACCGGGCCCGGCGGCTCCCGCGACCGCGAGGTCCATGCGCGCCCGCACGACGCGCCGCCACCAGACGACCCGCTCCCGCTCGGCGCGCAGCGCGCAGCGCTCCAGCCGGAGGTGGTGCAAGGGTTCGTCGTGCGACGTCACCTCCTGTGGTTCGGTTCGACCCGCCCGGGGCTTGACTGATCGGTCGACAACCCGGCGATCTGTTCACCCGGCAGGAGCAACGCCCTACCCGGCAGTGGCTGTCGGCGCGGGCACGTAGGCTCGCACGGTGGACGCCACTGCGCAGGAGAGCCAGCTCGCCCGGACCCGGCGCGCCCGGCGGGTCGACCGGATGCTGGCCGAGAGGTACCCGGACGCGCGCTGCGAGCTGAACTTCCGCAACCCGCTCGAGCTGCTGATCGCGACCGTGCTGTCCGCCCAGACCACCGACGTGCGGGTGAACGCCACGACGCCCGAGGTGTTCGACCGGTGGCCCGACGCCGCGGCGATGGCCGGTGCGGACCTGCGGGACCTCGAGGACGTGCTGCACCCCGTGGGGTTCTACCGTGCCAAGGCCCAGTCGGTCGTGGGTATCGGCGCCGCGCTCGTCGAGCGCTTCGGCGGCCAGGTGCCGCGCAGGCTCGAGGACCTCGTGACCCTGCCGGGGGTGGGGCGCAAGACCGCCAACGTGGTGCTCGGCAACGCGTTCGGCGTGCCCGGCATCACCGTCGACACCCACGTCCAGCGACTGGCGCAGCGGCTCGGCTACACGACGAGCGAGGACCCCGTCGTCATCGAGGCCGACCTGGGGGCGCTGCTGGAGAAGCGGGAGTGGACGATGGCGTCCCACCGCCTGATCTTCCACGGGCGGCGCACCTGCTTCGCGCGGCGCCCCGCGTGCGGAGCGTGCCCCGTCGCCGCGCTGTGCCCGTCCGCCGGGATCGGGGAGACGGACCCGGAGCTGGCCGCCGCGATGCTCAAGGGCTGACGGGCTCGACCTCGGCCAGCCAGTCCACGAGCAGCTCGCCGACCAGCCCGGGCGCCTGGTCGGTGAGGAAGTGCCCGGCGCCGTGCAGCAGCTCGAAGCGGTACGGCCGCGCGACGCTCGCCGTGGCCGGCCGCAGCGCCGCCGTCGACGCCGGACGCAGCCCGTCGCGCAGGCCGTGGACCTGCAGCACCGGCACCGGTCGCGCCGCACGCAGGACCGCCCGGTACCGCCGGCCGTCCGGCCGCGGCGTGGAGCGCACGAGCCACCGCACCTGCTCGAGCTGGCTGTGCGCCGCGAACGGCACGCGCACCGCCCGGCGGTACGTCGCGACCGCCTCGCGGCCCGGCAGCCCCGGGACCCCGCCCCAGTGCGTGAGCATGCGGTCCACGAGGTCGCCGCGCACCATCGCGCGCTCGGGCAGCGACGGCAGCTGGGCGAACGCGACCAGGGACGACGCGGCCGGGCCGGGCGGTGTACGGGGCAGGGCGACCGCATCGAGCGGGTGCGGCGCACCGAGCACGGCCAGCGCCTGCACCACGGCGGGGTGGTACGCGGCGGTCGCCCAGGCGACGTCGCCGCCGGTCCCGGCGCCCACGACGACCGCGGACCCCGCACCCAGCGAGCGCACGACCCCGGCCACGTCCGCGGCGAGGGTCGGCACGTCGTACCCCTGCGGGGGCTTGTCGGACCCGCCGGTGCCACGCAGGTCCATCGCGGCGACGCGGTAGCCGGCCGCGGCCAGCACGGGCAGCTGGTGGCGCCAGGCCCACCACAGCTGCGGGACGCCGTGCAGGAGCAGCACGAGGGGTGCGTCCTGGTCGCCCGCGACGGCGACGTGGAATCGAGCGCCGTTGGCGGTCACGAAGCGGTGCTGCCAGGGTCCCTCGACGAGGAGCGACGCTGAGTCGACGGGTGTCATCAGTGGCAACCTACCGGGTCGTCCCCGCCCGGTGGTGGCTCACGACCCGCCCGGACGTGCAGCGTGGACGCGTCCGCGCCAGGAGAGGACGGCACCACCACCGAGCGCGGCGATCAGGGACGCGGCGAGGACGCCCACGACGACCTGGTCGTCGAGCACAGTCCCGGTCCCGAACGCGAGCGAGCCCACGAGCAGGGAGACGGTGAACCCGATGCCCGCGAGCAGGCCGACGCCGATCACGTCCCACCAGCCGAGTCCGGGGGCGAGCCGCGCCCGCGTGAACCGCGCCACGAGGAACGTCGCCAGCGTGATGCCCAGCGGCTTGCCGAGGACGAGACCGAGGACCACGCCGAGCCCCACGGGCTCGGTGAAGGTGGCGCCGATCGTCGCCACCTCGACCGTGACACCGGCCGCGAACAGCGCGAAGACCGGCACGGCGAACCCGGCGGACACCGGCCGCCACAGGTGCTCGTAGCGCTCGGCGAGCGAGTGGTCCGCGTGCTCGTCGGGCACGGGGCGCGGCGTCCGGGACCGTGGTGCCGCGGAGCCCGGCGTGGCGGGGACCGCGAAGCCGAGCAGGACCCCGGCGATCGTGGCGTGCACCCCGGACGCGTGCAGCAGCGCCCACGCTGCGAGCGCGAGCGGGACCAGCAGGAACGGTGTGCGGATGCCGCGCCGCAGGGCGAGGGCGAACAGGGCGACGCTCGCGAACGAGCCGAGCATCAGCCCGAGCGTCACGGAGTCCGTGTAGCCGACCGCGATGATGACGATGGCGAGCAGGTCGTCCACGACCGCGAGCGTCAGCAGGAAGGCGCGCAGCGCGACGGGCAGGCCCCGGCCGACGATCGCCAGCACGCCCACCGCGAACGCGATGTCCGTGGCGGTCGGGACCGCCCATCCGTGCGGGGCTCCGCCGGGCATGGCGGTGTTGACCGCGAGGTAGATCGCCGCCGGGACGGCCATGCCACCGACCGCCGCAGCGGCGGGCAGGGCCGCCGTGGCCACGTGCCGCAGCTCGCCCACCGTGATCTCGCGCTTGAGCTCGAGGCCCACGACGAAGAAGAAGATCGCGAGCAGCCCGTCGGCGGCCCAGTGGGCGAGGTCGAGGTCCAGGTGCAGCGCGGCCGGGCCGACGACCGTCCCGCTGACCGCCCGGTACGACTCGGGTGCGAGGTTGGCCCACAGGAGCGCGGCCAGCGCACCGAGGAGCAGCAGCAGGCCACCCGTGCGCTCGTCGCGCAGGGTGTCGGTGAAGTTGCGCTCACCGCCGGGGGTGAGCCGGGAGAACAGCGTGCGCGCAGGGCGCGCGGGGGCAGCGGACGAGTCCGTGGGCACAGGCGTACCTCTCGAGGGGTCGGGCAAGTCGTTGCCGACCAGACTTCCCGGCGCACCGGTCGTCGATCCTACCCGCCAGGTGCGGCAGCGCCCGCTCCAGGCGGTGCTCGTCGCGTGATCAGGCGCCCGCGGGCTCCGGGACGTCCGTACGGTCGTCCGCGGCGCGGCGGTCCTTGGGAGGGTCGAACCGGTAACCCACGTTGCGGACCGTGCCGATGAGCTGCTCGTGCTCCGGGCCCAGTTTCGCCCGCAGGCGACGCACGTGCACGTCGACGGTGCGCGTGCCCCCGTAGTAGTCGTAGCCCCAGACCTCCTGCAGCAGCTGCGCACGCGTGAACACGCGGCCCGGGTGCTGGACGAGGTACTTGAGGAGCTCGAACTCCTTGTAGGTCAGGTCCAGCGGCCGCCCGCGCAGCCGGGCGGTGTACCCGCCGGCGTCGATCGTGAGCTCGCCCGACGAGATCTCCTGCGGCGCGTCGTCGTAGGACGAGGCCGCGGCGTGCTCCATGACGAGCCGGAAGCGCGTCTCGACCTCGGCCGGCGTCGCGTGCTCGAGGATGATGTCGTTCGCGCCCCACTCGGCCGTGACGACGGTCAGGCCGCCCTCGGTCAGGACGAGGACCAGCGGCACCGTCAGACCGGTGGCGCGCAGCAGGCGGCACGTGGTGCGCGCGGTGACGAGGTCACGGCGTGCGTCGAGCACGACGATGTCCGCGTCCGGGGCGTCCACGAGAGCAGACGGTTCGACAGGGAGGACCCTGACCCGGTGGGACAGGAGCCCCAATGCGGGTAGCACCTGTGCCGAACCCCCGGACGCAGGCGTGAGCAGCAGCAGATCCGCCACCCTGTCACCTCCTGGCTGAGAGTGCGCACACGTTACCGCGTGGTTCGCCCGTGCCGTGCCGCCGCCCACGCGCGCCCCCCGTCCGGGTGCAGGTCCGGAGTCGCCCCCGGGGTCTGCGAGAATCGCCCGCGTGCTTCACCACGACCGTCCGACGACCCGGCGAGCCGACCGGCCGATGAGACGACTGCACGGGCGACGGGGCCCGCGATGAGCGTCGAGACGCGCGCCGTCCTCACCGCCGTGCTGGCCGCCGTGGTCGCCGTCGCCGGCTACCTCGGCGTGCTGCCGCTCGCCGGCGTCAGCGCGGCGCTCGTGCTCGTGCTCGCGCTCGGCTGGCCCGGGCTGGCGGGGCTGCCCTTCAGCCCGGGTGCGGGCGCGGTCGTGGCGCTCGGCGGGCTCGGCTCGGTCGCGGCGGTCACCTTCACGCCCGAGGAGCCCTACCTGCAGCACCTCGCGCTGGTCTTCGCCGGGGCGGTCGTGCTCGCGTTCGTCAACGAGCTGCTGCGCCGCGACGGCCGCCTGCGGCTGGTGGAGTCCGTCTCCGGCACCGTCACGGGCACCGTGCTGGCGGTGTGCGTCACCGGGTGGGTGGCCACGGCCCGGCTCGGGGGCGGCGAGGAGCTCGTCGTCGCGGGCGCCGTGGCGCTCGCCCTGGGCTCGGCGGCGGTCGCGCTGCGCGGCCGGACGTGGGTGGTCTACCTGGTCACGGTCGCGGTGGCGGCGGCCGGCGGGACGCTCGTCGGGTGGGCGCTGCCCGCCGTGCAGCTCGTCGCGGGCGCGGTGCTCGGCGTGGGCGTCGGCGTCCTCGTCACCGCTCTGCACGCGCTGTTCGACCGGTTCCCCGCGCTGGTCCGGCACCTGCCGTCGCTCGCCGTGGTGGTGCTGCCGGTCACCGTCAGCGGCGTCCTGGTGTACGTCGCCGGGCGGGTCTTCGCGGCCTGATCGCAGGCCACGGGACGATCCGCGCGCCGCACGTCGTTAGGATCTGTGCATGACTGCACTCGAGGGCTTCTTCATCGGTCTGCTGGTGCTGGCGACGCTGACCATCACGTGGTTCGCCGGCTTCGTCGCCTACCGCCTGTACAAGGGCCAGCGCTGAGCCCTCGACGCTGACCTGCGTCCCGCGGGCGACCCCAGGGTCGCCCGCACCCGTGGACGTCGGCGCACCGCCGACGCACGCCCGAGCCGAGGAGGCGCCGTGCCGTTCGTGCTGCCCGAGGGCCTGGCCCCCGAGGTCTACCCGCTCGCCTGGATGGTCGGCCGCTGGCGCGGCGAGGGCGTCGTGGGCTACCCCGGTGTGGAGGAGAGCGCCTTCACGCAGGAGCTCGAGATCACCCACGACGGGGGACCGTACCTGGCGTACCGGACCACCATCCGGCTCGTCGTGGCCCCGGACGACGCCGCGGCGATCGACGTCGGCACGAGCGCCGGTGCCGCCACGCCGAGCGACCCCGACGCGCCGCCGCAGGACGTGCCCGACGACGCCGACGCGCCCGTGTGGACGACCGAGTCCGGGTACTGGCGCGTGCCGCCGGAGCGTCCCGCGGACCTGGCACCGGACCAGCACCCGGTCGAGCTGCTGCTCGCCGACCCGGCGGGCTTCGTCGCCGTGTACGTCGGGACCACCGGCAACGGGCGCGTGGACCTCGCCTCCGACCTCATCGCGCACACCGCGACCGGTGCGGCCGTCAACGCCGGCAAGCGGCTGTACGGCCTGGTCGACGGCCAGCTGATGTGGGCGCACGACATCGCGGCCTTCGGCCAGGCGATGCAGTCGTACGCGTCCGGCCGGCTCAGCAGGGTGGACGGCTGACATGACCGAGCTCGCCGGGACTCCCGCAGCGCCCGCCCCTCGACACCGCAGCCCGCTGCTCGCGCAGCACGGCGCGGTCCCCGCCGCCGGCGCCGACGCAGGCGTCGCGTGGCACTACGGCGACCCGACCGCCGAGCAGCGTGCGCTGGCCCGCGGGGGCGCGGTCGTCGACCAGTCGCACCTGGGCGTCGTGACCGTGACCGGCCCCGACCGGCTCACCTGGCTGCACTCCCTGACGACGCAGGACGTCGCGACGCTCCCACCGCGCACGTCCACCGAGCTGCTCGTGCTCGACCCGCAGGGGCGCGTGGAGCACGCCGTCGGCCTCGTCGACGACGGCACCACCGCGTGGCTGCTGACCGAGACGGCGCCCGCCCTGGCGACCTGGCTCGACCGGATGCGCTTCGCGCTGCGCGTCGAGGTCGCCGACGTCACCGACGACTGGGCCGCGCTCGCCGAGCCCGTCGACGCCGAGGGCGCGGACGGTGAGCCCGTCACGTGGCGCGACCCGTGGCCCCGCACGGCCCCGGGCGGCACCCGCTACGGCCCCGCCGACGACGCGCACCCGGGCGCCGACCGGCGCTGGCGGCTCGTGCTCGTGCCGCGCGACCGCCTCGTCGAGGAGGTCCGCACGCGCCAGGCCGCCGGCTGGCCGCTGGTCGGCACGTGGGCGTCCGAGGCGCTGCGCGTCGAGGCATGGCGTCCGCGGACGTCGCACGAGGTCGACGACCGCACGATCCCGCACGAGCTCGACTGGCTGCGCACCGCCGTGCACCTGCACAAGGGCTGCTACCGCGGCCAGGAGACGGTCGCGCGCGTGCACAACCTGGGCCGTCCGCCGCGACGGCTCGTCATGCTGCACCTGGACGGGTCGGGGCACCTGGTCCCGGAGGTGGGTGCGCCCGTGCGGCTGCCCGGTGCCGCGGCGCCCACGGCCGGTGGTGCCGAGACGGCCGAGTCGGGTCGGCCGGTCGGGCACGTGACGTCGGTGGCGCGGCACCACGAGCTGGGGCCGATCGCGCTCGCCGTCGTCAAGCGGTCCGTGCCCACGGACGCCCTGCTGCTGGTCGACTGCGACGGCGGTGCGGTCGCCGCGGGGCAGGAGGTCGTCGTCGACGGTGAGGGCGTGACCCCCGACCGGCCGCCCGCCCGCGGGCCCCTGACCCGCGGTCTCGGCCAGCACCCGATGCTGGGGGCGTGAGGCACGTGGACGGCGGGCGCCGGGTAGCGGGCGCCGGGCGGTGAGCGCGGAGGCCTCGGCCGCGCGGCCGCGCCCGCTGCCGTCGCGGGCGACGCTGCGCCTGCAGATGGGGTCCCGGGTGCGCGCCGGATGGGCGCGGGTGCGCTCGTCGTGGGCGCTGATCGTGCAGGCGTCGGTCGCCGCCGGCGTCGCGTACGGCATCGGCATGTACGTCTTCGGGCACGAGATGCCGTTCTTCGCGCCCGTCGCCGCGTGGCTCGCCCTCGGGTTCTCCCGCGACCGGTCGATGCGGCGCGTGGCGGAGCTCGCCGGTGGCGTCGCGATCGGTGTCGCCGCGGGGGACCTGGTCGTGCACGTCATCGGCTCCGGGATCTGGCAGATGGCGCTGGTCCTGGCGGGGTCCGCCCTGGTGGGGCGGTTCCTGGACCGCGGGCCGATGCTCACGACGCAGGCGGGGGTGCAGGCCATCGTCATCGTCGGGCTGCCGCAGATCGGCGGCGGGCCGTTCGGCCGGTGGATCGACGCCCTCATCGGTGGGCTCGTCGCGCTCGCGTTCGCACTGCTCACCCCGACGGACCCGCGGCGGCACCCGCGCGCGCTCGCGCAGGCCGCGGTGCAGGAGCTCGCCGGGGTCCTGCACCTGCTGGCGCGCGGGCTGCGCAAGGGCTCCGTCGACGACGTCGAGGCGGCGCTGCTCACGGGTCGCGCGTCGCAGCCCGCGCTCGACGAGTGGCGCGACGCGGCACGGTCCGCCGCCGAGCTGGTCCGCATGGCGCCCGCGCACCGGCGGCACCGTGCCGAGCTCGACCGGCTCGTCGACGAGTCCGTGCTGCTCGACCGGGCGATGCGCAACGCACGCGTCCTGACGCGCCGGTCCGTCGCAGCGGTGGAGGACGGCCACGTCGCACCGGGCCTGGCCGAGGTGGTCGAGTCCGCCGCGCTCGCCACCGACGACCTGGCCGCGGCCCTCGGCGCCGGGTACGACCCGCGACCGGCGCGCTACCGGCTGCGCGCGGTCGCGGAGGCGCTCGACCCGCACGTCCTGGCGCCGGAGGACTGGAAGTCCCAGTCGCTCGTGCTGCTGCTGCGCTCGCTCGTCGTCGACCTGCTCGAGGCATCCGGCGCCACGCCCGGTGACGCGCGCGCCACGCTCCCCGAGCTCTGAGGCACTCCTGCCCGTCGGTCGCGTCTCGTAGGCTCTCGTCGTGAGCATCATCGGGTCGCTGCAGCTCCTCCTGTTCTTCCTCTTCTACCTGGCGATCTTCGTGCTGTCCGCGTGGGCCCTGGTCGACTGCCTGCGGCGTCCTGCCGCGGCGTTCCTCTCCGCCGGCAAGCGGACGCGACAGTTCTGGACGTGGGTGCTCGTCGCCGCGACCGTCGTCGCGTTCATCTCGATCCCGCCGCCGCTGGGCATCGGTCTGCCGCTCCAGTTCCTGGCGCTCGGCAGCGCGGCCGCGGCGATCATCTACCTCGTCGACGTGCGTCCGGCAGTCGCCCCGTACTCGGGCCGCCGTGGCGGCGGCCCCCCGCGGGGCGGGTGGTGAGCGCGCCGGACGTGGCCCACGGTGCGGTGCCGCTCGCGCGCGTGCACCGCGGTGACCTCGTCGAGTCCGTGCACCTGGGGCACGTGGTCGTGCTGGCGCCCGACGGCTCGGTGCGGGTCGCGCTGGGTGACCCGGACGTCGTGATCTGGCCGCGGTCGTCGCTCAAGCCCGTGCAGGCCGTCGCGATGCTCGACCACGGCCTCGACGTGTCCGGGGAGGACCTCGCGCTGGTGTGCGCGAGCCACTCGGGCGAGGCGGGCCACCTGGCCGTCGTGCACCGGCTGCTGGCGGCGGCCGGGCTGACGGAGGACGACCTGGGCAACACCCCGGACTGGCCGCTGTCGCCCGAGGCTGCGTGGCAGCGCCGCGCCGCCGGGCACGGGCCCGCGCCGCTCACGCAGAACTGCTCCGGCAAGCACGCGGGGATGCTCGCGACCTGCCGCGTGGCCGGCTGGCCGACGGACGGCTACCTGGACCCCGCGCACCCGCTGCAGCGGGCCGTGGTGGCGACCGCCGCGGAGCTGACGGGGGTGCCCGTCGAGCACGTCACGGTCGACGGCTGCGGTGCACCTCTGCTGTCGTCGACGCTGACGGGTCTCGCGCGCGCCTTCGGGACGATCGCCGCGGCGGCTGCCGGCGACGGCGGCTCCGCGCCCGCACGCGTCGGGCGCGCGATGGCGACGCACCCCTGGCACGTCGGCGGGACGGGCCGTGACGTGACGGCCTTCATGTCGACCGTGCCCGGGCTCGTCGCGAAGGACGGGGCGGACGGCGTGTACGCGGCCGGTCTCCCGGACGGCGGGGCGGTCGCCCTCAAGGTCCTCGACGGGTCCGGCCGGCCGCGTGCCGCGGTGCTGGCCGCCGCGCTGGGTCTCGCGGGTGTCGACCCGTCGGCGGTCGCGGACGTCGCGGACACCCCGGTGCTGGGGCACGGGCGGCCGGTCGGTGCGGTCCGGGCGACGTTCGGCGCGCACGCGTGAGCGGGCCGCAGCGGTGAGGGCGGTCCTGCAGCGGGTCACGCGCGCGGCCGTGCGCGTGGACGGTGAGGTCGTCGGCGCGATCGACCGGCCCGGGCTGCTCGCGCTCGTCGGCGTCACGCCGGGGGACGGGCCGGCCCAGGTCGAGCTCGTCGCCCGCAAGATCGCCGAGCTGAGGATCCTGCGCGACGAGCGCTCGGCGGTCGACGTCGGGGCGCCCGTGCTGGTGGTCAGCCAGTTCACGCTGTACGCCGACGTGCGCAAGGGACGTCGGCCGACGTGGAACGCGGCGGCGCCGGGCGCGGTCGCCGAGCCGCTCGTCGACGACGTCGTCGCGGCGCTGCGGGCGCGCGGCCTGGAGGTCGCGACGGGACGGTTCGGCGCCGACATGGCGGTGGAGCTCGTCAACGACGGCCCCGTGACCATCCTGATCGAGTCGGAGCCGACTACCTGACGGGTGCGTGGACCCGGGTGTCGGCACGCCCTCGTCCACAGGCGCCTGGGGATCCCCGTGGGGGACGCGGACGGTCGCCGGAGGGTCGGTCGACGATGGTCGACCACCAGGGTCGGGTCCTCCGTGCAGGGGCGTTCCTGCAGGTCGGCCGCCCTCGGTCGAGGTGGCCCTCCCGTTGTAGCCGGGTCGCCGCGGTGTCGCAAGTGCCTCTGCGGGCCCGCCGTCGTCCACCGCTGTGTCCACAGGCCCGTCCACAGGTCGACCTGCGAACCCACCCACGAGACACAGGGGTGTGGACGCAGGCTGTGGACGGCGAGGCGAAGATTCACCCGCTCGGCCGTGCGGTGCACGACGCCCGGGCTCGCGCGAGGATGGTCCGGTGGCGATCGCGACGGTGCTGGACGACATCACGCGGCAGGACGTGGACGTCGTCGTCAACGCCGCGAACTCCACGCTGCTGGGCGGCGGCGGCGTCGACGGCGCCATCCACGCGGCGGCAGGGCCAGGGCTGCTGGCCGCCTGCCGCGAGCTGCGACGCGCCACGTGGCCGCAGGGCCTGCCTGTCGGCCGCGCGGTCGCGACGCCGGCGTTCGACCTGCCCGCACGCTGGGTCGTCCACACCGTCGGGCCCAACCGCCACCGCGGCCAGGACGACCCCGCGCTGCTCGCGTCGTGCTTCACCGCGAGCCTCGACGTCGCCGACGGCCTGGGTGCGACGAGCATCGCGCTGCCCGCCGTCGGCGCCGGGGTCTACGGGTGGGACGCCACCCAGGCCGCCGAGGTCGCGGTCCACGCGACGCGTTCCTGGGTCGACGCCCATCCGACGACACCGCTGACGACGATCCGGTTCGTGCTGTTCTCCCCGCGGCTGCTCGCGGCGTTCGAGGACGCGCTCGCCCGCGGCTGACCGGCCCCCGCGCGGACGGCGTCCACGGCCGGGCGGGTGCCGGGGTGCCGGTGCCGGACGCTCGTCCTAGCGTGGGGACATGCCGGAGCCGACGACCCTGCCGCTGCTGCCCGACGACGCGCTCACGCGCGTGCTGTGCGTCGTGGCGCACCCCGACGACCTCGAGTACGGCACGTCCGCCGCGGTCGCGGCGTGGACGGCACGCGGCGTCGAGGTGGCGTACCTGCTGCTGACGCGCGGCGAGGCCGGCATGGACACGTCCGAGCCGGCGCGGACCGCCGAGGTGCGGATGCGCGAGCAGGTCGCCGGCTCCGCGGCCGTCGGGGTCACGAGGGTCCACTTCCTCGAGCACCCGGACGGCGTGCTGCAGTACGGGCTCGGGCTGCGCCGCGACATCGCCGCAGCGATCCGCCGGTTCCGTCCCGACGCCGTCCTCACGGACACGTGGGCCGAGGAGACGCCGGTGGGCCTGAACCAGGCGGACCACCGCGCCGCCGGGCTGGCCGCCGCCGACGCCGTGCGCGACGCGGGCAACAGGTGGGTGTTCCCCGAGCTGCTCGACGCCGAGCTCGAGCCCTGCGCGGTGCGCTGGCTCCTCGTCGCGGGTGACCCGCACCCCACGCACGGCGTCGAGGTCACGGGGGAGGCGCTGCAGCGCGGGATCGCGTCGCTCGAGGCGCACCGCGAGTACCTGGCCCTGCTCCCCGGGCACCCGGCCCCGGCCGAGCTCGTCCCGGCGCTGACCGCCGCGCAGGGCCGGCTGGTGGGCGTCGAGCACGCCGTGGCGCTGCGGGCCGTCGACCTGCAGGCGCCGCCGCCGGTGCTCGAGGGGCTGCCCTGACCGCGTCTCCGGCGGCGCCGGGTGCTCAGTGGAGCCGCAGCAGGTCGCGCAGCGTGCGCACCACACCGTTCTCGTTGTTCGACGGTGCGACGAACCGCGCGTACGCGCGGACGTCGGGGTGCGCGTTGTCCATCGCGAACGACCAGTGCGCGGCCTCGAGCATGCCGACGTCGTTGAAGTAGTCGCCGAACGCGACGGTCTGCTCGGGACCCACGCCCAGCGCGCGCTGCACGTCACGCAGCGCGTGGCCCTTGTCGGCGTCCGGGCTCATGACGTCGACCCAGTGCGCGCCGCTGACCAGCACGCGCGCCACCCCGCCGAACCGCGTGAGCGCCGGTCCGGCACCGGTCGCCGCGGGGCCGAAGTCGTACACCGCGACCTTCAGGACGGTGTCCTCCACCGCCGTCAGGTCGGGCACCTGCTCCAGCAGCGCGTAGTACGGCTCGCACTGCGCGAGGAACCGCGGATCGACCCGCTCGACGTACGCGCTGCGCAGCCCGCACAGCACGACACCGACGTCCGCGCCCGCGTCGACCGACCGGCGCACGGCACGCACGACGTCCCGGGCGACGTGCGTGTCGAGCCCGTGCACGGCCAGCGGGCTGCCGTCGCGCACCACGTACGCGCCGTTCTCGGCCACGTACACCAGGTCGTCCCGGTCGAGCTGGCGACGCAGCGTCGCGTACTGCCGGCCGCTCGCCGGGCACACCGTGACACCCCGCGCGACGAGCGTGTCGAGCAGCGGCCAGAACGACGGGTCGATGCGCTTGGCGTCGTCGAGCAGCGAGCCGTCCATGTCGACGGCGACGAGGCGCACGTCCGGCACGACGGCGAGGCGGGGCAACGGGATGGGTGGCACGGGAGTGATCCTCGCACCGGCTCACCAGTTCCGGGCGCTGCCACCGCCGCCCGAACCCGGGCCGTCGCCGCCGCCGGGCGCCGAGCCCGTGCCGTCGCCGCCCGACGGCACGGGCTCCCCGCCACCGCCGCCGCCCGCCTGCTGGTTGCGCTCCGCGAGCGCCTCCTGCCGCTGCGCCTCGGCCTGCGCCGGGTCCGGCGCCTCCTGACCGCCCGCTCCCGGCGTCGGCGCACCCTCGAGCGTGCCGTCCTGCGCGGCCTGCGCCAGGCGCTCGACGTCAGCCGCCAGGTCGAGGAGCTCCTGCATGCGCTGCTCGGCCTGCTGCTGCGGCGTGGGCGGCGGGTCCTCACCCTGGCCGTCCTGGTCCTGCTCGTCCTGTCCGCCGCCGCCCCGGTCCTGCTGCTCGTCCTGTCCGCCGCCGGCCTGGTCCTGCTCGTCGTCCTGCCCACCGCCGCCCTGCGACGGCGGCGGGGTGCACGCCGGGTCGGCGAGCGCCTCGGCCGCGAGCGCGGCGTCGTCGGCGGCCATCCGCAGCAGGTACCCCGCGAACCCGAGCTCGTCCGCGACCGTCGGCTCGTCGGCGCCCTCGTACGGCGGCTCGAGGAGCTCCGCGTCGTACGGCTCGCCCGCGGCCTGCGCGTCCAGGGCCGCGGCGAGCTCCTCGACGTACGCCAGCTGCACCTCCACCTCCTCGCGGGTCTGCTGTTCGTGCGCCTGCAGCGCCAGCGCGCGGTTGGTCTGGACGTCGCAGCGGTGCTCGTCGGGAACGGTCTCCAGGGCCTCGTCCAGATCCCGGATCGCGGTGCTGTACAGGCCTGCGCGGTACCGGGCCGTGCCCGCGTTGAACGCTCCCTTCCAGCCCTCCACGAACGTCCGGCCGTCGACGCTGTCGAAGAGGTCGACCGCGTCCCACTCGTCGCCCGCGTCGTACGCGGCGCGTGCCTCCCGGTAGCCCGGGCCGAGCGTCAGCAGGTTCACGGCGAAGCCCAGCAGCACGAGCGCGGGCAGCCAGCTCCACCGCAGCAGGCGGCGCCGGCGGCGCACGTGCGCAGGCACCGCGCGCCGGCGCGCCTCCCGGGCGGCCCGGTCCCGTGCCGCCTTCTGCTGCGCCCGGCGCCGGGCCTGCTCGCGCCTGCCGCTCATCGCCGCCTCCGCCACCGGCTCGACGCGCGCGCCCACGTCCACGCCTCCGCAGCGAGCAGCACACCGGCCACCAGCGCGAACGGCCACACGACGTCGCGCCGCGCGCCCACGTCCGCCCGCCCGTCGGCGGCGATCGTGTCGACGTCCACGTCCGCGACGAGGTCCGCGGTGCCCGTCGGGCCGTCGCGGTGGACGTACGGCACGCCGAGCTCGGCGGCCACCTCGCGCAGCGCGCCCGGGTCGGCGCGCGACAGGGCCGGCCGTGACGGGTCCTCGGGGTCGGGGATGTAGTCCGCGTCCGGGTCCACCGTGCCGTCGTACGTGCGCATCGGTGCACCCGCCGCCGTGCCGTACCCGAGCACCGCGCCCCCGTCGACCAGCGGCGCGATCCGGTCGAACGTGCCCGGCTCGTCGTCCGACGTCTGCTCGCCGTCCGAGAGGTAGAACACCAGCCGCACCATCCCCGGGTCACGGTCCTGCGCGTCGCGCAGCGAGCGCTCCAGCACGTCGAGGGCGCGGTCGCGGCGCGTGCCGGCGGACCCTGCCGTGACCTCCTGCGTCACGGTCTGCGCCCACGCGCGCACCGCCGTCGCGTCGTCCGTCAGGGGCAGCTGCGTGCCGGCCTCGTCCGCGAAGGCGATGACCGAGTAGAACGCGCCGGGCACGTCGCCCGTCAGGGAGACCACGTCGTGCCGCACGCCGTCGAGGCGCTGTACCGCGGGCACCGGGTCCAGGCCCGGTCCGCGCACCACCGGGTCGCCGGGGCCCCAGTCCTCGGCGGCCATCGAGCCCGTGCGGTCGACCACGAACCACAGCTGCACGCCGACGCGGGCGCCACCGGCCTGCGTCACCGCGACCGTGGGCGTCAGCCCCACGACGGCCACGACCACGACGAGCGCCGCACGCCGCCACCACGTCCACGAGCCCGCACGTGGCGCGTCGGACCGCTCGACCCTGCCGCGCCGCACCGTCAGCCCGAGGGCCTGCCCCACGCACAGCGCGAGCACCGGCACGGCCGTGAGCAGCACGACCACCACGGGCACGACCGCGCGGGCGCTCACGAGCGCACCCGCCACGCGAGCAGCACCGCGGCCAGGCCGGCGGCGTACAGCAGGCGCACCCACAGGTCGTCGTCGTCGGTCACCACCCGCTCCGGGTCGGCCTGCATGGCCGTGAGCTGGCCCGCGCGGACCTGCTCGAGGATCGCCGGGACGGCGTCGGGGTCCTGCGCCACGGCGAAGGTGCCACCGGTGCCCTCCGCGGCGATCCGCAGCTCGGCCGCAGTGGCGGCACCCAGCTGGCGGTCCTCGTCGGGGTACAGCGCGTCCAGGACCACGCCACGGGACGTCGCGAGCGCTGCTGCCTCGGGCAGCGAGTACACGGGCGCACCCCACACCTCGTTGTCCGTCGCCAGCACCACCGAGCGGGACCGGTCGACGTCGTACTGGTCGAACAGCAGCGTGCACGACGCGACCCCGTCACCGATGAGTGACGCCTGCCCCTCCAGGCCCGACGTGCCGCGCAGGACCTCGGCCGCCGCGTCGGAGCCCCGGTCGGTGAAGGCCTCGCGCGCCGTGCGCAGCTGCGTGGTGACGAGCTCGTAGTCGTCCGTCAGCGGGAAGACCGTGGCCGAGGTCGAGTCGAACAGCGACAGCGCGACGCGTTCACCGGTGAACCCGGCGACGAGCTGCTCGAACGTCGCCACGACGCGCTCGTCGTAGTCCAGCATCGACCCGGACACGTCCAGGCACAGCACGATGTCCCGGTTGGCGAGCTCGCGCGTGCGCTCCTGCACGGTGACGGGCCGGGCGGCGAGCACGGCGGCCCCGACGGCCGCCGCGGCGACGGTCAGCGCGACGGCCACGCGCAGGACCCGGTAGCGCACGCGCCACGCGCGCAGCGCGGGCACGGCGCGCAGGTCGTCCGTGTTGGCCACGGGCGTCGTCCCGCGCCGGTCGCGCAGCAGCAGCCCGGCGACCAGGGCGGTCGCCACCACGCCCAGGACCACCGGCACCAGCCACGGCACCTCCAGCCCGGCGCCCGTCACCACGTGCGCACCCGGTTGCGCGCCTGGTCCAGCGACCGCGAGAGGCGCGCACGCGACGTCGGGGCGAACGTCGGCATCGACGTGTTCTCGAGCAGCGTGGACAGCGGCCGGGTCCGGCGGTCCGCACGCGCCGCGGCCGCCGTCATCGTGGACGTGTCCACGCCCGTGCGTCCGGTCGCGAACTCGCGCAGCACGTACCGGATCTCGAGGTTGGCGCCCCGCACGTCGACGTCACCCGCGCGGTACCGACGCTCGACCTCGTCGAGGCGGGCCAGCGTGGTGCCCCGCAGCGCGGCGTAGGGGTCGCGCCGGTTCTTCGGCGCCGGTGGTGCGGCCGGAGCCGGTGGCGGGACCGACGCGGGGGCGTCCTGCGCGGGTGCGCGCGTCGAACGGACCACCCACACGAACCACCCGGCCACGGCCAGGATGATCGCCACCGCGACCCACGGCCACCACGGCGCGTACGGGACGGGGTCGACCAGCTCAGCGCCCGGCACGACGCGACCTCCCGAGCAGCGCGACCATCTCGTCCAGGACGTCGTGCGTGCTCTCCACGGTCACCGACGTCACGCCGAGCCGGCGCGTGCGGTGCCCGACCTCCGCGTGCCGCGCCGCGCGCGCCGCGGCGACCGCCTCACGCACCCCGCGCCGCCCCCGCAGGTACGCGGGCAGGGACCAGCCGCTGACGACGTCCCGCACCGGCCGGCCGCGCGGCGGTGCGACGACGGGGCGGCCGCGGTCCGTGGCGGCCGACCCGCCCGCCAGCGCGCCCGGTGCCGCGCCCAGCACGTCGGCGAACAGGTCGGCGTCGACGACCTGCACCACCATGACCTCGTGCCGCGTGCGCAGCCGTGCCAGGGCGCGCTCGTCGGCCGCGCCGGGCCGCGCCTCGTCCGTCACGACGACGACGAGCGAGCGGCGTGCCGTGCGGCGCAGCACGCGGTCGAGCAGGCGTGCGAGGTCACCCTCGGGGGCGTCCGGGTCGAACGTGCGCTGCAGGCGGCGCAGCAGCACCTCGAGGTGCGTCGTGCCCGCGCCGGCCGGCAGCTCGACGACGCGGCCCGCGTCGCCCGCGACGAGCGACACGCGGTCGCCCCGCTGGTGCGCGAGGTGCGCGACCACGTCCGCCACGAGCTGCGCCACCTCGTGCTTGGGCTCCCCGCCCGCGGACGTCGCGCACATGTGCCGCCCGGTGTCCACGACGAGCACCAGCGCGACGTTCGACGTCGCCTCGTAGCGCTTGACGACGGGCTGCGCCGAGCGCGCGGAGGCCCGCCAGTCGATGTCGCCGACGTCGTCCCCGGGCGTGTAGACGTGCAGGTCGTCGACCTCGTCGCCGTGGCCCTTCCACACCGCGCGGTGGCGTCCGTCGAGCAGGCCGGTGGCACGCCGCAGCGTGGGCAGCTGCAGGCGCGCACGCACCAGCGCGAGACGGGACCGGGCCGGCACGGGTCAGGGCACCGGGACCGCGTCGAAGACGGAGGTGATGATCGACTCCGTGGACACGTCGTCGGCGATCGCGTCGAACGACCGCACGATGCGGTGCCGCAGCACGGCGTTGCGCATCGCGTGCACGTCCTCCGGGACGACGTGCCCGCGCCCGGCCCGCAGCGCCACGGCCTGGGCGACGCGCATGAGGGAGATGGACCCGCGAGGGCTGGCACCCATCCGCACCAGCCGGTCCAGCCCGGGCACCTGGACGGGGCCGCGGCCGCGCGTGGTGGCGACCAGGTCGACGACGTACCGGCGGATCGAGCGGTCCACGTACACCTGGTCGACCGTGCGCTGCAGCCACGCGATCTCGTCGAGACCCAGGCGGTCGCTGCGCAGCGCGCGCGTCATGCGACCGTCGGAGATGCGCTCGAGGATCTCGACCTCCTCCTCGGCGTCCGGGTAGTCGAGGACCTCCTTGAGCAGGAACCGGTCCATCTGGGCCTCGGGCAGCACGTGCGTGCCCTCCTCCTCGATGGGGTTCTGCGTCGCGAGCACCATGAACGGGGACGGCACCGGGTGGACCTCGCCCGCGATCGTCGTCTGCCGCTCCTGCATCGCCTCGAGCATCGCCGACTGCGTCTTGGCGGAGGACCGGTTGATCTCGTCGAGCAGCACGACGTTGGCGTGCACGGGCCCGAGCTGCGTCGTGAACGTCGACGTCCCGTAGTTGAAGACCTGCGTGCCGACGATGTCCGACGGCATGAGGTCCGGCGTGCACTGGATGCGGTGGAACGAGCCCGACACGGCGTGCGCGAGCGTCTGCGCGGCCGTCGTCTTCGCCAGGCCCGGGACGGACTCCAGCAGGACGTGGCCCCCGCACATCAGCGCGACGACGAGCGACTGCCGCAGCTGGGCCTGCCCGACGACCCGCTGCTCGAACACCGCGTCGATGCGTTCGCACAGCGCACCGGCCTTGGTGCGGTCGGACGGGGGGACGGTGTCGCGGCTCACGGCGGGCACGCTACCTGGGGCCGGACGGTGATCCCCACCGCCCACAGGGTGATCTCCACGGACCAGCAGCGCCCGCGACCCACCCCCGCCCGCCCCCCGTTGGTGGGTGACCCCCCTTGTGGTCGTGAGAGTGCAATCCAGTCATGGGGGTGGTTGCTGGATTGCACTCTCACGCGCTGGTGGGTGACTGGATTGCACTCTCGCGCCAAAGGGGGCCGCCCTCTGGTGGTGAGAGTGCGATCCAGTTGCAGACGGCGTGACTGGATCGCACTCTCGCGCGCTGGTGGGTGACTGGATTTGCACTCTCGCGAACCTGGGGGTGGGGGTGGGCGGGAAGATAGGGGGATGGTGAAGGTGCGGGTGCTGCGGGCGGGGTCCGGGCCGGTCGACGTCGCGGGGGTGCTGCTGACCCCCGGGGCGGGCGCGACGCGGGACAACCGCACCCTCGTCGCGCTCGACGCCGCGCTCACGGCCGCCGGGCTGCCGGTCCGGCGTGTCGACCTGCCGCGCGGTGCGACGGCCGCGCCCACGCGGGTGCGCGAGGAGGCCGACGCGTTCGCCGCCGACCTGGGCGTGGGGACCGAGCGGCTCGTGGTCGGCGGACGGTCGTTCGGCGGGCGCATGAGCTCGATGGCCGTCGCGGACGGGCTCGCGGTCGCCGGCCTGCTGCTGCTGTCCTACCCGCTGCACCCGCCCGGTCGGCCGGACCGGCTGCGGGTCGAGCACCTGCCGCACATCACGGTGCCCGTCCTGGCGGTCAGCGGTGCGACCGACCCGTTCGGCACGCCCGACGAGCTCGCGACGCACCTCGCGACCCTGGCGGGACCGACGACGCTGGTCGTCGTCCCCGGCGCGCACGGACCGGCCGACGCACCCGTCGTCGCAGCGGTCCGCGACTGGCTCACCCGACGTCCAGGCCCACCCGGCCCCGGCGACGTCCACCCGGTCTCGTGAGCCAGAGGATCTGGGGACTGGTGTCCCCGGTTTCCTCGGTCTCGTGAGCCCGGGGTGTCAGCGGGTCGCGAGCAGGTCCGCGACCAGGGCGGGGAGGGCCTCGTCGATGGGGTCGCGGACGACCTCGTCGGCCAGGTGGTCGTACGCCGTCGGCTCGGCGTTGACGACGACGAGCTGCGCGCCCGACTCCACGGCCAGCGGCACGAGGCTCGCCACGGGGTGGACGGTGAGCGTCGTGCCCACCGCGACCAGGGTCTGCGCGTCGGTGGCCGCCGCGACCGCGCGCTCGATGGCGTCGTCGGGCAGGCGCTCGCCGAAGTACACGACGTCCGGCTTCAGGACGCCGCCGCAGGCGGTGCAGCGCGGGTCCGGTTCGGCGGGCAGCCGCGCGAGCACGTCCCGGGTCGGGGTCGTCGCCCCGCAGCGCAGGCACGACGTGGTCGCGAGGGTCCCGTGCAGCTCCACGACCCGCTCGGGCGAGCTGCCCGCGCGCTGCTGCAGGCCGTCGAAGTTCTGCGTCAGCACCGCGATCAGCGCACCGGCGCGCTCCAGGTCCACGAGCGCACGGTGCGCGGCCGTCGGCCGGGCGTCCCACACGGCGTGCTCCGCCCACGCGCGCCAGCCACGCTCGCGCACGGTCACGTCCCGCACGTACGGGCCGATGTCGAGCAGGTTCACCGACGCGGGGTCGCGCGTCCAGACACCCTGCGGCCCACGGAAGTCGGGGATGCCCGCCGCGGTCGAGATGCCGGCACCCGTGAGGACGGTGACGGTCGGGGGGTCGGCGTGATGCGGCACGGTCGCATTCTCGTCGCCGGGAGCGTCCGGCGCCCAGCGGGCGACGCGACGACCGAGCGCGGCCCCGCCCGACGTAACGTGTGGGCATGGACGAGACGACCGGCCTCACCCTCACGCCCCGGCCGCCCCACCACGGCCGCGGTCGCGTCGTCATGCAGGTGCGCTGGTCCGACGTCGACCTGTTCGGCCACGTCAACAACGCGGCGTTCCTGCGGTACCTCGACGACGCACGGTTCGCCCTCTTCCCCCGCATGGGGGTCGACGAGGTCGGCGCGATGACGGCCTCGATGCTGGTCGTGGTCAAGCACGAGATCGACTACCTCGCGCCCATCCGGTTCCGCCCCGCGCCCGTCGTGGTGGAGGTCTGGGTGCCGCGGCTGGGGCGCTCGTCGGTGGACTTCGCGTACGAGATCCTCGACGGCGAGGAGCCCGGCGGCGCGGTCGCGCTGCGGGCGCGCTCGCGGATGGTGCAGCTCGACCGTGCGACGCACACGTCGCGGCCGTTCACCGACGAGGAGCGGGCGACGTTCGCGGCGTTCCCGGGGGAGTCGCCGGACCTGCACGCCTGGTGAGGCGCCCACGTCGTGGGACGAGCGCGCCGCGAGACCGGGCTCGGGCGGCTCACGACGGGTGAGGCGCGACCGGAGCCCGGTCTCGCGGCCGGGGCGCCGAGGGACTCAGTGCGGGACCGCCGCCAGCGCGGCGGGTGAGGTGATCGCGAAGCCGCCGAGCAGGCCGGGCACCGCCTTGGGCGGCGGGGGTGCGTACTCCGAGCGCGTCGACGTGCGCAGGCCGGCGCGGACGAGGGCGGCCGCGAACGTCGTCGCCGCAGCCACGCCGTCGACGACCGGGACCCCGATCGCGTCGGAGATCCGCCCCGTGAACGCGGCCATCCCGGCGCAGCCGAGCACCACGGCGTCGACGTCGTCGGCCTCGACCGCCGCACGGCACGCGGCCGTGACGCGCTCGAGCGCCCCGGACGTCGGGTCCTCGAGCGCCAGCACCGGGATCTCGCACGCGTGCACCGCGGCGCACGCGCGGGCAAACCCGTACCGGTCGAGCAGCTCGTGGGCGCGTCCGGCGGTGCGGCCCAGGGACGTCACGACGCTGAACCGGCGCGCGACCATCGCCGCGGCGTGGAACGCGGCCTCCGCGATCCCCAGCACCGGGCCGTGCGCGAGCTCGCGCGCCGCGTCGAGCCCCGGGTCCCCGAAGCACGCGACGACGTACGCGTCGACCCCCGCGGCCTCGCCGAGGCGCACCTGCTCGAGGACGCCGACCGCGGCCAGCGCCTCCTCGTAGTGGCTCTCGACCGAGGCCGGCCCGGTCGTGGGCTGCACGGCGTCGACGTGCACGCCGGGCCCGGCCACCACCCGGGCGGACCGACCGATGAGGTCGGTCATCGCCCGGGTGGTGTTCGGGTTGACGACCCGGATCCGGATGTCGTCGTGCACGACGCGCCTCAGGAGCCCGTGGGCTCGGCGTGGTGGCTGACGACCACGGGGACGTCCTGGGTGCCGTCGGACACGTGCGGGTCGGAGGCGTCGAGCGTCGGGATCTGCGGGTTGCGACGCTCGAGGAAGACGAACATCGCGAACCCGAGGCCGCAGCCGATGAACCACGAGTACGACGCGATCCACGTGACGTCGAACAGGCCGAGCGACGCCGCAAGCTTGGGCAGGACGGCCGTGGCGACGGCGACCAGGCCCGACCCGACGACGGTCGCCAGCGCGTTGCGGTTGTACCCGCGGGTGTACCAGTACCGGCCGGTGGGGGCCATGGTGAACATGTCGTCGACGTGCACGCGCTGCTTGCCGATGACGTAGTACCCGGCGATGAGGATGCCGAACAGCGGGCCGATGAGCGCGCCCAGCACGCCGAGCGTGTAGTGGATCGCCTCGTCGTTGGCGTACCAGTTCCACGGCGTGAGGATCACGGAGCCGACGGCCGCGATCATGCCGCCGGTGCGCCACGAGATGCGCTGCGGGGAGACGTTGGAGAAGTCGAACGCGGGGGAGATGAAGTTGGCGACGATGTTGATGCCGACGGTCGCGGTGACGAAGGTCAGGCCGCCGAGCAGGATCGCGAACGGGGTGTCGATCGCCTCGACGGTCTTGATGGGGTCGGTCATCAGCTCGCCGAAGACGGGCACGGTCGCCGACGCGCAGATGACGGTGAGCAGCGAGAAGAACAGGAAGTTGATCGGCAGCCCGAGGAAGTTGCCCCTCTTGACCGCCGTGAACGACCGCCCGTACCGCGCGAAGTCACCGAAGTTGAGCATCGGTCCGGAGAAGTAGGACACGACCAGCGCGATCGCGGAGAACATCACGGGGATCGACGCGGCGAACGTCATCGGCGGGCCCGAGGACAGGTTCAGCGAGATGTTCTCCCAGCCCGCCTCGGAGACGAGGTAGATCGCCAGGACGATCATGACGACGTACACCGCGGGCCCGGCCCAGTCGATGAAGCGGCGGATCGTCTCCATGCCGTTCCAGAACAGCGCCGCCTGCGCGACCCAGAGGATCGCGTACGAGATCCAGCCGAGCGCGTTCAGGCCGACGAACGACGGCTCGAGCAGGGCCGCGGAGCCGGGGACGAACTTGAGGAAGATGATGTTGAGCGCCTCGGCCGCGAGGAACGTCTGCACGCCGTACCAGGCGACCGCGATGAGGCCGCGGATGACGGCGGGGATGTTGGCGCCGAGCACGCCGAACACGGCGCGGTTGATGACCGGGTATGGCACGCCCGTCTTCTGGCTGGGCTTGGCGACGAGGTTGCAGAACACCTGGACGATGACGATGCCGACGACGAGCGCGACCAGCACCTGCCAGGAGGCGATGCCGAGCGCGAACAGCGACCCCGCGGTGACGTAGCCGCCGACGCTGTGCACGTCGGACATCCAGAACGCGAAGATGTTGTACGACGACCAGCGCTGGTTCGTGAGCGGCGCGAGGTCCTCGTTGGTCAGGCGCGGGTCGTACGTCGCCTTGATCTCGCCGGCGCCCACGGGCAGGCCCGCGGCCTCGACGAGGTCGTTCGGCTTGCCCGTGGCGGTCGGGGCGGCGGAGGCCGTGGCGTCCACGGGGACGACGGCGGGGAGGTCGTGCGGAGCGGTCATGGTGGTCCTCGCACTCGGGACGTCGGGAGGGGTGGTGTGCGACGCGGGGCACCGGGGTGCCGTGGGTCGGTGACCCGACCGGGGGTCCACCCTGGCCGCGGGTGGACGGATCACGTACCGTGAGCGGACCTGAAGCCGGGGCTGCAGGAACGCGACGATGTGTGAATCTATGACTTCACATGCGCCGGTGGGTTTCGACGGTGTGAACTTCCCGCTTCACGTGTAACGGACGATGAGGAGGACCGCCGTGAGTGCCGCGCCGGACGCCGGGAGCCTGCTGGCGTCCTTCGACGCCGAGCAGCTCGGTGCGCGCCTGCGCGAGCTGCGCGAGGGCCGCGGGCTCACGCTGCGGGAGGTCGGCGGCCGCCTCGGGATCTCGGCCAGTGCCGTCTCCCAGATCGAGCGCGGGGTGCTGCGGCCGTCGGTCAACCGGCTGTTCGAGCTCGTCACGGCGGTCGACGCGACGCTCGTCGACGTCTTCGGCGGCACGTCGGGCACCCCCGACGTCGAGCTGTCGACGCCCGTGCCCGACGGTTACGTCGTGCGGCGAGCGGTCGAGGTGGAGTCCGTCACCCTCGAGGGCGGCGTCGTGTACCGGCGCCTGTCACCCGGCGTCTCGCACGACGTCGACTTCTTCGAGTCCACCTACCCGCCGCACACCGTCGCGGGGCGTCAGCACGAGCTCGTCACGCACGTCGGGTACGAGATCGGCACCGTGGTGCGCGGCGAGCTGACGATCGACTTCGCCGACGAGCGCGTCGTCCTGCGCGCCGGCGACACCATCTCCTACGCGTGCACCACGCCGCACCGCCTGAGCAACCGGTCGGACGAGACCACGGTCGCCACGTGGCTCATCGTGCACCCGGGCGCGCCGGGCTGACCCGCCGGTGGGTCCGGGGGCGGGCGGTCAGGACCGGTCGTCGAGGCGGGCCGCGACGTCGGCCGGGAAGCCGCCCGTCGCCAGGGGGCCCCAGCGCTCCGGGGTCACCCGGATCAGGCTCTTGCCCTGCAGCCGCATCGCGGCGCGGTACTCGTCCCAGTCGGGGTGCTCGCCCGCGATGCAGCGGAAGTAGTCGACCAGCGCGTCCTCGGCCTGCGGCATGTGCAGCACCTCCGCCTGCCCGTCGACCTGCACCCAGGGGCCGTCCCACTCGTCCGACAGCACGCACACGCTGACGCTCGGGTCGCGCTCGGCGTTGCGGGTCTTGGCCCGGTCCGGGTACGTGGAGATGACGATGCGGCCCGCCTCGTCGACCCCGCCGCTCACCGGCGACACCTGCGGGCGTCCGTCCGCGCGCGTGGTGACGAGGATGAGGTGGTGCCGCGGCCGTGCGAACTCCAGGAGCCCGGCCAGGTCGACGGTCGTCGTCGTCGCGATGCTGCGTGCCATGCGTCGACCCTACGGCCGCGTCCTGCTCGACCGCGTGACCGGCAGGCCGTGATGGGCCGGCCGGTCGGGGCGCGCACCCACGGACGCGGCCGTCAGCGCACGACGGCGGCGATCGCACTCACCTCCACGAGAGCACCCGGCACGGCCAGCCCCGCCACCCGGGCGGCGACGACCAGCCCCGGGTCGTCCGACGCGATGAGCGGCGCGATCGCGCCGTACGCGGCGTTCACGTCGACGCCGTCGGCGAACAGGACGGTCCACTGGACGACGTCGGCGAACGTCGCGCCGGCCGCCGCCAGGGCGGTGCGGACGTTCTCGACCGCGCGCACCGCCTGCGCGGCGACGTCGCCCTCGCCGACGAGCCTGCCGTCGGCGTCGACGGCGTCCTGGCCGCCGACGTAGATCGTCGTCGCGCCGGGCGGGACCACCGCGACGTGGCTGAAGGCGGGGCTCCGCACGAGCCCGTCGGGACGGAGGCGTTCGACGTGTGCCATCTGCGCATCGTGCACCCGACCACCGACACGCGCACCGCCTCGGGCGCGGTGATCACCCGGGTGCAGCCCTGGCCCGCGGGTATCTCGCGGGGCGTCCCGCCCGCCCTTGTCGTGTCAGGCGCCGCCGGCGTCGAGCAGGTCTGTGTATCGCAGTGGGGGTCATCGAGATGTCTGCACGTCATGTCATCGTCCATCGGACGGACGCAGGGAGGTCGGTCGTCGAGACCGACGAGGTCGCCGTCGTCGGCGTGCTCGACCACGGCTACGTGGTCGACGTCGACGAGCGTCAGGTCGCGCGGCTCGAGCGGGAGGGGTGGCGCGTCAAGGCGGTGCGCGACCCCCACACCATCCGGCTGTTCTCGTACGAGATCGACACCTCCGGCGGCCAGCTCCCGCCGGCACCGCCGGGCTTCACGTCGGTCGAGGACACCGGAACCGTCAACCACCTGGTCCAGCTCGTCGGGCCTGTGCAGGAGTCGTGGCTGGCGACGCTCGCCGAGCAGGGCCTGCAGGTGGTCGAGGCCGTCGGCCCGCACGCCTACTACGTGCGTGGCGACGCCGCGACGGTGGCCGCCGCGGCGGCCCTCCCGTTCGTCGAGTGGACCGGTCCGCTGGCCCCGGCCTGGAAGGTCAACCCGGACCTGCTCCGTGGCGACCCGGACGTGGGCAAGGACCGCGGCCTGGGCCCCGTCAAGTCCGTCGACATCGGGGTGGCCGCCGACGGCGACGTCGACGACGTCGCGGCCCTCGTGATCACCTCGGGCGGGACCGTGCTGGCGGTCGCGCCGCAGTCGTCCGACGCCTTCCGCAGCATCAGCGCGACGCTGCCCACCGAGGCGTTGCCCACGCTCGCCGCGCACGACGACGTGCGGTGGATCGACGCCGTGCACACACCCGTCCTGGAGGACGAGCGCAGCTCGCAGATCGTCATGGAGGACCTCGACGCCACGGCTCCGCCGACGACGCTGCCCAACACGGGCTACGGCGCGAACCTCGCCGCGCTCGGTGTCGACGGCTCCGGCGTCACGATCGCGGTGTGCGACACCGGCATCGACACCAACGACCCCGCGACCGTCCACCCCGATCTCGCCGGTCGCCTGGGGTTCGTCGTCGACTCCGCCGGAGCGGCGGTCGTCGGTGCGGACACCGACGGGCACGGGACGCACGTCGCCGGCATCGCCGCAGGTGACGGCGGCTCGGGCGCGGCGGACCCCCAGGGGTTCCTGCTGGGACAGGGCGTGGCGCCGGGTGCCACCGTCGGGCTCGTCGAGCTCGGCGGCACGGTCGCGGCGCGCGTGCAGCAGTCGGCGCTGCAGGGCGGCGACGTCATGAACAACTCGTGGGCGATGAACGGCCCCGTGTACTCCGCGGACGACCGCACGGTGGACCTCGGGGTCCGCGACGCCGACGCGACGGCGACCGACCAGACGCCCCTCGTCGTGGTGTTCTCGACCGGCAACAGCGGCCCGAACCCCGGCACGGTCACCAAGAGCACGAAGAACGCGATCCTCGTGGGCAACTCGCTCAACGCGCGTCCCGCGGAGATGACGGCCCCCGACGACATCCGGGGCCTTGCGGGGACCTCCTCGCGCGGCCCCGCGGCCGACGGCCGGCTGCTGCCGACGGTCGTCGCACCGGGGACCGACATCATCTCCACCTACAGCCCCGTCGGGTTCCGCAGCGGTCCGTACACGGACACCGGCGGCACCCTGCACGCGGTGCACGCACCCATGTCCGGCACGTCCATGGCGGCACCCCACGTGGCGGGCAGCGCGGCGCTGCTCATCGACTGGTGGCGTCAGACGCGCATCGGCAAGACCCCGAGCCCCGCGCTGGTCAAGGCGCTGCTGGTCTCGAGCGCCGAGCCGGTCGCCGGGGGGACGGACGGCGCGGGCGGCACCACCGCGGCCGGGCCCAACAACGACGTGGGGTGGGGGCGCGTCTCGATCGAGAACGCACTGCTGCAGTCGCCCGCCTCCGACCGTGGACCGAAGATCTTCGTCGACCAGCGCCAGGCGTTCACGGCGACGGGTCAGGAGTACACGATCCGCGTGGCGCCCGCCGTCGCAGGGCTCCCGCTGCGGGTCACGCTGACGTGGTCCGACGCCGCGGGTGCCGTCGGCGCGAGCCCCGCCCTCGTCAACGACCTCGACCTCGAGATCCGGCACGTCGACTCCGGGCAGGTGTTCCGCGGCAACGTGTTCACGGGCGCCTTCTCCACGACGGGCGGCTCGGCGGACGACCTCAACACCATCGAGGGAGCGGTCATCCAGGACCCGACGGGCGTCTACGAGGTCACCGTCGTCGCGGCGAACCTCGCAGCGTCCGCCCGGACGGACGTCGCGGGACCCTGGCAGGACTTCGCCCTGGTCATCGACAACGCCGAGGTCCCCGCGGCCGACCCGGTGAAGGTGGTGGCGGTGATCGACCGCTCGGGCTCCATGGAGACCTTCGGCTACGTCGACATCACCCGCCAGACGTCCCGGCAGTTCATCGACCTGCTGGGCGTCGACGACTCCGTCGGGGTCGTCAGCTTCGGGGACTCGGGTGACGAGGAGTACCCGGGCACCGGGGCGCCCCAGGCGATCGTCGACCAGTCGACGCGCGACGCGGCCGCCGCGGCGGTCGACGCCATCGGGTTCGGCGGGTGCACGTTCATGGGCGCAGGCATCGAGACGGCAGGGAGCATGCTCGCCGCCGGGACACGGCGGGCCATGGTGCTGCTGTCCGACGGCTACGACAACAAGGGGTGCGACCCGTCGAACCCGGCCAAGCCCTCGGCGGTCGACGCCGCGGTCGCGCTGCCGTCGGGCCTGCCGATCTACACGTGCGCGATGGGGCCGGCGTCGGACCAGACGCTGCTGGCGCAGCTCGCGGACGACACCGACGGCCGGTACTACTACATGCCGACGATCGACGACCTCTTCGAGATCTACAACTACATCCGGGGCGAGGTGACCGGCGACGGCGTCATCGTCAACGAGTCGTCGACCGCGTCGGTGTCGCAGGTGACGGGCTGGGTCGACGGGTGCGCCGAGTCGGTGGTGTTCACCGTCGCGTGGCACGACACGTCGCTGCGGTTCGTGCCCCGCGAGCCGCGGGGTGACGGCCAGATCGCCGTGCGGCTGCGCTCGCCCGGCGGGCGGTGGCTGCCCAGGTCGGCGACCGAGGTCCTGCGCAACGCGGGCGACGGCTACGTGAGCTTCACGATCCAGGACCCGGAGCCGGGCCTCTGGACGGTCGAGGTCGCCACGGACCGCCGTCGGCACACGCCGTACACCGTCGGCGGGTTCGTCCGCTCGCCCCTGGGCCTGCGGCTCGACGTCCCGACCCGGCTGGTCGCCGGCGACGCGATCGGCCTGATGACGACGGTCGCGGACCGCCTCGGCGGGCTGGACGGCGTCAAGGTCGCGGCGACGGTCGCGGCGCCGGTGGCGGCCACCCGCGACCTCGTCGACCGGTACCGGGACCGCCTCTCCCAGGTGCGTCTGCCCGAGAAGTTCCTCGCCGACGGCGAGCCGGACACGGCCCGCGCCCACCTCGCGCAGCTCGTGCTGCTGCGCGGTGAGCTGAAGGCCGCCGACGGTCAGGACATCCTCGCGCCGCGCGTCGACCGGTTCACGCTCGGTGCACGGACGTTCCAGCCCGGCCGTCCGCTGCGGCCCGGCAGCACGAGCGTCGGCGTCGGCACGACCGTGGGTGGTCGGCGGACGCACGGCGTCGTGGCCCCCGGGCACGGCACCTTCGTCGACCCGCGACCCGGGCAGCGCACGGCGACGCCCGGCGTCCTCACCGGCAGCTACCCCCGCACCGCGGTGCCCGGCAGCTACTCGGTGGCCGTCACGGCCTCGGGCTTCAGCCCGGTGTGCCGCACGCGGTTCGTCCGCAAGAGCCTGGCGAGCGTCGCCGTGCTCGACGGGTAGCAGGCGGCGGTCCGACGACGGCACCCATCGGCACGGTGGGTGCCGTCGTCGCGGGCGGGTCCGGGGAGGGGGACCGCCGGCCACGCTTGCCGAGTCGACCGGGGTACGGGACCGTGGCCGCCGTGGACGCGAGCGGTGACCTCGAGCTGGTCGTGGACCGGCTGACGGCGGCGGTGCCGCGCGGGCGGCGCGCGCTCGTGGCCGTCGACGGCGTCGGTGCGAGCGGCAAGACGACGTTCACGGCCCGCCTGGCCGCCGCCGTCCGCGACCGCCCCGTCGTGGTCCTGCACGCCGACGACTTCTTCCACCCGTCGGCCGTCCGGCACGCGTGCGGCCGGTGGTCACCCGAGGGCTTCTGGCAGCACGCGTACGACTACGGCTCGCTCGTCGCCCTGGCGCTGGCACCGCTGCACCCCGACGGTGACGGGTGGTACAGCCCGACGTCGTTCGACCGCGTGGCGGACCGTGTCGCGCCCGCGGCGGCGGTCCGGGCCCCCGACGACGCGCTCGTGATCGTCGAGGGGACGTTCCTGCACCGCGACGAGCTGCGGGAGCACTGGGACTGGTCGGTGTACCTGCACGTCCCGTTCGAGGTGGCGGCCCGGCGGATGGTCGCGCGCGACGGCATCGACCCGGATCGCGAGCACGGGGCGCTGGCCCGGTACGCGGGCGCGCAGCGGCGCTACTTCGCGGCGGCCGAGCCGTGGCGGCGCGCGTCGCTCGTGGTCGACACGACGCAGCAGCCCCGGGTCGTGCCTGCGTCCGAGGTGTCGACGTCCCTGGGTGACGCGCTGTCGGTCCCGGGGAGTGAGACGGGCCGTGAGCGAGACCGGGCGCAGGCGCCGACAGACGTGCGGTGACACGTCTGAGCCCGGTCTCGCGGTGGCCCGCTCCCACGATGTGGGACGGCGGGCCGGGGCACCGCACCGGACCGCGGCCGCCCGACCGGTCGGGTGTCGGTGGCGCCTGCCACCATGCGGACATGTCTCACACGACGCACACCCACCACGCGCTCGACTATGTCGAGATCGGCGTGACCGACCTCGCCGCCGCCAAGGCCTTCTACGGTGCCGCCTTCGGCTGGGGCTTCACCGACTACGGCCCCGGCCCGGACTACGTCGGCATCCAGGGCCCGGACGGGGCGGACGGCCGGGAGGTCGGCGGCCTGCGGCTCGACGACGCGGTCGCCCCGGGCGGTCCGCTCGTCCTGCTGTACTCGTCCGACCTCGAGGCGACCGCCGCCGCGGTCCGGGCGGCCGGCGGCGAGGTCACCCAGGGCCCGTACGCCTTCCCCGGTGGGCGCCGGCTCCACTTCCATGACCCGAGCGGCAACGAGCTGGGCGTCTGGTCCGAGAGCTGACGGTCCCGGCGGGTGCGTGGGGCAGGGGTGCGGTCAGACCTCGCCCGGCAGCGCCTTGCGCACGACGAGCCGCGTCCACGAGCCGAGGTACAGCCGGTCACCGTCCTGCAGCTCGTGGCGCTGGCCCGGGCGGATCGGGTCGTCCGGCAGGGGCTCGCCGACGCGCGCGACGAACGTGCCGTTCGACGACTGCAGGTCCTCGACCCACCAGCGGTGACCGTCGGTGTTGAGCTGGCAGTGCCGGCGGGACACGCCGCTGTCCGCGCCCGCGTCGACCTGCGGCCGGATGTTGCGGGACGCCGACGGCCGCCCGACCAGGACGCTGCGCTCCCGCAGCGGGATGAGCACCGGCAGGCCGACGGACGGCATCGGGTCCTCCGCCTGCTGCGCGGCGTACCAGTCCGGGTCGACCCACAGCTCCGCGACCCACGCGTCGCCGCCCGGAGGCGGGGGCGTGACGGGGGCGGCGGGGTCCGCCGACGGCGCGGACGACGCCGCGGGGGGAGCCACCACCGCGGGCGGCGGCTCGAGGGGGTCCGGCGCCGGTCCGCCCGTCGCGGACGGGCCCGCCGCCGCGCCGGTGGGGGGCGCCGTGACGGCCCCCGCCGCACCGGTGGGCGGTGCGGTGGCGGCCGGCACCGCGCCCGTCGCGCCCAGGTCGAGCGACGACGGCGCGTGCGCGACCGGCGTCGCGCCCGTCGTGAAGTCGTAGCCGCAGTTCTCGCAGAACAGCGCACCCGACGCCGCGGGGGAGCCGCAGTGCGGGCACGTGCTCGGCGACGGCACCGCCGTCGACCCGGCCGCCGCGGACGACCCGCCGGTGGCTGCCGCACCGCCGCCCGACCCGCCGATCGGCGCGCCGCAGACGTCGCAGTAGTCGGTCGACTCGCTGGTGTGCCCGTCGGGGCAGGTGACGCTCATCGCCGCACCCGCGAGGTCTTCGTCGAGGCCGTGTCGAGGGCCATCTCGTCCAGGCGGGACGCGCCGCGCTTGAGCCGCACCGTGCCGTGCTCCTCGTCCTCGATCTCCACGACGCGACGCAGCTTCGACGTCGCCTCCTCGTTGCCGGTCTCGGCGGCCAGCTGCACCGCCCTGCCCAGCTTGACGGTCGCGGTCGCCTCGTCGCCTGCGGCCTTCGCCGCCAGGCCCTCCTGGATCGCGGACGCCAGCTCGGCCTGGCCCGTGTAGTGCGCGACCTCGGGGCTGATGCGCGCGGTGAGCGACGCGTCGTCGGACCACGCGGCCTTCACCAGGCCGGACGCGACGACCTCGTCCGCCACGGCCACCTGCACCCGCGCGGCGAGCTGCTCGGCGCCCACGTTCTTCGAGGGCACACGCACCGCCACGTGGTAGTCGCGCGACTCGTCGGCCCACGCACCCGTCGGGTACCCGCCGATCAGGGGCGTCACCTGGGTGCGTCGCGACGTGAGGTCCTCGACCGTCGGGGCGACCTGCCGGACGAACAGCACCTGCCCGCCCTGCGGCGTCCATACCCGCAGCTGCGCGTCGGCCACGCCCCGGGACATCGAGGTGGCCAGCAGCGCCTGGAAGTCGGCCGCGATGTCCTCCGGGTCGGCGATGAGCTCGACCGTCCCGAGCAGCGCGGTCGCGATCTCCCGCAGCTCGTCGACCTGCCAGCGTTCCCCGACGCCGCGCGCGTCGCACTGGAACCGGCCCGTGACGGCGCGGATCGTCGACGTCAGCTGGGCGCGTGGCTCGGACTCGTTCTTGCCGTCGGTCAGCAGGATCGCGTGCCGCTGCGTCGCGGCGGGCTGGGTCGCGAAGATCTGGTCGGCCAGGCGCAGCCACGTGCTCATCGCGGTCCCGCCCTGGGCGCCCAGGCGCGAGATCGCCCGCTTGGCCTCCTCGCGCGCCGCCGGCTCCATCTGCACGATGGCCAGCGGGGCGTTCGGGTAGGGGAAGACCCGCTGCGCGACGTGGCTGCCGGACACGATCGCGAACCACGTCCCGTCGGGGATGTGGTCCACCGCCACCTGCGCGGCGTGCTTCGCGGCCCGCAGCATGGCGCCGGTCATGGACCCCGACGTGTCGACCATGATGATCTCGGCGACGCCGCCGCCGGTCGTCGACGCCCCGCCCACGCCCTCGGCGCTCACCGTGACGATCGCGTGGACGTCGGTCCCGCCGTCGGGCAGGAACTCGTTCTGGAAGACCTCGGCACGGAACGTGGCCACGCTTGCTCCTCGGCGGTGCGGTGCTGTGGGTGTCGGACGGCTGGGGGACGGGGTGGTCTGGTGGTGCGGATGGTCAGGGTGCCGGCGGGTCCGGCTCTTCCGGGAGGCTACCGGGCGAGCGTCGTCGCACGGTGGGGGCGGTGCCCGGGTCCTCGGCGTGCGTGTCGGGCGCCGGCTCGGCCGCCGCGGCGGCGGGCCAGGTGACCCGAGCGAGCGCGACGGTCACGTTGTCGTGCCCGCCCGCAGCCTTGGCCCACTCGACGAGGTCCCGCGACAGCGCAGCGGGGTCCGCGCCGACGCGCCCGACCGCGTCGCGCAGCAGGTCGGCGACGACCTCCGGTGCGGACGCGTAGTTCCACAGGCCGTCGGAGCACGCGAGCACCCAGCCGGGTCCGCCGGGCCGGGTCGCGACCGTGCGCGCGGTGGTGTCCTGCGCGTCGGCACCCAGCCACCGCGTGATGGCGTGGGCGTCCGGGGAGCGTTCGGCCGCCGCGCGCGGCATGCCCCCGGCCATGAGCTCGGCGGCGACCGAGTCGTCCTCGGTGAGCTGCTCGGGGGTCCCCGCGTCGGGCAGCCAGTACACGCGCGAGTCGCCCAGCCAGGCGGCGGCGAGCAGCTCGCGCCCGACGACCGCGGCGACGAACGTGCACGACGGCGGGTCCTGCCGCGCGGTCGCGTCGTCGACGGCGTCGCGTGCGGCGTCGTCGGCGCGGTGGCCGGCCTCCACCAGCAGGCGTGACCAGCCCCCCGCGTCGCCCCGGGCGACGTCCGCGGCGCCGGCGACGAGCACGTCGCGCGCGGCCGTGGCGGCGGCCTGGCTCGCGACGTCGGAGTCGGGTGCCGAGGACACGCCGTCGCACACGACGAGCACGGTCACGTCCCCCACCACGCCGAGCGCCATGGCGTCCTCGTTGCGCCGGCGCCGCACGCCGACGTCGGTGACGCCCGCGACGTGCGGCGCGGGCTGCTCCTCGACGTGGTCGCGCGCGACGGCTGCGCGGGCGCCGCACTGCTCGCAGTAGCCGTCGGCCGCGATCTCGCCGCCGCACGCGCACGCCGCGCGCGGCGGCGTGGGGTCGGTGCCGGCGTCCGGGTCCGGCTGCGGCGCGACCGCCTCGGGCGTCGGGCCACCGAGCGCCGCCCCGCACGACTCGCAGAACCGTGCCCCGGCACCGGCGGTCTCACCACAGGACGGGCAGACCACGACCGTCCCGCTCACCACGCCGTCCACCGCCGCACCTCGTTGGCGCGGTCGACGAGCGCGACGCGCGTCGCACGGTCGTCGGTGAGCGCGGCCTGCTCGCGGTACGCCGCCTCGAGCGCGTCCGTGAGGCCCACCCGCGTGGCCGGGATCCCGTCGAGCCGCACACCCGGGGCGGTGGTGCCCGCCTCGACGGCGCTGAGCGCGCTGCTCAGGACGTCGACCCGCAGCCCCGCGCGGTCCGCCGGGTCGAGCGTCACCGTCCGCACCGAGTCGAGCGCGGCGGCGAGCGACGTCAGGTCGTGGCGGGAGCGGGCCAGCACCCGGGCACGCATGAGCCGCGCCTCGGGGTAGGAGCTGCGCGTGGGCGTGACGAGGTCCAGCGCCGCGAGGGCGTCGTCGACGTGCAGCGACGCCAGCCGCAGGCGGGCGAGACCGAACGCGGCAGGGGCCGTGTAGTTGGCGTCGGCGTAGGCGCACGTCGCGTACAGCTGCTCCGCGATGCCCGGCTCGTCGGACAGCTCGCACGCCACCGCGAGCGCCAGCTTGGGCGCGAGCTCGCCCGGGACCTGCCCGTAGACGGCGTTGAAGGACGCGCGCGCGGCCACGACGTCACCGGCGGCCAGCTGCGCGAGCCCCTGCGTCCACACGGCACGCCACTCCCACGGGTCCTCCTGGAGGATCGCCTCGACGGCCGACGCGACGACCTCGGGCCGCCCCGCCTCGATCGCGGTCGTGGCCCGCAGCAGCCGGACCTCGACGGTGTCCTCCGGTGCGTCGGCCAGCGCGAGCAGCCGCTGCTCGGGGTCCGTCACGTTGACGCCGGACAGCCAGCCGGACGCGGGGTCGTCGGGGTCGACCTTGAGCGCGGGGAGCTCGTCCCACGCCAGGGGGCGCTCGACCTGGTCGGTCACGGGCGGCTCGAACAGCACCGAGCTGGCGCTGGTCAGCGGTGCGTCGCCGGCACCCCGGTCCGCCGCGACGACCTCGCGCAGCACGCCCAGGACCTGGGCGCGCATCTCGTCGACCGACCCGAACCGGTCCGACGCGTCGGGCGCGCACGCCTTGGCCAGCAGCCGGTAGAACGAGTCGTAGCGCGCGAACACCGGCGTCTGGTCGACCGGCGGCAGGGCCGCCACGTAGGTCGTGGTGTTGCCGCGGAAGTCCAGGACCAGCGTCGCCAGGGTCCGCCCGATCGTGTAGACGTCGGACGCGACCGACGGGCCGTCGGCGGCGACCTCGGGCGCCTGGTAGCCGACGGTCCCGTAGATGGCCGAGTGGTCGTCGTCGATGCGCCGCACGCCGCCCATGTCGATGAGCTTGAGCGCGTCACCGGCCTGGATGATGTTGTCGGGCTTGAAGTCGCAGTAGAGCAGGCCGAGGTCGTGCAGGTACTGGAACGCCGGCAGGACCTCGAGGACGAACGCGAGCGCCTGGTCGACGGGCAGCGGGTCGACGTGCCCGGCGGCCTCGCGGCGGTCGGTGAGCAGCTCCTTGAGGGAGCGCCCGCCGACGAACTCCATGACGGTGTACCCGTCGCCGTCGTGCTGCACGAAGTTGTAGATCTCGACGATCAGCGGGTGCTCGACGCGCGCGAGGAACTGCCGCTCGGAGATGGCGGCGGCCACCGCGTCGGGGTCCCCGCTGTTGAGCAGGCCCTTGAGGACGACCCACCGGCCGGACACGTTGCGGTCGCGCGCCAGGTAGATCCAGCCCATACCGCCGTGCGCGAGGCAGCCGGCGACCTCGTACTGCCCGCCGACGAGCGTGCCGGGCGTCAGGCGCGGGTCGAAGTCGAACCGTGCGCCGCACGACGGGCAGAAGCCCTGCGTGCGGGCGGGGACCCCGTCGCGGCCGCGGCCGACCGGCTCGCCGCAGGCCGCGCAGAACCGCTTGCGCTCGGGGACCTGCGGGTCCGTCATGACGGCCTGCAGCGGGTCGTCCACCGGTGCGGGCGGGACCGTCGTCAGCCCGGCGCCGAGGCGCGCGCGGCGCAGCCGGGTGGACGACGTGCCCAGGCGGCGCGTCGCGCGTGACCCGGTCGCCGCGGTGCGGGCCGAGCCGAGGGCCGCCGTCGGCAGGCGCGTCGAGCTGGTGCGGCCGGTCCGGGTGGACCCCGCGAACTCGGGTTCCGCGCCACCGCCGGGTGCGGGCACACCGGGCGCGATGCCCGTGCCGAGCATGGCCGACGGCGTGCGCGCGGCCACCCCGCCCGTCCGTCCCGTCGCGGCGGTTGCCGCGGGCGGGGTGGTGGTGCCGGTCGTCGTGGACGTCGCACCCGCGGGGGCGGGCGAGCCGCACACGTCGCACCAGCCGTCCTCGTAGGTGCCGGTGCAGCCGGGCTCGCGGCAGGCGGTCGCGCTGGTCATCGGGCTCCTCCAGGTCCGCCCGGCAGCGGCCGGGCGAGGTGCTCGTACTGCTCGACGAGGGCACGTGCGAGGCCCACGTCGCAGGGCGTGGTGTCGACGGCGGCACGGGCCTCGTCGTGGCCGGCGCGCACCGTGGGCGACGCGTCGCGACCGTTCGACGCCGCGGCGTCCGCGGCCCGTCCGAGGCGGTAGCGCAGCTCGGCACGCTCGCGCAGCGGGTTGCTGTACGCGTCCTGGGCGGCGTCGAGCGCCCGCCGGACGGCGTCGAGGCGCGCGACGAACGCGTCGAGCGCGTCGCGGTCCTCGGGGACGGCGCCGAGGCGTGACACGTCGGGCACCGCGAACCGGGGCGGGTGCGCGATCTCCCGTCGGCAGCGCTCGGCGAGCTCGTGCAGCGCGGGTTCGCGCGCCTCGAGCGCGGCGGCCGTCGCGTGCGCGTCGGCGCGGGCGCGGGCGAGCGAGCGGCGCTGGGACACCGCCACCATGAGGTCGCGCTCGGCGTGGGCGGTCCGCGTCTCCAGCTCCGCGAGCGGGCCGGACACGTCACCACCCCGGGCGGCCTGCGTCGACAGGCGCTGCTCGCGCTCGCGCAGCGTGGCGACGCGCTCACGCGCCGCGGTGTCGGTGCCCGCGAGGTCCTCGGCGCGCACGAGCGAGGCGCGCACGCCCCGCAGCCGCGCGACGACGTCGGTCGTGTCGGGGTCGAACGCCAGGCGCGTGCGCAGCGCCGAGACCATCGCGTCGCACAGCGTCAGCGCCTCGGGCAGCGACACGGGCGAGGCGCCGGCCCGCGTGTCGACGCGGCCCCAGACGAGCTGCGACATGCGCTCGCGCTCGACCTCGGTGACGCGCCCGTTGTCCCACACCGCCAGCAGCTCGTCCGCCCGGCGGCGGGCCGACTGCCACACGGTGAGGGCCAGCACGACGTCGGGCGTGTAGCGCTCCGCCTCGGCGGTCGCCTGGGCCGCGGTGTCGAGCGCGTCCAGCCGCGTGCGGCGGTCGTCCAGCCACGTGAGCAGGCCGTCGAGGTAGACCATCAGGTCGCGCGCGGGGATCGCCTCGCCCAGGCGCCCGGGGGCGACGGGCGCGACGACGTCGGCGGACGCGGCAGCCACGGTGGTCGCCGTCACGACCGTCCGTACACGGACGCCGGCGGCGCGGGTGCGGGCCCCAGGGCCTCACCCAGCCAGCGGTCGTAGACCTGCGCCCACGTCCCGTCGGCCTTCATGCCGTCGAGCACGGCGTTGACGAAGCGCACCAGGTCGACCTGGTCCGCGGGGACGCCCACGCCGTACGGCTCAGCGCTGAACGCCTCGCCCACGACGCGGGCGTACGGGTCCTGCGCGACGAACCCGGCCAGGACGGTGTCGTCACCGGTGATCGCGTCGACGCGGCCCTGCTGGAACAGCGCCAGGCACGCGGAGTGCGTGCGCGCGCCCACGGGCTCGACGTCGTACTCGTCGAGGCGCTCGAGCGTCGTCGTGCCCTCCGGCGCGCAGACCCGCTGCCCGGCGAGGTCCTCGATGCCCTGCGCGTCGGACTCGGTGCTGACCAGGACCTTCTGACCGGCGGTGAAGTACTCGGCCGAGAACGCGATGTCCTGCCACCGCTCGCAGTTGATGGTGAACGCGCGCACGACCAGGTCGACCTCGTGCTCCTGCAGCACCGGGATGCGGTCGCCGGCGGTGATGACGCGGAACCGGATCGCGTCGGGGTCACCGATGATCGCCTGCGCGACCTGGCGGGCGATGTCGATGTCGAAGCCCTCGATCTGCCCCGTGAACGGGTTGCGCGCCCCCATCTGCAGCGTGTCGGCGGAGACGCCGACGAGCAGGTGGCCGCGGTCGCGGATCGCGGCCATCGTGGAGCCGCCGGGGACCTCGGTGCCCGTGGTCGGGGCGTACGAGGTGGTGGCGTCGGCGCACTCGGCGGCCGCGGGTGCGACGGCCGGTGCGGCGTCGGGGGCCGCCGGGATCACGCCCGTGCCGCCGGGGGCGGCCTGCGTCGCGCAGCCGCCGAGCACCACGGCGGCGAGGGCCGCCGCGGCCAGTGCGGTGCGCAGGTGCGTCGTGCGTGTGCTCATCGGTACTCCTCCCGTCGTGCGCGCAGACCGGTCCAGGCGAGGACGGCGCCGCCGACGCCCAGCGCGGCCAGCAGCCAGCCCACCCACGTGCCGCTCGTCCGCAGGTCGTCCGCGACCTGCGTGCTGCCGGCGTCGACGGCGGCCGTCAGGCTCGCGGACAGGTCGTCGAAGAGCGCGGGCGACGCGGCCGGGTCGTCGCTCGTGACCAGGGCGACCGCGCCGTCCCAGTCGCCGCTGTCGTCCAGGCCGCGCACGGCCTCGTGCGCCGCGACCCACGCGTCGAGCCTGTCGACGAGGGACGCGTCCAGCCTGCTGCCGTCCCCCGCCAGCGCCGCGCGGGCCTGGTCGACGTTGGCGACGAACGACTCCTCGTACGCCGCACCCGAGCCGCGTCGGATGAGGGTGAACGCCTCCATCGACCGGGCGTCGTTGACGAGCGCGAACGCCTGGGACGTCGCGACGGTCGCCGCGTACGGCCCGTCGTGCGCGCGGCTCGCGCGGGACGCCGCACCGCCCAGGGTCGAGCCGCCCACGACCGCGATGACCAGCACCGCGACCGTCGCGGCGACCAGACCGGCGTTGAACGTCCGCCGTGTGCGGCGCGCGACCCACACCTGCACGGCGACCAGCACCGCGAGCGCCAGGACGACCACCGCCACCAGCAGCGGCGTCGCCGAGCGCACCGACGACAGCTCGTCGTCCACGCGCTGCTGCTCCGCGGCGACGAGCTCGTCGAGCGTCGGCACGATGTCCTCGCGCAGGACCGTCGACGCCTCCTCGAGGTACGCCGACCCGACGGGGAAGCCCTGCCGGTTGTTCGCCCGCGCCTGCGCCACCAGGCCCGTGTACGTCGTGAGGTCGGCCGACACCTCGGCCAGGCCGTCCGCGCCCTCCGGGCCGCTCGCCGCGAGCTGCGCCAGGGCGTGCGCCCCGGCGTCGACGGCGGCGTCGTAGCTCGCGCGCAGGTCGGTGGGCTCCAGCCCGCCGACGAGGAAGGCCGTGGTCGCGGCCGCGTCGGCGGCGACCAGCTGGTTGCGCGCGTCCTGCAGGCCGACGAGCTGCGCCGCCGAGTCGCGCACGCCGGTGACGGCCGCGCTCTGGCTCGTCGTGGCGCCCAGGGCGAGCAGACCGGTCAGCGCGGTGACGACGGCTGCGACCGCACCCCACAGGCGCAGGCCGCCCGGCGTCGAGCGCCAGCCGCTCGTCGGCCGGGCGGGGGCGGGCTGGGTTCCCGGCTGGTGCGGCGGAGCCGGGTGGGGCGGACTCGGTGGCGAGGACACGACGGTCGTGGTCACGCGGGCTCCTCGGGGCGCGGGGCGGGTCCGCCGCCGGCCGGGTCGGTGTCGGTCGGGTTCACGGGGGCGGGCTCGTCACGCGTCGGCTCGTCGGTGGGGCTGTCGGCCGGGCCGTCGGCCGGGCCGTCGTCGGCGTCGGCCGGTGCGACGACGAGCGCGTCGTCGGGGACCGGCAGGTCCGTCGCGACGTCCGCGACGTCCGTCGCGAGGTCCGCCGGCAGCAGCGTGCGCAGCTGCTCGACGGTCGGGTTCGCGACGTCCCGCAGGCGCCACGCGTGCCGCAGCACCGCGCGGTCCAGGAGGTTGCGCGCCAGACGCCCGTTGCCGAAGCCCTCGTGCCGCGGCTGCGCGGCGACGACCTGCTCGACGAGGTCGAGCGCCTCGGCCGACGGCTCGAAGTCGGCCTTGCGGGCGGCGAGCGCGAAGATCTCGCGCAGCTGGGCGTCGGTGTAGTCGTCGAACGCGATGGTCGTGGCGAACCGGCTCTCGAGGCCCGGGTTGGTCGTGAGGAACCGCGTCATCGGCAGGGGGTAGCCCGCGACGATGACGACGAGCTCGTCGCGGTGGTCCTCCATGTCCTTGACCAGGGTGTTCACGGCTTCTGCGCCGTACTGGTCCTCCGCCAGCGAGTAGGCCTCGTCGATGAACAGCACGCCGCCCAGCGCCTTGGTGACGACCTCGGTCGTCTTGGTCGCCGTCTGCCCGAGGTAGCCGGCGACGAGCTCCGAGCGGTCGACCTCGACGAGGTGCCCGCTGCTCAGCAGGCCCAGCGCCCGGTACAGCCCGGCCACGAGCCGCGCGACGGTCGTCTTGCCGGTGCCGGGGTTGCCGACGAACACGAGGTGCCGCGTCAGCGACGGACGCGTGAGCCCGGCGTCGGTGCGCAGCCGCTCGACGCGCAGCACCTCCGCCTGCTGGCGGATCTCGCGCTTGACGCGGTCCAGCCCGACGAGCGCGTCGAGCTCGGCCAGCAGCTCGTCGAACGTCTTCTCGGGGGGTGCGTCGTCCCCCACCGGGGTCCCGCCGCCGACGCCCCCGGCCCCTGGGGTGGCGAGAGTGCGATCCAGTCCCGGTACGGGCGAGCTGGATTGCACTCTCGCGCCCGGGGGGGTGGGGGTGCGGGTGCTGGATTGCACTCTCGCGCCCGGGGGGGTGGGGGTGGGGGTGCTGGATTGCACTCTCGCGCCCGGGGGGGTGGGGGTGGGGGTGGGAGGGGTGGGGGTGGTGTGGGCGGCGGCGCGTTGGACGGCGGCCGTCACCGAGGCCGCGGCGACCACCTGCAGGTCCGGGGTGCCCAGGTCGCACGCGGCGGACGCCACGTGCGCGAGCGCGTCGGCGTAGGCCGCCGCGTGCGGCGAGCGCGCGGCGACGAGCGTGGTCAGCAGGTCGGTGGGGGCGTGCCGCCAGCGGCGGGCCGACGCGGCCGCGACGAAGAACGGCGTGAGGTCACCGTCGGGCCGTCCGAGCGCGGCGAGCCAGGCCGGGCCCGCACCCGTGACGGACTCGGCGACCGCGGCGGCCAGCCGCTCGCCCTCGTCGCGCACGGCGGCACCCGGCAGACCGGCGGTGGTGCCGGCGGCCACCAGGGCGTCGAGCACGCCGTCGAGCACTCGATCGAGCGCGGTCACGGTGCTCCCGTCCCGGGTACGTCCAGCGACGACTGCCCGAACTTCTCGGCGAGGAACTGCCCGTGCGCCACCAGCGCCTGCGCGTCGGCGCGGTACACGGCGTCGGAGATCTTCTCCAGCGTCACGGCGAGCAGGTCGAGCTGGTCGCACAGCAGCATGAGCGACGTCTTGCCGCGGGACACCACGCGGCGGTCGGCGAAGTCGCGCGGCAGCCGCAGGTACCCCTCGACGGCCTCCGGCAGGTAGCTCGTCGCGGTCGCGACCACGGTGTACGCCTGGCGGTCGCCCACGCCGAACCGGTCGAGGCGCGGCACCATGTCCTCGACCGTCCCGGTGATGCGGTGCACGCGCGCGGTCACCGCCGCGGGGACGCGTCCCTCGATGCTCGCCTCGACGTCCCGCACGGCCGCCGCGATCTGCTCGGCCGTGGGGACCGGGTCCTCCTCGATCACGACGACGTGACGCGGCGTGCGACCGAGCAGACGCGCGACGAGGTCGCCCAGTGCGCTCACCGGCCGTCCACCTCCTCGCTCGTCCGTGGCACGCGGTCGCCTCAGCGCAGGCCCAGGTCGAGCGACCCGCTCGCGGCCTGCGTCTGGTCCGAGCGCGAGACCCGGTCCAGGTACTGCTTGGCCTTCGCCGTCTCGGTCTCCAGCACGCCGACCGTCTGCGCCATCGAGTCCAGCGCCTGCACCTTGAACGTGTCGATCGAGTCCATGGCCGCGAAGATGTCCGAGAACGACTGCTGCAGCTGCGGGAGCCCGATCGTCGCGCTCGCGGCCTGCTGCTGGATGGCCACCGACTGCTCGCGCAGCAGCTTGGACGTCGACGCGATCATGTTCGACGTCGTCGTGTTCAGCGCCGTGATCTGGTCGAGCACGAGCTTCTGGTTGTTGAGCGCCTGCGCGACGAGCACCGCGGTCCGCAGCGCCGAGACCGTGGTCGTCGTCGCCCGGTCGACGCCCTTGATGAGCTCGATGTTGTTCTTGATGATGATGTCGATCGCCAGGTAGCCCTGGATCGACACCGCGAGCTGCGTCAGCAGGTCCTGGTGCTTCTGGCGGACGTAGAACAGCACGTCCTCGCGCAGGGCCCGCGCGCGCTCGGGCTCGGCGACCTCGAGCTGCGCGATCTTGGCGGACAGCTGCGTGTCCAGCGAGCTCGCGACGTAGATGTACTGGTTGAGCCGGCCCATCGTGTCCCAGAGGTTCTGCTTCTCCAGGTTCAGGGCGGCGTTGTCCTTGCGCAGCTCGTCCTGGCCCCGGTACAGCGCCCGGACGATCGCGTCGATCTGCTTCTGCGAGCTCTCGTAGCGGCGGAAGTAGTCGGTGAGGGTGTCACCGAACGGCAGGATGCCCAGCAGCTTGCGCCCGACCGTCTTCTCGGAGGGGTCGAGGTCCTCGACCGTGCGGCGCAGGTCCAGCAGCGACTTCGACACCTGCGACGTGCCGGAGACGCCGCCCTCCCGCAGCTCGCGCACCGGCACCTGCAGCAGGCGGTTCGACGTGTCGGCGGCCTGCCGGATGTCCGAGTCGCCCATGAGGCGCACGTCGTCGGCCTTCGCGGCGAACTCCGGGGAGCCGGCCTGCGCCGAGTCGAGGCTGCTCAGGTACGCGCCGACCTTGGCGTCCAGACCGGGGAGCGCCGCGGGGTCGACGCGCGGCGCCATCGCCGGGGCGTCGTGCGTCGCCACGGGCGCGACCGGGGCGGGCGCCTCGAGCGCGAACGCCGAGCTCGGTGCGGGCGGCTGCAGGGGGCTGGGCTCGGTCATCTGCGGTCCTCCGGGAGGCGCTGGTGGCGCGGGTGCCGTCCGACGATGACGGCCCTGGTCACGGTACCGGAACGCCCGGTCGTGCAGACCAGAACGCCCGGACGGTGACCGGAGTTCCACCCCGTCGGCGACGGGGGTCCCGGGCGCTCAGCGCAGGACGTTCGCCAGCTCCTCGCGCGAGTGCACGCCGAGCTTGGCGAACACGCGCGACAGGTGGGAGTCGACCGTCCGCGTCGACAGGACCAGGCGCTGCGCGATCGCGCGGCTGGTCATGCCGCCGGCGGCGAGCGAGGCGATCTCCTGCTCGCGCGACGTCAGCGCGACGGGTGCGCCCTGCGGCGGCAGCCACAGGCCGCGCCGGTTCAGCTCCCGCTCGGCGATGCGCGCGAGGTCCGCGTCCTGCGCGGCGACGGCCTCGACGTGCGCGACCAGCGCCGCGGAGCGTTCGCCGTCGCAGACCTCGCCCAGGTCCCGCACGCGCGCGACGAGTGCCGGGTCGGGCTGCCCGCCGGTGCGTCGCGTCGCGTCGACCCAGCGGTGCAGCGCCTCGAGCTCGACGCGTGCGGCGCCGCGCTCCCGCGCCCACCGGGCCAGGGCCCGCGCCTCGGCGACCACGTCGGGGCTGCGCAGCCACGCCAGCGCGTCCAGCCGGCGCACCGTCACGTCGCCCTCCATGGCCAGCGACGAGCCGGGTGCGGTGCGCGACGCCTGCTCCAGCAGGTCGCGCCCGGCGGCTGTGTCGCCGCACGCCGCGGCCGCGACGGCCTCGGCCGTCAGCGAGTACCGCGCCAGGCCCGTCAGGTCGCTCTCGTCGAAGCGCGCGCGGGCCGTCGCCAGGTGCGTGCGCGCCTCGCTCCAGGACCCGTCGGCGATGGCGAGCAGGCCGAGCGCGGTGTGCACGGTCGACCACTCGACGGCCATCGGCGCCTCGTCGGCCGTGGGGGCCAGCGACGCCCGGACCGCCTCGACCTCGCCCGACCACAGCAGCGTGAAGAACATCGCGACGAGCACCTCGCCGCGCCCCCAGCGGTGCAGGTCCTCGTGCGCGGCGGCGATCTCCGAGAACCGCGCGCACAGCGCGAACGCCTCGTGCAGCCTGCCGCTCTCGCCCAGGCTCATCGCGGTCGGCGGTGCCAGCGACACGCGCCGTGCGGGGTGGGCCCCGCCCTCGAGCGCGACCAGCGCGGCGTCGAGCGTCTCGAGCCGGCCCGCGTAGCCCAGGCGCGTCAGCCGCGTCACCTCGACCTCGTCGCGCCACCGCAGGACCGGCAGCACCGGGTCGGCCTCGCGCAGCGGGCGCACGACCTCGTCCAGGCGGGCCAGCGCGCGGTCCACGTCGCCCAGGCGCCGGTGCGCGACGAGCGTGGCCATGTCCGCCACGTGCAGCAGCAGGGTGACCGTCGCGACGTCGAACGGCCCCTCGGCCAGCAGCTCGGCCGCGCGCGAGAGGTCCCGCTCCGCGTCCGCGAGCTGCGTGAGCATGACCCGCGCGTCCGCGCGCAGCGCGTGCAGGTGCGCCGCCGCGAGCCCCTGCGGCGCGCACGCGAGCGCGCCGGTCGCGAGCATCACGACGGAGTCGTACTGGTGGATCGCGAACGCCGCCCCGAGCGCCTCCTGGACGCGCGCCTCCGGCACCTCCATGCCGAGGTCGATCGCCAGCGACACCGAGCGGATCAGCGAGCTCGCCGCGATGCCGCGGGCCACCGGGGCGTCGAGCGCACGCTGCAGCAGCTCGCGCTGCCGTGACGCCGGGATCCAGGCCCGCGCGACGTCGGCGTAGGCGGGCGTCGTCAGGTCGACGACCCGCACCGTGCCGCCCGTGACCGTCTCCGCCGTGGTGGTCGTGACCGCGCCGGCCAGGACGAGCTCGTCCACCGCGGGCGCCGGGACCAGGTCCAGCAGCACGTCGAGCGCGACGGGGCACACCACGGCGCAGACCTCGAGCGCCTCGCGGCCCTGCGGGCTGACGCCGTGCAGGTCCAGCTCGGCGAGGTCCAGCATCCGCGAGCGCGGCTGCTGCCCGCCGCGCCACACCCACGTGCCGTTGCGCTGCTCCAGCGCGTCCGACGCGACCGCGTCGTGCACCGCCTCGCGCAACCGCATGGCGCTGCCGCCGGCCGCGCGCCACAGGCGGTGCGCGGTGTCGGCCGTCACCGGCCCGCCCAGCTCGGTGGCGAGCCACCGCTCGGCGGCCTCCCGCGTGAGCGGCCCGATGTCGAGCCGCTCGACGACGTCGTCCTTCCACAGTGCCGCCCACGGCGGGCGCGCGGCCCAGCTCAGCCGCAGCGTCGCGACGATCTGCACGGTGTCCTGCCGCACCAGCCAGTCGAGCGCGCGTGCCGACGCGTCGTCGAGGCGGTGGGCGTCCTCGACGCGCAGCACCAGCCTGCCCTCGCCGCGGCGGCGCTCGAGGCTCGTGGCCAGGGAGCGCAGCGTCCCCGCCAGGTCCCCGAAGGGCGCGACGGGGCCGTCCAGCAGCGGCTCGAGGGCGCCGAGCGGCAGCGCGTCGTGCGTACCGGTGCCGCTGATGTGCACGACCTGGAGGTCGTCGTGGGTCGCGCGCAGCCGTTCGACGGCCTGGGCGACCGCCTGGGTCTTGCCCGTCCCGGCCTCGCCGACGACCAGGGCGCTGCGCCCGGCGGCGAGCGACGCCGTCAGGCGGTCGACGACCGCGGGGTGCAGCACCGTCGCGGGCGCGGCGACCGCGGCTGCGGGGGCCCTGCGTGGCGTGGGGACGGAGGTCGAGCCGGTCCGTGCCCGTCCCGCGTGCGTAGGGACATCGGACCTGGTCATAGCGCCTCCGGGGAGTTCGTGCTGGGTACAAGGTCGCTCGCGCGCCTCGGACGGGTCCGTGGCGTCCCGGCCCGCGAGACGGGCAAGTGCGACGAACGCTCCCTGAACGCTCGTCCAGGTCGCGGATTTCACCCCCTCGGGCATCCCCCGGGCGGCCCTGTCGGGGCGTCTGCGCAACCTCGGTAGCGATTACCGATGTCCCGGCCCGACCCCGCTGCCTAGCCTCACGACGACCCGCCACGCACCTGCCGTACCCCGGTGCGAGCGGCCGCGACCTCACGACCGAGAGAAGGACCCACCAGTGCCCACCTACACCGCGCCCGGCGTGTACGTCGAGGAGATCCCCTCGTCCCAGAAGGTGCTGACGTCGGCCCCGACCGCCGTCACGGCCTTCGTGGGCTTCACCGCGTCGGCGCCGGCGGACGACCCGGCCGACCCCCAGGGGCTCATGCCTCGCCTCGTCACCAGCTGGACGCAGTACGAGGCGCTGTACGGCGGCTTCGTCGAGGGCGCGATGCTGCCGCTGTCGGTGTACGGCTACTTCCTCAACGGCGGCACGCAGGCGTACATCGTGCGCGTCCCCAACGCCGAGCCGTCCGGCAAGCCGGCGACGCTCGAGCTGCCCGCCGCGGACCGCGCGCTGGGCCTGCCCGTCGCCATCGAGTCCGTCGAGCCCGACGCGCAGCTGACGGTGGCCGTGCAGAGCGACGACGCCCCCGACGACCTCGAGGGCCCCACGACGTTCACGATCACGGTCCTCGAGGGCGGCGAGCCCGTCGAGTCCTACCCCGGCCTGAGCCTGGGCGGCCCGCGCGACGCCGCGACGGTCATCAACAAGACGTCCACGAAGGTCAAGGTCGAGATCCGCCTCGACGAGGAGACCGACCTGTCGAGCCAGCTCGAGCTGCTGCGCCCCGGCACGTACGCGCTGCAGCAGGCCGAGCCCGTCAAGGTGCCGGTCACGGGCCGCAAGTTCGCCGGCTCGGAGTCGGCGCGCACGGGCATCAACGGCCTGGCGATCGCCGAGGACGTCACGATCGTCGCCGTGCCCGACCTGGTCACCGCCGCGACGCGCGAGGACGGCACCCTCGACCTCGGCCTGTGGAAGGCCGTGCAGACGTCGCTCATCGCGCACTGCGAGCAGCACGCCAACCGCATGGCCCTGCTCGACGCGCCCCCCGGGATGACGCCGCAGCAGGTCAAGGAGTGGCGTTCCGAGGTCGCGCAGTACGACTCGGCGTTCGCGACGATGTACTACCCGTGGATCAAGGTCGAGAACCCCCTCGGCTCGGGGGCGTCGGCCGAGATCGTCATCCCGCCGTCGGGGCACGTCGCCGGCGTGTGGGCCCGCACGGACGAGACGCGTGGTGTGTGGAAGGCCCCGGCCAACGACACGATCCGCGGCGTCCTGGACGTCGAGCGTGCGGTCACGCAGACCGAGCAGGGCTTCCTCAACCCCATCGGCGTCAACGCGATCCGCCCGTTCGGCACGCGCGGCATCCGCATCTGGGGCGCGCGCACCCTCGCGTCGGACACCGACTGGCAGTACATCAACGTCCGTCGCCTCTTCAACATGGTCGAGTCGACGATCCTCGAGGGCACCCAGTGGGCCGTCTTCGAGCCGAACGACGTGACCCTGTGGGAGGGCGTCAAGCGCACCCTCACCGGGTACCTGCACGGCCTGTGGCAGTCGGGCGCCCTGTTCGGCTCCACCGCCGACCAGGCGTTCTTCGTCCGCTGCGACGAGACCACCAACACCCCCGAGTCGATCGACGCCGGCCGCCTCGTGGTCGAGGTCGGTCTCGCGCCCGTCAAGCCCGCGGAGTTCGTGGTCTTCCGGATCAGCCAGAACAAGCAGAGCGCGGCCTGACGCCCAGCGTCCCCACCACACCTAGGAGTAACGCATGCCCAGCACCGGACTGTTCAGCGCCGACCCGATCGTCTCCCAGAACTTCTTCCTCGAGATCGACGGGCAGGTCGTCTCCGCCCTCATGTCGGTCTCGGGCCTGGACGTCGAGGTCGGCGTCGGCAAGGTCACCCAGATCGGGGCCGACGGCAAGAAGCAGCAGGTCAAGTTCCTCGGCCAGACCGTCGAGGTCCCCGACCTGCAGCTGACCCGTGTCGCGCCCGCCGACGTCACCAACGACCCGCTGTGGAAGTGGTTCAAGGCGGTCCGCGAGGGCGGCCTGTCCGGCGACCGCGCGCAGAACCGCAAGAACGGCTCCGTCGTCCTGTACGACGCGTCCGCCAAGGAGGTCGCGCGGTTCAACTTCTTCAACGGCTGGCCGAGCAAGATCTCGACCGACCAGCTGTCGGTCGACGGGTCGGACGCCATCAAGGAGACCGTCTCGGTGGTCATCGAGCGCCTCGAGAGGGTCAAGTGACCCTGCGTACCCGGTACGAGTTCACGCTCCCTCGCGGTTACGTCGACCGCGAGGGGGCGTTGCACCGCGAGGGCGTCATGCGCCTGGCGACGGCCCGCGACGAGCTGGAGCCGCTGCGTGACCCCACGATCAGCGGCCCGGACGACCCGCGCCTGACGGTCGTGGTGCTGGCGCGCGTCGTCGAGCGCCTGGGTGCGCTCGAGCTGGTGACGACGCACGAGATCGAGGGCCTGTTCGCCGCCGACCTGGCGTACCTGCAGGACTTCTACGGCGTCATCAACTTCGGCACCCCCGCCGAGGTCGAGGAGTTCCTCGCCGGTCAGGACGAGGTCGCGCCGGCTGCGGCACCGGTGGCCGTCGAGGAGGCGGCCCCGGCCGCCGACGTGCCGGACGCGGGCTTCGTGCACGCGCGTCCCGCGCGCTCGGCGATCGAGGAGCTCCCGGCCGAGACCCGGTGACCGGACCGTGCTGCGCTACCCCGTCGACGCGGTCTGGCAGGAGATCGCCTACCTGGCGTACCACCTGCACTGGCCGATGGACGACCTGCTGGACCTCGAGCACCTCGACCGGGTCCGCATGGTCCGGGCGGTCGCGGCGATGAACGAGCAGGCATGGGAGGCGGTGCGCGACAGTGTCTGAGCAGACGCCCCTGGGCGGCGGGGTGCCGCCCACCTCCAGCAGGTTCCTGCTGGAGGTCGACGGCGTGGAGATCGGCACGTTCCGCGAGGTGCAGGGTCTGCGCCTCGACGTGGACGTCGTCGAGCACGTCGAGGGCGGCCAGAACGGGTACGTGCACCAGCTGCCCGGCGTGATGCGCTGGCCGCACCTGGTGTTCACCCGCGGCATGGTGCAGTCCGACGCGCTCTTCGGCTGGGTGCAGCGGTCGTCCGGGCAGGGCTTCGCCGGCAACGGCGACACCCTGACGCGCGCGACGGGCGCCATCACGGTGATCGACGAGCGCGGCAACCGGCTGCGGTCCTGGGAGCTCGACGGCGTCTTCGCCGTGAGCTGGACGGGTCCGTCGCTGTCGGCCGACTCCGACGTGCCGCTCACCGAGTCGCTCGAGGTCGCGCACCACGGCTTCCGCGCGGTGACGCGATGACGGCTCGGGCTGCGGACGGGGCGACCGGCCCGGCTGCCGAGGAGGCGACCGGCCGCGCCCCGGCGACCCCGCTGGGCGCTGGCGTCGCGCAGCGGTGGCGCCGGCCCGGCCCGGTGAGCCGCCCGCGCCCGGCCGCGATCGGGTCCCTCGCGTCGGCGGCGGCACGGTTCGCCGCCGGGTCCGGGCGTCCCGTCGCCGTGCGGCGCGCGCTCGCGGGCCCGTCCCCGGTCCACGCGCAGGTGCGCGTGGCCGACGTGGTGCGCCCGCCGCGCTGGTGGTCCGGGGAGCTGGCGGCCGAGCGTCGCGCCCGCGCGGCGCAGGACGCGGTCGTCGTCGCAGCGCACGGCGAGCGCCCGCGCGGCCTGCCGCGCTCCGCCGACCGCCTGCCCGACGAGCGCGGTCACCGGCCCGGCGCCGTCCAGGCCCGGCTCGCACCACGCGTCGTCCCGATGCGCCTGCCCGACGCCGTGCGCGCCGTCGGGACCATGACCACACCGTCCGACGTCGCCCCGCGCCGCCGGACCGCCCGGGGCCGCCCGGGGCCGACCACGGCGCCGCAGCAGCCGTCACCCGGCCGTCCCGCGCCGGGCGCTGCGGCGCCGACGAGGCCGACGGCGCCCGGTAGCGCGCCTGCGATGACGGTGCGCGGCAGCGCCCCTGCGTCGTCCGGTCGTCCGGGGCCCGGCGGTGCCCTCGTGCGTCGTCGTCTGCAGGCCGGCGCCGCGCTGCGCCGCCGCGCGGCGACCCGCGTCGCCGTCCCTGCCGGCGCCCCCACCGTCCGGTCCTCCGACGCCCGGAGCGCGAGCGGTCCTGCCGGTCGTGAGCACGCTGCGCGCGTCGCCCCGGGCAGTGCGCTCGCGGCGTCCGCGCCTCGTGCTGCGGCGGGACTGCCGACGGCCGTCACCGCGCTGCGCGGGCCGGTGCGCCGCGCCTCGCTCGCACTGCGTGGCTCGCGGGACCTGGACGTCCGGGCCGCGGTCCCCGTCGCCGGGGCGCCGGGCCGTGAGCCTGCCCGGGCCGTGCGCCGGTGGGCGCGGCCCGCGGCCTCCGTCACGTCGCCCGCGGCCTCCGTGACGTCGCCTGCTGTGCCCGTGACGTCGCCTGCTGTGCCCGTGACGTCGCCCGCTGCGCCCGTGACGGCGCCCGCGGTGCCCGTCACGTCGCCTGCTGCGCTCCGCACGTCGTCTGCGGCGCCACGGACGTCTTCTGCGGTTGTCGCGGCGTCCGCGCACCGGTCGGACGCCGTCGCGCCGGGTACGCCCGTGACCACCGCCTCGAACTCGCTCCGGGCCACCGTCGACGGTCCGCCCGCGTCCGGCCCCGCGGCGCTCACCGCGGGGGCCGGCGGTCCGCGAGCCGCCGCCGGTCCGCGTGGGCCGGTCGGCAGCGACGTCGGCTCCCTCGCGAGCGCGCCGCGTGCCGTCGGTCATGGCCTCGCCGCCGCCGCTCCGGCGTGGCGTGGAGCCGGGGCGCTGCCCGGCTCCGGTCACCGGCGGCCGTTCGTCCGCCGCGCCACGAGCCTGGGGACGGCGGGTCCCGCGCTCCCGGTCGGCCGTCACGGCGGCGTCGCGAGCCACCTGGGCCGCGCCGCCGCGGGGACCGTCGTGGCCGGCCGTGCGGCCGGGCGCGCCGGCACCCCGGCCGTCGGTCCCGTCGCGCCGGGCGTGACCGCGGGGACGCAGGCGCGGGCCGTCACCGCTCCGCACGCCGACGTGCACCCGAGCACCGTGCGCCGGTCGGTCGCGCCGGCTGCCGGAGCCGTCGCCGCCGCCGCGCGTGGTGCCGCCTCCTCGGCCACGTCCGGGGCTCCGGCCGTCACGTCCGCGGCGGCAGTGGCGCGGGGCGCGTCGGCGTCCTCACCGGTGCCTGCGGCCGTGTCCGCGACGACGCACGCCGCGCCGCCGGCGCCGACGACCTCTGTGCCCAGCGCGTCCGCGCACGCCACCGGGCCCGGTGCCTCCGCGCCGACCGTCTCCGTGCCGACCGTCTCCGTGCCGACCGTCTCCGTGCCGACCGCCTCCGTGCCGACCGCTTCCGTGCCGTTCACCTCCGCACGCGCCTCCGTGCCGACCACGTCCACGACGGCGCCCGTCCCCGGCGCCGGCCTCGCCGCGCCGGCAGCCGACCGTGCCACCCGGTCGGGCGCGTCGCCGGCCGGCCCCGCGTCGTCGGCGGCTGCCCCCTCGTCCGCCGTCCCCGCCACGACCGCTGTGCGCCGGTCCCTCGCGACCGCCACCGGCCCTGCGACCCGCACGCCCGCGGTCGCGGCGCTGCGCGGCGCCGGTGAGCTGGCGCGTGCCGTCCAGCCCGTCGGGGTCCGCGCCGCGGCGACGGGCGGAGCGCTGCGCGCCGCCGTCAGCGCGCCGACGCTGCCCGCCGTCGCCCGCGCCGGCCGGAGCGCGGGCCGCCCCGGGCCCGGCTCGAGCGGTCCCGTCGCGCGGGCCGGGAGCGCCCACGGGACCGGCGGCCGCCCTGGCCGTCCCGGTGGGCCTGCCGTCCCGGCGGTCGCCCGCCCGACGTCGTCCGGCTCTGCGTCGTCGGGCACTGCGTGGTCGGGCACTGCGTCGTCGGGCACCGCGTGGTCGGGCACCGCGTCGTCGGGCACCGCGTGGTCGGGCACTGCGTCCTCGGGCACCGCGTCGTCGGGCACCGCGTGGTCCGGCGCCGCGTCCCCCCGCACCGCGTGGTCGCCGGGCACCTCGCCCGCAGCCCTCCCCGCGCCCGCCGGCGCCCGCGCTCTCGCCCCGGCACCCGCGCTGGCCGCGGCCGCTGCCGGGCCCGTGCGTCGGATGACGGTGCTGCCGCCCCGCACGGTCGTGCGGCGCGTCCCCGTGTCGGCGCCGTCCGCGGCCCCTGCCGCGGCACCGACCACCACCTCCGGCCGGCCCGCTCTCGGCGCCGCCGCCCCCGCCGTCCCCGCATCGGCCCAGGGAGCGACCGTCGTCCGACGGTGGCTGCCCCCGGCCGGCCAGGAGAGGACCCCCGTGCACGACGAGGTACGCCCACCCCACGCGGACGTCGAGCGGCGGCTGCGCGCCGAGCTCACGTCCTGGTTGGAGCACGAGCTGGACGACAGGGTCGTGCGCATCGTCGAGGCGCGGCTGGCGGAGCAGGACGAACGGCGCACCTGGCGCCGCACGCGGGAGGTGTTCTCATGACGGCGACGACCGCTCCGGTCAAGGCGTTCCTCGAGATCGAGGGCGGGCAGAAGGTGCCGTGCCTGTTCAACCCGGCGCAGCTGCAGCTCACGCGCGAGAACCACTGGGTGGGCGACCCGCGCCCGGGCCGCGGCGTGCCGCGCCTGCGGTACGCGGGCTCGTCGTCGGGCGTGCTGAGCGTCGACCTGTTCTTCGACACCACGCACGACGGCAGCGACGTCACCCGGCACACCGGCCGGCTGCTCGAGCTCATGGAGGTCGACCCGTCGCTCCCGGGGGCGGACGAGGCCACGGGCAACGTCCGCCCACCGACCGTGACGTTCCACTGGGGTGACCTGCACTCGTTCACGGCCGTCGTCGCGGCGCTCGAGCTGACGTTCACGTACTTCTCCGCGTCCGGCACGCCGCTGCGCGCCCGCGCGGGGCTCGAGCTGCGGCAGTACGAGCCGTCGCGCGCGTTCGGCCCGCAGAACCCGACGTCGGGCACGCCGCAGCCGCACCGCGTGCACCGGGTCCAGGCGGGGGAGACCCTCGACCGCATCGCAGCGCAGCACTACGGCGACCCGACGCGGTGGCGCGCGCTGGCCGAGGCCAACGGCATCGACGACCCGCTGGACCTGCGCCCGGGCACCGTGCTGTCCGTCCCGCGGGGTGACGCGTGACGACGGACGTCGGGACCGCGCGCCTCAACCCGCTCGCGCACACGTCGTTCGACGTGCGCCTGGGCGGGCGGCCGCTGGGCGTCACGGAGCTCGACGACCTCGTGGACGTGCGCGTGCAGCGCGGCGTGCGGACGGTGGGCCGGGCGTCGCTCACGTTCGTCGACCGCGGGTACCGGCTGGTCACCTCGCGCCTGGCGATCGGGCAGGACGTCGAGGTGCGCGTCGACGGCACGTCACTGTTCACCGGCACGGTCACGGCGCTGGGCACGCGCGCGGACGACCGCGGCAGCACCACCACGGTCACGGCGCACGACGGCGCGTACGCGCTGACCACCGACGCGGGCGTCGTGGCACGCGCCAACGTCGACGCCTCCCAGGTGGTCGCCGAGCTCGCGCGCGCCGCCCGGCTGAGCGTGCAGGGCTGGCCGACGTCGCGCACCGAGCCGTGGCACCTGCAGGCGGACTCACCGCTGGGGCTCATCGACGAGCTCGCGGTGGCCTCCGGGCTCGACTGGGTGGTGGACGGCACGACGCTGCGCGTGTGGGAGCGCGCGAAGGGGACCGCCAAGGGTGCGCGGCGCCCCCGCCTGACGGTCGGTCTGGACCTCGAGGAGCTGTCGGCCCGCCAGGTCGGGCGGCCCGACGCGACGTACGTCGTGCAGGGCTGGGACGCCGCGACGACGACGGCCGTGCGGGCGACCGCGAGCGCGCCGGCGCCGCGCGCGGGCTTCACGGCGCGCGTCGACGCGGACGGCGCGACCCCCCAGATCCAGGTCGGCGGGCTGCAGGTGCGCTCCGCCGAGGAGGCGCGCGTGCGTGCCGAGGCGCTCGCCGCGCGGCACGGCCGGGTCGAGGCGCAGGGCCGCGGCCCGCTGGCGCCGGACGTCGTGCCGGGGGGTGAGGTCGAGGTCGTCGAGGGCGGCCCCCTCGACGGCACGTACTACGTGCAGGAGGTCGAGCACCGGTTCGACGGCCGTGCGTCGCGCACGTCGTTCGTCGCGGGTGACCGCGAGCCCGTGCGGCTGGGCACGGCCGCGTCGGGGGAGCGGGCGGCGTCGTCCGCCCACCACTCCGGGCTGGTCGTCGCCACGGTCAATAGCACGGACGACCCCGACCGGCTGGGCCGCGTGCGCGTCACGTACGTGACCGCGTCGGACCGTACGTCGTCGGACTGGGCGCGCGTGCTGGCACCCGGCGGCGGCAGCGCGGGCGGCATGGTCCTGCAGCACGAGCCGGGGGACGAGGTGCTGGTCGCGTTCGAGGGCGGTGACGTCAGCCGGCCGGTCGTGCTCGGTGGCCTGCACTCGGCGTCCGCGCCGCCGCCGCAGACCATCCGGGCCGACGGGGGGCCGCGCGTGCGCTCGATGCACTCGCGCCACGGGCAGCGGCTCGTGCTCGGCGACGGCGAGTCGGGCGACGACGCGTACGTCGAGCTCGCGCTCGGCGCCGCGGGGCACGGCCTGCGGATCTCGCAGCAGCAGGCCGTCCTGGAGGTCGGCCAGATCCCGCTGCGCATCGTCGCCGGGTCGTCGTCCATCGAGCTGGACGGCAAGGGACGGGTCACCGTGCGCGGCACCGACATCGCGGTGCAGGCGGACAACGAGCTGCGGCTGAAGGGCACCACCGTGAAGATCGAGGGCACGGCCAAGGTCGAGGTCACGGGCGCGCAGATCGCGCTCAAGGCCAACGGCACCGCCGAGGTCTCCGCGTCCGGTCCCACCAAGATCGTCGGCAACCCGGTGGCGATCAACTGATGAGCGAGCTCCAGCACCCGTCCGCGCGCATGACGGCCGCCGCGGACTTCGTGGGCCGCGGCTTCGCGTGGCCCTTCGCGGTCGACCACACCGGGTCGATCGCCATGACCGACGGCGTCGGCGACGTCGAGGACGCGATGCGCGTCGTCCTGCTCACGGCACCCGGCGAGCGCCTGATGCGCCCCGCGTTCGGCTGCCGCATCTGGGACCTGCTCTTCGAGCCGATCACGCCCAACCTCGTCGGTCTGGTACGCCAGGCCGTGCGCGACGCGCTCGCCCAGTGGGAGCCGCGCGTCGAGGTCGAGGACGTGCGCCCCGTGCAGGACCCGGGCGACTCGGGCCTGCTCCACATCCAGATCGACTACCGCGTCCGGTCCACCAACGACCGCCGCAACCTGGTCTTCCCCTTCTACGTGATCCCCCGCGAGGACTCCTGACATGCCGCCGCTCGACCCGCCGAACCTCGACGACCGCCGGTTCCAGGACATCGTCGACGAGACGAAGCGCCTCATCCCGCGGTTCACGCCCGAGTGGACCAACCACAACCTGTCGGACCCCGGCGTCGCTCTCGTCGAGCTGTTCGCGTGGGTCGGCGAGATGGTGCTCTACCGGGTCAACCAGGTGCCGGACCGGATGTACGCGCACTTCCTGGGACTGGTCGGCGTCGAGCCGTTCCCGCCGTCGGTCGCGCACACGCGCCTGACGTTCCGGCTCGCGGCGCCCGCGACCGAGCCCGTGGTCGTCCCCGAGGGGACCGCGGTGTCGACCGTGACGGTCGGCGGGCAGGAGCCCGTGGTGTTCGCGACGTCGGCCGAGGCCGTCGCCGTGCCACCGCGCCTGGTCGCCGCGCGCACCGCCGGGCCGGACGGCGCGGCCTCGACCGACGCGTGGGAGCCGCTGCAGGTGCCGGGCGAGAGCGTCCGCTGCTTCCCGTCGTCGCCCATCCGCGACGGCGACGCGTTCTACCTGGGCTGCACCGACCCGCTCGCGGACCTCGTGCTGCGCCTGGACGTCACGGCGCACGCCGAGGGCATCGGCGTCGACCCGACGCGCCCACCGCTGGCGTGGGAGGTGTGGAGCGGCGAGGCGTGGGTGCCCACGGTCGTCGACGAGGACACCACGGGCGGCCTGAACCGCGACGGTGCCGTGACGCTGCTGGTCGGCGACCGGCACGCGCCCCTGACGATCGGCGGGACGACCGCCTACTGGCTGCGCGCGCGCCTGCTGGACCGCGCCGACGGGCGGCCCGCCTACCAGGCGTCCCCGCAGGTGGGCTCCGTGCAGGTCCGCACGGTCGGCGTGAGCGTGCCGGCCGAGCACGCGCAGGCGATGCCGGCGGAGGTGCTGGGCCGCTCCGACGGGCGCCCGGGCCAGCGGTTCGCGGTCAGCGCGGCCCCGGTGGCCACGCGACGCGGCGACGAGCGCGTCGTCGTCGTCGACCACACGGGCGCCGGCGAGTGGGACGAGGTCCCGGACTTCTCCGCGTCCGGGCCGGACGACCGGCACGTGGTGTGGGACTCCGCCACCGGGGAGGTGCGGTTCGGTCCGGCCGTCCGCCAGCCCGACGGCACGACCCGCCAGCACGGCGCGGTGCCGCCCGACGGCGCCCAGGTGCGCGTCACGGGCTACCGCACCGGGGGCGGCTCGCGCGGCAACGTCGGGGCGCGCACCGTGACGTCGCTGCGCACCGCGCTGCCGTCGGTGCGCTCGGTCGCGAACCTCGTGCCCGCGACCGGGGGCGTGGACGCCGAGACGGTCGACGAGGCCAAGGTGCGCGGCCCGCTCGCGCTGCGCACGGGGCAGCGCGCGGTGACCGCGTCGGACTTCGAGCAGGTCGCGCGGCAGGCGTCCGTCGAGGTCGCGCGTGCCCGCTGCCTGCCCGTGCCGCCCGACGGCCCGGCGCGTCCCGTGCACGTGCTGCTGGTGCCGCAGGTGCGCACCGACCCGCGCACCCACACCATCGACGACTTCGTCCTCTCGCCGCGGCTGCTCGACGTCGTCGCGGCCGAGCTCGACCTGCGCCGGACCGTCGGGGTGTCCGTGGGGCTGGGGGCGCCGTTCTACCACGGGGTGTCCGTCGCGGCCCTCGTGCGGGCGGTCCCCGGGCGTCCCGTGCAGGCCGTGCGCGAGCGCGTCGTGGAGGCCGTCACGCGGTTCGTGCACCCGCTGGTCGGCGGTCCGCAGGGCACCGGGTGGCCGTTCGGTCAGACGCTCACCGCGACCGCCGTCGCGCAGGTCGCCGAGGGCGTCGACGGCGTGCTGGGCGTCGACGAGGTCACGCTGTTCGGGTACGACCTGCGCAACGGCCGCCGCGTCGGCGAGGGCCGCGAGTCCCTGACGATCGACGCGGACACGCTGCTGCTGTCCGCCGAGCACCGCGTGGTCGTCCGATGACGTCCGCGGCGACGGGGGCCCGACGTGGGACGCGCTGAGGACTGGCTGCTCGCGCAGCTGCCTGCGGGCATGGTCGCGGAGGACTTCTTCTCGCGGTTCGTGCGGATCTTCCAGGCCGAGGCCGAGACGCTGCTGGCCCACCCGGACAACCTGCCGTACCTGGCGGACCCGCGGCTCGCACCACCCGAGATGGTGCGCTACCTGGCGCGCTGGATCGGGCTGCCGGGCCTCGACGCGGACCTCCCGGAGGACCTGCAGCGGGACCTGCTCGCGGCCGGAGCTGCGGCGCTGCCGTGGCGCGGGACCGCCCACGGGCTGCGCGTGCTGCTCGAGGGGTACACCGGCGGGCCCGCGCACGTCGTCGACGGTGGCGGTGTGCACCCGCTGGGCGAGGAGCCGACGGACACCGCGTGGGTGCGGCTCGAGGCCGCGTCGACCGGGCGGCTGACGCAGGACGAGCTGGTCGAGCTGGTGCGCGCCGAGGTGCCGGCGCACGTGCGCGTCGAGCTGGTGGTGGCGGGCCGCACGGTGTGGCCCCGACCGGAGGGGGAGTCCCGATGACCGAGGTGGTGCGTGAGCCCGTGCTGGGCGTGGGCCTGGGTGAGGGCCGGTTCGTCGACACCGTGACCCCCACGGACACGGTGACGTGCCCCGAGTGCGGGACGCGGTCGACGCTCGACCTGCTGCGCCGCGACGCGTCGGCGTTCTGCCCGCAGTGCGACTTCCCGCTGTTCTGGGCCGACCGCGGCGCTGCCCGGGCGGCCGCGTCGGACGTCGACCAGGGCCCGGTGCGCCGGTCCCCGGGCGTCGAGGGTGAGGTCGCCGGGGTCGTCGTCGCGTGCCTGGTCTGCGGCGAGCACAACGCGCACGCGCGCGGGCCGTGCGTGCGCTGCGGCGCCGACCTGACCCCGCGCCCGGCGCCCGTGCTGCCGCCACCGCCGGCCCCCGAGCCGGAGCCGCAGGTCCTCGAGGTCCTCGTGCCGGTGCCGTGCACCCACCCGCGCACGTGGGTGGTCGCGCTGGTGTCCGCGCTGCTGGGCGCGGGTGTCGCGTTCGTCGTGGCGATGCTCGTCCTGAGCTGACGGCCCCGCGGGGCGGGCGGCCGCGCGTCAGCGGGGGAGCGTCAGGATCTCCGCGCCGTCCTCGGTGATCGCGATCGTGTGCTCGCTGTGCGCCGTGCGGCAGCCCGTCGCGCTGCGCAGGGTCCAGCCGTCGGCGTCGGTGACGAGCCGGTCGGTGTCCGCCATGACCCACGGCTCGAGCGCGAGCAGCAGACCCGGGCGCAGCGGGTAGCCGCGGCCGGGGCGGCCCGCGTTGGCGACGTGCGGGTCCTGGTGCATGGTCGAGCCGATGCCGTGGCCACCGAACTCGGTGTTCACCGGGTACCCGGCGTCCGTCAGCACGGTCCCGATGGCGTGCGACAGGTCGCCCGTGCGCGCTCCGGGGCGGGCGGCCGCGATGGCGGCGGCCAGCGCGCGCTCGGTCACCTCGACGAGCGCGACGTCGGCGGGGTCGCGCGGCGTGCCCACCACGAAGCTGATCGCGGCGTCCGCGGCGATCCCGCGCAGGGACACTGCCAGGTCGAGCGTCAGCAGGTCGCCGTCGCGCAGCGCGTAGTCGTGCGGCAGGCCGTGCAGGACGGCGTCGTTGACGGCCGTGCAGATGTAGTGGCCGAACGGCCCGCGCCCGAACGACGGCGCGTAGTCCACGTAGCAGGACTGCGCACCCGCGTCGAGGATCATGCGCTGCGTCCAGCGGTCGATCTCCAGCAGGTTGGTGCCCACCGTGGCGCGGCGGCGCAGCGCCTGCAGGATCCCGCCGACCAGGGCACCCGTGTCACGCGCGCGAGCCACCTCGTCGGGGCTGAGGATCTCGATCACGTGGTGTGCCCTTCTCGTCGCGCCGCACCGGCGGCACCCGCGTGGTCCCACGCGTGCCCCACCATCTTCTCCCACGGCGGCCGCAGGGTGTCACGGCCCGACCGGCTCCCCCGGCTCACCGGAGGGCGTCGGCTCGCCCGTGACCTGCGGTCCGCCGGGTCCGCCCGGGACGGGCTGGACCTGGGCGCTCACCGTCGTGCTCGAGGGCTCCCACGTCGTCGCCGACGGCTCGTACCGCACCGCCAGGGTGGTGCTGCCCGGCGACCAGCCGGTCGTCGGCAGCGTGAGGGTCGCCGTGCCGCCCACGAGCGTCGCGGTCACGGCCGTCCCCCAGGCGGGCGGCGAGCCGACGGCCACGCGCACCAGCCCCGCGGGGGTGCCGGACGCGGTCGTCACGGTCACCGTGACGGTCAGGTCGGTGCCGACCTCGACGGGCGCCGACGTCGTCGCCGACACCGTCGTGGCCACCGGGGCCGGGGTCGTCGTCGCGGTCACGAGCAGGCGCGTGGCGTTCGCCGGCACCGTCGACTGCGACAGCGCCACCTGCCACCCGGCGGACGTCGTCGCCGTCAGCTGCGCGGCCGGCCCGCTCGTCGTGCCCGGCAGGTACAGCAGCGAGTCGCTCGCACCGTCGATCAGCGGCACGTCCAGCGCGCTGCCGCCCGTCGGTGTCACCCGGACGACGACCGACGGCGCGCCGCCCGTCGCGCGCAGCCGCAGCTCGACCTCCCGCAGCTGCAGCGGCACCGTCGTCGGGCCCGTGACCTCCACGGTGTCCTCGACCGTCGCGAGGTGCCCCGCGGGCCCCGTGGCACGCGCGGTCCACGTGCCCGGCGGCACCTGCGCGAACGTCGTCACGTACCGGGACCCGGACCGCGAGACCGGCTGCGGGCCCAGCACCGTGCCCGTGCCCGACGTCAGCGTCACGAGCCCGCCGGTCAGGTCCGCGCCGATGGTCGACGTGAGCTGCACGGTCACCGCGTGGCGTGCCAGCGGGAACGTCACGTCCAGCACGGTGCCCTGGCCGGGCACGACCTGCACGCCGCGGGTGATCGTCACGCCGGACGCGACGAACGTCAGCGCGTACGTGCCGCCGCCCAGGCCGCTGAGCAGGTAGCGGCCGTCGGGGCCGGTGGTGACGGCGACGCCCTCGGTGGCGCCCTGCGGCGTGGCGGTCACGACGACGCCCGGCAGCGCGACGCTCGCACCGTCGGCGGTCTCCTGCGTCACCTGGCCCTGCACCGCGCCCGTGGGCGTCGCGAGCGGCACCTCGACGCGGCCGGGCTGGCCGGGGCCGACGGTGACGCGGGTGCTCACGGTCGTGTACTCGGTGGTCGAGGGCACCACCCACAGCGTGTACGTCAGCGGCAGCAGCCCGGCGAACACGAACTCGTCGTCCTCGACGGTGGGCGGTGCGATCGTCACCGCGTGGTCGGAGTACGCCAGGCGGACGTTGAGGCCCGACGTGACCGGCGCGCCGGCGGCGTCGGTGACGCGCACCGTGAGCGTCGAGCCGAGCGGGTCGAGCTCGAGGTGCGAGGTCGTGGCGCCCGTCGTCACGGTCGCGAGCGCGGTCGCCGACGTGTGGGCGTCGGCCGACGCGGCCACGTCCCAGTCGCCGGCCCACAGGCCCTCGCGGTCCAGGTCCCCGACCAGCGTGAACTCGCCGGCGGTGCCGGACCGGGCGGTGAACGTGACGTCCGTCGCCCCGGTCGCGTCGGCGGGGCCCTCGCCGCGCACGTCGGCGCCGGGCAGCGCGACGGTCCACCCCGCGCCCAGCCGCGTCGACACCGTGCCCTGGACGCGGCCCAGCCCGGCGAGCGGGACCGACGGCGTCGCGACGGTCCCCGCGACGACCTCGACGCCCACCGGCTCGGGCGTGCGGAACCCGGCGGCGACGACCTGCACCTCGTACGTGCCCACCGGCACGGCGCCGAGGTCGACCACGGCGGCGGCGCTCACGTCGCGCTGCGCGACGACGGTGCCGTCGGCGGACAGCGTGACGCGCGCCGCGGCCAGGGGCGCCGCACCGTCGGGCGCGAGCGTGACGCGCACGCCACCGTCGCGCAGCAGCACCGTCTCCGAGCGCGTCGCGGCCGGGGTGTCGGACGCGCGGTAGGGGACCTCGACGACGATCTCGGACGCCGCGGTCTGCGTGCTCCAGCCGGGCGCTCGCACCGCGAAGCGGTAGGTGCCGGGCCTGATGCGGTTCTCGACGCCGATGACGGTGTCGACGAAGGTCAGGGCCACGCGGGTCGCGGGGCGGGCGTCGGACCCCTCGTCGAAGGTCGTCTCGGTGCCCGTCACCGCGGGCGTCAGGCGCACCGTCCCCGTGCCGGGCGGCGCGGACACGGTCTCGAACGTGACACCGGGCAGCGTGGCGACCCGGGGGACGAGCACGACCGACGCGTCGAGCAGCTGGTACGACGGTGTGAGGACGACGCGGTCGTGCGCGCCCAGCTCGACGCCGTTGAGGCGCAGCGTGTCGAACCCGTCGGCCTGCACCACCAGGTCGACCTGCCCGGACACCAGGGCCAGCACCGGGCGGCCGCTGCACGCACCGGCCGGGGTCGTGCACACCAGCGCCTCGCCGGCCGCGTCGGTCGTGTACGTCTGGCTGCGGCGCACCTGCGTGGTGCCCGAGTACCCGACGACGCCCGTGACCGTGAGGCGCGCGCCCTCGCGCGCCTGGAAGGCGTCGTGCGCGGACTGCACGACGACCTGCACGACCTGGTTCCCGACCGGTGACGCGAGCACCACGGTCGCGTCGAGCTGCTGGTTCAGGGAGACGTCACGATCGATCGTGACGGCCACGCCCGGGTCGTCGGCCGCCGCCGCGAGGATCGTGTACGTGCCGGGCGTCAGGCCCCGGAGCTCCGCGATGCCGTGCTCGTCGCTGACGGCGGTGCGCACGGTCGTGCCGGCCACCTGCATGGCCCGCACCGGTGCGCCGCGCGCGACCTCGATGGCGCCGGTCGCGTCGGCGCGCAGCGTCGTGACCCGGATGATGCCGAGCCGCTCGATGGTCGCGTCGTAACGCTTGGTCTCACCGGGCATCAGCACGACCTCGACGGGGTCGGGCGTCACCCAGTCGTCGTCGGGCAGCCCCGCGACGACGACCTCCCACGTCCCGGCGGGCAGGCGCCGCAGCTCGTACATGCCGTGCGTGACGGGCGCGCAGCGGGCGTCGGTGTCCGTGCAGGTCGCGGTCGCGGGCACGCACGTGGTGGTCGAGCCCGCGCGACGCGCCACGACGCACACGTCCGGGGGGAGTGCACCCACGCGCGGCAGCACGGACCCGACCAGGGACGGGGACGGTGTCAGCGCCACGGTCGCGGCCTCGACGACCGCGCCCATCGGCACGGTCACGGCCACGGTGCCGCTCTCGTACCCCGGCACCGACACGCTGAGCGTGTACCGGCCGGGCAGCAGGCCGCCGTCGCCGTCGGCGGGCAGGACGTACGCGTCGTCGGGTGCGGCGGTCGCGGTGACGGTGCGGGTCGTGCCGTCGAGCGCCGTCGCGGTCGTGGTCACGGTGACGAGGCACGGCTCGGTGGTCGCCAGGCACTCCACGCGGGCGCCGGTCGAGGCGTCGGTGACGCGGCCGGTGATCCCCGCGGTCGCGACGAGCCCGTCGCCCGGGACCGTCGTCAGCACCAGGTCGGACGTCACGGCGCCACCCGCCGTCACCTCGACCTGCGCGTAGCCCGTGACGTACCCGAACGCCTCGGCGGACAGCACGTACGTCCCGGCGGTGACGCCGACGAACCGGTACGACCCGTTGCCGTCCGACGACGACATCGACTTGTACGTCTCGGTGCCGTCGCTCAGGGTCAGCCCGGCGGCGGTCACGCCCGCGCCGTCGTCGCCGCGGACCGTGCCGGTCACCGCGCCGCCGACGGCCGTCATCGCGACCTCCCAGCCCGCGACGCCCGCCGGGGTGACGGCCAGCTCGCGCGTCACCGTCGCGTAGCCCGGGCCCTCGACCGTCACGGTGTACGTGCCGGGTGCGGGCAGGTCGGCCAGGACGAAGCGGCCGGCGTCGTCGCCCGTGAGGGTCGTGGCGGTGCGCGTGACCGTGCCGTCGCTCGCGGTGACGGTCAGGCCGCCGATGCCGCCGACACCGCCGAGCACGGCGGTGCCCAGCGCGACCCCCGTGAGGGACGCGACGCCGGGCTCCACGGAAAGGTTCACCGTGCGCTCGCCCGCGGCGCCGAGCGTGACGAGCTGGGACGTGCTTCCCCACCGGTCGGACGACGCGGTGACGAGGTAGGTGCTGGGCGTGCTGAGCCCCTCGACGGACCACGTGCCCACGCGGCCCTCGGTGACGGTGCGGGTCGTGACGGTCGTCGTGCCGTCGGTGAGGGTCAGCCCCACGCCGCCGACGGGCCCGTCCGGGCCGGTGACGACGCCGCGCAGGACGCCGTCACCCGCGCGCAGCTCGGTCTGCAGCGGGGTGGCCGAGAGCTCGGCGCCCGTCAGCACGTACCGCTGCGTGCGGTACCCGGGCTTGGCGACGGTCACGAGGTAGCGCGTCGTGGGGGACAGACCCGCGAACGCCCAGGTGCCGGACGCGTCCGTGGTGGTGCGCAGACGCTGCGCGGTCGGTGCCGTGCCCTCGACCGTGAGGGCCGTGCCGAGGAGCTTGCCGGGTGCGGCGCCCGTCGGACGGGCGAGCGCCTGGAGCACGGCGGTGGCCGCGGCGGCCGGGGCCGACGCGCGGCCGAGCCCGGCGGTCAGTGCGGCGCCGAGGGCGACGCGGCCGAGCGCCGCCGCCGTCGGCAGCGTGCCGGGCGTGGCGGGCTCCGCGGTGGAGCCCCACAGCTCCGACGTCGGCACGACCTGCACGCTCGCGCCCGCCGGGTCGGTGCCGGAGACCTGGCCGGCGACGCGCAGCGTGGGCGTCGCAGGGGCGTCCGGTGCGTCCGCTCCGGGTGCGGCGGCGCCGTCCTGGGCGTCCCCCTGCCCGTCACCCTGGGCGCCGCCCTGCCCGCCGTCCTGCGCGCCGTCCGGGCCGTTGCCGGCGGCGTCGCCGGGCGAGCCGTCCGCCGCGACCGACTGCCGGTCGCCGAGCGCCGTGACGACCCGCGGGATGCCGACCAGCGCACCAGCCCCCCACAGCGCGAGCACCGCGACGACCGCCGTCACCTTCAGCACGGTCGGGCCGAGCCACGCGCGCGCCGTGAACGTCCCCGGCACGTCCTGCGGTGCGCCGCGTCCCGTCGCGGTCACGCGGTAGGTGTGGCGCTGCTCGCGCCCCACCCAGCGCTGGCGGGACCGCAGCAGCGCGGGTACGCGCACGGTCCCCGCGGCGGGGACGTCCACGGCGGCGAGCCGGACCTGGACGTCGACGCCCGAGCCGGTCGCGGACAGGCGTGCGGACGTGGGGGTCGCCCCGGTGTTCGCGAGCACGACGTCGACGCGTCGCCGACCCCGGCCGCGCGCGTCGGCGGGCTCGATGCTCACGACGAGCTCGCCGGCGACGTCGAGCGTCAGGACCGCGTCGGTGACCGTGCGGCCGGCTGCGGTCTCGACGACCACGAGGAACGGGTAGCCACCGGCGGCGGCGCCCGCGGGCGGCGTCACCCGCAGCGTCGCGCTCGCGGTGGCGTCCGGCGCCAGGGCCGGGACCGTCACGGCGTCCGGCGCCCACGCAGGCTCGAGGCCGACGGCGTGGACGTGCACGTCGAGCGGCACGTCCGCGACGTTGCGCACGCGGACGGGGACGTCCACGTCGCGGCCGGGCGAGCCGTGCGCGGCGGTGTCGACCACGACGGTCGGGGCGGTGGCGGTGCTGCGCCGGGAGGCGTCGCTCACTGCGGTGCTCCGATCCCGCGTGCTGCTGCACGCGCGCTCACGAGGTCACGTCCACGGTCCGCTGCTCGCTGGCGGCCAGCGTGAACGGCGGTGAGACGCCGAGCACCGAGCCGCCCGCCACCACGCGGACCTCCACGAGGTAGTTCTGCGGCGCGTCGACGTCGTCGAACGCGTACGCGCCGGAGGCGTCGGTCGTCGTCGTCGCGACGGCCTGCGCACCCGCCAGGCCGTAGTCGACGGCGCGGAAGAGCCGCACGTTCGCGCCACCGACCACGGTGCCGCCCGCCCGTGTGACCGTGCCGCGCACGCCTGCGGGGCGCACGAGCACGGGGCTGAGGGTCGCGTCCTGACCCGCCTGGACGACGACGATCTGCGCGACGGGGCGCGTCCCGGCCCGCGTGAACGTCACGGTGTACGTGCCCGGCGGGAGCGCCTCGACGGCGTACTGCCCGACGGTGCCGGCCGGGGTCGACGCGGTGGTCACGCTGCGCGTCACGGTGCCGGACGCCACCTGGACCACGACGTTGCCCGCGGGCACCGGGGCGCCGGCCGCGTCCTGCTGGCGCACCGTGCCCGACAGCGTCCCCGTCGCCGGCCGCATCGACACGTCGAGCCCCGCGGCCGACGCCGCACCGGACGTGACGCGCCCGAACCCGTCGACGCTCACCGACAGCACCTGCGACTGCAGGTCCGCGCGCGCGAACGTCACGGTGTACGTGCCGGGCACCGGCACCCCGGCCAGGCGCCACGTGCCGGACCCGGACCGGGCGGCCGTGCGCCACGTGCTCGCGCCGTCGGTCACGGTGACCTCGACGCCGCCCGGGTCGCCCTGCGGCACGCTCACCGCGCCGCCGAGCGTCCCCTCGGCGTCCCCGAGCACCACGGCGACGCCCGTGAGCTGCTGGGCCTCCCCGAGCGTGAGCGTCAGCGTCGACGGGGCGCGGCCGTCGGCGCCGACCACCACGGTGTAGGTGCCGGGCGTCGGCAGACCGCGCAGGACGAACGAGCCGACGACGTCGGTCGTCAGGGACACCGTCTCGACGCGGACCGTCGCGGACGACGCCACGACGCTCGCACCGCCCAGCGGGCCGCCGCCGCCGCTCACGGTGCCGCTGATGGTGCCGTCGCCGAGCAGCAGGGGCAGCTCCAGGCCGCTGCGGGACTCCCCGGCGGCGACGTCGACGCGCTGGACGTGCGTGGCGTACCCGGTCTTGGCGACGACGAGGTCGTACACGGCGGGCGAGGGGACGTCGGCGATCTCGAACGTGCCGTCCTCGCCGACGGGCACGGTCCGCACGACCACGCCGTCACCCGGTGCCGGCGCGGCCCCCGACGGGTCGTCCTGCGCGACGTCGGTGCCCAGCAGGGGTGCGGTGTCGAGCGGCATCTGCACCTGGACGGTCGCGCCGCCCACGTCGTCGCCCGTGACCGTCCCGGCGAGCGTCGCGGGCACACCGCCGACGACCACGACGAGGCCCTCGGCGGCGGCGCCGTCCTCGACCTCGACAGCGACGGCGTCGTCCGGCGACGACGCCGCGGGGTACCAGACCTCGGCGAACCCGGCGCCGCGCACGCGCAGCAGGTACGACCCGCCGGCGAGCCGGCCGACCGCGAACGTGCCGTCGGACGCGGTCGCGACGGTCGCGACCGCCGCCGACGTGTCGTCGGCCGAGACGACCTCGACGCTGACGTCGCTGAGCGTCGCGCCGGTCGTCAGCTCCACGACCGTGCCGGCGAGCCGTGCCGTGCCGTTCGTCGCGGCGGCGTCGCGGGCCTGCGCGACCTGCAGCGCGAGGTCGCGGTCGGCCGCCGAGCGCTGCACGACCGTGCCGAGCGCGAGCGCGATGACGGTCGCGAACACCGTGACGGCCGCGAGCAGCCCCACGAGCGCCAGCGCGCCGCGCGTGAACCGCGGCCGCTGGACGAAGACCCCGGTCGCCGCCGGTGGGGCGTCGGGCGCGGGGGCGTGCGGGCCGGTGGTGCGGACCTCGAAGGGCCGCAGCAGCGGGTCGCCCACCCACGGGCGGCGGGCGCGTGCCGTCAGCGTCACGGACGTCGACGCGCGCGGCGGCACGACGACCTCGGGCGGGTCGAACGCGAAGACGGCCCGCGCCTCGGGGTCCACCGCGGCCAGGCCGCCGACGTGCTCGGTGTTGCCCTCGTTGTGGAGCACGGCCGTGAACACGGCCTGGCGTCCGGCCGTCACGGTCGGGGGGTCCAGCACGACGCGCGTGCGGCGCAGCGGCGGGACCTCGAGCACGACCTCCTGCACGCTCACGGCCGCCGGGTCGGCCAGGTCGATGACCTCGACGCTCACGGTCCAGCGGCCCGCGGGCGCGTCGACGGGCAGGGTCAGGGCGACGCGCACGCTGGCGGTCGCGCCGGGGAACAGCCGCGGCTCGGGGTCGCTGACGTGCACCCAGGTGGGGTCGACGCCCAGCACGCGCACGCCGAACCCGGCGATCACGTCGCGCGTGTTCGTCAGCGTGACGACGGCCTCGCTGGTGGCGCCCGCTCCGGCGGGCAGGTGGCGGGGGGTGACGTCGACGTGCATCAGGGCCCCGGGACGGTCAGGTCGGTGCGCGCCGCCGCGCCGCCGCTCACGGCGACGAGCGTCGTGGCCAGCGCACGGCCGTCGGCATCCAGGACGGACACGGTCCAGCGGCCCGCGTGCAGGCCCTCGAGCGCGTACGTGCCCGCCCCGAGGGCGCCGCTCTGCGCGGACGTCGTGGTGCGGACCTCGGCGCCGTCGGTGGCCTGCACGGTCAGGCCGGCGGCGCCGGTGCCCCCGCGCAGCACGCGTCCCGTCACGGTGCCGACCGCGGGGCGCAGCGTCACGGTCCCGGCCGAGCCCGTGGCGGCGTCGACCGCGACGGTCGTCGAGGTGTAGCCCGGCTTCGTGAACGTCAGCGTGAGCTCGCCCGCACCGACGCCCGCGAGCGTGAACGCCCCGACGTCACCGGCGGTGAGCGTCGTCGTGGTCCCGCCCGCGCCGCCCGCGGCGACCTGCACCCCGCCGAGCCCCGCGCCCGCCGGGTCGACGACGCGGCCCCGGACCGTCCCGGCGCCCGGCGGCAGCGTGACCCGCACGTCGTCGCGCTGCTCACCGGCGGCCAGGTCGACGACGAGGGTCTGCGTGCCGTAGCCGTCGCGCGTGAACGTCAGCACGTACGTCGCGGGCGTCGGCAGCGCGGGCAGCACGAACCGGCCGACGTCGCCGACCGTCGGGGTGCCGACCTGCACCTCCTCGCCGTCGACCGTCGTCGTGACGCTCACGCCGCCCAGGGGGTTGACGCCGTCGGTGACGACGCCCGTGACCTGCCCCGTGCCGGCGCCGAGCGTCACGGCGGTCGCGATGCGCTGCTGCCCGCCGAGGACACGCTCGGTCGCGGTGGTCGGGGCGTAGCCCTCGGCCGTGAACGTCAGCGCGTACGTGCCGGGTGCGGGCAGCCCCTCGAACAGGTAGGTGCCGCCCTGCGTGGTGGTCGTCCACGTCAGCGCCGGGTCGGCGCCGTCCCACGCGGCCGTCGCGGTGACGTCGACGACGACCTCGCGGGTGGTCTGCCCCACCTCGACCGTGCCGGTCAGGGACGCCGGGTCGCCCTCGACGCGCAGGTCGACGCCCTCGGTGGTCTCCTGCGCGGGCGCCTGGACGGCGCGCGCGGAGGTGTCGTCGGGGACCGCCGGGTACCAGACGCTCGGGTAGCCAGCGGCCTGGACGCGGACCAGGTAGGGGCCGGGGAACAGGCCCGACATCGTGTACGTGCCGTCCGCCTGCGTCGCGGCCGAGGACACGACCACGAGGCCCTCGCGTGTGCGTCGCAGCGCGTCGACCGTCAGCCGTCCGACGCCCTCGCCGTCGACCGCGGAGGTGACCGTGCCCGTCAGGGTCGCGCCCACCCCGGTCGGGACGGCACCGTCCTTGGCGAGCGCCCCGTCCGGGGTGGCGCCGGCGCCCACCGTCGCGGCGTAGAACGACCCCGCGGCGACCTTGCCGACGGGCTCGGCACCCAGCGCCATCCGCATGCCGAACCACATCGCCGCCGCCCACGCCGCGATGATCGCGAGGAGCACGAGCGCCGTGACGACGCCGCGGCCCACGAGCGGCCGGTGCCGCAGCGTCAGCAGGACGTCACCGCGCGCCGCGTCGTCACCCACGCCCGCGGCCTCGACCCGCACGGCCCGGTCCTGGTCGGAGCCGAGCAGCCGGCGCGGCGCGTGCACCACGACCGTGCTGGTCGCGACCCCACCCACCGGCACGTGCAGGGTCGACGGCGTGAGGGTCGCGGTCAGCGCGCGGTCGGTGTCGACCGTCCGCAGCGCGAGGTCCAGGGGCACGTTGCCGGTGTTGGTGGCCCGCACCGTGTACGCGGCGCGCCGCCGCGCGCGCACGAGCGTGGGAGCGGCGCCGAGCCGGGCGGCGGGCCGCGCGGGCACCGTGAGCTCGACCGGCAGCGGCGCGGGCGCCGCACCACCGGCGCGACCCGTCAGCACGACCGAGAGCACGTGGGTGCCCGCGGGGAACGTCTCGGGGAGCCGGAACGTCAGCTGCACGTGCGCCGTCGCGTCGGGGAACAGCACGACGCGGCTCGGGCTCGCGTCCACGGCGCCGGCGGGCACGCCGAGCACCTGGACGGTCAGCTCGTCGATCACGCCGGAGGTGTTCTGCACCTCCAGGGGGACCGTCCCGGTACCGCCGGGCGCGACCTCCAGGGCGCTGGGTGCGCTGACCGCTCTCATCGTCGCCCGTCGACGTGGGGCGAGAGCGCGGCCTCGACACCGGCGACGGCCGTCGGTGCGTCCTGCCACGGGTAGGCGTCCGCGGCCACGGTCGCCACCAGCGTGAACGACGCGCGCACCTGCCCGCCGAGCGACGACCACAGGTCGCGCGGGCGGTTGCGCTCGTCGGAGGCGATCGCGAGCTGCACGGGGGAGGCCAGCGCGGCGGGCGCGAGGTCGGCCGGCACGGTCGGGTGCGCGATCAGCCGCGTCAGCACGTCGCCCAGCAGCTGGTGCTCGTCGCGCGTCGACCCGGCCCACGCGCTGACCAGGAAGCTGAGCTCGACCATGGGCAGCGGGAACCGGCGGCGCGCGACCGTGCCGTCGGCGTGCCGCACGGGCGCCTCCATGCGCGCGGGCAGGCTGGAGCGTGCCACGTCGTAGAGGAAGAGGTTCACCGTCAGGCGGTTCACGGTGGCCGACCAGGTGGACGTCGGGGCGTCGAAGACGACGTCGCCCTGCTGCTCGCTCAGCGGCAGCGCGGTGCGCAGGAGTCGCTCCAGCCCGTCCTGCACGGCAGGAATGAGCACGGCACCTCCCGACGGGCTGCAGAACACGGACACGCCCGTCCGGTGCCGGCGCGCAGGAGAGTGCTGCGGGACCTGCCGTCGGGTGGCCCCACGCTACGGACGACCCCGCGCGGACGGCATCGGTAATCGCTACCGAACCTTCCGCCGCGGGCTCGACGGGCCGTCGTGCGGGGTGCCAGGGTGCCGACGTGCGCGCGGACCGACCGCGTGCGGGCCGGGCACGTCCTCGGCGGAGGTGGGGGAGTGCGGTGAGTGGCACGTCGTCGACGACGCGGGCGTTCGAGGCAGCGGTCGGACGACGCGGTGCGGCGTGGGCCGACGCACCGGCGGCCCGCGCCGCGCTCGACGCGCTGACGAGCGACGCACCGGGCCTCGACGCCCTCGGACCGGCCCTCGACGACCTCGCCGACGCGTGCGCCCTGGCCCCGGCGGACCGGCAGGTCGTCGCGGTCGCGCTGCTCGCCGAGACGCACCCCGTCGCGCACCTGCTGTGCGGGCTGCTCGCCGGTGACGGCGCCGCGGGCCTGCCGACGCTCGCGCTCGCGCTGGAGCTGGCCGGTGCGTCGGTCGTCGACCCTGCCGCGCACGCACGTCTGGCGCCCGGCGGTCCTCTGCGGCGGGCCGGTCTGCTGCGGCTGGTGGCCGGGGCGACGTTCGCGACCACGCGCGTCGGGCTGCGTCCCCGGGTCGTCGCGCACCTGCTGGGACGCGCGGACGCCGCCGCCGAGGTCCGCCCGCTGCTGGCCGAGGCCGTGCCCGCCGACGTCGCCGGGTACGCGGACGTCGCGGCGGCGCTCGCGGCCGACGAGCCGCTGGTGTGGGTGCACGCGCCCGTCGGCGCGGCGGGCACGGGGCTGGCGGTGGCCGCGTGCCGCGAGCTCGACGTCGCGTGCGTCGTCGTCGACCTGACGCGCCTGCCCGTCCCCGCCGGGGCCGAGGGTCCGGACGTCGCGACGCTGCACGAGGCCGTGCGGGCGGCGCAGCTCGAGGCGGTGCTGGGCCGCAGCGTCCTGGTCCTCGCCGGGGCGCACCTCGCCGGCCCGGACCTCGTGCGGCTCGTCGCCGACGGCGCCGTGCCCGTGGTGGCCGTGGGGGCCACCGTGTGGGACCCCCGCTGGGCGCCGTCGCTGCCCCCGACCGTCACCGCCGGGCGCCTGACCCTCGCGCAGCGCGCCGAGCGGTGGGCCGTCATGACCGGCCCGGACGTCGCGACCCCCGACGTCGTGTCGCTGCGCATGACCCCCGAGGAGATCGTGAAGGTCGGCCGACGGGCGCGCGCCGACGCCGCACGCGAGGAGCGCGGCGTCGACGTCGACGACGTGCGCCGCACCGCCCGCCGCCTCGGCGGGGTCGCCGGCTCGCGCGTGCGGACGCAGGGCACGGCCGCGACGCTCGACGACCTCGTGCTGCCCGACCACACGCGCCTCGAGGTCGAGCGGCTCGTGGCGTGGGCGCGGCACCGCGACGACGTCCTCGCGCTGGGCGACCTGCACGGCAAGGGCGGCAAGGGCACCGGCATCAGCGCCCTGTTCTCCGGCAGCCCCGGCACCGGCAAGACGCTGGCCGCGCACGTCGTGGCCGACACGCTCGGCATGGACCTGTTCCAGGTGGACCTGTCGGCGGTCGTCGACAAGTACATCGGGGAGACGGAGAAGAACCTCGAGCGCGTGTTCGGGCAGGCCGAGTCGCTCAACGCCGTGCTGTTCTTCGACGAGGCGGACGCGCTGTTCGGCTCGCGGTCCGCCGTCACCGACGCCAAGGACCGGTACGCCAACCAGGAGGTCGCGTACCTGCTGCAGCGCATGGAGGCCGCCGAGGGCCTGACGATCCTGGCGACGAACCTGCGCGGCAACCTCGACCCGGCCTTCGCCCGGCGCCTGCACTTCATGGTGCACTTCCCCGACCCCGACGTACCGACGCGCCGGGCCCTGTGGTCGCACCACCTCGCGCAGCTGCCCGGCACGGACCCCGAGGACCCGGTCGACCTGGACCTCCTGGCCGAGAGCGTCGAGGTGTGCGGCGGTGACATCCGCAACGTCGTGCTCGCGGCGACGTACGACGCCGTCGCCGCACGCGCGCCCCTGGGCATGCGGCACGTGCGCGCCGCGACGCTGCGCGAGGTCGCCAAGCTGGGACGGCGGCTGACCGACCCGCGGTGGTGACCTGCGCACCAACATGCGTAGTGCTTACCGATGTGCGCGGGTGCGGCCCGACGTGAGGCTGGGCGCGGGCACCTGAGTGCCCACCCCGTCCGCGCACCGTCACCGGAGGCCCCGATGAGCTCACACCACGCGCGCGTCCCCGTGCCGACAGCGGCCGCGCCGGCCGCGGCCGGCCCGCAGACCGCCGCACCGGCCGCGCCCGAGGTGCTGCGTCCCGCGGCCGCCACGCTGACCGTCGGTGCCGCCGACGACCACGCGGAGCACGCCGCCGACGCCCTGGCCGACGCCGCGCTGGCGCGCCTGGACGGCGCCGACCCGCACCGGCACACGCCCGGCTGCGGGCACCTGCGCCGCTCGTTCGACGGCGCCGCGGGCGTCGTGGGCGCCGACGGCGGGGCCCTGGACGCCGACGTGACCTCGAAGGTCGAGGCCGCCCGCTCCGGCGGCACCGGGCTGCCCGGGCCCGTGCGGCGCCGCATGGAGCAGGCGTTCGGCACCGACCTGGGGCACGTGCGCGTGCACACCGGACCCGAGGCCGGGAGGCTGTCGCGCGCGATGTCCGCCGAGGCGTTCACGACGGGCGACGACATCTTCTTCGGCCAGGGCCGCTACGCGCCGGCGGACCCCGTGGGCGAGAAGGTCCTCGCGCACGAGATCGCGCACGTCGTGCAGGAGACCGGGTCGCGGGCCGTGCGCCGGTTCTCCAACCCGTTCAAGAAGCTCTTCGGCAAGGACTCGTCCGCACCGGCGGCCCCCTCCGCCAAGGAGGTCAAGAAGCAGAAGGTCAAGGAGAGCAAGGCCGCCGAGCCGGCCGAGCTGGCGGCGCTCGCGGCGGACCGCGCCAAGGGCGAGCAGGGCCGGGCGAACCTGTCGAGCATGGTCCACGACGACGACGGCATCACGTCGGTCACGGCCGGTGAGCGCATGGACGTCCTGTGGGCCCGGTTCGACAAGGCCCTGGCGTACGAGACGCGCACGTACAAGAAGCTGCTCGCCGCCGGCGCGACGCCTGAGGACGCCGCGCAGGAGGCGTACGACACCACGTGGCACGGCAAGTTCGTGTCGCTGGAGTCCGTGCGGCCGCCGCGTGAGACTGCGGCCGAGCGGCTCATGCTCCAGGTGCGCTCCGCGCGGCAGGTCGAGGGGCGGCACGCCGAGGCGATGGAGGCCGAGGAGGAGGAGCTGGCCGAGTCGCGGGTCATGCCCCGGGACCTCGAGGAGGTCTACGACCGCATGGTCACCGCGATGCGCGCGCTCACGCAGGCGGAGCCGGACCTGCACCCGGAGCTCGCGCGGGACAGGGCGGCCAAGCAGGTCCGCGGCTCGCTCGCGCCCAAGGTCGCGGGCCGGCTGCCGGTCCGCAGCTCGGTCGTCGACCGTGAGGCGTGGGCGTTGGCGGAGCAGCGGGCTCCGATCCTCGAGGCGCGCCGTGAGCGTCAGGCGCAGGGCGTGGCCGCCAACCTCGCGGCGCTGGACCGGCTCGACGCGGGGGCGGGGACGGCCGAGTCGCTGGGCGGCTCGGCCCTCGGCGGCATCTCGTCCGCCGGCGGTGCGATCGCCGACCGGTACACCCCGGAGCTCAAGGGCTCGCCGGGCGGCTCCGACCTGTCGGTCCCCGAGGCCCTCGACGGCGGCGCCGTCGACGCGATCTCGCGCGCCAAGTGGCGCAAGGCGAACGGCGTGAAGTCCGACGACGCGTACGAGGACCTCGCCGACGACCCGCTGAAGACCGCCGGCGGCCAGGCCAAGGAGGGGATCTCGACCGTCACCGGGATCCTCGGTGGCCTGCTCACCGCGGTGCGCGAGGCGTTCGCGACGGCCCGCTCGGTGCGCGACGCCTGGCGCGAGAAGGACCCGTACGCCGCGATGAGCGCCACGAAGTCGGGCGCCTCGGCCGTGAACGGCCTGGTGTCGGCGGCGAAGTCGACCGCGAACCTCGCCAAGCTCATCGACTCCGGCGTCGCCGGCGGTGTCGCCAAGGTGGTCCCCGGCCTCGACATCGCGGCGTCCGCGCTGGCGATGGTCAAGGCGGTGACGGACGTCGCCGTCGCCGGCATGCGCCAGCACGAGACCGACACCGCGATGTTCGAGGCGCGCGCCAACCGCACGGGCAAGAACGCGAACGTCATGGTGTGGCCGCTGATGAACGTGTCGCGCAGCCACACCAAGAACCTCGAGAGCACGACGTGGGCGCTGGGCTCCTCGGTGGTCGACCTGGGGCTGTCCATCGGGCAGGTCGCGTCCGGCGGCGGGTTCGGCATCCCCGCCGCGATCAAGGGCGTGAAGTCCGTGGTCGACAACGTGCACTCGCTCGGTCACTTCATCGCCGACGAGGTGTTCGTCGTGCAGGCGCAGACGGCCGAGCGCGAGTCCGCCGTGCAGCACCTCGAGGGTGGTGCCGAGCACGAGCTGCGCCGCCACCCCAAGGCCGCGGTCGACGGCATCGTCCTGCGCGCCGCCGCGGGCGACCCGACCGCCGAGGCGTTCCTCGCCAACTACCGCGTGCACGGGCGCCCGGTCGGCCGGCCGCTGCTGGACCGCATCAAGCCGCGTGCGGTGGTGGCGCACGACCCGCGCCGGCAGCGCTCGGCGCCGACCGACCTGTCGGGGGCCGAGAACGAGCAGCTGACGACGGACGACGGCGCGCTCGCGCTGATCCGCGAGGCGGTGCTCGAGTCCATGGGCGTCGGTGCCGACCCGCAGACCGTGTTCGAGCGCACGCGCGCGGCGTTCGAGGACGCGGTCGGTGCGGCCGGTGGGACCGCGGGCGGCCTGATGGACCGCTGGCGGCGCTCGGGGAAGCTCGCCGGGGACCGCAACACCGTCCAGGCGGGAGGTGAGGCCAACGGCGGCAAGGCCCGCGACGACCGGGGCCTGTTCTGGCGCGTGCGCCAGACGCTCAAGGGCGAGGAGCACCTGGCCCGCAAGGAGCGGATGACCACCGTGCTGACGACTCAGGGGACCGGTGCGGCCGCGGCCGGGCTGGTCGTCGGTGCCCACACGCTCGCGACCGACGCGACGCCGCCGCAGTTCGCGGCGTTCATCGACCAGGTGTCCGTCGCGGACATCGAGGCCGAGCTGGCGGCGCGGCCGCAGCGCAACTCCCCGGAGATGGTCGACCTGCTGCTGGAGCTGCTGCAGCGCAAGCTCGCCGAGGCCGCGGCGGCGACGCCGTGAGGCCGCTGCTCGCCGCGGTCGCCGCGGCGCTCACCCCCGCCCGGCCGCTGCGCGTGGACGACGAGGCCGGCACCCTGGACCTCGCGTCGCAGCTGCCCGGGGGCGAGCCCGTCCTCGTGCTCGTGCGCGAGGACGCCGGCACGATCACCTGCTACGGCCGCGTGCCGGTCGACGTGCCGCCGGAGCGGGCGGCCGACGTCACGCTGCTGGCGGCGTCCCTGACGACCGACCTGTTCACGACGTGCGTCGAGGCCGGGTCGCCGGCCGGGACGGTCCTGGTGCGTGGGGCCCTCGCGCTGGGCCCGCTCGTGCCCGTGCCGGACGGTCGGCCCGTGCTGCACCCCGACGTGCTCGGGGCGCTGCTGCTGGCGGTGGTCGAGGACGTCGAGTCGACCGTCGAGCGCGTGCTCGATGCGGTCGAGGACGTCGTCGCAGGCACCCGGACGCCGTCGGAGGCCGCGCACGACGTCCGCACCGCGGACCTCGACGCGCTGGTCCTGCAGGTCGAGGCGCTCGAGGGCGACTGACCGGCGCGACGTGTCAGGCGACGGTCGTGCGGACCGGGCCCGGCACGACGACCTGCACGACACCGCCGAACGCGCACATGCACACGGCGCCCTGCGCGAGGACCGGGCGCCCGCCCACGACCGTGCGGGGCGCCGTCGGCGTCCACGTGCCCGTGGTCGCCGGCACGCACGGCATGGGCGTCAGCACCCCCAGGGCGGCGGCCGTGGCGGCGGCGACCTGCGGGTTCGCCAAGGACGTGCACATCGCGAACGTCGCGACGTTCACCAGCGGGGCCGCGTCCGTGACGGTCGCGACGGGACGGCCCTCGACGAGCACGCGCGGCGTGGGCAGCGCGACCAGCGTGGCCGGCGCGGTGCCGAACGAGCAGGACACCGTCGCGGACGCCGTCACGGGCACCGGCACGCCTCAGCGCTCCGAGCCGGCGACGGACGCCGTCAGCGTCTCGCCCGTCGTCGTGGCGAGGCACGTCACGGTGGTGTCGCCCTCCGACCAGCCGCGCGTCGACGGCAGCAGGTACGTGAAGAACAGGTCCGAGTCGCGGTAGTCGACGCCGACGTAGTCCGCGAACCGCTCGGCGCACGCGCCGTCGGCGAAGGCGGTCAGCGCGTCGGCGCCCGGGTAGGCCTCGGGCCCGTCCAGGGCGTCCGGGACCAGGGCGTACACCTCCATCTGGTGGGCGGTGTCGCACGCGACGGTCGTGACGTCGGTCAGCTCGGCCTGCACCTCGTCGGGCGTGACCACGCAGTCGCCGACGGACAGCTCCAGCACCTGCGTGCTGTCCGTCCCGTCGTCACCGAACCAGGCGCAGCCGGTCAGCAGCGTCAGCACGCCCGCCACGACCGCAGCGCCGTGCGCACCCGCCCGCCTGTCCACGCCCACCTCCGTGCTCGTCGCCGCGCCCGTGCGCGGCCCCTGCAGGCTAGGCGGCGCGGGGCCCGGTGCCTTCGGTAGTTGCTGCGCAAGTGCGGCGTGCACCCCGGGCGTCCGCGCGCACGGGCGACGTGCGCTCCGCCTGCGGCGAACACGGGACGTGGCGGAGGTACCCCGCCGTTAGCATCGAAACACGCCGCTCTGTCGGCTCCGCGCGGACCCCTGCCGCGTGGCGCAGCCGGGGCACGCCGCTCGTGAGGAGTGCACATGTTCGAGAGATTCACGGACCGAGCCCGTCGCGTGGTCGTCCTCGCCCAGGAAGAGGCGCGGATGCTCAACCACAACTACATCGGCACCGAGCACATCCTCCTGGGTCTGATCCACGAGGGTGAGGGTGTCGCGGCCAAGGCCCTGGAGTCGCTCGGCATCTCCCTGGAGGCGGTGCGCGCCCAGGTCCAGGAGATCATCGGCGAGGGCCAGCAGGCGCCGTCGGGCCACATCCCGTTCACGCCGCGCGCCAAGAAGGTCCTCGAGCTGTCGCTGCGCGAGGCGCTGCAGCTCGGCCACAACTACATCGGTACCGAGCACATCCTGCTGGGCCTGATCCGTGAGGGCGAGGGCGTCGCCGCCCAGGTCCTCAACAAGCTCGGCGCCGACCTCAACCGCGTGCGCCAGCAGGTCATCCAGCTCGTCTCCGGCTACCAGGGCAAGGAGCCCGTGGCGTCGGGCGGCCCCGCCGAGGGCCAGCCGTCGGGGTCGGCCGTGCTCGACCAGTTCGGCCGCAACCTCACGCAGGCGGCCCGCGACGGCAAGCTCGACCCGGTCATCGGGCGCGAGAAGGAGATCGAGCGGGTCATGCAGGTGCTGTCCCGCCGCACCAAGAACAACCCGGTCCTCATCGGGGAGCCCGGCGTCGGCAAGACGGCCGTCGTCGAGGGCCTCGCGCAGGACATCGTGCGCGGCGACGTGCCCGAGACGCTCAAGGACAAGCAGCTCTACACGCTGGACCTCGGCGCGCTCGTGGCCGGCTCCCGGTACCGCGGTGACTTCGAGGAGCGCCTGAAGAAGGTCCTCAAGGAGATCCGCACGCGCGGCGACATCATCCTGTTCATCGACGAGATCCACACCCTCGTCGGGGCGGGCGCCGCGGAGGGCGCGATCGACGCGGCCAGCATCCTCAAGCCGATGCTGGCGCGCGGCGAGCTGCAGACCATCGGCGCGACCACGCTCGACGAGTACCGCAAGTACGTCGAGAAGGACCCGGCCCTGGAGCGCCGCTTCCAGCCGATCCAGGTGGCGGAGCCGAACCTGCAGCACGCGATCGAGATCCTCAAGGGCCTGCGCGACCGGTACGAGGCGCACCACCGTGTGTCCATCACGGACGCCGCGCTCGTGGCGGCCGCGACGCTGGCCGACCGGTACGTCAACGACCGCTACCTGCCGGACAAGGCGATCGACCTGGTCGACGAGGCCGGCGCACGCCTGCGCATCCGTCGCATGACGGCTCCGCCGGAGCTGCGCGAGCTCGACGAGCAGATCGCCGAGACGCGTCGCGACAAGGAGTCCGCGATCGACGAGCAGGACTTCGAGAAGGCGGCGCGCCTGCGGGACGAGGAGAAGCAGCTCGGCCTCAAGCGCATCGAGAAGGAGAAGGCCTGGAAGAACGGCGACATGGACGCCGTCGCCGAGGTCGACGAGGAGCTCATCGCCGAGGTGCTGGCGAACGCCACGGGCATCCCGGTGTTCAAGCTCACCGAGGAGGAGTCCAGCCGGCTCCTGCACATGGAGGACAACCTGCACAAGCGGGTCGTCGGCCAGAACGCGGCGATCAAGGCGCTCTCGCAGGCCATCCGCCGCACGCGTGCGGGGCTCAAGGACCCGAAGCGCCCCGGTGGGTCGTTCATCTTCGCCGGCCCCACGGGCGTCGGGAAGACCGAGCTCGCCAAGGCGCTGGCCGAGTTCCTCTTCGGGGACGAGGACGCGCTGATCCAGCTCGACATGTCGGAGTTCTCGGAGAAGCACACCGTCTCGCGGCTGTTCGGCTCGCCCCCCGGCTACGTCGGGTACGACGAGGGCGGCCAGCTCACCGAGAAGGTGCGCCGCAAGCCGTTCTCGGTGGTGCTGTTCGACGAGGTCGAGAAGGCCCACGCGGACATCTTCAACTCGCTGCTGCAGATCCTCGAGGACGGTCGCCTGACCGACTCGCAGGGCCGCGTCATCGACTTCAAGAACACCGTGATCATCATGACCACGAACCTCGGCACGCGGGACATCGCCAAGGGCGTCATGACCGGGTTCCAGGCCGGTGGCGAGCTCGCGACGGACTACGAGCGCATGAAGGCCAAGGTCAACGACGAGCTCAAGCAGCACTTCCGGCCGGAGTTCCTCAACCGCGTCGACGACGTGGTGGTGTTCCCGCAGCTGTCGCAGACCGAGATCTTCCAGATCGTCGACCTGATGATCGCGAAGCTCGACGCGCGTCTGCGCGACAAGGACATGAGCATCGAGATCACGCCGGCGGCCAAGAAGCTGCTGTCGGAGAAGGGCTACGACCCGGTGCTCGGTGCCCGGCCGCTGCGTCGCGCGATCCAGCGGGACATCGAGGACGCGCTGTCCGAGAAGATCCTGTTCGGTGAGCTCAAGGCCGGTCAGACGGTCATCGTCGACGCGCAGGGCGAGGGTCTGCTCGGGGAGTTCATCTTCCAGGGCGTCCCGCGCACGGCCGCGTCGCGCGAGCCGGTGGCCGTGGGTGCGCCCGTCGGGACCGCCGGGTCCGGCACGGACGTCCCGGCCGCGCCGACCAACGCCGGTCGCGGCGACGGCGGCACGGGTCTGGCTCCCGCCTGATCCTGCACCTCCGACGACAGGCCCCGGTCCCCTGAGGGACCGGGGCCTTTGTCGTGCTCGGGCGCTTGGGAAAGGTTTGACGTTATATCGGGTGAATGCGAGAGTCGGTCCCGGCCGCCGATGACAACGGTGCGTCCGGCCGGCGTCCGACGGGGTGACGCCGCACGTCCTCCGCGGGCGCGAGCCGCTGGACGCACCTGACGGCGGGGGGCACCCAGGCGCCGTCTGGGGATCAGCTGGCTCGACGAAGAGGACAGATCTGATGAGGACCAAGAGAACGCTGGCGGCGTCGACCGCCGTGGTCATGGGGGCGCTGGCGCTGGCGGCCTGTGGGAGCTCGGGCGACTCGGGCGGGAGCGGGAGCGACGGCTCGGTCGAGATGATCTTCTGGCACAACTCGACGACCGACGACGGCAAGGCCTACCAGCAGGAGATGGCGGACGCCTTCGAGGCCGAGAACCCGGGCGTCGAGATCACGCTCCAGGTGGTCCAGAACGAGGACATGGACGGCAAGCTGCAGACCGCCCTGAACTCGGGTGACGCCCCGGACATCTTCATGGCGCGTGGCGGCGGCAAGCTCGCGGACATCGCGGAGGCCGGCCAGGTCATGGACCTGACCGACCTGGTCGACGACGCCACGCGTGACGCGCTCGGCACGACGATCGAGGCCTTCACGATCGACGGCAAGGTCTACGGGATGCCGACCGCGGTGCTGCCCGGCGGCATCTTCTACAGCAAGGACCTGTTCGCCGAGGCGGGGATCGAGACGCCGCCGACGACCATGGCCGAGCTCGAGGACGCGGTCGCCAAGCTCCAGGCCGCCGGCGTCGCGCCGATCGCCCTGGGCGCCAAGGACGCGTGGCCGGCGGCCCACTGGTACTACTTCTTCGCGCTGCGCGCGTGCTCGCAGGAGACGATCGAGGCGGCGGCCACCGACCGCAGCTTCGACGACCCGTGCTGGACGCAGGCCGGGGAGGAGTACGCGGAGTTCGCGGGGCTCGAGCCCTTCAACGAGGGCTTCCTGTCGACGACCGCGCAGCAGGGCGCCGGGTCGTCGGCCGGGCTCGTCGCGAACCACCAGGCGGCCATGGAGCTCATGGGCGCCTGGAACCCGGGCGTCATCGGCGGTCTGACCCCTGACGGTGAGCCGCTGGCCGACCTGGGCTGGTTCCCGTTCCCCGAGGTGGAGGGCGGCCAGGGTGACCCGACCGCCATGATGGGCGGCATCGACGGTCTGAGCTGCCACGTCGACGCACCGAAGGAGTGCCCCGAGTTCCTCAACTTCCTCCTGGAGAAGGAGAACCAGGAGGGCTTCGCCGAGGCGTTCGTGTCGATCCCGGCGAGCAAGGAGGCGCTCGGTGCCGTCACGGACCCCGCCCTGCAGGAGATCCTCGCGGCGTACGAGGACTCCGCGTACGTGTCGGTCTGGCTGGACACGCTGTTCGGCCAGAACGTCGGCAACGCGCTGAACACGGCGGTCGTCGAGATGCTCGCAGGTCAGGGCGACGCGGAGAGCATCGTGGCCACGGTGAACGCCGCCGCGGCCAAGGAGTAGCGGGTCGGCAGGGTGCCCCGGCGGGCGTGCTCGCACGCGGCCAGGGGCACCCTGCGGGCCCCCTCGGGCGGTGCCGTGGATGGACCCCGGACTGTCCGCGATGCACAACCTCGGAGGCTGCGAGCAGGGTGGTTTGGACCAGTGTTCCCCGACTTGTCCGACGGGTTTCGATAACGTTATCGACACGCGTTTGACGTTACAATCGAGCGCCTGCGACAGTCGGAACGGGCCACCTTGCATGACGGGGGGAGTGCTGACAAGCGTCCGAAGGAGTGACGCCGTACGTCTGGTGACGGCGGGATGCAGCGCAGCAGTCCCCGGTGGCTCCGCGGGCGTCTAGCGACGCCCGGGCCCCGTGAGGCTCAACGAAGAGGACACGACCGATGAGGGTAAAGAAGACCATCGCGGCATCCACCGTGGTGCTGATGGGCGCGCTGGCGCTCGCCGCGTGCGGCGGCTCCGACAGCGGCAGCGGCAGCGACAGCGCCGACGGCGCTGTCGAGCTGACGTTCTGGCACAACTCGACGACCGGTGACGGCAAGGCGTACTGGGAGAAGACGGTCGCCGCGTTCGAGGACGCCAACCCCAACGTCACGATCAAGATCCAGTCCGTCCAGAACGAGGACATGGACGGCAAGCTCCAGACCGCCCTGAACTCGGGCGACGCGCCCGACATCTTCATGGCGCGTGGCGGCGGCAAGCTGGCCGACATCGTCGAGGCCGGCCAGGCGATGGACCTGACCGACCTGGTCTCCGACGAGGTGCGCGAGGTCGCGGGCGGCACGCTCGACGCCTTCGCCGTGGACGGCAAGATCTACGGCATGCCCACCGCCGTGCTCCCCGGTGGCATCTGGTACAGCAAGGACCTGTTCGCGCAGGCCGGCATCACCGAGACGCCGACGACGATGGCCGAGCTTGAGGACGCCGTCGCCAAGCTCAAGGCCGCGGGCGTCCAGCCCATCGCCCTGGGTGCGAAGGACGCGTGGCCCGCTGCGCACTGGTACTACTTCTTCGCGCTGCGCGCCTGCTCGCAGGAGTCCATCAACGACTCGGCCGCCGAGATGAACTTCGACGACCCGTGCTGGCTCGAGGCGGGCCAGGCGTACGCCGACTTCGCCAAGATCGAGCCCTTCAACAACGGGTTCCTCACCACGACGGCGCAGCAGGGTGCCGGCTCCTCGGCCGGTCTGCTGGCCAACCACGAGGCCGCGATGGAGCTCATGGGTGCATGGAACCCGGGTGTCATCGCCGGTCTGACGCCCGACGCCAAGCCGCTGGCCGACCTCGGCTGGTTCCCGTTCCCGGCGATCGACGGTGGCGAGGGTGACCCGACGGCCATGATGGGTGGCGTCGACGGCTACGCCTGCCACGCGGACGCTCCCAAGGAGTGCGCCGACTTCCTGAACTTCTACATGGGTCAGGAGCACCAGGAGGGCTACGCCGAGGCGTTCGTGACGATCCCCGCGTCCAAGGACGCACAGGCCGCCGTCACCGACCCCGCCCTGCAGGACGTGCTCACGTCCTACAACGAGGCCGCCTACGTGAGCGTGTGGCTCGACACGGTCCTCGGCCAGAACGTCGGCAACGCGCTCAACGCCGGAGTGGTCGAGATGCTCGCCGGCAGCGGTGACGCGGACAGCATCGTCGCCACCGTCAAGGCCGCGGCAGCCAAGGAGTAACGAGTTCCATGAGCGACTCCCAGGGCGAGAACTCGCTCGCCACGACGCCGTCGCCCGCGGGACGCTCGGCGGCCGGGGACGGTGCCCTCACGGCACCGTCCCCGGTCCGCCGCCGGACCCGGCGGACCGACTGGCGCAAGCACGCCGAGATCGCGCTCCTCGCAGGTCCGGCGATCATCGTGTTCGTCGCCTTCGTGATCTTCCCCGTGGTCATGGCGGCGTACTACGGCTTCTTCAAGTGGAAGGGCTACGGCGTCCCCACTGACTTCATCGGCCTCGAGAACTACGTCACGATCCTCCAGGACACGACGTTCCACGAGGCGCTGATGCACAACGGCTTCATCGTCGTGATGTCGCTGGTCATGCAGGGCCCCGCAGCCGTCATCCTGGCGCTGCTGCTCAACCGCAAGATCCGCGGCCGCTCGCTCATCCGCGTGCTGATCTTCGTGCCGTACGTCGTCGCCGAGGTCATCGTCGGCACCGGCTGGAGCCTCATGCTCCAGACCACGGGTGCGGTCAACGGCTTCCTGGAGAAGATCGGGCTCGAGGGCTGGGCGGTCGACTGGCTGTCCGACCCGGACGTCGCGATCTGGTCGCTGATGCTGATCATCACGTGGAAGTACGTCGGGTTCGCCGTCATCCTCTTCCTCGCGGGTCTGCAGTCGATCCCGGAGGAGCTGCACGAGGCCGCCGCGATCGACGGCGCGTCGTACTGGCAGACCCAGCGGCGCATCACGCTGCCGCTGCTCGGCCCGACGCTGCGGATCTGGGCGTTCCTGTCGATCATCGGCTCGCTGCAGCTGTTCGACCTCGTCTACATCATCTGGGGTCAGTACGTGTCCGCCACGGCCGGCACCTCGACGATGGCCACCTACATGGTCCTCAACGGGCGCAACGCCGGGAACTACGGCTTCGGTAACGCGGTCGCCGTCGTGCTCTTCATCATCTCGCTGGTCATCGCGCTGACCTACCAGCGCTTCGTGCTTCGCCGCGACACCGAGGGCGCGCTGACGGAAGGGAAGAAGTGATGTCCGCGATCGCCGTCCAGGCAAACCCGGCACCCGCTCCGGCACCCGCGCGCAAGCGCCGCGGCAAGAAGCTCGAGCGCGTCAACCCGCTGGTCTACGTCGTGGCGTGGCTGCTCGTGGGGGTGTGCATCGGCCCGGTGCTGTTCATCATCTTCGGGGGCCTGCGCACCAACTCGCAGATCACCGCGGACCCGTCGGGCTTCCCGACCACGTGGGAGTGGGGCAACTACTCCTCGGTGCTCAACAGCTCGCTGTTCTGGCAGCAGGCCGGGAACTCCGCGATCAGCGCCATCGCGACGACCATCGGCGTGGTGATCCTCGGGGTCATGGCGAGCTTCGTGCTCGCGCGGTACGACTTCAAGGCGCAGCCCGCGATGTACTCGCTGTTCGCGGCAGGTCTGATGTTCCCGATGACGGTGGCGATCACGCCGCTGTACATCCTCATCAAGAACCTGGGCCTCATGAACTCGCTCGCGGGGATCATCCTCCCGCAGATCGCGTTCGCGCTGCCGACGACGATCATCATCCTGGTGCCGTTCCTGCGGGCGATCCCCAAGGAGCTGGAGGAGGCCGCGGCCATCGACGGCGCGAGCCGTCTCGGGTTCTTCTTCCGCATGGTCGTGCCGCTGTCGATCCCGGGCGTCGTGACCGTCGGCATCCTCGCCTTCGTGGCCGCCTGGAACAGCTACATGCTGCCGCTGTTCATCCTCAACGACGAGGCGATGTACACCCTCCCGCTGGGTGTGCAGTCGTTCGCCTCGCAGTACTCGGTCGACACGGCCCGGGTGCTGGCGTTCACGTCGCTGTCGATGATCCCGGCGCTGATCTTCTTCTCGCTGTTCGAGCGGCGCATCGTCGGTGGCCTCACCGGCGCAGTCAAGGGCTGACACAACCCTTCGCACGCCCTCGCGCGCGGCCGTCCGGGCACGTCCCGGGCGGCCGCGCGACCCGTACCACCCATGCCATTCCTCCGAAGGAGCGCCCCCTCGTGTCCGACACACCCGGCACCGCCACCCAGCACGTCGTGCCGGCGGCACCCGTCCTGCCCGCTGTCCCCGTCGTCTCCGAGCGCGTGCGGGACCTGCACGCCCGGATGACCCTCGAGGAGAAGCTGGCCCAGCTGGTCGGCTACTGGCTCGACCAGAACGGCACGGTGGCGCCGATGCAGTCGGAGATGGCCTCGGGGCAGAAGGACTCCGGCCAGCTCGCGGAGATCACGCGGCACGGGCTGGGCCACTACACGCGCGTCTACGGCACGCGTCCCGTGGAGCCCGCGGAGCGTGCGGCGTGGCTGTGGGCGGAGCAGCGCCGCCTCAAGCGCGAGACGCGCCTGGGCATCCCGGCGCTCGTGCACGAGGAGTGCCTGACGGGCCTGGCGGCGTGGCAGGCGGCGAGCTACCCGACGCCCCTGGCGTGGGGTGCGGCGTTCGACCCCGAGCTGGTGCACGAGGCGGCGCGCGCCATCGGCGACTCGATGCGCGAGCTCGGCATCCACCAGGGCCTCGCGCCCGTCCTCGACGTCGTGGGCGACCCGCGCTGGGGGCGCGTCGACGAGTGCATCGGGGAGGACCCGTACCTCGTCGGGACCGTCGGGACGGCGTACGTCCGCGGCCTGCAGGAGGCGGGGGTGCACGCGACCCTCAAGCACTTCGTCGGCTACTCCGCGTCGGCGGCCGGCCGCAACCACGCGCCCGTGCACGCCGGCCCGCGCGAGCTGGCCGAGATCTACCTGCCGCCGTTCGAGATGGCGGTGCGCGACGGTGGCGTCCGCTCGGTGATGAACTCCTACGCCGACGTCGACGGCGTGCCCGTCGCGGCGGACCCGCACTACCTGACCGAGATCCTGCGCGAGCAGTGGGGCTTCGACGGGGTCGTCGTGGCCGACTACTTCGCGGTCGCGTTCCTGCAGGTCATGCACGGCGTCGCCGCCGACCGTGGTGAGGCGGCCGCGCTCGCGCTGGCCGCGGGGCTCGACATCGAGCTGCCCACGGGCGACGCGTTCCTCGAGCCGCTGGCCGAGCGCGTGCGCGCCGGGCTGACCGACGAGGCGCTCGTGGACCGCGCCGTGCTGCGCGCGCTCGCGCAGAAGGAGGACCTCGGCCTGCTCGAGCCCGACGCCTTCGAGGGCGAGCCGCCCACCGAGATCGACCTCGACTCCCCGCGGCACCGTGACCTCGCGCTGCGGCTCGCGCGCGAGTCCGTCGTGCTCCTGTCGAACGACGGCGTCCTGCCGCTGGCACAGCCGCGCCGCGTCGCCGTCGTCGGCCCCAACGCGGCGCGCCCCGAGGCGCTCATGGGCTGCTACTCGTTCGCCAACCACGTGCTCGCGCACCACCCGGACCTGCCGCTCGGCTTCGAGATCAGCAGCGTCCACGAGGCGCTCGCGGCGGCGCTGCCGGACGTCACGTTCGCCGAGGGCTGCGCGGTGGAGGGCGACGACACGAGCGGCTTCGCCGCCGCCGTGGCTGCCGCGACGGACGCCGACGTGGCGGTCGTCGTCGTCGGTGACCAGGCCGGGCTGTTCGGCCGTGGCACCGTCGGCGAGGGCAACGACGTCCAGTCCCTCGAGCTGCCGGGCGTGCAGCGTCAGCTCGTCGAGGCGCTCGTCGCCACGGGGACGCCGGTCGTCATGGTCATGCTCACGGGCCGCCCCTACGCGATCGGGTGGGCGCTGGACGGCGAGGGCCCGCGCCCTGCCGCGGTCCTGCAGGCGTTCTTCCCGGGCGAGCGGGGCGGGGACGCGATCGCGGAGGTGCTGACCGGCGCCGCGAACCCGTCGGGCCGGCTGCCCGTCTCGCTGCCGCGCGCCGCCGGTGCGCAGCCGTTCCGCTACCTGCACCCGATCCTCGGCGGGCGCTCCGACGTCACGTCGACGGACCCGACGCCCGTGCGGCCCTTCGGCTTCGGCCTGTCGTACACGTCGTTCGCGTACGACGACCTCCAGGTCGACCCGACGGTCGAGACCGCGGGCGAGTTCACGGCGTCCGTCACCGTGACGAACACGGGCGACCTCGCCGGTGCGGACGTCGTCCAGCTCTACGGGCGCGACCTGGTCGGCTCGGTCGTGCGGCCGGTCTCGCAGCTGCTGGGGTACGCCCGCGTCGAGCTGGCGCCCGGGCAGTCGCGCCGCGTGACGTTCCGGGTGCCGACGACGCGCCTGGCGCTCGTCGACCGCCGGCTCGCGCGCGTCGTCGAGCCCGGTGAGGTCCGGGTCTGGGTCGCGTCGCACGCCGCCGTGACCGACCCCGGCGACGTCGCGGACGCCACGGGCGGGGCGATCACCAGCGCCCGCGAGGTGACGCGGCGCGCGGTGCCGGGGCAGAGTACGCCGCACGCCGTCCTGCAGGTCACGGGCGCCGTGCACGAGATCACCGCCGAGGACCGGCGGATCGTCGACGTGGAGGTCAACGACGCATGAGCACCGTGAAGAACCCCATCGTGCCGGGGTGCTACCCCGACCCGTCGATCTGCCGCGTGGGTGACGACTACTACCTCGTCACCTCGACGTTCGAGTACCTCCCGGGCCTGCCGGTGCTGCACAGCCGCGACCTGGTGACGTGGGAGACGATCGGTCACGTCGTGGACCGGCCCGGGCAGCTGGACTACGCGGGCATCGAGTCGTCGGGGGGCCTGTACGCGCCGACGATCCGCCACCACGACGGCCTGTTCTGGGTCATCTGCACGCTCGTCGGCCAGCCGCACGGCAACCCGGGCGGCAACTTCCTCATGACGGCCACGGACCCGGCCGGCCCGTGGTCCGACCCGATGTGGCTCGACGCCGACGGCATCGACCCGTCGATCTTCTTCGACGACGACGGCCGCATCTGGGTGCACGGCACGCGTCTGGCGCTCGAGCCGGAGTGGTTCCACCAGACCGAGGTGTGGATCCGCGAGCTCGACCCCGAGACCAAGAAGCTCACGGGGCCGGAGCACGTGGTGTGGTCGGGCGCCGTCAAGGGCGCCGTCTGGGCGGAGGCGCCGCACCTCTACAAGGTCGACGGCACGTACTACCTGATGGCGGCCGAGGCCGGCACCGAGTTCCACCACGCCGAGAGCATCGCGCAGGCCGACGTCGTGACCGGGCCGTACACCGGGACGCGCGGCAACCCGATCCTCACGCACCGGCACCTGGGCCGCCAGCACCCGGTCGTCGGGGCCGGGCACGCCGACCTCGTCGAGGCGGCCGACGGCAGCTGGTGGGCCGTGCTGCTCGCCATGCGCACGTACGGCGGCTACCACTACCCGCTGGGCCGTGAGACGTTCCTCGTCCCCGTGGTCTGGGAGGACGGCTGGCCGGTCTTCGCACCGGGCGTCGGCAAGGTCCCGGACGAGGTCGAGGTGCCCTTCGCGACGGGTCCTGCGAGCGGGCTCGTGCAGGGTCTCGCGTCGGGGACGGTCCCGGCGGACGACCCGCGCTGGACCGCGGTGCGCGCGCTGCCCACGCAGGTCGCGACGGCTGCCGGCGAGGGCTGGGACCTGCCGCTGCGTCCCGCGACCCTCGCGGAGGTCGACGTCCCCGCGTTCCTGGGCCTGCGGCTGCAGCACCAGGACGCGGACCTCGTGGCACGCGTCGCGGTGGACCTCGCCGACGGCGAGGAGGTCGGTGTGGTCGTGCGGCAGTCCGAGAAGGACCACGTGCGCCTGGCCGTCACGCCGGACGGCGACGGGCTGCGCGCGCAGGTCGTGCACCGCCAGCGCGACGAGGACCGCGTGCTGGGCGAGGCCACGCTCGCGGCGGGTGCGCCGCTGACGCTGTCCGTGCGGGCACGCGGGGTCGACCTGGAGCTCCTCGTCGCCGCGGGCGACTGTGAGCCCGTCGTCGTCGGCACGGCCCTGGCCACCGACCTCGACACGGTCGCGACGGGCGGCTTCCTGGGCCTGTGGCTGGGCGTCTACGGCACGAGCAACGGCGCGGCGACGACCACCGTCGCCCACGTCGAGCGCGTGGACTACGTCCCGACGGTCTGACGACAAGAACTGGATTGCTCTCTCACCCTTGGGGGTGGGGGGCGCCCTGCCCCGGCCCCGGGGTGAGCGCAGCCCACCCCCCTCGTGAGAGGGCAATCCAGTCACCCCCCCCTCGTGAGAGGGCAATCCAGTTCCACCCCCCCTCGTGAGAGGGCAATCCAGTCACCCGTCCCTCGTGAGAGGGCAATCCAGTTCCACCCCCCTCCCCGGTGAGAGAGCAATCCAGTCCGGCGCGATCTCCTGGGTGCGGGTCGTGTGACTGGATTGCACTCTCACCCCGGGTTGGGGTGGAGCCCGGCCTCCTGGGTGCGGGTCGTGTGACTGGATTGCACTCTCACCCCGGGTTGGGTGACGGCCGGCCTCCTGGGGTGAGGCAGCCCCCACCTCTTGCTCGTGAGAGTGCAATCCAGTTCCTCTTGTCAGCGGCGGCGTGTGGACGCGTCCGTGATCGACGGCGGGTGCCAGCCCGCGTCCGCCGGGTTCAGCGTGACGCCCGGCGGGACGATGCGGTCGATCTCGTCGAGGACGTCGGCCGGGAGGCGGACGTCGAGCGCCGTGAGTGCCGCGTCCAGGTGGGCCTGCGTGCGCGGCCCGATGATCGCGCTGGACACCGCCGGGTGCTCCAGGACGAAGCCCAGCGCGAGCTGCAGCAGGGTCAGCCCGGCCGCCTCCGCCACCTTCGACAGCTGCTGCACGGCCTCGGCCTTGGTGCGGTTCTCCGGCAGCGACGGGTCGTGACGCCCCGGCTGACGCTGGTGGCGCGGCGAGTCGCCGCGCGCGCCGTCGAGCGGACGGCCCGACAGCCAGCCCCCGGCCAGCGGGCTCCACGGCAGCACGCCCAGCCCGTACTCCACGGCCAGCGGCAGCACCTCGCGCTCGACGCCCCGCGCCAGGATCGAGTACGGCGGCTGCTCGGTCACGGGCCGCGCGAGACGGCGGTCGGCCGCCACCCACTGCGCTTGCACGATCTGCGACGGCAGGAACGTCGACGTGCCGACGTAGAGCACCTTGCCGGCGCGCACCAGGTCGTCGAGCGCACCGAGCGTCTCGTCGATCGCGGTGCCCGGCTGCGGGCGGTGCACCTGGTAGACGTCGATGTGGTCGGTCTGCAGCCGGCGCAGCGAGTCCTCGACGGCCCGCACGATCCACCGCCGCGAGTTGCCCGCGTGGTTGACCTCGTCGGACAGCCGGCCGTGGACCTTCGTCGCCAGCACGACGTCGTCGCGACGCCCGGCGAGCGCCTTGCCGACGATCGTCTCGGACTCGCCGCGCGAGTACACGTCCGCGGTGTCGACGACGTTGATCCCGGCGTCGAGCGCGCGGTGCAGGATCGCAGCGGAGTCCTCGTGGTCGGGGTTGCCCCACGCGCCGAAGTTCATGGTCCCCAGCGTCAGCGGGGACACCTGGACCCCGGTGCGGCCGAGCGTGCGGTACGTCGTCATGCGTGTGCTCCTTCGTGGGTGGTGCCGGTGGTCGTGGCGACGCGCCCGATGTCGCGTCCGCCCGTGCGGTGGTGGGGGTGCGTGGGGCGAGCGAGCCCGTAGTGGTCGCGCAGCGTCGTGCCGGTGTACCCGCTGCGGAACAGGCCGCGGTCGACGAGCACGGGCACGACCTGGTCGACGAAGTCCTCCAGGCCCGACGGCAGCACCGCGGGCATGATGTTGAACCCGTCCGCCGCACCCGCGTCCCACCACTCCTGGATAGCGTCGGCGACCTGCTCGGCGGTGCCGGAGAACGTGCGGTGCCCGCGGCCGCCGCCGAGGCGGCCGATGAGCTGGCGCACCGTCAGCCGCTCGCGTCTCGCGAGCTCCACGATCAGCGTGTACCGGGACTTGGCGCCCTCGATCTCGTCCTCGCCCGGCAGGTCGGCGGGCAGCTCGCGGTCCAGCGGCAGGTCCTCGGGGTCGACGCGCAGCGTCTTCGCGAGCTGGGCACGGGCGAACTCGGGTCGGATGAGCCGGTCGAGCTCGTCCTCCTTCGCCCGCGCCTCGGCCTCCGTGGCGCCGATGACGGGCACGATGCCGGGCAGCACCAGCAGCCCGGCGGGGTCGCGGCCCCACTCGACGGCGCGCCGCTTGAGGTCGAACGCGAAGGCGAGCGCGTCGTCGAGCGTCTGCTGGGCCGTGAACACCGCCTCGGCGTAGCGGGCCGCCAGGTCCTTGCCGTCGTCCGACGAACCGGCCTGCACGAGCAGCGGGTAGGCCTGCGGCGACCGGGGCGTCGTCAGGGCGCCGGCGACGCGGAAGTGCTCGCCGACGTGCTCCGGCGGGTGGATGCGCTCGGAGTCGCCCCACACGCCCGACTCCTTGTCGCCGACCTCGACGTCGTCCTCCCACGAGTCCCACAGCTTGAGGGCGACGTCGATGAACTCCGCGGCGCGCTCGTAGCGGGCGCGGTGCGACGGCAGCTCGTCGCGGCCGAAGTTGCGCGCGGCCTCGAGGTGCGCGGTGGTCACGATGTTCCAGCCGGCGCGGCCGCCGCTGACGTGGTCGACGGACGCGAACCGGCGCGCGAGGTTGTACGGGTCGTTGTACGTGGTGGACGCCGTGGCGATGAGCCCGATGCGGCTGGTCACGGCGGCGATCGCGGCCAGCACGACCGTCGGCTCCAACGTGCCCGACGGACGCCGGCCCACGTCGCGGAACAGCGCCGGGCCGTCGGCGAAGAAGATCGAGTCCAGGTGCCCGCGCTCGGCGGTCTGCGCGAGGCGCTGCAGGTACGCGATGTTCGTGCTCTGGTACGACGGGTCGGACTCCGGCAGCCGCCACGACGCCTCGTGGTGGCCGGTGCTCATGAGGAACGCGTTGAGGTGCAGCTGCCCCTCGCGGCGGGGTCGGGCGGTCATGGGGTGCTCCTGTCGGTGGCGGAGGTGGTCGGGCGGCCGGGGACGACCGGGGGGACGCCGAGGGCGTCGAGCAGCTCGCGTCGCAGCGCCACGTACCCGGGATCGCCCGGGTCGCGGTGGTCGACGGGCGCGTCGAGGGCGATGTGGCCCTCGTCGAGCACGACGACGCGGTCGGCCAGCACGATCGCCTCGTCGACGTCGTGCGTGACCAGCAGGACCGCGGGCAGGTGCCGCGCGCACAGGTCGCGCAGCAGCGCGTGCATGCGGGTCCGGGTCAGGGCGTCGAGCGCGCCGAACGGCTCGTCGGCCAGCAGCAGCTGGGGCTCGCGCACGAGCGACCGCGCGAGGGACACGCGCTGCTGCTCGCCGCCGGACAGCTCGGTGGGCCACGCGCGCTCGCGGCCGGCCAGGCCCACCTCGGCGAGCCGCTCGGCACCGAGCTCGCGGGCACCCGCGCCGCGCAGCCCGAGCGTCACGTTGTCGAGCACGCGCGCCCACGGCAGCAGCCGGGAGTCCTGGAAGACCACCGACACCCGCTCGGGCACGGCGATCGTGCCCGTGCCGTGCACGTCGTGGTCGAGCCCGGCGAGCGCGCGCAGCAGCGTGCTCTTGCCGGAGCCGCTGCGGCCCAGGATCGCGACGAACTCCCCGGCGGCGATCGTCAGGTCCAGGCCACGCAGCACGCGGCCGTCGCCCTCGCCGAGCCCGTAGGCCCGCACGAGGTCCTGGACGACGACCGACCCGTCCTGCGTGGTCACGCGCTCGTCCGCCAGGACGCCGTGCGCGGGCGCCGGGACGTCGGAGCGGGCGGGGACGCGCGCGTCCTCGGTGGGGCCCGGGGCCGTCAGCCCGCCAGCGTGCGCCGCCATGTCAGGGCCCTCCTCTGCACGAGACGCACGAGCAGGTCGGAGCCGTAGCCGAGGATCCCGTACAGGACCAGGCCGACGACGATGACGTCGGTCTGCCCGTACGTGCGGGCCAGCTCCATCATGTAGCCGATGCCGGCGGTGCCGTTGATCTGCTCGACGACCACGAGCGCGAGCCAGCAGCCGGTGACGGCGAACCGCAGGCCCAGCAGGAACCCGGGCAGCGCACCGGGCAGCACGACCTTGGTGAGGAAGTCCCACCGCGTCAGGCCGACGGTCTCGGCCAGCTCGACGTACCGCGCGTCGATGGTGCGCAGCCCGTTGTGCGTGTGGATGTACACGGGGATGAGGACGCCCAGCAGGATGGTGACGACCTTCATCGTCTCGCCGATGCCGAGCCACAGGATCAGCAGCGGCAGCAGTGCCAGGCTCGGGATGGCCCGCTTGAGCTGCACAGGACCGTCGACGATCGCCTCGCCCCAGCGGCTCAGCCCGGCGACGACCGCGAGCACGGTCCCGGCGACGATCCCGAGCGCGAGCCCGGACATCGCACGCCCGGCCGACACCGCGAGGTGCTGCTGGAGGCGGCCGTCGGCGACCAGGTCGGCACCCGTCGTGACGACCGTCCACGGCGCGGAGAGGGTGCGCTGGTCGATGAACCCGACGGCCGAGCCGGCGGACCAGACCGCCAGCAGCACGCCGAGCCCGATGAGGGCACCACCGCGCAGGGGGCGGCCGGGGCCGAGGCGCCGGACGGTGCGTGCCGCGCGCCGGCCGGTGGCGGGCGGTGCGACGGGGCGGGCGACGGGCCGCCGCGTCGCGCGGGGCAGGGACAGGGTCGACATCAGCCGGCCTCCTTCTCACGGTAGTCGGCCGCGGCCTGCGCGAGGACCGGCGCGAACCGCTGGTCCCACAGGTCCGCGGCGTCGAGCACGTCGTTGCCGGTGGCCTCGGCGAGCAGCTCGACGGTCTTCTGGTGCGCGGCGATGTGCTCGGTCCAGTCCTCGGGGATGTCCGGTGTGCCGGCGCGCTCGACGAGGTAGTCGGCGTCGGCCGGGCTCAGGCCCTGGTCGGCGACGTAGTAGCCGGCCTTCCACTCCTCGGGGTGGTCGTGGATCCACAGCCTGACCTGTGCCCACAGCGCCACGTAGGCGCGCAGCGCGGCCGCCTTGGCGGGGTCGGTGGTGACGGACGTCGGGACGTACAGGTGGCTCGGGTCGTCGCGCAGGCCGTGGCGCACGGTGTGCGCGCCGTCCGGCCCGTACTTGTCGAGGTAGCGGGCGATCTGCACGCCGCCGATGGGCGCGATGTCGACCTCGCCGGCGGCGAGCGCGGTCGTGTAGACGTCGCCGTTGCTGGGCAGCTCGACGAGCGTGACGTCGTCCTGGGTGAGCCCCGCCTCCTGCAGCGCGCGCAGCACGATGACGCCCTGCGCCTGGCCCGGCGAGTACGCGACGCGGTGGCCCGCGAAGTCCTCGAGCGACTCGACGCCGTCGACGCCGGGCGCGACGCCGAACTCGTAGATCGGGTTCTCCTTCCAGTCCTCGCGGTACACGGCGGCGACGATCTTGACGTCGAGGCCCGTCCACTCGGCGTGGATGGGCGGGATGTCGGCGACCGCGCCCACGTCGAGCGCACCCGCGCGGAACGCCTCGGTCGTCTGCGGCCCGCCCGACAGGTTGGCCCACTCGATGGTGAACCCGAGGTCGGAGTCGAGGTCGTCACCGGCGATCTCGACGGCCTTCTGCGTCGTCGGGTCGCCGACGACCAGGGTCGTCCCGGCGGGGATCTCGGTCGGCAGCTCGGCGGTGGCGGCGGCAGCCGTCGTGGGGTCGTCGGCCGACGCGCCGCCGGCGCACGCCGCGAGCAGCGCGGGCAGGAGGGTCGCGGCGGCGACCACGGCGCGGCGGTGACGTGCGGCGCGGCCGAGCGTCTCGGGAGGTGCGTACGGCATGGCGGGGCCTTCCGGGCAGGGTGGGGCGCCGTCGTCGAGGACGCGGCGGGGTCGGGCGGGGCACGGGGGTGCGTCGGACCGCCCTGTCGACCCAGGGGTGGCGGGCGACGGGCGGGGACGTGCGGGGGAGGGAGGCCGGGTGCCGTGGCGGCGGGCGGCCGGGGCGACGTGGTCGCAGCGCGACGCGTCAGGGCGGCGGGGCGCTGGTCAGCGACAGCTCGTGGCCGGACACGACCGACACGCACGGGCCAGCAGCGGGGACGCTGCGGCGTGCGGGGCGGTGGTCATGGGGACGACAATGGCATACCGGAATGGTCGGGAATAACCCGGTGATCGCATCCTGAGACGACACGCGTGGCCGGCTCGCTCTCGTACCCGCCTGCCGCCCTGCCCCGGCGGGCAGGATGGCGGCATGCGGAGGCGCGGGCGGGTGCGGTGTGTCGTCATGCTGGCAGCGGGGACCGTGCTGACGGGGTGCGCCGGGTCGGCGCCGCCGGCGGGGGAGTCCTCGCCGGCCGAGGTCGCGCCCGCCGCCGACTGCGCCGTGCGCGAGACGCTCGAGGCCTTCGGGACCGGCGGTCGCGCGGACCTGCCCGCCGCACCGGCCGCCGGCACGGTCCCGGCCGGGTTCGAGCCGGTCGCCGCCGTGGAGTGCCGGATGCCGGAGATCGTTGTCCTGCCGGCGCCGGAGCCACGCGAGCTCCTGGAGCCCGGCGAGCTGTCGGTCCCGGGCGCCGAGGACCCCGGGGACCTGCAGCCCGGAGAGACCCTGCCGGGCGGCGCCGTGGTGGCACCGGGGGACACGGCACCCGTGCCGCCGCTCGCGGACGTCGCACCGGCTCCCGCACCGGCTCCCGCACCCGCTCCGACGCCCGGCACGTCCGTCGACGTCGTACGGCTCGAGGGCGATCTCGACCCGCTGCTGCAGCAGCTCGCGCGTCCGGACGTCCCGACGAGCCCCGACCAGGCCTGCATGGCGATGTTCCAGGTCGTCCCCGTGCTCTACCTGCTCGACGCCCACGACCGCGCCGTGCGCGTGCGCTGGCCGAGGGACGCGTGCGGCTTCCTGCTCGGGGGTGCCCACGAGAGCCTCGCCGGGCTGCGCGAGACCTCACGGACGACGATCACCCTGCCCTGAGGTCGCGGCCGCCCGCCGGTCCGACTTGCTCGGGCCACGAGGACGGGACACCGTAGGCGTCTGCGGTCCCCGGCCCCGCCTGCCGCGCACGACGCAGGCCCGGCGGACACGCGCGAGAGGGCTGGACGCGATGGCGGAGACGGACCTGGTCGAGCTGGTCGACGAGGACGGGCGCGGCACCGGTGCCACGACGGTGGGGGAGGCGCACGCCGCACCGGGGCGTCTGCACCGGGCGTTCTCGGTCGTGCTGACCCGCCCCGACGGTCGGATGCTCCTGCAGCGCCGCGCCGACGCCAAGCTCCGGTTCCCGGGCCTGTGGACCAACTCCTGCTGCGGCCACCCGCTGCCGGGCACGGACGTGCGCGACCGTGCGGCGCTGCGCGTGCGCGAGGAGCTGGGGGTCGAGCTCGTGGACGCGCGCGAGGTCGGCACGTTCCGGTACCGGGCGGCCGACGCGTCGTCGGGCCACGTCGAGCGCGAGCACGACCACGTCATCGTCGGGCGCTGCGCCGGTGACCTGCGACCCGACCCGGACGAGGTCTCGCAGACGGAGTGGGTCACGTCGCAGCGCGCGCACGAGCTGGTCGCGGCCGGCCTGGTGACCCCGTGGTTCGCCGACGTCCTGCGTCTCGTCGACAACGCCACCGACACCGCCAGCCGCACCGCCACCGGCACCGGCACCGGCACCGGCACCGGCACCGACTGACCCGGCCCCTTCGCCGAGCGCGGCAGAAGCCGCTCGAGCGCGGGTGTTGTTTCCGCCGCGCTCGGCGCTCTTCTGCCGCGCTCGGCGGGGGCGGCGGTCAGGGCGCGGGCCGGTCAGGGTGCGGCTGGGGCGGCGGCGACCGTCCACCACGTGCGGGGAGCGGGGGTCCAGGAGGTCGTCAGGCCCTCGGGCGTGCCCGCGAGGAGCGCGCCGGTCGGGGTGTGGAGCAGGCGCACGCGCGAGCCCTGGCGCCACGGGCCGCCGCCGTCGACGACCACGCGCCAGGCGTCGGTGGCGGAGTCCTGGGCCGGGGCGTCCGGTCCCCCGTCGTCCGCCGTGCGCACGGCAGGCGCCGCTCCGCCGACGGTGAGCGCGCGACCGTCCGAGAACAGGTGGATCGTCGCGCCGTCGGCGAGCAGGGACGTGTCCGCGGTGGGCACCCACGTCGTCGTGCCGGTGGCGCGCAGCGCGGGTGCGCCGTCCGCCACGACGAGCAGGCGGCCCGTCGCGACGTGCGCGAGCGCGAGCGGCTCGTCCGCCCGCACGCGCGCCGACGGGCGCCGCGACGCGCTCGGCAGGGCCGGGGGCGTGCGGGGCGCGTACGCGTGGCGGAAGAACCCGCGCCACAGCCGCCCGTTGTCCGCACGCCAGCCGTCCGGCGTCTCGACGAGCGCCACCTCGCGCCCGGGGGTGTTCGGGTCGAGCAGCGTGAGCACGACCTGGCCCGTCGCGTCGTCGCGCGTGAAGCCCGTCGCGACCACCTGGTGGTTGTCGCCCGAGCGCAGCGGGTGGCGGGCGACGACCATCCCGAGGACGACCGGCCCACCCTGCACGAGCGCACGCAGGATCCCGGGCAGCTCGCGGCGCGTCCGGGTCCGGACGCCGGCAACAGGTCCGACGTCCCCGTCCGGCAGCGCCGACCAGGTGATGAACCGCAGCGCCGAGCGCGACCGGAACGAGTCCAACTGGCGGCGCCGCAGGTGCTCGGCCAGGAGGTGCCCGTCCGGCGGCACGCGGTCGGGGGCGAACAGCTCCGCCGGCCACGCCGGGACGTCACGGCCCGCCGTCAGGTGGTCGAGCACCGAGTACGACATGCCGCCGCACCGCCCGGCCGTCTGCAGCCGGGTGCCGTTCGGCAACGTGACCAGCACGTTGACGAACCTGTTGGCGAACGCGTACGCCGCGTGCGCCGGGTCGATCCTGTCGGTCACGTCGTCCTCCCGCCGCACACCCTCACACATCGGAGCACGCCGCGGCCGCTGACGTACCGGCAGCGTGCGACGGGCGGGAAGGACGCGTGACTGGATTGCTCTCTCGCGCTCAAGTGGAAGAGGGCGTGAGAGTGCAATCCAGTTGCGTCAGCGCACGTAGATCCGCGGCTGCGGGGGAGCCGTGAACGGGTCGCCGAGGAAGAACGACGGGTGCGGCGGCTGGTTGTAGGCGGTGTTCTGCCAGGCGAGAGCGACCCGGTACATCGAGTCGTGCAGCAGCGTGTGCACCCGGTGCGACGTCACGGTCGGCGTCGCGTAGATGCGCAGCGCGCCCTCGTCGGACCGCGCCCAGATCACCTCTTCACGCCAGTCGCCGAGGATGTCGCCCGACAGCACGGGCGTCGACTTGGTGCCGTTGTTCGCGCGGACGTCGGACCCCGTCAGCAGGCGGGTCTCCCCGCCGGTGCCGTACTTGTCGACCTTCGTGCCGTCGAGCAGCTCACGGACCGGGTCGCCGTCCCACCAGGCCAGGAAGTTGGCCGACGACGGCTTGCGGCCCACGGCCGCGCCGGTGGCGGCGTTGCGCAGGTCCGACTCGGCCGACGACCACGCCTCCGCGCCGGGGCTGCCGGCCCAGACGTCGGCGGCGACGCCGCGTCCGTTGTCCGCGCCCGTGCCGCTGCGCCACAGCGTCTGGCCGGTGCGCGCGTCGGCGACCCACATGTTCGGCTGAGCCTTGTCCTCCGTGACCTTGAAGTACTCCAGGCCCGGACGCGACGGCACCAGGTCGCCCACGTGCCCGGCGTCACCGTGGCCCGTGCCGTTGCTCCACAGGCCGCGCCCGTCGTCGTCGATCGTCGCGGCGCCGTACACGACCTCGTCACGCCCGTCGCCGTCGACGTCCGCGACCGACAGCGAGTGGTTGCCCTGGCCGGCGTACGCGGCGTTGCCGGCCGTCGAGCTGTTCGAGTCGAACGTCCACCGGCGGGTGAGCTGCCCGTCGCGGTAGTCCCACGCGGCCACGACGGCACGCGTGTAGTAGCCGCGCGCCATGATGATCGACGGCCGCTGCCCGTCGAGGTACGCGGTGCCGGCGAGGAACCGGTCGACGCGGTTGCCGTACGAGTCGCCCCAGCTCGACACCGTCCCGCGGGGCGGCACGTAGTCCGTGGTCGCGCCGATCGCGCCGGTGTCGCCGCGGAAGACCGTGAAGTACTCCGGCCCGGACAGCACGTAGCCCTCGCCGTTGCGGTGGTCGGCGTTGGCGTTGCCGATGACCTGGCCCGTGCCGGAGCGGGTGCCGTCGGCGGTCTTCACCGCGACCTCGGCCTTGCCGTCGCCGTCGTAGTCGTACACCTGGAACTGCGTGTAGTGCGCGCCGGCGCGGATGTTGCGGCCCAGGTCGATGCGCCACAGGCGCTGGCCCTGCAGCGTCACGCCGTCGAGGTAGACGTTGCCGGTGACGCCGGCCTGGCTGTTGTCCTTGGCGTTCGACGGGTCCCACTTCAGGACGACGTCGAGGTCGCCGTCGCCGTCGAGGTCGCCGACGGACCCGTCGTTGATGACGTGGTCGGACGACGGACGCTGGACGGGGACGTCGAGGTAGCCGCTGCCCAGGGTCAGCGACGGTGCGGAGACCGCACGCTCCGCGCCGTTCTCGACCGCGCGGACCGTGTACCGGGCGGTCGCCGACGCTCCGGCGTCGAGGTGGTTGGTCGAGCCCGTGACCGGCGACGACGTGATGCGCGTGCCGTCGCGGTAGACGTGGAACCCGGTGCCGCGGTCCTCGTAGCCGAGCAGGCGCCACTGCACGAGGTTGCCGTCGCCGGACCGCACGGAGACGAGGCCGCGGTCGAGGTCCTCGAGCTGGCGCGCACCGGCCACGGGGGTCGTCGGGACGGGGTTCGGCGTGCCGGTCGGGGGCGGCGTGGGCGTCGGCTGCTGCGTGGGCGTGGGCGACGACGTGGGCGTCGGCTGCTGTGTCGGAGAGGCGGTCGGCGTGGCCGTCGTGGGCGCCGTCGTCGGCGTGACCGACCCCGTGCACGTCGTGCCGTTGAGGGCGAACGACGTCGGCACGGGGTTGGTGGTGCCGTCGGACGCACCGTTGAAGCCGAAGGCGATCTGCCCGCCGGACCCGACGGCGCCGTTCCAGGCGGCGTTCGTCACGGCCACCTGCGCACCGGACTGCGTGGCGGTGCCGTTCCACGCCTGCTGCACGCTCTGGCCAGCGGTGAACGCCCAGGTCAGCGTCCACCCGGTGAGCGCGTCACCGAGGTTGTCGACGCGGACGTCGGCCCCGAAGCCGCCGTGCCACTGATTCGTGACCGTGTAGGTGACCCTGCACGCCACGGCGGCCGTCGCCGCCGGGGCCGTCGCGAGGGCGCCGAGCGCGGTGACGGCGGCGGCGGCCGTCGCGAGGGCTGCTGTGCTGCGACGTCGCATGCGCCGGGCCTCTTCCGTCGTCGTCCGTCGTGGACGGTGGGGGGCGCCGGGATGTGCACGTTCACGGAAACCGCTTCGACGCTGAGCCGACGGTAGGGGTGGGCGCGCCGCGTCGGCAGGCCTCCGAATCCTTTCGTCGTCGTCCCCGAGCCGCGGTGGTCAGGGGAGCCGGACGTGGCGCGGCGACAGGTCCGCGACGGAGGTGGCCCCCAGGAGCGCCATCGTCCGGCGTACCTCGCGCTCGAGGATCTCGACCGCGCGGTCGACGCCACGCTCGCCGCCCGCCATCAGGCCGTAGAGGTACGCGCGCCCGACGAGCGTCGCGCGGGCCCCGAGCGCCAGCGCGGCCACGACGTCCGACCCGTGCGTGATGCCGGTGTCGACCCAGACCTCGGTGCGGTCACCGACCGCGTCGAGCACGTCGGGCAGCAGCCGCAGTGGCACGGGCGCCTTGTCGAGCTGCCGGCCGCCGTGGTTGGACAGCACGACCGCGTCGGCCCCGGCGTCGGTCACGCGGCGCGCGTCCTCGACGGTCTGGACGCCCTTGATGATCAGCGGCCCGTCCCACGACGCGCGCAGCCACTCGAGGTCGGCGATGGTCATGGTCGGGTCGAAGAGCTTGTCGAGCAGGTCGGCCACGGTCCCGCTCCACGAGCTGAGGGACGCGAAGGTCAGCGGGTCCGTGGTCAGCAGGTTCGCCCACCAGGCCGGGTGCGTGGCCGCGTCGAGCACGGTCCGCACGGTCAGGGACGGTGGGATCGAGAACCCGTTCCGCACGTCGCGCAGGCGCGCGCCCGCGACCGGCACGTCGACCGTCAGCATGAGCGCCTCGTACCCGGACGCCGCGGCGCGCGCCATCAGGTCCTCGCCCGCGGCCCGGTCCTTCCACACGTACAGCTGGAACCACCGGCGTGCGTCGGGGGCGGCCGCGGCGACGTCCTCGATCGACGTCGTGCCCATGGTCGACAGCGCGTACGGGACGCCGCGGCGCTGCGCGACGCGCGCGGCGGCCCGCTCGCCCTCGTGGTGCATGAGCCGCGTGAAGCCGGTCGGGGCGAATGCGAACGGCAGCGCCGACGGCCGGCCCAGGTACGACGTCGTCGTGTCGACGTGCGACACGTCCTGCAGGACCGACGGGCGCAGCTCGAGGTCGCGGAACAGCCGGCGCGCGCGGCGCAGGGTGAGCTCGCCCTCGGCGGCGCCGTCGGTGTAGTCGAACACCGCGCGGGGCGTGCGGCGCCGGGCGACGCGGCGCAGGTCGGCGATGGTGAGCGCGTCCTCGAGGCGGCGCCGCACGGGGTCGAGCCGCAGCGGCCGGGGGCGCATCAGGGGCGCGAGCTCGGACCATCTCGGCAACCGGCGGTGGGTCACCCGGGCTCCTCTCGGCGGTGCGCGACGGCGGTCGCGGAAAACTCGCGTCCGTCGGACCTATGCCCACGATAGGTCGGACGTGCGAGGCTGGGCGGGTGAGCACGCCGCCTCTGTCGCCCGCGAACGCCCGTCCGCGGCCACCCGCCATCACGGACGTGGCGACGGTGGCCGGTGTGTCGTACCAGACGGTCTCGCGGGTCATCAACGACCACCCCAACGTCGCGACCGACACGCGCGAGCGCGTGCTCGACGCGATGCAGCGCCTCGGCTACCGGCGCAACATCGCGGCGCGCGCGCTCAAGACGCGACGCACGGGCGTGTTCGGCGTGGTCTCGTCGGGCTCGCACCTGTTCGGGCCGACGCGCACGCTCGTGTCGATCGAGCAGGCCGCGCGGGCCAAGGGCCTGTTCGTGTCGCTCGCCACGGTCGACCTGCAGCACAAGGACGAGGTCACGGCCGCGATCGAGCACCTGCTCGACCAGGGCGTCGACGGGATCGTCGTCATCGCGTCGCACGACGAGGCCGCCGCCGCGGTGCTCGAGTCGACGACGCAGGTGCCGGTCGTCGTCGCGGGTCGCACCGGTGGCGAGCACGGCCTGGCGGTCGCGATCGACCAGGAGGCGGGCGCGAAGGTCGCAACGCAGCACCTGCTGGACCTGGGGCACCGCGACGTGCTGCACCTGGCTGGTCCGGCGCCGTGGGTCGACGCGCGCGCACGGGCCGTCGGGTTCCGCGAGACGATGGCGGCCGCAGGACTCGCGCCGCGGACGCTGTGGGCGGACGACTGGAGCGCCGAGGTCGGTTACCTCGCAGGTCAAGAGCTGGTGGCACGCGTGCGGCGTCGGCGCTCGACCCTGCCGACGGCGATCTTCGCGGCCAACGACCTGCTGGCGCTGGGCATGATGCACGCGCTCGCGGACGCCCGGCTGAAGGTGCCGCACGACGTGTCGGTCGTGGGCTACGACGACGGCGACGGCTCGGCGCACTTCGTCCCGCCGCTGACGACGGTCGCGCAGGAGCTCGAGGAGCTCGGCTACCGCTGCGTCGAGCTGCTGCTGGACGCGCGCGACGGGGTGGCGACGTCGTCGTCGGTGTCGGTGTCGCCGCGGCTGCTGGTCCGCGAGAGCACGGCGCCGCCGCGCGACCCGGCGCGCGTCCTGCTCTGAGGGCAGGGTCCGGTCGACGGGGAGAGGAGGAGCCCGCAGAAGGGTGACGAGCGTCGGTGCAGGTGAGGCCGTCCGTGGCATGTGATCGCTCACACGGACGGGTGGTCCTCGGCTTTCCGGCCCCTGGCCTGCGATGACGCTCGTGATCGAAACGCAACCCAGACTCGTTGACGTGCCCCCTGAGAACGTTCACACTCATCCCGTCACGCATCCCTGGATCGGCCGACGAGGACGTCGGCCAGCTGCTCGAGGAGGAGTTGCATGAAGGGCATCAACCGCGCACGGACCGGTCTCGCCGGTGCCGTCGCGACGTTCACGATCTTGGCCCTCGCGGCCTGCGGCGGCGGCGGCTCGGACACCGCGGGCGACGGCGGCGACACCGGCGACGGGGGCAGCGACCTCATCCGCGTCGGGTTCTCGCAGCTCGGCGCCGAGTCCGGCTGGCGCACCGCCAACACCGAGTCCGTCAAGGAGAGCCTGTCGGCGGACAACGGCTTCGACCTGACGTTCGTCGACGCGCAGCAGAAGCAGGAGAACCAGATCAAGGCGCTGCGCGACTTCGTCGCCCAGGACGTCGACGTCATCGCGTTCTCCCCGGTCATCGAGACCGGCTGGGACGAGGTCCTGCAGGAGATCAAGGACTCCGGCATCCCCGTCGTGCTCGTCGACCGCACCGTCGACACCACGGTCGACGACCCGTTCGTCACCTGGATCGGTGCGGACTTCAAGGCCGAGGGCACGACCGCCGGCGAGTGGGTGGCCGAGAACGCGCCCGACGCCAAGATCTTCGAGCTCCAGGGCACGCTCGGCTCGGGCGCGCAGGTCGACCGTGAGGAGGGCTTCGGCGAGGTCGTCGGGGACCAGATCATCGGCAAGGCGTCGGGCAACTTCACGCGTGCCGAGGGCAAGACGGCCGTCGAGGCCGCGCTGCAGGCGTACCCCGACATGACGATGATCTTCACGCACAACGACGACATGGGCCTGGGTGCCATCGAGGCCATCGAGGCCGCCGGCAAGGTGCCCGGCAAGGACATCCAGATCGTGTCCGTCGACGGCGTGCGCGACGGGCTGCAGGCGCTCGTCGACAAGAAGTTCAACTTCGTCGTCGAGTGCAACCCCGTGTTCGGTGACCAGCTCGCCGAGCTCATCACGAAGGTCGCCGACGGCGAGGACGTGCCGAAGGAGACCATCGTGATCGACAAGGCGTTCGACCAGACGATCACGCAGGCCGACGTGGACGCCCGCGCGTACTGACGTGCGAGCGACGTCCCGGGCGCACCGGCCGTGAGCCGGTGCGCCCGGGGCGCCCGTCGAGCAGGAGAGGACACCGATGTCCGCAGCACCCCCCGCCCCCGTCGTGCAGATGACGGGCATCTCGATCGCCTTCCCGGGCGTCAAGGCCCTCGACGACGTCGGCTTCCGCCTGTTCCCCGGTGAGGTGCACGCCCTCATGGGCGAGAACGGCGCCGGCAAGTCCACGCTCATCAAGGCGCTGACCGGCGTGTACTCGATCGACTCCGGCCGCATCGAGGTCGACGGCCACGACCTGCGCTTCGACGGACCCAGCCAGGCGCAGGCCGCCGGCATCTCGACCGTCTACCAGGAGGTCAACCTCTGCGCGAACCTCACGGTGGCCGAGAACGTCATGCTCGGCCACGAGGTGCGCCGCGGCCCGTTCATCGACTGGCGCGCGACCCGACGCCGCGCGGCCGAGTACCTCGCGCGCCTCAACCTCGACATCGACCCGCGCTCGATGCTCTCGTCGCACACCATCGCGGTGCAGCAGCTCTGCGCGATCGCGCGGGCGCTCGTCGTCGACGCGAAGGTGCTGATCCTCGACGAGCCCACGTCGAGCCTCGACAACGCCGAGGTCGCCGAGCTGTTCCGCGTCGTGCGCCAGCTCAAGGAGGACGGTGTCGCCGTCCTGTTCGTCTCGCACTTCCTGGACCAGATCTACGAGATCTCCGACCGCGTCACGGTGCTGCGCAACGGCCGGTTCGTCGGTGAGCACCGGATCGAGGACCTGCCGCGCCGCCAGCTCATCGCCGCGATGATCGGCCGGTCGGGCGACGCGCTCGCCGGCATCGAGGAGAAGGCGCGCTCGACGATCACGATCCACTCGGAGCGGGAGACACCGTTCCTCACGGCCGTCGGCCTGGGCAAGAACGGGTCCGTCCAGCCGTTCGACGTCAACCTGTACGCCGGGGAGATCCTGGGCGTCGCGGGCCTGCTCGGCTCGGGACGGACCGAGATGGCGCGGCTGCTGTCCGGCGCCGACCGGCCCGACACCGGTGACGTCCACGTCCAGAGCAGGTTGACGCGGCTCGCGTCGCCGCTCGCGGCGCTCGCCCACGGCATCGCCTACTCCACCGAGGACCGCAAGAAGGAGGGCATCGTCGGGGACCTCACGGTCCGCGAGAACATCGCGCTGGCGATGCAGGCCCGCCGCGGCACCTGGCGCCGCATCCCGCGCCGCCAGCTCGACGACGTCGTCGCCCGGTACATCACGGCGCTGCAGATCACGCCCGCCAACCCGAACGCGCTCATCCGCAACCTGTCGGGTGGCAACCAGCAGAAGGTGCTGCTCGCGCGGTGGCTGGCGACCGCCCCGCGGCTGTTGATCCTCGACGAGCCGACGCGCGGCATCGACGTCGGCGCCAAGGCCGAGATCCAGAAGCTCGTGACCGAGCTCGCCCAGGACGGCATGTCCGTCGTCTTCATCTCCTCCGAGCTCGAGGAGGTCCTGCGCCTGAGCCAGCGGCTCGTCGTCATGCGGGACCGCCGCAAGGTCGACGACCTCGTCAACGCCGACGACGTCACGACCTCCACGATCCTCGAGACGATCGCCGCGACCGTCCCCGCGACGGCCCACCAGAGCGGAGCCCACGCATGACCCCGACCATCCCCGCGGCGCAGCCGCCCGGGCCGTCCCGCGCCACCGACGTGTGGCGCGAGGTCACCCACCACGGCCTGTTCTGGCCCGTCCTCGCGCTCGTGCTGCTGCTCCTGGCGTGCGGCGTCGCGAGCCCCGGGTTCCTCGACGTGACGGTGCGCGACGGGCACCTGTTCGGCCAGCTCGTCGACCTGCTGCGCAACAGCGCGACGCCGCTGCTGCTGGCGCTCGGCATGTGCCTGGTCATCGCGACCGGCGGCATCGACCTGTCCGTCGGCGCCGTCATGGCGATCGGCCTGGCCGTGTCGCTCACGTACCTCGACACCGCCGCGGACCCGTCGAAGGTCGGCACGGTGCTCGTCGCCGTCCTGCTCGGGCTGGTCGTCGGGGCCATCGGCGGGGCGTTCAACGGGGCGATGGTCGCCGGGCTCGGCATCCAGCCATTCATCGCGACGATGATCCTCATGGTCGCCGGGCGCGGCATCGCGATGCTCATCACGCAGGGCCAGATCACGACGGTGACGAGCCCGCCGTTCAAGACGATCGGGTCCGGGTTCGTCCTCGGCATCCCGACGCCCGTCATCATCGCCGTCGCGGCCTTCGTCGTCGTCGCGCTCGTGGTGCGCCGGACCGCGCTGGGGATGTTCCTCGAGTCGATCGGCATCAACCGGGAGGCCAGCCGCCTCGCCGGGGTGCGGTCGCGGCGCACCACGTGGACCGTCTACGTCATCGCCGGCGTGCTGGCCGCGCTCGCGGGCCTCGTCTACGGCGCACCCACCATGGCGGCCGACGCCAACAACATCGGCCTGATGAAGGAGCTCGACGCGATCATGGTCGTCGTCCTGGGCGGCACCAAGCTCGACGGCGGGCGGTTCTACCTGGGTGGGCTGCTGGTCGGCGCGATGCTGCTGAGCTCGTTGGAGCGGGCCGTCATCATCTTCCAGCTGCCGTCCCAGACGACCCCCCTGTTCAAGGCGATCGTGCTCATCGCGGTGTGCGTCGCGGCGTCGCCGACGTTGCGCGCGATGCTGCGCGGCCGACGACGTGCCGACCGGGCGGACGCGCCTGCCGCGCCGGTCGAGCCGGTGAGCGCCGCGGAGGTGACGGCATGAGCACCGACGAGATGGTCCGTACCGAGCAGGCGGGCGCCGGCGGCGTCGTGCATCGCGCCAGGCGAGCCCTGGGCGGCTTCGACCGGCGGTTCCTGCCCGTGCTGGGCACCGTCCTGACGCTGGCCCTCATGCTCGGCGTGGGGCAGCAGCGGTACTCGACCGACCGCGTCGACTTCGTCAGCATGAAGCTGCTGTCGAACCTGCTGGTCGACAACTCCTACCTGCTGGTGCTGGCCGTCGGCATGACTTTCGTGATCCTCACCGGAGGCATCGACCTGTCCGTCGGCGCGGTGGTCGCGCTGGTCGGGCTGTCGATCGCCGAGATGTTCACGGCGGGTCTGCCCCTGCCGGTCGTGCTCGTCGTCGGCGTGCTCATCGGCACGTCGTGCGGACTGCTCATCGGCGTGATGGTGCAGATGTTCGACATCCAACCCTTCATCGCGTCGCTCGCCGTGATGTTCCTCGCGCGCGGGCTCGCCAACGTCATCAGCGTCAACTCCCTGAAGATCGACGACGAGGGTTTCTCCGCGCTCGCCGCGTGGGGCCTGAAGTTCGGCGAAGGGCGCCAGCTGTGGCGCATCAACGCCAGCATGCTCGTCGCGCTGGCGGTGCTGCTCATCGCCTTCCTGGTGCTGCACTACACGCGGTTCGGGCGCTCGGTGTACGGGCTCGGGGCGGGCGACGGGGGTGCGGCCGTGAACCTCATGGGCCTGCGCCCCGCGCGCACGCGCGTGTGGGTGTACGTCATCTCCGGCACGTGCGCCGGCATCGCGGGCGTGCTCTTCGCGCTCTACACGAAGTCCGGGTTCAACCTCACGGGCATCGGCATGGAGCTCGACGCGATCGCGGCGGTCGTCATCGGCGGCACGCTGCTGTCCGGAGGCGTCGGCTTCGTGCTCGGCACCGGCGCGGGCGTCCTGGTGTACGGGCTCATCCAGGTGCTCATCGCCCGCGAGGGCCTGGACTCCTGGTGGACCCGCGTGTTCATCGGCGTGGTCCTGCTGGCCTTCGTCATCCTGCAGCGCGTCCTGGCGGTCCGCCGGCGCTGACCCACCCCCCTCCCAGGCGTGAGAGTGCGATCCAGCGCACCCCCTCGCTGGCGTGAGAGTGCGATCGAGCGCACCCCTCCTGGGCGTGAGAGTGCGATCCAGCGCACCCCCTCGCGGGCGTGAGAGTGCGATCGAGCGCACCCCTCCTGGGCGTGAGAGTGCGATCCAGCG